>Ga0310343_10000002_pt1 | contig 383117 bp, 360 predicted proteins | sample HC15DNA2025_MG_FD_203519 | JGI IMG/M metagenome (GOLD analysis project Ga0310343, IMG submission 203519) | Marine microbial communities from station ALOHA, North Pacific Subtropical Gyre - HC15-DNA-20-25_MG | ecosystem: Environmental > Aquatic > Marine > Oceanic | place: Pacific Ocean: North...
CGCAGGTCCCGACCCGCCAGAGCGGGGGGAATAGCCGCCGTTTGCACCGCCGTGGGCTCACTCAGCGACAGCTCTTCCAGGGCGCGCAATAAACGTTCATGGAGATTCAGATCAGCAAACACAGACACTCTACTCGGTGAAGAAAGGCTTTCAGGAACCGCTAGTGTAACTCAACAGGCGCACAAACCGAGCGTCGCGAAACGGTTGGTCGCCAGCGATAACCCGGGGCAGTGGAATCTCCCGACCCGCGCCCCCGCTGGAGAGAACCAGCCCGCTAAGCGCGCAGAACGAAAAAAGGGCGCCCGAAGGCGCCCTGTAGGTTGGAGCAAGACAGATTGGAAGAAGACGGATCAGCTCTTCACGAACTCCGGGTACGCTTCCATACCGCAGTCCACGATATCCATGCCTTCGTACTCGTCCTCTTCGGAGACGCGGATGCCGAAGATCGCCTTGAGGATGGCCCACACGATCAGGCTGGCCACGAACACCCATACGAAGATGGTCAGGGCGCCGATCAGCTGGCCGGAGAAGCTGGAACCGTCGTTGGTGATCGGCACCAGCATCAGGCCCAGGAAGCCGACCACACCGTGCACGGAGATGGCACCGACCGGATCGTCGATCTTCAGCTTGTCCAGGGTCACGATGCTGAACACCACCAGCACGCCACCGATCGCGCCGAACAGGGTGGCGGTCAGAGCGGTCGGGGTGGACGGCTCGGCGGTGATGGTCACCAGGCCGGCCAGGGCGCCGTTGAGCAGCATGGTCAGGTCGGCCTTGCCGAACAGGAAGCGGCCCACGATCAGCGCGGCAACGGCACCACCGGCGGCGGCGGTGTTGGTGTTCAGGAACACCATGGCCACGGAGTGCGCGCTGGCGGCGTCGCCGAGCTTCAGCACGGAACCGCCGTTGAAGCCGAACCAGCCCATCCACAGGATGAAGGTACCCAGGGTCGCCAGCGGCAGGTTGGCACCGGGGATGGCGTGGATCTCGCCGTTCGGGCCGTACTTGCCTTTACGGGCGCCCAGCAGCAGCACACCGGCCAGGGCGGCGGCCGCACCGGCCATGTGCACGATGCCGGAACCGGCGAAGTCGGAGAAGCCCAGATCACCCAGGTTGTACATGCCGAACACGTCGACGCCGCCCCAGGTCCAGGCGCCTTCCATCGGGTAGATGAAACCGGTCATGACCACCGCGAACGCCAGGAAGGCCCACAGCTTCATACGCTCGGCCACGGCACCGGAAACGATGGACATGGCGGTGGCGACGAACACTACCTGGAAGAAGAAGTCGGACGCGCCGGAGTAGACCGAGCCGCCGTCAAAACCCGCTTCCGCGGAGTCCGCCAGCACACCGGCCAGATCAAAGGCTTCAATGCCGTTCAGGAAGATGCCGCCGCCGTACATGATCGAATAACCGCAGACCAGGTACATCAGGCAGGCGATGGCGAACAGCGCCACGTTCTTGGTGAGAATTTCGGTGGTGTTTTTAGCACGCACCAGGCCGGCTTCGAGCATCGCGAAGCCCGCCGCCATCCACATTACCAGTGCGCCACACACCAGAAAATAAAAGGTGTCGATGGCGTACTGAAGTTCAAAGATTTGATTTTCCACGTTGCAACCCTCCGAGAATTGGAAGCGTGTTCAGGACCTTGGCATGGGTCGTGTTACACATTTCTCTAAACGTAAGCTTCTAAACTTTAGATCGCGTCCTCGCCGGTCTCGCCGGTACGGATGCGGATGGCCTGCTCCAGGGTGGTGACAAAGATCTTGCCGTCACCGATTTTCCCGGTATTGGCCGCTTTGGTGATCGCTTCGATAACCTGATCCAGGCTGGCCTCCGCGATGGCCACTTCGATTTTTACCTTGGGCAGGAAATCGACCACGTATTCCGCGCCGCGATACAGCTCGGTGTGACCCTTTTGACGTCCGAAGCCTTTCACCTCGGTAACGGTGATGCCCTGAACGCCGATCTCGGACAGTGCTTCACGCACGTCGTCCAATTTGAACGGCTTGATGATGGCTGTAACCAGTTTCATTTCTATCTCCTTCAAACGCTTATAACGCGTCCGTTAACGTCCGTTGGGTTTCAGGCCCCTCTTTGGTTCCCGATCCATCCACTCGCGCGAACGCTCTAGCCCGTTAGCTGCACGACCCATGCCAATTTTTAAAAGTCACGCATTTTCAGAGGGTTAGAACTGCAACCCCGGGGTGTTCCGGGGTCGGTTGCGGCAATATAGTGCACCATTGCGGGGCACTTCCCAAAATGGTGCACGCCGTTACGGTGCTCTTGAGACGCCCCATAACATCGAGGGCGGTGGTACCATCGCACCCTGACCCGCCCGTGTTGCAAATAGTGGAGCCTGTGGCCATGCAAAGCCAAGCCTTTCTCGATCGTTTGATGAGCGACATCAGCCGCCATCTGCCCGGAGACCTGGGGCAATTGCGTCAGGAGGTGGAGCACAGCGTGCGCGCCGTGCTCAATGAGACGCTGACCCGGCTGGATCTGATCAGCCGTGAGGAATTCGAGATTCAGCAGCAGGTGCTGGAGCGCACCCGCGCCCGGCTGGAATCTCTGGAGAAGGAAGTGGCGGCGCTGGAAAGCGCCGCCGGAGAGAAGTCGTAGAAGAAACCCGCGGCGAGGGTTTCAGAACGTCCAGCCGAAACGGATCTGGCCGCCGTGATCGGCACGGCCGTCACCGGTCTCGCCCTGATAGCCCAGGTTAAGGGTGGCGCGCGGCGCCAGCAGCCAGGTGAGGCCGGCTTCCATCACCAGGGTGTCCTCGGCCAGCGGCGCCCCTTCGACGGTGAAGGCGTCACCGCCGGCGAAGCGCAGGGATGTTTCCGGCGTGGTGTCGCCAAACGCATGGCGCCAGCCTAAAGAGCTGTACAGACGCGTGGCCGGATTGCCGGGCAAGGTGACGAAGGCACGCGTGCCCAGGGTGGTGAAGGTGGTGTCCAGGCTGTCCCGGTCACCCTGCAGGGCGGCGTCGCCGCCACGCTCATCGCCGTCACCCAGGGTCACCCGCACCTGGGCCAGCCGCGCGAAGGGCTCCACGCCCCGCTCCACGCCGAAGCGGCGGGCGCCTTCAATGAACGCCTGCCAGGTGTCCGCCTTGCGGTCACTGGTGAGGGTCTCGTCCATGGCGCCCACCACGGCCCGGCGGCGGCCGTCGATCCGCTGGTGGCTGTAGAAGGCGCCCCCACGCAGGGCGCCGGCGCCCAGACGCCGCTCACCGAAGACACCGGCATGAACGCTGTCGATATCGGCACGGCCACGCTGTTCGGCGAGCGCCAGATTGGTTCGGCCGTAGCCCACCAGCATGCCGGCGCGTCCGCCGTCGGCGAACAACCGATCCACGCCCAGCAAGGCACCGTGCGTGTCCCGGTCCCGATGGGCCGTGCCTGAATCCCCGTCGGTGCCGCCTTTATTACCGTAGCCACTCACCCAGGCGGTAACGCCTTCGCCGCGCGCCAGTGTGGTGGCGGCGGCCCGGTCCTCGTCACGGAAACGGGCCATGGCGGCGTCGCGCAGCAGTTGGCTGTCCTCCGCCAGCGCGCCCAGGGCGCTGGCGTGCAGTTCACCGGACAAGCTGTCGTAGGCGGCGGCCAGAGCGCGGGGGGAGACCGTCTGCATCGCCACTTCATCATGCAGCGCCTGCCCGGCGCCGAGACTTTCCACACCGCTCGCCGCGGCACGCTGATTGGGTGTACGGGCGAGGGCGGCGAACCGCACGTCGTTGCGGCGCAGTTCCAGATCCACGTTATTGGTGTCGTAGAGCAGGCTGGCGTCCAGGAACAGGTAGTCGGAATCGGCGGCGTCGAAACGGCCGCTCAAACCGCCGTCGGCGGTGAGAATGCGGTAGCGGCTGATCGGCCGGTATTCACCGGCCTCGCCCACATGCACCACGGAACCGTCCAGGGTGGCGACACCGGTAACCCGCACATGGTCCGCGGCACTGCCGGTGGGGTCGACTTCCACTTCAAACTCGGCCCCGTCCTGAAACTGCAGGTCGCCATTGACGGTCAGGGCGCCGATCGAATTGCCCGGCGCCAGGGCCGCGCCGTCGTGAATCACCGTGCTGCCCACGCTGCCGCTGCCCTGCAAGCGGGCGCCGTCGTACACGTCCAGGGTGCCGGCCAGGGCGCCGTCCACCGACAACACCCCGGCGTTCACCTGGTGATGGCCGTTAAAACCGGCGGCGTCGCCGGTGAGCGACAAGGTGCCGCTGCCGATCATGTCCAGGGCGCCGCTGCCGGCGCTGATATTGCCGCTGAACACCGTATCGCCGGCGCCGTCCACGGTGAGTAGGAAATCGTTCAGCTCCAGGTCGCCGGTGAAAGCGGCGGTACCGGCGCCCGCCAGCAGTGTGGTGTCGGTGTTCTGCACGATGTCGTTGCCCAGGGTCACGTCACCCCGGGTCGCCAGGGTGCCGCCGTCCAGCTCCAGGGTGCCGTCACCCAGGGCCTGGTCCGCGGCCAGCGTCAGAGTGCCGCCGGTAAGCCGGGAGGTGCCGGTAAAGCCCGCCGATTCACCGTTCAGAACAGTGTCGCCGGCGCGGTGCTCGATCAACCCGTCGCCGTTGAACACCGGCAGAAACTGATAGTCCTGACTGGTGTGGTTGAAGACCAGCGTGCCGTCGCCGGCGCCGAAACGCACCTCCTCGACGTCCAGCACGCCGGCGTCGGTGGCGCCGGTCTCACCGCCCAGGTATAGCGTGCCCTTGGAGCCCGCCATACCGGCAATCGCCACCAGGGAGGGCGCGCTTTCGCCGGGCGTGATGCGCACGGTGGCACCGTCGGCCACGGTGGCCAGCCCCTCGCCGGCATAGCCGACGTATAAATAGTGGCTGCCGGACCAGAGCGTATCGGCACCGGTCATATGGAGTTCACCGCTGGCGGTGGTTTCCCAGCCCAGCAGGCCCTGGGCGGTCTCCATGCTGGCGCCGTTGCTCAACGTCATCAGGCCCTGACCGTCCTGCCCCACCGCGGTGTAGTTGGTGCTGCTCAGATGGCCGCCGTTGAGGTTGATCCGACCGGAGCCGGTTTGATAGCGCCCGAGCACCACATAGGCGTCGGAATGCACGCTGGCGTCGAGGATGGTCAGGTCGCCCTGGCCGCGCTGACCGGCGGTAAGCGTGGCGGCGATGCTCCAATCGGTGTCCTGGCCTTCCACCAGAACGGTGCCCAGGCTCCCTTCGTTCTGGCCCAGACCGGTGGCGTTGGACACCACGGTGGCGCCGTCAGCGAAGTGGACATGGGCAATGCCGTCGCCGCCGTACACCTGACCGTCAACGCTGGTGAAGCGCGTGTCAGGGCCGGTCACCGACAGGGCCCCCTCGGCGTCGGCGAAGTTCCCGACCACGGTGAAGCCCGCATTCACCTCGGCGCCGTCGCTGACATTGAGCATGCCGGTGTCGTTGAAGCCGACGAACAGGTGGCCGCCGGTGGTCCAGGGATCCGGGCGGTCACCGGGCAGATTCACCACCTGGCCGTTATCGATGACATGGTCCGCCGGTGCACCCACCGAGGACCCCGCGGCTAGCAGTCCGCACGCCAAAAGCATGACGCGCCCCGAGCCCGCGACCGGGCGGAAAGCGTAAGAAGATTTCATTTTTTGTTCCCCACAACAAAAATAAAGCGTCAGGCGCCCTGGTCAGGCGCCTTATTTTTTGCAAACCAGTTCACAAAACGAATTTGCATTATTGCCTTGGATTCTGAGCGGTAAAATAAGAATATTTACTTAGCTTTTGCCTCGGAAAACCGGTCGCTTACTTCAAGCAGCGCCATCGGCGCACGCGGATCAAGGGCGGCGGCGTACATCGCCCGCCCGGTCCGCCGCTTATGCTCGGCTCATGTCTATTGCCCTGCTACACAGCCGTGCCACCCTGGGGATCCGCGCCGTACCGGTGCGCGTCGAAATCCATCTGGGTCCGGGCCTGCCGGGCTTCACCATGGTGGGCCTGCCCGATACCGCCGTGCGCGAGAGCAAGGACCGGGTACGCTCGGCGCTGATCAACGGCGGCTTCCGCATTCCGCAGCAACGCATCACCGTCAATCTGGCGCCGGCGGACCTGCCCAAGGACGGCGGCCGTTTCGATCTGCCGATCGCGGTGGGCATCCTGCTCGCCAGCGGCCAGCTGGGGCGGGTGGAATTGAAGGACATGGAATGGATCGGTGAGCTGGCCCTGTCCGGGGCGCTGAGCCCGGTGCCGGCGATCCTGCCCGGCGCCCTGGCGGCGGCCCGCGCCGGGCATACTCTGGTGGTGCCGGCGGGCAACGGCGACGAAGCCGCCCTGGCCGGCGCCGACACCCTGGCGGTGAACAGCCTCACCGAGCTGTGCGCGCACCTGAAAGGGGACATCCGGCTGCCGCGCCACACCGCCCCGCCGCCGCCCGGCGACGACGCCGGGCAGAGCCCCTGCCTGTCGCAGATCCGTGGCCAGCCGGCGGCCAAGCGGGTGCTGGAGATCGCCGCCGCCGGCGGCCATTCCCTGCTGATGGGCGGGCCGCCCGGCGCCGGCAAAAGCATGCTGGCGTCACGCCTGCCCGGCCTGTTGCCGCCCCTGGAGCGGGACCAGGCCCTGGAGGTGGCGGCGATCCATTCCCTGCGCCAGGCCCGGCCGGCGACCGCCTTTCTGCAGCCGCCCTACCGGGCGCCGCACCACACCGCGTCCGCCCCGGCGCTGGTGGGCGGTGGCGGACGGCCCCGGCCCGGCGAAATCTCCCTGGCCCATGAGGGGGTACTGTTTCTGGATGAATTACCGGAATTCCAGCCCCGGGTGCTGGAGGTACTGCGCGAGCCCCTGGAAACCGGCGAGGTGCACATCGCCCGGGCCGCTCAGCAGGTGTCGTTCCCTGCCCGTTTTCAGCTGGTGGCGGCGATGAATCCCTGCCCCTGCGGCTACCTGGGTGATCCGGAAAAGGGCTGCGGCTATGAATGCGAGAAGGCGAAGCGCTATCAGCGGCGCCTGTCCGGGCCACTGATGGACCGCATCGACCTGCATCTGGAAGTGCCGGCGGTGTCGCCGGACACCCTGCTGGGCGACGCGGACGGCGAGCCCAGCCGGGTGGTCCGGGCACGGGTGCTCGCCGCCCGGGCACGTCAGATGCATCGTCAGGGCTGCCTGAACAGGGAGCTCGATGCGGATGGGTTGATGGCGTCGCTGGGCCCGCACAAACCGTGGCTCACCGGCGTCATGGAGCGCCTGGAACTGTCCGCCCGGGCGCTCCACCGCAGTCTGCGCGTGGCCCGCACCATCGCCGATCTGGCCCACCGGGAGAAGGTGGGCCGGGAGCATCTGCGCGAGGCCCTGAGCTACCGCCAGAACCTGCTCAACCCCTGACCGGCGTTAAAGCGTGTTGCACAGATGGGCGCCGTCCACCGGGATCGCCGCGCCGCTCATGTAGCTGGAGGCGTCGGAGGCGAGCAGCAACAGCGGCCCCACCAGTTCGTCGATCTGGCCCAGGCGGCGGTAAGGGATGCGCTTGATCAGCTTCTCGCCGTGGGGGCCCTGGAAGAATTCCCGGTTGATGTCGGTTTCCACATAGCCGGGGCAGATGGCGTTGCAGCGGATATTGTGGCGCGCGTAATCCAGGGCGATGGACTGGGTGAACTGAACCACCGCCGCCTTGGCCACGGTGTAGGGTGCGAGCATGGCGCCCACGCGCAGGCCGAGGATCGAGGCGATGTTGATGATGTTGCCGGGGCGGCCGTCGCGGCGCCATTGCTGGATGGCGAACTTGCTCACCGCCCAGACGCCGTTCAGGTTGGTGTCCACCACCGCGCTCCAGTCTTCTTCGCTCAGGGTGTCGGTGGCTCCGTCGCGGCTGATGCCGGCGTTATTGACCACCACATCCAGGGCCGGCATGCGCTCGAAGGCGGCCTCCACGCTGGCGTGGTCGGCCACGTCCATGGGCACCACCACCGCGTCCCGGCCCAGGGCGCGCACCGCGCCGGCGGTTTCTTCCAGCTTTTCCACGCGCCGCGCGGCGAGCACCAGGTCGGCGCCCTGTTCCGCCAGCACCCGCGCGAAGTGGGCGCCGAAGCCGCTGGACGCCCCCGTGATCAGAATACGTTTGCCGCTGACGTCGAATCGGTTCTCGCTCATGGGGGTCTCTTTATCAGGTGGAGGAATAGGAAAGAAGAGCAAAACCCTAACGCCGGGCGGGGCCGCGCTCAAGCGCCCACGGCGCGCACCGGCGGCGGTTGGGTAAGCGGATGTGTCGGTTCAGCCGTTCTGGTAGAAGCTGGGCGGGTGGCCGGTCCAGCGCCGGAAGGCGCGGGTGAAATTGCTGGGGTCGGCGTAGCCGAGCAGGTCGGCCACTTTCTGCACCGGCAGGTTGGCCTGCAGGTAGCGCACCGCCCGGGCCATGCGCACCTCTTCCAGCAGGTGCCGGTAGCTGACCCCCACCGCCGCCAGGTAGCGCCGCAGGGTGCGGGAGGTGAGATGGAAGCTGGCCGCCAGCTGGTCCAGGCTGGGCAGCATGCCCTCCGCCTGCATCAGCCGGGCACGCACCCGCGAGGCCCAGTCCAGGTCCGCCTCCAGGCGCTGCAGTTCCTCTTCGCATTTGTGCGCGGCCATGCGCCGGGACGCCGGGTCGGAGAGCGGAAACGCCACCTTCATCAGCCGTGCCGGGAAGCGCAGCGCCGCCACTTCACGGCCGAACACCACCGGCATGCCGAGCACTTCGGCGTAACGCTCCGCATGGGGCGGCGGCGCGTAGGGCAGTTCCAGGGTGGCGTCCTGCAGGCGGTCATCGAGCAAATAGCGCAGCCCGCCCACCAGCGCGGCGGTGACCACTTCCAGATAGGGCTCGCGGATATCGCCCAGGTCGTAGGGTTCCGCCAGGCAAAACCGGACCCAGCGGCCCTCCAGGCTCAGACGCGGCAGGCACAGGCGGGTGCGGGTGCGGAAATAGCGCTCCAGCAGTTCCAGCGCTTCGCCCAGGTCGGCGCTGCTGATCGCCGCGTAGCCGAGCAGCCCGTGGGCGGTGACAGTGAGCTGGCGGCCCAGCGCCAGGCCGATGGCCGGGTCGCCGCTGAGGTCCCGGGCGCCCGCCATGACCCGCTGGAACTGCTCGAAGCGCAGTGCCGGCTCGGCGCTGTACACCTCCGCCTGGGTCAGGCCCACATGCGCCAGCAGCCGGTCCGTGTCGAGACCGAACTCATGGACCAGCTCCACCAGATTGCGGACATAGTTGACCGGAATCGGGGTGCGGTCGCCGGCGAGGCTGGGGAGATCCGCGATCTGTACGCTCATGGCCAAGAGAATACACCTGTTCGCGGCTTTGTCCGAAAATGACAGGTCACTGTCCGGCGCAGCCCTTCGCCGTCGACAGGGGCACGGTGAGAATAGCGGCGCTGTGACATCCACCCGTTGCCATTCCCTTCCGGAGGACCCCATGAGCGACACCCGAGGCTACCAGCGCACTTTCGGCGCCGACGACGCCCGCGCCATTCGCGATGCAATGAAGCAGGACCTGGGGCCGTCGGCGTTCCGGGCCCGGCCGTGGCGCGCGATCTGGTTTCTGCCCATGAGCCTGGTGATCGTCGGCGGCATAGCCGCGATCCTGACCCTGGGCCTGCCCTGGTGGGGTAATCTGCTGATCGCCGTGGTGGTGGGCCACACCCTGGGCTGCCAGGCGCTGCTCGCCCATGAGGTGCTGCACGGCGCCCTGGGCATGAGCCGGCGCCTGCAGAACCTGTTCGGCTGGATCGGCTTCGGCCCGATGATGATTCCGCCGGAGTTCTGGCGCCGCTGGCACAACGTGGCCCACCACGCGCACACCAACCTGGGTGACCGGGATCCGGATTCGTTCGGCACCGCCCACCGCTACAACAAGCACCCCAAGCTGGCCAACTTCACCAAGCTGGCGCCGGGCTCCGGCACCTGGTACAGCTACTTTTTCCTGTTCTATTCCTTCATGTTCCACGCCCAGCTGGTACTGTGGATGCAGACCCGCCGCCGCGAGGAATTCAAAGGGTTCGAGCGCAACAAGGCGATTCGCCAGGCGTTGCTGTGCGGCGCCGCCTGGCTGGTTCTGGCGGTGCTGTCCGGGCCGCTGGCGCTGTTCACGGTGTTGATCCCGCTGATGATGGCCAACGCCCTGGGCCAGGGCTACATTCTCACCAACCACATGCTGCGCCCGCAGATGGACAACAACCACCCGGTGGACAATTCCATGAGCGTGCGTCAGCTGCGCTGGCTGGACCCGCTGCATTTCCACTTCAGCCACCATGTGGAGCACCACCTGTTTCCGAAGATGGGCTCCGATCAGGCGCCCAAGGTCCGCGCCTGGCTGCAACGGGAAATGCCGGACCGCTATGTCTGCCCCAGCCACGCCCGGGCGCTGGTCGCGCTGTACCAGACGCCGCGGGTGTATCAGGACGCGCACACGCTGGTGGACCCGCTGGACCGGTCGCGGACCGTGGATGTGATGGCGCTGCAGGGCGAGCTGCGCTAGCCGATTTCCGCGTCGGTGAGCGGGCGCCAGGCGCCGGCGGGCAGGTCCGGGGCCAGTTCAATGTGGCCCACCGCTTCGCGGTGCAGGGCGACCACCCGGTTGCCCACCGCCGCCAGCATCCGTTTGACCTGGTGGTAGCGGCCTTCGCTGATGGTCAGCAGCAGTTCCGTGTCGCTCAACGCCCGCGCCTCGGCGGGCCGGGTGGGCGCCGGGTCGTCGTGCAGCACCACCCCGTCGCGCAGCCGCGTCAGCTGGGCGTCGTCCAGCGGCTCGGCGGTGGTCACCCGGTAGCGCTTGGCGCAGTGGTGACGCGGCGACATCAGGCGGTGGGCCCACTGGCCGTCGGTGGTGAGCAGCAACAGACCGGTGGTGTCCCGGTCCAGGCGGCCGACGATGCGCAGGCCACGGCGCTGCTCGGCGGGGATCAGATCGATCACCGTGGGCAGGGCGTCCTCCAGGGCGCACACCCGGCCGGCCGGTTTGTGCAGCATCAGGTAGCGCTCGCCGGGCAGCGTCAGCACGGCGCCGTCGAGCCGCACGCACTCCCCCGGCGCCACGCTGCTGTTGGCCTTGAGGCCGGTGCGCGGCGCCCCGTCTTCACCGGTCACCGTCACCGCGCCGCCGCGGATCAGCGCCTTGGCCTGCTTGCGGCTGAGGCCGGCGGCGTGGGCGACGAAGAAATCCAGCCGCGCCGGGCCGGTGGGCGAATCAGCCAAGCAGCAAATCTCCTTCGATGGGAATGAAATCGTCGGCGGCGCGCATCAGGGCCGCCGCGGTGAGCGGCGCCACGCCGTAGACTTCCACCTGACAGCCGTGCCGGGCGCGGATGTGGTCGGCGAGAATGGCGAAGTCGCCGTCCCCGGACGCCAGCACCACCCGGTCCACGCTGGGCGCCTGCTCCATGATATCGATGGTGATGCCCACGTCCCAGTCGCCCTTGGCGGAGCCGTCGGCGCGCTGCAGGAAGGGCTTGAGCTTCACGTTGAAACCGATGGCGCGCAGGATGTTCTGAAACTGACGCTGCTTCTCATCGCCGCGCTCCACCGCGTAAGCGTGGGCGGCCACCACCTGGCGCCCACCGGTGGCGCGCGCCCAGAGCGCGTTGTAATCCACGTTGCGCTGGTGGGCCTGGCGGGCGGTGTAATACAGGTTCTGCACGTCGGCGAAGACGGCCACGGTGGAAGTCATGGTCGGCGGAGCTCCTGAACATCGGGCTCGGCGGGGCCCGGCAGACGAATTTCGTCGGCGCCGAGGGCGCGATACTGCCCCGGTGCGAGCGAGGGGTCCAGCCGTATCGGGCCGATCCGTTCCCGGTGCAGGGCCACCACCCGGTTGTCGAAGTGCCCGAACAGGCGCTTGATCTGGTGATAGAGCCCTTCGTACAGCGTCACCCGCGCCTCGCGCGGCGCCAGGATCTCCAGGCCGGCCGGGCGGGTCGTGCGGTCTTCATAGGGGAAATAGAGCCCGCGCTCGAACACGGCGGCGTAGTCCGGCGTGATCGGGTCCTCGGTGCGCACCCGGTAAACCTTCGGCAGTTTGTGGCGCGGGTCGCTGAGACGCCGCGACCAGCGCCCGTCATTGGTGAGCAGCATCAGCCCGGTGCTGTTGAAATCGAGCCGCCCGGCGAGATGCAGGTCGGTGGCGTCGGCGGGGTCCAGGCAGTCCAGCACCGTGCGATGGTGGCGGTCGCGGGTGGCGCTCACGCAGCCGGCCGGTTTGTGCAGCATCCAGTAGGCGGCGCGGCGCACGGTGAAGGGTTCGCCGTCCAACGCCACCGGCGTGAAGGGCCCCACCTCGTGGCGGCCGTCCTGGATCACCCGCCCGTCCACGGTGACGCGGCCGGCCGCCAGCAATAGCCGCACGCCGCGCCGTCCCAGCCTTTTCCGCTGCCCCAGAAAGCGGTCCAGTCTCATCAATCACGGCTCCTAAAGGGTGCGCTCCGGCTGCTATGATACGCGCTTCGTCCATCAGCCCCGCCGGAGTATCGATGTCGTCTCTCAACCCCCGCCAACAGGAAGCGGTGCTCTACACCGACGGCCCCCTGCTGGTGCTCGCGGGGGCGGGTTCGGGCAAGACCAGCGTGATCACCCGCAAAATCGCCTGGTTGATCGCCGAGAAAGGCGTGCCCTCCGGCCGCATCGCCGCGGTCACCTTCACCAACAAGGCGGCGCGGGAAATGAAGGAGCGGGTGCAGAGCCTCACCGAACGCGGCTCCACCCGGGGGCTGATCGTCTCCACCTTCCACAATCTGGGCCTGCGCATTCTCAAGCAGGAACTGGCCGCCAGCGGGCTGCGACGCGGTTTTTCCATCCTCGACCAGACCGACAGCAAGGAGATTCTCAAGGAAATCCTGCGTCAGGGCGAATCGGAGAAGGATCTGGCGGCGGTGGACGCGGTGCAAAAGCGCATCTCCGATTGGAAGAATGAACTGATTCTGCCCGACGAAGCGGTCAGCCACGCCGACAGCGACGACGCGCTGCGCGCCGCCATCGCCTATCAGGGTTACAACCGCATGCTGCGCGCCTGCAACGCGGTGGATTTTGACGATCTGATCCTGATGCCGGCGCAGCTGTTCCGCGAGCAGCCGCGCATTCTGGAGAAATGGCGCCACCGCATTCAGTACCTGCTGGTGGACGAGTACCAGGACACCAACGGCGCCCAGTACGAACTGGTGCGCATGCTCACCCACCCGGAGGGGCGCTTCACGGTGGTGGGCGACGACGACCAGTCGATCTACGCCTGGCGCGGTGCGCGGCCGGAAAACCTGGCCAAGCTGCAGGAAGACTGGCCGGACCTGAAAGTGGTCAAGCTGGAGCAGAACTACCGCTCCACCGGTCGCATTCTGAAGGCCGCCAACACGGTGATCGCCAACAACCCCCACGTGTTCGAGAAGAGCCTGTGGTCCGATTACGGCTACGGCGAGGCGATCCGCATCGCGGCGCTGCGCGACGAGGACGCCGAGACCGACTGGATCGCCGGGGACATCTTCCACCGGCGCCTGCAGCGCGGCCTGCACTGGAAGGACTTCGCGGTGCTCTACCGGGGCAATTTCCAGTCACGGATTCTGGAGATGAAGCTGCAGGCACTGCAGATTCCCTACAAGGTGTCCGGCGGCACCGGCTTTTTCTCGCGGGGCGAGATCAAGGACCTGATGTGCTACCTGCGCCTGCTGGTCAACCCGGACGACGACAACGCCTTCCTGCGCGTGATCAACACGCCGCGCCGGGAGATCGGCCCCGCCACCCTGGAGAAACTGGCCGGCTGGGCCGCCCAGCGGGACCAGGGCCTCTACCATGTGTGCGACGACTTCGCCCTGGGCGAGGTGATGGCCGGGAAGGCGGCGGACAAGCTGCGCGCCTTCAAGACCTGGCTGGATGAAAAGCGCCGCGCCTGTTTCGGCCACAACAGCCTGCAGGCGGTCAACGAACTGATCACCGAGATGGATTACGAGAGCTGGGTGATGCAGAACGCCTCCAGCCCGCGCATCGGCGAGAAGCGCATGGAGAACGTCTGGCAACTGGTGCGCAACATCCAGCGCATGCTGGAAAAACAGGAAGACGACGAGGAAGGCGCCTCCGACCTGGAAGCGGTGATCAGCAAACTGGTGCTGATGGACATGCTGGAACAGCAGGACGAGGAAGACGATTCGGACCGGGTGCAACTGATGACCCTGCACGCCTCCAAGGGCCTGGAGTTCCCCCACGTCTACATGATGGGCGTGGAGGAGGAACTGCTGCCGCACCGCACCAGCATCGAGGAGGACAACATCGTCGAGGAGCGCCGCCTGATGTACGTGGGCATCACCCGCGCCCGCGAAAGCCTGGCGATCACCCAGGCGCTGACCCGCAAACAGTACGGTGAGAAAGTGGACACCCTGGCCAGCCGCTTCCTGGAAGAGCTGCCGCTGGACGACCTTCAGTATATCGGCGAGGGGTTCAAGAAAGACGAGGAACAGGAAGATCAGGTGGCCCAGGCCAGCATCGCCAACCTGAAGGCGTTGCTGGACTAGAACCGGGGCGCCGGGGACTATTTGGCGCCGCTTTCCTTGAGCATGTACAGCACCGTGGCTTCGATCTCTTCATCGCTGCAGTCGAAGCAGGTACCGCGCGGCGGCATGCCGTTCTGACCTTCGATGGCGATCTTCACCAGCGTCGGGAAGCCTTCTTCCTCGATCTCTTCGGACCAGATCAGACGGTGCTCCGGGCCCACCATGGGGGCGCCGGCCATGCCGGTGCCGTGGCAGTTGACGCAGTACCGACCGTAGATTCCGGCGGGCTCACGGGCGGCGGTGTCACCCCCTTCCGCGGCCGGCTTATCGGCGCTGGGCGCGGCGGCCCGCGGCTCAGCGGCCTCGGACGCGGCAGCGCCCGACGCAGCGGCGGGACCGTCCGCGTCGCCGCAGCCGGCGAGCGTCAACGAGGCCAGCAACCCGCCGAGGAGGGCGGGCCCGAACCGCCGCACTACTGGCTCTTGTCCACGATGTATTCAACGGCGGCGGCGATTTCCTCTTCGGAACAGTCGCTGCACATACCTTTGGCCGGCATGGCGTTGAAACCTTCGTAGGCGTGCTTGACCAGAGTGTCCATGCCTTTGTCGATGCGCGAGGCCCAGGCACCGGCGTCGCCGGTCTTGGGCGCACCGGCGGCCCCGGAGTCGTGGCAGGCGGCGCAGCCGCTGCTGTAGACGGTGGCGCCGTCGCGCGGCTCACCGGAGCCGGCATCGCCGGCATCGGCCATCTGGCTGCCGCAGTCCTCGCCTTCCACGCAGACGCTGCCCACCGGCTTGAGACGCTCGGCGGTGGCGCGGTCGCTGAGAATAGAGCGCTCACCCAGGGGATAAGAAGACTTCTCCGCCGCCAGCGCGGCGTTGCCGGCGAAAACGGTGGCGAGAAGGACCAGGCTGGCGGTCAGCATTTTATTCACTATGACACCTCTGATAGCTATGACTTGCCCCGGGGGCGGCGGAATTATACCCGCAGAAAACACCGGGAAAAAGGCGCCATCGACGCCTATCGCGGAATCAGCTTAGCGCGGAGCACTCACGGCGCCGTGAAAAGCGCCCGGAAAGCGCGGCCTAGAGGCCGCCCACATCGATGCGCGGCAGCGCCAGACGGAAGCAGCTGCCTTCGTCCGGAACGCTCTCCACATGGATGGTGCCGCCGTGACGCTCGGTCACCACCTTGACGAAACGCAGGCCCAGGCCGGCGCCGCGGGTGCGCGCGCCGCCGCTGGTGCTGGCGCGGCTGAAGCGTTCGAACAGCTTGTCCTGGAACGCTTCCGGAATACCCACGCCCTGATCGCGCACGTCACAGCACACCTGGCCGCCTTCGGCATAGAGGCGCACCAGCACCTTGCCGTTTTCGTGGCTGTATTTCACCGCGTTGGTGAGCAGGTTGACCACCAGGCGCTCGAGCAGCTCGTTGTTGCCGCGCACCCAGACGTCCTGCTCCTGATCGTAGTCGAAGCGCAGGGTGATGCCCCGGCTCTGGGCCTGGATCTGCACCTGGTCGATGGCGGATTCGACCACGTCGAGCATGTCCTGCTCCACCATCTCCACGGATTCTTCCGCCTCGACCCGCGCCAGTTGCAGGAACTGCTCGGCGATATTCAGGTTGCGCTGGGCGTAGTGCTCCACGTTGTCGAGAAAGTCCCGCAGCCGTTCGCCGTCCTCGCCGTGGCGCATCCTGCCGATCAGCGCCAGCACCGAGACCATCGGCGAGCGCAAATCGTGGGACAGGAAATCGAGCATCTCGGTGCGGGTGCGCATGGCCTGCTTGACGTCGGAAATATCCTTGAGGCTGACGATCAGCATGCGCCCGGGCTGATCGCCGGCGTGCACCAGAATCATGTCCAGGTAGAGATCCATGCCGCGCCGGTTGCGGCACTCTTTCTGCACCCGGCCGTCGGCGAGCACCTCCTGCAGCAGCCCCATCCAGTCGCGGTCGCCGTGGAATTCCAGTTCGCGGCCGATATCCGCCAGCCCCAGGGTGTCCTGGCCGACGCCTTCCAGGCTGAGCAGGTAGGCCGCCTGGGGGTTGATGAAGACCACCCCCCCGCAGGCGTCGCAGATCAGCACGCCCTCGCTCATCTGCGCCAGCCCGACCTGGAAAAAGCGGGTCAGCGCCTGCTGACGCTGCTCCTCGGAGCGCAACCGTTCGATGTGCTTTTCGATCACCTCGTAGCGGGGCCCGCCGCTGGGGCGGCGCGCCTCGGTGCGGGCCAGCATGGCGCGGATCCAGTAATCGTAGGTGTCCGCGTCGAGCCCCTGGCGCCAGGCCACCCACAGCTCGTAACGCTTGCCCTCGTGGCGGAACGGGTAGCGGCGCGCCAGCTGGCCGCGCCAGTCCACCGGCGCCAGCGCCTCGCCGCCGGAGACCGGGGCGCCGCCCTGGGTCTGCAGGCGCCAGGCGCGCACCGGCAGCACCTGGTCGAGCATTCTCAGCATGCGCGACATCGGTGCCGGCTCGGTCAAACGGCGGTTGAGGTCGCTGTACTCGGCCAGCCGCGCCAGGGCGTTGCGCATGTAGGCCATGGAGTATTCCAGACGCCGCCAGGTCCACAGCGGATAGGCGACAATGGCCGAAAGCAGCGCCGCCGCCGGCGGAAACCAGAGATTGAACAGCGCCAGCAGGCCGTAGCAGACCGCCACGGTCAGGGCCAGAGAGGCCATCACCAGGGGGATGCTCCAGCGCGGCAGCACGAAGGGCAGCAGGAACGGCGCCAGCAGCGCCAGCAACAGGCTGACGAACAGGGCCGGCACCGTGTCCAGCCGTTCGATCAGCTGATGACGGCGCAGCGCATCGAAGATATTGGCGTTGATTTCCACGCCCGCCATCAGCTCGCCCTGGCCGGCCATGGGGGTCGGCAGCATGTCGCCGAGCCCCGCGGCGGTGGCGCCGATGAACACGAACTGGTCCTTCACCAGCTGGTCGGGCACCCGGCCTTCAAGCAGGTCCACCGCCGACACCTGGGGGTAGGTGCCGGCGCCGCCGGCGAACGGAATGTAGCGGGGGTACTTGCGCACATTGGCGAGACCGGCGAAAGCGCCTTCGTCCCCCGCCGGGTAGAGATCCGTGGAGATCAGGCCCTCGCCTTCCAGCAAGGCCTGGGTAATGTGCGGCCACCAGGGCTGGCCGATGCCCGAGCGCATGAACACCGAGCGGGCCACACCGTCGCCGTCCAGCTCCAGGTCCACATGGCCCAGCCCCTTGGCGGCGCGGGCGAACTCGGCGTGGGGCAGCACCTCGATCAACTGGCCGCCGGAGCGCAGTTGCTCCACGTGCACCGGCAAATAGACGTGTCCGGCGGCGCGGATCGCCTCCGCCAGCGCCTGGTCGGACTCGGGCCGGCTGCGATCCGGCTCCGACAGAATCAGATCCATCAGCACCGCGCGGGCGCCCTGCTCTTCCAGCTGGTTGATGACCTGCGCATGGATGCGCCGGTCCCACGGCCAGCGGCCCACCTCGCGAAGGCTGTATTCATCGATGCCGACGATCAGCACGTCGCCGGACGGCTCCATGGGCAGCCACTGCATGAGGCTGTCGTAGACGTAGCGGTTGAAGAACGACAAGCCACCGCTGATCGAGAGCAATACGCAGAGCCCGGCGACCACCAGAAGCACGGACAGGTGTTCCACCAGGTAGCGTCGTTGCTCGGAGCCGAGTTTCGCCATGAAATCCTATAACGTCAGTAGTAGTTCGGCCGCCACGGTGCCCAGGACCACCGTGGCCGGTCCAACGTAGCGTAACGGTACCACCGGGCGTTTACGGCCGGAACAGGGATTTTGCCGAAAAGCGCCTTTCGGGCCGTAGGCGCGGCGCCACGGGCAGGGCACCGCTGTCCCGAGGCGCGGGGGAGTCGACGGTAGTGGGGAACGACAGCGAACCGGTCGCCGGCGGGTCAATCGTCGATCGGTTCCAGGCGGTAACCGTGCTGGTAGACCGTCTTGATGCGGTAGCCCCGCTCGGGGCGGATCTGCAAACTACGACGAATGCGGCTGATGTGCACGTCCACGGTGCGGGATTCGATCGGGGTCATGATGCCCCAGACTTTCTCCAGCAGGTGGGCACGGGACATCAGCTTGCCGACGTTCTGAAACAGATAGCAAGCGAGCTCGTAATCCTTGTCGGTGAGCTTGACCGGCTCATCGTCCAGGGTAATCTGGCGGCGACCACGATCGATCGTCCAGGGTCCCACGGTCATCATTCCTTGATCATCCATGTCAGCGACGCCCGCCCGGCGCCCGAGCGCGTTGAGACGGGCCAGCAATTCCGCTTGTTTCACAGGCTTAACCATATAGTCATCGGCACCCTGACTGAGTGCGCCGACGATCGACGACTCATCATCACGCTGGGTGGCGAACAGCACCGGCGTTTTATTGCCGCTGGCCCGCACCTCCCCGAGCACCGCGTAACCGCTCATGTCGGGGACTTCCCAGTCAAGCACCAGTAAATCGAAGGTGTCTCTGCGCAGCAGACTCATGAACTCCCGTCCGCTGGAGAGATGCATGCAGGTGTGCCCCGCCTCGCGTAGCCAGTGAGTGACCAGCTCGGCCTGGGCGTGATCGTCTTCTAAATAAGCAATGCGCACCGTTTCTACTCCATCCAATACCGCTGAAGCGTACCCAATCCATCATCGGATCGCGGGAAAAGATTGTAAAATGCCCGGCGGCGCGGCGCCGTCAACCGCCCTGCGTGGAAAGCTTCAACCCCACCACGCCGACGATGATCAGAGCCAGAAAGCCCAACCGCGCGGTGCCCAGCGGATCCTGGAAAAACACCACCCCCAGCAGGGTAATGCCGACCGCCCCGAGCCCGGTCCAGACCGCGTAGGCGGTGCCCACCGGGATGCCCCGCATGGCGAACGACAGCGCCAGCATATTGAGCGCCGTGAGCACCAGCGACGTGCTGATCGACGCCACCCCCGGCTGCATCTGTATCCACTTCAGGCTCATCGCCCAGGCGATTTCCACCACCACCGCCGCCAGCAAAACCCACCAATATGGATTCATGTCTCGAACTCCCGGGAAAAACGGGCTCGTGTAGCGGACGGACCTGCCGGAAACCCGTAAGAGACAGGACCATCAGCCGCCCGACCGGAACGAAGCGGCGGCGGCATTATACGCAGCTGACAGGGTCAGGCCCACCGGGCCGAAGGCCGCGCGGAGCATGGACGCCGCCCACCCAAACGGCTATCATGCGCGTCCTGAATCGGCACCCCGCCCACTAAAGGCGCCGCCGGACAGGTTTTGTGACAACAAGTTTTGCGCCCGTAGCTCAGCTGGATAGAGCGTTGCCCTCCGGAGGCAAAGGTCAGAGGTTCGAATCCTCTCGGGCGTGCCAAATAAAAAGGCCCACCCCCGCCAGGGGGTGGGCCTTTTTATTTGCGATGCCCGGAGATGGCATTCGCACCTCTCCAGGTTCGACCAACTCGCTTTACAAGCGAGTTGGCGACGAGCGGCCAAAGGCCGCGAAGCCCCGCAGGGGTCGAAACGGCCAAAAGCCGTTTCGATCAATCCTCTCCGATACGCGGCACCAACGCCCCAAAACACATCCGCAAACACTCCGCCCCCTCACCTGATCCTCAATATCTGCAACAATGAAACCCACCTGACCCGATCCCAGCAAAAGGCAGCCCCATGTTCCGACGCACTAAAATCGTCGCCACCCTCGGCCCGGCCTCCTCAGACGCCGATCTCCTTGCCCGGTTGATCGACGCCGGCGTCAACGTCTTCCGCCTTAATTTCTCCCACGGCAGCGCCGACGACCACCGCGCCGTCGCCGCCCGCGTCCGCGAACAGGCCGACGCGCAGGCCCGCAACGTGGCGATCCTCGCCGATCTGCAGGGCCCCAAGATTCGCATCGCCCGTTTCCGCGACGGTCCTGTGATGCTGGAACCCGGCCAGCCCTTCACCATCGACACCGCCCTGGACAAGGACGCCGGCGACAGCGGCCAGGTGGGCACCGACTACGCCGGGCTCGCCGAAGACTGCCGGGCCGGCGACACCCTGCTGCTGAACGACGGCCTGCTCGCCTTGAGCGTCGAGAACGTCGCCGGCAGCCGCGTCGAGTGCCGGGTGCTGGTGGGTGGCGAGCTGTCCAACAATAAAGGCATCAATCGCCAGGGCGGCGGACTCAACGCCCAGGCCCTCACCGACAAGGACCGCGAGGACATCAAGCTGGCGGCCTCCCTGGAAGTGGATTTCCTGGCGCTGTCGTTCCCCCGCCACGCCGACGACATCCATCAGGCCCGCGCCCTGTATCGCGAAGCCCGCGGTCACGGCGACATGGTCGCCAAGATCGAACGGGCCGAAGCGGTCGCCGACCCGGCGGTGCTGGACGACATCATTATCGCCGCCGACGGCGTGATGGTGGCGCGCGGCGACCTGGCGGTGGAAATCGGCGACGCCGAGCTGGTGGGCGTACAGAAGCACATCATCCGTCGCGCCCGCGCCCTGGACCGGTTCGTGATCACCGCCACGCAGATGATGGAATCCATGATCCACAGCCCCCAGCCGACCCGCGCGGAAGTCTCCGACGTGGCCAACGCGGTGCTCGACGGCACCGACGCGGTGATGCTGTCGGCGGAAACCGCGGTCGGCGACTACCCGGTGGCCACGGTGCAGGCCATGGACCGCATTATCCGCGGCGCCGAGCGCACCTATCAGAGCCGGCCCAGCGAGGACCGGCCGGAACAGGGCATGAGCCACAACGACGAGGCCATCGCCCGCGCCGCCATGCATGTGGCGAACCACCTGAGCGGGGTAAAGGCGATCATCGCCATGACCGAAACCGGCACCACGCCGCGACTGATGTCGCGGGTGCGCTCCGGCATGCCGATCTTCGCCTTTACGCCGGACCCGCGCACCCGCCGCCGCGTGGCGATCTACCGGGGCGTGGAGCCGCAGCACTTCGAGATGGCCGGCGACCCCGGCCAGGTCAACCGGGACGCGACCGCCCAGCTTCAGCGGTTGGGACTGGTGGAAAACGGCGACCGCTTGATCCTCACCAAGGGCGACGCGGTGCGCGTGGGCGGCGGCACCAACACCCTGAAGATCATCACCGTGGGCGAGGCCGGCGACTGACGGCCCGCGCACGGCCTCCGTCAGCCACCATCCATAGCCAGACACTCTATAACCAGACACTCAATAACATCGGGAGAGACCATGGAAACGCCTTCCTTTAATACTCTGGAGATCACCGTCGATGACGGCATCGCCACCATCTATCTGAACCGCCCGGATCGCATGAACGCCTTTACCCGGGAAATGAAGGACGAGCTGCTCGCCGCCTTTGATTACACCGATTCCGACGACGCGGTGCGCGCGGTGATCGTCACCGGCAACGGCCGCGCCTTCTGCGCCGGCGCCGACCTGTCCTCCGGCGGCGACACCTTCGACTATAAGAAGCGCGGCGGCGAAGGCGCCAACCCGGACGACGCCCACCGCGACGGCGGCGGCCAGGTGGCCCTGCGCATCCACCGCAGCCTCAAGCCGGTGATCGGCGCCATCAACGGCGCCGCCGTGGGCGTCGGCGTGACCATGCAGTTGCCCATGGACGTGCGCATGGCTTCCGAGAACGCCAAGTTCGGCTTCGTGTTCTCGCGCCGGGGCATCGTCAATGAAGCGGCGTCGTCCTGGTTTCTGAGCCGGGTGGTGGGCATTTCCTCGGCGCTGGAGTGGTGCTTCTCCGGGCGGGTGTTCAGCGCGGCGGAAGCCAAGGAGCGTGGGCTGGTGCGCTCGGTGCATGCACCGGACGAACTGTACCCGGCGGCACTGGCACTGGCGAAGGAGTTCGCCGACCAGACCGCGCCGGTATCGGTGGCCATGATCCGTCAGATGATCTGGCGCATGGCCGGCGCCGAGCACCCCATGGAAGCGCACAAACTCGACAGCCGGGCGATGAAGTCACGGGGCGGCTCCGCCGATGTGCGCGAAGGCGTGGAATCGTTTCTGCAGAAAAGAGCCGCCGTGTTCCCCGACAAGGTGTCCGAGGACCTGCCCGATTTCTTCGACTGGCAGGGCGAGCCGCCTTTCGAGTAAGGCGGCACCCGGCCGGGGCGGCGCGCAGGGACATATCTTGCAACACTTTCGACTTGCCAGAGAAAGGGTGTCCGCCCCCGGTCAACCCCCTTCGATATTAGTGAACACCTGTTCCTTTCCTGAAAAATGGAACAGCGGGCTGTGACCTGTTCCATTTTTCGAAAACGCGGATGCCGCTACTATTAAAGATTCAGGCGCCCGGAACACCCCGTACATACCAACCGGTATTTTTGTTTACATTAAAAAGCCAGGGCGGCTCGCCGGTTAATTTACCAGTGTTCACATTACCGCCCGGATTTATCCTGCGGCTCTGAAAATAAACCACATACCAAAGGGTATTTTGGCGTTTTACAGTATTGCGTCTGTGACAAGAGGGGTTCTAAGATAGTTCGTGACAACCGGGTGAACAGCTGATTTTTCAGGTATTCGCCGAAAGTCTAGTGGACTCTTTCTTCGTAAAGGTGTCCGCTCGGGAGACGATGCCCTGGGAAGGGCATATAAGAGGGTTTCGAGGCCGGCGCTGGATAACCGGATAAGCCCTCAAATACCAATAAACTTCGAAGAAAACAGGACAAAAACAATGGCACTTAAGTGGACCAATAAAGCTCAGGGGGCGCTGAACAGCAGTGCCGACCGCAAACTCCGCATCTCTTCACTGACCAAAGCAATCGGCCTGGCCTCCGTATTCGGCGCCACCACCGCGCTGTCCCCCGCTGCCCAGGCTCTGAAAACCGATTTCGGCGTTGAATACCGCGCCACCGGTTTTTACGTACAATCCGACGCTCTGGATCCGGGCGCCGGCTCCGACGCCTCCGATGCCGACAACGGCATGGCCCACCTGATCCGGGTCAAGTCCGACTTCCTCGATGAAGACACCGGCATTTCCGTCCACACCAGCCTGGAACTGGCCGGTGACCGCTGGTCCGGTGATGGCCGCACCTACAACACCACCAGCCCACAGGCTTTCAACCCGGGCAACAACGGCGACAACGTCCGTCTGGATTTGGGCTATCTGCAGATTCCCATGGGCCACACGGTCTTGCGCGTAGGTCGGCAGGCAACCAGCTATAACAGCTGCTTCCTGGTCTGTGACGACCGCCGCGATCGCCTGTTGATGATTCAGCCCTTCAGCAAAGAGTTCCAGGTTATCGCCATCTATGACCGTCGTCAGGACACCACCGGCTTCGATAACTCCGACAACGGCGACCAGTACGGTCTGGCCGCGGTAAGCAAGTTCGGCGGTATCGACGCCAGCCTGCTGCTTCTCCATTACGGCAAGAACGACTCCGGCGTTACCGACGGTAATGAATATGCCCTGCAGGCCAACAACGCCGTTTCCGGTTACGTAGGCGGCGGTATCGGTGAGCTGGCCGAGCTGACCGTGGGCTTTAACCTGTTCATGGACGGTGAACTGCAAACCGCCGATCCCAGCAACGGGCAGTTCTTCACCGACGAATCCCTGTCTCAGTTCGTGCGGTTGGAAGGTAGCGCGGGCATCGTGGACTGGGGCGTGCAGTTCGCCGGCGCTCAAGACGGCGGCCTGATCTCCAGCGGCTTCGATACCTACTCCAGCCTGATCAACAGCAACCCGGAATCCACCGCGAGCGCTACCAGCGTGTACAACATGGGCCAGACGTTCGGCGTCGAAGACCTGGATCAGCAGCTCATCGCTGGCAAGGCAACCTTCAACCTGACTCCGAAATTCTCGGTGACAGGCGCCGTGGGCCAACTGGATGTGGATAATCCCCTCATTCCGGGTGGCGGCGCTGACGATTCCAGCATGTTCTACGATCTGGAGCTGAGCTACCAGGTGAACAAATCACTGCGCACCTGGTTCACCTACGGCGTTCTCGAAGAAAACGAAGCCGTCACCCTGAGCAGCAACTCCCTGCTCGGCCCGATCGCGGGCGGTGGCAGCATCGCTGATGACGACGTACAAGCGGCCAGCCTGAACCTGGCGGTGAGCTTCTAAGCAACAGGTCCACTTAGTACCACTTAGTGTGTACCACTTCGGAACCGGGACAGTGCAAGCTGCCCCGGTTTCGTCGTTTTTAAAAGCCTGAAACGGCGCTGGACAAGCCCACCGAGGGTTGCGCACACTCTTTCTTCATTGTTACGTATCCGGAACCACCGCCATGACTCACATCATTCCCCGGCGCGCGCTGATCGCCGCGCTGATCGCCGGCCCGCTGGCCGTCGGCACCCTGACCGGCTGTGCCACCCAGGGCATGACCACCGAAGACACTACCGCCCTGGTGGACTCGGAGGCCGCGTTCGATAACGACAAACCCAACTGGCAAACCCCGTTCTGGGAGCGCTGGGCCGAGAACGCCAGCGCCGGCAAATCGGAGCGCCCCGACACCGCCGACGGCGAAGCGCCGCTGGCCAATATCGGCCTGGTGCTGTCGCCCTCCATCAGCGACGGCGAAGCCCTGATCAGCACGCTTTACAGCGACGCCTCCGAACAGGGGCTGCGCCCGCTGCCCGGCGGCCTGGTTGCCGAGACACTGGACAGCGCCGCGCCTTGCCAGCAGGACACCGCCGCGGAAGCGTGCCTGGCCAGCCTGGCGGCTTATCCCGGGGTTCGCATGCTGGTGGAAATATCGCCGGCACAGGACGGTAACGGGCTCAGCGCCGAGCTGCACGACACCAGCCTCAATGCCCACTACCGCATCGACCGCTTCGCCAACAGTGAAGCCGGTGCCGACGCGCTCATGGACGAGATCAACCGGCGCGTGGCCATGGCCCCCTGGTCCAGCCGCGTCTTCCAGGGCGAGGACGGCGGCCTGTATATCAGTGCCAGCCGCGTTAACGGTCTGAATCAGGGCCAGCGGCTGGACGTGCGGGAGCCGGGCAAGGCGGTACGCGCGCCCTCCGGCCAGGTGGTGGCCTTCCGCCCCGGGCAAAGCGTGGGGCGGGTGGAAATCGTGGAGTTCGTCGGCGACTACCTGGCGGTGGTGAAGACGGTGTCCGGCCAGACGCCGGACGACCGTCATTGGATCACGCTGCCCGCCAGTCAGTAGCAGGCACGAAGGTCAGCGCCGGGGCAGGCGGTACAGCCCGGCGTCGCGGTCGGCGGTGAAGAACAGATCCCCGTTGGCCGCTTCCACCACGTCGTTGAACACCCCGGTGGGCGGCAGCCCCTCCAGCGCCGGCAGCCCCACCGGCAGGTCCTCGGCCAGCGTGCGGGTGGCGCCGTCCACCGGATCAATCTCCAGCAGGCGCTGCTTGCCCACTTCCATCACCAGCAGCTTACCGGCCGCGCTGACGCTGATGCCTTCCGGCATCGCCAGGCCGTCACGGACCCGCCGCTTGGACCAGTCCGCCGGGTTCACCGCCCACACCGAACCGCCCGCCGTGGTCACGAACAGGGTTGAGCGGTCCGCGTTGAACGCCATGCCCGCCGGACCGGCCAGTGCCACCACCACCGCTTCCCGCTGCTCGCCCTGCTCACCGCTGACACGCAGCAGACGGCCGGTGGCCAGCTCCGCCACCAGCAGGCTGCCATCGGCCAGCTGCACGGCGTCGTGGGGCGCCTGGAAGTCGTGGAAACCGTGGGTCATTTCACCGCTGGCGCGGTCGAACACCTGCACCGTGCCGGTGGCCCAGCTGGTCAGCACCACCACGTGCTCGTCCGCCCAGGCGTTGAGCGGGTACTCCAGATGGGACGCCCACATGCGGCCCACTTCGCGGATGTCGCCGCTGCCGGTGTCCATCACCCGGTAGGCGAAGGTGTCGGCGATATGCAGCTGGTCGCCGACCATCGCCAGCCCGGAGGGCGCGGCCAGACGGGTGCGCACCAGGTCGCGAACCCGGCCGTCGGCCAGATCCACTTCCTGGATGCTGTTATCGGCCATGTTGGAGACATAAAGCAGGCCGGCCTGCTTATCGATCGCGAGGTTGTCCAGCGACGGCTTGAGCCTGGCCACCCGGACCTTTTCAGCGGTACCCGGTTGCAGGCGCAGCAGTTCGCCGGTGGCGCTGTCGACCACATACAGGCGCCCCTGGCCGTCGAAGTTCACCGCCGCCGGTATCCGGAAGCCGTCGGCGACGGTGTCCATCTCGCCGCTCTCCACATTGACGCGCACCACCTCGCCCTTGAACCAGAGCGGGCCGTACAGGTGGCCGTCGGGGCCGAACTCGAAGCCATTGAGGCCGCCCATGCCTTCGATGATCTTGCGCGGCGGCTGTTCACCGCTGCGGTCGATTTCGTAAAGCGCGTCGCCCATGAACACCTGGGTGGCGAACAGACGGCCGTCCTCGGTATAGGCGAGGGAATTCAGCCCGGGCAGGCCACTGGCCACGGTACGAATCTCACCGGCCGCGTTGCGGATGCGCAGCTCGCCGACCAGATAGGCGGTCCAGGCGACCTCGCCGTCCGGCCCGAACGCCACGTCATCGGCCATCCCCGCCGGCGGCCCCACGAACGGGCGGACCGCGCCGCTCTCCCGGTCGATCAGGGACAAGGACTGCCCCACCACGCTGCCGGCCAGCAGCCGGCCTCGGGGGTCAATGCCCAGGCCGTGCACGCCCAGGTAGGGCAGCGGCCCCTCGACGACGGCCGGTTCACCGTATTCCGCTTGCGGCGGCGGCGGTGGCGTGGTGCTGCAGGCGGCGGCGCCCAGCAGCAACGCACTCAGCGACAGCCAGCGGTATGTTCTGAGATGATCCATGTACGCTCTCCCTGGTTGTTATCGATGTTGTCGATCCAGATTAGCGCAGCGCATCCAGGCGGGCGAGCCATCGTTGGCCGCGGTTGGAGGCCAGCCCGTCCGCCCAGCGGGTGGTCTCGGGAAGCCGATAACGGGTGGTGCAGGCCATCACCAGTTCCAGCGCCGTGGCCAGATCGGTGCGGTGGCCCGGGGACACGATCAGCGGCCGGGTGCCGACACGGGTGCGCAGCACCGCACCCAGGGTGTCGCCGGCGCGGTCCAGCAACGGCGTCCATTCACCGCGCCCCTCCGGCACCTCGCCGTGGCGGCCGGTGAGCCGCTTCTTGGCGACCCCCACCGCGGGCAGCCCGGTCAGCACACCAAGATGCGCGGCGATACCCAGCCGGCGCGGGTGGGCGATGCCGTGGCCATCGCACAGCAGCACATCCGGCGCCACGCGAAGCTGTTCCAGGGCGTGCAGGATCACCGGACACTCACGAAAAGAGAGCAACCCGGGCACGTACGGAAAGGCCACCGGAAGCCGGGCCAGCGCGTAATCGAGCGGCTCCAGGGTACGGTAATCCAGCACCACCACCGCCGCCCTGGCGGTGTCCCGGTTCTCGAAGCCGACATCCACGCCCGCCACCGTGCGCACCGGCGGCAAGTCGTCGCTCAGCCTGACCTGGTTCGCGGTGTCCCGCTGTATGCGCCGGGCCCGCGGCGCGTCCATGTCGGCCCACTCTTCCTGCAGTTGCCGCGCGGTAACCATTCAACCTCCGCCTTCGTCCTTGCGAGCCTGTTCCGTGCTTTTGTCCAGCGCCGCCAAAACGGCCGGTGACAAGGGCGCATCAAACATCGCCGCCCCGGTGGCGATCAAATCTTCAATACGCACACGCGCGTCGTCGTACCGGAACGCGGAACCTTGAGCGTGCTGAATCTGCTCCAGCGCGGCCAGCCCATTAACCTGCATATCCATGACGCTTATAAAGCGTTGATCGACAATCTGCACGGGCATGTAGGGTTTACAGTTGCGCAGGGCGGCAAGACAAGCCTCCAGCCCCAATCCGTAAAGACCACGAAATTGGCGCCAGACAGCACGATCCACGCGTAGCTGTATCAAAAAGCGCATGTAATGACCTGGAGGGGAAGAGCCGTCGAGAAGCAGCTCGGCTAGCGGCATGAGACAACAACGGGATATCTGCTCAGTGCTCAACGGCATCCCGTTGCTTGCCGCCCGTGCCTGATCAAGCATTTCGGTTCGGCGTACGTCCACCGGCGCGGAGCGCAGTTGCAACACCGACTCCACGATCGCCTCCCGGGATCCGAAATGATAGTGGATGACGGACTCGTTTCTCTGCCCGGCCTGCTCACGAATCTCACGCAACGTGGCGCCCTGCAACCCCTTTACCGCGAACACCTGCTCCGCCGCCAGCGTCAGCTCAAGGCGGGTCCCCTTAAGCGCCCGGCTTTTACTCTTGGAGTTTCGTACGTCGGTCTTCGCTGTCATGGCTCCAGCCTTCCACCTATTTAATGGCTGAATATTAGCAGCTCAAGGAGTGGCAAGCAGGCCCGCCATGGCCCGCCACCACTGCGCCATGGCCACCGGCTCGCGCCCCGGGGCGCCGGCGGCGTGCCCGTAGTCGGAGTCGAGCACCTCGACGCGAGCACCGGCGATCAGCCCGGCCTCGTGGCGGGCGTCCTCGACGGTGAAGTACAGATCGGTGCGCGACGGCATGACCAGGGTGCGCGCGCTGATCGCGCCCAGGGCGCTGTCGCCCGGGTCGGCGCTTTCCCAGGCGTGCATCACGGCGAGCAGATCATTGGCGTCCTGGGCCAGATGGTCCTGCTCCCAGAAGCGCAGCAGCGCGTCGATGTCGGCGAACCCCAGATTGCGGTACAGGCCCTGGCGGAAGAACGCCTGGCTGTAGGCCCAGCCGGCGTAAACCCGGGCAAACGCCTTGAGCCCCGCTTCCGGCGCGCGCTGATAATCACCGCCGTTGTACACCGGGTCCGCCATCAGAGCGCTGCGCACGCCGTCGAGAAACACCCGGTTGTGGGGCCAGCAGCGGGCGGTGGCGCACACTGGCAGCAGGCGTTGCACCCGCCGCGGATGCCGCGCCGCCCACAGATAGGACTGCATGCCGCCCATGGACCAGCCGGTGGCCAGGGCAATGTCCACGTCGCCGAACCAGGCCTGCAACGCCCGGCGCTGGGCCTCCACATTGTCGTCGAGAGTCACGGCGGGAAAACGATGCCCCGCCTGTGACGGGTGGCACCGGCTCGGCGAGCTGGCGCGCCCGTTGCCGAACATATCAAACAGCACCACGCAGTAGTCGCCGCCGGCCAGCGGGCCGCCCGCACCAACAAGGGGCAGGCTGCCCTCATAAGTGCCACCGTAGTAGCAGGGAACGATCACCAGGTTGTCCCGGCGCGCGTTCAACGCACCGATCTGGTAGCCGGTCAGCACGGCATCGCGCAGCACGCCGCCTTTTTTAAGCGGCAGATCGCCCAGTCGAATCTCTCTGCTAAACCCTTGTTTCTGAACCACTGTTTCTCTCCTCGCAGGCCGGATCGAACAGGCCGGGAAGGCCGCGCGTCCGAAATTATATATACAGGCTGGCATGTATATTGAATGAAGGAATCGTGCCAAGGCGCACCCTGAGCGCCCAGCGACGGAACCGACAGGAGAGAAACCGATGAATGCGTACCAACCCGTTGAATCCCTGCGCCAGGATCTGGCGGAAAAAGGCGTGAAGTACGCCATGGCCAGCTACGTGGATATCCACGGCGCCATTAAGGGCAAGTTCGTGCCGCTCAACCACCTGGACCGCATGATGAAGGGTTCGGAACTGTACACCGGCGCCGCCCTGGACGGTGTGCCCCAGGACATCAACGACGACGAAGTGGCGGCCATGCCCGACGCGGCCAGCGCCACCCAGTGCACCTGGAACCGTCAGCTCGCCTGGTTCGCCAGCGACCTGCACCTGAACGGCGAGCCGTTCCAGGCCTGTTCCCGGCATATTCTCAAGCGCCAGCTGGCGGCCGCCGCCGAGCTGGGCTTCAGCTTCAACCTGGGCATCGAGACCGAGTTCTTTCTGTTCAAGGACACCGAGGACGGCGGCTTCGCGCCGATCAGCGACCGCGATGTGCTCGACAAGCCCTGCTACGACCCCAGCGTGCTGATGGACAACCTGCCGATCATCGACGAGATCGTGGACGCCATGAACGAACAGGGCTGGGACGTGTATTCCTTCGACCACGAGGACGCCAACGGCCAGTTCGAAACCGACTTCATGTTCACCGACGCCCTCAACATGGCCGACCGTCTGGTGTACTTCCGCATGATGGCCAACGAGATCGCCCGCAAGCACGGCGCCTTCGCCAGCTTCATGGCCAAGCCGTTCGCCGACCGCACCGGCAGCGGCGCCCACTTCAACATGTCCCTGGCGGACATCGACAGCGGCAAGAACCTGTTCGAGCCGGACGGCGACGACCCGCACCAGTGCGGTGTGTCACCGCTGGCCTACCACTTTATCGCCGGGGTGCTGAAACACGCGCGCGCCATCTGCGCGGTGATCGCGCCCACCGTGAACAGCTACAAGCGTCTGGTGCAGCGCGGCGCCATGTCCGGTTCCACCTGGGCACCGGTGTATTGCTGCTACGGCAACAACAACCGCACCAACATGCTGCGCATTCCGTCCCAGGGCGGCCGCGTGGAATGCCGCGCCCCGGACATCAGCGGCAACCCCTATCTGGGCGCGGCGATGATGCTGGCCGCCGGCCTGGAGGGGATTCGCGAAAAACTGGAACCGGGTGAACCGCACCGGGAAAACATGAACGACCACAGCCTCGCCGAGATCAAGGCGATGGGCATTGAAATGCTGCCGCGCACCCTGGGCGAAGCGGTGGACGCCTTCGAAGCCGATCCGCTTTCCCGTGACGTGTTCGGTGACCTGATGTTCGACAGCTTTATCGACTTCAAACGCTCCGAGTGGGAGCAGTACCACAACCTGGTTTCCGACTGGGAAGTGAAACGCTACCTGAAAATGTTCTGATCCGACCGTACAGGAGAACACCATGAAGTTAATCAAACGCACTCTTCACTGGACCGGCGCGCTGGCGCTGGCCGGGGTGATGTCCGCCTCTTTCCTGGCGCCGTCCACGGCGCAGGCCGAGGAACGCGACAGCTTCAGGCTGGCCTGGACCATCTACGCCGGCTGGATGCCCTGGAAGTACGCCGACGAATCCGGAATCATGGACAAGTGGGCCGACAAGTACGACATCGATGTGGAGATCACCCAGATCAACGATTACATCGAATCCATCAACCAGTTCACCGCCGGCCAGTACGACGCGGTGACCCTGACCAGCATGGACGCGCTGTCGATCCCCGCCGCCGGCGGCGTCGATTCCACCGCCCTGCTGATCGGCGACTACTCCAACGGCAACGACGGCCTGGTGATGAAGGACCCGGAAGGCGGCGTGGCGTCGCTGAAAGGCGAAACCATCAACCTGGTGGAATTGTCGGTGTCTCATTATCTGCTGGCCCGGGCGCTTGAAGAACAGGGCCTGAGCGAGCGGGACGTGAACATCGTCAACACCTCGGACGCCGACATCGTGGCGGCGTTCAGCAGCGATGACGTGCGCAACATCGTCACCTGGAACCCGCTGCTCACCGAAGCCGCCGCCACCCCCGGCGCCGAGATCGTGTTCGATTCCAGCCAGATCCCCGGCCACATCAAGGACCTGACCCTGGTCAACACCGAAACCCTGAAGGACAATCCCAAGCTGGGTAAGGCACTGACCGGCGCCTGGTACGAAGTGATGGCGATTCTGGAGAGCAACACCCAGAAAGGCGAAGACGCCCGCGCCTTTCTCGGCCAGGCCTCCGGCACCGACCAGAAGGGTTACGAAGACCAGCTGGCCGGCATGAAGATGTTCTGGGAGCCAGATACCGCCGTGGCCTTCGCCAACAGCGACGAAGCCTTCCAGGCCATGGACGACGTGCGCCAGTTTTCCTTCAAACACGGTCTGCTGGGCGAAGGCGCCCCCAGTGCCGACTTTATCGGCATCGCCTTCCCGGGTGGCAAGGTGCTGGGTGACAAAGGCAACATCAAGCTGCGCTTTGACACCACCTACATGCAGATGGCCGACGACGGCGAACTGTAAGATTAATCCGCACAGGGAGGTCGGCCGCCACGTTTCGCTTGCGCGTGGCGGCCGCGTTGCCGATGAGACGAACAAAAGAAGACGCGGAAAAAACCCGCCGCAAAATCGTCGAAGTGGCGTTGCAGCTTTTCAGCAGCAACGGCTACACCAACACCACGCTGGCCAAGATCGCCACCGAGGCGGGCTTCAGCCGCGGACCGATTTACTGGCACTTCAACAACAAGGATGAATTGTTCGAGGAAGTGCTTTCGTTTTCGCAGCAGCCGCTGGCCGACCTGATCAACCAGGCACGCGGTGAGCTGGCACAGCCGTTAAACGCCATCCATGAATTCGCGGAACAATGGCTGCGCCTGTTGGTGGATAACCGCTGGCACCGTCAGTCGTTTGAAATACTGCTCAATAAAACCGAGCTCACCTCGACCATGGAGCGCACCCTCAAACGGGAGCGCAAACTCACCCGGGACGTGGTCTCGGTACTCACCAACCTGGTCACGCAGGCCCAGCAACAGCAGCTCATCAGTGATCGCCACGGCGCCGACGAGCTGGGATTGCTGTGCTACACCTATCTGATGGGCATCACCCAGACCTGGTTGTTCTCCCCTCGCCTGTTCAAGTTGGAACAGGAAATTCCCTTCTTCCTCGACCGTCTCGACCGCCTGCTACAGGATTGATCCGGCGCCGCCACCGTCGGCTTCGCAGAGCGGCAACGGGGACGCCCCGGGCAACACCCACACCGGGCTGGAGAACGCCACCGGGCGGCCCGTGTCCGGATCCAGAATGCGGAGAAAATAATACCGCTCCTGGTCGCCGACGGTGAGGGTCGCGGTCCAGCTCGCGCCGGTGCCGGTGGCGACCACCCGGTTGCCGTTGGTGACCAGCTCCATGCGCCCGGTGAAATCCGCGCCGGCGCGGCTCAGCGATGCCCGCAACGGCAGTTGCTGTCCCTCCGGGCGGCGCAGACGGCTGCCCATGGGCTTGTCGTCCACGCGCAACGTCATGCGCAGGTCGTTGTAGCCCTGGGCCACCGCGTAGAAGCGACGCGCGGACAACGCTTCCTTTAAGTCCGCCGCGTCGCGGGACCGGGCGATCAACACCGTCTTCGGCAGATCCGGATCGCCCCATTCCTCATCGTGATGGTCCTCCGAGCCCACCGCGCCCAGATGCCAGCCTTTATCCAGCGCGTAGGCCAGCCAGCTGCCGCCGGGGCCGCCGGAGTCGTACTCCGAGCCTTTGCCGAACACCTCCAGGCCCACCGCGCGGCGGTCGGCGGCGGGCACGTAGCGGAAATCGTTGAAGGTGTAGGCGGGATCGCCGCCGATCGGCTCGACGATCTGTTCCAGCGCGTCCTCGCGCCCCGGGTGGTTGAACACCAGCAGGCTGTCGCCGCCGCCACCGAACGCGGCGGGATAACTGAACCATTGCCAGAACAGGCCCATGGACACCGCGTAGCCGGGGCCGGTTTTGGCGTTGATCACGTTGTCGCCGAACAACAGATTGATGTGCCCGAAGCGGTCCGAGGTCCACTCAAAACCCCGGATGCCGGTGAAGCCGTCGTCGCTGGCGGCGAGCGCCTGTTCCTCGGTGGCGGACCACTTACGGAACGAGTCGAAGGGGGCATCGTCATCGGCGATCAGACATTCGAAGAAGCGTTCGGAAAAACAATCGCCGTTAACGGAAAGCGGCAGGCGGGTGTTGTCCGAGTGGTCGGTGACGGCGGTGAAATCCAGGCCCAGCGCCCGGGTGCGCTCGAACACCTCCGCCGGCCGCGAGCTGATGGCGCCGTCGGAATAACCGGTGTGTTCGTGAATGGCGCCGATGTAATGCTCAAAAGTGCGCGCGTCGAAGGCCGGCGTGCACTGGTCGGCGGGCGCCGCCTGGGGCAGGATTTCCAGCACGTAGAGCGGGTCGGTGAGCTTGCCCAGAATCGCCTCGCAGCCGCCGCCGGCGGGATCGCGCAGGCACCCCGCCACGCCGTCATCCAGGCTCGCCAGCGCCGAGAACGGACAGGCCGGATCGCGTGGATCGCCCAGGCAGGCGCCGATCCCGTCCGGGTCCAGCAACCCGCCCAGCACCGCCAGCGGGCAGCCGGCCTGCAGCGGGCTGAGCAGGCACTGGAACACGCCCGGCGAGGCCTCCGCCCGGGGCGTCGCCTGCAGGGTCACCGTGCGGCTGGTCTCGCGGTCGCCGTCGGACACCGTCACCTCGAAGCCGAACACGGTGGCCTCATCCAGCAGCGGCAGGGTGACCCGGGCGTCGCCGGTGTCGGCGTTGTCGATCGCCAGCGCCGGCGCGCCGTCATCCCGTTGCGTCCAGCGGTATTGCAACGGGTGGTTGTCCGGGTCCGAGGCGACCGCCAGCAGCCGTGCGGTTTCGCCGCCGCTGGCGACGCCCGGGTCGGCGTAGGCGTCATCGATACGGGGGGCGGCGTTGGCCGGTGCCGGAAGAATAGTGACGGTGACGCGGTCGCTGGCGCGCCCGCCCTGATCGTCCACGGCGGTCAGCGACAGCTCGACGTCCGTGGCCTCGGCCACCGGCGGCGCGGTAAACGCCACCTGCAGCCGGTCGTCGCCCTCCAGGGTCAGGGCGGGGCCGCCCGGCGTCACCCGCCACAGCACGCTGACCACGGCGCCGTCGTCACTGGCGGTGCCGTCCAGCACCACCCGCTCGCCGGCGGTGACGGTGCGGTCGTCGCCGGCATCCACCGTCGGCAGGGGGTTGTTGAAGGTATCCACCACGGTGACGGTGACCGTATCGCGGCCCACGGCGCCACTGGAATCCTCGGCTTCCAGTTCGAAGGTCAGCGCGGTGTCGGCGTCCACCTGCGGCGCGACGATAGTCAACAGGTTCTGGTCCCTGGCGCCGTCGATGACCGCTTCGGGCCCGTCGGTCTGCCGCCAGCCCAGGCGCCGCAGGGAGCGCCCCGGGGACACCGTGGCGCCACCGTTGAGCTGCAGGGCCTCACCCTCATCGACGCGCTGGTCCCGGCCGGCATCCACGCGGGGCGCATCGCCGCCGGCGGCCTCGATGGTCACCGTGCTCACCGCCTCCGCGGAGGCGCCGCCGTCGTCGGTGACCCGCACCCGAACCCGGGCTTCGCCGTCCACCGCCGCCGTCGGCACCCGCACCGTCAGGCGGCGTGGCTGCTCCTCGACCACGGTCAGGGCCCCGTCCACGGTCCAGGTCACCGACTCGATCCGGCCGTCGTCGTCCTCGGCGGTGAGCCGGAAGGTGCCCTCGGTGCCGGCGATCAGCCGGGCCGGACCTTCCAGTCTCGCCTGGGGCGCCCGGTTGGAGGGCTCGGGCGACGCCGGGTCACTGTCCGAGCTACCCCCACCCCCACCACAGGCCGCCAGCAACGCGGCGATCAAGAACACCGGCACCATGCAAAACCGGCGTGCCCGCCCTGAATCCTGCCAACCGCTCATAAGGAACCCCCGTACCAGAACAAGGCGCGAGTATTCCTTCACGGGATGACCGGGCCATGACGGCGCGGGCGGGAAAGGCTACAGACAGACACAAAGCGCCGCTTCAGCAGCGAACGTCGCCTATCGGGTGGCTAACGGGCGGCAAAGCGGCGTACAAAAAGACGCGCGGCGGCGGCCGGGACCCGGCCCGGCGTTCAGGCGACGCCGGCCTCGGCGGGCCCGGCCGCGCCGCGGCGGACGCCGCTCACCCAGAGCGGATGCGGCCCGGCCTGGCGCAGGCGGCGCACCCGCAGGCGGTCGACCAGGAACAGGCTGGCGGCGATCGCCAGCAGCGAGCCGTTGACCAGCAGGCGGTCCGGATCCAGCCAGGAAGCGAACCCTTCGATGGCGCCCTGCAGCACCGGCACCAGCACATAGAGCGCGGCACACAGGGGCAGCCAGACCCGCGCCGTGGTCAGTGGCGGGAAACGGAACGCGCTCAGCACCGCCACCAGCAAGGTGGCGACGAAGGCGGCTTTTTCCGCCACCACGGTGGTGCCGGGCCAGGGCGAATACATCGCCAGCTTATTGGCCATGAAGGAAGCGGCGATACCGGCCATCACGCCGAAGGTCACCCCCAGGGTGAGGCGCAACATGATGGCGGCCGCCCGGCTCGGGCCCTGGCGATCGGTGCGCCGCTCGCTCCACATGATGTTGCCGGAGACGAACAGCAGGCAGCCCAGCAGCCCCAGCACGAAATACAGCAGACGCACGAACAGGCCGCCATAATCCCCGAAGTGCAGCGAATAGACCGGCGACAGCAGGAAATGATTGAACGGCCGCACGCCGGGCGCGGACACCGTCAGCAGCTCGGCGTTGTCGGCGCGCATCACCACATGGGCGTGGTGGGCCACATTGCCCGGCACCGAGCCGCCCACGTCGACCACGCCGTTTTCATCGCCGTACTGCTGCAACTCGATCCAGCCCACTTCCATGTCCGGAAGCTGCTCGCGGGCGGTGGCCAGATACTGGTCCACCGGCGCCATGGCGGCGGCGTTACCGCTCGCTTCCGGGGTCGGCCAGGCCTCCATGGCCTCGGTGGCGGCACCCTGGAACTGGGGCCCGAACACCAGGGCGCCCAGTGTCAGCGTGAGCAAGGCGAAACAGCCCATGGCGGCGCCGGTGACCGCGAAGATCAGATGGAACGGGAAGCTGATCACCCCCACCAGGTTATGCAGGTTTTTCCAATAGCGGCGCAGATTGCCCTGGTGCTTGAGCGCGAAGAATTCCTTTTTCATTTTCGGCCAGTGGATCACCAGGCCACCGATCAGCGCGGCGCCGTACAGCACCGAAATCACGCCCATCAGGTACAGCCCCACCGTCGGGATGCCGAGCTGGAAATGCAGCTCGTTGATGAACCCGGCCAGCTCCGAATGCGGCCGCTCGACGGCCTCCCCGGCATCGTTGAAGTCGCTGGCGTGCTCGGTGTGCCAGACCGCCTCGCCGTCCACCCTTTCCTGCCAGATGGCGGCGGGCTGGTCGCCGGGGATCAGGAACAGCCAGTTGCCGGCCTCCGGGTTTCTGGCGATCACCGTGTCCAGCAGGGCCTGCATGTTGGCGTCGCCGGCTTCGGCGGTCTCCCAGGGCTCCTGCCAGTGATGCAGCTCATGGTGGAACATGTTGACCGCGCCGGCGAAGAACGCCACGAACAAGGCCAACCCGGAAACAATACCCACCCAGGCATGCAGATCGATCTGCCGTTTCATGGTGTCGACGCGCATCAGGCACCCCCGTAAAGCGTGGTGGTTTGCAGCAACAGCCAGGCCAGGCCGTTGGCCGCCAGCAGTACCACGCCGGCACGCCAATGGCTGGACGCAACCCCGGCGAGCACGATCAAAGCGGCCCAGAACACCAGGCACAGCAACATCATCAGTACCAGCCAGTCGTGCCAGTCCACCGGCATCGCCGCCGCCAGCAGGCCGCACAACATGGCCGCCAGCGGCAAGCCCAGCACCCCCCCCAGAAGCGCCCTCATGCCCTCTCTCCGGAGGCGCCGGGGCGCCGGTAGCTGTCGACCAGGTGCCCCACCAGCATGGGCAGCGAGATGGCGCCCAGGGCGAACACCCAGCAGGCGGTGAACAACCCCACGCCCGGCCCCAAACGCCAGCCCCAGCCGGCGAAACCACCAACCACCAGAATCACGCCGGCAAGGCGGGCGGCGGCCGGCAACGGCTGAGCCAGGGCCCGCTGCTGGCGGTCGGAGAGATACAGTAACGCGGTGCCGGTCAGCAGCACCGCGGCGAGAAGGAACAGCATAGAGAACTCAAAGTGATCCTGATAACGATTCGCATTTATACTCTTGAGACGGCAAGGGGTCAATGCGCCGGCGTCTTATTGCAGGGGGGGGTCACAAAGAGTTCATCGCGTCCTGGGCGGCGGTGATGCGCTCCGCGCTGAGCGTGCGCCAGTCCAGGTGGTCCCGGTCGGGCACCCAGACATCGGTGAAGCGGGCGGCGTCGGCCACCGCCATTTCCGCGCTCAACAGCGGCACCTCGTGGAGATGCCCGTGCAGTCCTCCGGCCCGGGAGACCACATCCAGCCAGCCGGCGGGCCGTTGGTGCAGGCGCACGCCGGGCAGCGGGCAGCGGTCCACCGGCTCGCTGACCGCGCAGTCCAGCACCGCGTCCCGCTCGCGGCTGATGCCCTGGCGCCAGAGCGCGGAGCCGCCCACCACCACCAGAGAGGGGAAGGCGCGCCGCAGGGCCAGGCACAGGTCCGCCTCGGAGGGCGTCTCACCGCTGGCCAGCCGGATGAACACCGGCCGCGGCGGCGCCACCTGGCGCACCTGGCCACTCTCCAGCCAGCGCAGGGCCAGCGCCATGGCGGCCTGCTCGTCGCCGGGCACCTGCTGCTTCAGGTCGGCCAGGGTGAACACCACCGGCAGACGGGTGTCGCTGTCGCTGGGCAAGGCGCTCATGAATCCACCACGCAGGGCTCGCCGCGATCCAGACCGAGCCAGCCACGCACGCGCAGCACCCGCGCCAGCGCCCAGCAGATCACCGCCACCCGACCGGCGTTTTCGGCCAGGCAGCGGCGGTGCTCGGCCAGCCTGCGCACGGCGTCTTCCAGCCGTTGCTGGCACATCACCCGGCGCGGGTCCGGCCGGCTCTGCTGGGCCAGCTGCAGCGTCAACAGGCGTCCCTGGAAATCCTCCATCTGCGCCACATAGGCCCGGTCCACCACACTGAAGCTGCTCAAACGCTGGATGCCGGCGCGACGTTGGCGCCGCCGGCCGGCCTGTTCCCGACGGTCACGGCCGAGCATGCCGCTGAGCCGATAGAGCACACGCCACCACCAGGGCCGGCGATCCGCCACCGACAGGTACCAGGCCCAGGCCTGCAGGCGGACGATATCGTGGCGCAGTTCGCGGACCCGCTGGTGGCGGCGTCCACGGGAACGGGGGCCGGCGCCGGAACGGTAAACGGAGTAGTACTCGGAAAGGGCCCGGGCGCGGCCGTGAAGCGCCTCGATGGCGAGCCGCAGCGGCGAATCGGACACCGCCTTTTGTCCCTCGGAAGCCATCGGATCACTCCTGGTTAACGGGCCGGGCGGCCCGCAATGTTCGCCCCTGATCACGGGTGACAAAGAGCCACCCAATACGTCATCACTCTAGCCAGCGGGGGGAAAGCACCAAAGAGATAATGCGTCCCGTTTGGGTGAACGGATGTAGTCGAATGTATCTTTTAGCCCCGCCGTCGCCGGCGTCCGGGCATAAAAAAACCGCCGGGGTGACCGGCGGTTTTTTTGTCGTTGACGGGACCTTACTGGTTCTCGTCACCGTCCATGGCTTCGCCCATCTGGCCACCGGCTTCCTTGGTTTCATCCCAAGCTTCGCCCATCTCTTCACCGGCCTCTTCCATGGGGCCCTGATCTTCAGTCACATCCTCGACGGCCTCATCGACGTTTTCGCCGGCTTTCTCCATCGGACCCTGCTGGTCGCAACCGGCCAGACCCAGCAGACCACCAAATACCACTACTAACAGACCTTTACTGAACGTACGCATAGTCACTCCTCGACGTGTCGTGATCGTTGAAGGGCAATCTATCGTTCCGCTTCATCAGTGGATAGAGGCCACCCCCTTGATTTTCCTCTATTTTACGTTCCGCAAGGCCCGCTCGTCGGGGCCCCGGGCGGCGTTGGGGCGCCGCATCAACCCTGCTATGATCGATAGGCGCATGAGGAGCCGGGGATGAAAAGACTGAGCCAACAACTGGGCGGGCTCGCCCAGCTACTAACAACAATGGGCGGAGAAGTCACACAGGTGGTGCAGGATATGCACGGCACCATCGCCAACCCGTTCAAGATCCGGGGCGAAGGCTATACCGCCGCGCCCATCGTCTACGACCTGATCCGTTACGGGTTTCGCCAGGCCGGCAATCTCGCCGGGTTCGCCAATCTGGCCGCCGATCCGGACCAGGAGCTGCGCGACAACCTGGACCTGCGCAGCGTGGTCAACGGCGTGTTCGGGCAATTGCTGCACACCCAGGACAGCGACTACGCGCTGCCGATGACCATGCTGCCCCAGGCGCCGTCCCTGGAACGGGACACCCTGATTCTGTTCGTGCACGGGCTGTGCCTGAACGAAGGCTGCTGGAACAACCCGGCCGCCCACGCCTTCAGCGACTGGGCCGGCCCGAAACTGGACGCCCAGACTCGCACGCTGCGCTACAACACCGGCCTGCATATTTCCGAGAACGGCCGTGCACTGGCCGATCTGCTGGCCGGCATCGCGCTGCCCTCCCGCGTCATTCTGGTCGGCCACAGCATGGGCGGCCTGGTGTCGCGCAGCGCCCTGCATCAGGGCCGCGAACGGGGCGACGCCTGGGTCGACCGCATCAGCCATCTGGCGTGCCTCGGGGCGCCCCACCAGGGGGCGGTGCTTGAACGGGTCGGCAACCAGGCCAACCGGCTGCTGGGCGTCACCCCCTACTCCCGGCCCCTGATGCGGTTGGGCAATCTGCGCTCCGACGGCATCCGCGACCTGCGCTTCGGCTACGTGCTGGAAAAGCAATGGCGGGACCGGCCACTGGATGAAGCCCGGCCCAGCGGCAAGGTGCCGCTGGACCCGCACGTGAAACAACTGTTCCTGGCCGGCTCGCTCAGTGACGAAGGCGCCGACAACCCGCTGGGCGACTGGCTGGTGCGGGTGGACAGCGCCCTGGCCGAACGGCTCTACCCCGACGCCGACAACCTCACCCGGCGGCTGTTCCATCGCATGGGCCACATGGCGATGCTGGAAGACCCGCGCACCTACGACAGCCTGCGGGAGTGGCTGACCGCCCCATGAGCGACTGCCGCCTGTGCGGGCAACCCAACGCCGAGCTCTTCGCCTCCGTGGAAGGGCGCCGCTATCTGCGTTGCCCGCGCTGCCACCTGACGTTTCTCGGCGTTACCCAGTTACCCGACCGCGCCGACGAAAAAGCCCAGTACGACCTGCACCGCAATGAACCGGACGACCCCGGCTACCGGCGTTTCCTGGATCAGCTGGGGGCGCCGCTGTGCGAGCGCCTGGGCGCCGGCGACCGGGGGCTGGATTTCGGCTGCGGCCCGGGCCCGGCCCTGGCCCGCATGTTGGAGGAACGCGGCCACCCGATGCGGATCTACGATCCGATTTACGCCCCGGACCCGGCGGTGCTCGATCAGCAGTACGACTTCGTCACCTGCACCGAGGTACTCGAGCACCTGCACTGGCCGGAGCGGGAGTGGCGACGATTCGCGGCGCTGGTGAAACCGGGGGGCTGGCTGGGGGTGATGACCCGCTTCCTGACCGACGACGGGCATTTTCCGCGCTGGCATTACCGGCGCGACCCCACCCATGTGTGTTTCTGGCAACCGGCCACGTTCCAATGGCTGGCGCGGGAGCAGGGCTGGGAACTGGTGATGGCGAACAATCCGGTGGCGCTCTTACGCCGGCGGTAACGCCGGCCTCGACGTCATACCAGCACGGGCGGAGGGCTTACCCGGCCACCGCCATGGCGATCAACGCCGCCAGCAGCGCCAGCGGCACGATAATAAGCAGGCCGCGCAGCAGGCGACCCTTCAGGTAGGACCAATCCATAGTTACCCCCTCCAGTGGGTTCGACTATAGACCGGCGTTGACGCTTCCTTCATGAGGCGAACGTACTAGACGTTCACATTTTACATTTCAGCTTCCGCCTGGTCGGCGTCACGCATCCAGAACTGCATGGTCTTTTCGGTTTCCTCGCTGTCCCCCAGGTCTTTCCAGGGAAAACGGGCGGTGAGCGCCGGCTCCGGCCGGTACCCGCGCCCTCGCCAGAACGGCTCCAGCGAGCGGTAATCGGCGGGACGCCGGGGGTGCGCCGGATCACGCACCACCGCGCAGAAGGCGGTCAGTGAATAGCCGAAGTCCTGGGCGTACAGCTCGCGCAGATCGAAGAACCGGTGGCCCACGCCCTCGCCACGGTACGCCGGCAGCAGCACCGACTCGCCGAAATAGAAGACCTGCTCGGGGGGCGGGCCGTGGCGCTCGAACGGCGCCACGAATTCCGGGTCGGCGTCACTCAGGGGCAGGCCGGTGGCGGCGCCGATCAGGCGGTTGTACTCCATCGCCAGCACCACCACGCTCTGCTTGGAACGGGCGTAGCGGTCCAGATAGTCCCGTTCGTACTCCGCGGAGCCGTCGTACAGGTAAGGGTAATCGCGAAAGATACGGATACGCAGCTCCGCGAGCTCGTCCAGCCACGGCTCCACGGCAATGCCGCTCACCGGTCGAATTTCCACTGCGGACATGGCGCCCTCCTTGTTGCTGCCTTAAATCCTAGAACACCAAGGCCAGCCCGGCCAGCAACAACACACTGAACAGCACCTGACGGAAGCGATGCTCGTCGACGCGGTGATGCAGAATCTCACCCAGCACGATGCCCGCCAGCACCACCGGCGCCAGCGCGGCAAGCTGTGGCCACACCGGCTGCAGCGCCCCCTGGGCGGCATACCCCAGGGTCAGCAGACCGTTGAGCGTGAACCAGACCATGATCAGGGTGGCCCGGAAACGGCTTTTGTCCAGGGTCACGCCGCTCAGCGCGTACACCAGCAAGGGCCCGCCGGACGCATACAAACCATGGGTGACCCCGGCCAGCAGCATCCACACCCGGCCCCAGCCGGCGCCGTGGGGCCGGGCCGGCGCGGGCCCGTGGCGCAGGCGCCAGAGCTCGCGGACACTGAACACCGCGATCAGCACACCGAACAGGGTTTGCAGCAGCGCCTGCCCCAGCCAGGGCCGCGCCAGATAACCGGCCAGGGTGCCCGCCGCCATCAACGGCAGAATGCCCCGTAACAACAGGCGCCAGTGCACCAGCCGCCGGTAGCGTAGCGACAGGTAGCCGCTGAGCAACAGGTTCAACGGCACCAGCACCGGCATCAGCGTATCCAGCGGCAATACCAGCGCCCCCAGGGACAAGGCGATGACGATGGAGCCGAAGCCGGTCATCGCCTCGGTGGTGTAAGCCAGCAGTACGAACAGGCCCAGCAACACCCACGGAGACAGCAACGGTTCCAGCATTCAGGATTCCAGTTCCACGGCGAAGCGGCGCCGCATCAGACGATGATAGGTATTCGGCGCCAGGCGCCACAACAAGCTGGCAAACACCGTGAAGCTGTCCGGGAACAGCCGCTTTTCGCCCCGCGTCAGCGCCTTCAGAATCCGCTCGGCCATCCAGTCGGCGCTGCGCACCTTGCCCACCGACGAGCGGGCGTGGGCGGCGGGCTTGCCGTCGAAGCCGAGCGCATTGGTTTCGATCGGCGTGGCCAGAAAGCTGGGGTACACCATCAGCACGCGGATGCCCTGGTCCGCCACCTCGCCGCGCAGCACTTCGAAAAACTGAGTAAGCGCCGCCTTGGCACTGCAGTAGCCGGCACGGCCCAGCACCGGCATCCAGCCGGCCATGGAGCCGATATTGACCACGCAGCCGCCACTCGCGCGCAGCAACGGCAGACAACCCAGGGTCAGCGCCACCGGCGCCTCCCAATCCACCGCCATGACCTGGCGGAACACTTTCATGTCGGTGCGCGCCGCCGGCGAGCGGTGGGTGATGCCGGCGTTGTTGATCAGCACATCCAGCCGGCCACCGGCGGTCACGGCGTCGATCAAGCGGTCCAGGGCCGGGCCATCGGTGAGATCCAGGGCGAAGTGGCGCACCCGGGGCGCGTCTTCGGCGGCCAGTTCGGCGTGCTTTTCCGCCAGGGCATCCGCGTCCCGGTCCACCAGAATCACGCTGTGGCCGCGCGCGAACGCCGCCCTGGCCAGCGACCAGCCCAGGCCGGACGCGGCGCCGGTAACCAGCGTCGTGGTCGGCGTGGTCATAATTGCCCCCTGGTTCGCGCCGCGTCAACGAACAGGCGGAACGCCTGCTCGGAGGTCTTTTCCGGTCGGTAACCGAACTCCTCTTTTAAGCGCCGGTTGCTGAGCACCGGCCGGTAGCGGAGAAAATTCAGCTTGTCCGGCGTGTGCGGCGTCAGCCCCAGGCGGTGGCCCAGCCACAGGGCAGCGCGCAACAGGCCGGCCGGCAGCACCAACACCGGCTTATCGAGAATCGCCGCCACCTGGCGCACGCCCAACGCGCCGTCGCCGGCCAGGTTGTAGACGCCCTCGGCGCCGGTCTCCACACCGCGCGCGATGGCGCCCACCACATCCCGGTCCCAGATGAATACGAACGGTGAATCGGAACCGGCGATGGCGAGGATCCGTTTGCGCTCGAACAACGCGGTGATCTGATTGCGGGTGCCCTCGCCGAGCACGGTACCGGGGCGCAGGATCAGCTGCCGCAACGCCGGATGACGTTGCCGGTAGTCCGCCAGCATCTCCTCCACCAGGCGCTTGTGGTCGGAATAGGCGAATTCCGGATTGCCGCGCAGTGGGTCCTGCTCATCCAGCCAGGGCGGGTTATCCGAGTGGTAGCCGTAGGCAGCCCCGGAGCTGGTGACAATAAGCTGCCCGACCCCGGCGCCGAGACAGGCGTCGAGCACATTGCGGGTGCCGTTCACGTCGATGTCGTAATCCCGCGCCCGGTCGCCGGAATCCTCCAGCACCGCGGCCAGATGCACCACGGTGTCGATGCCTCTTTCGCGCAGCAAATCGCCCAGCGCCGGATCGCGGATATCCCCTTGCAGACATTCAAACGGCAGCCCCGGCGCCACCCGCACGTCCAGACCCAGAACGCTGTGCCCCTGGGCCAGCCGCTCACCCAGCAACCGCCCGATGTAGCCGCCGGCCCCGGTGATCAATATCCGGCTCATAGGCCCTCCCCGTTCGCCGTGTCCGCGGAGCGCGACCAGATCAGCGCCAGCGTCAGGCCACTGACCAGATGCCACACGCCCCAGAAGCCGGCGATCAGAATCATCCCGGCGGCCTGCGGGAAGAAGGTGAACAGAATCGCCAGACCGAGGCCGGAGTTCTGGATACCCACCTCCATGGTGACCGCGCGCCGGTCGGCGCGGTTGAGCCCCACCAGCAGCCCGGCCAGGGCACCGACGGCCAGCGCCAGGGCGTTCTGGCCAACCACCAGCGCGACGATACGGTGCGCGTTTTCCAGAAACACATCCATATTCTTGCCGAACGCCAGGCCCACGAAGGCGAACAGCACCAGCAGCGTGATCACGCGCATGGGCTTCTGGGCCCGGTCCGCGAAGCGTGGAAAGTGGTGACCGGCGAGCATGCCCAGCACCAGGGGCAACGCCAGCACCAGCGCCACCAGCAGAAGAATGTTCCAGGGGTCGAGAGCGATCTCGGTGACCATCGCCCGGGTGTTGGGGTTGAGCCAGCCGTACAGCGCGAAATTCAGCGGCGTGAGCACCGTGGCGGCCAGGCTCGAGACCGCCGTCATACTGACGGACACCGCCACATTGGCCCGCGCCAGCCAGGTCATGATGTTGGAAAAGGTACCGCCCGGGCAGGACGCCACCAGAATCATGCCCAGCGCCAGCTCCGGCTCCACGTCCAGGAACCAGGTGATCACGCAGGTCAGCGCCGGCAGCAACACGAACTGCGCCAGCAGGCCCGCGGCCGGCGCTTCCGGCATGCGCAGCACCCGGCGGAAGTCTTCGCCACGCAGGGTCAGGGAGACCCCGAACATCATCAGGGCGAGGATCACATTGAGAATGACCAGACTGCCGGTACTGAAATCAATCGGGTTATCGGGGGACATAACGTCGCCTCCTGGTTATTGTTCTTGCAGCGCCCGGCGCTGGTGGGCCACTTCGGCCCGGTAGCTGTCCTTGTGCACGTAATAGGCCATGCGCGACAGCTTCAGATAACGATAGCCGCCGTCCAGGGATGCCCCGGCGCGCTCGCGCTTGGTGTTCTCCAGGCGCGCGGCGGCAGCATGGCCCTCGGCGCGGCGCTTGAGATACAGCGCCACCAGCTCGGCCTGTTCGTTGCGGCCCTCCCAGCCCAGACCGGCGGCCTCGATCATGCCCATCATGAACAGGTTGTCGTAGTGCGGGTGGAACACGTTCAGATACAGGCGCGGCGCGTCGCCCTGCCAGTTGAGCAGATCGCTGTCGATAAAGGGGTAATCCAGCTTGTAGCCGGTGGCCAGCAGAATCAGGTCGTAGTCGGCGCGGCTACCGTCGGTGAAGGTGACGGTGCGGCCCTGTATGTCGGCGATGTCGGTGCGCGGAGTGATGTCGCCGTGGCCGAGGTGATGCAGCACCAGGGAGTTGATCACCGGGTGCGCTTCGTAAAGCCGGTAGTCCGGGTCCGGCAGGCCGTAGTCGCTGGGCCGGCCGATGATCATGCGGATCAGCCGGGCGTCCAGCCACTGCTTGAGACGGCGCGGCAGCTTGATCTTGCCGCCGATGGAATCCGACGGCCGGCCGCCGATGAACTTGGGCAGGAAGTAGTAACCGCGGCGCACCGACAGGTCCACGCTGTTCGCCTGGTGCACCGCGTCCACCGCCATGTCGCAGGCGGAGTTGCCGCAGCCGACGATCAGCACCCGCTTGTCGCGGAACAGGGACGGGTCCCGGTACTCCCGGGCGTGCCGTATCTCGCCGTCGAAGTGGCCGGGCAGCGCCGGCAGGTTCGGGGTATGCAGGGTGCCGCTGGCGATCAGCACGCCGTCGAACCAGCGGCTGCTCGGCTCGCCGTGCCGTTCCACGGTGACGCGCCAGCCCTCGCCTTCCGGCGTCACCGACAGCACCCGGGTGTTGAACCGGTAATGCTCGTAGAGACCGAAATGCCGGGCGTAATCCTGAAAGTAGCGCTTCAGCTCCGCGTGGTGCGGGTAGGTGGCCACCCGCTCGTCCATGGGGAATTCGCGGAACTCGGTCATCCGCTTCGAGGAGATCAGATGCGCGGTTTCGTACATGGTGCTGTGGGGGTTATCGATGTCCCACAAACCGCCCACGTCGCCGTTCAACTCATAGCCGACGAAGGGCAGACCCTGTTTACTGAGGTTTCTTGCCGTGGCCAGGCCCATGGGGCCGGCGCCGATCACTGCGTACATGGGTAACGCCTGCTTGTTATTATTTCAGTATGGTTTAAGACCCTAACCGGGCGAGCCTGGCCCGGCACGGCTGATTCGCGACCCGAGTACGGTTAATTCAGGACCTTTCCATCCAGGACTTTTCGATGAGCCACAGCCCCACCGTCACGGTGCATTTCTCACAAGCCATCATGCAGGCCGCCCAGCGCCTGGGGCTGGCGCTGCCCGGCGACCTGGTGGCACGCCTGGACCGCCGCGAGCGGGTCGATCTGGCCAGCCAGGACCGGCTCTGGGAGGCGTTCTGCGAGGGCGCCGGCGACCCGCTGGTGGGCGTGGATCTGGGCCTGGCGCTGCAGGTCGGGCACCTGGATACCGCCGGCATGATTCTGATGAGTTGCGAGACGCTGGACGAGGCGGTGGAATCGCTGATCGATTACCACCCCATCGTCGGCGAGGGCGGCGCCTTCCAGGTGGCGCGCGGCCCGCGCTTCTGCGAGGTGCGCTATGAGCCGGTCTACCGGACACGGCGCACCACGCGGGTGGAAGCGGTCATGGCCAGCCTGATTCATCTGACCCGGTGGAGCACCGGCGATGCCTTCCGCCCGGACCACCTGACGTTCCGCCACGCTGCCCAGGCTCAACCCGAGCGATACCAGGACAAACTGGAGCTGCCGGTGCATTTCAACCGCGCCGACAACGCCCTGGTGTTCGCCAGCGATCAACTGGCTCTGCCGTTGATCCACGCCAACCCGGCCCTGTGCCGCCACCTGCGCGGCCTGGCCGACGAGCTGCTGGCGCGCCTGGACAGCCAGTCCCTGGGCGCCCGCGTCAGCACCCTGATCCGCGATCACCCACGCTGGGGCAAGGAGCGCATCGCCGGGGAACTGGGCATGAGCGGGCGCCATCTGATCCGCAAGCTGGCGGACGAAGGCACCAGCTTCAAGCTGTTGCGGGATACCTTACTGCAGGATCTGGCCGAACAGGCCCTGGCGAACGGCGCCCGCACCGGCCGGATCGCGGAGGATCTGGGTTTTTCCGATGAGAGCGCCTTCGCCAAGGCGTTCAAGCGCTGGACCGGCAGGACGCCGGCCCGCTTCCGGGAGGCCCCGCCGGATTAGACGGCGGCCAGCGCCTGCTCGATGTCGGCGAGGATGTCGTCGATGTGCTCGATGCCCACGGACAGACGCACCAGGTCGGCACTGACGCCGGCGGTCTTGAGCTCCGCCTCGTCCAGCTGACGGTGAGTGGTGGTGGCCGGGTGGCAGGCCAGTGATTTGGCGTCGCCGATGTTCACCAGACGCTTGATCATCAACAGCGCATCAATGAACCGGGCGCCGGCATCGCGGCCGCCTTCAATGCCGAAGCTGAGAATCGACGCGGGCACACCGCCGTCCATGTAGCGCTGCGCCAGTTGATAGTCCTGGTCGCTGTCCAGGCCGGCGAAGTTTACCCAGGCCACTTTCTTGTGATCCCGCAGGTAGCGGGCCACCGCCAGGCCGTTCTCGCAATGCCGCTCCATGCGCAGGCCCAGGGTCTCGATACCCTGGAGGATGAGGAAGGCGTTCATCGGCGACAGAGCGGCGCCCATGTTGCGCAACGGCACCACCCGGGCACGGCCGATGAACGCCGCCTCGCCCATGGCCTCGGAATAGATGACACCGTGATAGCTGGGGTCCGGCTCGTTGAATTGCGGGAAGCGTGGGTTGTCCTTCCAGGGGAAGCGTCCGGAATCGACAATGGCACCGCCCACGGTGGTGCCGTGGCCGCCCATGTACTTGGTCAGGGAATGCACCACGATGTCCGCGCCGTGTTCGAACGGCCGGCACAGTGCTGGCGTGGCCACGGTGTTGTCGACGATCAACGGCACACCGGCGTCATGGGCCACCTTGGCGAGCGCCGCCAGGTCGACGATGTTGCCGGCCGGGTTGCCGATCGACTCGCAGAATACCGCTTTGGTGCGCTCGTCGATGGCCGCCGCCATGGCCGCCGTATCACGGCCGTCCGCCATGCGCACGTCGATGCCCATGGTCGGCAGTGTGTGGGCGAACAGGTTATAGGTACCGCCGTAGAGCTGGCTCACCGAGACAATGTTATCGCCGGCACGGGCCAGGGTCTGGATCGCCGCGGTGGTGGCGGCCATGCCCGAAGCCATCGCCAGAGCGCCGATGCCGCCTTCCAACTGCGTGACACGCTCTTCAAGTACCGCGTTGGTCGGGTTCATGATGCGCGTGTAAATGTTGCCCGGCACTTTCAAGTCGAACAGGTCCGCACCGTGCTGAGTGTCATCGAAGTAGTAGCTGGTGGTCTGATAGATCGGCACCGCCACGGCGTGGGTTTCCGGATCGCCGGCGAACCCGCCGTGAATCGCTATGGTTTCTTTTTTCATGGTGTCCTCGCTGTTTCTCGTAAATATCCGACGGTTAGCGCAACGGCGGCTCGGGCCAGAAATCAAATTGGGCGGGCACGTCGTTCAGGTCGGTGTCGAAAACCGGGTCGCGCTTTTCCAGAAAGGCGGTGAAGCCGTCCTTGCCGTCCCAGAACTCGTTGGCGCGGTAGATCATTCTCGACTCCACCGCATGGGCCTGCATCGGGTGGTCGAAGGTGGGGTTGCGCCACAGCATCTGCTTGGCCAGCGCCACCGACACCGGCGAGCTTTTGGCGATCAGCTTGCGGGCCAGCGCCAGGGCGGCGTCGAGCACCTCTTCCTTTCCATGCAGGCTGCGGAACAGGCCGGCTTCCACACCTTCCTCGGCGAGGAAGATGTCGCCGCTATAGACCCACTCCAGGGCTTTTTGCATGCCCACCGCGCGGGGCAGGAACCAGGTGGAGCACGCCTCCGGGGTCAGGCCGCGCTGGGTGAAGACGAAGCCGATCTTGGCGCCCTCGGCGGCCAGGCGGAAGTCCATCGGCAGGGTCATAGTGATGCCGACGCCCACGGCGGCGCCGTTGAGCGCGCCGATCACCGGCTTGCGGCAATGGAAGATCGCCAGCGACACCTCGCCGCCGGAATCACGAATGGTGTCCACCGGCGGCTCCTCGCCCTCGGCGTCGTCGTAACCGAACACATGGCCGCCGTCCTCGGGCTGCATCTCCATGCCGGCACAGAACGCCCGCCCGGCGCCGGTGACCACCACCGCGCGCACCTGGTTGTCGCGGTCCGCCTCGCCGAACACGTGCACCAGTTCGTCCTTCATGCGCAGGGTGAAGGCGTTCATGCGGTCGGGCCGGTTCAGGGTGACGGTAAGAATATTGTCCGCCAGCTCGGTGCGGATGTGCTGGTACTCCATGATAACTCCCGGTTTTTATTGATCGTGAAGGCGGGGCTCGTCGAGATGCTCCACCTGAATGGGGAAGGCTCTAGCATAGCGGGAAGGCAGGGTGTCGAACATGGCACGGAGGGTGCGATTGAGATGCGGCTGATCGTAGAAGCCGGCGGCCAGCGCCAGATCCGTGAGGCTCATGCCGTCACGCCACAGAGTGAGCGCCCGCTGGCACTTGAGATGCAGCTGGAAGCGCTTCAGATTGACGCCCAGTTCTTCGCGGAAAAGGTGCCGGAACCGGGATTCGGACAACCCCACCGCCTCGGCCAGGGCGGCGCCGCCCAGGCCGGCGGCGTCGTCACCCCGGCGCAGGGTGCGGCAGGCGAGCACCACGCGCGGATCCAGCGGACGGGGTTCACCGGCTTCCAGGGTGGCGCGCGCCGCCAACGCCGCGGCGGCGGACGGCGACGCCGCCAGCTCGTTCAGGCAGGCGCGGAAACGGGGATGTTCGGCCAGCGGAAACTCACCGCCCGGGCCCTGCAACCGCAGCGCCCGCCAGGCACGGTGGTCCGGGTCCAGATGCAGCACCGCCACCGGACCGTCACTGTCCAGCGCCTGATCCACATCCGGCGCCGCCCAGACCGCCTCGGCGGTGATCCAGTGGCCGGCCAGCTGCACGCGAATCGGCTCACGGCCCAGGCTTACCAGCAGCGACGCCGCCACATGGCTGTGCGGCCGGTTGTGCAGATGCGGCGCCAGCATGCACCAGCCCCCTTCCCAAAGGAAAAGGGGCGAGCGGGGGCGCGCTTCAGTGTCCGCCACTCGGCGCCCGGTTCAGGACGGGCGGCCGTGGCCCGGGGTACGGCTGAGCCCCAGCTTGTAGGCCAGCTCCAGGCTGACGAACACCGGGCCCACCAGCAGGAACACCAGGTCGTCGGTGAACGACGGCTTCTTGCCTTCCACCTTGTGGCCCCAGACCTGCACCGCCCAGGCCACCAGCCACAGCACCAGCGCGCTCCAGCCCAGCGACAGGGCACTGCGGTCGACCAGCGTGACCACCGCGATGGACACCGCCAGCCAGCCCAGCATCAGCAGGGACACCCCCATGGAAAGCCGCAGGTAGAACGGCATGCACAGCACCGCCAGCAGGGTGCCGCCGTTGACCCAGTAGGCCGCCGCGCCTTCCAGGCCCAGCCACTGGCCGACCGGAATCAGCCAGAACAGCCCCAGCGTGGAGACGAAAATCGCCGGCACACAAAAAATATGCACCCACTGGTTCACCGGGTGGCGATGGCTGTCGCCGTAATCATGTAGAAAAGTCGACAGATCACGCATGACAACACTCCTCTTGTTGTTTTAGGGCCTGTTCACACTACCTCAAACACTAGCGACGCGGACGTCGGCAAACTTGTATGTAGCGGCTGGCGGCCGGCGGCTGGCGGTCAATCGCCGCGGCGGCTGTCGTTCAGCGCCTGCAGCACCGCCCGGCGGGTCAGCAGGCCCACCAGCCGGTCGCCACTGTCCAGCACCGGGTAGATTTTCGGCTTCTGCTTGACCATCAGCCCGGCCACGTCGACCACCGAATCGTCCTCGCGCACGGTGAGCGGCTGATCGTGCATCAGCTCTTCCACCCGCAGTGACCCTTCCTGGTGATAGCTGGACACCAGCAAATGGCGCAGGCAGTCCTGCTCGGAGACGAAACCGATCACCCGGTGATCGCCGTCGATCACCGGCAAGCCGGTATAGCGCCCGTTCAACAGTGTCGCCACCACCGACGTCATTTCGGTGCCCGCCACCAGAGAGGGCGGGTGCCGCACCATCAGATCCCTGACCACTAACGAAGCCATTTGCCAATCTCCTTGTCACCGCCGCGATCATCACGTCCGTACCCCGACTATACACCGCCGCGGCGCGGATGACGCCCGCTCACAGCGTCCCTACAATGGCGCGAAACCATTAAAAAGGAACAGACCATGGGGTTTTCGCGGCGGCACCGGTTTTATTTCGTCCTCGTGGCGTTATGGCTTACCGGTCCGGCCCTTGCCGCCAGCGACGCCCAGTGCCAGCGCGAACAGGCCGCGCTCAACCAGTGGCGCGAAGGCAACCAGCGGCTGGAGGCGCATCTTGAGCACCTGGACGCGGCCCTGGCCGGGGAACCGGTGGCGCCGGCGGCGCTCACCGACGCGCTCGGCGCCGCCCCCACCGGCAGCGCGCCGCCGCCGTCGCGGGCGCCCGCCGCCGTGGTGCCCGGCTGCGACGCCCTGGCCCCGGAGTACAAAGGGGTGCGCGAACGAACCCTGCGGCTCACCGAACAACGCCGGGCGAAACGGCTGCAATGGTTTGAGCTGGCCGACGAACAGCGGCGCGCCCTGACCACCTGGCACGAGCTCTATCAGAACCTGGCCGGCGCCCCGGCCGAGGGCGGCTCCGACGATTATCTGCGCGAGCGCCTGGCCGGCCTGATCGCCCTGACCCCGCTGCTGCGCCGGGACCCGGCCGCCGCCTTCACCGCGCTGGACGGGCTGGCCCGGCGCCCGGGCACCCCGCCCTGGCTGAGCGCGGCGGAACCGGCCCAGGAGATGCTCTGGCGCCGGCAAAGCGCCGAGGCGCAACGCCAGGTGCTGGCGCTGCGCGCCGCTTTATGGGATCAGGCCGGCGGCCTGTCGCTGCTGACCGGGGGCGGCGGGCTCGACGCCGCGCTGACGGTGATTGATCTGGAAACCGGGCTGGCCGTGGACCGTCTCTATCAGGCGTTCCAGCTCACCTTCCAGGAGGGGCGCCTGAACGGCGAGATGCGCCGCTATCTGCCGCTGCTCAGCAACGCCCTGGCGCTGTTGTTGGGTATCGCCCTGTTCGCGGTGCTGATCCATTTCAGCCGGCGCGGCAAAAGCGCCCTGCTGTCGCTGCACGCGCGCGTCATGGAAGCCAGCGGCGGGCGCCGCTGGCTGTGGAACCTCAGCCGACTGGTGGCGGGGCTGGCGCCGCTGCTGCCGTGGCTGATTCCCTGGTTCGCCCTCGACCTGGTGGAACCGGCGCTGCAGGCGCCCTCCACCCGCTTGCTGCTGTGGCTGCTGCCGCTGGCCCGGCTGTACGTGGTGTTCGGGCTCACCTGGCTGATCGGCGAATGGCTGGTGCTGCGCGTGGCCCAGGGCGCCGGCACCTACCTGAACGGCGAACAGGCCAACCAGGCCGGCGAACGGGCGCGCCGCGTGGCGGTCTGGCTGATGCTGCCCTGGGCGCTGTTCCTGGCGGTGGACCAACTGCTCGGCGGCGGCCTGCTGCACGATTTCAGCGGGCTGCTGCTGGGGCTGGCGCTGTACGCCGCCATCGGCCGCCTGCTCACGCAGCGCGGCGAGGACTACCTGGTGTGCCTGCAGAGCATTCTGCCGTCGCGGCTCGACCCCCTGGCGGCGCGCCTGCTCAGTCAGCGCCTGTTCTCCTGGACCGCGCCCTTGCTGCTTCCGGTGGCTCTGGTGTACTTCGTGTTCCGTTACCTGGACCAGCTACTGGCCGGCGCCGACTGGTACCTGCGCCTCAAGGCGCGCTGGTTCCGGATGCGCGCGCAAAGCGGCGACGAGGACGAAAAAACCGAGGACGACACCCAGCCCGCCCGCGAGTATCAGCAGTGGTTCGACGCCGGCCTGCCCGACGACGAGCCGGCGCCGTTTATCGATACCGGGCTCACTGACGCGATGGAAAAAGCGATCCAGCGCTGGCGCGAGGACAAAACCGACGAGAACACCCTGCTGGTGGCCGGCGAGAAAGGCAGCGGCAAAAGCATGGCGGCGCGCCGCCTGACTCGCGCCCTGGAGAAAAACGATGAGGGCCTGCGGGTGGTGTCCGTGGCGGTGCCGCCCAAGACCCTGGCCCCGGAGGACGTCATCGCCCTGGTCGCCGAGGCCCTGGACGAATCTCTCGAGGAGGGCCCCGCCAGCCTGGTGAAGAACGACGAACAACGCCGCCCCACCCTGCTGATACTGGACGAAGCGCAGAATTTCTTCCTCGCCCGGATCGGCGGCCTGGAAGGCTGGCGCACGCTGCTGCGTTTGACCAACGCGCGCCTGGACAATCTGTTCTGGCTGGTGCTGCTCAACAACCAGAGCTGGGCGTACCTGTGCAATGTGTTCGGCCGGGAATATCAGTTCCGCAATGTGGTGCGCGTGAAGCGCTGGGGGCAGAGCGAGATTCGCTCCCTGATTCTGTCGCGGCACCATCTTTCCGGCCAGACCCTGCGTTACGACGAGGTGCTGCTGTCCTCCCGGGGGCCGGAGGCGGGCAATGTGCGCAACGCCGAGCAGCGCTACTTCAGCCTGCTGTGGGACGCCTGCCGGGGTAACCCGATGGCGGCACTGAGGCTGTGGCTGAGCTCGGTGAAAGTGACCCGCCGCCAGGTGCTGGTGGGGCTGCCCGCCAAACCGCAGGGCACCGCGGTGGAAAAGGCCGGCGAGAATCTGCTGTTCGTGTACGCCGCCATCGCCACCCACGAAAACCTGTCCAGCGGGGAGATCGTGGCCGCCACCGACCTGCCGGAAAACGTGGTGCGTTACGCCCTGAAGGCGGGCTTCGACGCCGGCTTTATCCGCCAGAGCGACGACGGGCGGTACCGGCTGGTGCCGCTCTGGTACCACACCGTGATCAACCATCTGACCAGGAAGAATCTGCTCCATGAATGAAAGCGGCGATATTGTCACGGACCTGGCGGTGGTGGTGGACCTGTTCAACGCCTACGCCATTCTTTTGCTGGTGGCCGGCGGTTTCTGCCTGTGGGCGCTGAACTGGGGCATTCAGAAAGTCAGCGGCTCGCTGATGGACAAGGTGCCGGCGCGCCGCTTTCTGATCCTGCAGATCACCACGCTGATCGGCTTTCTGATCTACACCCTGGGCACCGGCGCGCTGATCGTCGGGGTGCTCAACCCGCCGCGGGAATTCATCCTGGCGGCGGCGGGCTCGATCGCGGTGGCGCTGGGCTTCGCGCTCAAGGACGTGGCGGCGTCGCTGGTGGCCGGCCTGCTGTTGCTGTTCGACCGGCCGTTCCAGGTCGGTGACCGGATCAGCTTCGGCGACACCTACGGCGAGATCGTCGCCATCGGCCTGCGCGCGGTGCGCGTGCAGACGCTGGACGACAACCTGGTGACGATTCCCAACGCCCGTTTCATCACCGACGTGGTGGCCTCCGGCAACGCCGGCGAGCTGGACATGATGGTGGTCACCGACTTCCATGTGTCGGTGCAGGCGGACCTGGAACAGGTGCGCGGCATTATCGAGGAAGTGATCGTCACCAGCCGCTACGCCTATTTGAAAAAGCCGGTAACCTTCGCCATTGAAGAGGTGGAAATCGGCAACGCCCTGGCGGTGCGGTTCCGCTCCAAGGCCTATGTGCTGGACGTGCGCTACGAAAAAGCGTTCCAGAGTGACGTGGTGTTGCGGGTCACCGCGCTGTTCCGCGACCAGGAGATTCCCCGGCCGCGGATACTGCGCGACTGAACGGAGCGTTAGCGGGGCGCCAGCTCCGGCCGGTCCAGCATCTCGGCCAGCCGTGCCAGGGCGCGCTCGCGCACCGCGCGGCTGTCTTTCTTTTCCGGGTGGAACGACGGCTTGTAGTAAGCGGCGTAGGAACGGCCCAGCCGGCGCAGCCAGCCCGGGCGGCCGAGCAGCCAGTTCAGGCCGTTGCCCACCGAGCGCAAATCACGCTTGTCGTCCATGCCCTGGCGCAGCTGGATGTAGTGGAAGATGGTGAAGCCGATGAATTCCACCGTGGTCAGTGCCATCTCCGACGTGCGCACCCAATAGCTGCCCACCTGATCGGCATAGACGTCGAACGCCACCGCCTTGTGCTCGCTTTCCTCGATGGCGTGCCACAGCCACAGCGGCAGCATGCGCTCGTCCATGCCTTCCAGGAACTCGGGCTCCTCAAGCATCAGCTCGGCGAGCATGGCGGTGAAGTGCTCCAGGGCACAGGTCTTGGCGAGCTGCCGCTCCGGAGAAAACTTCTTGGCGATCCACTTCATGCCTTCATGAACATAATCGTGCACCTTTTGAGTGGGCACGCCCTTGCTCTCCATGAAGGCGTTGAACTGTTCGTGTTCGTTGCCGTGGTGCGCCTCCTGGCCGATGAACCCTTTCACGCGCTCGCGCAGATCCGGGTCGGTGATCTGTTTCTGGTAGTGGCGCACCGAGCGCACGAAGAAGCGCTCGCCTTCCGGGAAGGTACAGGACAACGCGGTCAGCAGGATGGTCTTGAACTGGTCGCCGGCGAACCAGTAGCGCGGCATGTCCGGGTCGAACTGGAAATCCATACGCCGGGGCTGAATGTCGCTGCCGTTGGTGCGGCGCGGCTCGTTCGGGGAAATCGGGGCTTTGGCGTTCATAGCAATCATCTTCCCTGTCGCGGTGAGCGGCGCCTCGACGACGCCTCACTGGAACCTTGAGTAATGACCGTCAATATGGGCCAGCGCACCCGGAACACTCCAGGGCCGGTTGTGCCATTTTTTAATCCGCGGGTGGCCCGCCCGGAGACCGCGGCGGCCACGCATAAAAAAGGCCGGCGGGGAGCCGGCCAGTTGGGGAAGATCATGGCGCGGGGCAAACCCGCGCCCGTGGGCACATCCTTTTGCCCGGGGTTGAGCATTACGGTGAGCGCGTAATGGGTTTCAGGCGGTGGCTTTGAGCCAGTCGGTCAGCTCGTCGGCGCCACCGATACGCTGGCCTTCGATGTACACCTGCGGCGTGGTGCCGGCGCCGGTGACGGCGGCCAGGGTGCTGTAGCTCAGGCCACGGTTGCCCAGTTCGATTTCCTCGAACTTGAAGCCGGCGTCGCGCAGTTCGCGCTTGGCGCGGGCACAGTGCGGGCAGCCCGGCTTGGTGAAGATGGTCACCCGTTGGGGCAGGGACGCTTCACCGTTGATGTGGGTCAGCATGGTGTCGGCGTCGGACACTTCGAACGGGTCGCCGGGCTTCTCCGGCTCAATGAACATCTTCTCGATCACGCCGTCCTTCACCAGCATGGAATAGCGCCAGCTGCGCGGACCGAAACCCAGATCCTGCTTGCCGACCAGCATGCCCATCTTTTCGCTGAACTCGCCGTTGCCATCCGGAATGAAACGGATGTTGTTGGCGTCCTGATCACCGGCCCAGGCGTTCATCACGAAGCCGTCGTTCACCGACAGACAGATGATTTCGTCAATGCCGTTGGCTTTGAACACCGGCGCCAGTTCGTTGTAACGCGGCAGATGCGTGGACGAACAGGTCGGCGTGAACGCGCCGGGGAGGGCGAACACCACTACGTTTTTGCCGGCGAACAGATCATCGGTGGTAACGTCTTTCCACTCGTTCCCTTCGCGGGTACGGAACGTAACTTCAGGTACTTTTTCGCCTTCACGATTCTCCAACATTAAATGCTTCCTCCTGTTCGGTGCATCGGAATGTGGCTGAATGATGAGAGCATGGTAGCCACCGCGCCCTCATCAATAAAACGGATAGTTTCTATATAGCGAATAGCCCTTCGCTATCAATCGCCCAGGTGGGCGGACAGCATCCAGGCGGCCTTCTCGTGGATCTCGATACGCTCGCTGGCGATTGCCGCGGTGCCTTCGTCCTCATGGCCGGCGGCCAGTTTCAGCACCTTGTTGGCGCGCTCCGCCACGATGCGATGATCCGCGGTGAGCGTCTTCAGCATTTCCGTGGCGTCCGGCTCGCCTTCGGCGTCCTTCACGGACGACAAGCGGGCAAACGCCGCGTAGCTGCCCGGCGCTTTATCGCCCAGGGCGCGAATCCGCTCCGCGATGGTGTCCACCGCCGTCGCCAGCTCGGTGTACTGCTCTTCGAACAGCAGATGCAGGCTGTGGAACATCGGGCCGGTGACGTTCCAGTGGTAGTTGTGGGTTTTCAAGTAGAGGGTATAGCTTTCCGCGAGCAGTTTGCTCAGCTCCTGGGAGACTTCTTTGCTGTGTTCAATCATGGTGCTCTCCTTTGCGGGAATTTCCGGTTGAATTAACGTCGCGATCCTTTGGGACAATACATCCAACACCGATACGCTAAGCTCTCGTGTTCGGAACCGCGAACTTATTTTCGATATACTCGTTATAGCTTCATGCAATCGATCGTTTTCCAGCAATAGCGGGCGAACGAACAGTGGCCCAATCACCGCTTTACAAGCCGGAAAGCCGACGACCATCATGCGCGTTTTCAGTGAACGGCGGGTTAATGATCAAGGAACAGATATGACGACGTCTTCTACACCCTCCGCATCGTCCGAGCCGGGTCAGGCGGACTATCCCCTGGTCGAAGAGGTGATCAACAGCCTCACCCATGCCATCGGCCTGCTGCTGAGCATCGCCGGGACCGCGGTGCTGGTGGCCTCCGCCAGCGCCCAGGGCGACCCCTGGAAAATCGTTTCCTTCAGCGTGTTCGGCGCCAGCCTGGCGCTGCTTTACGGCGCCAGCATGCTCTACCACGGTAGCCGCCGCCCCCGTTGGCGCGCGATCTACAAGATGCTGGATCACTGCGCCATCTTCGCCCTGATCGCCGGCACCTATACACCGTTCCTGCTGGTCAACATGCGCGGCACGGTGGGCTGGACCCTGTTCGGTGTGATCTGGGGGCTGGCGTTCACCGGCGTGGTTCTGAAGCTGCGTTTCGGTAACCGCTATAAGCTGGCCCGGGTGGGCATCTATCTGGCCATGGGCTGGCTGGTGATGTTCGCGTCCGGGGAGTTAATGGACACGGTCAGCCCGCTGGGCTTCTGGCTGCTGCTCGCCGGCGGTATCACCTATACCGCCGGCGTGGTGTTTTACCTGGCGGACCGGCTGCCGTACAACCACGCCATCTGGCACCTGTTCGTGGTGGGCGGCAGTGTCTGCCATTTTTACGCCATCTATTATTCCGTGCTGCCCGCCTGACGCGCCTCAGAGCAGCGCTTCGATGTCATCGGCGAGCTTCTCCGGCTTGTCCTTCGGCGCGTAGCGCTTCACCACGTTGCCGTCGCGGTCGACCAGAAACTTGGTGAAGTTCCACTTGATCGCCTCGGTCCCCAGCAGGCCCGGCGATTCCGATTTCAGAAACTTGAACACCGGATGGGCGTTGTCGCCGTTGACGTCCACTTTCTCGAACATCGGGAACGAGACCCCGTAATTCTTCTCGCAGAAAGCGCCGATTTCCTCGCCCCCGCCGGGCTCCTGGCGGCCGAACTGGTTGCAGGGAAAACCCAGCACTTCCAGCCCCCGGTCGGCGAAGTTGGCGTACAGCTTCTGCAGCCCTTCGTACTGCGGCGTGAAACCGCATTTACTGGCGGTGTTCACCACCAGCAGAACCTTACCCTTGTAGTCGGAGAGGGGCTTTTCCTCGCCGTTGAGCGTGCGTGCCTTATAGTCGAAAAGACTCATGGACCTTCTCCTTATGAAAGGGCCGTAACGTCGGCGGGCGGTCTGGCCCGCCGACCCCACGGTGCGCCTAGTCCGAGTATAGCGCGTCCACCACCGCTTTCGCGGTCACTTCGCTGGACGGCGGGTTCTGGCCGGTGACCAGACGCCCGTCGGTGACCACCTGGGGCTCGAATTTACCCTTGTTGTGGATCTCGGCGCCCAGCTCCTGGAGACGGCTTTCCAGCAGGAACGGCATCACCTCGTCGAGGCCCACTTCGCGCTCCTCTTCGTTGGTGAAGCAGCTCACGCGGCGGTCCTTCACCAGCGGCACGCCGTTTTCGTCGCGCACCCCGACCAGGGCCGCCGGGCCGTGACAGACCGCGCTGATCACACCGCCCTGGGCCCAGGTGCGCTCCAGCACGCCGGCCACCAGCGGGTTGTCCGGCATGTCGAACATGGCACCGTGGCCGCCGGGCACGAACACCCCGACGAACCCGTCTTCCCAGATCTCCTCCAGGGGGCGGGTGTTCTCCAGTTCGGCGATGGCGTCCTTCCACTGCGCCTTCTGCTCGTCGTCCGGCACCGAGCGAGGGTCGATCGGCACCTTGCCGCCGTTGGGGCTGGCCACCCGCACCGGCACCTTGTTGTCGCGGAAAATCTGGTAGGGAATCGCAAATTCTTCCAGCCACAGACCGGTCTGTTGCCCCTGACCCATCTGTGATGCGCTGGTGACCAGCATCAGAAGTGGCTTGTCCAAATTCATAGTGGCTCCTTGTCGGTAACGCTGTCGGCGAGGGGTGCCGCCGTCGGCCAGATTCCGCTTGACGCTGACAGACGCGGCATCAAGATGTGATGAACTTCATTCGCCGCTTCTCACAGCGTGGGGGCGGCCTTCACCATTTCAACGACCGGCCCGGGACGGATATTCAGACCATGAACTGGGAACAATTGCTTAACAAGGGCCGCCTGGGACACCGCGACGCCAAGGATGAAACCGGCCGCACCGCCTTTCTGCGTGACCACGACAAGATCATCTTTTCCGGCGCCTTCCGGCGCCTGGCGCGCAAAACCCAGGTGCACCCGCTGGCCACCAACGATCACGTGCACAACCGGCTTACCCACTCCCTGGAAGTGTCCTGCGTGGGCCGCACCCTGGGGATTCGGGCCGGCGAGCGCCTGCAGGCCCTCGGCCACCTGCCGGAGGGCGCCGGCGCCACCGACCTGGGCGATATCGTGCAGTCGGCCTGCCTGGCCCACGACATCGGCAACCCGCCGTTCGGCCACACCGGCGAGCGGGCGATCCGCGCCTGGTTCCAGGAGCGCGGCCAGCGTTATCTGGACCTGCTCACGCCGGAACAGCAATCCGACCTGATCTACTTCGAGGGTAACGCCCAGGGTTTCCGCATCCTCACCAAGAGCGAATACCACCAGTACGACGACGGCATGCGCCTGACCTACGCCACCCTGGCCACCTTCCTCAAGTACCCCTGGCTGTCGTCCCGCGCCGCCGAGGGCGGCCTCAAGCCGGGCAAGTACAGCGCCTTCCTGTCCGAGGCCGACGCCTTCCAGGAGGTGTGCGCGGCCACCGGGCTCAGGGAGCTGGCCCCCGGCCGCCATTGCCGGCACCCGCTCGCCTACCTGATGGAGGCGGCGGACGACTTCTGCTACGCGATCATTGATCTGGAAGACGGGCTGGAGATGGACCTGCTTCACTGGGACGAGGTCTACGCCCTGCTGCAACCGGCGCTGCCGGATAACAACGAAGTGCGCCGCCTGGTCCATTCCGAGCTGCGTGACGGCCGCAAGGCGGCGCTGCTGCGCGGCAAGATCATCGAGCGGTTTATCGAGGCGGGGGTCGAGGCGTTCGTCGCCAACCACCAGCCGTTGCTGGCCGGCAGCATGGACGGCGACCTGCTGCACCATTGCGAACCGGCGGTCTACGACGTGGTGGAGAACGCCAAGCAGCTGGCGCGCGGCAAGGTGTTCGAGCACCCGCGCAAGATCGAGCTGGAAATCGGCGCCTTCGAGGTGATGGGCGCGCTGCTGGACGGCCTGATCGAGGCGTCGCTGTCCCACGCCCGCGGCGCCACGCGCAACTACCGCCACGAGCGCATCATCGACCTGATCGGCCGCCACAGCTTTCCGGACGGCTTGGCGGACATGGACGAACAGGAGCGGCTCTACCAGTGCATCATGCGGGCGCTGGATTTTCTCGCCGGCATGACCGACAACTACGCCACCTATCTGGCCAAGCAGTTCTCCGGCATGGCGGAGACGCGCTACTGAAGCACCGGGCCCGCTAAAGCTGCAGCGCTTCGAGCTGCTTGGTAAGGGCCTGGCTGAACGCGTCCGGCTGCTCCCACTGGGGGAAATGGCCGGGGTACGCCAGCACCGTTTCGGTGACGCGGCCGGCGCAACGCTGGCGCGCGGCTTCCGGAATCATTTCGCCGTTGATCGCGAACAGCGGCGCCGTCACGGCGGCGAACGCGGGCTCCGGGTTCCAGCGCAACAGGTCGCCCCAAAGCGGCAGCATTTTATCGGCGGGCGCGGAGGCCATCTGGCCGCCGAGCGCCTGTTTGCGGTGCTCCGGCATGGCGTCGGAGGTGTTGGCGTCCACCAGCCTGCCCACCGCCGCCGGGAAATCCTCGTGGAAGCCGCGCTCGATGCCGGCGGCGTCGTCCTCGGTCAGATCGCCGTAGGGAATAATGAAGGTGTCGACGAACACCACGGCGGCCACGGATTCCAGCAGCGCCGCCGCCTCCAGGGCCACGGCGCCGCCCATGGAGTGGCCCACCAGCACCACCCGGCCTGGCCGCCGGGCGCGCACCAGGTCGGCGATATCCCGCGCCATGCCGGCCACCGTCCAGGTGCCCGGGGTCGCGGCGGAGTCGCCATGGCCGGGAAGATCCGGCGCCAGAAAACTCACCGTCTCCGGCGCGCTGTCCAGGTAGGCGCGCCAGTCGCCGCGCCGGCAGCACCAGCCGTGCACCAGCACCACCAGGGTGTCGCCGGCGCCGTTCTTCTCGGTGGCCGCCAGCCGGCGCCCGTCACTCAGTATGACTTCCCGTTCCAAGTTGTTTCCCCCTAAGCGGATAAAAGGCTCGATGCGCCAGCGGACGGCGCCGCCAGTCGCCATGGTGCAGTGGCCGCCCGGCCGGGGCGCTGGCGCGCAGGTACACCCAGGCGCGCCCCCAAGGCGTGTCGATCAGGCGCCGCTGGTAGTCAGCCGGATAGCCCTCAAGCACGTCCAGGCGCTGCAGAATCAGACGGCTGATCCGATAGACCTCGCCGGTCACGGCGGTGCGGCCACCCGACGACAGCACCGGGTAAGGGCCCAGATCGATCAGCGTGAAGCGTGGCGGCGTGGTCCACCGGCCGAGACATGACGCGCCCTTCAGCCAGGCGTGGTTGCTCTCCCCGGCCAGCAGCGTGCCGTAGACGAACACTCTCAAGAAAACGTCTCCACCCGTGACGGCAGCGTAATTCGCGGTGTCGGCATTTTGCGGTCGGTAGTCCAATCGTTACGTTGACGCGGCGGCGACGCCGGCGCGCTTTGTTTTGTGACATAGTTGGTCGTGGGGGACAAGAAAACATTGGGGGTTTTATGGAAGGTTCGGGCAGGCTGCCTTACACCGGGGCGGGCCATCAGGCGCTTCTGGATACGCTTTACGCCACACCCACGGATCAGTCGCTCTGGCGCGGCTTTCTCCAGCAGCTGGTCGCCGTCAGCCAATCCCGGTCGGCCCGCCTGCTGGTGCTCGACAAGGCGGCGGAGACGGTGCGCTCCAGCAGCAAAATCAATATCGACGACCGCGCCCACCAGAACTACGTGGATCATTTCGTCAACACCTGCCCCTGGCGGCCGGAACTGAAGGAGAAGCCCGCCGGCCGCCTGTACTCCACCTACCTGGATTTTTCCTGCCGTCAGCGTCGTTTTTACAAGACCGAGTTCTATAACGACTGGGCCCGCAAGCTGGATATCCACCACGGCGTCTGCGGTACCGTCTACCAGACCGATGAATACACCATCCAGCTGCTGGTGCAGCGCACCGGCGGACAGGGCCCCTACGAGGCCCAGGACACCGCCTGGTTCAATGAACTGGTGCCCCATGTGCGCCGGGCCATCGATCTGACCCGCCATCTCCATCAACTGGAATGGAGCAGCCGCGGTGGCCGGCTGGCCGGGCACCGGCCGTACGCGGTGCTGGGCCACGGCGGCCGGGTGGCATTCCTTTGCGACCGGGCCCAGGCGCTGATCGCCAAGGAGGAGGCGCTGAGCTGTCGGCATGGGCGTCTGGCACCGAAACGGCAGGACCTCCGCGAGCGTTTCATGGCGCTGGTGAACGAGGTGATCGTCGGCGCGGGCCGGGACTGGCGCCACCCGGGAGGCACCGTCACCCTGCCCCGGCGCGGCGGCGGCCAGCTGGTGTGCATGGTCAGCCCGATGGCACCGGAAAACAGCGCCGCTCTGCTGGCGCCGGAAGGCCGTGCGCTGGTGTACTTTCATGCGCCCGAGTACGAAGGCGCCGTGGACGAGCGGCAGATCGCCGAGCTGTTTGATCTGACCCCGGCGGAAGCCCGCGTGGCCCGGGCCATCGCCGAAGGCGGCGACCTCAAGACCCTGGCGGCCGGTCTGTCGTTGTCGGTGGATACGCTGCGCGGGCAGCTGAAGTCGGTGTTCCGGAAAACCGGCACCCGTCGGCAGAACGAACTGGCGGCGAGGATTCTCCGCTCGCCGGCCCTGCGCGCCGCGGAAACGCTGCCGATCAAACTGTCCTAGCGCCGCTCAGTCGATCAGCGGCAGCCGGTGCTCCAGGGTGGCGGCCCGCACCGCGTCGGGGATGCGGATTTCCGTGGCCAGGGGCAGATGGTCGGAAAGCAGGCAGTCGGTGAGCACCCGGCTGTGGCTGACCTCCAGCTCGGGGGACGCCAGGATATGGTCGATGTGCCGGTCCGGGGCCCAGCTCGGGAAGGTGTTCAGATCGCCCTCCACGGCGCGCAGGCCCAGCTCCGCCAGCGGCGAACTGCCCAGGTGCTCCAGCCGGCAATTGAAATCACCCACCACCACGGCGTAACGGAACGGCGACAGCAGGCGGGTGATGTAGGCCAACTGGGTGTTGCGCATTTTCTCGCCCAGCGCCAGGTGCACCACCGCCAGCACCAGCGGCTCCACCGGGTGGCCGAACTTGACCAGGATCACGCCGCGCCCGGGCAGGCCGGGGAGGATGTGGTCCTCCACGGAATAGGGCGTCAGGCGGCTCAGAAAGCCGTTGCTGAACTGGCCCAGCCGGCCCAGGTTGCGGTTGAGTTGCTGATGCCAGAAGGGGAAATCGGCCAGGGACGCCAGATGCACCAGCTGATTCACATTGCGTGAACGCAAACTGCCGCCATCCACCTCCTGCAGGCCGACCACATCGAAATGGCGAACCACATCGGCGATCTGCTCGATGGTCTCGACACTGCGCGGGTGCGCCACCAGATGCTTCCAGCTGCCGGTGAAATACTCCCGGAACCGGCTGGTGCCGATGCCCGCCTGAATGTTGAAGCTCAGCAGCCTGAGGGTGTCATCCGGCAGGGTGACCTCGCGCACCCGGCGGGTGCGGCGGTGGCCTTCGCGTGCGAAGGAAAACCCGGCGGGCCGGGTTTTCCAGGACTGGTACGCGGTTCGCGCGCGCTCCAACAGCATTCAGCTTGAACTCCCGAAAGGGCTAGCGGCGTTCCTTCTTCACCAGGAAGTCGATCACGTCGAACATTTCCTGATTGTTACGCAGGCCGTCGCGAAGAATCAGATACTTCCCGTTGACCACGAAGGACGGTACGCCGCGGATCTGGTAGTCGCGGGCCAGCGCGTCGGTCTGACGCAGCTTGGTGGACACCCCGAAAGAGCTGTAGAGCTGGTTGAACTCATCCTCTTCCACGCCGTATTTGGCGAAGAAGTCGGCCAGCGCGGTGGGGGTGAACAGCGGCTCCCGGTGCTTGTGAATGGCGTCGAACAGGGGTTTGTGGATCTCATCCACCTTGTCGAGGATGTCCGCCACATAGTAGGCGCGGGCCAGGGGCTCCGCGTTCTGCAGGAAGGTCACCGGCGAGCGGACGTAGTTAACGTGCTCCGGCTTGTCTTCCAGCCAGTCCTCGATCACCGGCTCCAGACTGAAGCAATGCGGGCAGATGTAGGAGAAGAACTCGCGCACTTCCACCTGACCCGGCTCGTCCACATTGCCGGGATTATCCAGAACCTTGTAGTGGGTCCCTTCCGCGTAGCGGGCGTGCTCGCCGCCGGATTCCTGTGCCCAGGCCGCCGCCGTCAGAGTCAGGCCGAGCAGCACCGCCATAACCGTTCGCAACATGAGGTTCTCCTTGTTGTTGGCTGTTCCACTTTGATCGTGGCAGATAGGACCGTGATAACGCGAAAACGCTCCCCACGGTCACGGAAAGTTGCATTATTACCGCATTGGCGCCGTCTTGCCCATGAACGGCGGCCACAAAAAAGGCAGCCGGAGGCTGCCTTTTCGCTGAACGCCGATCAACAGCGGGTTATTCGTCGCTGTCGCGCTCCGGCGCGGAGAGACCCGCCACGAAGCTGGAGACCGCCTGGATCTGGGCATCGCTCATCTTCGCCGCCAGGGTGCGCATCATCGCCTGGGGATCGTTGTCACGCTTGGCCATGTCGCCGATGTCCTCGCGGCCGACGGCGCGGAACGCTTTCAGCTGGCTTTCCGTGTAGGCGGGCTGCTGGCCGGCCAGTGCCGGGAAACCGGCGGCGTCGACGCCCTGACCGGCGGGGCCGTGACAACCGGCGCAGGCGGGGATGCCCTGCTCCACGTCGCCACCGCGATAGATACGCTCGCCCATTTCCACCAGGTCCGGCTTCACCTGGCCGGTTTTCACGGACTGCTCGGTGAAGAAGGCGGCCAGGTCCTGCATGTCCTGCTCGCTCAGATTGGCGGCCTGGCCCTGCATGATGGCGTTCTCGCGCTCACCGGATTTGTAGGCCTTAAGCTGCTTGATCAGGTAGCGCTCGCCCTGCCCCGCCAGACTCGGGTACTGGCCGGAGGGGGAATTGCCGTCCGGGCCATGGCAGGCCGCGCATACCTGGGCTTTCTCTTTACCGGCTTCCGGGTCGCCCTCGGCCAGGGCGAAGGGGGTGGCCACCACGGCAGCCAACAGCACGAACAGCTTGAAACACTTCATGGCCTTTCCTTCAAGAGCAGGGATTACTTGGTCATGTATTCAATAAGAGCACGATAATCTTCTTTGGAGCAGTCGCCGCACATGCCGCCCGGGGGCATGGCGTTGTAGCCCTCCTCGACGTGCTTGACCAGCGTGTCCATGCCTTTGTCCATGCGCGGCTTCCAGGCGGCCTGGTCCCCGGTTTTGGGGGCGCCGGCGGCACCGCTGGCATGGCAGTAGGTGCAGCTCTGATCATAGAGCTCTTTGACGGATTCGGCCTGGGCACCGGCCGACAGGCTCATAGCGATGGCGAGGGCGAGCCCCGTGGCAAAACCTTTCATGTGAATCTCCCCATGAGCTGGCGACATGCTGGCTTACTCAGGCGTCGGCGCCGAATTTGCCTTTGCACACAAACACCTGTAGAACGTCGGCCGCACGGCGAACGCGCGACGGCGCGCATTATATACTAGAGGTTCGCTCCCGTCATATGCCTTATTAAAGGCGCGGGTATTCGCTGTCCGCGCTCACTGAGAGACCGATAATGGCCCAAGATCCGACCCAGCGCCTTCTCCACCAGGCCCGCTTCCTGAAAAGCGCCCAGAACGTGGAACAGTGCCCCCCGGACGCGGGCTTCGAGGTGGCCTTCGCCGGCCGCTCCAACGCCGGCAAATCCAGCGCCATCAACCGCCTCACCGGCCAGCGCACCCTGGCGCGCACCTCCAAGACCCCGGGCCGCACCCAGCTGCTGAACTTCTTCGAGCTGGACGAGGAGCGGCGCCTGGTGGACCTGCCCGGCTACGGCTACGCCAAGGTGGACAAGGTGACCCGCCAGCAATGGCAGCGCGACCTGGACGATTATCTGGCGCGCCGGCAAAGCCTCACCGGGCTGGTGCTGTTGATGGACATCCGCCATCCGCTCAAGGATTTCGACCGTCTGATTCTGGAATGGTCGGCACGCGCCGGCATGCCGCTGCACCTGCTGATCACCAAGGCGGACAAACTCAAGTACGGCGCCGCCAAGAACACCCTGCTGCAGGTGCTCAAGGACGTCCGCGATCACCCGGCGCCGCTCAGCGCCCAGCTGTTTTCCGCCACCAACGGCAGCGGCTGCGACGAGGCCTGGCGCCAGCTCGGCACCTGGCTGGCGGTGCCGCCGGACCCGGCGGGCTGACCGGGTCCGTCACTCCGGCGACGTTTTACGACACCGCTCTGGCGCAGGGGCGGCACCGACCAAAGCGTGCCGACTCAGTGTAACCCACTGACATAAAACGTCTTTTACCGACTTCCAAAAACAGGCATGCCTCTTGCTTCAGTGAACGGCAAGAAGAAGGAAGAGGGGAAGTCCCACTTTTCAGTGGGCAAAAAAAATCCCTGGCAGCAAGTGGGGGAAGGGAACGACTGCGCTGCCAGGGAGGCTTGCCGCCCCAGCCTCCTGGGGGAGAGACCGGGGTGTCCAGAAGCTACGAACCGGTGAGGGTACTGGGGGATCGGGGGTACCGGTCCGTAGCTATTGATTAGGACTGGCCGCCTTTGGAAAAAGTTTCCACGTCCTAATACCTTTTACAAATTTCATAATTCCTGCACAACAAGCACTATTAAACCCGCTTGCGGCTACTGCTTCCAGGGGCCGCCGCGGGTATCTTCCCGGCGCTTCAGATTGCGGTGCATGGCCGCCTTGGCCAGCATGTGCGCCGATACCGGTGCGGTGATAAACAGGAACAGAACGATCAGCACTTCCTGGAGCTGCAACGCCCGCTCCTGCCAGGAGAAAAACAGCAGCGACCCGAGAATGGTGCCGCCCACGCCCAGGGTGCTGGCTTTGGTCGGGCCGTGCAGACGCAGATAAAAATCCGAAAGCCGCACCAGGCCGATGGACCCCACCAGCGCGAACACCGCCCCGACCAGAATGAAGGCACTGACCAGAAATTCAACGATCTCGTTCATAGTGTCGTCCCTACTCGATGATGTCGCCACGCAACATGTATTTGGCCACCGCCACGGTGCTCACGAAGCCGATCAACGCGATCAGCATGGCGGCCTCGAAATAGAGCTTGCTGTCCGAGGAAATGCCGTACAGCACGATCAGCCCGATGGTGTTGATGTACATGGTGTCCAGGGCCAGGGCCCGGTCCGGCAGCGTGGGCCCGCGCAACAACCGGTACAGGTTGAGCAGCAGGGCCAGCACGAACAGCCCGAAGGCAATCGTCAGCGCGGTCTCTAGCATTCGAAAATCTCCTTCAGTGGCCGCTCATAGCGCTGCTTGATCTGCCGGATCATGGCGTCTTGGTCGTCCACGTCGAGGGCATGGATCAGCAGGGTGCGCCGGTCCTCGCTGACATCGGCACTGACCGTGCCCGGCGTCAGCGAGATGGTGCTGGCGAGCAGCGTGATGGCGAACTCGTCGGTGAGGTCCAGCGGCAGCTCCACGAACCCGGGCCGCAAACGCCGGGGCGGCCCGAGGATCAGAATCGCCACCGCCATATTGGCGGTGAGAATGTCCCAATGCACCACCAGCACGAACCGCACCAGCTTGGGGAAGTTGCGCAGGCGCGGCACATTGGGCCAGAACGACTGGGTGCCCAGCGGCAGCACCACCGCGAGCACCAGACCGAGCAGGGCGTGCCCCCAGGAGAAGCCGTTAAGCAGCATCCAGGTGGCCCACAGAAACAGGCTCAACAGCGGAAACGGCAATACTCGACTCATAACGCACTCTCCCCGGCGCCCAGCACCGCGTCGATATACAGGCCGGGCTGCGCCCACTGCCCGGCCACCGCCAGGCAGGCTTCAAGCACCGGCTCGCCCCAGATCGCCAGCGCCGGGGTGGTGGCCAGCAGCGCCACCGTGGCCGCCAGGCGCGGCCCGTCCAGGCTGCGTTCTTCGCCGTCGCCGGTGGCCCGCCAGAACAGCGTCGACCCGGCCCGGCTCAGGCCGATCAGGGCGATCAGGCCGCCGCCCAGCAACAGCAACCAATAGACCGGCGCCGGCACCGCCTGCATCAGGGCGACCTTGCCGATAAAGCCGGATAACGGCGGCAGGCCGACCACGGCGATGGCGCCGGCGAAAAACAGCGCGCCGAGCACCCCGCGGCCGACGGGGGACGGCCCCGCTTCAAGCCGGTCCGCCAGTTCCCCACGCCCCCGGGACACCAGGTCCGCCAGCAGAAACAGGCCGCCGCACACCAGGGTCGAGTGGATCAGGTAGTAAAGCATGGCGCCGAAGGCCGCCGGCGACGACCAGGCCAGCCCGGCCACCAGCGTGCCCACCGACATCACCAGCAAATAGGCCACCATTTCGCCGAGGCGGCGGGCGCCGAGCACACCCACCGCCGCCAGGCCCAGGGTGATCAGCGCCAGAATCCACAGCGGGTCCCGGCCCAGCCCGGCCAGCGCGCCGCCGCTGAACGCCAGGCCGTACACCCGGGCGATGGCGTAGATACCCACCTTGGTCATGATCGCGAACAGCGCCGCCACCGGCGCCGTGGCGCTGGCGTAGGTGGCCGGCAGCCAGAAGTAGAGCGGGAACAGCGCCGCCTTCAGGCCGAACACCACCCACATCAGCAGGCCGGAAAGGCGCGCCAGATCCAGGCTGTTACCCTCCAGTTCACTCACTTTGACCGCAAAGTCGGCCATATTGAGCGTACCGGTGGTGCCGTAAGCGAGCCCCAGCGCAACCAGGAACAGCGCCGAACCGATCAGGTTGAGCACCACATAGTGAATGCCGCCCTTCACCCGGGCCGGGCCACGGCCGTGCAGGGCCAGCCCGTAGGAGGCGATCAACAGCACCTCGAAGAACACGAACAGGTTGAACAGGTCGCCGGTCAGGAAGGCGCCGTTGATGCCCATCAGCTGCAGCTGGAACAACGCGTGGAAGTTGGCGCCGCGCCGGTCGTCGCCACGGCTGCCGTAGATCAGCGCCGGCAGCGCCAGCACCGCGGTGAGCAGCACCATCAGGGCACTCAACCGGTCGAGCACCAGCACGATGCCGAACGGCGCCCGCCAGTCACCCAGCTGATACACGCCGATGTCGCCGCTGGCCGCCTGCTGCCACAGGCCCAGCGCCACGGGGATCAATGCCAGGGTCGCCAGCAGACCGGTGAGGCGGCGCAGGTGCTGGCGTTCGCGGACCTCCAGCAAAAGCAGCATGCCCGCGAACGCGGGGATCAGAATCGGCGCGATGATCAAATGTTCCATCAGCCGTCCTCCCCGTCGGAGCCACCGTCCACGTGATCGCTCTTCATTTCACCCTGGCCGCGCAGGGCCAGCACCACCAGAAAGGCGGTCATGGCGAAACCGATCACGATGGCGGTCAGCACCAGCGCCTGGGGCAAGGGGTCGCTGGCGTTTTCGGACATGCCCACCACCGGCACCTGGTTCAGGCTCAAGCGGCCGGACACGAACACGAACAGGTTGACCCCGTAGCTGAGCAGCGTAATGCCCAGAATCACCGGGAAGGTGCGCGCGCGCAGGGTCAGATAGACGCCGCAACCGACCAGCGTCGCGATGATCAACGCAAGCATCACTTCCATCAGGCGCCTCCTCTCTGGCCGCTTTGGTCAGGGTCATTCCCGGCGCCGGTGCCGGCGCCCTTGTCGTCCAACAGCGACAGCTTGCCGAGGTTCGCCAGCATCAGCAGCGTGGCGCCCACCACGGTGAGGAACACACCGGTATCGAACAGCATGGCGCTGGCCACCTCGAACTTGCCCACCAGCGGCCAGTGGATGTAGTCAAAGGTGCTGGTCAGGAACGGATGGCCGAACAACCAGGAGGCCACCCCGGTGATCCCGGCCAGCAGCAGGCCCAGCGCCACCACCGGGTGGTAGTCGCCGGGCATGCGGTGGTGCATCCAGCCCACCCCGGAGGCCACGTACTGCAGCAACAGCGCCACCGACGTCACCAGGCCGGCGATAAAGCCGCCGCCGGGCAGGTTATGGCCGCGCAGGAAGATGTACACCGACACCAGCAGGGCCAGCGGCAGCAACGGCCGCGAGATGGTCACCAGCACCAGCGGGTGCGCGTCCCGCGCCCAGGGCCGGCCGGTGGAATCCGCCCGGGGCGAGGTAAGCTTGAGATCCTTGAGCAGCGCGTAGATGCCCATGGCGGCGATGCCCAGCACGGTGATCTCACCGAAGGTATCGAAGCCCCGGAAGTCCACCAGGATCACGTTGACCACATTGGTGCCACCGCCGCCCGGCTTGGCGTTCTCCAGGAAGAAGCCGCTGATGCTGTTGAAGTCGCTGGTCATCATGGCGAACGCCATGACGCCGACGCCGCCGCCGACCACCACCGACAGGAACAGATCGCGGAACACTCTGAACACGCCGGATTCGGCGCTGGTGCGCACCGGCAGAAAGTACATCGCCAGGATCAGCAGCATCACCGTGACCACTTCCACGGAAAGCTGGGTGAGCGCCAGATCCGGCGCCGAGAAGCGCACGAACACCAGCGACACCACCAGCCCCACCACGCTGATCGACATGATCGCCGTCATCCGGTGGCGGTGCAGAATGGCGGTGATCACCGCGGCCACGATCAACATGGCGCCGGCCAGCAGCGCCACCCCGTCCAGGGGCAGCAGCGCCCGGTCGCCGCTCAGCAAACGCGGCCCCAGCTGCGTCAGCAGCACCAGCGAGACTACCGCCAGCAACCAGGCCACATAGGTCTGCAGGGAGCCGTTGCGCAAGCGCCCGCTCAACGCCCCGGCGAACCCCGCCACCGCCTGCATGGCGCGCTCGAAAATCAGGTTGGCGTTGATCTCGGGCAGGCGCGCGTGCCACCGGAACAGGCGCTGCCGCTGGCTGTAGACCAGCACGCCGCCGACCAGGGCGATGACGCTCATCAGCAACGGCAGGTTAAAGCCGTGCCAGATGGAAAGATGGTATTCCGGCAGGGTGCCGCCAAGCGTGGCGGTGCCGGCCACCGCCAGCAGCCCGGCCACGGTGAGCGCCGGGAACACGCCGACCGCCACGCACAGCGCCACCAGAATCTCCACCGGCACTTTCATGTAACGGGGCGGCTCATGGGGCGGAAACTTGGGCAGGTTCACCGGCTCGCCGTTGAAGAAGACGTCGTGGATAAAGCGCGCCGAATAGGCCACCGACAACACGCCGCCCAGGGTGGCGCCCAGCGGCAGCACCCAGCTCAGGGCGCCGAGGCGGTCGGACTGCAGGGTCTCGGCGAAGAACATCTCCTTGGACAGGAAGCCGTTGAGCAACGGCACCCCGGCCATCGCCGCCGAGGCCACCATGGCGAGCACCGCGGTGTACGGCATGTAGCGCCACAAGCCGTTGATACGGCGCATGTCCCGGGTGCCGGTTTCGTGATCAATGATGCCGGCGGCCATGAACAGCGACGCCTTGAAGGTGGCGTGGTTGATGATGTGGAACACCGCCGCCACCGCCGCCAGCTCGGTGTTCAGGCCGAACAGCAGGGTGATCAGACCCAGATGGCTGATGGTGGAATAGGCCAGCAGCCCTTTCAGGTCGTGCTGGAACAGCGCCGCCAGCGCACCCCACAGCAGCGTCGCCATGCCGGCCAGCGTGACCAGGTCGAACCACAGGTTGGTGCCCGCCAGCATCGGGTAGAAGCGGGCCAGCAAAAACACCCCCGCCTTGACCATGGTGGCGGAGTGCAAGTAAGCACTTACCGGCGTCGGCGCCGCCATGGCATGGGGCAGCCAGAAGTGAAACGGGAACTGGGCACTCTTGGTGAAAATGCCCAGCAGCACCAGGCACAGAATCAGCGGGTAGAGCCCGCTGGCGCGGATGGCGTCGCCGCTGGCCAGCGCCTCGCCCAGGGAATAGCTGCCCACCACCTGGCCGATCAGCAGCACCCCGGCGAGCAGCGCCAGACCGCCCAGACCGGTGACCGTGAGCGCCATGCGCGCGCCCTTCCTGGCGCCGCTGTTGTGCGACCAAAAACCGATCAGCAAGAACGAGCTGAGGCTGGTGAGCTCCCAGAACACCACCAGCAGCAGCAGGTTGTCACTGGTCACCACCCCCAGCATGGCACCCATGAAGAGCAGCAGGTAGGCGTAAAAACGCCCGGCTTTTTCATCGGCGGACAGATAGTAGCGCGCGTACAGAATAATCAGCAGGCCGATGCCCAGCACCAGCATGGCGAACATCAGCGCCAGGCCGTCCAGGCGGAACGCCAGGTCCAGGCCCAGGCTGGGCAGCCACTGCAGTGAAGAGAGCACCGTTTCGCCGGCGATCACCCGTCGCGCGGGCGCCACCATCAAAGCCAGCGCCAGAGCCGGCAACGCCGCGGCGCTCAGCGCCAGCAGCGTGCGCGAAGCCCTGAAACGTTCGGCCAGCGGCGGCAGTGCGGCCCCCAGAAAGGGCAGCAGCACCAGAATGGAAAGATTCATAGGCAATCCGTTGTCAGTTGCGGCAACGCCGCGTCGAGCTTATCAGTAAATCATCAACTCAGCGTGACAACGGGCGGATCCGGGAAATAGGGGCGGCGGCCCCGCCGCGGGCAATGGGCGGGCATACTGATCATTCTGTGGTGCCGCAATTGGCAGTCCATGCAAAACCGAATCACTGAAAAGGGTCCGTAGTATGCCACGCCGATCCGGGGCGAACACAAGACCGGCCCGCCACCCGGGTATCAGAGCTCGCCCACGAATTGATTATAGAACTGCCGGGCGGTGCGCCCGGAGCGCCCGCCGCGCTCCATGGAAAAGCGGCGGGCGAGAATGTGCAGCCGGTCGCGGTCGGCGACCTCGCCGAACAGGTGATCGACGATCTGGAAATACTGCGCTTCATTGATCGGGTAAAAGCTCAGCGACAGGCCGAACCGGTCGGACAGGGAAATCTTCTCTTCCACCACGTCGCCGTGGTGGATCTCACGGCCCACCACCCGGCTCTGCTCGTTGTCGGCCTGGTACTCGGACACCAGGTGGCGGCGGTTACTGGTGGCGTACAGGCGGACGTTCTCCGGCGGCAGCTCCAGCGAGCCTTCCAGCACGCTTTTCAGGTGCTTGTACTGGGTTTCACCGTCCTCGAAGGCAATGTCGTCGCAGTACACCACGAAACGCTGGGCGCGCTCGCGCAGATCATCGACGATCTCCGGCAGGTCCACCAGGTCGTGCTTTTCCACCTCGATCATGCGCAGCCCGCGCGGCGCGTATTCGTTCAGCAGCGCTTTCACCAGCGACGACTTGCCGGTGCCCCGGCTGCCCCACAGCAGCGCATGGTTGGCGGGCTTGCCGGCCAGGAAGCGTTCGGTGTTCTGCACCAGCTTCCGTTTCTGCGTGTCCACGCCGAGCAGATCGTCCAGCGCCACCGGGTCCAGGTGCCGCACCGGTCTCAGCCGTTGCTGTCTGGGCCGCCAGATGGCGGCCGCTTCCGCGCGCCAATCAACGTGATTCATGGTGTCCCCGTTGGAAATCAGGTCAAAAATATTGCCACGGTCGGCCCGGCGACTAAAGAACTTGCTTGCCCGCCCCGGGTCCACCTTTAACATGGACCCAGGATAAAACACGCAACCGACCCCGGAGACACCCATGATTCGCTTCCCTCTCGCCGGCCTTACGCTGATCCTGGCAGCCGCGGGCTGCGCCCATACCCCGGCGAACCTCCCCGACAACGCCCGCCCCTGCCCGGAACCGCGGCCGCAAATGTGCACCATGGAATACCGCCCGGTGATCGGCCTGGACAAGAACGGCGAAACCCTGGGCGAATACAGCAACGCCTGCAGCGGCTGCGCCAAAGAAGGCGTCGCCTATACCGTGCCGGTTAAATAACGTCCAAGGACACCGCTTTGCCGCTTTCGCCCGTACGCCGGTTGCTGGACTTCGACGCGCAATACCGCCGCGACCAGCAGCACACGCCGGACTTTCTGCATCGCCGCGACCGCCGTCTGGCGCTGGCCCGTGAACAGGACGGCGCGCCGCCGCCGGACGCCGCCGCCTGGCTGAGCGCGGTGGACGCCCCCGGCGCCGGCGCGGCGCTGCGCCCCTGGCGCCGCGGCCGGGCCGCGCTGACCCTGGCCGGCGCGGTGCTGGGCGTGCTGACCATGCTCGGCGTGCTGTACGTGGACGGCCAGGGCCGCATCAACGTCACCCTGATTCTGGCGCTGGCCCTGCTGCAACTGCTGCTCGCCCTGGCCACCACCGCCCAGGCGTTAAGCGGCCGGCGCCCCTGGGGCCGGCTGCTGGGCCGGGGCGACGGCGCGCCGCCGGTACTCCGCCAGCTGTACCCGCAGCTGGCCGCCCGCGCCGCCCACGGCGCCGGCCTGGCGTTCGCCGCCACCGCCCTGCTCACCCTGCTGGTCCAGGTGCTGGTGCGCGATCTGGCGTTCGGCTGGAGCACCACCCTGCAGACCTCCGCGCCCGCCTACCACGCCCTGGTGGAACAGCTTGCCTGGCCCTGGCGCGGCTGGCTGCCCGGCGCCGTGCCGGGCCTGGAACTGGTGGAGCAATCCCGTTACTTCCGGCTCGGCGGTGAGGCTCCCGCCGACCCGGAACGCCTGGGCGCCTGGTGGCCGTTCCTGGCCATGCTGTGGCTCTGCTATGTGCTGCTGCCCCGGCTTATCCTGCTTGGGCTGGCGCGGCTGCACCTGAACCACCGCGCCGGCGTGCTGCTGCGACGCCACCCGGGCTGGGCGGCGATGCGCCAGCGCTTCGCCACGCCCTGGGTGGACAGCGGCCCGGCACCGGTCGCCGCCGGCGCCGGCCCCGCGGTACCGCCCGCCGACACGCTGGCGCCGCCGCCGGAAAGCGGCGTGGTGATCCGCTGGGCCGGCGCCGGCAGCGCCGACCTCGCCCGAAACCTGCTCCAGGACGCCCCCATGCAGGTGCTCGAAGCCGGCGGCAGCGCCAGCCTGGAGCAGGACCGCGACACCCTCACCCGCGCCGACCTGGGCCTGCCGGTGGTGGTGCTGACGCGCGGCTGGGAGCCGCCCACCGGCGAACTGGCGGACTTCCTCGACGACGCCCGCCACAGCCTGCCGGCGAACACCGACATCGTGCTGCTGCCGCTCGCCGCCGACGATCAAACCGCTCTGGTGGACGGCGCACTGCTGGCCCAGTGGCAACGCTTCGTGGACCGGCACCGGCCGGTCAGGCTGTGTCGCCCATGAGCGAGCGCCCCCTGCCCCGTTTCGCCGTGGTCGGCCACCCCAACAAGGGCAAGTCGAGCATTGTCGCCACCCTGGCCCAGAACGACGGCATCGCCATCGCCCTGGAGCCGGGCACCACCCGGGAGAACGGCCACTACCCGCTGCGCGTGGACGACCGGCTGCTGTACGAACTGATCGACACCCCCGGCTTCCAGCGCCCGCGCCGGGTGCTGGCCTGGCTGCAGGCGCACAGCCTGTCCGCGTCGGACCGGCCGGACACGGTGCGCGCCTTCGTCACCCAGCACCGCGACGACCCCCGTTTCCATGACGAATGCCAGCTGCTGACGCCGATACTGGAGGGCGCCGGCATTCTCTATGTGGTGGACGGCGCGGTGCCTTACAGCCGCGAGCAGGAAGCGGAAATGGAAATCCTGCGCTGGACCGGCCGCCCCAGCCTGGCGCTGATCAACCGCATCGGCGCGGGCGACCACCTGGCCGACTGGCGCGCCGCCCTGGGTCAGTACTTCCAGATCGTGCGCGATTTCGACGCGGTGCACGCCCCCTTCGAGGCCCATCTGAGCCTGCTGCGCGGTTTCGGCCAGCTGGCCCCGGAATGGGAAGCGCCGCTTGAGGAGGCCACCCACCATCTGCGCGATCAGCGCCGGCACCGCCAGCATCAGGCGCTGCAACTGATCGCCGCCGCCCTGGCGGACATGCTCACCCACCGGGAAACCGGCCGGCTGCGCGACGACGGCAACCGCGACGCGCTCGAGCACGAACTCGGCCAACGCTGGCGGGACTGGCAGCGCCGGCGGGAGCAGCGCCTGCGCCGCGACGTGGAAGCCCTCTACCAGCACCGCCACCTGCGCCGCCGCGAGCAGGCCCTGGCGTGGCAGCCGGGCAGCGACCTGTTCAGCGAACAGGCCCGCCGGACCTGGGGCGTCAGCCGCACCTACCTGGCCACCGCCGGCTTCGGCGCCGGCGCCCTGGGCGGGGCCGGCATCGACGCGCTCGCCGCCGGCCACTCGCTGGGGGCCGGTGCCCTGATCGGCGGCGTGCTGGGCGCCGCCGGCAGCGTCTTCTACGGCGGCAAGTACGCCGACAAACTGGGCGCGCTGAAAGTGCTGGAGCGCTTCACCGGCGGCGCCGAGGCCGGCTTCGGGCCGGTGCGCGATCCGCAGTTCGGCTATGTGGTGCTGGGCCGGGCCCTGGAGCACTGGCATCAGGTCAGCCACCGCAACCACGCCGGGCGTGACCCGCTCACCCTGGGCGACGCGGACCGCCACTGGCTGGAGCAGCTGCCGCGGGGGCAGCGCCAGCGGCTGCAGAAAGCGTTGCAGGATCCGCCGCGCCAGCCAGGGGATGTAAAGCGTCGGGATGCCCTCGAGACGGCGGTAGAGCAAGCTGGTGAAGCGTTCCTCGCCTGGCGATCCGGATCGTTATAGTGAACTCTGGATCCAGCAATACACATGCTTGGAGGTCTAACATGCACCTTGTTCGACTGGCTTTGATGGCGGCTTGCGTTCTGAGCGGTTCTCCCGCCTTCGCTGATGCCTGCACGACTCAAATGATCGAGCTTGATAGCCAAAGCCCGCCAAACGACGCCGTCCTTATGGGGCGCTTCGGTCCAGCGACACTCTTTCTACCAGATCACAGTCTGAAAACCGTGGCTCACGTCAACGATATGTTAATTATGAAGTACAAGAATGGGGACGTCCTAACACATCGAGAACTTAGCCGGACGACCATCGAAACCTTATTCGAAAACGACACGTCAAAGACAGAAAAAGCACGGACATTATTGCAGGCAAGATCCGATATCCCCGCATCGAAATTATCGTGCGAAGTAAAAATATACTGGCGCGAACTCGAAGACACGACCCTGTATCTAAGGCTTCAAAAGAACACAGCGGGATACAGAACCATGCTAATCGTGAAAAGCGGCAACATCGATTATTTGGATTTCAATTTCTCAAAAAAAGCTGTTACCGCCATCATTAAATCCGCGAAACTCAGTCAATAATCCTGGCTATCAAAATGTAGGCTATAAGTAACGTAGCGCAAAATGATGACCAGCGGAAAACAGGACTGTCTTTGTCCTTGAAGTACCAAATCGCGCTTATCGCCACGAGGACCCAGAACAAAACTTTAAGGACATCCATCGATTAGATACCCATCAGGGCAAGCACCAAAGGGCTCTTCCAATTCAAAGCGGCCTGATTGATACATATCTTATAGGTGATGTTGCCTTCGACATCAGACAGCCAGGTTTCCAAGGCGTCGAAATAATACTTCACGATGTTACGCGGCAAGATCCACGCGCCCCCTATCGCGGCTAGTAACGTCAAAGTCCCGGCGAAATCTTCTGAACATGAGTACGTTTCATCAATCACCGTATCGACAATATCCGCCACTTCTTCAGTAATTTGCGAGGGCGTAGAGCTTACGGAGCCAGACCAGATGGATTGGATGAGGTCATGGTATTTCTGTTTATCTTCCGCTGATAACGACATTTCTCTATCTCCTTGAGAAGGCATTTTCCCCTTTATGCAACATTTTTATTATTGCTGCAACCCCAAGAGAATAAAGGGTTATGCACCGCTCAGTGGGAGGAGCGTTCGCGGCGGTAGTGGCGGGGCGCTACGCCCATCACTTTTTTAAACAGGCGGGAAAAGTAGTAGGGGTCGTCGTGGCCCAGGTGGCGGGCGATGTCGCTGACGCCCAGGTCGCTGACGTCCAGCAGGTAGCAGGCGCGGCTGATCTTGAGGTGCTGAAACGCCTGCATCGGCGTCTGCCCGGTGAGGCGTTTGTATTCACGAATAAAGTGATAGCGCGACAGGGTGCTGGTGGCGGCGACCAGGTCGTCCAGGGCCAGCCGTTCGTGCAGGCGGCTTTGCAGGTAGCTCTGCACCCGGTCCACGTCCAGCGCCGCCTGCCGCGCCTGCTGGCGGCGGCGCACCAGCGCCAGGAAGGTGAGCAGGCCGCGCAGCACGTTGGCGGCGTGCACCTGATGGTGAATCTGGAAGCTCACCGCGGTGGCCAGCAGCACTTCGAACTCTTCGCTGAGCCGGGAGTGCAGGCCCACCGGTACCAGCCCGGCGCGCGGGTCCGGCTCGATGGCATCGAAAAACAGATCCACGGCGGCGCCGCCCAGGTGCACCCAGTATATGGTCCAGGGGTCGTCCGGGCGGGCCCGGTAGCGGTGCGGCTGCCCTTCCCGGAACAACAGCACATCGCCGGGGCCCACCGGGTGGGTGTCGCCCCCCAGGTCCACTTCACCGCGTCCGGCCACGCAATAAATCAGCAGATGATCGCGGGGCGAGGCGCGCCCCATCTGGTGGCCGGCAGCGCGCGGGTAATAACCCACCCCGTGGGGCAGGCAGTCGCCGCACAACGGGTGCCCGCCCAGCGTCTGAATCAGCGCCTGGGGCACCACAATGCGGCGGCCGTCCCGGGGTAGCGGCCACTGGGAGGTCTCGATGACGGAGACGTCGTTGGAGTCCATACCGCAATATAGTCCATCAGCGATCAATAGAAACCATCCGCATGGGGACGATACTGTGGTAAACCATAGCAATAATAGAACAACACCCCCACTTTCGGAGGCTCCATGAGCACGCGACTGCCGCAACTGATCAACGGCGAATTCCAGCAAAGCCGGACCGACACCTGGATTCCAGTCACCAACCCGGCCACCCAGGAGGTGCTCTGCGAAGTACCGGCGGCCACCGCCGAGGAAATGGAGAGCGCCATCCAGTCCGCCCGCGAGGCGTTCCTGGAATGGCGGGAAACCCCGGTGTCCGAGCGCGCCCGGGTGATGCTGCGCTACCAGCACCTGCTCAAGGAGCACCACGATGAAATCGCCGAGGTGCTGGCCAAGGAAACCGGCAAGGTGTTCGCGGACGCCAAGGGTGATGTGTGGCGCGGCATCGAGGTGGTGGAGCACGCCGCCAACATCGGCTCGCTGATGATGGGCGAGACGGTGGAAAACGTGGCGCGCGGTATCGACGGCCACGCCTGGACCCAGCCGCTGGGCGTGTGCGCGGGCATCACTCCGTTCAACTTCCCGGCGATGATTCCGCTGTGGATGTTCCCGATGGCGATCGCCTGCGGCAACAGCTTCGTGCTCAAGCCCTCCGAGCAGGACCCGATGACCCCCAATATTCTCGCCGAGCTGTTCCTGCGCGCCGGCGCGCCCAAGAACCTGCTGCAGGTGGTCCACGGCGGCAAGGAACAGGTGGACACCCTGCTCACCCACCCGGAGATCAAGGCGGTGTCCTTCGTCGGCTCGGTGCCGGTGGGCCAGCACGTCTACCGCACCGCCACCGACCACCTCAAGCGCGCCCAGTGTTTCGCCGGCGCCAAGAACCACATGGTGGTGATGCCGGACGCGCGCAAGGATCAGGTGATCAGCAACCTGGTGGGCGCTTCCTGCGGCGCCGCCGGCCAGCGCTGCATGGCGATCAGCGTGGCGGTGTTCGTGGGCGAGTCCAAACAGTGGATCGACGAACTCAAGGACGAGCTGGCGAAAATCCGCCCCGGCGCCTGGGACGACGAGAACGCCGCCTACGGCCCGCAGATCAGCCCCAAGGCCCGCGACCGGGTGCTGACGCTGATCAAGCAGGGCAAGGAGGAAGGCGCCAGTTGTTTGCTGGACGGTTCCGATTGCACCGTGGACGGGCTGCCGGACGGCAACTGGGTGGGCCCCACCCTGTTCAGCGACGTGACGCCGGACATGGCGCTCTACAAAGAAGAGATCTTCGGCCCGGTGCTGTGCTGCATGACCGTGGATACCCTGGAAGAGGCCCTGGAGCTGGTGAACAACAGCCCCTACGGCAACGGCACCTCGATCTTCACCGCCAGCGGCGCCGCCGCGCGCAAGTATCAGCACGAGGTGGAAGTGGGCCAGGTGGGCATCAATGTGCCGATCCCGGTGCCGCTGCCGTTCTTCAGCTTCACCGGTTGGAAGGGCTCCTTCTACGGGGACCAGCACGCCTACGGCAAACAGGCGGTGCGCTTCTACACCGAGACCAAGACCGTCACCAGCCGCTGGTTCGATGACGACATCCCGGACGGCGCCCACGGCGGCCCCAACATGACCATCAACCTGAAATAGCCATGGACTTCAACTTCACCGACGAGCAGCTGGCGTTCCGCGACACCGCGCGCCAGTTCGCCGATAAGGAGCTGGCGCCGTTCGCCGCCGAGTGGGACCAGCACGGCACCTTCCCCAAGGACACCATCCGCCGCGCCGGCGAGCTGGGCTTCTGCGCGCTGTACTGCGACGAGGACCAGGGCGGCATGGGCCTGAGCCGGCTCGACGCGGCGCTGATCTTCGAGCAGATGGCGGCGGGCTGCACCTCCACCACCGCCTTTATCACCATCCACAACATGGCCACCTGGATGCTGTCCCGGTTCGGCTCCGAGGCGGTGCGCCAGCGCTGGAACGGGCCGCTGATGAGCGGCGAGGCGCTGGCCTCCTATTGCCTCACCGAGCCGGGCGCCGGCTCCGACGCGGCGTCGCTGAAGACCAGCGCCCGCCGCGACGGCGACGAGTATGTGCTGAACGGCGCCAAGGCGTTCATCTCCGGCGCCGGCGACACCGACCTGCTGGTGCTGATGGCGCGCACCGGCGGGCCCGGCGCCGGCGGCATTTCCTGCTTCGCGATCCCGTCGGACACGCCCGGCGTCAGCTACGGCCGCAACGAGGACAAGATGGGCTGGAAAAGCCAGCCCACCCGGGCGGTGATTCTCGAGGACGCGCGCGTGCCGGTGGAAAACCGCATCGGCGACGAGGGCCAGGGCTTCAAGATCGCCATGGCCGGCCTGGACGGCGGCCGCATCAATATCGCCAGCTGCTCGCTGGGCGCGGCCTCGGCGGCGCTGGCCCAGGCGCAGAGCTACGTGCAGGAGCGCCGCCAGTTCGATCAGCCGGTGAGCGAGTTCCAGAGCGTGCAGTTCACCCTGGCGGACATGGCCACCCACCTGGTGGCGGCGCAGCAGATGGTGCGGCTGGCGGCCTGGAAGCTGGACAACGGCGACGCGGACAAAGGCACCTTCTGCGCCATGGCCAAGCGGCTCGCCACCGACCTGTGCTTCGACGTCTGCAACCAGGCCCTGCAGCTGCACGGCGGCTACGGCTACATCAAGGAGTACCCGCTGGAGCGCTATGTGCGCGACAGCCGGGTGCATCAGATTCTGGAAGGCACCAACGAAATCATGCGGGTGATCATCGCCCGCCGGGTACTGAAAGACCTGAGCTTCTTATAAGGCCCGATTCAAAAAGGAGAACAATATGAACATCGGATTCTTCGGCGTCGGCAACATGGGCGGGCCGATGGCCGCCAATCTGGTCAAGGCCGGCCATACGGTGACCGCCTTCGACCTGGTGCCCGACCTGCTCAAGACCGTGGAAGCGGACGGCGTCGCCGTGGCCGCCGACCCGGCGGCGGCGGTGGCCGGCGCCGAGGTGGTGATCAGCATGCTGCCCTCCGCCGGCGCGGTCACCGGCCTGTACCTGGGCGACGACGGCGTGCTGGACGCCATCCACCCGGACACCCTGATCATCGACTGCTCCACCATCGACGCCGACACCGCCCGCCGGGTGGCCAGCGCCGCCGCCGACAGCGGCCGCACCATGATCGACGCGCCGGTGTCCGGCGGTGTCGGCGGCGCCAAAGCGGGCACGCTGACGTTTATCTGTGGCGGCCCGGAAGCGGCGGTGGAACGCGCCCGCCCGGTGCTCGACTGCATGGGCAAGAACGTGTTCCGCGCCGGCGACAACGGCGCCGGCCAGGTGGCGAAAATCTGCAACAACATGTTGCTCGCCGTGCACATGATCGGCACTGCCGAAGCGCTGCAACTGGGCGCCGACCACGGCCTGGACCCGGCGGTGCTCTCCGACATCATGAAAGCCAGCTCCGGACGCAACTGGTCCCTGGAGGTGTACAACCCCTGGCCCGGCGTGATGGAGGGCGTGCCGTCCAGCAACGACTACAACGGCGGTTTCGCGGTGAAACTGATGAACAAGGATCTGGGCCTGGCGCTGGAAGCGGCGCTGGCCAGCCAGTCCAGCACGCCCATGGGCTCACTGGCGAAAAGCCTGTACGCCGCCCTCGGCAACCAGGGCCTGGGCGGCAAGGACTTTTCCAGCATCCAGACGTTCTTCAAACACCGCGAACCCTGACACCGGACCGGGTTACGGCGTCCACGTCTCCCCGGGCCCGTGGGCCAGGAACGAGGGACGGCGCCGCCGGGCCGCGTAGGGCCGGTCGCAAACGTTGTCGCGGCGGTTGTAGACGAAGAACACATTGCTGCGCGGGTCCGGCGACATATTGGCGTTGGAGCCGTGCAGGGTGTTGCAGTCGAACAGAATCAGGCCGCCGGCCTTGCCGGTGGGCGCCTCGATACCGCCCCGCTCGATCAGCGCCTGCAGCACGTCGTTGCCGGGCACGCCAAATTCCTGGGTCTTCAGGGACTGCTTGTGGTGGTCGTCCGGGGTGGCGCCCAGGCACGGCACGAACACCTTGTGCGAGCCGGGAATCAGCATCAGGGGCCCGTTGAAGTGGTGGTTGTCGGTCAGCACGATGGACGCGCTCACCGCGTGCATGGACGGCATGCCGTCCTCGGCGTGCCAGGTCTCGAAGTCCGAATGCCAGTTGAATCCCTTGCCGTGGAAGCCCGGCTTGTAGTTGATCCGTGACTGGTGCACATAGACATCGCCGCCCAGTATCTGCCGGGCGCGGCCGGTCAGACGCGGGTCACGGGCCAGTTGGCGGAAACGTTCGGACAGAAAGTGCACCGCGAACAAGGAGCGGATTTCCTCACTGCCGGGCTCGGTGACACTGAAATCCCGGCCCCGGAATTCATCCCGGGCGAGCAGTTCGTGCAAATGGCCGGTGAGCTCCTGCACTTCGCGCTGATCCAGGAAGTCCGGCTCGAACAGAAAGCCGCGCTGCTCGAACTCGTCCAGTTGTTGCTGGGAAAGGGGGCCGTCGGCGGCCTGGCCCTTAACCACTTTTTCGCGGCGGTTCAGCCAGGGCATGTCCGGCTTTTTCGCCAGACGGGTGGGGTAAGGGTCCTGAATCGCCGGAGCCGGTCCGGTAATGGGTCGGGTGGGCGTCTGCACTGACATCAAATCACCTCCTGAGATTTGGGATCAGGTCCAGATTGGCGTTATCAGGCCGGGCCGCCGCCAGGAGGGAGCCCGGCAGCGTGACTATAAGGTCTATAAATCCGGTTTCAAGGTGGCCGTCCCGTCAGTTCTGAATACGTCGCCAGGGGCGCGCCTGCTCCAGCTCGAAGGCCAGCTCCAGCAGCGTTTTTTCGTCGCCCTGCAGCGCCGAGAACTGCACGCCGATGGGCAGGCCCTCGCGGCTTTCGCCCAGCGGCAACGACAGGGCCGGGCTGCCGGAAGCATTGTTGGCGGGGGTGAAGCTGACGTACTTGATCAGCCGGTCGATCAGCACCTCGAAGTCCACATTGGGGCTCAGGTAGCCGAGCGGCGGCGTGGTGTGGGCGAGCACCGGCGACAGCACCACGTCGTACTGTTGGAACGAGCGGGCGTAGGCCTGCCAGGTGCGCTTGAGCTGGTAGAGCACCGCCGGTGTCTTCCACAGCTTGCGCCGGTAATAGCGGCTCAGGCCCCGGGTCAGGCCGTCCAGCTGCCGGGGGTCGAAGCCGGGCCCGAACAGGGCGCGGCCGAAGGTGCTCACCATGAACGCCATGAAGCCGTAGTAGAGCACGAAGTCGTCGATAAAGCGGCGCTCCAGCGGCACCGGCGCCTCTTCCACCCGGTGGCCGAGCCCGGCCAGCAAATGGCCGGCGTCCTCCACCACGGCCCGGGTCTGCGGACAGGTGGGGCTGCCGGTGATCGAGTCCACCACCAGGCCCACGCGCAGGCGCCGCCGGCCCGGCCCTTCCACCCGGCCGATCGGCGGCAGCTTGGGGTTGCGGTAATACTGCTCGGCGGCGGCGAAGAAATTGGCGGTGTCGCGCACGCTGCGGGTGAGCACGCCCTCGGCGATGATGTCGATCGGCAACGACCGGGACGCTTCCGATTTCACCAGCCGGCCGCGGGTGGGTTTGAGGCCCACCAGGCCGCAGCAGGCGGCGGGAATGCGGATCGAGCCGCCGCCGTCGTTGCCGTGGGCGATGGGCACCGCGCCGGCCGCCACCAGGGCGGCACTGCCGCCGGAGGAGGCGCCGCTGGAATAGCCCGGCGCCCAGGGGTTGCGGGTGGCCGGGGCGCCGGCGTACTCGGTGGTGGCGCTGAAGCCGAAATCCGGCAGCCGGGTTTTGCCCAGCAGCACGAAGCCCTGGTCCAGATACTGACGGGCGAAATGGCTGTCCTTGGCGGCGTTGCGCGGTCGCACGGCTCGGGCACCGTGGCCGGTGGGCAGGCCCGCCACGTCGATGTTGTCCTTGATCAGGCTGGGCACGCCGGCGAATTCCCCGCCGTCCCGCAGGCGCTGGTCCGCGCTTCGGCGGGCCGTTTCAAAGGTGTCCAGCGCCAAACCGTTGAGCGCCGGGTTCACCGCCTGGATGCGCTCGATGGCGGCGTCGGTGAGCTGCGCCGCACTGCGCTCGCCACGGCGCAACAGGTCGGCCAGGGCGGTGGCGTCGTGGTCACCGAGGGCGTCATCACGGAAGGCATGAAGGCGCGCTTCGGGGGCGGGTCCGGCGTATTGATTCATCGGTGTGTCCTGCTGTGAAGGCGGTCGATGGCGAAAGATCGTACCATGGTGCCACATTCACAGCGGGCCAATCGCAAGACGATGAGGGCCTAGCCCCTGGCCCGGTCCACCCGCTTGCCCTGGGCGAGCATCACCCGCGCCAGGTGCACCAGGTCGGCGATACTGGTGACCACCGCGTCCGGGCAGTGCGGGTGGCTGACGGTGTTGGGGAAAATCTTGTCCAGCCAGGAGTCCGGCCAGCCGGCGCCGTTATAGAAGATCGCGGTGATGCCGGCTTCCTTGGCGGCGATCACGTCGGTGGTGCTGTCGCCCACGTACCAGCAGTTCTCCGCCGGCGTCAGGCCGAGGTTGTCCAGCGCCTTGAGCAGCATGTCCGGCGCCGGTTTGCGGTGTTCCACGTCGTCGCCGCAGACAATGGTGTCGAACAGATCCTCCCAGCCGGTGCCGTCGACGATGCGCAGCTCGTGCTCGAGGAACTCCCGCTTGCGGTTGGAGATCAACGCCACCGGCACTCCGGACTGGCGCAACCGCTCCAGTTGAACGCGGATGTCACTCTCCAGCGGGTGAACTTCGTCCACGTATTTTTTATAGCAATCGTCGAAGGCCTGATGGATGCGGCGCTTGGCGTCGCCGTCGGCGCCGAACAGCACTTCGAAGATATCGGTGCGCGAGATTTTCCGCTGGGCGGTGATCTTGGGGTGCAGCTTGTTGTTCTCGCGCACGTACTTGACCAGCTTGGCGTCCTCGATGGTCTTCGATTCTTCCGGTTTGAGCAGCCGGTCCCAAAGACCCAGCTCCTTAAGCCTGGGCAAAACATCGTCGACCGCGTGGTACATGGCGTCGTGGGTGTCCACCAGGGTCGCGTGCCAGTCGATCAACACGGCCGCCGGCTTATCGTGGGGCAGCTGCAGAATACTCATGCGGCAACTTTATCACAGCGCCTGTTACAGGCCGGGGACTTGAAGATTTTTTACGCTTGGCCGCTGATTTCGTCCGCACCGGGGGGCTATGCTGTCGGACAGGCGAGCAACCAGCACGGAGACCGCCATGAGCAAGGACCCGCTCAATGAGTACCGCCGCAAGCGCAACCTGGGCGCCAGCCGCGAGCCCGCCGGCGGCACCGGCGACGCGCCCCGGTTCGTGATCCAGAAGCACGACGCCAGCCGGCTGCATTATGACTTCCGGCTGGCGTTCGACGGCGCCTTGAAGTCCTGGGCGGTGCCCAAGGGCCCGTCCACCGACCCGCGCGAAAAGCGGCTGGCGGTGCAGGTGGAAGACCATCCTCTGGACTACGCCGACTTCGAAGGCGTGATCCCCGAAGGCCACTACGGCGCCGGCACCGTGATGGTCTGGGACCGGGGCGGCTACCGCAATCTGCTCGCCGACAAGGACCCGCCCAAGGACATGGCCAGCGCCTACCGCGACGGCCTGCTGGAAGTGTGGCTGGACGGCGACAAACTGAAAGGCGGCTACGCGCTGAAGCGTTTCCGCGACGGCGACAAACCCCAGTGGCTGCTGATCAAGATGGACGATGAGCACGCCGACGCGCGCCGCAACCCCACCTCCACGCAGAACCGTTCGGTGAAAAGCGGCCGCACCCTGGCGCGCATCGCCCGCGACGGCAAGGCGGAGCACGACCATGAGTGACCGCACCCTGACCGTGGACGGCGAGACCATCACCCTGTCCCATCCGGACAAGGTGCTGTTCCCTGAACACGGCCTGAGCAAATCGGATCTGGCGGACTACTACCAGCGGGTGGCGCCGATGATGCTGCCGCACCTGCGCGGCCGCCCGCTGACGCTGCACCGCTTTCCGGACGGCATCGGCGCGCACGGCTTCTATCAGCAGAACCGCAGCGATTATTTCCCGGACTGGCTGCCCGCCGCGTCCATCGATCACCCCGGCGGCACCGGCACGGTGACGCATATTCTCTGCGAGCGCGCCGCCGATCTGGTCTATCTGGCCAGCCAGGCGACGCTGACCCTGCACGCCTGGCTCAGCCGGGTGGACCGGCCGCACCGGCCCGACCAACTGGTGTTCGACCTGGATCCGCCCGGCGACGATTTCGAGCCGGTGCGCCGGGCCGCCTGGCAGGTGGGCGACGCACTGCGCGACGCCGGCCTGACGCCGTTCGTGAAAACCACCGGCTCGCGCGGGCTGCACGTGGTGGCGCCGTTGAAACCGGGCGCCGACTTCGACCGGGTGCGGCGCGCCTGCCGGCGCCTGGCGGATCACTTGGTGGCCCGCCACCCGGACGCGCTCACCTCCGAGCAGCGCAAGAACAAACGCCACGGCCGGCTCTACCTGGACATCATGCGCAACGCCTTCGGCCAGACCGCGGTGGCGCCCTACGCGGTGCGCGCCAAACCGGGCGCGCCGGTGGCCACGCCGCTGGACTGGAACGAGGTGAACGACGCGGATATCGGGCCGCGCCGCTACCGCGTCGACAACCTGTTCCGGCGCCTCGGCCAGAAAGACGACCCCTGGGCGGACATGGCGCACCATGCGGCGGACATCGGCACGCTGGAAACGGCGCTGCGGGCCTGGGAGCGGGACTGAGGCCCGGCCGGTTTATTGAGCGGCGGCCATTTCGTCCCGGTAGGTGTCCGCCAGACGCGCCTTGGCGTCGTCGCTCAGGGCACGCCCGGCGAGCTGGAACACCTCCTGTTCTTCTTCGTCCAGGTGGTGGGTGACCAGATCGTGCAGCTTCCTGGCGGCGGCCAGCCAGCCCGGCGAACTGAAATCCGTATCTTCCAGTTCTTCCACCAGTTCATCGATCTCGTGATGCTCGGCGACACTGTGGCGGGCTTTTTCCTGGGTCATGTCCAATTCCATCATCGGAATGTAGAGCGCCCGTTCCTCGGCGGCGGCGTGGCTGGTCAGCGCCTTCTTCACTTTTTCGAACAATTCCTCGCGGCCGTCACTGTCGCCGTGGGTTTTGATCAAAAGGCCCAGCAGGGTCCGCTGGGTGTCATGGTCTTCTCTGAGTGCTTCGAACAACGTCATGGCTGGCCCTCCCCTGGGCGCTGGCTGTGAGGTTTGAATCCTCGGTCGTGAGTGACGTCCAAGATACCCGAAGCCGCCGCCAACGGCGTTTTTGTTTACCGGAATTTACAGCCGGTGGAATCAGTCGGGCTCAAGCAGACGCGGGCCGGGGCCGTCCTCGGACAACTCATCCAGCGGGTTGCGAAGCCGGCAAGCGTTGATCGACAAACACCCGCAGCCGATGCAGCCGTCGAGCTGGTCACGGAGCTGCGTCAGGCTTTGAATGCGCTCGTTCAGATCATGGCGCCAATGCGCCGACAGCCGCTTCCAGTCGTGGGCGTTGGGGGTGCGGCCGTCCGGCAGCTCCGCCAGCGCCCGGCCGATCTCCGCCAGTGGAATACCGATCCGCTGCGCCACCTTGATCACCGCCACGCGGCGCAGCACGTCACGGCTGTAGCGGCGCTGGTTGCCGCTGCTCCGATGACTGTGGATCAGCCCCTTTTTCTCGTAGAAGTGTAATGCCGACACCGCCACGCCACTGCGCCGGGCCACTTCCCCCGGCGTCAGCGCCTTGCCGATATCGGCGGCCGCTATCTTGCTCATCGTGACAACCTTTCCCAATGGCTATTGAGCTCAACCTTACTTCAGGTCTCAAAGTGCCGTCCAACGATCAGCACACAAGTGAGGAGACCAACCATGTCAAAACCCATCAAGGTCGCGGTGATCTACGGCAGTGTCCGCAACGGAAGACTCTGTGACGCGGTTGCCGGCTGGGTGGCCGACCGGGTCGAGGCGCGCGCCGACTACACGCTGGACGTCATCGACCCTCTGGCGGAGGGGCTCACCGATTTACGCGGTACCGACGGCGCGACGGAGAAGGCCATCGCCGCCCGCCTCAGCCGGGCCGACGCCTTCATCGTGGTGACGCCCGAGTACAATCACAGCTTCCCGGCGGCGCTGAAGCACTTCATCGACGGCTTCAATGAACCCTGGCACGCCAAACCGGTGGCGTTCGTCTCCTACGGCGGTCTTTCCGGGGGCAGCCGCGCCGTGGAGCAACTGCGCCAGATATTCGCCGAACTGCACGCCACCACCATCCGTCAGGTGGTCAGCTTCCCCAACGTGTGGGCGCACTTCGACCCGCAGCACCGCTGGCGGGATATGGAACGGGGGGACCGCAACCTGAACGTATTGCTGACGCAATTGCGCTGGTGGGCGTCCGCGCTGCGCGACGCCCGGGCGGGCGCCGACTACCGGACGGTGTCATGAACCCGTGCACGACCGGGGCCTGTCGTCTCAGGCATACTACGGTGTCGTTTTTCGCGGCGCCCGAACGACACACCGGGAGCGCAACAAAAACATTCAAGGAGTGGTCGTGAGTCCTATCATTTCCGTGCAACAACTCAACAAGACCTATGACTCCGGCTTCCAGGCTCTCAAGGACGTGAATCTGGAAATACGCCGGGGCGAGATTTTTGCCTTGCTGGGCCCCAACGGCGCCGGCAAGACGACCCTGATCAGCGTCATCTGCGGCATCGTCAATCCCACCGCCGGCACCGTGCTGGCCGACGGCCATGACATCGTGCGGGATTTCCGCGCCGCCCGGTCCACCATCGGCCTGGTGCCCCAGGAGCTGTCCACCGACGCCTTCGAGACGGTCTGGGCCACGGTCACGTTCAGCCGCGGGCTGTTCGGCAAGCCCAAGAACCCGGCCTATGTGGAGAAAGTGCTGCGTGACCTGTCCCTGTGGGACAAGCGCAAGGAAAAGATCATCGCCCTGTCCGGCGGCATGAAACGGCGCGTGATGATCGCCAAGGCCCTGGCCCATGAACCGCGCATTCTGTTTCTCGACGAGCCCACCGCCGGTGTCGACGTGGAGCTGCGCCGGGATATGTGGGAAATGGTGCGCGGCCTGCGCGAAAACGGTGTCACCATTATTCTCACCACCCACTACATCGAGGAAGCGGAGGAGATGGCCGACCGGGTCGGCGTGATCAACCGGGGTGAGATTGTGCTGGTGGAAAACAAGCACACCCTGATGGAGAAGCTGGGCCGCAAGGAACTGCGCCTGCAGCTTTCCGAGCCGCTGTCGGCGGTGCCGGAAAGCCTGGCGCCGATGTCCTTGACGTTGTCCGCCGACGGCCACGAGCTGGTGTACAGCTTCGACGCCCGCCACGAGCACGGCGACATCGCCGGCCTGCTGCGCCGCCTGGGCGAGCTGGGCATTGAGTTCCGCGATCTGCGCACGCGGGAAAGCTCGCTGGAAGAAATCTTCGTCGACCTGGTCCACAACGGCACACCGGGCGGCACGGACACCCCGCAACCCGCGGCCGGAGACAGCCAATGAACCTGCATGCGATTCGCGCGATCTATCTTTTCGAAATGGCCCGCACCTGGCGCACCCTGATGCAGAGCATCGCCTCGCCGGTGATTTCCACCTCGCTGTACTTCGTGGTGTTCGGTTCGGCGATCGGCTCACGCATGGTGGAGATTGACGGCATCAGCTACGGCGCCTTCATCATCCCCGGGCTGATCATGCTGATGCTGCTCAACGAGAGCATCTCCAACGCCTCGTTCGGCATTTACATGCCCAAGTTCAGCGGCACCATTTACGAGGTGCTGTCGGCGCCGGTGTCCTATGTGGAGGTGGTGCTGGGCTATGTGGGCGCCGCCGCCAGCAAGTCGATCATTCTCGGCCTGCTGATTCTCGCCACCTCACGGTTGTTCGTGGATTTCGGCATCGAGCATCCGTTCGCCATGTTGTTTTTCCTGGTGCTCACGGCGGTGACGTTCAGCCTGTTCGGCTTCATCATCGGCATCTGGGCGGACGGTTTCGAGAAGCTGCAGATCATCCCGATGATGATCGTCACGCCGCTGACGTTCCTGGGCGGCACCTTCTACTCGGTGAACATGCTGCCGCCGTTCTGGCAAACGGTGACGCTGTTCAACCCGGTGGTGTACCTGATCAGCGGCTTCCGCTGGAGCTTCTACGGCGTGGCCGATGTGAACGTGGCGGTGAGCCTGGGCATGACGGTGATGTTCATGCTGCTGTGCCTGGCCACCATCTGGTGGATTTTCAAAACCGGGTACCGGCTGAAAAGTTAATCCCGGTGTTCTTTATCCCAGGCCTGGCGGCTGGCTTCGGCAAGCTTCTCCATCTCCTCGCGGGACATGTAGTCCAGGTCCCAGTGGCTGGTGTGGCTTTCCTTCAGCCGGCGGCGGCCGCGGTGCAGATCCTCCGGGTCGTCGTCCGGGTGGGCGGCGCCGTGCTCGCCCATATGGGCGTGGGGGCCCGGTTCCGGATAGTGCATGCGCACCTCGGCGTCTTCCCGGGCGGGTTCAGGCGCCCCGCCGAACAACCGGCGAAGCTTTTCAAACAATGCGTTCATGGTATCTCCTGGCCGGCGTTTTAACGTCCACGTCCGACGCTTATCATGGTGCACCTTACTACCGGGAAACGGAAACCGTTGTGAACCTGAATCTCACCGATCTTCTTCTGCTCGCGGCGCTGGCCATCGGCGCGGCGCTGTTCTGGCGCTCCCAGCGCATTCGCGAAACGGCGCTGCGCGCCACACGGCGGCATTGCGAGCGCGAAGAGGTTCTGCTGCTCGACCAGACCGTGGGCCTCAAGCGCTTCCGCCTGGCCCGTGACGAGCGCGGCCGCTGGGGCCTGTGGCGCATCTACGCCTTTGAGTTCACGGTCACCGGCGGCGAACGCTACCAAGGCGAAACCCGGCTGCGCGGGGAGCGCGTGCACAGCGTGGTGCTGCCGCCGCACCGTTTCTAGTTCCCAGCCTCGGGGCCTTTTACACCTTTTTCCCTTCCCTCCCTTTTCACGCTTCCTTGATCGGCGTACCCCTTGAAGGGCATTTCCGTCAGGAGGCAAGGATGTCCTACGCTGACCGAGTCGAACGCATACAGCCGTCGCTGACGCTGAAGATCAACGCCGAAGCGGCGGCCATCCAGGCCGATCACCGCGGCGGCGACGCGGTGGCCCGCCTGGGCGCCGGCGAACCGGATTTCGCGACCCCGGACGGCGTCAAACGCGCCGCCCACCAGGCCATCGACCAGGGGTTCACCCACTACACCGCGGTGGACGGCTACGACGGCCTCAAGCACGCGGTGCGCGAAAAATTCCGCCGTGATAACGACCTGCATTTTCAAGACGATCAGATCCTGGTGACCTGCGGCGCCAAGCAGGCGCTTTACGATCTCTGCCAGACGCTGCTGCGCCCCGGCGACGAGGCGGTGGTGCCGCGCCCCTACTGGGTCACCTACCCCGCCCAGGTGACGCTGGCCGAGGCGCAGACCGTCTATCTGGATCTCGACGCCGAGGACGGTTACCTGCCGCGCGCCGAGCGCCTGGACGCGGCGCTCACCGACGCCACCCGGCTGGTGTTCCTGAACAGCCCCAACAATCCCACCGGGCGCCTCTACGACCGCGACACCCTGAACGCCCTGGCCGCGGTGCTGCGCCGCTACCCGCGGGTGTTCGTGGTCAGCGACGACATCTACGAGCACCTGAACTGGACCGGCGAGCCGTTTCGCAACCTGCTCAACGTGGCGCCGGATCTGGCGGACCGCTGCTTCATCGTCAACGGCGTGTCCAAGGCCTACGCCATGACCGGCTGGCGGGTGGGCTTCGTGGCCGGCCCCGCCGAGGCCATCGCGGCGATGAAAAAGGTGCAGGGCCAGAGCACCGCCGGCGCCACCAGCATCAGCCAGTACGCCGCCACGGAAGCGCTGCTCGGCGACCAGACGCCGGTGCGGCGCATGGTGGAGGCCTACCGGCGCCGCCACGACCACATCGTGCCGGCGCTGAACGAGATACCCGGCGTGCAGTGCCCGCGCTCGGACGGCACCTTCTACGCCTTCCCGGATGTGCGCGAGGCTATCGCGCGCCTGGACGGCATCGACAACGACCGCCAGCTGGCCGAGGCGCTGCTGCACAGGGCCGGCGTGGCGGTGGTGCCGGGCAGCGGCTTCGGCGCCCCCGGACGGCTGCGGGTGTCGTTCGCCGCCGACATGCACACCATCGAAACCGGCTTGCGCAGGCTGCGCGAGTTTTTGCGATAGCCAAGGAGGCAGTATGAGCAAGGCAACGGTAGGCGACTTCATTGTCGATCGCTTGCAGCAATGGGGCATCGACCGCGTGTTCGGTTATTCCGGTGACGGCATCAACGGCGTGATGAGCGCGCTGCGCCGCAACGACGGCGTGACCCTGGTGCAACCCCGCCACGAGGAACTGGCCGCGTTCATGGCCTGCGGGCACGCCAAATACACCGGCCGCCCGGGCGCCGTGGTGACCACCTCCGGCCCGGGCGCGATTCACGCCCTCAACGGCCTTTACGACGCCGCCAAGGACCATATGCCGGTGGTCGCGGTGGTCGGCCAGCAGGCGCGCATCAGCCTGGGTTCGGACTTCCAGCAGGAGGTGGACCTGGGCAGTCTGTTCAAGGACGCCGCCGGCTACGTGCAGACGCTGATGGCACCGGCCCAGGCGCGCCACGTGATCGACCGGGCGGTGCGCATCGCCGAGGCGGAGCGCACCGTCAGCGTGGTGGTGGTGCCCAATGATCTGCAGGACGAGCCCATGGCGGAACCGCCCGGCGGCCACGGCGCCACCTGGTCCGGGGTCGGCTACCGGCCGTCGGTGCGGCACGCCGCCGCCACCGACCTGGACGCCGCCGCCGAGGTGCTCAACGCCGGCGAAAAAGTGGCCATCCTGGCCGGCGCCGGGGTCAAGGACGCCGTCGAGCCGCTGCTGAAGCTGTCCGACGCGCTGGGCGCCGGCATCGCCAAGGCGGTGCTCGCCAAGACCATGATTTCCGATTACCAGCCGGGCGTCACCGGCACCCTGGGGTTGCTGGGCACCGAACCCAGTGACCGCATGATGCGCCATTGCGACACCCTGCTGCTGGTGGGCACCAGCTTCCCCTACGCGGAGTTTCTGCCCGAGGAAGATCAGGCGCGCGCGGTGCAGATCGACATCGACGCGGCCAACCTGGGGCTGCGCTACCCCACCGAGGTGAACCTGCACGGTGACGCCGCCGCCACCCTGGAAGCGCTGCTGGAGCGGGTCACGCCGAAACAGGACACACGCTGGCGCGCGGATCTGGAAGAACGGATCGCCGACTGGTGGGACACCGTCGAAGCGCGCGCCTACACCAGCGCCGAGCCGCTCAATCCGCAGCGCATTTTCTGGGAGCTGTCGTCACGGCTGCCCGACGACACCCGGCTGGCCGCCGACGTGGGCACCGCCACCGACTGGTACGCGCGCTTTCTGAAGGTCAACGGCAAGGTGCAAGGCACCACCTCCGGCGGGCTCGCCTCCATGGGCAACGGCGTGCCCTATGCCCTGGCGGCGAAGTTCGCCGAGCCGGACAAACCGGTGGTGGCCATGGTCGGCGACGGCGCCATGCAGATGATCGGCAATAACGGGCTGATCACCGCCGCCCACTATTGGCGGGAATGGTCGGACCCGAGACTGGTGATTCTGGTGCTGAACAACCGCGACCTGAACCAGGTGACCTGGGAGCAGCGGGTGATGGAAGGCGATCCCAAGTACCAATCGTCCCAGGCGCTGCCGGATTTCGACTACGACCGCTACGCGGAGATGCTGGGGTTGCGCGGCCTGCGGCTGGACGACCCGGACCAGGTGGTGGCGGTGCTGGAGGACGCCCTCAACGCGGACCGTCCGGTGGTGATCAACGCGGTGGTGGATCCCAACGTGCCGCCGCTGCCCACCCATCTGGAGATGGATCAGGTAAAGGGCTACCTGAGCTCGATCCTGAAAGGCGACCCGGAGGCCGGCCCGCAGATCCGCCAGTCGGTCAAGGCGATGGCGGCCAAGTATCTGAAACGCTGAATCACGGCCGGGGCGCGCGGCCCCGGCCACGGCGCGTTCAGATGTGCTTGAGCACGGTCTGGGCGCTGCTGTCTTCCACGCCCTTTTCATCCACGCCCAGGTATTCCACCACGCCGTCATTGGCGACCAGCGCGAAGCGTTTGCTGCGGATGCCCATGCCGCCGCCGGTGGCGTCCAGTTCCAACCCCAGGGCTTTGACGAATTCCGCGTTGCCGTCCGCCAGCATGGTGATGCGCTCGGCGTTCTGATCCTTCTGCCAGGCGTCCATCACGAAGGCGTCGTTGGTGGCCAGGCAGGCGATCACGTCCACCTTGGAGAGCAGCTCGTCCGCTTCCACCACGAAGCCGGGCATGTGGGTGTTGGAACACCCCGGAGTGAACGCACCGGGCACCGCGAACAACACCACTTTACGGCCTTTGAAAAACTCGCCGGTGGAGAGGTCCTCGGGGCCCTTGGCGCCGTTGGTCTTGATGGTGACATCGGGAATCTTGTCGCCTACGGAAATAGTCATGGGTCGATCCTTTTAACCTGGAAATTGTGAAGGACTTGGAATGTAACAGGTTCCCGCGCCCGGCGCCGAATACTGCCACGCAGTGAACGTAAAAGTCTGTTTTGGACACCGCCCCCGGGTTGCCCCGCGCGCCGGCAGGCCCCAGGTTGTGGGGCATCGCAACGCAACCGCAAGGACGGAACCAATGAGCCAGACCATCGTAATCACCGGTGCCAACCGTGGCATCGGCTATGACATGGCGCGCCTGTGGAAAGCGCGCGGCAATCACGTTATCGCGGTGTGCCGCTCGTCCGCCGTGAAGAAGGGCGGCGAAGACCTGCACGATCTGGGCGTGCGCGTTATCGAGGGCATCGACGTGAGCCGCGCCGAGGACGTGCAAACGCTCAAACAGGAACTGGGCGACACCCCCGTGGACGTGCTCTACAACAACGCCGGCATGATGGAGAGCGAAACCCTGGAGGACATGAACTTCGAGCAGATCCAGAAGCAGTTCGAAGTGAACACCCTGGGCCCGTTGCGCGTCACCCATGCCCTGCTGGACAACCTCGGTGACGGCGCCAAGGTGGGCCTGATGACCTCGCGCATGGGCTCCATCGCCGATAACGATTCCGGCAAGAAGTACGGCTACCGCATCAGCAAGGCCGGCCTCAACGCCGCCGGCAAATCCCTCGCCGTGGACCTGAAGGACAAGGGCATCGCCGTGGCCATTCTGCACCCGGGCTATGTGCAGACCGACATGACCGGCCACACCGGGCACATCACCGCCGAGAAGGCCGCCCACCGCCTGGTGCAGCGCATGGACGAACTCAACCTGGACAACACCGGCACCTTCTGGCACTCCGACGGCAGCGAGCTGCCCTGGTAAGCCGCTCCGGGCCGGTGCCCGAAAACACCGGCCGCGCTGATCATTCCGGTCATGTCATCGGCACGGCGGCTTGATATGCTGCATAGAACTCACCGGTTCTACATTGCCAGCCGCACGCTGCAAGGAGCGCCCCATGACCGCCATGATCCGCGAGCCCCTCACCGATCCGGCCCGCCTTAACCGGGTCGGCGACCCGGACCGCCCCGGCATGCGGCGCGGCCGGCGCCTGTTCAAATGGCTGCTCGGCTCCGACCCGCACCCGACGCCGGGGCAGATGGCGTCGATCCGCCAGGCAATGCTGGCCGGGGACCCGCTCGCCGACGCGGTGGTCGCCATGTACCACCGCCTGCCCGCGGGCCAGGGCCGCAAACTGCTGGACCAGGCCCTGGAACAGGGCCTGCACACCCTCGACGACCCGCCGGAAGAACTGACCGCCCTGTTTCACCAGGTCGACCACGAACCCATCTGGCTGGACCGGGCGCAGCTCCGGCTGGCCTGCGAGGTCTCCCACCGGGTGGGCCTGGCCGGCGAGTTGGTGCTGCGCAATCTGTCCCTGATGGGCGGCTACCTGGCGGCGGCGGCGGCCAAGCCGCTGGCGTTCACCGGCGAGCTGGACCGCATGGCCAACCGGCGGCTGGTGGAGACCGGCAAATTCTGGATCGACGTGACCACCCCCGGCGGCCTGGAGCGGAACCGGGACGGCTTCAAAAGCGCCGTGCGCGTGCGCCTGATGCACGCCCAGGTGCGCGCCATGCTGCTCAAGTCCGACAAGTGGGACCCGGCCTGGGGGCACCCGCTGAACCAGTGGGATTCCATGGCCACGATCCTGGAATTTTCGGTGATCTTTCTCTCCGGCCTGCGCTCGCTGGGCTTTCTGTTCAGCAAGCGCGAGCGGGAAGCGGTGGTGCACCTGTGGCGCTACGTGGGCTACCTGATGGGCGTGGACGAACGCCTGCTGCCGGCCTGCGAGGCGGATGCCATGCGCGCGCTCTACCAGGTGATCGCCACCATCGGCGAGAGCGACGAGGACAGCCGCCGCCTGGGCGAGGCGCTGGCCCGGGCCTCGCTGCAGGACAGCGGCGACGGCTGGCTGGCGAAGCGTCTCGGCAAGCTGGAATACACCCTGCGCGCCGGCTATACCCGTTACGTCCTGGGCGACGACGCCGGCGATAAGCTGGGGCTGCCGCGCACCGCCACCAAGTACGTGTGGCCGGCGCAGATACCGTTAAGGTTGGGCGCGGAGCTGGTGCGCAAAAGCGTGCCGTCGGTGAACCGGAGCCTGATACGGCTGGGCGAACGGGCGCGCCGGGAGCAGTTCCCGAAACGGGTCCAGCGGCTGAAAGCGGACACCAGCTTTACGCCGGTGAAGAAACTGGCCCGCTAGCGCAAAAAAAAGCGGCGACAGGGTGTCGCCGCTAGGGGAAGTCCGCCGGCCTTGCACGGGCCGGCGGGAGGGTTGCCTGAAAAAGTTCTGAAGCAGGGTGTCAGAGCGCGGCGCGGTCCAGGTTCATCACCTTGGTCCAGGCGGCCACGAAGTCGCTCACGAACTTATCGTCGTTGTCGCTGAGAGCGTAGTACTCCGCCACCGCGCGCAGCTCGGCGTTGGAACCGAAGATCAGGTCCACCGGCGTGGCGGTCCACTTCAGCTCGCCGCTCTGGCGATCGCGCCCTTCGTAAAGACCTTCGTTGTTTTCCGACGGCGCCCACCGGGTGGACATGTCCAGCAGATTGACGAAGAAGTCGTTGCTCAGGGTGCCCGGGCGATCGGTGAATACGCCGTGGTCGGCGCCGTCCACGTTGGCGTCCAGGCTGCGCATGCCGCCCACCAGCACGGTCATTTCCGGCACGCTCAGCGTCAGCAGGTCGGCCTTGTCCACCAGGCTGTCGGTGGGGGAAAGCCGGCTCTCTTCGCTGAAGTAATTACGGAAGCCGTCCGCCTGGGGCTCCATCACCGCGAACGCCTCCACATCGGTCATGGCCTGGGTGGCGTCGGCACGCCCCGGGGTGAACGGCACCTCGATGTCGTGGCCGGCGTCGGCGGCGGCTTTCTCGATGGCCGCGGCACCGCCCAGCACGATCATGTCCGCCAGGGAGATTTTACTGCGGCGGAACAGGCCCCCTTCGTTGAAGTCGGCGCGGATCTGTTCCAGCGTCGCCAGCACCTGATCCAGCTCTTCAGGGTCGTTCACCGGCCAGTCCTTTTGCGGCGCCAGCGCGACCCGGCCGCCGTTGGCGCCGCCGCGCAGGTCGGAACCTCGGAAGGTGGAGGCGGAGGCCCAGGCGGTGCGCACCAGCTGCGGCACGGTGAGCCCGGACGCGAGGATTTCCTCTTTAAGGTCTTCCGCGTCGCCCTTGGAGATCAGCTTGTAATCCACCTCCGGAATCGGGTCCTGCCAGATCAAGGCTTCGTCGGGCACGTCCGGGCCCAGGTAGCCGGCGCGCGGGCCCATGTCCCGGTGGGTCAGCTTGAACCAGGCGCGCGCGAAGGCGTCCTCGAACTCTTCCGGGTTTTCATGGAAGCGCTTGGCGATCTTGCGGTATTCCGGGTCGACCTTCAGCGCCAGGTCGGTGGTGAACATGATCGGGGCGTGGCGCTTGCCTTCGATGTGCGCGTCCGGCACCAGGTTGGCGGCCTGACCGTCGGCGGGGATCCACTGAATGTGGCCGGCCGGGCTCTTGGTCTGCACCCACTCATAGCCAAACAGGTTGTCCAGGTACTGGTGCGTCCAGGCGGTGGGGTTCACCGACCAGGCGCCTTCCAGGCCGCTGGTGTAGGTGTCGGCGCCCTTGCCGGAGCCGCAGTTGTTCTTCCAGCCCAGGCCCTGCTGCTCGATGGGCGCGGCGGCGGGCTCCGCTTCCAGGCACTCCTCCGCCTTGTGCGCGCCGTGGGCTTTGCCGAAGGTGTGACCGCCGGCGATCAGCGCCACCACCTCTTCATCGCCCATCGCCATGCGGGCGAAACTCTGACGGATCGACTGCGCCGACAGCATCGGATCCGGCTTGCCGTTGGGGCCCTCCGGGTTCACGTAGATCAGGCCCATCTGCACGGCGGCCAGCGGCTTCTCCAGCTTGCCGTCCTCGTCGTGGCGCTCATCGCCCAGCCACTCGGTCTCCGAACCCCAGTAGGTGATGTCCGCTTCCCAATCGTCCTCGCGGCCACCGGCAAAGCCATAGGTCTTGAAGCCCATGTCTTCCATGGCCACGGTGCCGGCCAGCACCATCAGGTCGGCCCAGGAAATACGGTTGCCGTACTTCTGCTTAAGCGGCCACAACAGACGGCGGGCCTTATCCAGGCTGACGTTGTCCGGCCAGCTGTTGAGCGGCTCGAAACGCTGCTGGGCACCGCGGGCGCCGCCGCGGCCGTCGTGCACGCGGTAGGTGCCGGCGCTGTGCCAGGCCATGCGGATAAAGAACGGACCGTAGTGGCCGTAGTCCGCGGGCCACCAGTCCTGGGAATCGGTCATCAGCGCGCGCAGGTCCGCTTTCAGCGCGTCCAGATCCAGCTCGGCGAAGGCCTCGGCGTAATCAAAATCGTCCGCCACCGGGCTGGATTTTTCCGCGTGCTGACGCAGCGGGCGCAGATCCAGGGTTTCCGGCCACCAGTACGGGCTGGCCATCGGTGAACGGGCGGGGCTTTTCTGATAGCCGTGGTGGTAGCCCCCTGGCTGACCCAGGGGGCTGGCCGACACGGCCGTGGACGTTGCAAGCGTAAAGGCGGCCACTAAGGCGGCTTTTGTTATATTCACGGTCTCTCCTCGCGTTGTGAATGATTCGCAAACGCGAAGGACTATAGCCGTGACATTTTTATGACGGCAGTGAAGGTTCCCTATGGTGGCTACAAATTGAATTTATTGGTGGCAACCCGCTGGTAGGCATTGGCGATGGCCAGTGATGCCGACCGGTATTATTAGAGGTCGCACTGCACGCCGAACACGGCGAGGCCTTCCACCAGGTATTCGGACAGCAGCGGGTGGCCAAGCAGAAAGTCGGCGGTGTCCGGGGCCCACTCGTCGCGGGCCAGACGCAGGGCCTCCTCCCACTCGTCCTCCTGGAAATCGCCACGGCCCAGCCACATCAGCGCCACCACCTCGGTCTGCTGATCCGGCTCCAGGTCCTCGATAATGGTGCGGAACTCCGCCACCGAGCCGTCCTCTTCGCCGCCCGCCGGCTCCGTCAGCGCCTCCGCGCCAGCCGCATCGTCGATGGGGTTGCCGGCGTCCTCCGGCATGGCCACCGTGTCCCGCGCCTGGAAGGCTTGGGCCAATTCCACCAGGCGGCACACGGTCTCCCCGCTCACGTTCAACATGGTCCGTCTCCTGATTGAAGGTCGAATACCTTCAACCTAGTAGCCTGAGAGACGAGAACAAGGCGGGGGATGTAAAAGCCTGTCAGAGAGGCGGACGTCAGAGGGGGGTCAAACGCCAGGCGATTTCCTCGAAACGGTCGAGACCGCGTTCGCGGAACGCCGGCTGGTTGTCGATCACGTCCTTGCGGGACAGGCAGTCCAGCGCATGGCTACTGCCATACAAGCGCTTCACTTCTTCGGCGGGCACAGCGAACGGCGGCCCGTCCATGCGATCCTGGTCGTACTCGAAGGTAATCAGTAACTGCGGGGCGTGCGCCGTGACAGAGGCCAGGTGCGCCGCGTAGCGCTCGCGCATGGCCGCCGGCAAAGCCACCAGCGCCGCCCGGTCGTAGACCATCGCCACGTCACCCAGGTCGTCCGCCGTGAGCGCGAAAACGTCGCCCTGGAACACCGTGAGCGCGCCGTGGCGCCACACCCGGCCGTCGCCCCAGGGCGACACGTCCGGGCTCACGCCCAGCGACTCGAACAGTTGGCTCACCGCCAGTTCACTGAGCTCGACCCCGACCACCCGCAGGCCCTGCTCCAGCAGCCAGCCGATATCCAGCGTCTTGCCGCACAGCGGCAGAAAGACCGTCGCCCCGGCGGGCAGATCGAAAGCAGCGAGATTGCGTTTCAGGATCGGGTGCACGAACGGCAGATGGAAGCCCAGCTCCTGCGTCTGCCATTTTTCTTCCCAGAACTGTTTTTCCATCGAACGGTCTCCCGAGGGTTTAGCCCCGGCGTCGCAGTACCGCTTCGGTCTCGCGCATTGCCAACGCAAAGTCCGGCTTGGTAACGACCGCCAGCACCAGGGTATAAACGCCGTTAAGCAGCGCCAGTTCCGCGTCCGCGTGCATGAAACAAGCGGCCACCACCAACACGGATACGAAGTTCAACAGGCCCAGAAGTATGAACATGCTGTGCTGCACCTTGGACGCCGCCTGCGTCTTAATATCCCGCGAAGATTCGGCGCTACCAGGCAACGGGCGATGCGCGATCCTCTCCGCGGCCATGACAAGATTGCGCAACCCCCGGCCGACCAACAACACCAACGCCATGGCGGCAAGGCTGACACCCCATAGCGTTTCCCTGCTCAGCAACTCAGCCGGTGGCGGGTAGTGTGCGAACATGGCCAAGAGTGACAGCGACACCCCGATCATCAGTGGTGCGGAAAGCGGCACAAACCAAAGCACCGTAAGTTGCCGCGCCGAAGGCGCCTTGGTCTCACCCAAAGTGTTAAGCATCCTGCTTCTCCCCTTTTCTGCTTTTAGTGCGCTTCTTCCCAGTTGTTCCCGATCCCGGCGTCGACGATCAGCGGCACCTCCAGTTTGGCGGCGGCTTCCATGCGCTGGGTGACTTCTTTGACCAGGTCGTCGACCTGGCTTTCTTTCACTTCGAACACCAGCTCATCGTGCACCTGCATGATCATCAGGGCGTCCAGTTTGCTGTCTTCGAGCCAATGGTGAACCTTGATCATGGCGTGCTTGATGATGTCGGCGGCGGTGCCTTGCATGGGCGCGTTGATGGCGGTGCGCTCGGCGGCCTGGCGGCGCTGGCCGTTGCGGCTGTTGATTTCCGGCAGGTAGAGGCGGCGGCCGAACAGGGTTTCCACGTAGCCTTTTTCGGCGGCGTCGGCGCGGGTGTTTTCCATGTAGCGTTTCACGCCGGGGTATTTTTCGAAGTAGCGGTCGATGTATTCCTGGGCTTCGCCGCGCGGGATGCCGAGTTGTTTGGCGAGGCCGAAGGCGCTCATGCCGTAGATCAGGCCGAAGTTGATGGCCTTGGCGTTGCGGCGTTCGTTGTCGCTGACGTCGTCGAGGGTTTTACCCCAGACTTCGGCGGCGGTGGCGCGGTGAATATCCAGGTTATTCTCGAAGGCGTGGGTGAGGCCCTTGTCGCCGGACAGGTGCGCCATGATGCGCAGCTCGATCTGTGAGTAGTCGCAGGCGACGATCTTGCGGCCTTCAGGCGCCGAGAACGCCAGGCGGATTTTGCGGCCTTCTTCGCTGCGCACCGGAATGTTCTGCAGGTTCGGATCACTGGAGGACAGCCGGCCGGTGGCGGCCACCGCCTGGTGGTAGGAGGTGTGCACCCGACCGGTGGTGGGGTTGATCAGTTCCGGCAGCTTATCGGTGTAGGTGTTCTTGAGTTTAGAAACGCCCCGGTAGTCCATGATCACCTGGGGCAGCGGATAACCTTGCAGCGCCAGGTCCTGAAGCACGGCTTCAGCGGTGGACGGTGCGCCCTTGGGCGTCTTCTTGATGACCGGGATTTCCAGTTTTTCATAAAGGATTTCGCCGAGCTGTTTGGGCGAGCCGAGATTGAATTTCTGGCCCGCTTCCTCGAACGCTTTTTCTTCCAGCTTCATCATGCGCTTGGCGAGAAAAGTGCTCTGCTTTTTGAGCATGTCCGCGTCCACGTAGGTGCCGTTGCGCTCGATGCGGCTGAGCACCGGTACCAGCGGCATTTCGATGTCGTGGAACACGCTTTTCAGGCCCGCTTCTTTTTCCAGGCGCGGCCACAGGGTCTGGTGCAGGCGCAGGGTGATGTCCGCGTCTTCGGAGGCGTAGGGGCCGGCTTCATCGAGCCCGACCTGGTTAAAGGTGAGCTGCTTGACGCCCTTGCCGGCGATCTCCTGGAAGCTGATGTTTTTGTGGCCCAGATATTTCAGCGCCAGGGAGTCCATATCGTGGCGGGTGGCCACGGAGTCGAGCACATAGGATTCCAGCATGGTGTCGTATTCCACGCCGCGCAGGGTGATGCCGGCGCGGGCCAATACGCTCATGTCGTACTTGAGGTTCTGGCCGACTTTTTTGCTTTGTTCGTCTTCGAGAACGGGCTTGAGCTTGTCCAGTACCAGAGCGCGGTTGAGCTGATCCGGCGCGCCCGGATAGTCGTGGCCGAAGGGCACGTAGGCGGCGTCGCCGGCGGCGGTGGCGAAGCTGACGCCCACCAGGTCCGCTTCCATGTAATTGAGGCTGGTGGTTTCGGTGTCGAAGGCGAACAGCTCGGCTTTCTTAAGTTTGTCGAGCCAGGCGTCCAGTTCTTCCTCGGTAAGCACGGTCTGGTAGCCGTCCCGGTCGATGCTTTGTTCGCTCTCGATGTCCGGAGCGCCCTCTACCGCCGGGTCGTCGCCTTCCAGCAATTCATTGAGCCAGCCTTTGAATTCCAGATCGCGGTAGTAACCGGCCAGCTTTTCCGCGTCGGGCGTCAGCAGTTTGAGGTCGTCCAGGGCTTCCTTGAGTTCGCAGTCCACCTTGATGGTGGCCAGCTCGTAGGAGAGAAACGCCTGCTCGCGGTGTTCTTCCAGTTTCTTGCCCATGGACTTGGCGCCGCGGAAATTCAGCTCGGCGACCTTGTCCAGGTTGTCGTAAATCTTTTCCAGCGAACCCAGACCGGTGAGCAGCGCCAGCGCGGTCTTTTCGCCGACGCCGGGGACACCGGGAATGTTGTCCACCTTGTCGCCCATCAGCGCCAGGAAATCGATAATCAGCTCCGGGCCGACACCGAATTTTTCACGCACGCCGTCGATGTCGTAGACGGCGTTGTTCATGGTGTTGATCAGGGTGACGTGGTCGTTGACCAGCTGTGCCATATCCTTGTCGCCGGTGGAGATCAGCACCGGCTTTTGTTCGGCGCTGAAAATGCGCGCGAAGGTGCCGATCACGTCGTCGGCTTCGACGCCGTCCTCGATGATCAGCGGCAGGCCCATGGCGCGGATCAGGTCGTGCAGCGGCTGCACCTGCTCGCGCAGCTCGTCGGGCATCGGCGGCCGGTTGGCCTTGTACTGCTCGAACAGCTCGTCGCGGAAGGTTTTGCCCTTGGCGTCGAACACCACCGCCATGTACTCGGGGTCGTAGTCGTTGATCATCTTGCGCAGCATCGAGGCGACGCCGCGCACCGCGCCGGTGGGCTGGCCGGTGGAGGTGGTCAGCGGCGGCAGCGCGTGGAAGGCCCGGTACAGGTAGGAGGAGCCGTCGACAAGGATGATCGGTTTACGCTCGGTCATGGCAGTCCTTGGGGTTGGATAAGACATGGAGCGCATAGTGTAACGCAAGACCTTGCAGGAGCGCCTTGTGGGAGCGGGCCCGCTCCCACAGGATCCGCGGTCAGAGGCGCTCTTTGATCTGCCGGGTGATGGCGTTCACCGCTTTGCGGGCGCTGGGGATGGCGCCGCCCATGGTGATGAAGCCGTGCACCAGTTCCGGGTAGTCCAGGTTGACCACGTTGACGCCGGCGTCCTTGAGCTTCTCGCTGTAGGCGAGGCCTTCGTCGCGCAGCGGGTCGGTGGCGGTGACCACGATGGTGTCCGGGTGGCCGGCAATGTCCGGGTTGCGCAGCGGCGAGATGCGGTAATCGCCCACCAGAGTGTCGTCCTGGATGTAATGGTTGTGGAACCAGTGGATCATGTCGCCGTCCAGCCCGCCCTGGCCGCCGCCGAGCTGGGTGATCGAGGGCATATCCGAGGCGCCGTCGGTTTTCGGGTACACCGCCACCACCAGCTTGGGCACGGACAGCCCCTGGAGCGCCGCTTGCTGGGCCACCACGATGGACAGATTGCCGCCGGCGCTGTCGCCCATGGTCGCCAGACGCCGGGTGTCGATGCCCAGGTCGCCGGCCTGCTCACCGAGCCAGCGCCAGGCGGCGATGCAGTCGTCGGCGGCGGTGGGCGCGGGGTGTTCCGGCGCCAGCCGGTAGTCCACATTCAGCACCACCGCGCCGGTGACGTTGGCGATGTGGCGGCACAGGCGGTCGTATTCCACGGCGCTGCCGATGGTGAAGCCGCCGCCATGGAAGAACATGATCGCCGGGCTGTCCTCGGTGGGCGCGCTCTTGGGGCGATACAGACGCACCAGCATATCGCCGCCTTCCACCGGCACGCGGATATCCCGGGTCAGCGCCACCTCCTGCCGGTCCACGTCGAGCATGTCGATCATGTGCCCGTAGAGGGCGCGGCCCTGGGCCAGCGGCAACTCGTGGAAGCCCTTGCGACCGTCACCCAGGGCCAGCAGCAGGCGCAGCTTGGGGTCCAGCCCCTCGCGGCTGACGCTTTCCACCATGCCGGCCAGCCGGCCGGCCAGGGCGCCGGGCATTTTCATCAGGGTCCGCACCGTGGTGCGCTCGATCTTGTGTTGCAGGGACATGGTTTCTCCTTAATTAAACCCGGCGTGTATTTCCACCAATGGACAGGGGTTATACCATCGCCCCAAGCAAACGGCCCGGTCATCCCCGGCCTTTTTTCGCGTTGAACACTAGGAAATGTTGATGTCCGTCTATACCCGTGTCGATGATCGGGATCTGGCCGCCCTGCTGGCCGACTACGCGCTGCGGCTGGAGCACGCGCAGGCGGCGCGCCACGGCATTGAGAACAGCACCTTCCTGATCGACGCCCGGGCCGAGGACGGCGGCCCGCGGGCGGTGGTCCTGACCGTGTTCGAGCAGTTCGACGGCGAGGCCCTGGCGCCCTATCTGGCGTTGCTGGCGACCCTGGCGGCGGCGGGCCTGCCGGTGCCGGCGGCGCTGGTGGACCGCCACGGCCAGCGGCTGCGCCACGTGGCCGGCAAGCCGGCGGTGCTGGTGCCGCGCCTGCCCGGCGAGCACTGTTTCGAGGTGGGCAGCGAGCACTGCCGGCAGGTGGGCGCCCTGCTCGCCGCCCTGCACCGCCAGCCGACGGAAGCGGGAAAGGCGCTGCCCGACGAGCGCCGGCGCCTGAAAAGCCTGGGCGAGCACCTGTGCCGCCTGAATGAAGACGACCAGCACCGCGCCGATACCGTGCTGCGCCGCTGGCGGAAAGTACCCGCCACCCGCACCCTGATCCACGGCGATCTGTTCCGCGACAACGCGCTGTTCAACGCCGAGGGCCGGCTCACCGGGGTGCTGGATTTCTACAACGCCTGTCTGGAACGGCCCGAGTACGATCTGGCGGTGGCGCTGAACGATTGGGCGGTGGCCTCGGACGGGCGCCCGGTACCGCGCCGGCAGGGCGCCTTGCTGGCCGGCTACCGGGACGGCGGCGGCGAGTGGGACGAATCGGTGCTGGCGCTGGCGTTGGCGGTGGCGGCGCTGCGCTTCTGGCTGTCGCGTCTGGCCGGGCCGGTGTCCGGGGAGTCGGAGGGCCAGGGCAGCAAGGACCCGGCCGAGTTCGCGCGGATTTTCGGCTATCGCTTTAACGCCCTGGGCGATGGCGACGACTAACGGCCCGGGCCGGTCAGAATCAGATGGTTGAGGTGCGCCAGCCAGTCGGCTTCCCGCCACAGCCAGGGGCTGTGCGGCCGGGCCAGGCTGGTGGGCGTCATCACCGCCACGCCGTCCGCCACCGCCTGGCCCACCAGCGCCTCGGTGAACCCGGCCCAGCCCCGGGGCAGCTGCTCCGGGGTCGCCTGCGGATTGAGATACCCTTCACCGAGCACCGGCTGCAGGCGCCGCAGGCGGGTAAACGCCAGCCGCCGCTGTAGCTGCTGCTGAAGGCGGCCGCGCCAGTGCTCGCCGGTGGCTTCCATCAGCGCCCGCCGCAGCGGCGCGCCCAGGCGCCGGTCGAGCAGCCCGGGCACCGGCAGATCGGCGCCGGTGGCCAGCCGGTAGCGCGGGTCGTCGTCCAGCCACAGGCCCAGTTCCAGGAAATCCAGCTCGCTGGTGTCCAGTTGGCGCAGATGGTCGGTCTCGCCGGCGGCGGCGCTGACCCCGAAATGGATGGTGGGGAACAGGGCACGCAGGGCGCGCGGCACTTCCAGCAGGTACTGCTCCACCGCCTGCTCCTGCTCACTGCGCCAACGCTCCGGCAGGGACCGCTGGGGCGGCTGGCCGAACACCCGGCGGATAACGCCGTGGCTCCAGGGCGGAAACGGAAAATGGTGGCAGAAATCCACCGCCACCACGGTATCCAGGTGGCCCCATTCGCGCACCAGTTCCAGGGTCTGCACCCAGACGTCGATGAAGTCGGCGGGGCGGCGCACGAACGAGCGGCGGGCGCGGCTGTCGGCGATAAAAAAGCCGCTCAGCCACAGCTTCAGGCCGCGGTCGGCGGCACCGTTGAGCAGGCGCCGGAACGCTTTGCGAATCTGCACGGTCTCGGCGCCGGCGCCGATGCCCCGGCGGGCGTCCGGCTCGGCGAAGATTTCGCAGCGGTCCAGGTGGACGCTGTTGGCCGGCGTGGCCAGCAGATGCGGGTAGGGGTCCAGGCGAACGGCGTTGAAGCCGCGTTCCACCGCTTCGTCCAGGGCGCGCTCCACGGCGCCGCCGCCGGGGCCGTATTCGCGCCGCAGCGGCCAAGCGTAATCCCAGCATGTGAGCGCGAGACGGCCCAGGTCCGGCAGGACCTCCGTGGCCGATTCGTCTTGCGCACCCTGCGACTGCCCCATGCCTTCTCCTTGACCCGACAAACGCATCAGCATACCGGTTTCACGCGCCGGCTCAATGGACCCGGTCGGGCCAAAAAGCGGCGCCCGGGCCAGTCCCGCGTCATCGCGCCAGACAGGTGGCGAACGTCGCCGCCACCTGTTCGCTGAGCCAGTGGCTGTAATCATCACCCTGGCCACGGGCGGGGACGTCGCGGCCGAGCGGGTCCAGGGCCACCCGCCGGCAGTCCGGGCACAGGCGCGCCACCAGGTCGGCCTGGGCCTCCGGCTCGAGGATCGCGCAGCGCACCTGTTCGTTTTCCAGCTGCTGGGCCAGCGCCACGAAGCGACGGCTGCTGGGGCCGGCGCCGAGCTGCTCGCTGACGATCACCGGCGCGCGCAGCTCCAGCCGCTGCTGGAAGTAGCCCCAGGGGTGGTGGAAGGTCAGCCAGGGGGTGTCGGCCACCGGCGCCAGACGCTCGCGCAGCGCCGTTTCGGTCCGTTCCAGGTCGGCCAGGAACGCCGCCGGCTGCCCCTCGGGCAATTGATCCCGGTCGCCCAGGGCCTTGGCGAGCAACGCCATATTGCGCGGGTCCAGCCACAGATGCGGGTCCAGCTCGCCGGCTTCGTGGTGGTGGCCGTGGTCGTGCTCGCCGTCATGACGGTGGCCGCCCTCGCGGCGGGTGACGCCGGGCAGCGACAGCAACGCCAGGCTGTCGCCGTCACGTTTCGCCGCCAGGCTGGCCACCGCCGGCTCCGCCGCCTCGCCCAGCCACACCAGCAGGTCGGCGCGGCGCAGGGTGAGCATCTGGCGCGGCGACAACATCGGGTTGTGCGGGTTCTGGTTGGTTTCCAGCAGGGTGACCACTTCGGCGCTGTCGCCGTACAGGTCGCGCAGCACCATGGCCAGGGGCTCGACGCTGGCCACCAGGGTACGCGCCGGTAACGGCGCGCACAGCGCCAACAAAAGAGGAACGAGCAGGTATCGCATGGGTATGTCCGGAACCGTGAAAGTGCTCATCGGGAGCGTCAGTGCAATCAGTGTGCCCGAGCCGTCAAGCCGGAACGGCGCCGCCGGGCCCAAGCGATTGACCGGGGAAATAGTATATCATCACCGCTTTGTTCAACGGGGGCTGTTACATGTCGCAGCAGCGGGCTGACACGGGAACCTTGGTGGCGGTGCACGGCGCCGGCCTGGCGTATGGCGCGCACAGCGTGCTCGACGACGTCTCCCTGACCCTGGAGCCGGGCCGCATCACCACGCTGATCGGCCCCAACGGCGCCGGCAAGAGCACCCTGGCGCGGCTGGTGCTGGGCCTGGCGCGGCCCGATCGCGGCCGCGTGGAGCGCCGCCCGGGCCTGCGCGTGGGCTACATGCCCCAGCACCTGCAGGTGGATGAAAGCCTGCCGCTGACCGTCGACCGCTTTCTCTGGCTGGCGGCGCCGGGCCGCACCCGCGCCCGCCGCGACGCCCTGCAGCGCACCGGCGTGGCCCATCTGCGCCGGCGCGCGGTGCGCGGGCTGTCCGGCGGCGAAATGCAGCGGGTGCTGCTGGCCCGGGCGCTGCTGCGCAAGCCCGACCTGCTGGTGCTCGACGAGCCCGCCCAGGGCGTGGACGTGGCCGGCCAGGACGCCCTCTACGGCCTGCTCGGCCAGGTCCGCGACGAGACCGGCTGCGGCATCCTGCTGATTTCCCATGATCTGCACCTGGTGATGGCGCGCACCGACCAGGTGGTGTGCCTGCACCACCATGTGTGCTGCTCCGGCACCCCGGAGGCGGTCAGCCGCGACCCGGCCTACCACCGCCTGTTCGGCCCCAGCGGCGGCATGCCCAATCTGGCCGTGTACACCCACGATCATGACCACGACCACGACCTGAGCGGCGACCCGCACCACGACCACCACGGGCACACGGGGGGCCACCACCATGATTGAACTGCTCGCGCCGGCGCTGCTGGCGGGCCTGGCGGTGGCCCTGGTGGCCGGCCCCATGGGGTCCTTCGTGGTGTGGCGGCGGATGGCGTTCTTCGGCGACACCCTGGCCCACGGCGCCCTGCTGGGCGCGGCCCTGGCGCTGGCCCTGGACGTGAACCTGTACGTCGCCGTGGTGGTGGCCTGCCTGGCCATCGCCGGCGCCCTGGCGGGGCTGCAGCAGCAGCGCCAGATCACCGGCGACACCCTGCTGGGCATCGTCGCCCATACCACCCTGGCGCTGGGCGTGATCGCCATCAGCCTGCAGAAGAGCGTGCAGGTGGATCTGTTCGCCTACCTGTTCGGCGATCTGCTGGCGGTGAACTGGGGCGACGTGCTGGCGCTGTGGGCCGGCGCGGTGCTGATTCTGGTGCTGCTGGCCTGGCACTGGCGGGCGCTGCTCAGCATCACCGTGAACGAAGACCTGGCCCAGGTGGAGGGCGTGCCGGTGACCCGCACCCGGCTGATCCTGATGCTGCTGCTGGCGCTGCTGATCGCCGGCGCCATCCGCACCGTCGGCGTGCTGCTGATCACCTCGCTGCTGGTGATTCCCGCCGCCGGCGCCCGCCGCCTGTCGCGCACCCCGGAACAGATGGCCGCCCTGGCCAGCCTGCTGGGGCTGGCCTCCGTGTCCCTGGGGCTGGCGATGAGCTGGTACGCGGACACTCCGGTGGGCCCGTCGATCGTGGTGGCCGCCGCCGTGCTGTTCGGCTTCACCCTGCTGCGCCGACCCGACGCCTAGCCATGATCGCGAAGGACCCCGCCCTGGACCGCCGCATCTGGATGCTGGCGTGGCCGTTGCTGCTCTCCAATATCACCGCGCCGCTGCTCGGCCTGGTGGACACCGCCGTGGTCGGCCATCTGGATTCGCCGGTGTATCTGGCGGCGGTGGCGCTGGGCAGCAACGTCTTCATGTTCCTGTACTTCTCGTTCAACTTCCTGCGCATGGGCACCACCGGCTTCACCTCCCAGGCGCGCGGCGCCGGTGAGGCGACTCTGGTGGTGCTGCTGCGGGCGCTGCTGTTGTCGACGCTGGTGGGCAGCGCGCTGATCCTGCTGCGGCCGCTGCTCAGCGACGTGGCGCTGTGGTTGCTGGGCGGCAGCGACGAGGTGCAGGGGCTGGCGCGGGAATACATCGGCATCCGTATTCTCGGCGCGCCGGCGGCGCTGGGGAATTTCGCGCTGATCGGCTTCGCCATCGGCCTGCACCGCACCAGCGTGCCGCTGAAAATGACCGTTCTGATGCACTCCAGCAATGTGCTGCTGGATGTGCTGCTGGTGCAGGTGTGGCATTTCGACGTGCGCGGCGTGGCGGTGGCCAGCGCGGTGTCGGAATACCTGGGTCTGGCCGGCGGGCTGTTCTGGCTGCGCCGGGAGATCTTCGGCGCCGCCTGGCGGGCGCTGCCGGTGGGCGCGCTCAAACAGGTGGCGCCGATGCTGCAACTGCTGGCGGTGAACCGGGATATTTTTATCCGCAGCCTGGCGCTGCTGACGGTGTTTTTCTTCTTCACCGCCCAGGGCGCGCGGCTGGGCGACACGGTGCTGGCCGCCAACGCGGTGCTGATCACCTTCCTGCTGCTGCTCAGCAATACCCTGGACGGTTTCGCCAACGCCGCCGAGGCCCTGGTGGGCGACGCCACCGGCCGCCGTGACCGGCGCGCCCTGGACGCGGCGGTGGCCGGCACCGGCAAGTGGACGCTGATCATCGCCGCGGCGGCGCTGCTGGCCTTCGTCGCCGGCGGCGGCCCGCTGATCCGCCTGCTCACCGACCTGCCGGGGGTGCGCGACACCGCCACCACCTACCTGCCCTGGATGCTGTTGCTGCCGCTCACCGCCAGCGCCGGCTTCTGGCTGGACGGCGTGTTCGTGGGCGCCACCCTGGCCCGGCAGATGCGCAACACCATGATGGTGGCCACGGCGCTGTTCTTTCCGGTCTGGTGGCTGACCAGCGGCTGGGGCAATCACGGCCTGTGGCTGGCCATGAATCTGTTCATGGCCAGCCGCGGCGTGCTGATGGGGTGGGTGTGGTACCGGATCAGCGCTTGGGCAGAATGAACTTCATCAGGGTCATGAACCACATCAGGTGGCCGGGGTCGCCTTCCACCTTGATGTCGCCGGCCTGCATGCCTTCCATGAACGCCATCTGGTTCTTGCCGGAGGCCTTGAGGGTGCGGAACGCGTAGTCCGCGTCCTTGAAATTGAGGGTCACGGACGGCGTCGGGTGCAGGCCCCGGCGGCTGGTCACCCGGTCCGGCTGGAAGTGGTACCAGCGCGCCACGCCGCCGTTGAAGGTGCGCCACTGCATCACCACGTCGCGGTGCGCGAGCTGCTTGCGGAAGCCCTCGTCGCGGCCGGCCAGCCAGGCGAGACGCCAGCCCAGGACCATCAGGATCAGACGGAACTTCATGGCATCAGCGCCGGAAGCTCTTTATTGAGCTTCATTTTTTCCTTCACCGCGTCGCCGGTGAGGGCGTAGCCGCGCAGGTTGCCGTCGCGGTCGCGGAACAGGGCCTTGACGGTGTTGCCCTCTTCCTCGGTGTCCCAGTCGCCTTCCAGCTCTTCGGGCACCGGGCACACCACCACCGGGCAGGCCGGCGTCTTGATGGTCACCGGCATCACGCCGTAGCTCACCGGCGTCGGCTCGCCGGCAAGGGTCTTGGCCAGCGCCCGGGCGGACGCCATCAGCGGCAGCACGTAGGGCAGCACATGGCCCTGCACTTCGGCGCAGTCACCCAGGGCGTAGACGTTGTCGGCGCTGGTGCGCAGGCTCTGGTCGGTGACGATGCCCCGGTTGGTCTTCAAACCGGCGTCCTTGGCGATGCCGATGCGCGGCCGCAGGCCGATGGCGGCGAGCACCACGTCGGATTCCAGGTGGGTGCCGTCGGAGAGCTCGGTGACCAGCTTGTCCGGGTTGTCCTTGCCGTGGTGCACGGCCTTGGCCAGAGGACCAAAGTGGAAACGCACACCCAGGTCTTCCAGGCCGCGGCCGACGGCGGCGGAGGCCGGCTCCGGCAGCAGCATGGGCAGGCAGCGGCCCATGGGCTCCACCAGGTTGACCTGGAAGCCGCCGTTGGAGAGGTCGTTGGCGAATTCGCAGCCGATCAGGCCGCCGCCGAGAATGGTGACCTCACGCTTGCCTTCCAGGGCCTGGCGGAAACGGCCGTAATCCATCAGATCGTTGACCGAGAACACCTCGCCGACGGCGTCGCCTTCCAGCGGCGGCGTCCAGGTGTCGGCGCCCAGGGCCAGCACCAGGCTGCTGTAATCCAGGTGATCATCGGGCAGCAGCACGCGCTGTTTGTCGGTGTCGATGCCGGCCACGTGGACGCCGGTGCGCACCGTCACGTTGAACTGCTCGGCGACCTGCTCGGGGGTCGCCATGGCCAGCTCATCGGCGGTTTTTTCCTTGGTGAAGCCGGTGGAGAGCATGGGCTTGGAGTAATTACGCCCGTCGTCGGCGGTGAGCACCACCACCGGCGTCTCTTTATCCAGCTTGCGGAATTCCTTGACCGTGTTGAAGCCGGCCAGGCCGGAGCCGATGATCACGATTGGATTCATGGGAGTGTCCTGTTTCAGATTTCCACCATCTCGAAGTCTTCTTTGCCGACGCCGCAGTCCGGGCACACCCAGTCATCGGGAATGTCGTCCCACTTGGTGCCGGGTTCGATGCCCTCTTCAGGCAGGCCTTCTTCCTCGTCGTAAATAAAGCCGCAAACCACGCATTCCCATTTTTTCATGCTGAACCTCGTCTGGTCGGGGGAAGCCGGGCCCGGTACGCGGGCCCTTCCAGGGGCCGCTAACGTATCCACGGGCGCGTGAAAAATCAATGACAGCGGATAATGGTAGCGTTGCCCGACGGCCGACGTCTTGCCGATCCGCGCTTCATGGGCCATAGTCGCGCGCTCGAGATCCCGCGCCCCGGGCGCGAGCAAAGCGAGTCCCCATGCCCGATACCGCAATGCGCGCCGACGCCCGCTGGCGTCCCCAGGAACAGCTCAGCCTGCCGCCGCTGGTGCGCGACTGGCTGGCCGACCCCGGCTCCCTGACCGCCCGCCTGCGCCTGTACGGCGCCTTCCGGGTGGTACCCCGTGAAGACCGCATTATTCGCCCCACCCTCGCCGAGCAGCAGCTGCTGGGCCGCATCGGCCGTGGCCGCGCCCTGGTGCGGGAAGTCACCCTGCTGGTGGACGAGGAACCGATGGTGGAGGCGCGCAGCGTGCTGCCGCTGGCCAGCCTGCGCGGACCCAACCGCGGCCTGGCGCACATGGGCAGCCGCTCGCTGGGCAGCGAGCTGTACCGGCGGCCCATGGCGCGCCGTGACCGGGTCTGGGTGCGCCACGGCGCCGCCCCCTCTGGCCAGACGCCCTGCTGGGGGCGACAATCCCGGTTCATCAAGCGCGGCCGGCCCTTGCTGGTGGCCGAGCACTTCCTGCCCGCGCTATGGCGGCGGGTCGAGGACATGGATCGCTGAGGACGCCTATGCTGGCTTTCGTGGAACACCGCTACCCCGCTCTCTGGCCCTGGATCCAGCTGATGCGCCTGGACCGGCCGATCGGCAGCATGCTGCTGATGTGGCCCACCCTGTGGGCGCTGTGGATCGCCGGCGGCGGCACGCCCAGCCTCAAACACATCGTCATTTTCGTGCTGGGGGTGTTCGTGATGCGCGCCGCCGGCTGCGTGATCAACGATTTCGCCGACCGCGACTTCGACGGTCATGTCACGCGCACCCGGGGCCGGCCGCTGGCCACCGGCGCCCTGTCCGCCCGCCAGGCGCTGATGCTGTTCGCCGCCCTGGGGCTGATCGCGCTGGGCCTGGTGCTGTGCCTCAACCGTTTCACCCTGGTGCTGTCGTTCGGCGGCCTGGGCCTGGCGGTGCTGTACCCCTTCACCAAGCGCTTTACCTATCTGCCGCAGCTGTTCCTGGGCGCCGCCTTCAGCTGGGCGATTCCCATGGCGTTCGCCGCCGAGACCGAGAGCGTGCCGGAAATCGCCTGGCTGCTGTTCACCACCAACCTGCTGTGGACCGTGGCCTACGACACCGAATACGCCATGTGCGACCGGGAAGACGACCTCAAAGTGGGCATTAAAAGCACCGCCATCCTGTTCGGTGATCTGGACAAGGTGATGGTCGGCACGCTGCAGGTGCTGACCCTGGTGGCGCTGTGGGTGCTCGGCCAGCGGCTGGGCTTCACCTGGCCCTGGTATCTGGGCCTGGCCGGCATGGCGGCGGGCTTCGCCCATCAGCAGTGGCGCATCCGCTACCGCGAGCCCTGGCCCTGCTTCCACGCTTTTCTAAGCAACCACTGGGCCGGGGCCAGCGTGTTCGCGGGACTTTATTTTCAATACCTGCTGGCCGCGCCCGGCCCGTGATCGCGGGCGGCGGGGTCGCCGCCGCCGCGAGAAGCGTGCAAAGTTGTCATCATCATGTCATAAAAAGGCAATGTAATAGGGGCACTTAAATGGGCAACCCCTGAGAATAAGCCATGTCCCGTAATCGAATTCTGATTGTTGACGACGAACCCGCGATCCGCGAAATGGTGGCGGTGGCGCTGGAGCTGGCGGATTTCGACGTGCTGGAGGCGGACAACGCCCAGCGCGCCCACGAGTACATTGTCGACGAGCGACCGGACCTGGTGCTGCTGGACTGGATGTTGCCGTCGGTGAGCGGTATCGAGCTGGCCCGGCGCCTCAAGCGCGAGGACGCCACCGCCGAAGTGCCGATCATCATGCTTACGGCGAAGAGCGAAGAGGACAACAAGATCCAGGGCCTGGACGTGGGCGCCGACGACTACATCACCAAGCCGTTTTCCACCCGCGAGCTGATCTCGCGCATCAAGGCGGTGCTGCGCCGCACTTCGGTGGTGGCGGCGGAGAAAGCCATCGACGTGGAAGGCCTGTGCCTGGACCCGGTGAGCCACCGGATCAGCGCCAACGGCGACCCGGTGGACATGGGCCCCACGGAATACCGCCTGCTGGAGTTCTTTATGAGCCACCAGGAGCGGGCCTACTCGCGCACCCAGTTGCTGGACCAGGTGTGGGGCGCCAACGTCTACGTGGAAGACCGCACCATCGACGTGCACATCCGGCGCCTGCGCAAGGCGTTGTCGCCGCACGGGTTCGATGGTTTCATCCAGACGGTGCGCGGGACCGGTTACCGGTTCTCGGTGAAGTCCAGTCAGGCGTCATAATGATCGGGTCCGCGACGCGGACCAACGGAGCCGGAAGGGCGGTGAATGAAAGATCCGGCGGGCATGAAAGCCAGTCTCGGCAAGGAAGTGAACCGCATCGTCATCCTGGTGGCGGTGTCCGTGGCGGTTTGTCTGGCCCTGCGCAGCATCTGGCCGCTGGTGGCGGGCCTGTCGCTGTACATCATCTGGAGCACCCGGCAGCTGTTCGCCCTGTACGCCTGGCTGGTGCGCGAGGAGCACACCGAACCGCCGGACAGCGTCGGCCTCTGGGGTGAGTTCTACACCCGCCTGGAGCACCTTTTCCAGAAAGAACGGCGCGCCCAGGACAACCTGCAGAGCATCATCGTGCGCGCCCAGCAGTCGGTGAACGCCCTGGAGGACGTGGTGGTGCTGATCGACCAGCACGGCTACCTGGAATACTGGAACCACGCCGCCGGCCGGCATCTGGGCTTCCGCGCCGACAAGGACCTGGGCCAGCCGCTCACCAACCTGATCCGCCATCCGCGTTTCACCGACTACCTGACCAAGGGCGATTTCCGCGAACCACTGGAGATCCCCTCGCCGGTGGACGACAACCGCATCCTGCAATTGCGCATCACCGAGTTCGGCGTCGGCGATCAGCTGATTCTGGCCCGGGACGTGACCCGCATTCACCACCTGGAACAGATGCGCAAGGACTTCGTGGCCAACGTCAGCCATGAGCTGAAAACGCCGCTCACCGTGCTCAAGGGCTACCTGGAAACGCTGCTCGACACGGTGCCCGAGGAGCAGACCCGGCTGCGCCGGGCGCTGACGCAAATGGACGCCCAGAGCCAGCGCATGGAGGCCCTGGTGCAGGACCTGTTGCTGCTGTCACGGCTGGAGAACACCGAAGCGGACAACCTGCAACAGGCGGTGGCGGTGCACGGCATGCTGCAGCGCATGCGCGAAAGCGCCCTGGCGCTGGCGCCGGAGAAGCAGCAGACCATCGAGCTGGACGTGCCGGAAAGCGCCCGCCTGATCGCCAACCCGGCGGAACTGGAAAGCGCCTTCGGCAACCTGATCGTCAACGCGGTGAAATACACCCCCGCCCACGGCGTGATCCGCATTCACTGGTGGCAGGACGCCGACGGCGCCCACCTTTCGGTGCGCGACAACGGCATCGGCATCGACCCGGCGCACATCCCCCGCCTCACCGAGCGTTTTTACCGGCCGGACAACAGCCGCGTCACCCAGACCGGCGGCACCGGCCTGGGGCTGGCCATCGTCAAGCACGTAATGATCCGCCATAACGGCAAGCTGGAGATCAAAAGCGAGCTCGGCAGCGGCAGCAACTTCACCTGCCATTTCCCCGCCAGCCGGCTGGTCAGCAAGCCCACCGCCCTGGCCAGCGGTTGACCGTCCGCCGGCGTTTTAATAGTGCGGCGGCGGGGCGTCCTCGATGCGCAGGGCGGCGAGCTCCTCGCTCTGCTCCACCACCCGGTCCACCAGTTTGCGGTAGGCGGCTTCCAGCTCGTCGAGCTTGCGCTGCTGGTCACTGACGATCTGATTGAGGCTGGCCACCAGGTCTTCCTGGTAGGCCAGTTTGGTTTCGATATCGAGAAAGCGGTCGTCGCTCATGGGCTCTCCTGACGTGGGCCTGGCGCGGGCCGGCAGTATAGCGCTAGACGGTGTCCGCCAGCACCGCCTCCGCCAGCCCCAGCGGATCCTCCTCCAGCCAGTCCAGCTGACCGTCCAGCAGCAACTGCCCCAACCCGTGCACCAGCGCCCAGGCGCGCAGCGCCGCCCGGGTCACGCTGTCCGGGTCCGGCTCGCCGCCGGGCCAGCCACGCGACACCGCCTGGCGCAGGGTCTCGAACGCCGCCCGCGAGGCCTCGCGCAGCTCGTCTTCGCGGCGGTGCGGCGGAATCACGCTGAACATCAAGCGGAACAGCGCCGGGTTGGCGTGGGCGAAGCGAATATAGCTGCGCCCCCCGGCCAGCAGTTTTTCGTCGCCCTCCGCCCGCGCTTCGGCCTCGCGCTGGGCGGCGCTGAGGCGCCGGAACCCCTCCGACGCCAGCGCCTGCAGCAGCGCGTCCTTGTTGGCGAAATGGCGGTAACTGGCGTTGGCGGTGACGCCCACCCGGCGGGCCAGCTCGCGCAGGCTGAAGCCGCCGTCGCCGCTTTCCGCCAGCAGCACCAGGGCCTCGTCCACCAGGGCCCGGCGCAGATCACCGTGGTGGTAGCGGTCCGGAGAGGGGTCCTTGTTTGATGTTGACACTGTACACATCCTTTTCTATCTTATGTTCACAGCATACACATTAAGCCGGTACGGGCCCAGCCCGCCGGGGGAGAAAAGTGATGGTGGCGGTCTGGATTCATCTCGTCGCGGCGCTCTGGGCGCTGGTCTTCGGTGTCGTGCAGTTGCTGTCCGCGAAGGGGTCGCGGCGGCACCGCTGGCTCGGCTGGTCGTGGGTGCTGGCCATGGTGGTCACGGCGGTGTCGTCGTTCTGGCTGAGCGGCGGCCTGGCGCTGCTGGGGCCGTTCAGCGTGATACATCTGCTGTCCGTGTGGACCCTGGTGTGCCTGGTGATCTCGATGCTGGCGGTGCGCCGCCGGCGCCTGGATACCCACCGTAATTTCCTGGTGGGCGCCTATCTGGGGCTGGTGGGCGCCGGGCTGGGTACCCTGGCACCGGGGCGGCTGATCAGCGGCTGGCTGTTCGGCGCTTGATTTAAATCCCTGCCGCGGCTAAGGTTTCCGCCGTCTTGGGGGAGTAGTCACCCGGGTTCCCACCCTGGACGGTCGTCAACATATTTGCGCCTCAATGCGCATGGTGGCCGTGTCCTCCGCCGCATCGGCGGATGGATCGACGAGACCTGAGACATTGTCTGCATTCCGCGGGGGCGGGATCGGTGGGCAGTGTCTCTGGTAATCGTTCGGTCCCGCCCCTGTAAGGTTTTCCGTTGGACGCTTTTGTCTCTTCCACCCTGCTGGTCGCCCTGGGCGAAATCGGCGATAAAACCCAGTTACTGTCGCTGGCGCTGGTGTGCCGGTTCCGCAAGCCCTGGCCGATCCTCGTCGGCGTGGTGGTCGCCACGCTGATCAACCACGGCCTCAGTGTCTGGTTCGGCGACTGGCTGGCCGACGCCATTCCGGCGGACTGGCTGACCTGGATTCTGGGTGGCAGTTTTATCGCCCTGGGGCTGTGGATGCTGATCCCGGATAAGGACGAGGGCGTGGACGAGAGCGTCCGCTTCGGCCCCTTCCTCACCAGCCTGATCCTGTTCTTCATCGCCGAGATCGGCGACAAGACCCAGGTGGCCACCGTGGCCCTGGCGGTGCGCTTTCAGGAGTTCTGGCCGGTGCTTCTCGGCACCACAGCGGGTATGATCGCCGCCAACCTGCCGGTGATCTGGGTGGCCCACCGCCTCGCCGGCGAGCGTTTCGAGACCTGGGCCCACCGGATCAGCGCGGCGCTGTTCATCGCCTTCGGCGTCTGGGCGTTGATCTGACCGCGAATCACAGCGAGCTATGCCATGGCCCTCACCGCCACCATCTACAAAGCCGAACTCACCGTTTCGGATATGGACCGGGATTACTACGCCACCCATAACCTGACGGTGGCGCTGCACCCCTCGGAAACCGAGGCCCGCATGATGCTGCGGCTGATGGCCTTCGCCCGCCACGCCCACGAGGACCTGAGCTTCACCCGGGGCCTGTCGTCCACCGACGAGCCGGATCTGTGGCGGCACCACCCCAACGGCACCCTGGAAGAGTGGATCGAGCTGGGCATGCCGGATGAGAAGCGGCTGCGCAAGGCCTGCGGCCTGGCCGATGCCGTGGTGGTCTACACCTACGGCCGCCAGGCGCCGCTGGCCTGGCGCGAGGCCCTGGGCCGCAAGCTGGACCGCTTCGACAACCTCACCGTGCTGCGCGTGATGCCGGAAACCGAAGCGGCGCTGGCGTCCCTGGCCCACCGCCAGATGCGCCTGAACGCCATGATCCAGGACGGGCAGCTGTGGCTGGGGGACGACGGGGAAAGTGTGGCGGTGGCGCTGGAATCCCAGCTATAGCCGCGCCCGGCACAGGTAGAACAGCCCCACCACCGGCCCCGGCAACAGCAGCCAGGCGACGCGCAGATCCAGCGCCGACCAGAACTCAGAGACCAGGAAGATCGCCGGAATGGTGAGCGCGAAGCCGATGGCGTTCATCACCGCCAGGGTCGAGCCGACCCGGTCCCGCGGCGCGGTGGCGGCGGCCAGGGCGGAAAGCTGCGGCGAATCGGCGATCACCGTGAAGCCCCACAGCAGCAACAGCGCCAGCAGTAGAAAAGGGGACAGACTTCCCAGCAGCGGATAGACCAGGCACAGCAGGCCGGATGTGGCCAGCGCCGCCCTCGCCACCCACAGGCTGCCGCGACCGCGGCTGACACGACCGCCATAAACACAGCCCACCAGCCCCAGGGCGATCACCAGGAACGCCAGCCACGGCACCAGCGCCTGATCGGCGCCCAGGCGCTGCAGCTCCCGGGCCACCAGCAGCGGTGTCAGCGTCCAGAACGCATAGAGCTCCCAGCAGTGGCCGAAGTAGCCCAGGGCGGCGGCGCGGAAATCGCCACTGGCGAAGGCGGCGAAGCCTTCGCGTAGCGGCTTCTTCCGGCCGGGCGGCGGCAGATGGGGGCCGTCGCCCAGGGCGCGGATCAGCCACGCCGCCACCAGCGCCAGCAGCGAGGCGGTGAGCAGCGGCCACTGCCAGGGCAGGCCCAGGGTGGCGCCGCGCAACAGGTGCGGCACGGCGGTGCCCAGGGTCAGCATGCCCACCAGCCAGGCCAGGGCGGCGCCGGTGTGACGCGGTGTCCAGCTGATCACCAGTTTCATGCCCAGGGGGTAAATACCGGCCAGGCAGATCCCGGTGGCGAAGCGCATTACCAGTGCTGCCGCGGGCTGCCAGGCCACCAGCACGAAGGCGCCGTTGATCAGCGCGCCCAGGACCGCCGCTACCGCGAACACCCGGCTGGCGCGGAAGCGGTCGGCCAGGCCGGTGGCCGCCAGCGCCAGGGTGCCGAGGATAAAGCCCGCCTGGGTGGCGATGGTGAGGCGCCCCAGGTCGGTCTCGGTGAGGCCCAGTTCCTGGCCCAGGGACAGCCCCACGCCGTTAACGCTGAACCACAGCGAGGTGCCCAGAAACTGGGCGGCGACAATCACCGCCAGGGGGAAGCGGGACAGGGTTTCGGCGGGCATGGCTTCCCCTTTTGGCCAGGTACGGGCTTACATGGTGCGCTGATTGACCCGGCGGGACACCTCTTCCGCGCTCTCCTTGCGTTCGGAGTATCGATCGGTGAGGTAGTCGCTGCGATCACGGACCAGCAGGGTGAATTTCACCAGCTCCTCCATGACGTCGACTATACGATCATAGTAGGGGGACGGCTTCATGCGGTCGTTGTCGTCGAATTCCAGGAACGCCTTGGGCACCGACGACTGATTGGGGATGGTCACCATGCGCATCCAGCGGCCCAGCACGCGCAGGTGATTGACGGTGTTGAACGACTGCGAGCCGCCGCTCACCTGCATCACCGCCAGGGTTTTGCCCTGGGTCGGGCGCACGCCGCCCAGCGCCAGCGGAATCCAGTCGATCTGCGCCTTCATGATGCCGGTCATGGCGCCGTGGCGCTCCGGCGAGCACCACACCATGCCTTCGGACCACTGCGCCAGCTCGCGCAGTTCCTGGACCTTGGGGTGCTCCGCCGGCTCGGCGTCCGGCAGCGGCAGCCCGCGCGGGTCGAAAATCCGCGTTTCGGCGCCCATGGCCTCCAACAGGCGTGCCGCCTCCTCCACCGCCAGACGGCTGAACGAGCGCGCCCGCAGGGACCCGTAAAGCAACAGAATCCGGGGTTTGTGAGTGGACGGCTGATCCTGGAACACGCGGTCAACGCCGGGAACCTGGAAGCAGTTGTCGTCGAGATTAAAAAGGTCTGTCATGGCGATAACTTCAGCGCTGTTGGTTTTAGCTATTAACTATTAACTGTTCACTCTTAACTGTTCACTGCTCACCGCCGTCCTCAAACCAGTGCTTGGTACGGTTAACGATGGCCACCAGCGACAACATCACCGGCACCTCCACCAGCACGCCCACCACCGTGGCCAGGGCGGCGCCGGAGGACAGCCCGAACAGGCTGATCGCCACCGCCACCGCCAGCTCGAAGAAGTTGGAGGTGCCGATCAGGCAGGCCGGGCCGGCCACGTTATGGGGCAGGCGCAGCCAGCGGGCGGCGACGAAGGCGACCAGAAAGATACCGTAGGTCTGGATCAGCAGCGGAATGGCGATCAGCACGATGGCCTGGGGCTTGGCGAGGATGGTTTCCGCCTGGAAGCCGAACAGCAGCACCACCGTGGCCAGCAGGCCCAGGATGCTGACCGGCTTGAGGGTGTGGACGAAATCGTCCACCGCCTTTTCGCCGCCGCGCCCGCTCAGCCAGCGCCGGGTGAGCGCCCCGGCCACCAGCGGCAGCAGCACGTACAGCACGGTGGACAGCACCAGGGTGTCCCAGGGCACGGTGATGTCGCTGACGCCCAGCAGCAGCGCGGCGATGGGGGCGAAGGCAAACACCATGATCACGTCGTTCACCGACACCTGCACCAGGGTGTAGTTGGCGTCGCCCTTGGTGAGGTGGCTCCACACGAACACCATGGCGGTGCACGGCGCCACGCCCAGTAGGATCATGCCGGCGATGTACTCGCTGCCGGTCTGGGGGTCGACCATGTCGGCGAACAGCACCTTGAAGAACAGCCAGCCCAGCGCCGCCATGGTGAACGGCTTGATCAGCCAGTTCACCACCAGGGTGAGCAGCAGGCCCTTGGGCTTGTCGCCGACGCGCTTCATGGCGGCGAAGTCGATCTGGATCATCATCGGGTAGATCATCACCCAGATGAACACCGCCACCGCCAGGTTCACATGGGCCACCTCGAAGGCGGCCACCGCCTGGAACAGGCCCGGCACCGCCAGCCCGAGGGCGACGCCGGCGACAATCGCCAGCCCCACCCAGACGCTGAGAAAACGCTCAAAAAACGGCATCGATTGCGATCCTTTATTCCTGACCCAGCTCGCGGTGGATTTTCTGCATGGAGGCGACCAGGCCGAGCGGCGTGGTGGCGGCGAGGTCCAGTGCCGCCAGCTTTTCCAGGCGCTGGCGCAGACGCTGGTAGGTGCGCTCAAAGACGGCGTCGATTTCGTCGTCGCTGCCCTCGGCGCCGGCCGGATCGGGGATGCCCCAGTGCACCTTGGCGGCCTCGGACAGCCACACCGGGCAGGCCTCGCCGGCGGCGGCGTCGCACACCGTAATGATCACGTCGAAGCGCTGGCCTTCCAGATCGTCCATGGACTTGGAGGCGGGCTGGTCCACCGGCACGCCGTGGCGTTCCAGCACCGCCAGGGCACGCGGGTGCACCTGCCCGGTGGGCTGGCTGCCGGCGCTGCGGGCGCGGATGCGGCCTTCGCCGAGGTGGTTGGCGAGCGCCTCGCCGAGAATCGACCGGCAGGAGTTGCCGGTACACAGAAACAGCACGTTCAGGGGCAGTTCCATGGGAGTCTCCATTAACAGCAGACCGGCGCCGGTGTGCGCAGGCCCAGTTGTGTCCGGGCCGGCTCGGCCAGGGTTTCGATGACAGTGAGTGCCCACTCCGGCAACTCGGGGTTAAGGCGGTAATGCATCCAGGTGCCCTGCCGGCGCGCCACCACCAGTTCGCACTGGCGAAGCTGAGCCAGATGCCGGGAAATGGTGGACTGGGGGGCGTCCAGGGCGTCCACCAGATCGCAGACGCAGATCTCGCACTGCACGTCCATCAGGCAGACCAGGCTCAGGCGCAGGTCGTCGCCGAGGCATTTGCAGAGTTTGGTGGCGGAGAGGGTGGTGGCCATGGGTGGCTTGCCTATATTCGTATATTCGGAATTACGGATATATTGGAGGAAACAAACGTCTTTATCAAGGTCTCTGGGATCCTGCCGGGCGGCGTAGCCGCCCTTTCGCGGGCGGGGCCCGCTCCCACAGGCCGCTCCTACAGGACGCTTCCACAAGGCCCGCATTCATCGCGGGCCCGGACAGGGGTTAGTCCTTTTTGCGGACTTCTTTTTCCATTTCGTCGATGGAGATGTGGCGCACGTCGGTGCCTTTGACCAGGAAGATCACCTGCTCGCCGATGTTGCGGGCGTGGTCGCCGATGCGCTCCAGGGCGCGCAGGGACCAGATGATGTTGAGCACCCGGGAGATGGCGCGCGGGTCTTCCATCATGAAGGTCACCAGGGCGCGCATGGCGGAGCGGTACTCCAGGTCCACTTCGCTGTCCTCGGCGGCCACTTCCACGGCCTTGTCGGCGTCGAAGCGGGCGAAGGCGTCCAGGGCGTCGCGCAGCATGTTGCGCACGTGGTTGCCGATGTGCCGGACTTCCACGTAGCCGCGCGGTGATTCACCGTCCTCGGCCAGTTGCAGCGCCATGGCGGCGATCTTGGCGGACTCGTCGCCGATGCGCTCCAGGTCCGACACCGCCTTGGACACGGCGATGATCAGCCGCAGGTCCGAGGCCGCCGGCTGGCGCAGCGCCAGTACGCGGGCGCACTCTTCGTCGATCTGGATTTCCAGGTCGTCGACCCGGTCTTCCGTGGTAAGCACTTTTTCCGCCAGGGCGGAGTCGGCGTGCAGCAGCGCTTCCAGCGCGTCCACCACCTGTTTTTCCACCAGGCCGCCCATCTCCATCAGATGGTTGCGGATGGATTCCAGCGCCTCGTTGAATTGCGAGGAGCTGTGCTGACCAAAATGCATGCGATCCATGTTGTCTCTCCTTGGACCCGTTGGCCTTAGCCGAAGCGGCCGGTGATGTAGGCTTCCGTGAGCTCGTGCTCCGGCTTGGTGAATACGGTTTCGGTGTCGTTGACCTCGATCAGCCGCCCCAGGTGGAAGTAGGCGGTGCGGTGGGATACGCGCGCGGCCTGCTGCATGGAGTGGGTGACGATGGCGATGGTGTAGGACTCGGAGAGCTCGTCGATCAGCTCTTCGATCTTGGCGGTGGCGATCGGGTCCAGCGCCGAACAGGGCTCGTCCATCAGCACCACTTCCGGGCTCACCGCGATGGTGCGGGCGATGCAAAGCCGCTGCTGCTGGCCACCGGAGAGGCCGGTGCCGGAGGAGTGCAGACGGTCCTTCACCTCGTTCCAGAGGCCGGCGCTACGCAGGCTGTTCTCGACGATTTCATCGAGATCGTATTTTTTGTCCGCCAGACCGTGCAGCCGCGGGCCGTAGGCCACGTTGTCGTAGATCGACTTGGGGAACGGGTTGGGCTTCTGGAACACCATGCCGACCCGGGCGCGCAGTTCCACCACGTCCAGCTTGGGGTCGTAGAGGTCCTGATCGTCCAGGTGCAGCTCGCCTTTCACCCGGCAGATATCAATGGTGTCGTTCATGCGGTTGAGCGACCGCAGGAAGGTGGATTTACCGCAACCGGAAGGACCGATCAGGGAAATCACTTCGTTTTTGCCGATATCCAGGCTGACGTCATGGATCGCCTGGTTGTCGGCGTAAAACACGTTCACGTGGCGCAGCTTCATCTTGGGCGCGTCCACGAACGGCTTACCCACGGTTTTTTCCGGGTAGGGAGTATCCTGCATTGACCTTTCTTCCACGTCGATCAAGGGCTTCGCCGCATCATCATCGGCGCGGTTGCGGTTGTCCAGTTCTCGTGCGGTATCCATGTTCCTCTCCTTACCAACGGCGCTCAAGGCGCTTGCGCAGTACCACCGCCAGCGTGTTCATGGTGATCAGGAAGGCGAGCAGGACCATGATCGCCGCCGATGTCATGGCCACGAAGGACTGCTCGGGGCTGTCCGCCCACAGATAAATCTGCACCGGCAATACCGTGGCCGGGTCGGTGGGGCCACCGGGGATGTCGACGATAAAGGCGACCATGCCGATCAACAGCAGCGGCGCGGTTTCGCCCAGCGCCTGGGCCATGCCGATGATCGAGCCGGTCAGCATGCCCGGCAGCGCCAGCGGCAACACATGGTGCAGCACCACCTGCATCTTCGACGCGCCCAGGGCCAGGGCCCCTTCGCGCACCGAGGGCGGCACGGTTTTGATCGCCGCGCGGCTGGTGATAATGATGGTCGGCAGCGTCATCAGCGTCAGCACCAGACCGCCCAGCAGCGGCACCGAACGGGGCAACCCGAACAGATTGATAAAGATCGCCAGACCCAGCAGACCGAAAATGATCGACGGCACCGCCGCCAGGTTGTTGATGTTCACCTCAATGAAATCGGTGAATTTATTGCGCGGCGCGAACTCTTCCAGATAGATCGCCGCCGCCACGCCGATCGGGAAGGACAGGCAGAGCGTGACGATCATGGTGAAGAAGGAGCCGACAATGGCGCTGCCGATACCGGCCAGCTCCGGCTCGCGGGAATCACCGTGGGAGAAGAACGAGGCGTTGAAGCGCTTTTCCGTATCACCGGCCGCTTCCAGATCTTCGATCCACTGCTTTTGCTGATCGCCGAGACGGGCCTCGGGCCGCTTTTTCTCGGGCGTTTTCAGATACAGGTCGACGTCGTCGTCGGCCAGCAACCAGAGGTTGCGGGTGCCACCCAGAAGGCTGGGGTCGGCTTTCAGCTCGTCGCGCAGGTTGTAGCTGGCGCCGCTGCTCACCAGGGCATAGAGCTGGCGTTGCTGCTGACGGCCGTCGACACCGGGAAAGCGCTCGCGCAGCGCTTCCTTGATCACGCCACCGAAATTGGCGTAGTTGAGCTGCTCGTCGTCGCTGGCGTCGTCCACGCCGAGCACGTCCCGGTCGAGGCTGATTTCCAGCTGAATGTAGTGCTCGAAGAAGGCGCTGTGGCCCTTGCCGATAATGTCGGTGAACAGAATCAGCAGCGCCAGCAGCCCGACACCGATGGACAGAATGCCGTAAGCCTGGAAACGCTTCTCCTGCCGATAACGCCGCGCCAGGCTTTTACGTACTTTCGCCGTGGTCTCGCTCATTACGCCGCCTCCCGGTGGATTGTCAGTCGGTTCATTCGTACTGCTCCCGGTATTTCTTGACGATGTGCAGCGCGACCACATTGAGCACCAGGGTGGTGATGAACAGCATCAGACCGAGCGCGAAGGCGGCCAGCGTCTTGGCGCTGTCAAACTCCTGGTCACCGGTAAGCAGGGTGACGATCTGCACGGTAACGGTGGTGACCGCTTCCAGCGGGTTCACCGTCAGGTTGGCGGCAAGGCCCGCCGCCATCACCACGATCATGGTTTCGCCGATGGCGCGGGACGCGGCCAGCAGAATGCCGCCCATGATGCCCGGCAGCGCGGCCGGGAAGACCACCTTGCGAATGGTCTCGGACTTGGTGGCACCCAGACCCAGGGAGCCGTCACGCATCACCTGGGGCACGGCGGTGATCACGTCATCGGAAATCGAGGAGACAAAGGGAATAATCATCACGCCCATCACCAGACCGGCGGCCAGCGCGGATTCGGAGGCCACGTCCAGCCCGATGCTTTCACCCACGTCACGGATGAACGGCGCCACGGTCAGGGCGGCGAAGAAGCCGTAGACCACGGTCGGCACACCGGCGAGGATCTCCAGCAACGGCTTGGCCACGGCGCGCACCTTGGCGTGGGCGTATTCGGCCAGGTAGATGGCCGACATCAGGCCCACCGGCACCGCCACCAGCAGCGCGATGGCCGAGATCAGCAGCGTGCCCATGAACAGCGGGATGGCGCCGAAGGCGCCTTCGGAGGCCACCTGGTCGGCGCGCAGAGCGGTCTGCGGGCTCCACTGGGTGCCGAACAGGAAGTCCACCGGCGACACCTGACCGAAGAAACGGATCGACTCGAACAGCACCGACATGACAATGCCGACCGTGGTCATGATCGCCACCAGCGCGCACAGCATGAACAGCACCCGCAGGATCTTTTCCACCTGCTGGCGGGCGCGCAGTTGCGGCGCGATCTTCAGCCAGCCCCAGGCGCCGCCGAGCATGGCGACGACGATAAAGACCACCGTCAGCGCCATGGTGTTGGTGCCGCGCAGCCCGCGCAGCAACTCGGCGGCGCCGGCGATCTCGGGGCGCACCGAATCCGCCGCCAGGGCGCCGCTGGCGACGTTCTGAATCTGGCTGAGCAGCAGGCCCCGACCGCCTTCGGTGGCCGGACGGACGTCCTCCGGCAGACTCAGCATCACCGTGCTTTGGATAATGGCGTCGTCGAAGATCAGCCAGGTGCCCAGTACCACCAGCGCCGGGATCGCACACCACAGTGCCGCCCGCATCGCGTAGTAGAAGGGCAGCGACTCAAGGTGGCGTATTCCCCCCAAAGGCCGCGCCTGGGCCAGGGATTTTTGCCAGCCTATGTAGTAGGCCGCCGCCACCATGGCGACCAGCAGCAACAACAGGTTGCCTGTTTGCATGCCAACAACTCCGAGTGGATGATTTTCTCGCGCAAACCTGAGGTTTGAGAGAAAAAACCGGGTTTATCCGCGCCCCGCCGGGGCGAAGAAAGCCCGGTGACTCAGCGTCACCGGGCTTGGTTCGTTACGCGTCCCTGCGTAAGCCCACGTCCTGTCTTACAGTTCCTTACCGGTCATGCTCTTCAGGCTTTGTGCCTGCTTGGCCATCTTGGCGCGCATGTCGTCCGGCAGCGGAATCATACCTTTGTCGACCAGGTAGCCGTCCGGGCCCCAGGCGCGCTCGCTGGTGAATTCCTTGATGTAGCCTTCGATGCCGGGTACCACGCCCACGTGCGCTTTCTTCACGTAGAAGAACAGGGAGCGGGATACCGGGTAATCGCCGCTGGCGATGGTTTCCATCTGCGGCTCAACGCCTTCGATGGTGGCGGCCTGTACCTTGCCACGGTTCTGATCCAGGAAGGAGTAGCCGAATACGCCCAGCGCCTGCGGGTTGGAACCCAGCTTCTGCACGATCAGGTTATCGTTCTCGCCGGCTTCCACGTAGGCGCCGTCTTCACGGATGCTGCGGCAGATGGACTTGTACTTGGACTTGTCTTCTTTCTTGATGGCGGCGATCCAGTCGAAGGTTTTGCAACCGCCTTCGATGGCCAGCTCGTTGAACGCGTCACGGGTACCGGAGGTGGGCGGCGGGCCCAGCACTTCGATTTTGGTGTTCGGCAGGTCCGAGTTCACTTCGTTCCAGGTCTTGTACGGGTTGGGAACCAGCTTCTCGCCGCCCTTCGGATCCGGCACTTCCTTGCCCAGCGCCAGGAAGATATCGCGCTTGGACAGGTCGACCTTCTCGCCTTCCACGGAGTTGGCGATAACGATGCCGTCATAGCCGACCACGACTTCGGTGATCTCTTTAACGCCGTTCTTCTGGCACATCTCGAACTCGGACGCCTTCATCCGGCGGGATGCGTTGGTGATGTCCGGGTTCTCGGTGCCGATGCCCTGGCAGAACAGCTTCAGGCCGCCGCCGGAACCGGTGGATTCGATCTTCGGCGTCGGGTTGCCGCTACGACCGAAGCGCTCGGCCACGGTGGTGGCGAACGGGTATACCGTGGAGGAACCCACGATGGAAATGGTGTCACGGGCGATCGCGGTGGCCGGGGCGCTGGCGAGGGCCACGGCGGCGGCGGCGCCGACGAGAGTCGCTTTCATTTGAAATTTCACTGTTAGCCTCCTGGTTGCATGGCGCCGGCGTTGGTCTCAACCCGGCTTCTTCTCTTCAGGCATGACGCATGCTAGAGGCGATATGTGACAGCAACATTACATAAACCGGACTCTTTGCGCACCCGCACCGCTGCGCCCGGGACGCCCGGGGGCCCGGATTTGCTGACCCCGGCGCCCATCACCCGTATAATCGCGCCGCATCGGACACCCCCGGCGAGGCTATTTTGACCCGACAACGCCTGCAGCTCCTGAAACGCTGGCAACAGCGCCTGACCGCCTTCACCTGCGGCGTCGGGCATCTGTGCGCCTGGTTTTCCCTGGCCATGGTGCTGCTGATGGTGCTGGTGGTGGTGCTGCGCTACGGGTTCGGCATCGGCAATATCGCCCTTCAGGAGAGCCTCATTTATTTGCATGGCTCTCTGTTCATGCTGGGCGCCGCCTACGCCCTGGCCCTGGACGAGCATGTGCGGGTGGACGTTTTTTACCAGCATTTCAGCCCCCGCAAGCGGGCGCTGGTCAATGTGCTGGGCACGCTGTTCCTGCTGCTGCCGGTGTGCGCGGCGATTTTCGGGCTGAGCTTTCAGTACGTGCTGCGCAGCTGGGCCGGCCTGGAAAAGTCCGACAACGGCGGCCTGCCGCTGGTGTTCCTGCTCAAGAGCCTGCTGCTGGCGCTACCGGCGCTGCTGACCCTGCAGGCGGTGGCGGAGCTGATCCGACACGGCCTGACGCTGGCCGGCGCCACCCCGCCGCAAGAGGATCTTGAGGACGAGGGGGACGCATGGAGCTGATCCCCCTGCTGATGTTCGTGGCCGTGGGCGTGACCCTGCTGAGCGGCTACCCGGTGGCGTTCTGCCTGGGCGGCGTGGCGCTGATATTCGCCGTCGGCGGCCTGCTCGGCGGCAGCCTGAGCATGACCGACCTGACCTTCCTGCCCGGGCGACTGTTCGGCATCATCGAGAACACCAGCCTGATGGCGGTGCCGCTGTTCGTGTTCATGGGCGTGATGCTGGAGAAGTCCCGGGTCGCCGAGCGCCTGCTGGCCAGCATGGGGCGCCTGCTGGCGGTGTTCCCCGGCGGCCTGGGCCTGGCCATCGTGCTGGTGGGTGCGCTGCTGGCCGCCAGCACCGGCATCGTCGGCGCCACCGTGGTGACCATGGGGCTGCTGTCGCTGCCCACCATGTTGCGCCACGGCTATAACCCGGGCCTAGCCACCGGCCTGATCTGCGCCACCGGCACCCTGGGGCAGATCATTCCGCCGTCCATCGCCCTGGTGCTGCTCGGCGACGTGCTGTCCACCGCCTACCAGGAAGCCCAATTGCGCCAGGGCCTGTGGTCGCTGGACACGGTGTCGGTGGGGGATCTGTTCGTCGGCGCGCTGGTACCGGGCCTGATTCTGGTCGGCATGTACCTGCTCTACGTGGTGGTGATCAGCACCCTGCGGCCGGAGCAGGCGCCGGCCATGAAACGGGAAGACGCCAACATCGAAGGCGGCGCGGAGGCGGTGTCCCTGCTGGGCGGGCTGGTGGCGCCGCTGCTGCTGATCACGGCGGTGCTGGGCTCCATTCTCACCGGCCTGGCCACGCCCACGGAAGCGGCCGGCGTGGGCGCCTTCGGCGCCCTGCTGCTGGCCGCGTTCGGCCGCCATCTGGACCGGCACATCCTGCGCGAAACGGTGCGCAGCACCACCCGCGTCACCGCCATGGTGTTCATGATTCTGATCGGCGCCAGCCTGTTTTCGCTGGTGTTCCGCGCGTTCGGCGGCGACGAGACCGTGGAGCACCTGTTCGACGCCCTGCCCGGCGGCGTGCTGGGCGCCACCCTGGTGGTGATGCTGATTGTGTTTCTGCTCGGCTTTATCCTCGACTTTATGGAGATCACCTTCGTGGTGGTGCCGATCGTGGGGCCGGTGCTGCTGTCCATGGGCGTGGACCCGGTGTGGCTGGGGGTGATGATCGCGCTCAACCTGCAGACCTCGTTCCTGACGCCGCCGTTCGGCTTCGCGCTGTTCTATCTGCGCGGCGTGGCGCCGCCGGAAGTGCGCACCTCGCAGATCTATAAAGGCGTGATACCCTTCATCCTGATTCAATTGACGATGCTCGGCATCCTGGCGCTGTTCCCGGAACTGGCCACCTGGTTGCCGGGGCTTTTATATGGATAACAAGACATGACCAACGACGACATTCCCCAACCGCAGGGCACGCTGGCCCTGCAAACCATCGCCATGCCCGAGAACGCCAACTGGAACGGGGATATTTTCGGCGGCTGGCTGGTATCGCAGATGGACCTGGCCGGCGCGGTGACCGCGCGGGCGCGCGCCAAGGGCCGGGTCGCCACGGTGGCGATCGACTCCATGGCGTTTCTGCGGCCGGTGCCGGTGGGCGCGGTGGTGAGCTGCTACACGCGGATGCAGGACATCGGCCGCAGCTCCATGCAGATTCTGGTGGAAGTGTGGATCGTCGAGGATGAGGGCGGTCTGGCGAAGGTCACCGAGGGGCACTTCACGTTCGTCGCCATCGACGAGAACGGCCGCACCCGCTCGGTGCCCCGGGACTGAAACGCCGAAGGGCGCCTTACGGCGCCTTCTGGCCCAACACCGTGGAACGGACGTTAAGCGCGGACTGCTCGGCCACCGCGATGTACGGCATCACCGAATCCCGGAAGTCGCGATAGGACTCATAAATCCGCCGCGCCTGGTCGTTGCCGGCGACCAGATCCTCCACCGCCTCCTGGCTGGTTTTTTCCAGCGCCTCAAGCACCTCGTCCGGCAGCCGGCGCAGCTCGACGCCGTGCTCGTTCACCAACTGCTTGAGCGCTTCCGCGTTGCGCGCGGTGAACTCGTCGTAGATGTGCTGGTTTTCGGCTTCGGCGGCGTTCTTGACGATGGCCTGCAAATCTTCCGGCAGCGCGTCCCACTTCTCCTTGTTGATCATCATCTCCAGCATGGCGCCTGGCTCCTGCCAACCGGGGTAGTAGTAGTACTTGGCCACTTTGTGCAGGCCGAAGGTCAGGTCGTTATAGGGGCCGACCCAGTCGGCGGCGTCCAGGGCGCCGGTCTGCATGGAGGTGAACACCTCACCGCCGGGCATCTGCACCGGGGTGGCGCCGATGCGCTGCATCACTTCGCCGGCCAGGCCGGGGGCGCGGATCTTGAGCCCTTTGATGTCTTCCAGACTGTTGATCTCCTTGCGGAACCAGCCGGCCATCTGGGTGCCGCTGTTACCGCACGGCAGCGGCTTGAGGCCGAACTCGCCGTACAGCTCGTCCCACAGCTCCTGGCCGCCGCCGAAGTTGACCCAGCTGTTGAGCTCCTGGGCGGTGAGGCCGAACGGCACCGCGGTGAAGAACGGCGTGGCCGGATGCTTGCCTTTCCAGTAGTAGGAGGCGGAGTGGCCCATCTCGGCGCTGCCGTCGCGCACCGCGTCGAACACGCCCATGGCCGGCACCAGCTCGCCGGCGCCGTGCACCTTGATGGTCAGACGGCCGCCGGACATGGCGGTGACCCGTTCCGCGAAGCGGTTGGCGCCGGTGCCCAGGCCCGGGTAATTCTTCGGCCAGGCGGTGACCAACTTCCACTCGCGGACTTCGTTATCGGCGGCTTTGGCCGGGGCGTTGTCGCCGCCGGCGGCCGGCTTGTTCTCGCTTTCGTTCTGGCCGCAACCGGCCAGCGCCGCGGCGCCCAGGCCGAGGCCCAGCGCGGAGACGAATTTACGACGATCCATGGAACTCTCCCGTTGGTTTTATTGTTAGTGGGCCGCCGGGCGGCCCTAGATCACATCGAGTCGGGCGTACTGGCTGACCAGCCATTTGGTGCCGACGCCGTCGAAGTTGATTTGCAGCCGCGCATTGGGCCCCTGGCCCTCGAAATGCAGCACCGTGCCCTCACCGAATTTGGGATGCAGGACGCGCGCCCCCAACACAATACCATTGGCGTCCTGCTGGCGCGGCCCCCCGCCACCGCCGCCCAGCGGACGGCTGAAGCCGGCCCGGGCGCGCACCTCCTCGACCAGCTCGGCGGGAATCTCCCGCAGAAAGCGGCTGGGCGGGTTGAGCGTTTCGTTGCCGTACAGGCGCCGGCTTTCCGCGTGGGTCAGGTAGAGCTCGCGCATCGCCCGGGTCAGCCCCACGTAGCAGAGCCGCCGCTCCTCGGCGAGACGCACCGGATCGTCCGAGGACATCTGGTGCGGGAACAGGCCCTCTTCCAGGCCGGTGATGAACACCACCGGGAATTCCAGCCCCTTGGCGGAGTGCAGGGTCATCATCTGCACCGCGTCTTCGTGGGCGTCGGCCTGGCCTTCGCCGGATTCCAGCGCGGCGTGGTCCAGGAAGGCGCTGAGCGGATCCTCCTCGCCCTCTTCGTCACCGAACTGGCGGGTGGCGGAAACCAGCTCGCGCAGGTTGTCCAGGCGCTGCTGGGCTTTTTCGCCCTTGTCCTGGCCGTGGTAATCCAGCAGGCCGCTGGCGGCGATCACGTGTTCGGTGGTTTCCGCCAGCCCTAACCCTTCGGTTTCCTCGGCCAGCTTGTCCACCAGCTTGAGGAAGGCGAGCAAGGCATTGCCGGCGCGGGCGGTGAGCAGCCGCTCGTTGATCAGCGCCGCCGCCGCGTCCCACAGCGGCACGCCGCGCTGGCGGGCCAGATCGCGGAGGATCTCCAGGGTCTTGGCGCCGATGCCCCGGGTGGGGGTGTTGACCACCCGCTCGAAGGCGGCGTCCGCCCGGCGGTTGTTGAGCAGGCGCAGGTAGGCCAGGGCGTTCTTGATCTCGGCGCGCTCGAAGAAGCGCTGGCCGCCGTAGATGCGGTACGGAATACCGGCCTGCAGAAAGGCCTCCTCCAGCACCCGGGACTGGGCGTTGGAGCGGTACAGCACCGCCATTTCCCGGCGCGCCATGCCCTGCTGGCCCAGGCTTTCCACCTTGCCGGCGATAAAGCGCGCTTCGTCCACCTCGTTGAACCCGGCGTACAGGCGGATCGGCTCGCCGTCGCCGCCGTCGGTCCACAGCTCCTTGCCGAGCCGGTCACTGTTGACGCTGATCACCGCATTGGCGGCGTTCAGAATGGTGCCGGTGGAGCGGTAGTTCTGCTCCAGGCGCACGGTACGGGTGTCGGGGAAGTCACGGCTGAACTTGTGGATGTTCTCGATCTTGGCGCCGCGCCAGCCGTAGATGGACTGGTCGTCGTCGCCGACGATGGTGGCGGCGTTGTCGTCGTTGGTGAGCAGCCGCAGCCAGGCGTACTGAATGGCGTTGGTGTCCTGGAACTCGTCCACCAGAATGTGCCGGAAGCGGCGCTGATAGTGCCCGCGCAGCTCGTCGTTGTCGCGGAACAGCTCCAGCACGCGCAGCAGCATCTCGTTGAAGTCCACCAGGCCGCCCCGTGCGCAGGCTTCCTCGTAGGCCAGATAGATTTTCTGCATGGTCTGCAGAAACAGGTCGCCGCCGGCCACGTCCATATGCGCGGCGCGCAGGCCCTCGTCCTTCTGGCCGTTGATGAACCAGGTGGCCTGGCGCGCCGGCCAGCGCTGTTCGTCCAGCCCCAACTCGCGGATCACCCGCTTGATCAGGCGCTGCTGATCGTCGGCGTCGATGATCTCGAAGTTCTGCGGCAGGCCCGCTTCCTGCCAGTGCTGGCGCAGCAGGCGGTGGGCGATGCCGTGGAAGGTGCCCACCCACATGCCGCCGGCGGGCATGTCGAGCAGCTGCTCGATGCGGCCGCGCATTTCCGCCGCCGCCTTGTTGGTGAATGTCACGGCGAGAATACCGAACGGCGACGCCTGTTCGGTGGCGATCTGCCAGGCGATACGGTGCACCAGCACCCGGGTCTTGCCCGAGCCGGCACCGGCCAGCACCAGCAGGTGCCGGTCTTCGGCGGTCACCGCGTCGCGCTGAGCCGGGTTAAGGCCTTCAATAAGGGAAGTCACATCATCCATGGCGGCGGAGTTTACCAGAACCGCCGCTTTGGCGCGGCAGGTTGTGACGCAGCCCCGGTGATCCGGTTTCCCTTCGCGGTGGGGCTGGGTAAACTGCCAAAGAAAAAGCCGGGCGTCACTTATGCCTACGGGTTCCCGAGCCATACGCGGGAGCGACTTACTCACCGGCGCCCAAGGCTCCGAGCCTGGAATCTTTATCCGTGTCGACAGCATTCGAGTCACAACCAAGCAAGCAGCAGCAGGCCGTGACCCGCGCTCAATGCCAGCATCTCCTTTCCGGGATCAAAGGCATGAACGTGCTGGAAGGCCTGGCGGTGATCGCGGCGACCTGGGCTTACTGGGACTCGCCGGTGCCGCGCGCCACCTTGCTGATGTGGGCACTGGCGGTCACCACGCTGATTCTTGCCCGGGTGAGCTGGCTGCTGTTGAGCCGGCCGCTGCGCAACGGCGACCGCGCCGATCTGCGCAAGGTGTCGGTGAGCGTGCTGGCCACCGCGGTGGCGATGGGCATCGGCGGCTTTCTGTTCAACCCCACAGACACCCTGCTCTCCGAGTCGATGCTCTACGCGCAGCTGACCATGAGCAGCCTGGGCACCGGCCTGAGCATCCTGGCGCTGTCGGCGTACAGCAGCCATTTGCCCACCGTGCTCATGTATCAGATTTGCCTGCTGGCGCCGTCGTGCGTGCAGCTGCTGCTGGCCAACGACAACGAGCCCGCCCTGGCGGCCATGCTGGTGGCCACCGGCGCCTTTCTGTTCGTCGCCGCCCGCCGTATCAATATGACCACGCACCAGGCCCTGGATCTGCAGATCAGCAACACCGCGTTGATCGACTATCTGGACCGGGCGCGGGCCAACGCCGAAGCGCTCAATGAAAAACTGGCCGACGAAATCATGGAACGCAAGGAGGCGCGCCGGCGCCTGCAGGAAGCCAACGACCGGCTGGAGTCCATGGTCAGCGACCGCACCCGCGCCCTGGAGCAGGCCAACCGGGAATTAAGCGCCACCGGCGAGCGCCTGCAACTGGCGCTGGACGCCAGCAACATCGGGCTGTGGGACTGGAATCTGGTCACCGGCACCAATTACCACACCAACTTCGACCGGCTGCTGGGCTACGAAAGCGAGTATTTCCGTAACTTCTTCGGCGACCTGCAGCAACTGGTCCACCCGGACGATTTCCCCGCCATCCGCCGCGCCATGATCGCCCACTTCAAGGGCGAGACCGACCGTTACCACGCCATCTACCGGCTGCGCCACGCCGAGGGCCCCTGGTGCTGGATCGAGGACGAAGGCCGGGTGGTGGACTGGAACGACAAGGGCCGCGCCCTGCGCATGATCGGCACCCGCCGGGACATCACCGCCACCCGCGAAGCCCAGGAACAGCAGCGGCTGGCGGCGACGGTGTTCGAGAACGCCCCGGAAGGCATCTTCATTCTGAACCGCAACTTCCAGTTCCTGGCGGTGAACGCCCGCTTCGAACAGATCACCGGCTACCCGGAGCAGGACGTGCTAGGCCGCACCATCGCCGACACCGACCACATCGACCGTAACCGCAGCACCTATCGGGCGATCACCCTGGCGCTGCGCCGCACCGGGTTCTGGGAAGGCGAGATCAACGAACGGCGGCGCAACGGCGAGCCCTTCCCGGAATGGCTGCAGATCAGCAGCGTGCTGGACGAGAAACAACGAGTAATCCGCTATGTGGGGATGCTGTCCGATCTGACGTCGCGCAAGGAAGCCGAGGAACGGGTGCAGTTTCTCTCCAACTACGACCGCCTCACCGGCCTGCCCAACCGGGCGCTGTTCCGCGAACGCCTGCAGCGGGCGCTGACCCTGGCGCGCCTGAACCGGGAAAAAGCGGCGCTGCTGATGATCGACCTGGACCGCTTCAAACCGATCAACGAAAGCCTCGGCCATGAGATCGGCGACCGCCTGCTCAAGCTGGCCGCGGAGCGCATCTGCCGGTGCGGCGTCAACGACGAAAACCTGGCCCGTGTGGGCGGCGACGAATTCACCCTGGTGCTGGAAAACTGCGGCGCCGAGGCGCAGATCGGCGTGCTCTGCCAGAAACTGATCAACATGATGAAAAAGCCGTTCCTGATCGACGGCCATGAACTGCTGCTGGGCGCCAGCATCGGCATCAGCGTGTTCCCCAACCCGGGCCAGGAAGCCCAGTCGATGATCAACCAGGCGGAAATGGCGGTGCACCAGGCGAAACGCAGCGGCGGCAATAATTTCCAGTTCTACCGTACCGGCATGCAGATGGCGTCGGTGGAACAGCTGGCGCTGGAGACCAGCCTGCGCAAGGCGATCTTCAAGAACGAATTCGTGGTCCACTACCAGCCCAAGATGGACCTGGCGGACAGCCGCATCTCATCGGTGGAAGCGCTGGTGCGCTGGCAGCACCCGACCATGGGCCTGCTGGCGCCGTCCGAGTTCATTCCCCTGGCGGAAGAATCCGGCCTGATTTCCGCGATCGGCGAGCTGGTGCTGGAGCGCGCCTGCCGTCAGGCGCGGCAGTGGCTGGATCGGGGGCTGGGCGATATCCGCGTGTCGGTGAACCTGTCCGCCCATCAGTTCCGCAAAGGCAACCTGGCGGACGTGGTGGACCGCATCCTGGCGCTCACCGGCCTGCCGGCGGAACTGCTGGAACTGGAGCTCACAGAGAGCCTGATCATGGAAGACATGGACCAGAACATCGCCCTGCTGGAGCGGCTGCGCGCCCGCGGCGTGGGCCTGTCCCTGGACGACTTCGGCACCGGCTATTCATCGCTTAACTACCTGAAGCGGTTCCCGGTGGATACGCTCAAGATCGACCGCACCTTCATCACCGACCTGGCGGACAACCCGGACGACGCGGCCATCACCCGGGCCATCATCGAGATGGCGCACAGCCTGACCATGAGCGTGGTGGCGGAAGGGGTGGAAACCGATCAGCACCTGAACATCCTGCGCGAAATGGGCTGCGACAGCATTCAGGGTTACCTGATCAGCCGGCCGGTGCCGGAGGATCAACTGCACGACATCCTGGCGCTGCAGCAACAGGGCCAGGCCGGGGACGGCCCCGCCTGACCCTCCGCTTGCCGGCTATTGGTCGAGAATCGCCAGGGTCTCCGGCTTCTCGAAAAACGGCGCCAGATGACGGCGCAGCCAGGCGTCCAGCAGGCCACGCTCGCGCAGCAGCCGCAGCACCGGCGGCGCGAAACGGCGGGCGTCATCGAGCAGGTCGTCGCGGGCGATGCCCACTTCGTCGATCAGGTCGCGCAGGGTGGTGTCGCCGTACTTTTCGAAGAAGGCATTGATGCCGGTGTCCAGCATGGTGGCGAAGTAATCGCTGTGCCGGAACTCCCGCCAGAAGTCATAGCCGATCACGAACAGTTCCTGGATGTCCTCGCTGCTGAGCAGCTCGCGCAACTCGGTCACCGGGCGCTCGGCGAAGTCCTGCCAGGCCACCAGCACCAGTTCGCGCAGCTCGCCCAGGTTATCGTCGCTGTACAGCCAGGGGTCGGACAGCAGCGCCTCGGTGCGCTCCAGCAGCCACTCCTGCAGACGCATTTCCAGGCTGGCCCGCCAGCGCGGCGGCAACCGCCGCCCCACCAGGCCCCGCAGGCTTTCCGGGATGCCCTGGTGCAGCCAGGTCTTGAGGCCCAGATGGGCGCCGCCGGCCAGCAGCGCCAGCAACACCGGGTTGCTGCTCAGCCAGCCCACGCCCCGCCGGGACAGCGGGATCTCCAGCACCTTGTCGACCAGCGCCGCCACGGTGCTCTCGTCCACCAGCTCGCCGACCCGGCGCTCTCCCTGGATACCGTGGTTATAGAGACGGTCCACCATCTCGCCCACCAGCTCCGGAATGCCGCCGCCCAGCTCCATCTGCACCGCGTATTTGCGCACCGTGACGCCGATCTGCTCGGCGGTCACCGCTTCATTCAGGCGCACCGTGTCGGCCTGAGCCAGCAGGGCGTCAAGCTCCTGTTCCAGCCAGTCGTCCACGCGGTCCGGGTCGAGGGACTCGCTGAGATGGGCGATCAGCGCCTCAAGTAAACGATTTGCCTTTTCTTGTTTATTTGCCGTCACGACATGCCTTCCTTAACCAAGGGCCACTTGCCCACTGGGCGGGCGAATGTATCATCGTTCAATGTAACAATCATCAGAGGTACTTAACCATGGCGATCAACATACTGCCCACCCGCCGGAACCTGCGCTTCAAGCTGAACCCCAGCAAAGCGCTGACCTGGCACCAGGACGGGCGCAACGTGAGCCAGTTTCTCAATACCCTGAGCCTGTTTTTCCCGGTTGGCGAACGCTTCTTTATCGACAGCGTGCGCCACTATCGCGATGTCGTCCAGGACCCGGAACTGAAGAAGGCGGTGACCGCCTTTATTGGCCAGGAAGCCATGCACGGCCGCGAGCACGAAGAGTACAACGGCTTCGTCAATGAGGCCGGCGTGCCCATCGAAGCCCAGGAGCAGCTGGTCGACAATCTGCTCAAGGCGGTGCAGAAATACACCCCGGCGTCCTTCCAGCTGGCCGGCACCGTGGCCCTGGAGCACCTCACCGCGATCCTCGCCGACGGCCTGCTCAGCCTGCCGGAGATCATGGAAGGTTCCGATGAGGGCTACCGCGCCCTGTGGAACTGGCACGCCCTGGAAGAGACCGAGCATAAAGCCGTGGCGTTCGATGTCTACCGGCTGGCGGTGGGCAGTGACGACCAGGTCGGCGCCTACGCCATGCGCAGCTTCGCGCTGGTGTTCTCCACCAGTGTGTTCTTCGCCCTGTTCCTGCCGTTCTACCTGCACAACGTGCGCGTCAGCGGCGGCCTGTTCGACGGCAAGGGCTGGCGCGCGGTCGCGCGGCACACCCTGGGCAAGAAAGGCATCTTCCGCTACACCGCCAAGGCGTGGCTGGACTGGTTCAAGCCCGGCTTCCATCCCTGGGACCACGACAACCGTGAGTTCCTGGAGCAGTTCGACGAGCTGGTGGCCCACGCTCTGGAAGAGGCGGCCTGACCGCCTCGCCCCCTCTGACTTCCCGGATCGCGACGCGATCATTCCTCAAGCCGGCTCCCCGCCGGCTTTTTTTGCTTTGGCGAGGAGCTGGGACTGTAGGAGCGGGCTCTGCCCGCGAAAGGGAGCGAAGCTCCCGGCGGGATGCCAGGGACTTTTCTCTCCAGAAAGCCCGCACCGGGATCGGGTGGGCCCGTCCAGGACACGCCACGAGTACATCCATGTAGGCTCGGCGTTTGGCCATCCCTGGCCAAACACGGTCCTGGACGGGCCCACCCGATCCCGGCGCTCCTTGGCAGATTCGCCACGGAGACTTCGTAGAAAGGTACGGGCGGTGTTTCTGACCCGTGGCGGTTCCGCTGCAAAGTGAGCGGGGCAATGGTGGTGCCTGGAGGGACCTATTTGGCCAGGGATGGCCAAATGAGAGCGCCCAGGGACGGCTTGAGCGATCCCGGAAGGCACCACCATTGCCCCGCGTCTCCGATACGGAGCACCGGACACTGGAAAAAATAGGCCTCTGGCATCCTGCCGGGTGGCTAGAAGCCACCCTTTCGCGGGCGGGGCCCGCTCCCACAGCCCGCTCGCACAAGAGCGGGTTACTCGGAACGGTCGGAGGACGGGCCGCCCGGCTGGGTGTCCACCACACGCTCGTCGTTGAGCATGCGCACGTTGGCCGGCGGCGCGTTGCCGTCCCGGTCCTCGCCGAAGTACAGCGTGGTGTGCGGGAACGGAATCTCGATGCCGGCCTTGTCGAAGTAGATCTTCACCAGACGGTTGTAGGCGCGGCCCACCGCCCACTGGTTGCCCGGGGTGGTCTTGATCACCACGCGGATGTTCACCGAGCTGTCGCCCAGGGCGGTGACGCCGGCCACCGTCATCGGCGCCAGGATGTTGTCCTTGTGCGGCCCTTCCTTGAGCTCCTCGAAGGCGGCTTCCAGCTGGACGATGGCATCGTCGATGCTCTCGCGGTAGCCGATGCCGTATTCGCCCACGTGGTTGCCGTATTCGCGGGTGAAGTTGGACACCGCGTCCACCGAGGAGAACGGCACGATGTGGTAGGTGCCGTACAGATCACGCAGCGCCACCGAACGGATGCCGACGCGCTCCACGGTGCCGGAGTTGCTGCCGGCGGTGACGAAGTCGCCGGTGTTCATGGCGTTTTCCAGCTGGATGAAGACCCCGGTGATCACGTCCTGGACCAGCTTCTGGGCACCGAAACCGATGGCCAGGCCGAGCACACCGGCGCCGGCGATCAGCGGGCCGATATTGATGCCGATTTCCGCCAGCACGATCATCAGCGTCATGATGATGATGGCGATGGCCAGCGTGGTGTGGAACAGGCCCATCAGGGTGTTGGCGCGGGCCACGGTGGCCGGGTCGGCGCCCTCGGCCGGGGTGAGCTTGTGCTCCAGCAGGCTGGCGATGCCGATCCAGACCGCCGCGGCGACGGCCAGGATCACCAGGATATGGATCACCACGCCGACGGTCTGGGCGCCCGCCGCGGTGGCGTACCAGGCGGCCAGATCGTACACCTCCCAGGCGTCCAGGGAGAGAATCACCACCAGCGCCAGAATCAGAGCGCGGATCACCTTGAGGCCGGTGGGCACATAGGTGTTCACCCGCGCCTGCAGACGCGGCAGCTTTTCGTTAACGCGGTCGGAAAGCTGGATTTCCTTACCGATCAGCTGCGTCAGCACCACCGACACCAGCAGGCCGACGCCGACGTAGATCAGCGTTTCCAGGGTCGCCATGGCGACGTAGGGCAGCGCCGTTTCCGGGTTGATCACGGTGACCGCGAACACCATCAGCGCGTAGGCCAGCGCGGCCAGGTGCCAGAGGCGGGCGCTGACGCCCAGGGCGAGCCGGCCGGGGCCGGTGGTCGCCTCGGCTTTGTCGAGCAGCCGGTCACGGATCACGGTGCGCTTCTTGAGGATCACCGCCACCGCATAGAGCAGAGCCAGCAGCATCACCAGGGTGCCCACGGCGGTGCCCAGTACCGGGGACATGTGGAAATTCAGAATCGGCACCAGCACCAGCATGCCGTAGCCGATAAAGCCGGTCAGATTGGCCAGGAAACGGTTGGCGTAGCGGGCCTGGCCGGCGCCCACCGGGATCAGCCGCAGGCCTTCATAGCCGGAGGAGAACATCATCCGCAGGGCGGCCTTGACCAGTTCCACCACCAGGAAGGCGTTCAGGAACAGGGCCAGGCGGGTGGCGTCGGCATTGACTTCGTTCACCAGCAGGGAGGACACAAAGCCGCCGGCCACGTAGGCCAGCGCCACCACGATCACGTCCACCAGGGCGGCCACCGCCACGGCGACGATAGTGCGCAGCATGGCGAACTTTTCCGAGCCGCGCTGGGCCCAGGCGCTGAACGACCGGAAAGCCGGCGAGGCGATGGCGCGCAATACGAAGAACACCACGAAGGTGGCGATCACCAGAATCGCCAGATTGACCGCCGCGGCGCCCACTTCCTGCAGGTTCACCTCAGCGGCCACCGCCTCGTCGGCCTGCGCCTGACCGGCGCCCACCAGACCACCCAGGGCGGCCCCGAGAGCGGCGAACTGGTCACCCATATTGGCGGCCAGATTCCCGGTGGTGGCGGCCATGCGGCGGGCGAACGACACCTCTTCGGGCTGTTGGTCGCTGGGCGACTCCGCGGCAATCCGTTCCGCGGGGACCGCGCCGTCCTCCTCGACGTTGGCGCGGGCGGCCTGCAGGGCCCGCAGCTCCTCGATCAGAGCGTTGCGCGAGGATTCGTCCTCGATCAGATCCGCCAGGGTACCGTAGGCGGGATCGCTCTCCGCGCCCGCCTCCTGGGCGAAAGACGGTGCCGCCACCAGCAGCATCACCAGGGACAACAGGCCGGCAAGGGCCGTGGACGTGAGACGGTGTAAAGGCACGCTCTCCTCCTTTTCAATCAGTGCGCAGGGCCACCGTACGCTAAAGGGTCGCACGGCATTAATGCGTGAAGACTACGACAAGACGGCGCTCGATTCGACGGCGCCGGCGGGGTTATAACAAGAAATCAACGAGATTGACCCAAACTACGCGGCAAACCGGTCAGGCGGCCAACGGCGTGGTTTGACTGTTACATCAAACGGTGTAAACGTTCTTCCCAAAGCGGATTCGACGAGAGACAGACGCATGGAACAGTGGCATCACCGTACCGTGATTCGGGACGGCATCAACCTGGCGACCCGGCGGCGGGGCAACCCGGACGGCCCGGCGGTGCTGTTCGTCCACGGCTACCCGGATAACGGCGACGTCTGGGACGCGGTGGCGGAAGCCCTCGGCGACGACTACCACCTGATCACCTATGACGTACGCGGCGCCGGCGCCTCGTCCTCGCCGCGCGGCCGCCAGGCCTACCGCCTGGAAGAACTGCGCGACGATCTGTTCGCGGTGATCGATGCCCTGAGCCCGGGCCGGCCGGTGCACCTGGTGGGCCACGACTGGGGCTCGATCCAGGCCTGGGAAGCGGTCACCGAGCCGGGGGCGGAAAAGCGCATCGCCTCCTACACCAGCCTGTCCGGGCCCTGCCTGGATCATATCGGCCACAACCTGCGCGCCACCGGCGCCGGTGATCTGGCGGCAAGCCTGCGGCAGCTGGCGAAAAGCTGGTATATCGGTGCCTTCCATATTCCCGCCCTGGCGCCAATGGCCTGGAAACTGGGTCTCGGTGACGCCTGGCCCGACCTGTTGCGGCGCACCGAAGGCCTGAGCGCGCCGGTCAGCGCCACCCAGACCCGTGACGGCGCCCAGGGCGTGGCGCTCTACCGCGCCAACATGCTGCCGCGCCTGCTGCACCCCCGGGAGCGGCGCACCACGGTGCCGGTGCAGCTGCTGGTGGCGCGCCGCGACCGCTATGTGGGCCCGGCGCTGCTGGACAGCGTGCCGCCCTGGACCGGCCAGTTGTGGCGCCGGGAACTGAACACCGGCCACTGGGGCCCGTTGCTGGGCCACGCACCGCTGACCGCCCGCTATTTGAAAGCCTTTATCGAGCATATTGAAGGGGCGCCGGCGGACGCCGCCCTGCAGCGGGCCCGGGTGACCGCCGCCGACGGGCCGGACAGCGGCAAGCTGGTGGTGATCACCGGCGCCGGTTCCGGCATCGGCGAGCAAACGGCGCTGGCGTTCGGCGCCCGGGGCGCCACCGTGCTGTGCACCGACATCGACCCGGACTCCGCCGCGCGCACCGCGCGCAAAATCCAGGACGCCGGCGGCCAGGCCCTGAGCCGCAAGACCGATGTCGGCAACAGCCGCTCCATGGAGGCGCTGGCGCGCTACGTGGATAAGGAGCTGGGCGCCCCGGACGTGGTGGTCAACAACGCCGGCATCGGCCTGGCCGGCCCGCTGCTGGACACCACCGTGCAGGACTGGAAGCAGGTGCTGGACGTGAACCTGTGGGGCGTGATCCACGGCTGCCGGCTGTTCGCCCGGCAGATGGTGGACCAGGCCAAGAGCGGCCACATCGTCAACGTCTCTTCGGCGTCCGCCTATCTGCCCTCCCGGGCGCTGCCGGCCTACGCCACCAGCAAATCCGCGGTGCTGATGCTCACCGAGTGCCTGCGCGCGGAACTGGCGGACCAGGGCATCGGTGTGTCAGCGATCTGCCCCGGCATCATAGATACACCGATCACCGGCCGGGCCCGCTTCGTCGGTGTCGACGACGACGAACAGAGCCGCCGCCGCGATGCGGCCCAGCGGCTTTACCACAAACGCGGCTTCACCGCCGACCGGGTGGCCCGCGCCATCGTCGACGCGGTGCAGGGCAACCGCGCCGAAGTGCCGGTGAGCGTGGAGGCCAGCGGCATGCGGCTGATCGGCCGCTGGGCGCCGGGCCTGGCGCGCCGCCTGGCCCGCCTGGACGTGGCGCCATGACGATGGCGTCCCGGATGCATGGCACCGGGCCGGCAACCGGTCTATCATCGCGCTCATGAGTTCTTCACGGAAATCCCCGGCGGCGATTCTACGCCGCCTCAAGCAAAGCGCGCCCGACGGTAAAGGCGAACTTCCGGAGCTGGAAAAGCGCCAGGAGTTCACCATCGACCAGCTGGCCCGCGAAGCCGGCTCCACGGTGCGCAACGTGCGCGCCTACCAGGACCGGGGCCTGCTGCCGCCGCCGGAAAAGCGCGGCCGCACCGGCATTTACACCGATGTGCATCTGGCCCGCTTGAAGATCATCGGCGCGCTGCTGGAGCGTGGCTACACGCTCAATAACATCCGCGATCTGCTCAGCGCCTGGGAACAGGGCCGCGACCTGAACGACATTCTCGGGCTGGAAGTGGCGGTGACCTCCTGGCAGAACCCGGAGGTGCCCTCCTACAAGGATTATCAGGATCTGATCGACGATTTCGGCGAGGACATCACCCCGGAGGTGATGACCAAGGCGGTGTCGCTGGGCTATATGATCCCCGAAGGCATGCGCCTGCGCGTGCCCTACCCGCGCATCTACAACGCCGGCAAGGAGCTGGTGGAAAACGGCGTGCCCCTGGACGCGGTGCTCACCCATGTGCGGCTGGTGCGCCAGGAAGTGGACAAGCTCGCCGAGCGCTTTATCGACATGATCGTCGAGCACCTGGTGGACGAGAAGTACGGCCCCAACAGCCTGCCCGAAGGCGAGGACGTGGCGCGCCTGGCGGAATTCATCACCCGCATCCGCCCGCTCGCCGAGGCGGTGGTCAACGACGAGCTGGGCCGGGTGCTGGAGAAGAGCATCAACAAGGTGCTGGTGGACCGGCTCGAGAACGTGCTGGCGCATTTGGAAAAGCACCACTAGAACGAACACCCTCCCTCTCTGGAATCCCGCCAGCAAGCTTTGCTTGCCTTTCGCGGGCGGGGCCCGCTCCCACCGGGCCCGCGGTCAGGAATATTGAGCGATCACCCGGTCGCGGATCGAGGGCTTGATGTTGGCCCGGCTCATGTCGCCGTCGTAGTGCGCCACCACGCGGTGGTCCATCACCCGGAACCACAGCGGCGGTATCCACGCCAGCAGGATCATCGAGGCGTAGCCGCCGGGCAGCTGCGGTGATTCGTCGAAGTGCCGCAGGGCCTGGTAGCTGCGCGTCGGGTAGGCGTGGTGGTCGGAGTGGCGCTGCAGCTGATACAGAAAGATGTTGGTGACCCGGCGGTTGGAGTTCCAGGAGTGCTCCGGCCGGCACCGTTCGTAGCGTCCGTTTTCCTTCTTCTGCCGCAGCAGGCCGTAGTGCTCCAGGTAGTTCACCACCTCCAGCAACTGGAAACCGAACAGGCTCTGGATAATCAGGAACGGCAGCACCGCCCAGCCCAGCCAGACGATCAGCGCGCCCCATAACAGCACCGACAGGCCCCAGGCCTGCAGGTTGTCGTTGCGCCAGTGCCACACCGATTTGCCCTGGCGCTCCAGGCGCTGCTTTTCCAGGTGCCAGGCGGATTTCAGGCTGCCCAGCACGGTGCGCGGCAGAAACTCCCAGAAGGTTTCCCCGAAGCGGGACGAGGCCGGGTCCTCCGGCGTGGACACCCGCACATGGTGGCCGCGGTTGTGCTCGACGAAGAAGTGCCCGTAGAACACCGGCGCCAGCGCCAGTTTGGCCAGCCACTTCTCCAGGCGGTCGTTCTTGTGGCCCAGCTCGTGGCCGGTATTGATGGCGATGCCGGTGGCGCAGCCGGTGGAGATCGCCAGCCCCAGGTAGCTGTACCAGGGCAGGGCCCAGGTGCCGGCCACCCAGGCGGCGTAGACGAAAGCGCCGTACAGCATCGGCACCGAGATATAGACCGCGTAGCGGTAATAGCGGTCGTTCTCCAGCTCGCTGACCCGGTCTTCCGGCGGGTTGGCGGTTTCCTCGCCGAGGATCACGTCGAACAGGGGAATCACCCCGAACACGAACAGAAACCCGAACCACCACATCACCGGCCAGCCGGTGAGCTGGACCATCTGCACCGCGCCCACCGGCAACAGCATGGTGAGGGTGCTCAGTAACCACCAATAACGGCGGGTGTCCCGCCATTCCGTATTCATCGCCGCCGTATTCATGTTGTTATCCTCCTGGCCGGCCTCTGGTTATTTCATCATCAAACCCGCCATTGAACACTGTCAATATGAAAGCCGTTGCTTTTTAACCGGCGGGTAGCATTTCGCTGGCTTTTTGTAGCTTCGCCTCCCGCGACTTGAACCATCGTGCCAATCTGGCGATGAACCCCTACACCCCATAAAACAATAACCGGGAGGCGGTATGATTCATCGACTGATGCTCAGCGTGTTGCTGGCCCTTTTTCTCAGTGCCTGCGGAGGCGGCGGCGGCAGCAACGGCGGCGGCGCCCCCAGCCCCAATAACCCGGCGCCACCGCCGGAGCCGGAACCCGAAGAGCCCGCCCAGCCGACTCTGCCCGAGCAGCGCCCTTCCCAGGTCAGCGCGCCGTTCGCCGACTACGGCCGGGTGCTCAATGTGCTGCCGCCCGGCCAGGACGACAACGGCGGCCTGAGCAACCTGACCGCCGACATTCCCGGCCTCTCCGACCTGATCAGCACGCTGCTCGATGACCTGGTGGCGGAAACCGGCCTGGTGCCGGCGCTCAGTAAAGAGCCGCACTTCGACGACCAGCTGGACCTGTACGACGCGCTGGTGCGCAGCCCCGAAAACCTCACCGACGGCGAGCTCGGCGACTACTTCAAGGACGCGCCGCTGCTGGCGCCGGACGCCGGCGACTGGGAAAGCGAGATCACGGTGAAGGCGGGCAACCGCAGCGTGGCGATCAAGCGCGACCGCTTCGGCGTGCCGCATATCTTCGGCGACAGCCGCCCCGACGCCCTGTTCGGCACCGGCTACGTGACCGCCGCCGACCGCCTGTTCCTGCTCGACGTGCTGCGCCGCGCCGGACGCGGCGAACTGTCGAAGTTCCTCGGCCCGGCGGACTTCTCCTTCGACCGGGACATCGCCGTGGACGCGCCCTACCGGGAGGAAGACCGCACCGAACAGATCGCCAACGCCATCGCCCGCTTCGGCGACGACGGCGCGCAGATCTACCAGGACGCCGTCCACTATGTGGCCGGCCTCAACAAGTACGTGGAAGACGTGCAAAGCGGCCTGCTCAAGGCACCCATCGAATACGTGGGCCTGGGCGTGCAACTGGAGCCCTTCGTGATCGAGGACGTGGTGGCCATCGCCACCCTGATCCAGGGCATCTTCGCCGGCGGCGGCGGCGGCGAGCACGACAACGTGCTGCTGCTTCAGGCGCTGCGCGAGCAGACCGGCTCCGACCAGGCCGCCTGTGAACTGTGGCGCGACCTGCGCCACGCCACCGACGGTGAATCCTCGGTGACCACCGAGCGGCGCTTCGCCACCCAGTCACCGCCGGAGATCGACGAGAGCCTGTGCCCCCTGTCCGGCGAACTGGCCGGCCGCTTCCCGGGCGCGGTGCTGTTCGACGCCGGCTCCTTCCAGAGCTACCAGCCGCTGACCACCGAGCCCTGCGGCCGCCCGGGCCAGCCCACCTGCCCCACGGCAGTGGGTAATGTGCCGGCCCTGCCGGGCACCGGCGCCGTGGGCGGCTTGCTGGACGCGGTCGGTGAATTGCTCGGCGGCCTGCTGTCACTGGCGTCGTCCGACCTGCCGGACGGCGAACCGACCCTGGCGGCCCGCTTGGCGCGGGTCACCATCGAGTTCGACAAACTGTGGCGCGACACCCCCGAGCCCACCGCCCTGCCCGGCGAGCTGAGCGATGCCCAGCGGCTCGCGGTGCGCGAGCGGGTGGGCCAGCTGGCCAAAGGCGTGGCGGGCCTGCGCGACGGCTTCCCCAACGCCATCTCCAACGCCCTGCTGCTCAACGGCGAACACAGCGCCAGCGGCCGGCCGCTGGCGGTATTCGGCCCGCAAACCAGTTACTTCGTGCCCCAGTTGCTGCTGGAAATGTCGGTGCACGGCGGCGACATCAACAGCCGCGGCATGACCTTCACCGGCCTGCCCTATGTGGTGATCGGGCGCGGCCCGGATTTCGCCTGGAGCGCCACCTCCGGCAGCTCGGACCTCACCGACGTGCGCGTGGTGCGCCTGTGCCAGCCCACCGAGGCGCCGGCCCACGGCGAAGGCGGCTACCAGGTGGGCGGCCAGTGCCGGCCCTTCGATGTGATCGACGAGACCTGGGCGGCGCGCTGGAACCTGGCGGTGCCCACCGACGACCCGGCCACCATCGGCCAGAACGTGGCGGTGCAGCGCCGCGTGATCCGCACCGCCGAGTACGGCCCGGTGATCGGCTTCGCCGCCGTGGGCGGCCAGCCGGTGGCGCTGACCCGCCAGCGCAGCACCTATTTCGCCGAACTGGATACCGCGCTGCCGTTCCTGCAGGCGACCCGCAACGACGTCCACGACGTGCGCAGCTTCCAGGAGGTGTTCAACAACACCACCGGCAGTTTCAACTGGTTCTACATCGACGACCGCGACATCGCCTTTTTCCATTCCGGCCTCTATCCGCGCCGTGCCGCCGGGGTACACCCGGAGCTGCCCAGCTGGGGCAACGGCCAGTTCGACTGGCAGGGCTTCATCGACCTGGAGGCGCACCCCAACGACGCCAACCCGGAGCGCGGCTACCTGGCCAGCTGGAACAACCGCCCGGCCCGCGACTGGTGGGCCGCCGACGCCAACGCCACCTACAGCTCCGCCCACCGCAACGACATGCTCGACGTGCGCCTGCGGGATCTGGTGCAACAGGGCAACGTGACCCGCGCCAACATGGTGGAGGCCATGGGCGACGCGGCGGTGGTCGATCTGCGCGGCCAGGAGGTGCTGCCCAAGGCCCTGGCGCTGCTGCAAAGCACGCCGGTCACCGGCGACGAGGCCTCGGTGGTGGAGATGATGCAGGCCTGGGTGGACGGCGGCGCCTACCGGCGCGACCGGGACGGCGACGGCGAATACGACGCCCAGGCGGAAGTGGCGCTGATGGACGCCTGGTACACCCGCATGATCGAGACGCTGCTGCCGCAGGTCACCGCTCTGGAAGACACGACGGCCGGCAATGTGTCGCTGGTGGGCCGCGACAATGCGCCCGGCGCCGGCGGCTCGGCCTACCAGAACGGCTACTACGGCTACCTGGAGCGGGTGCTGGAACAGGCCCTGGGCAACAGCGCACGGCCCTACCAGCGGTTGCGCTGCGCGGACAGCGACCGCGCCGAGGTCTGCCGCGCCGCCCTGGCGGAAAGCCTGACGCTGGCCCTGGACGATCTCGGCGGCCTGGCGAACAGGGACAACTGGGACGTGGACGAAAGCCTGGACGCCATCCAGCACCGCGCCATCGGGCTCTCCTCGGTGCCGGCGATCCACTGGCAGAACCGCCCCACCTTCCAACAGGTGGTGGAGTTCACCAACCACCGCTAAGCCCCGAGAAACAAAGGATGGTGGGAGCGGGCCTTGCCCGCGAAAGGGAGCGAAGCTCCCGGCAGGATTCCAGAGACGCTGTTGGTACGCGTTAGAAAAGTCTCTGGGATCCTACCGGCCGGCTTCGCCGGCCTTTCGCGGGCTAGGCCCGCTCCTACAAAGACCGCTTCGTAGAAAGGTTGGGACGGTGTTATGTCTCGTGGCGGGAGAGTACTCTTTCACCATTAATAACCCGTGGAGCGATGGCTATGCGTTGGATGATCTACGGTGCCAATGGCTACACCGGCGAGCTGATCGCCCGCAATGCCCGTGGCCAGGGACTGAAGCCGATCCTGGCCGGCCGCCGGGAGGCCAAGGTGGCGCCGCTCGCCGAGCAGGAGGGGCTGGAGTACCGGGTGTTTTCCCTGGACGACCCGGACACCCTGGCGGACGAGCTGGCCGACGTGGATCTGGTGCTGCACTGCGCCGGCCCGTTTTCGCGCACCAGCCGGGCGATGCTGGAAGGTTGTCTCAAGGCGCGCACCCACTATCTGGACATCACCGGCGAAGTGGCGGTGTTCGAGCATGTGTTCGCCCAGGCGGCGCGCGTCGAGCAGGCCGGCATCATCGCCTGCCCGGGGGTCGGTTTCGATGTGATTCCCACCGATTGCGTGGCCGCCCGCCTCAAGGAAGCCCTGCCCGATGCCCGCGAGCTGTCGCTGGGCTTCTCCACTCGCTCGGGCCTGTCCCCCGGCACCGCCAAAACCCTTGTGGAAGGCCTCGCCGACGGCGGCCGCGCCCGTATCAAGGGGCAACTCGCCGAGGTGCCGCTGGGCTGGAAGGTACGGCGCATTGATTTCGGCGCCGGCCCGCAATGGGCCATGACCATCCCCTGGGGCGACGTGACCACCGCCTGGCAGAGCACCGGGATTGAAAACATTCAGGTGTTCGTGCCGGCGCCGCGCTGGCTGATCTGGGCCGCCAAGGCCGGCAACGTGACCCGACCGCTGATGTCGCTGCCGGTGATTCAAGGCTATTTAAAGTCCCTGGTGGACCGTCGCGTGAAAGGGCCGGACGAGCAAACCCGCGCCCGCCTGACCACCCACGTTTGGGGCGAGGCACGTAACGGCGCCGGCGAACAGCGGGTGATCCGGCTGCGCACCGCCAACGGCTACGCGCTGACCGTGGACGGCGCCCTGGCGGTGCGGCGCTTTATCGAGGAACAGGCACCCGCCCCCGGCTGCTATACGCCCTCGAAACTCTGCGGCGCTCAACTGGTGGAGGAGCTGCCGGGATCCGGGCACTTCGAAGTAAGTGAGTGCTGACACTCGTCGGCCATGATGCACACCGCTTATGCCGTTCGATGATTCTTATGCATTTGTTTAATTGACGGGCCGGCGTTAGCGTGTCCGTTTCACAGAGCTATTTTTATAACAGGCACTATTCGGGAGATAAGCATGCGCGCCATTCTCTGCAAGGAACTGGGGCCGGCGGACAAGCTGGTGATCGAGGACGTACCGTCACCCCAGGTGAGCGGTGACGGGGTCAAAGTGAAAGTGAAGGCGGCCGGCCTGAACTTTCCCGACACCCTGATTATTGAAGGCAAGTACCAGATCAAACCGGAGCTGCCGTTCTCACCGGGCGGCGAAATGGCCGGCGAGATCATCGAGGTGGGCCCGGACGTGAAAAACCTGAAGCCCGGCATGCGGGTGATGGGCCTGACCGGCTACGGCTCCTTCGCCGAGGAAATGGTGATCGGCGAAAGCCGCGTGATCCCGGTGCCCGACGGCATGAAGGACGAAACCGCCGCCGCCTTCAGCATGGTCTACGGCACCAGCTATCACGCCCTCAAGCAGCGCGCCAACATTCAGCCCGGCGAGACCCTGCTGGTGCTGGGCGCCAGCGGCGGCGTGGGCCTGGCCGCGGTGGAGCTGGGCAAGGCCATGGGCGCCAAGGTGATCGCCGCCGCCAGCAGCGACGACAAGCTGCAGGTGGCCAAGGAAGCCGGCGCCGACGACCTGATCAACTACACCGACGAAGACCTCAAGGAAGCGCTCAAGAGCCGCTACCCGCAGGGCATCGACGTGATCTACGACCCGGTGGGCGACCGCTTCACCGAGCCGGCGTTGCGCAACATGGCCTGGAACGGCCGCTTCCTGATCGTCGGCTTCGCCGCCGGTGAGATTCCCAAGATCCCCGCCAACCTGACCCTGCTCAAGGGCTGCAGCGTGGTGGGCGTGTTCTGGGGCGCCTTCACCGCCAAGGAGCCGAAAGCGCACATCCAGAACGTGAAGGAACTGATGCAGCTGTTCGCCGAAGGCAAGATCAACCCGCGCGTCAGCGAGGTGTTCCCCTTCGAGCAGTACGAAGACGCCCTGGCGGCGCTGAGCTCGCGCCGCGCCAAGGGCAAGGTGGTTCTCAAGGTCAGCGACTAAGTCGCTGCCGGAGCCCCGCCACTCTGGTCGATGATCTTGCCGGGCGCGCCCTCCAGCAGGGCCGCCCGCAGATCATCGGGCACCGTGGTTTTCTCGAACGGTTCGGTGGTCATCAGCACATAGACCACTTCCGCCCGGCACAGTGTGGTGCCGTCTTCCGCCTTCACCAGTTCGTGTTCCAGCGTGAACGAGCTGTTGCCTACCTTGAGCGTGCGCACGTGCACGTCGATGACGTCGTCGAAGCGCGCCGGCGCCTGCCATTCCAGGGTCATTTTCACCACCTGGTTATCCAGCCCCCGGGCCAGCAACGCCTTGTAGTCCCGCCCCAGGGAGCGCATGAACTCGGTCATCGCCAGGTCCACGTAGTCCGCGTAGCGGGCATTGAACACCACCAGTTGGGCGTCGCATTCGTTGTAGCGGACCCGGAAACGGAAGCGGAAGCGCTCGCTCATGAAAACTCCTATTCAAGTTGTTCGGGCATGCCCGCGCGGCGCCGTTCCGCGAGCCACTGGCTGCGCGTGATGGCGGCGTCCTCGCCGGACATGCGGCTGATAATCTCAAAGAAATTCTGCCGGTACTCGTCTTTCATGACCTGGTCACGGGCCTTGATGCGCACGGCGTAGACACTTTGCACGTTCTGGTGATCAAAGGCACGCCACTGCTGTTGGTCCTTGAGCAGCGTGTAGCTGTGGCCCTCCAGGGCACGCCGCACGTTGCCGGAGGCGAAGCTGCCGGCCCGTTCCACCGCCTCTTTCCACTGGTAGACGATGCTGTAGGCCGATGCCGCCGAAGTGGAGGGGCGGGTGCGGTAGCGCTGGGAGAATTCTTCCACGAACTGCTGGCCGCGCTCAAAGCCGTATTCGTAGGGTACGTTCCAGGTCCAGGGCGCGGCGCCGATCACGCCGGCCATGATGAAGGGCCCGGTCTGCTCGACCATGCTGAGGGTGAGATTGGGCACCACGATCTGCATCCGTTCGGGCAGCTTTTTCTGCTGGGCGATGGTCATGCCGCGCACCATCTGCTCGCCGAACAACACCATCACCAGGACGTCCGCGTCGCTGTCCGCCGCCGCCTGCATGGCTTCTTCGATTTCGTGGTAGCGGCCGCCGGGGAACGGCACCAGCACCGAGCCGTGGCGCTCGCCGTCCTTGGTGTCGGTGAACTCCCGCATGGAGGCTTCGGTGGTGTGGCCCCAGGTGTAGTCGGCGGTGACGTAGAAGTACTTCTTGTCCTGGTACTCGCGCTTGAGGTAGTCGCCCAGCACCCGCGCCGCCATCCAGGCGTTGTAGCACTCGCGGAACATGCCCAGGTGGCCGTCCTTGCCGGTGGTATCGTTGGAATAGGTGAGCGTGCCGAAGTAGAGCAGGTCGTGCTTGCGCGCCTGCTTGCTGGCGGCGATGGCGACGCCGCTGGACGAGCCGCCGAACAGCATGGCCGCGCCTTCGGCGGCGAGCTCGTCCACATTGCGCCGGGAGCGCTCCGCCTGGGAGGCGGAATCGCGCTCGATCAGTTCCAGCGGCCGGCCGCGCACGCCGCCGGCGGCGTTGATTTCATCAATGGCCATCAGGGCGCCGCGCTTTTGCATCAGCCCCTCTTCACTGTATTCACCGGTGTGCGGGTAGTTAAGGCCCAGCTTCACCGGCGTGGCCGCGTGCGCGGCGCTCGCCAGCAAGCAGGCGGCAACGATACCCAAGCTTTTTTTGAGTCCCATGGCGGTTCCCCAGAATTGTTGTTATGTGCTTGTGGCCGCGGTGACAGCGGACCCGCAGGCCTCTTACGAGACAACTAGCACGCCCCCTGAAAACGGTGTTATTAGCCTTTGGTCGAGCGGACGCCGGCGGAGCGTGACCGGTCAGTATTGAGCCCGGGCATACCGGAGAGTATGCTTCCTGGCCAAATTTAAAACAAAATTCCACTTTAACGGAATTCCAGCTAATCGGGAGAGACCCATGACCGCGGTAAGTGAAGCGATGCCCGTCTACGCACCAGAAATGGACGCGGAGGCCTTTGTATCCGTGCCCGAACGCCTGCAGCAGCTGGCGGCGGCCCAGCCGGACAAACCGGCGGTGTACGACGAAACCGGCATGCTCACCTGGCGTCAGTTCGTGGATAACGTGAACCGGGTCGCCAACCGCCTGCGCGCCGCCGGTCTGCAGCGCGGCGAGACCGTGGCCGGCCTGTCCGAGAACAGCGCCCGCTACCTGACCCTGTTCATGGGCACCCTCACCGCCGGCGGCTGCATGGTGCCGCTGTCCGGCATGGCCGCCGGCGAGACCCTGGCGCTGATGGTCAACGACTGCGACGCGCGTTTTCTGTTCGTGTCCGCCAAGCACCGCGACCTGATCGAGCCGCTGCTCGACGGGCTCGACAATATCGATGAGAGCACCCGTATCAGCCTGGATTTCCAGACCGACGGCTGGCTGGCCTTCGAGGACTGGCTGGGCGACCCGGCCACGGACGCGCCGGACCACACGCCGTCGCTGGACGACCCGTTCAACATCATCTACAGCTCCGGCACCACCGGGGTGCCCAAGGGCATTCTCCACGATCACCGCCTGCGCGCCCGTCAGCTGGAGCGCGTGGCGGCCCTGGGCTACGACGAGACGGCGGTGAACCTGGTGTCCACGCCGCTGTACTCCAACACCACCCTGGTGTCGGTGCTGCCCACCCTGTTCGGCGGCGGCACCATCGTCAGCATGGCCAAGTTCGACGCCCATCGCTTCCTGGAGCTGGCCGAGCAGCACCGCGTCACCCACGCCATGCTGGTGCCGGTGCAGTACCAGCGCATTCTCGCCGAACCGGATTTCGACCGCTTCGACCTGAGCAGCTTCAAGGTGAAGTTCTCCACCAGCGCGCCGCTGCGCGCCCACGTGATCGCCGACGCCATGGCGCGCTGGCCGGGCAACATTCTGGAGTTCTACGGCCTCACCGAGGGCGGCGTGACCACCACCCTGAACTGCGCCGAGAACCCCACCAAATGGGCCACCGTGGGCAAGGCCAGCCCGGGCTGCGAGCTGCGCATTATCGGCGAGGACCTGAAAGAGCTGCCCGCCGGCGAGATCGGCGAGATCGTAGGCCGCAGCGGCGCCATGATGCGCGGCTACTACAAGCGTGAAGACAAGACCAGCGAGCTGCTGTGGACCAGCCCCGAGGGCGAGGTGTTTTACCGCACCGGCGACATGGGACGCCTGGACGAGGACGGCTTCCTGTCGGTGCTCGACCGCCGCAAGGACATGATCATTTCCGGCGGCTTCAACGTCTACGCGGAGGACCTGGAGAAGGTGCTGCTCAAGGACGACGACGTGGTGGACGCGGCGGTGATCGCGGTCCCCAGCGAGCAGTGGGGGGAAACGCCCCTGGGCCTGGTGGTGCTGCGCGAGGGCGCCGAGGGCGACCTGGAGGCGATCCGCGAGCGGGCCAACCAGCAACTGGGCAAGGGGCAGCGTTTGTCCGGCCTGGAGCGCCGCGACGAGCTGCCGCGCAGTACCATCGGCAAGATCCTCAAGCGCGAGCTGCGCGACCCGTACTGGAAGGATTTGGAGCAGAGCAAGCGGGACTGAGCGCGCCCGCGCTCACCCGCGCTACAGCAGGTTCTCGATCGGCAGCAGCGCGCACAGTTGCGACGCCAGCCGCCGCAACGGACTGACCCGGGGTTCGCTTCGGTACTGAACCGGGCCCCGCTCGTCGCCGGCGCCCCATAGCAGCCCCTGGTCGTCACTCGTGACCCGGTAGCTGTTCTGGGGCGCCATCCCTTCCTCCACGAACGCCGCCACCTCGCCGGCCAGCGCTTCGCTGTCCACGTAGTAGCCCATCTCCGTGTTCACGTTCACCGAGCGCGGGTCCAGGTTGAACGAGCCCACGAACAGCTCCTTGCGGTCGAGCACCATGGCTTTGGTGTGCAGGCTGGACTTGGAGCGGCCCCGGCCGCGCAACAGCCGGGCGTGGTGGCGGCGGGCGCGGGCGTTGGCCTGCAGCTCGTGGACCTCGACGCCGCCGCGCAGCAGCGCCGGGCGGTAGCGGGCGTAGGCGGCGTGGGCGGCGATCACGTCGTTGGTGGCCAGGCTGTTGGTGAGCAGCGCCACCCGGCAGCCGTTGCGGTGCATGTCGGCCAGGGCGGCGGTGAATTCGTCCCCGGGGATAAAGTAGCTGGCCTCGATCAGGATCTCGTTCAGGGAGCGCTGCCCGAGCAGCCGGCCGAGCTGGTCGCCCATCAGGCGCTGGGTGGCGCCCTTGGCCTTGTCCGGCGGATCGAACAGCAGCGCGGCCGGCGCCTGAATCTGTCGTCGGTCGGCGGCGCCGAGAACGTCTTCGAAATGGGCGACATCCTGTTCGTAACGGTAGGGAAAACCGTCCAGGCTTTTACGCCACGCCACCAGCCGCTGCCACAACCGGTCGGCGTGGACCCGCGAGCGGCGGCGCAGGGAGCGCAGGCGCACGCAGACGTCGCTGTCCCAGTAGGCGTCGAAGGCGGCGCGGGTTTCCGCCACGATCGGCCCCCGGGCGTAGATGTCCAGGTCGCGGAAGTTGGCCTCCGGGTGGACACCGAAGTAGTGCTCGGACAGGTTGCGGCCGCCGACGATGGCCCGCTCGCCGTCCACGATCCAGGCCTTGTTGTGCATCCGGTGGTTCAGCCTGGGGGCGTGATAGAGCCACTGAATAAAGTGCTTGTAGCGGCCCCGGAACGGGTTGAACAGCCGGATTTCCACGTTCGGGTGCGCGTTCAGCGCCGCCCATTTCACATCCCGGCCGAGCTGGTTGGCGTGGTCGAGCAGCAGCCGCACCTTGACGCCCCGGCGGGCCGCTTCCAGGGCCCGGTAGACCAGCAGCTTGCCGATCCGGTCGTCCTCCCAGACGTAGTACTGCAGGTCCAGGGTGCGCTGGGCCAGCCGCGCGGTGGCGGCGCGCAGCACGAAGGCTTCCTCGCTGTCCGCGACCAGACAAAAGTGAGAGTTCTCGACATTCTGGCGGGGGGCACCGTGCCCGTGCCCCTGGGCTTGCTCACTCATCAACGCTTGAGGTTATCGCGGATTTCGCGCAGCAGCAGAATGTCTTCCGGCACCTCGGGGGTGGGCGGCGGCTCCACCGGGGCGGCCTGTTCTTCCTTGCGCTTGACCCGGTTGAGCCCGCGCACCAGGAAGAACACCGCCCAGGCGACGATCAGGAAGCTGATCACGTTGTTGATAAATACGCCGTAGTTGAGCGTCACCGCGCCCGCCGCCTGGGCGTCGGCCAGGGTGGCGAAGGGCCCGTCGCCCTTGAGCACCAGGAACAAATCGACGAAATCCACGTCCGCCAGGAGCAGCCCCACCGGCGGCATGATCACGTCGGACACCAGGCTCTTGGCGATGGTGCCGAAGGCGCCGCCGATAATGATCCCCACGGCCATATCGACCACATTGCCGCGCACGGCGAATTCACGGAATTCCTTGATCATGCTCATCGTCATCGCTCCCTTTATGCCGGACCGGTCCCGGCTGGAAGTATGGTAGCCCGGATGCGCGCCGCGGCGAAACGGTTAGCGGCGTTGTCGCCATCCACACGGTGGGCGGCGCACAATCACGGGAGTGGCGGGCCGTGCCGACCGGGAGGCCGAGTAACATTCTCTCTCCGGATGCATCCAAGGTTCGCTAAAGGAGGCAACTATGATGCGCGTATTGGTATTTCTAATGATGTTGGTGGCCGGCCCGGCCATGGCCGCCCAGGCCAGCGCCGTGTTCGCCGGCGGCTGCTTCTGGTGTACCGAAGCGGATTTCGAAAAGCTGGACGGCGTGTCCGAAGCGATCAGCGGCTACGCCGGCGGCGAAGAGGTGGACCCCACCTACCAGCAGGTGGCCGGTGGGCAAACCGGCCACACCGAGGTGGTGAAAGTGCTCTACGACCCGGAGGTGGTGAGCTACGAGAACCTGCTCGCCTGGTTCTGGAAGCACATCGACCCGACCGACCCGGACGGCCAGTTTATTGACCAGGGCTCGCAGTACCGCAGCGCGATCTTCTACCAGAACGACGAGGAGCGTGCGCTGGCGGAAGCGTCCAAAAAGGCCCTCGATGAGAGCGGCCGTTTCGATAAGGAGGTGGTCACCGAGATCGTGCCGTTGAAGGCGTTTTACGAAGCCGAGGACTACCACCAGGACTATTACAAGAAGAGTGCCCTGCGCTATAAGTTCTATCGCTACAACTCAGGCCGTGATCAGTTTCTGGAGAAGCACTGGGAAGACCCGGACGCACGCCCCTGGCTGAGCGCCTCGGTGGAGGAAGAAGAGGAACAGGAAGAGCTGGATCTGGGTGCGCCCTGGGAAGGTCCGGAGAAGTTCAAGCGCCCCTCCGATGAGGTGCTCAAGAAGGCGCTGCCGGAGATCGCCTTTCAGGTGACGCGTGACGACGCCACCGAGCGGGCGTTCAAGAACCCGTATCACGACCTGAAGAAAGAAGGCATCTATGTGGACGTGATCAGCGGCGAGCCGTTGTTCTCCTCCACGGACAAGTACGATTCCGGCACCGGCTGGCCGAGCTTCACCCGGCCCATCGACGACCGCTTCGTGACCACCCGCGAAGACAACAGTCTGTGGTGGGCCAGCCGCACCGAGGTGCGCAGCCGCTACGCGGATTCGCACCTGGGCCATGTGTTCGACGACGGGCCGGCGCCCACCGGCCAGCGCTGGTGCATGAACTCCGCCGCCATGGAGTTCATCCCCCGCGAGAAGATGGAAGAGCTCGGCTACGGGGAGTATCTGTCCCTGTTCGAAGACTAGGGCCGGTTACTCCACGGTGACCGATTTGGCGAGGTTGCGCGGCTGATCCACATCGGTGCCGCGCAGCACCGCCACGTGGTAGCTGAGCAGTTGCAGCGGCACGGTGTAGACGATCGGCGCGATGCTTTCCGGCACCGCGGGCATGTTCAGCACATGGATGCCCTCGCCCTCTTTAACGTGGGCGTTCTTGTCGGCGAACACATAGAGTTCGCCGCCCCGGGCGCGCACTTCCTGCAGGTTCGACTTCAGCTTTTCCAGCAGCTGGTCGTTGGGCGCCACCGCCACCACCGGCATTTCCTTATCCACCAGGGCCAGCGGGCCGTGTTTGAGCTCCCCGGCCGGGTAGGCCTCGGCGTGGATATAGGAGATTTCCTTGAGCTTGAGCGCCCCTTCCATGGCCACCGGGAAGTGCACGCCGCGGCCCAGGAACAGGGTGTGGTGTTTTTCCACGAAGGCGCGGGACAGGGTTTCGATGGGCTTGTCCAGGGCCGCCGCCTGCTCCAGGAGATTGGGCAGCTGGCGCAGTTCGGACAGGATCGTTTCGATCTGGTCGTCGCCCAGGCCCTTACGGCGGCCCAGGGCCAGCACCAGCATCATCAGCCCGGTGAGCTGGGTGGTGAACGCCTTGGTGGACGCCACGCCGATTTCCGGCCCGGCCTTGGTGAGAAACACCAGCTCGGACTCGCGCACCAGCGAGGAACCGTCCACGTTGCAGATCGCCAGGCGACCGACGTAATCCTTGCCGCCGGTGTCGCGTAGCGCGGCCAGGGTATCGGCGGTTTCACCACTCTGTGAAATGGTGACGAACAGGGTGCCTTCCGGCACCACGTGCCGGCGATAGCGGAATTCACTGGCCACTTCCACCTGGCAGGGAATGCCCGCCATGGCTTCCAGCCAGTAACGGGCCACCATGCCGGCGTGGTAGCTGGTGCCGCAGGCGACAATTTGCACCGTGCGTACCCGGTCGAAGATGGCGGCGGCGCTGTCGCCGAAGGCGGCGCTCACCGCATCGGGCGAATCGATACGTCCTTCCAGGGTGCGCTGGATGGCGGCGGGCTGCTCGAAGATTTCCTTCTGCATGTAGTGCCGGTACGGCCCTTTGTCGGCGTCCTCGTGGGTGCCGTCCAGTTCGTGGACGGTACGCTCCGCCGGCTCACCGTCGGCGTCGGTGATGGTGACGGCGTCCACGGTGACGTCCACCAGATCGCCCTCTTCAAGAAAGATGAAGCGGTTGGTCACCGGCAACAGGGCCAGCTGATCGGAGGCCACGTAGTTTTCGTCGATGCCCAGGCCCACCACCAGCGGCGAACCGGAGCGCACCGCCACCAGCCGGTCGGGTTCATTCTGGTCGATCACGCCCAGCGCATAGGCGCCGTGCAGACGCGCCACGCTGGCGCGTACCGCGGCCACCAGATTGCCGGTGTCCTTGAGGGCGCGGTGGATCAGGTGGGCGATCACCTCGGTGTCGGTCTGCGAGGTGAAGGCGTAACCGTCGGCTTCCAGTTCGTCCTTGAGTTCCTGGAAGTTCTCGATGATGCCGTTATGCACCACCGCCAGCCCGTTACCGGACATATGCGGGTGGGCGTTGTCCTCGGACGGACGGCCATGGGTGGCCCAGCGCGTGTGTGCGATACCCAGGAAGCCGGCGCTGTTCTGCTCGCGCACCGCCGCTTCCAGCGCCGCCACCTTGCCCTGGCGACGCACGCGGAGCAGGCCCTGGTCGTTGAGCAGGGCCACGCCCGCACTGTCGTAGCCCCGATATTCCAGGCGCTTCAGGCCGGTGATCAGGATGTTGCTGACATTACGATGGGCAATGGCGCCGACGATTCCACACATGTGCTTTTCCTTTTTGTCCGTTCCGTGCCTATTTCTTTTCCGGCCGCGACCAGTTCTGAATGTTGCGCTGCTGGCCACGGGCCACCGCCAGGCCCTGGTCGGGCACGTCCTTGGTCACCACGCTGCCGGCGCCCACGGTGGCATTCTCGCCGATGGTGACCGGCGCCACCAGCGACGAATTGGAACCGATAAAGGCACCGTCCTTCATCACCGTCTGGAACTTGTTCACGCCATCGTAGTTGCAGGTAATGGTGCCGGCGCCCACGTTGACGCCCTTGCCGATACGGCTGTCGCCAATGTAAGTGAGGTGGTTCACTTTCGAGCCCTCGCCCACATAGGCTTTCTTGGTCTCCACGAAGTTGCCGACCTTGGCCCGGGCGGCCAGCTCGGTGCCCGGACGCAGACGGGCGAACGGACCCACCTGACACTCTTCACCGACCACCGCGCCGTCCACCACCGAGTTCGCCTCGATGTGGGTGCCGCTGCCGATGCGGGCGTTGCGGATCAAACAGTTCGGGCCCACGGTGACGCGGTCGCCGATCACCACGTCGCCCACCAGCACGGTGTTGATGTCGAGGGTGACGTCCTGGCCGCACTGCAGATTTCCACGGATATCCAGGCGGGCGGGATCGAGCAGGGTGACGCCGGCGCGCATCAGCGATTCCGCGCGGACCCGCTGATAGACCCGTTCCAGGCGCGCCAGCTGCACCCGGTCGTTGACGCCGTCCACTTCCCAGGCGTGGCCGGGCTGCTCGGTGACCACCTCCATGCCCGCGTCCACGGCCATGGCGATCAGGTCGGTGAGGTAGTATTCGCCCTGGGCGTTGCTGTTGGAGAGTCGCGGCAGGCTGTCGTTCAGGAAGCGGCGGGTGCAGGCGAGAATGCCGGTATTGATTTCGCGGACCGCTTTTTCGTCGTCGCTGGCGTCTTTCTGCTCCACCACCCGCCGTACCTTGCCGTCGCCGTCGCGAATCACACGGCCGTAGCCGGAGGGGTCATCCAGAGTCAGGGTCATCAGCGCCAGGCTCTGGTCGTCCACGCGGGCGACGAAGTCGCGCAGGGTCTGCGGCTGGATCAGAGGCACGTCGCCGTACAGCACCAGCACCACGTCTTCTTCCAGGTGCGGCAGGGCCTGCGCCACGGCGTGGCCGGTGCCGAGCTGTTCGGCCTGCTCCGCCCATTGCAGCCGCGAACCGGTCACCGCCTGGCGGACGGCATCGCCGCCGTGACCGTAAATCAGCACGGTGTTGTCCGGGTCGAGGGCGCCGGCGGCGTCCACCACGTGCTGCACCATGGGGCGCCCGGCAATCGGGTGGAGTACCTTGGGGAGATCCGATTTCATGCGGGTTCCCTTGCCCGCCGCGAGAATCACTACCGCCAGATTCATGCTCCGCTTCCTTGAGTCCTGTGATGATCGTTACATCGTTCGTCGCCATATAAAAAATCGCCGGGAGCGATTTTTGACGTCGCGCCAGCGACGGCCCGAAGGGTGATCGCCATGGACGGCGATCACAAAAAAGGGCAGCTCAGAGCCACCCTTTTTTAATTCAGCTTGTACCGAAAGCCGGGCGTTACCGCTTGGCCATCTTCTTGATTTGCTCGATGGTACGCAAGCGCGCGGACGCTTCGGCCAGGGTGATGGCGGCGCGCGAGTAGTCCATGTCGGCGTTCTTGCCTTCCAGGGCTTCCTTGGCACGCTGCTTGGCTTCTTCCGCCTGGGCGCCGTCCATATCCTGGGCGCGCTCGGCGGTGTCCGCCAGCACGGTGACCAGTTTCGGCTGGACTTCCAGGAAGCCGCCGGAGACGTAGAACACTTCTTCGTCCCCGTTCTGCTTCTTCACGCGAACCGGGCCGGGCTTGAGCCGGGTGAGCAAGGGCGCGTGACCGGGCATGACACCCAGGTCCCCTTCCACACCGGCGGCCACTACCAGCTCGACCAGTCCGGAGAACAGCTGCTTTTCGGCACTAACGATATCGCAATGCACGGTCATCGCCATCTGTGTTCCTCCCCGGGCGGTTACTTGTCACCGCGTTTGTTGTAGGCCTCTACAACCTCGTCGATGGAGCCCTTCATGTAGAAGTCCTGCTCGGGGATGTGGTCATAATCACCGTTCAGGATACCCTGGAAGGAACGGATGGTGTCCTTCAGGGAGACGTATTTGCCCGGTGCGCCGGTGAATACTTCCGCCACGAAGAACGGCTGTGACAGGAAGCGTTCGATCTTACGCGCGCGGGATACGGTCAGCTTATCCTCTTCGGACAGCTCGTCCATACCCAGAATCGCGATGATGTCCTTGAGTTCCTTGTAGCCCTGCAGAACGGTCTGCACGCCACGGGCCGCCTCGTAGTGCTCCTGGCCGATCACCAGCGGATCCAGCTGGCGGGAGGTGGAGTCGAGCGGGTCGATCGCCGGGTAGATACCCTTGGAGGCGATGTCACGGCTCAGTACCACGGTGGCGTCCAGGTGGGCGAAGGTGGTCGCCGGGGACGGGTCGGTCAAGTCATCCGCGGGCACGTATACCGCCTGCACGGAGGTAATGGAACCGGTCTTGGTGGAGGTGATCCGTTCCTGCAGAACGCCCATCTCTTCCGCCAGGGTCGGCTGGTAACCCACCGCGGAGGGCATCCGGCCCAGCAGTGCCGATACTTCGGTACCCGCCAGGGTGTAACGGTAGATGTTATCCACGAAGAACAGAACGTCGCGGCCTTCGTCACGGAACTTCTCGGCCATGGTCAGACCGGTCAGCGCCACGCGCAGACGGTTGCCCGGCGGCTCGTTCATCTGGCCGTAGACCAGCGACACCTTGTCGAGAACGTTGGAGTCCTTCATCTCGTGGTAGAAGTCGTTACCCTCACGGGTACGCTCACCCACACCGGCGAACACGGAGAAACCGGAGTGCTCGATCGCGATGTTCCGGATCAGCTCCATCATGTTCACGGTTTTACCCACGCCGGCGCCGCCGAACAGGCCAACCTTACCGCCCTTGGCGAACGGGCAGACCAGGTCGATCACCTTGATGCCGGTTTCAAGCAGTTCGTTGGTGGCTGCCTGATCCGCGTAAGAGGGTGCCTCACGGTGAATGGACATGCGCTCTTCTTCACCGATCGGACCCGCTTCGTCGATCGGGCGACCGAGCACGTCCATGATCCGGCCCAGGGTCTTGGTGCCCACCGGCACCTGAATCGGTTCGCCGGTGTCGGTGACACCCAGGCCACGCTTCAGACCTTCAGTGGAGCCCATCGCGATGGTGCGCACCACGCCGTCACCCAACTGCTGCTGAACTTCCAGCGTGGTTTCGGTACCGTCCACGGTGAGAGCGTCATACACCTTTGGCACGTTTTCGCGCGGGAATTCGACGTCGATCACAGCACCGATGATCTGAACAATACGACCGCTACTCATGCTTGCATCCTCTTAACTTGCGTTTTCGCCGCGTGCTGTCTGAAACAGACACTAGACCGCGGCGGCACCACCAACGATTTCAGAAATTTCCTGGGTAATGGCCGCCTGGCGCGCCTTGTTGTACACCAGCTGGAGGTCATTAATGATCTCGCCGGCGTTGTCACTGGCCGCCTTCATGGCGACCATGCGCGCTGCCTGTTCACAGGCATTGTTCTCGACCACGCCTTGATAAACCTGGGATTCAATGAACCGGACCAGCAGCTCATCCAGGATTTCCTTAGGCTCAGGCTCGTAGATATAGTCCCAATGACGCTGAAACTCTTCGTCTTGCGAAGCTTCAAGCGGCAGCAACTGAATGCTTTTGGGTGACTGCGTCATGGTGTTCACGAACTCGTTGTACACCAGGTACAAACGGTCGATTTCACCATTTTCAAAGGCGTCGAGCATCACCTTGATGGAGCCGATCAGATCGCTCAGGTGCGGGGTGTCGCCCAGGCCGTTAACGGTGGCCTGAACGTCGCCGCCGACGCTCTTGAAGAAGGCGATGCCCTTGCTGCCTACCACGCAGTACTGCGTCTTGGCGCCTTCCTGCTCCCACTGACGGGTGCTTTTCACGACCTTCTTCAGCAGGTTGGCGTTCAAGCCGCCACTCAGGCCCCGGTCGGAGGTCACCACGATGTAACCGACGTTCTTCACTTCCCGCTCTTGCAGGTAAATGTGCCGGTACTCCAGATCAGCGTTGGCAAGATGGGCAACCACCTGACGCATACGGCTCGCGTAGGGCTTGCTGGCAGCCATACGGTCCTGCGCTTTGCGCATTTTGCTGGCTGCCACCATCTCCATCGCACGAGTGATCTTCTTCGTGCTCTGGACACTAGAGATCTTGCCTTTGATCTCTTTACCGCTAGCCATAGGACTAATCCTTTCTTAGCGAATTACCAGGTTTGGGTGGACTTGAATTGATCGATGGCGTCTTTGATACCGGCCTCGATCTCATCGTTGTAGTCACCCTTTTCGTTGATCTTGTCCATCAACGCTTTCTGTTCGCTGTTCATATAATCCAGCAGCGCGGCTTCGAAGGCGCCGATCTTGCTGATCTCGATGCCTTTCAGGTAGCCGTTGTTCGCCGCGTACAGCACCACGCCCATTTCGGCAACGGACATCGGGCTGTATTGCTTCTGCTTCATCAGCTCGGTGACGGCCTGGCCGTGCTCGAGCTGCTCACGGGTGGCCTCGTCCAGGTCGGAAGCGAACTGAGCGAACGCCGCCAGTTCCCGGTACTGGGCCAGTGCCAGACGGATACCACCGCCGAGCTTCTTGACGATCTTGGTCTGCGCGGAACCGCCCACACGGGAAACCGAGATGCCGGCGTTCATGGCCGGGCGGATGCCGGCGTTGAACAGGCTGGTTTCCAGGAAGATCTGACCATCGGTAATGGAGATCACGTTGGTGGGTACGAACGCGGACACGTCACCGCCCTGGGTCTCAATGATCGGCAGTGCGGTCAGGGAACCGGTCTTGCCTTTCACTTTACCGTCGGTGAACTTCTCGACGAATTCCTCGTTTACCTTGGCGGCGCGTTCCAGCAGACGGGAGTGCAGGTAGAACACGTCACCCGGGTAGGCTTCACGGCCCGGCGGGCGGCGCAGCAGCAGGGAAATCTGACGGTAGGCCCAGGCTTGCTTGGTGAGATCGTCATAAACGATCAGGGCGTCTTCGCCGCGGTCACGGAAGTACTCGCCCATGGCGCAGCCGGCGAACGGGGCCAGGAACTGCATGGAAGCCGGATCGGAAGCGGAGGCCGCCACGATCACGGTGTTTTCCATGGCGCCGTGCTCTTCCAGCTTGCTCACCACGTTGGCGATGGTGGACTGCTTCTGACCGATGGCCACGTAGACACACTTAATGCCGGAGTCTTTCTGGTTAATGATGGTGTCCACCGCCACGGCGGTCTTACCGATCTGGCGGTCGCCGATGATCAGCTCACGCTGGCCACGGCCGATCGGGGTCATGGCGTCGATGGATTTGAAACCGGTCTGTACCGGCTCGTTCACCTCTTTACGCCAGATCACGCCGGGCGCCACTTTCTCGACGGCGTCGGTTTCGGCGGCGTCCACCGGACCTTTGCCGTCCACCGGGTTACCCAGGGCGTCGACCACGCGGCCGAGCAGTTCCGGGCCCACCGGCACTTCCAGAATGCGGCCGGTGCAGCGGACCTTCTGGCCCTCCGCCAGACCCAGGTAATCACCCAGCACCACGGCGCCCACGGAGTCCTGCTCCAGGTTGAGGGCCATGCCGAAGATGCCGCCCTCAAACTCGATCATTTCGCCGAACATCACGTCGGCCAGACCATGAATGCGCACGATGCCGTCAAATACGGATACCACCGTACCTTCGTTCCGTGCCTCGGTGGAGGTATCAAGTTTCGCGATGCGCGACTTGATAATCTCGCTGATTTCGGACGGGTTGAGTTGCTGCATCTCTAATCCCTCAAACTCAAGAGTTCAGTTGCTCTGCCAGGCGGTTAAGCCGGCCGCGCACACTGCCATCAATTACGGTATCGCCGGCTCTCACCAGCACGCCACCAATGAGTGACTCGTCAACGGAGGTGGACACCTGCACATTCCGGCCCAGACGCGTCTTCAGCGCTGTCACCAGTTTGTCGGTCTCGGCGTCTTCCAGTTCGAACGGCGCGATCAACTCCACATCAATGGTGCGTTGATCTTCCGCCGCCAGTTCGTGGAACAACATTGCGATGGTCGGCAACAGGGCCAGACGCTTGTTGTCCGCGAGCTGGGCGATAAAATTGCGAGCGCTCTCATTGAGCTCATCGCCACAAACGTCGCCTATCGCTTTCGCCTGTGTCTCGCTGTCCAGCTCCGGCTGGTCCAGGTAGGCACGCATGGTGGCTTCCTGCGCCACTGCCGCCGCCAGGCCCAGCATCTGCTCCCATTCCGCCAGCGCGTTCTGTTCCTTGGCGAACATGAACGCGGCCTTGGCGTATGGGCGTGCGATGGTGGTCAATTCAGCCATGGGGTGCCATCCGTATCACTCAGAGTTGAGCCGCCAAGTCGTCCAGCAGCTGCTTGTGTGCGTCGCGGTTCACTTCGCGGCCCAGCACTTGCTCGGCGCCACTCAATGCCAGAGCGGACACCTCTTTGCGCAGCTCTTCACGGGCGCGGTTGATCTCCTGATCGATCTCGGACTGGGCCTTCTCGATCAGACGCTCACCTTCGGTGCGTGCCTGGTCTTTGGCTTCCTCGACGATCTGATTCGCCCGTTTGTTGGCCTGCTCGATGATCTCGGACGCCTTTTCTTTGGCTTCCTTAAGGTTCGAGGAGGCTTTTTCCTGCGCCAGCACCAGATCGCGCTCAGCCCGATCCGCGGCGCTCAGGCCCTCTGCGATTTTCTGCTTCCGTTCTTCCAGCGCCTTGGAAATAGGCGGCCAGACGAACTTCATGCAGAAGATCACGAACAGGGCGAACCAGATGGCCTGGCCAATTAGTGTCGCATTAATATTCATGCCAACACCTCAATCCGCGTTGCATAGATTTCCCAAAATCGGGGCTTATTTCGAAAAGCGCGATTTACTGGAAAATCAGCAGGAACGCGATAGCGATACAGATAATCGGCACGGCGTCCAGCAGGCCCGCGATGATGAACATGCGGGTTTGCAGCATCGGTGCCAGTTCCGGCTGCCGTGCGACGGATTCCAGAAAACGACCGCCCATCATGCCGAAGCCGAGACCGGCGCCGATGGCCGCCAGGCCAGCAACGATTGCAGCAGCAAGAAATTGAATGCCTTCCATTGTTACACTCCCGTAAGTGCTCAGTTGGTTTGGAAAATGAAACTTAGTGCTCTTCCACCGCCATACTCAGGTAGACGATGGTCAGGACCATGAAGATGAACGCCTGGAGGGTGATGACCAGGATGTGGAAAACCGCCCACGGCCATGCGCCGATAAACTGCCAGGTCCCCATCATGGCCGCCACCAGGATGAATACGAATTCACCGGCGTACATGTTGCCGAAAAGCCGCAGACCCAGAGACACCGGCTTGGACAGCAGGCTGATGGTTTCCAGGACCAGGTTGACCGGCAGAAGAAGGAATTTGAGAACGATGTTATCCGTCTCGAAAGGCTTGAACGCCAGCTCACCGACAAAGCCGCCAAAGCCCTTGGCTTTGACCGTGAAGCCGATGATCAGCAGCATCACCGAGAAGGACATGGCCAGGGTGATGTTGGGGTCGGTGGTGGGCACGATCTTGAAGTAGGCCTGGTGCGCGTCCCAGCCGAAGAAGGTGACCATGGTCCACTCGAAAAGCTTGGGGAACAGGTCGACGGGGATCAGATCCATCAGGTTCATCAGGAACACCCAACAGAAGATCACCAGAGACAGCGGCGCAATCAGCTTGCTTTTGCCGTGGAAGGTGTCACGCACCTGGTTGTCGACGAATTCGATGATGGATTCCATGAAGTTCATGAAACCGGAGGGCACGCCGGCGGTGGCTTTGCGCGCCACCAGCCAGAACATCAGACACATGATGATGCCGAGACCGCCGGCCCACGCCAGGGAGTCCACATGGAACGCCATGAAGCCCATGTCGACGGCTTCCTGACCGTTGTGCGCGAACGTCCAGGTGCTGGTCTCCAGCGTTTCAACCACATCCCCGTGGTGGTCTAAACGCTCGTAGCCCTCGGGCAAACGGCCATAGGTGAGATTCCCTAGATGGTGCTTGATATATTCGCTGGCGGAGCTCGCTGCCATATCGTTACCTACAGTCTAGTCTTCTTGCCCGTAATGTTCCGTTCCAAGGCGGGCATCCAGGCGCGCGACCTGAACCCAGCCGGCGATTTGCGCCGACATGAAGGCGAGGAACAAAACCATTGCTGTCATTGATTCGCGCATTTGCGGTACTTCGGCGAACGTCAGCCAGAACAGCACCAGCATGATGGCGATTTTGCCGAGCTCCGCTCTTATCGCGGCGCCGGCCATGCGCTTGGCCGCACGGTTTCCCGGGTGCAGCCACACTTGGAAGCCACCCCAAGCATAGGCGATCAGGCTGATGGTCCCGCCCCAGAGCGCCGCCAGACCGATAGTGCTTCCGGCGATCACGGCGGCCAGCGCGGCGATGATGACCACGCTGGTGGTCTGGGCGCGCATCAAGCCCCAGAACAAGGTCCTGCGGGCTGATTCGTCTAAATTGGCCACCTTGCTCCCGGGTTTCGTCGCTGGCTACGCCTGGGTGTTATCAGGTGAAGGTCGCGGGTACCCCCTGATCTTTGGCGCGGGAAGTATATGAGGAAGGCATAGCGGTATCAACCGGCACGGGCAATTGTTTGCCTTGAAAGTGCCGGGCGAAAGGAGAAAAAGTCTGTTGACGCCCTACAAAACGGATCAATTTGTATCAGCGTGTGTGGAAAGCTAACGCCTCGAACGGATTTCAGTCAAGTTATTTGATGTAGGTGGGCCAAGAGGCGCCGCCTATTTGATGTGCGCCAGAATGCCGTCCAGCTCATCCAGGTTGTTGTAGCTGATCACCAGCTTGCCCTTGCCGGCGTTGCCCTGCTGAATCTGCACCGGGGCACCGAGGCGGTCGGACAGATCGTTGATCAGGTGCCGCACATTGGGATCTTCCTTGGCCGGCGCCGGCTTGGCGGGCTTTTCCTTTTCGAATTCGCGCACCAGGGTTTCGGTCTGGCGCACCGACAACCCCTTGGCGACCACGGTGCGCGCGGCCTCCACCTGCTTGGCGCCGGTCAGCGACAACAGGGCACGGGCGTGGCCCATTTCCAGGTCGCCGTGTTCGAGCAGCTTTTTGACGTCCGCTTCCAGGCTCATCAGCCGCAGCAGGTTGGTGACCATGGCGCGGGACTTGCCCACCGCGTCGGCGACCTGCTGATGGGTGAGGCCGAATTCTTCCTTGAGCCGGGACAGCGCCAGCGCCTCTTCCATGGGGTTGAGGTTTTCGCGCTGAATGTTCTCGATCAGCGACATGGCGATGGCGGCTTCGTCCGGCACCTCCCGGATCACCGCCGGAATCGCGTCCAGCTCCGCCATCTGCGCGGCCCGCCAGCGGCGCTCGCCGGCGATGATTTCGTAGCGGTTGTCGCCCAGCGGGCGCACCACGATGGGTTGCATCACGCCCTGCGCGCGGATCGACTCCGCCAGCTCCTCGAGCGCATCGGCGGACATGTCCTTGCGCGGCTGGTAGCGGCCGCGCTGCATCAGTTCCACCGGCAGGTGGCGCAGGTCGCCGTCGCGGGGCGGGCGCTGGGCCTGTTGCTCCGACGCTTCGCCGTCACCCTCGACGCTGACTTCCTCGGGCTGGCGCTGGTACGCCTCGTTGCTGCTGAGCAGGGCGTCGAGACCCTTGCTGAGACCGCGTTTACGCTTTGCCGCCATAGTCGGTGCCTCTACCTCATGCCTGGGATTGCGGGGTTTGCGGAGAGGCCTTGGCATTTTGCATGGCCTGTTCGCGCCGCAGGATTTCGCCCGCCAGCGCCAGGTAGCTGACCGCGCCCCGGGACTTGGGGTCGTAGGTAATCACCGGCGCACCGTGGCTGGGCGCTTCCGCCAAGCGCACGTTGCGGGGAATAATGGTGCGGTACACCTTGTCGCCGAAGTGGCTGATCAGCTGGTTGGAAACGTCGTTGGACAGGCTGTTGCGCGGGTCGTACATGGTGCGCAGCAGGCCGCCGATATGCAGCTTGGGGTTGAGCACGGTGCGGATCTTCTCGATGGTGTTCATCAGCGAGGTGAGACCCTCCAGCGCGTAGTACTCGCACTGAATCGGCACGATCACCGAATCCGCCGCGGTGAGCGCGTTGACGGTGAGCATGTTCAGCGACGGCGGGCAGTCGACGATGATGTAATCGTAGTTGCCGCGGATCCGCGCCAGCGCGTTGCGCAGGCGGAATTCCCGCATCTTCATGTCCAGCAGCTGCACTTCGGCGGCGGTCAGGTCGCCGTTGGCGGCGATCAGGTCGAAGCCGGAATCCTTGGGGGTGTCGACCACCGCGTCTTCCACGTTCACTTCGCCCATCAGCACGTCGTGGATGGTGTATTCCGGCTCGTACTTGTCCACACCGGCGCCGCTGGTGGCGTTCCCCTGCGGATCAATGTCCACCAGCAACACCTTCTTGCGCGTCGCCGCCAGGGAAGCGGCCAGATTGACGCTGCTGGTGGTCTTGCCCACTCCACCTTTCTGGTTGGCAATGGCAAAAACGGTGGTCACTGCGGTCTCCTTATTCCGGCACGTGCGGTCCGGCCCGGCTGGCGATCACCAGCACGCGGGCCTCCGCCAGTCCGGGGACCGACAGAGGCGCCACCCGGGCCCGCCAGCCGGCGGGCAGGCCGGCCAGTTCCTGGTCGGCGGCGGCCGCTTTCATGGCGAGAACGCGGCTGCCGTCGGTGATCAGGGGGGCCAGGGCCTGCAGCATGTCCGGCAGGGCGGCGAACGCCCGGCTGATGATCTGCGATGGAGCATTACGGTACTGTTCCACGCGGGTGTTCACAACCTCCACGTTGGAAAGCCCCAATTCCCGGCGGGCGTGGCGCACGAAGCGGGTTTTCTTGCCGTTGCTGTCGAGCAGCACGAAACGCAGATCCGGCCGGGCGATGGCCAGCGGGATGCCGGGCAGGCCGGCGCCGGTGCCCACGTCCAGGGTATCGCGGTCGTCCAGATGCGCCAGCACCGACAGCGAGTCCAGCAGATGGCGCTGGATCATCTCGCCCGGGTCGCGCACTGCGGTGAGGTTATAGGCGCGGTTCCATTTCACCAGCAGGTCGCGGTAATCGAGCAGCGCCTGCTGCTGGGCGTCGTTCAGCGACACACCCAGTGCCTGGAGCCCGCCGGCCAGGCGGTCCCGGTCGGTCATGCCTGCCGGGCCGCCTGGTGACGATGCTTCTTAAGGAAGATCAGCAGCAGCGAGATCGCCGCCGGGGTGACCCCGGGAATGCGGCCGGCCTGGCCGATGGTCTCCGGGCGCACATCCTCGAGTTTCTGCTTCACCTCGTTGGACAGCCCCTGCACCGCCCGGTAGTCGAAGTCCAGCGGCAGGGCCTGGTCCTCGGCGGCGCGCAGCTTGGCGATTTCCGCTTCCTGGCGGTCGATGTAGCCGGCGTACTTGGCGACGATCTCCACCTGCTCGATCACCGCCGGCGCGGCCGGCGCCAGGCCCGCCGCCTCGGCCAGCGGCCGGTAGCTCAGCTCCGGACGCTTGAGCAGATCCATCAGGGTGTACTCGTGGGGCAGCGGCTTGTCGAGCAGCGCGTTGACGCGCTCCGCTTCCGCGGTGCCGGGGCGCACGAAGGTGGCCTTGAGCCGCGCCTGCTCACGCTCCATGCCTTCGCGCTTGGCCTCGAAGGCCGCCCAGCGCTCGTCGTCCACCAGGCCCAGCTCGCGGCCTTTCTCGGTGAGGCGCAGGTCGGCGTTGTCCTCGCGCAGCAGCAGCCGGTATTCGGCGCGGCTGGTGAACATGCGGTAGGGCTCCTGGGTGCCCATGGTGATCAGGTCGTCCACCAGCACGCCCACGTAGGCTTCGTCGCGGCGCGGCGTCCAGGCCTCTTTTTCCTGGCTCAGCAGGGCCGCGTTCAGGCCCGCCAGCAACCCCTGGGCGCCGGCTTCCTCGTAGCCGGTGGTGCCGTTGATCTGGCCGGCGAAGAACAGCCCGGGCATGTGCTTGGTCTCCAGGCTGTGCTTGAGGTCCTGGGGATTGAAGTAGTCGTACTCGATGGCGTAGCCGGGCCGCGTGATGCTGGCGTTCTCGAAACCACGGATGGAACGCACCGCCTCCAGCTGGATATCGAACGGCAGGCTGGTGGAAATGCCGTTGGGGTACAGCTCGAAGGTATCCAGGCCTTCCGGTTCGACGAAGATCTGGTGGCTGTTCTTGTCCGGGTAGCGGCTCACCTTGTCCTCGATGGACGGGCAGTACCGCGGCCCGGTGCCTTCGATCACGCCGGTGAACATGGGGCTGCGGTCGAACCCGGAGCGGATGATGTCGTGGGTGCGCTCATTGGTGTGGGTAATAAAGCAGCAGGTCTGGCGCGGGTGCTCTTCCACCTTGCCCAGATAACTCATCACCGGCAGCGGCTGGTCGCCCCACTGCTCTTCCATCACCGAGAAGTCCACGGTCTTGCCGTCGATGCGCGGCGGCGTGCCGGTCTTCAGACGGTCGACGCGGAACGGCAGCTCGCGCAGCCGGCGCGCCAGGGCGTTGGAGGGCTGGTCGCCGGCGCGGCCGCCCTGGTGGTGGTCCAGGCCCACATGGATGACACCGCCCAGGAAGGTCCCGGCGGTCAGCACCACGGCGTCGGCGTGGAAGCGCAGGCCCATGTTGGTCACCGCCCCCACGCAGCGGCCGTTCTCGACGATCAGGTCGTCCACGCTTTGCTGGAACAGGGTCAGGTGGGGCTGGCTCTCCAGGGTGGCGCGGATCGCCGCCTTGTAGCGCACCCGGTCGGCCTGGGCGCGGGTGGCGCGCACCGCCGGGCCCTTGCGGGCGTTGAGCACGCGGAACTGGATACCGCCCTTATCGGTGGCGCGGGCCATGGCCCCGCCCAGGGCGTCGATTTCCCGAACCAGGTGGCTCTTGCCGATGCCGCCGATGGCCGGGTTGCAGCTCATCTGGCCCAGAGTCTCGATATTGTGCGTCAGCAGCACGGTGTCCACGCCCATGCGGGCGGACGCCAGAGCCGCTTCGGTGCCGGCGTGGCCGCCACCAATCACCAAAACGCCGAATCGCTGGGGGTAATCCATAGTCAAGCTCGCTCGCGACACGCCCCGAAAGGCCCGCCGCTTAAAATATGATCAGATCGGGCGCGCTAGTATAGTCCGAACCCAAACAAAATAAAGGGCGGGTAAAAAGCGCGTCGGCTGCGCCGGTCCGGCAGTGAGTCGACACCGGCCTTTCTATATACTTGATGCTCTGTTCGTTTTACCCCTGATATTCCCGGAGCGCATTTGGAATCACTGAACGTTTTCCTGCTGATCGGCACCGGCCTGATGTTCGTGGGGCTGCTGCTGGGCACCCTGAGTGCGCGCATCGGCGTGCCCTCCCTGCTGGTGTTCCTGGTGGTGGGCATGGTGGCCGGCGAAGACGGTATCGGCGGCATTCAGTTCGATGATTTCTCGCTGGCCTATGTGGTCAGCAACATCGCCCTGGCGATTATTCTGCTCGACGGCGGCCTGCGCACCCGGCTGACCACCTTCCGCCTGGCGTTGAAGCCGGCGCTCAGCCTGGCCACCGTGGGCGTGATGCTGTCCGCCTCGCTGGTGGGCGCCTTCGCCACCTGGTTGATGGACGTGGACTGGCGCCTGGGCCTGCTGCTGGGCGGCATCATCGGCTCCACCGACGCCGCCGCGGTCTTCAATGTGGTCAAGGGCGCCGGCGTGACCATCAACGAGCGGGTGGCCAGCACCCTGGAGATCGAATCCGGCCTCAACGACCCCATGGCGATCTTTATCACCCTGATGCTGGTGGGGGTGATGATGAACCCGGAGGTCAGCTTCGGCTGGGAAATGCTGATTACCCTGATCCAGCAGTTCGGCCTGGGCATGCTGCTGGGCCTGGGTCTGGGCGCGCTGCTCAGCGAGATTCTGCTGCGCGCGCGCAGCAACGAAGGCCTGCACGCCCTGCTGCTGTGCAGCGGCGGCGCCATGGTGTTCGCCACCACCAACCTGGCCGGCGGCAGCGGTTTCCTGGCGGTGTACCTGGCCGGCCTGGTGGCGGGCAACCGGCGCGGCGGCACCGGCGACAACGTGCTGCGCTCGATGGATTCCCTGGCCTGGCTGGCCCAGTCCGGCATGTTTTTGATGCTGGGGCTGCTGGTGACGCCCTCGGAGCTGATCGGCGACGGCCTGATCAATGCCCTGCTGGTGGCGCTGTTCCTGATGGTGGTGGCACGCCCGCTGTCGGTGTGGGTCAGCCTGCTGCCGTTCCGTTTCAAGTGGCGCGAGAAGCTGTTTATCTCCTGGACCGGTCTGCGCGGCGCCGTGCCCATTGTGCTGGCGGTGTTCCCGTTGCTGGCCGGCGTCGGCCAGACCCGGCTGCTGTTCGACATCACCCTGGTGGTGGTGCTGATTTCGTTGCTCGCCCAGGGCGCCAGCCTGCGCTACATGGCGCGCTGGTTGAAGGTATCGGTGCCGGCCACCACACCGCCCAAACAGATGGTGCCACTGGCGGCCACCGGCGACCGCTATGTCATGCAGTTCGAGGTGGACGCCTCCGCCAAGGCGGAAGGCCAGCGGCTGGGGGCGATCACCACGCCGCGCATCACGCCGCTGCTGATTATCCGCAATAAGGAGTTCCGCAACCTGGCCGAGGACCCGGTGATCGAGGCCGGTGATCTGGTCACCTGGCTGGCGCCGGTGGGCGAGCGCGACTATTTATCGGATCTGTGCCACCGTCTCTCCAAGGACGAGAAGCGCTTCTACGGCGATTTCTTCGTGCGCGGCGGCGTGCCGGTGGAGCAGCTGGTGGCGGTGTACGGCATCGAGCAGATCGACCCTCTGCTGCACGGCCTGACCGTGGAGGCGGTGTTCGAGCGGCAGTTCGGCCAGCAGGCCGTGGTGGGCGACACGGTACGGTTGGGCGGCCTCAAGCTGCGCGCCCGCACCGTGGAGCAGGGCCGCGTGCTGCTGATCGGCATCAAACTGCCCAAATAATCTTCGCAACCTTCACTGGAGCGCCCATGACCCGATTCGATAACCACCGTGTTGTGATCACCGGCGCCGGCGCCGGCATCGGCCGCCTGATGGCGGAGAAGCTGGCCGCCCGGGGCGCCGAAGTGATCGTCACCGCGCGGCGCATCGCCGCCGCCCGCGAGGTGGTGGAGTGCATCCGTAACGCCGGCGGCAACGCCCATGCCTACACCCTGGACGTGAGCAAGATCGCCACCATCGCCCGTTTCCGCGACAAGCTGCACGAGGAGCGCGGGCCGATCAGCATGCTGATCAACAACGCCGGGGTGGTGTTCGGCGGCGAATTCGAACAGGTCGACCTGCAGCGCCACCTGGACACCTTCAAGGTCAACAGCGAAGGGCTGATGGCCTGCACCCACGCCTTCATGGACGATCTGATCGCGGCGCCGCGCGCCCATCTGGTCAATATCGCCAGCGCCTCGGCGTTTATCGGCCTGCCCTACGGCAGCACCTACGCGGCCAGCAAATGGGCGGTGGTGGGCTTTTCCGAATCCCTGCGCCTGGAGATGCTGGAGCGCGGCCTGAAACAGGTGAAGGTGACCACCGTTTGCCCCAGCTATATCGCCACGGGCATGTTCAAGGGCGTTAAAACGCCGCTGTTCTCGCCCATGCTGACGCCCAACCGGGTGGCCGACAGCATTCTCAACGGGGTGGCCAAGGGGGAAGCGTTCGTGATCGAGCCGCCCATGGCCCGCTCCGTGGAGCTGCTCAAGGGGGTGCTGCCGCGCAAGCTCTGGGATCAGGTGGCCCGGCGCACCGGCGTTTCCACCTCCATGTACAGCTGGAAGGGCAAGGACAAGGGCTGAGCCCGCCGCCGGCCGTTCAACTCTGTGTATAGCCGTTCTCAAGGCGCTTACAAAGCGCCGATTCACCCTGTAGCCGCGACACACCGCTGCTCCGTCAATGTCAGTCAACGCTTGTTCGCTAAGAATGCCGGGCTGTTGTGAAGCGAACCCTCCGGTTCGCGTCCGGAATTGCTGACGAGGGTGTGTTATGCCGACCTACAAGGCCCCCCTGCGCGATATGCGCTTTCTGATCAATGAAGTGTTCGACTTCGAGAGCCACTACAAGACGCTGCCCAACGGCGAGGAAGCCACGCCGGACATGGTGGAAGCGATCCTTGGCGAGCTGGCCAAGTTGTGCGAGAACACCATCGGTCCTCTCTACCACAGTGGCGATCACGAGAGCTGCAAGCTGGAAGACGGCCAGGTCACCACGCCCAAGGGCTATAAAGAAGCCTACCAGGAGTACGTGGCCGGCGGCTGGCAGGGCCTGTCCCACCCGGCGGAGTACGGCGGCCAGGGCCTGCCCATGTCGCTGGGCCTGTTCAAGCAGGAAATGATGGGCACCGCCAACTGGCCCTTCGCCATGTACCCGGGCCTGTCGCTGGGCGCCATGAACACCATTCAGCTGCACGGTGACGAGGATCAGAAGGCCACCTATCTGACGCCCCTCACCGAAGGCACCTGGGCGGGCACCATGTGCCTGACCGAGCCGCAGTGCGGCACCGACCTGGGTCAGGTGAAGACCAAGGCGGAGCCCCAGGCGGACGGCTCCTACAAGATCACCGGCACCAAGATCTTTATTTCCTCCGGCGACCACGATCTCACCGAGAACATCGTTCACATCGTGCTGGCCCGTCTGCCGGACGCGCCCAAGGGCACCAAGGGCATTTCCCTGTTCATCGTGCCCAAGTACCTGCCCGGCAAGATCGGCGAGAGCAACGGCGTGGTGTGCGGTTCCCTGGAAAAGAAGATGGGCATCAAGGCGTCCGCCACCTGCGTGATGAACTTCGACGAGGCCACCGGCTTTATGATCGGCGAGGAGAACAAGGGCCTGGAGTGCATGTTCACCTTCATGAACTCGGCGCGCATCGGCACCGCCTGCCAGGGCATCGCCCACGCCGAGCTGGCCTACCAGGGTTCACTGCCCTACGCCAAGGAACGCCGTTCCATGCGCGCCCTGTCCGGCAAGAAAGACCCGGACGCGGTGGCGGACGCCCTGATCCACCACGGTGACGTGCGCCGCATGCTGCTCAAGCAGAAAGCGATCGCCGAGGGCGGCCGGGCGATGATCTACTTCGCCGCCCAGTACGCGGACAACATGATCTCCGGGATGCTGGAAGACGATCAGGAAAAATACGATCGCTGGGACAGCGAGCTGGGCTTCCTGACGCCGATCCTGAAGGGCTTCCTCACCGAGAAGGGCCTGGAAGTGGCCAACGACGCCATGCAGATTTTCGGCGGCCACGGCTACATCAAGGAACACGGCATGGAGCAGATCGTGCGCGACGCGCGCATCGCCACGCTCTATGAGGGTACCACCGGCATTCAGGCCCTCGACCTGCTGGGCCGCAAGGTGCTGCTCTCCAGCCGCGGCAAGTGCGTCCGCGATTTCTCCAAGAAGCTGGTGGATTTCGGCACCAAGAACCTGCGCGACGGCCAGCTGCGTCCCTACGCCTGGAAGCTGCTGAAGATCGCCGCCGAGTGGAACTACCTGACCACCCGCATCATGCTCAACGCCGCCAAGGACCGGGAGATGGTCGGCACCGCCAGCCACGATTTCCTGATGTACTCAGGCTACGCGATGATGGCGTACTTCTGGGCGCTGCAGGCGAAAGTGGCGGCGGACAAGCTGGAGCACGGCGGCGCCGAGCCGAAGGAGTTCTACCAGGCCAAGCTGGCCACCGCGGAGTTCTTCTTCGAGCGCATGCTGCCCACCGCCAAGGGCCACGCGGAAGCGGCCCTGAAACCCACCAAGAGCACCATGCAGCTGGCGCCGGAGCACTTCTCGTTCGACTACGAGTGATCCAGCCCGGCCAGCGGCAGCAGTTCGTCGAGACGGTCGATCACCAGATCGGCCTGATCGACGAACCGCTGGTTGCCGGGGTTGCGCAATAGACACGCGGCCATGCCCGCGTTGCGCGCGGCCTGCAGGTCGTAGACGAAATCCCCCACGTACACGCACGCCTCGGGCGGCACGCTCAATCGCCGGCTGAGCATCAACAGCCCCTCCGGATCCGGTTTCGGGGCACAATCCTCCCGCGTGAGAATGCAGTCCACCGCCAGATCCAGAATCTCGCCGGTGCGGGCCACCGCGGCCCGGCTGTTGCGGGTGAGGATGCCGGTGGGTACCCGCGCCCGCGCCAACCGTTGCAGCAGGGACTCGGCGCCGTCGATCCATTCGGCGGCGTCGGCGCCGCGCATCTCGAACTCGTGCAGGCGTTGGCGGCCCTGCTCGGCGCGGGCGGCGTCCTCCAGCCGGTCCAGGTACTCGAGCACGCCGATGCCCTCGGGCACGCCGACCTCGGCGCGGATGGCGGTGAAATCAAGCCGGGTGTCCGCCAGGGTGCCGTCCAGATCGAACAGCACGGCGGCGAACCTTTGGGGGGTCGCAGTCGTCATTCCGGCAGTCTGCGGCCGGCGCCCGCAAGGCGTCGTCAAGAAAAGACCCGGCGCTTCTCGAAGGTCTGCAGGGAGGCGTCGAGGAAATCCTCGATCACTTTCAGCAGCTGCGGCGACATGGTGATGCGCCGCCGGCGGCGGTCCTGGTCGTCCACGGTCTCGTCCAGCAGACCCTTCTCAATGGCGGTCTGCACGTACTTCACCGCGGTGCGGTGGCTGACCTTGGGCATGAAACGGTAGAGCTCGGTTTTGGTGAACGCCCGGTCCCGGGCCAGCCACATGCGGGTGAAAAGATCGGAATAGTTCAGATCGTAGAACACCTCATCACCGAACAGGGCGCCCCAGTGGGCATCGGATTCCTGCAAGGCGATCACAAAGGCGCGGCGACGACGGTCGGCGTATTTTTTTGGCATTAGGGCCCTTCCCGTTCCGTTGAATCGCCGATGATAACGGAAAGCGGGAAGGGTCTCGACGCCGGATCAGGGGCGGCGGCGGCGCCCGGCGGCCAACACCAGGGCCAGCCACAGCCAGCCCAGGCCGCCGCCCCCGCCGCTGTCGTCGTCGGCCGGTGGGGCCGCCTCGCCGTCGTCGGCGGTGAGGTTCAGGTCGACGTGCAGCGGGTCGTGGTCGGACGACCGGTAGGCATCGGCGGCGAAGAAGTCGTCGATCTGCTGATCGCTTTTGAAGTCCTGGTTGTAATCCAGCGCCCGGGGTTCGTCCGCGTTGATGTGCCAGGCGCCGGCGTCGACCACCCGGGCATCCAGGGACGGGCTGGCCAGGGCGTGATCCAGATGTCCGGTTTCGCCGTCGAAGAGGTAGCTGTAGGCCTGGTCGCCCTGGAAGCGGGTGAGCAGATCCACGAAGCCCTGGTCCTGGAAGGCCCGCACCGGGTCTTCCAGGGCATAGGCGTTCAGGTCGCCGAGCACCAGAACATCCTCGTCCGCCACCCCGGTGGGCTGCCCGGCCAGCCAGGCGAGCTGGTCCTCGGCGGCCTGGGTGCGCTCCGCGTTCCAGCAGCTCTGGCCATCGTCCTGGGCCGCGTTGACGCCGTCGTCCGGGCAACTGCCCTTGGACTTGAAGTGGTTGACCACCAGCGTCAGCACTTCGTCGTTGTTGAGCAGGCGGAAACTCTGTGCCAGGGGCTGGCGGTTGGTTTCGTTGCCGAAGGCACCGGTGTCCAGGGTCGCCGCCTCGCCGGCTTCGGCCACCACGTCGTCGCGGTAAAGCAGCCCCACGGCGATGGCGTCGGTGCCCAGCCCGGCCTCGCCGTGGGCCACGAAGCGCCACGCCGGCCCCAGGGCCTCGGCCAGTTCGGCGACCGCCGAATCCGGCCCGTAGCCGTCGTTCTCGATTTCCATCAAACCGATGATGTCCGCGTCCAGGGCGGTGAGCGCCGCCACCAGCTTGGCTTTCTGGCGCGCCAGTTCCTCGGCGTTGTCGGCCCCGCGGGCGGTGGGGAAGCCGCCGCCCTGGCCGTCGCCGTTGAAAAAGTTGAGCACGTTGAAGGCGGCCACCCGCAGGTTGCTGCCCGGCGCCCGGGGCGGCGCCGCCGGACGCGGGTTGGCGGCGCGGAAGGTGATGTCGTCCACCGGCTGCAGGCGCCACTCTTCGAAGCTGTAGCTGACGATCGCGCGGAAATCAGAATCCACGCGGTCGCCGACCCGCAGTGTGTTGGTAGCGGAAAGGCCACCCTCGGGGTAGCGCACCGGGTCCGGGTTCTGGGTATTGAGACCGTCATCGAGAATGATCCTGCCCAAAGCGTTGCTGTCCGCCACCGCCTTCGCCGGCGCGCCCGGTTCGGCCACCTGGGTGGGAATCCACTGGCGCTCCTCGGCAAGCACCACGCTGCCGAAGCGGGCCAGGTCATAGACCTCGGTGACGGTGAGCGTCTGGCTGACGGTGACCAGCATGTCTTCCAGGGCTTCCGGGGCGCTCAAATCGGCGAACGGCAGCGCGAAGGCCACCGGCTCCAGGGTTTGCTCCACCGCGCAGACCAGCGGCTCGCCCTGCAGGCTCACCTGGGTCTGCTCGAAGTATTCGCCGGCGGTGCCCGCCAGCCGGACCCGCTCACCGGGGTTCACCGCCGCGTTGGGGGCGTACACGAACAGGCCTTCCGAGGTGGCCGGGTTGTCGTCCCGGTCGGCGACCGGCTCCATCAGGAAGAAGCCGTCCAGGTCCGGGTAAACGGCGCTGACCACGGATTCCACCACCACGGTTTCGCCGTCCAGGGGCGTGCTGGCGCCACTGCCCTGCACCGCCGACACCGGTGTGTCCGCGTCGCCGCAGGCGCCCAGCGCCGGGGGCGGATCGCCGCCGTCACCACCACCACCGTCACCGGCCCCTTCGCCATAGACGCCCAGGCCATCGAGGGTGTCCTGGGGAAAGGCCCGCCACTGGTCGGCGGGGTCGAAGGTGTCGTCGATCACGGTGTCGCCGGTGGTGACGGTTTCCAGCCGGCGCAGGGTCTGGTTGACGGTGGTGGTGTCGCCGCTGCCCCAGGCGCTGCCCGGGTCCTCGCCAACCCGGCCGAAACTGTCGACCACGCCGTTGGCGTCGCGGAGCACATAGGCGTCGTCGCCGTTGTGGCTGATCACGCCGCTGCTGATATCGCCGAGCCCGGCCAGCGGCGCCTCGGCCTGGCTGCTGACGATCACCAGCACCGCCCCGGGGGCCAGACTCTCGCCGTCCAGCTCGAGCACGCCGGAGGCGTCGGTGCCGCCGTTGGCGTAGCGTTCCAGGCGGTAACCGTCCAGGCTGATGGCGCCGGCGCCGCCGTTGTAGAGCTCCAGAGCCTTGTTAAAGCCGCTGCCTTCCACATACTCACTGATCAGAACGTCCGCGTGAACGCCACCGGCCATTAAACTGCCGGCGATTACCCAGGATAACGCCTTCATGTCTGGCTCCGCCTTTGGATGTCATGCTCAGACTGAGGGTCGGGTATGACCAGCGGGTGGCGAGACCATGGCAGATATCTTGCAACCCATGATTTTACGAGCGTTACCCGCAGCACCGGGGTACCTTGGAAGTCTTACAAGGAAGGCACAGTCAGGCCGGAAAGGCTCTGCTAATATGAAAGAAATCACCACTTTCCATAATAAAAAGGGGATGGCATGAAAACGTTGAGTCCCGTGGATCAACTGTTTCTGTATTTGGAGAAACGCCAGCAGCCGATGCATGTGGCGGGACTGCAGTTGTTTTCATTTCCGGAGGGCGCCGGCCCCAAGTACGTCAGCGAGCTGGCGCGCTCGATCCGCGAGTATTCCTCGCCGGAACCGCCCTTCAACCAGCGTCTGACCCGCCGCTTCGGCCAGTACCAGTGGATGGAAGACCAGCAGTTCGACATGGATCACCATTTCCGCCATGAAGCGCTGCCCAAACCCGGTCGCATCCGTGAGCTGCTGTCGCTGGTGTCCGCGGAGCACTCCAACCTGCTGGACCGGGAGCGGCCACTGTGGGAAGCCCATCTGATCGAGGGCATCCGCGGCCGTCAGTTCGCACTGTATACCAAGGTGCACCACTCGGTGGTGGACGGTATCTCCGCCATGCGCATGGGCATGCGCGCGCTGTCGCCGGACCCGGAAGAGCGGGATCTGCCGCCGGTGTGGGCCTACAAGCCGAAGAAGCGCGGCCGGGGCCTGCCCAGCAACCCGGTGGACGCGGTCAGCAGCCTGGCCCGTCTGACCACCGGCGCCAGCCGCCAGATCGCCACGGTGCCGGCGCTCGCCCGGGAGATCTACAGCGTCACCCAGAAGGCCAAGGACGACCCCAATTTCGTTTCCATCTTCCAGGCCCCGGACACCATTCTGAACCAGTGCATCACCGGGTCCCGGCGGTTCGCGGCGCAGAGTTATTCGCTGGATCGCCTCAAGCGTTTGTCCGGCGCCTTTAACTGCACCCTCAACGATGTGGTGCTGAGCATGTGCGGGCACGCGCTGCGGGAATACCTGATCAGCCAGAACGCCCTGCCCGACCGCCCGCTGATCGCCATGGTGCCGATGTCCCTGCGCAAGGACGACAGCGCCGGCGGCAACCAGATCGCGATGATCCTCGCCAACCTGGGCACGCACATCTGCGACCCGGCCAACCGTCTGCGTGTGGTGCAGGCGTCGGTGCGCGAGGCGAAGAAGCGTTTCTCGCAAATGAGCCCGGAAGAAATTCTTAATTTCACCGCGCTCAGCATGGCGCCCACCGGCTTGAATCTGCTCACCGGCCTGGCGCCGAAATGGCGTGCCTTCAACGTGATTATTTCCAACGTGCCGGGGCCGCGCGAGCCGCTGTACTGGAACGGTGCGCGGCTGGAGGGCATGTACCCGGTGTCCATCGTGCTGGACCGCATCGCCTTGAACATGACGCTGACCAGTTACCGGGGTCAGATCGAATTCGGGCTGATTGCCTGCCGCCGGACACTGCCGTCCATGCAGCGTCTGCTGGATTATCTGGAGCAATCGATACGCGAACTGGAGATCGCCGCCGGGTTCAAATAAGCCCGGCGCGACGCCGGCCGCGTTTAACAAAAAAAGGCTTGGAACGGCGCAAAAAAGGGTAGTAAAGTCAAATTGCTGCAGATTTGGCAGTGGTTGGTTTTGGTAGTTGCCTTCCTTCGCGTGAAGCCCAAGAAGTCTCCGAACACCCCCTCCTGGTTTGCAAGCAACACCCTATGTTCAGTTTTTTCGAGGTATTGATTCAATGGCTACTGGTACCGTGAAATGGTTCAACGAATCCAAGGGTTTCGGCTTTATTTCCCAGGATGACGGTGGCGCGGATGTGTTCGTGCATTTCAGCGCGATCAACGGCTCGGGCTTCCGCACTCTGGCGGAAGGTCAGAAAGTCACTTTCGACATTCAGCAAGGTCCCAAGGGACCGCAGGCCGCGAACGTCGTCGGCGAATAAGACGACCTCAACGACCGGGAAGAACCCCGCTTCATGCGGGGTTTTTTCTTGCCCGCCAAAAACGGAACCAGGAACTAGACCATGACCACCACGCTGTACGGGGCCGAAGTCAGTTACTTCACCGGAAAAGTCCGCGCCTACCTGCGCTGGGCCGCGATACCGTTCGAGGAGGTACTCTCCACCGCCGACGTCTACCGCCAGGTGATCGTGCCGGCGGTGGGCGCGCCGGTGATCCCGGTGCTGCGCGATGGGAACGGTCGCATCCTCCAGGACAGCACGGTGATCATCGAAACCCTGGAACAGGCGCGAACCGACGACGGCCCGGCGCTGCACCCGGCCACGCCGTTGCGCAAGCTGGTGGCGCTGATGCTGGAAGCCTACGGGGACGAGTGGCTGGTGATTCCGGCCATGCATTACCGGTGGTTCTACGACCGCGACTGGGCGATGGCGGAATTCGGCGCCATGAACGCCCCCGATGAGTCCGCGGAAAACCAGCTGGCCATCGGCCAGAAACTGGCGGTGCCGTTCTCCAAGGCGGCCACCCTGCTGGGCGCCACCGAGGACATGGTGCCCGCGGTGGAGACCGCCTACGAGAACCTGCTCGCCGAGCTGGACGCCCATTTCGCCGAGCACCCGGCCCTGCTGGGCGGCCAGGCGACGATCGCGGATTTCGGCCTGATCGGGCCGCTCTACGCCCACCTGTACCGGGACCCCACGGCCGGCAAACTGATGCGCGAACGGGCGCCGAACGTGGCACGCTGGGTGGAGCAATTGCATTTCGAGCCCGGCGGCCTGCGCGCCCCGCTGGACGACAACGACAGCATCCCGGAAACCCTGCTGCCGGTGCTCAAGCGCCTGGCCAGGGAAATGTTGCCGGCGATGGTGGACGTGGCCCATCACGTGCGCGCCTGGATGGCGGAACACCCCGGCGAGACCCTGCCCCGGGCGCTGGGCAGTCACGCCTTTACCCTGGAGGGCCGCGAAGGCAGCCGTATCATCCGCCCCTACAGCCTGTGGATGATCCAGCGGGTGCGCGACCACCTGAACGGCCTGGACGCGGACAACCGCCGCCGGGCGGATACGTTCCTGCGCGATATCGGCGCCGAGGCGCTGATCGACTTCCCGGACCCGCCGCGCCTGGCCCAGCACAAGCTCACCGTGCGCCCGGCCTGACGCCGGGCTAGATAATGCCCTGCCCCAGCATCGCCCGCGCCACGCGCTGAAAGCCGGCGACACTGGCGCCGGTCAGGTAATCCGGACGGGCTTCATCGCCGCCGTGTTCCAGACAGCGGCGGTGGATGCGCTCCATGATGTCGCGCAACCGCCGGTCCACCTCGCCGGCGGACCAGGATTCGCGGCGGCTGTTCTGGCTCATTTCCAGGCCGCTCACCGCCACGCCGCCGGCGTTGGCCGCCTTGCCCGGCGCGTACAGCATGTCGCTGTCCTTGAACACCGCCACCGCCGCCGCGGTGCACGGCATATTGGCGCCTTCCGCCAGCCAGCGACAGCCGTTGTCCACCAGCCGCCGGGCGTCGTCTTCCTCCAGTTCGTTTTCCGTGGCACAGGGCAGCGCCACCTGGCAGTCGAACCGCCACGGCCGCTCCCCTTGATAATGCTCGATGCCGTCAAACTCTTCAGCGAGCCGGTCCAGGCTGCCACCGTCCGCCTTGATGCGCGCCACCGCGTCCAAGTGGGCGTCGTCCAGGCCCTCGGGGGCGTGAACCGTGCCACGGGAATCGGACAGGGTGACCACGGTGGCGCCTTCCTCGAGCGCCTTGGCGGCGGCGTGCCGGGCCACGTTGCCGGCGCCGGACACCGCCACGGTCTTGCCGCTGAGATTCTCAGTCTGATGGGCCAGCATGCTCTGTAGAAAATAGATCACGCCGTAGCCGGTGGCTTCCGGCCGCAGCACACTGCCGCCGAAGTCCACACTCTTGCCGGTGAAGGCGCCGCCGAAGGAACGGGACAATTTGCGGTACATGCCGAACAGATAGCCCACTTCGCGCATGCCCACGCCCATGTCACCGGCGGGCACGTCGATGTCCGGCCCCATGTGATGGTGAAACTCCGCCATCAACGCCTGGCAGAAACGCATGATCTCCGCGTCGCTGCGTCCCTTGGGGTCGAAATCGGCGCCGCCCTTGCCGGCGCCCAACGGCAGCCCGGTGAGCGCGTTTTTGATGGTCTGTTCCAGCGCCAGAAAAGAGAGCACGTCCAGGTTCACCGAGGGGTGGAAACGCAGCCCGCCTTTGTAGGGGCCCAGGGCGCCGTTCATCTGCACCCGGTAGGCCCGGTTGACCTGAACCTGGCCCCGGTCGTCCACCCATGGCACGCGGAAACGGATCGCCCGCTCCGGCTCCAGCAGCCGGGCAAGCAGCCCTTGCTCTTGCAGCTCCGGGTGCTGGTCCAGATACCCGGAGACACTTTTCAGCAGGCTTTCAACGGCCTGGTGAAAATGGGCGTGGTGAGGGTCGCGTTGTTTGATCTCATTTAAAAGCGCTGACATATCCATGCCACCATGGAAAAGGAAGGCGGGTGAAATACAAGTCGGCGTGCGTTTAAAAAGGGTAAAACCTCAGCCGTCCAGGCGCCGCTTGCGGGCCGGCCAGTCCGGCATCCGGCGGTCCATCAAGGCGTGGAAGGCGGGGCCGTGGTGCATGTATTCCAGATGGCAAAGCTCGTGCATCACCACATAGTCGATCACCGCCGGCGGGTACTGCATCAGTGCCAGGCTCAGGTTGATGTAGCCGCGCCGGGACAGCGAGCCCCAGCGGCTGCGCATCTTTTTCACCCGCAGCACCGGCAGCCGGTGGCCCCGTTCCGCGAACCAGGGAAACTGCCGTTCGATGCTCTCCTGGAAGCGGGTCCGCGCCAGCCCGCGCCACCACTCGTGCACCGCGTGGCTGACGGCGGCTTCGTCGTGGGGGTCGGGCACGCCCACGTGGAGTTCGTCGCCGTGGCGTGCCACCCGCGCCCTGGCGGCGGCGGCGACGCGCAGGGTGAGCGGCTCACCCAGGTACTGGCAGGGGTCGCCGTCGCGCCAGCGCACCCGGGGCCGGGCCGCCATGCGTTGCTGCTGATCGCGGATCCAGTCCCGGCGTGAGTCCACGAAGGCTTCCACCCGGTAGGCGGCCAGTTTTAGTGGAGCGCGCACCTGCACACTGCCGTCCACGCGCACCCGCACTTCCAGGGAGCGCCGCCGGCTGCGCACCAGTTCGTATTCAAGAGGCGGGGGACTGTCGCGGTGCACCGGGCAGCTCCTGTTCCAATTGATGTTTCACGGCGTCGGCGGATTTGGCGTAGGGCGCCAGCCAGGCGTACAGCACCGGAATAATAAACAGGGTGAGCACGGTGGCGAACAACAGACCGCCGAGAATCACCACGCCGATGGTGATGCGGCTTTCCGCGCCGGCGCCGGTGGCCAGCACCAAAGGCACGGCGCCGAAGATGGTGGACACCCCGGTCATCAGCACCGGCCGGAAGCGGATGATGGCGCCCTGGTAGGCCGCCTCGGCCACGCTGTAACCCTGATCCCGAAGCTGGTTGGCGAACTCGACGATCAGAATGCCGTTCTTCGCCATCAGGCCGAGCAGCATGATCATACCGATCTGACTGTAGATGTTCAGGCTGTTACCGGTGACCCGCAGCGCCAGGATCGCGCCGGCGATGGCCAGCGGCACCGTGAGCATGATGATCAGCGGGTGGATCCAGCTTTCGAACTGGGCCGCCAGCACCAGGAAGACGATCAGCAGGGCCAGGCCGAAGGTGATGAAGATCGCCGACGACGCCTCGGTGAATTCCTCCGCCATGCCCTTGTAGCTGAGGCGCGCTTCCAGCGGCAGAGTGTCGTTGACGGTCTGCTCCACGAAGTCGATGGCGCGGCCCAGGTCATAGCCTTCGGCCATGTTGGCGGACAGGGTGATCGCCGGCAGCCGGTCCACCCGGCGCAGTTCCGGCGAGGCGCCCACGGTTTTCAGATCCACCACACTGGAGAGCGGCACCAGCTCGCCGGCGTCGGTGCGCACGTAAATCGGATTAACGTCGTCGGGCACCCGCGCTTCGCTTTCGTTGGCTTCCAGCAGCACATCGTACTCGCGGCCCCGGTCCACATAGGTGGAGGCCTGCAGGGTGGCGAACATGGCCTGCAGAGTCTGGCCCACGTCCGCGGCGGACAGGCCGAAGTCGGCGGCCCGCTCCCGGTTTAGTTCCACGTTGAGCTGCGGCTGGGTTTCCTCGTAGTTGGTGTCCACGCTGAGCAGGTTGGGGTTGTCCTCCATGGAGGCCATCACCGATTCGCTCCAGCGCTGCACCGATTCGTAGTCCGGCCCGCCGATCACCACTTCAAGCTGCTGGTTGAAGGCGCTCTGCCCCAGGCCCGGCGGGTTCACCGCGAACGCGCGCAGGCCCGCCACCTGGCCCAGCTCGCCGCGCAGTTGCTGGACGATCTCCTGCTGGCTGCGCTGGCGCTCGCCCCAGGGTTTGAGCCGGGTGATCATAAAGGCGTTTTCCGGCTGCCCCCGGAAGCCGACGATGGACAGCACCCGCTCGGCCTCGCCGTTGTCCACCAACGGCTGCATCAGGGCTTCCACCTCCTTGATGTGGTGGGTGGTGTAGTCCGCGGTGGCGCCCTGGGGCGCGGTGGCCGGCACGATGAACACGCCCCGGTCCTCGGTGGGCGCCAGCTCCCGGGGCACGCCGGTGTACGCCAGGCCGGCCAGCACACAGATCAGCGCCGCCACGCCCAGCACCGGCCAGGGGTTGGCCAGGCAACGCTTCAGGCCCCTGGCGTAACCGCCGTTAAGACGGGCCAGACCCCGCTCGAGCAGGTGTTTGTTTTCGTCTTCCTTGCGGTGGCGGTGCAGCCAGCGCGAGCACAGCATCGGCGCCAGGCTGAGCGCCACCACGCTGGAAATCACCACCGCCGCCGCCAGGGTGAAGCCGAACTCGCCGAACAGCCGCCCCACGTCGCCGCCCATGAACGAAATCGGCACGAACACCGCCACCAGGGTGAGGGTGGTGGCGACCACCGCGAACGCCACCTGGCGTGCCCCCAGGTAGGCGGCCACCAGCCGGGATTCGCCTTCGTCGATACGGCGTTGAATGTTCTCCAGCATGACGATGGCGTCGTCGACCACCAGGCCGATGGCGAGGATCAGCGCCAGCAGGGTGAGCACGTTGATGGAGAAATCCAACGCCCCCAGGCCCATGAAGGCGCCGATCACCGACACCGGAATAGTGACGGCCGGGATCAGGGTGGCGCGCAGGTTGCCCAGGAACGCGAAGATCACCAGGATCACCAGGGTCATGGACAGGCCCAGGGTGATCAGCACTTCCCGGATGGAGGCGCGGATAAACAGGGATTCGTCGTAATTGACGTCCAGCGCGATGTCGGCGGGCAGGTTTTCGCGGATCCGCTCGATCTCGGCGCGCACATTGTCCGAGACCGACACGGTGTTGGCCTTGGATTGGCGGATAATGCCCAGGCCCACGGCGGTCTCGCCGTTGGCGCGCAGCTCGGTGTCGTCGTTCTCGACCCCCAGCTCCACCCGCGCCACGTCGCCCACCCGCAACTGGTAGCTGCCCTGCTGACGCAGCACCAGATCGCGGAATTCCTCCACGGTGGCGAGCCGGTTGTCGGCGCGTACCGTGAAGCTGCGGCTGTCGGACTCCAGGCGCCCGGCGGGCAGCTCCACGTTATTGGCGCGCAGCGCCGTGGCGATGTCGTTGACCGCGATGCCATTGGCGGCCATGCGCTGGCGGTCCAGCCAGACCCGCATGGCGTAGCGGCGCTCGCCGCCGATGTTCACCTCGGACACGCCGTCGAGCACCGCGAAGCGGTCCACCAGGCTGCGTTCGGCGAAGTCGGTGAGTTCCTGGGTGGCCAGGGTGTCGCTGCTGAGCGTCACCCAGATGATCGGCCGGGCGTCGGAGTCGCTCTTCGCGATCACCGGCGCTTCGGCTTCTTCGGGGAGCTGATTGATGATGCGGGACACGGCGTCGCGCACGTCGTTGGCGGCGATATCCAGGTCCCGGTCCAGATCGAATTCCACCGAGGTGCGCGCCGAGCCCAGCCGCGAGCGGGACTCTATCCGGCTGACGCCCTCGACGCCGGCGATGGCCCCTTCCACCACCTGGATGATCTGGGTGTCCAGCACCTCCGGGGCGGCGCCTTCGTAGGTGACTTCCACGGACACCTGGGGCGGGTCGATATCGGGATATTCGCGGATCGGCAGCTTCATCAGCGCACTGATGCCGAAGACCACGATCAGCAGGCTGACCACGGTGGCGAAGACCGGCCGTTTGACCGACACATCGCTGAGCACCATCAGGCCGGCTCCTCCAGGAGCGCGCGCTGGGCGGGCATCAGAGCCCCTTCATCATCGACCACCTTGACCGGCGCGCCGCTGCCGAGACGGCTGTGGCCGTTAACGATCACCGGTTGCCCCTGGTCCAGGCCGGCGGTGATTTCCACCCAGCCGTCGCGGCGCCCGCCCAGACTCACCGGCAGCCGCTCGGCGACATCGTCGTTGCTCACCGTGAACACATAGCTCTGCGCACCCTGGGAGATCACCGCCTGCTCCGGCACCAGCAGCGCCGGATGCTCCGCCAGCAACACCGACACCTGCAGGAACTGGCCCGGGCGCAGCAGGGAGTCGGCGTTATCCAGCAGCGCCTTGACCGTCAGGCTGCGGCTGGCGGCCTCCACGCGACTGTCGAGCATGGCGATTCTGCCGCGGAACACCTTGCCCGGGTAGGCGTCGCTGGTGACCTCCACGGTCAGATTGGGGCGGATCTCGGACAGGTAGCGTTCCGGCACCTGGAAGTTCACCTCCAGGTTGCGCACGCTGTCCAGGGTGGTGATCGGCGCCCCCACCTGCAGGAAGGCCCCCTCGTCCACCTGGCGCAGCCCCACCACGCCGTCGAACGGCGCGCGCAGGTAATGGTCATCCAGTGCCACGCGGCTGGACTCCATGGTCGCCCGGGCGGACTCCATGGTGGTTTTCAGGTTGGCGACTTCCGCTTCGGAAATGGCGCTGCCGCCGACCAGCCGTGACGCACGCTGGTAATCGGAGAGCGCGCGCTGGTAGTCGGCGCGGGTGCGGTCGGTCTCGGCGCGGGCGGCGCGGTCGTCCAGGGTCACCAGCAGGTCGCCGGCCTCCACTTCCTGGCTTTCCTGGAAATGGATCTTGTCGACCCGGCCGTCCACCTGGGTGACCAGGACAATGGCGCGGGTGGCGCGGGCGGTGCCCACCACTTCCAGGTTGTCACTCAGCGGCCGGCTGATGGCGGGCACCACGTTCACCGTCGTGGCGGGACGCTGCGGCGCGGCGGCGCTCTCCCCGTCACTCAACCACCACCAACCGGCGGCGGCCAGTACGGCGATCACCGCCAGACCCGCGATCACTCGCAACATTATTCTACTCCAGGCTCACAGGCACCCCGGTGCCTGTTGAGGCCGGCCCGGCTTAAGGTGCGCTCGGTTTATCATTAGGATATCGGCCCGTCCCTGGCCGGGCCCACGCGCGAACGCCCCGGGCCTGCCAGGTAACAGACCCGGTCCGGTGAGCGTGGTTCCCGCAGCCTACACGGTTTCCGCTTCTGGCAGGGTGAAAATTCGGATCAACGGGAAGGAAAAACGGGCCGGCGGACGCCGGCCCGGGCAGGGGGTGTCACACCATTTCCGCGCGCATCTTCTTCTTGTCCAGTTTGCCCACCGAGGTGCGGGGCAGCTCGTCCACGAACACCACCCGGTCGGGGATGCCGTAGCGGCTGATCACGCCTTTGTCCGCGTACTGGCTAACCAGTTCTTTGATGGCGTCTTCGTCCACGTCGCCGCCCTTGACCACCAGGGCCACCGGACGCTCACCCCATTTCTGGTCCTCCACGCCGACCACCGCGCATTCGGCCACGCCGTCGTGCTGCAGGATCAGCCCTTCCAGATCCAGCGAGGAGATCCACTCGCCGCCGGTCTTGATCACGTCCTTGATGCGGTCGGTGATCTTGAGCCAGCCGTCGGCATCGATCACGCCGATATCGCCGGTGTGCATCCAGCCGCCGTGCCACAGTTTCTTGGAGTTGTCCTCGTCCTTCAGGTAGCCCTGGGTGAGCCAGGGCGCGCGCAGCACCAGCTCGCCCTGGGTTTTGCCGTCGCGGGGTACTTCGTTCATGTTGTCGTCGACGATCCGCATCTGCGCCATGGGTACCGGACGGCCGGTGCGGGTGCGGTAATCCACCTGGGTCTCCAGGTCCGCGTCTTCCAGCTCCGGGGGCAGCAGCGCCAGCGAGATCAGCGGGCAGGTTTCGCTCATGCCGTAGCCGGTGTAGATGTCGATGCCGCGCTCGAGAGCGCCCTTGGCCAGGGACTTGGGCAGCGCCGAGCCGCCGATGATCACCTTCCAGCCGTTCAGGTCCACGCTCTTGGCGGCCTCGGCCTGCAGCAGCATCTGGATGATGGTGGGCACGCAGTGTGAGAAGGTGACTTTCTCGGTGACCAGCAGCTTGAGCAGGGTCTCCGGCACGTAGCGGCCCGGGTACACCTGCTTGACGCCCAGCAGCGTCGCCACATAGGGCACGCCCCAGGCGTGCACGTGGAACATGGGCGTGATCGGCATGTAGACGTCGTCCTGGTTGAAACGTCCATGCCCGGAACCGGACAGCGCGGCGCGGCCGGCGAAGGTGTGCAGCACCAGCTGCCGGTGGGAGAAGTACACGCCCTTGGGCAGGCCGGTGGTGCCGGTGGTGTAGAAGGTGGTGGCGCGGGTGTTTTCGTCCAGCTCCGGGAAATCGAATTCAGCCGGGGCCTGTTGCAGCAGGGCTTCGTACTCGCCGGCAATGTCCAGTTGGGAATCCAGGTTGCCGCCTTCGTCGTCTAGCAGCACGTAGCGTTTGACGGTTTCGATGCGGTCTTTCAGCTCTTCGAGAACCGGCAGAAACTCCCGGTTCACCAGAATCACGTCGTCCTCGGCGTGGTTCAGGGTGTAGAGAATCTGTTCCGGGCTCAGGCGCACGTTCACCGTGTGCAGCACCGCGCCCATCATCGGGATGGCGAAGAACGCTTCCAGGTAACGGTGGGTGTCCCAGTCCATCACCGCCACGGTGTCGCCGGGCTTGACCCCGCACTCCGCCAGCGCGCCGGCGAGCCGGTTGACCCGCTCTTCCAGATCCCGGTAGCTCATGCGACGCTGGTCCGCGTAGACGATCTCCTGCTCGGGAGCGTTACGCACGCCGGATTCCAGAATGCTGTTGATCACCAGCGGCGATTCCACCGCTTCGGCGGTGCGCTGAATGGTCAGGTCGTTACTCATTGCTCTCTCCATCACCAAACAAAAATTAAAAAGTGAAACAGGGTCACGGCCCCGGGTTCAGCCCGGGCCGGTCAGTTTAAGGGGATCCAGCAGCGCTTCCAGACGCTGGCGATCCAGATCGGTGTGCGCGAGCGCCACCTCAATCACCGGTTGACCGGTGGAAAACGCTTCCTTGGCGATGGCGGCGGCCTTTTCGTAGCCGATCACCGGATTCAGGGCGGTGACCAGAATCGGGTTGCGGCCCACGCCTTCCGCCAGGTGCTCCTGGTTCCAGGTCAGCCCTTCGATGGCCTGGTCGGCCAGATTACGGCAGCTGTTGGCCAGCCAGCGGGTCATATCCAGCAGATTGGTGGCCACCAGCGGCAGCATCACGTTGAGCTGGAAGTTGCCGCTCTGGGCCGCCACGGTGTTGGCCTGGTCCAGCCCCATGACCTGGGCCGCCACCATGGTGGCGGACTCGCAGATTACCGGGTTTACCTTGCCGGGCATTATCGACGACCCGGGCTGGGTGGCCGGCAGCTGCAGCTCCGATAACCCGTGAATCGGCCCGGAATTCATCCAGCGCAGGTCGTTGCTGATTTTCATCAGCACCACCGCCAGGCCGCGCAGGGCGGCGGACAGATTCAAGGGCGCGTCCACCGCGCTTTGCGCCACCGAAGGATACGGCAAGGCGGTGAAGGGTTCACCGGTGTCGTCCGCCAGGGCGGCGGCGAAGCGGTCACCGAATTCCGCATGGGCGTTGATGCCGGTGCCCACCGCGGTGCCGCCCTGGGGCAGCGCGTGCAGCTCGTTGCGGGCGCGCGCCAGACGCTCGCTGGCGGCCTGCAGCTGCAGCACCCAGGTGCGCAGTTCCTGCTCCACGGTCACCGGCATGGCGTCCATCAGATGGGTGCGGCCGGTTTTCACCAGGTCTTTCCCCTCCCGCGCGCGCAGGCCCAGGGTGGCGATCAGGTGTTCCAGGTCGGGCAGCAGCTGCTCGCTGACCGCCATCACCGAGGACAGGTGCATGGCGGTGGGAATGGTGTCGTTACTGCTCTGCCCCAGGTTGACGTGGTCGTTGGGGTGCACGCCGGCGTCGCCGCACAGCCGGGCGATCACCTCGTTGACGTTCATATTGGTGCTGGTGCCGGAACCGGTTTGAAACACATCCACCGGAAACTGGTCGGTGTGGGCGCCGCCCAGCAGTTCGTCGCAGGCGGCGACGATGGCCCGGCGGCGCTGGTCGTCAAGCAACTCCAGGTCGGCGTTGACGTTGGCGGCGCAGCGCTTCACACGCACCACCGCCTGGATAAAGCGGTCCGGCAGGTGCCGGCCGCTGATCGGAAAGTTGTCCACCGCCCTCTGTGTCTGGGCGCCCCAGAGTGCTTCGGCGGGAACCTCGATCTCTCCCAGGGAATCCTTCTCCAAACGGGTATCGCTCATGACTTCTCCTTGCGGCCCGGTGTCGGCCGGCGACGGGTCTTGGTCGGCACTCAGTATCGGCAACCGGGTGCGACGGGTCCACCTTCGCCGCGGCTTCAGCCCGCCACCGGGCCGCTTTCCACACGATCCCGCCCGGCCTGCTTGGCCTGGTAGAGACGTTTGTCGCCGGTCTCCATAAGCTGTTCCAGGGTGTCGCCGTCGCGCCGCCACAGGGCCACGCCGATGCTGCAGGAGAGCGAGACCGTCACCGCCTGTTCCCGGTAGGGGGTGTCGCGGATCAGGCGGCGCAGGCTGTCCGCCACCTTGATCGCTTCCTCGAGCCCGGTGTCCGGCAGTAACACCGTGAACTCCTCGCCGCCGACCCGGCACACCAGGTCGGAAGCGCGCAGCCGCCGGCGCAGGATATTGGCCACATGAATCAGCACCTGGTCACCGACCGCGTGGCCGTGGGTGTCGTTGACCTTCTTGAAGTAATCCAGATCGAGCACCAGCAGGGTGAGGTCGGCGTCGTAGCGTTGCGCCCGGTGCCGCTCCTGCTGGAAGGATTCACGGAAGCGGTACAGGTTGGCCAGCCGCGTGAGCGGATCGGTGGAGGCGATCACCATCAGCCCGGCGCGGGCCTTTTCGCTGCCCCGCTCGTAGACGTAGGCGAACGCCAGGGCCACCGCGCAGGAAATCAGGATATTGGCGAGGCTGGCGAAGTGAAATTCGTACAGCAAACGCGGATGCTTGATCACGAAAATGGCGAAGGCGGTGAGCATGAAGAACACCGCCACCGCGAAACCCAGCCGCAGCCCCAACAACAGATGGGAGATCACCGGAATAATGTAGACCCACAGGAACACCGTCGGTGAGGTGCCGGGCAGGTACATCGCCACCATCATGATGGTCAGAAAGGGAATCAGATAAACCAGCGTCCAGACCCGCAGATTGCGGGTACGGCTGACCACCACGTACAGCATCATCGACGCCGCGCCGGTGACCAGCTCGATGGTGGCCAGCAGGTGCAGCCCCCGTTGCGTGTTGATCACGAAGAATAAAGCACCGGACACACCGGTGATGATCAGCAGTGCTTTGAGCAGCGCCCGGCGTTGCCCCTGGGCGCCCTGCACTTCAAGCGTTTCGTTTGTCCCCATTGCGTCATTCGCCCCCCACGAGCATGCGCATCCTGCCTGTTCCCCCGACCGGAACCGGGCCGGTGCTGGCATTTAGCCAGTAGGGAAGATACCTAAAATACCGTCCGGGTTCATTTACCGATGCAGAAGGAGGAAAAAATACGTCCCAGCAGGTCGTCGGCGGTGAAGGCGCCGGTGATCTCTTCCAGCGCCTGCTGGGCCGCCCGCAGGTCCTCGGCGAGCAGCTCGCCGGCGGCGTGCCGGTGCAGCTGGTCGGCGCCCTTGGCCAGGGCGGCGAGGGCGTCCTGGAGAGCGGTGATATGACGGCGGCGGGCGGAGAAACGGCTTTGCGCCTCGCCCTGGTAGCCGGCGGCGGCTTTGAGATGCCGGCGCAGCGCGTCCATGCCGGCGCCGCTGGCGGCGGACAGAATGAAGGTATCCGGCCGCTCCGGGTGGGGGCCCGGCGAGTCGCCGCTCAGGTCGGCCTTGTTGAGCACCAGGGTCACCGGCAGATCCAGATCGTCCAGTTGCTGCTGGCTCTGCGGCAGCAGCGTAGCCAGATCATCCAGGTTGTCCGGGGTTTCCTGGGCGTCCACCACCACCAGTAGGCGGTCCGCCTTCTTGATTTCGGCGAACGCCCGGCGGATGCCCTCCTGCTCGATCTGGTCGCCGCTTTCCCGCAGGCCGGCGGTGTCGATCAGATTGAGCGGCATGCCGTCCAACTGGATCGCTTCGCGCAGCACGTCCCGGGTGGTGCCGGCCACCTCGGTGACGATGGCGGCGTCGAAACCGGCCAGGGCGTTCATCAGCGAGGATTTCCCCGCGTTGGGCCGGCCGGCGATCACCAGGGTCAGGCCCTCCCGGACCAGGCGCCCCTGGCGGGCGCTGGCCAGCACCTCCTCCGCCTGACGGATCAGCCCGCGCAAGTCGTCGGCCACCCCGCCTTCGGAGAGGAAATCGATTTCCTCCTCGGGGAAGTCGATGGCCGCTTCCACATAGATGCGCAACTGAATGAGCTGCTCGACCAGGGTGTTCACTTCCCGGGAGAACGCGCCCTGTAGGGAGTTCAGGGCGGCGCGGGCGGATTCCCGTGTGCCGGCGTCGATCAGATCGGCGATCGCCTCCGCCTGGGTGAGGTCCATCTTGTCGTTGAGGAAGGCCCGCTGGGAGAACTCCCCGGCGCGGGCCTGGCGGGCACCGTGGTGCACGCAGGCGGCCACCAGCATATCCAGAATCACCGGGCCGCCGTGGCCCTGCAGTTCCACCACTTCCTCGCCGGTGAACGAGCCGGGTGCCGGGAACCAGAGCACCAGGCCCTCGTCGATCACCTGGCCTTCCGGATCCTTGAAGGTTCTGAAATGCGCCTTTCTGGGCGAAAGTGAGCGCTCACCAATGAGCAATCTGGCAATGTCGAGCGCGCGATCACCGGACAGACGCAGCACGCCCACGCCTCCCCGGCCGGGGGCGGTGGCGATGGCGACGATGGTGTCGGAGCTGGCTGCGGACATGGCGGGATTATAGGGAGCCCTGGCGGTGGGACGCCAGACAGGGACGGTGAAAAGAAAAAGCCGGCCTTGTCGGGCCGGCTTGGGTTTCTTCGCCGCGGTGGGTGATCACCCGCCGCGTTCGATCTTGCGGGTGATCAGATACTGCTGGGCGATCGACAACAGGTTGTTGGTCAGCCAGTACAGCACCAGACCCGCCGGGAACCACAGCATGAACACCGAGAAGATCACCGGCATCCATTTCATTACCTGGGCCTGGGTGGGATCCGCCGGCGTCGGGTTGAGGCGGGTCTGCAGGAACATGGACGCGCCCATCAGAATCGGCAGGACAAAGTACGGGTCCATCACCGACAGGTCGTTGATCCACAGGAAGAACGGCGCCTGGCGCAGTTCCACCGATTCCAGCAGCACGTAGTAGAGCGAGATGAATACCGGCATCTGTACCAGAATCGGCAGGCAGCCGCCCAGGGGGTTGATCTTCTCCCGCTGGAACAGCTTCATGGTTTCCTGCTGCTGCTTCTGCCGGTCGCCCTTGTTCTCTTCCTTGATGCGCTGCATCTCGGGGGCCACTTTGCGCATCTTGGCCATGGACCGGTAGCTGGTGGCGCTGAGCTTGAAGAACAGGGACTTGATCACCAGCGTCAGCAGGATGATCGCCACGCCCCAGTTGCCGACCCCGAAGCCGAGATCCATCTGCAGGCCGAAGATATCCAGCTCGCCGCTCTGCAGGAACACCAGCAGGTGGAAGATCGGCTGGGCCAGGAACCACAGCCAGCCGTAGTCCACGGTCATGTTAAAGCCGGGGCTGATCGCTTCCAGGCGATCCTGGATCTTGGGACCGGTGTAGAACTCCGCGTAGAACACCTTTTCCTCGCCGGGCTGAACTTCCGCCGAGGCGGACACGAAGCGCAGCAGGTATTCGTTGCGGTTCTCGCGGTACAGGGTGGAGTAGGTGTAGCGCCCCTGGGCATCGGGAATCCAGGCGGACACGAAATAGTGCTGGAGCATGGCGATCCAGCCACCCTCCTGGGTGAGCCGCAGCGGCTCGTCCTGCATGTCGTCGAACGGCAGCTTGTTGTAGGGCTTGTCCTGGCTCCAGTACGCCGCGCCCAGGTAGGTGGGCATGGGAATAAAGCCCTGGGTGCTTTTGCCCGGGTCTTCGCTGCCGTCCCGTTTGATCTGGCCGTAGAGCGCGCCCTGCCAGGCCTCGCCGCTGTTGTTGCGGACAATATGGCTGACCCGGACCAGGTAGCTGCCGCGCTCGAAGGTATAGCGTTTGATGATCTCCACCCCGCCGCTCTGGCTCAGGGTGAGATCCACGTTGAGTTCTTTCTCGCCGTCCTGCAGGCGGTAGCGGTCCTGCCCGGCCTGCCAGGTGGGGCGGCCTTCGGCGGTGTCGGTGCCGTTCTTGCCGACCAGCCCGCTTTGCGCCACATAGGTCCGGCTGGCATCGTTCTGGAGCAGAACGAACGGCTGATCCGGGGTGTCCGCGTGGCGCGGGTATTCCGGCAGGGCCACCCGAACGATGTCGCCACCCAGCGGATCGATCTCCAGGGCCAGCACATCGGTATTCACTTCAATGCGCTGCTCGGAGTCACCGCTCTGCGAGTCCGGGGCCGGCGCCTCGGCCCGCTGCTCGCCGGCGGGTTCCGGCACGGTGCCCTCGGCGCTGTCCGGCTGCGGCAGCGGATCGCTGTCATTGGCGGGGGCGGTGTCGTCGGCCAGGGTTTGTTCCTGGGCCACCGGCGTGGTCTGCGGGGACATATAGTCCCGTTGCCACGCCTGGATCATCAGGTAGGAAACAACGGCAATACCAGTGATCACTAACGCGCGAGGGATATCCATAATTCGATTGGGTTCTGGCGAGAAAAAGCGGACGGCAGTTTCTCAGTCTTGCCCACGCTTGGCAAGCAGCTTGTCCAGCAGCTCGGACAGGGCCGGTGTCAACGAACGCCCCCCTTCCTTGGGACAAGGGCCCCGCAGGAGCACGATCAGATCCAGGCCGGCCAGCTCATGCTGGCGCAAACGGAACTGTTCGCGGGCACGGCGCTTGATCGCGGCGCGGTCCACGGCGTGGCGTGCTTTACGACGGCCGATCACCAGACCCAGTCGTGCCTGGGGCAGGTCGTTACGGCGGGCAAGAATGAGAAAATAGCGGTCGGAGACCCGCCAGTCCGGGGCGTTGAACACGGCCTGGAACTGGGCGCCGTCAAGCAGGCGCTGTTCTCGGGTGAAGCGGAAGGACGGGGTATCGGGCGCTGACACTGGCACCATGGCGAAAACGGAAGACAGCGGTCAGCGCCGGAGGCTGACTCAGGCTGTCAGCCGTTTACGACCTTTGGCGCGACGTGCCGCGACGATTTTGCGGCCATTTTTGGTGGCCATGCGGGCACGGAAACCGTGGTTACGCTTACGCTTGATGTTGCTCGGCTGGAATGTCCGTTTCATGGCGTCATCCCCAAATAGGAAGTCATGGGCTTAAGAGGCCGCGGATAATAGTCGTGCGGGGGCTGGCTGTCAACCGGGCTTTCCGGAGCGGGTCGGGGTGTTACTAAAAGAATTAAATATTTATATGTTTTTAGTAGCAGTGGTAATAGTAAGGGAAGGCCGATTCTGTGGATAAGCGAAAAAAAGCTATATAAAGCAGTGATTTAGCCTGTTGGCAACTGACGTATAACTGTGTGTAAGTCACGGGGACGAACGGGGGACAGCCGGTGGTCAATTGGGGACGGAATTCATCCACCTGGTTATCCCCAGAGTTGTGAGCCCGGGTACGCACAGGGTTACCGCCGTAGTTATCCACAGGAAAAGTGAAAAGAAAAAGGTCCCGTGAGCTGTGGATAATTGGCCGGACGGGGGTATAGAATGCAACGTCTTATTCACCATCGACGGTAAAGGCGGGGATGTGTCCGAGGAGCTTTGGAATCGCTGTTTGACTCGGCTGGAGGACGAACTGCCGTCCCAGCAATTCAACATGTGGATCCGGCCGTTACAGGTGACGGCTTCCGAGGATGGCGGAGAATTGACGCTTTTCGCGCCTAATCGCTTCGTGGTCGACTGGGTTCGCGACAAATATGTGGAACGTATCAGCGAGGTGCTGGGCGAGCTGAAGAGCGGCCCCCTGCCCCAGTTACGGTTGGAAGTAGGCAGCTCCCGGGCCACCCCGGCACCCCGGCAACCGGAGGCCGGCGCCGCCCGTGGCCGCCCCGCCGACAGCCGCGCGGCGCCGGTGATCGAGCCCCGCGCCAAGGCGGTGTCGCCGGAGCTGGGCGGTGCCGCCAAGCACCGCAGCAATCTGAATTCGGGTTTCACCTTTCTGACTTTCGTGGAAGGCAAGTCCAACCGCATGGCCTGCGCGGCGGCCCAGCAGGTGGCGGAGAACCCGGCCAGCCATGGTTATAACCCCCTGTTGCTGTACGGCGGCGTGGGGCTCGGTAAGACCCACCTGATGCACGCGGTGGGCAACGAGCTGATGCGGCGCAACCCCAACGCCAAGGTGGTCTATCTGCACAGTGAGCGGTTCGTGGCGGATATGATCTCGGCGTTGCGGAATAAAACCATCAACGAGTTCAAGCGCTTCTACCGTTCGGTGGACGCCCTGCTGATTGATGATATTCAGTTTTTTGCAGGTAAGGAGCAGTCCCAGGAGGAGTTTTTCCACACCTTTAATGCGTTGTTGGAAAACGGGCAGCAAATCATCCTGACATGCGATAAATTCCCTAAGGAAGTGGACGGCCTTGAGGAACGGCTGAAAAGCCGGTTCGGGTGGGGGCTGTCGCAACCGCTGGAGCCGCCGGAGTTGGAGACGCGGGTCGCGATCCTGAAGAAAAAGGCGGAAGAGGCGCGGGTCGAGCTGCCCAATGACGCGGCCTTCTTTATCGCCCAGCGGATCCGTTCCAACGTGCGGGAGCTGGAAGGCGCGCTGCGCCGCGTGATCGCCCATGTGCGCTTCACCGGGGCGCAGATCGATATTGGCCTGATCAAGGAGGCGCTCAAGGATCTGATCGCCCTGCAGGCCCGTCAGATCAGCATCGACAATATCCAGCGCACGGTGGCGGAGTACTACAAGATCAAGGTGCCGGACCTGCACTCACCGCGGCGGACCCGCTCGGTGGCCAGGCCGCGCCAGGTGGCGATGGCGTTGTCCAAGGAGTTGACCAGTCATAGCCTGCCCGAGATCGGGGAGAGCTTCGGTGGCCGGGACCACACCACGGTGTTGCATGCCTGCCGGAAGGTGCTGGAGCTGCGCGAATCCAATCCGGAAATAGAAGAAGATTATCAAAACCTCCTGAGGACCCTGACGTCCTGACGGATCAACTGAAACGGGAAAGCGACATGAAATTCTCCATCAACCGTGAACAACTGCTCAAACCGCTACAGCAAGTTGCCGCGGTGGTCGAAAAACGCCAAACGCTGCCGGTTTTGTCCAATGTGCTCATGGAAGTGGGGGACGGCCAACTTTCCTTGACCGGCACCGACCTGGAACTGGAGCTGGTGGCGCGGTTGCCGCTGGAAGGTGAACACCAGGCCGGTGAAACCACGGTGCCGGCCCGCAAGCTGGTGGACATCGCCAAGAGCCTGCCGGCGGAAGCGGACATCCGCTTCGAGGTGGACGGCGAGAGAATGCTGGTGCGCTCCGGCCGCAGCCGTTTCTCCCTGGCCACTCTGCCCGCGTCCGAGTTTCCCAATCAGGAAGAGGACAACAGCGGTTCGGTGCTGGAGATCGCGCCCCATACCCTGCGTCAGTTGATCGACCATACCGCTTTCTCCATGGCCCAGCAGGACGTCCGCTACTACCTTAACGGCATGCTGTTCGAGCTGCGCTCCGGCATGCTGCGGGCGGTGTCCACCGACGGCCACCGCCTGGCGCTGTGCGACGCGGCCCTGGAAGGCCAGAGCGAGGAAGCCGGCGTGATCCTGCCCCGCAAGGGTGTCATGGAGCTGGCGCGGATCCTGTCCGACGCCGCGGAGAACGCACGCCTCACCCTGGGCCGTAACCACATTCGCATTGTAGCCGGATCGATTACCTTTACCTCCAAACTGGTGGACGGCAAGTTCCCGGAGTACGAACGGGTTATTCCCAAGGACGGCAGCCGGGTGGTGATGGCCGATCGGGAAACGCTGCGCCAGGCGCTGAGCCGGGTGGCGATTCTTTCCAACGAGAAGTATCGCGGTGTGCGGGTGCAGCTTTCCGAAGGCAGCCTGCGTATCGTCGCCAACAACCCGGAGCAGGAAGAAGCGGAAGAGGAAGTGTCCGTGGACTACCAGGGCGGCCCCCTGGAGATCGGCTTCAATGTCAGCTACCTGCTCGACGTCCTCAACACCATGGACGGCACCCAGGCCCGCCTGGAATTGGGCGACAGCAACAGCAGTGCTCTGATCACCGATCCGGAGCACGAGGCGGCCATTTATGTGGTTATGCCGATGCGCCTCTAGGGCGCGCCCCCTGCCAAGCACCGGCGCCTGCTTTCAGCGGGCGCCCACTCTTCCCCGCCTTCTTGCCCTTTCATGCTAGCTGATCTGCGACTCACGGATTTCCGTAACTATCAGCAGGCGGAGCTTTCGCCGGCGCCGGGACTGAATCTGATTGTCGGCGCCAACGGCAGCGGCAAAACCAGTCTGCTGGAAGCGATCTACTTTATCGGCAGTGGCGGCCGCTCCTTTCGCGGCGGTCGGTTGTCCCGGCTGGTCCGCGACGGCGCCGACGCCGCCACCCTGTTCGCCCGCGTGGAGATTGGTGAAAACCATCACCGGCTCGGCATTCGCCGCGCCCCCGGCGGCATCCAGTCGCTGAAGCTCAATGGCGCCACGCCAGGCGCTCTCAGCGATGTGGCCGCCCTGCTGCCAGTGCTGGCGTTGCACCCCCAGTCGGTGGAGTTGATTTTCGGGGCCTCCGCCCTGCGCCGACGGTTTCTGGACTGGGGAATGTTCCACGTGGAACATTCCTTCCTGCCGGTGTGGAAGGAAGCCAGCGCCGCCCTGAAGCAACGCAATGCCCTGCTGCGCAGCGGCCGGGTGACCCCCCGTGAGTTGGGCTATTGGGACCAGAAACTGGCGGCCAGTTCTGATAGTATTGAACGGTTACGTGATGGGTATCTGCAGCGGCTGAAAAGCCGCTGGCTGGAAGCGATGGCGTTGCTCGCTCCGGAGATCAAAGGCGGGCTGGTTTTGCAGACCGGGCGCCGGGAGGGCGAATCCTATCTGGACGCCCTGGCCCGTTCCCGCGATGAAGATTTGCGTCGCGGGTTTACCCACACCGGCTTTCACCGTGCCGAGCTCAAGATCACGGCGGGTGGCAGCCTTGCCCGGGACCGGGTGTCCCGAGGCCAGGCCAAGATCATGGCCTACGGCCTGGTGCTGGCCCAGCTTCCCCTGATCCAGGAGGCCGGGAAGGTCTGCACGCTGCTGGTGGATGATCTGGGTTCTGAACTGGATCAGACCCACCGGGCCACGTTGCTGGGGTTTCTGGCGGCGGGATCACACCAAACATTGATAACGGCGGTGGACAGGGAGCACCTGGACCCCGCTATTGATGAGCATAAGGGCGCTGCGGCCCGAATGTTCCACGTGGAACATGGCCGTGTTCAGCGGATATCGGACGATCCATAAGGTAAAGACATGGCGGAACAAAACTACGATTCATCCAGCATTAAGGTGCTGAAGGGTCTGGACGCCGTTCGCAAACGTCCCGGCATGTACATCGGTGATACGGATGACGGCACCGGTTTGCATCACATGGTTTTCGAGGTGGTCGATAACTCCATCGACGAATCCCTGGCCGGGCACTGTTCCGAGATCCGGGTGGTCATCCATCCGGATGAATCCATCTCCGTATCGGACAACGGCCGCGGCATCCCCGTGGACATGCACACCGAAGAGGGTGTCAGCGCCGCTCAGGTGATCATGACCGTGCTGCACGCCGGCGGTAAGTTCGACGACAACTCCTACAAGGTCTCCGGGGGGCTGCACGGCGTGGGCGTTTCCGTGGTCAACGCCCTGTCCGAATCCCTGAAGCTGACCATCCGCCGCCACGGCAACGTGTATGAGCAGAGTTACCGCCACGGCGTGCCGGAAAAGCCGCTGGACACGGTGGGCACCACGGACAGCACCGGCACCGCGATTCACTTCCGGCCGTCGTCCGAGACCTTCACCAATATCGAGTTCCACTACGACATCCTGGCGAAGCGGCTGCGCGAGCTGAGCTTCCTGAACTCCGGCGTGCGCATCCACCTGAAGGACGAGCGCACCGGCGACGAGGACATCTTTGAGTACGAAGGCGGTCTCAGTGCCTTCGTCACCTACCTCAACCGGAGCAAGACCGCGCTCAATGAGGTGTTCCACTTCCAGTTCGACCGGGAAGACGGCATCGCCGTGGAAGTGGCCATGCAGTGGAATGACTCCTACCAGGAGAATATTTTCTGCTTCACCAACAACATTCCCCAGCGCGACGGCGGTGCCCACCTGGCGGGCTTCCGTGCCGCGCTGACCCGTTCGCTGAATAACTACATGGACCGGGAAGGCTTCCTCAAGCGGGAAAAAGCCAACCCCACCGGCGACGACGCCCGTGAAGGCCTGACGGCGGTGATTTCGGTGAAAGTGCCGGATCCCAAGTTTTCCAGCCAGACCAAGGACAAGCTGGTCTCCTCCGAGGTGAAGACCGCCGTTGAGCAGACCATGTCCGAGAAATTTCAGGATTACCTACTGGAGCATCCCCAGGAAGCCAAGCAAATCGTGCAGAAAATCATCGACGCGGCCCGGGCCCGGGACGCGGCCCGCAAGGCCCGCGACATGACCCGCCGCAAGGGCGCCCTGGATATCGCCGGCCTGCCCGGCAAGCTGGCGGACTGCCAGGAAAAAGACCCGGCGCTCTCCGAGCTCTACATCGTGGAGGGTGATTCCGCGGGCGGCTCCGCCAAGCAGGGCCGGGACCGCAAGTACCAGGCGATCCTGCCGTTGAAGGGTAAGATTCTCAACGTGGAGAAAGCCCGCTTCGACAAGATGCTTTCCTCGCAAGAGGTAGGCACTTTGATTACCGCGCTGGGCTGCGGGATCGGCCGTGATGAATACAACGTGGAAAAGCTGCGCTACCACCGCATCATCATCATGACGGACGCGGACGTGGACGGCTCCCACATCCGCACCCTGCTGCTCACCTTCTTCTTCCGGCAGATGCCGGAGCTGATCGCCCGCGGCCATGTGTATATCGCCCAGCCGCCGCTCTACAAGGTCAAGAAGGGCAAGCAGGAAACCTACATCAAGGATGACCCGGCCCTGGAGGACTACCTCACCAACCTGGCGCTGGAGAAGGCCGCCCTCTACCCGGGCAACGACGCCCCGCCGGTGAGCGGTGAGCCCCTGGGCAACCTGATCGGCGAATACCGCCAGGTGATGCGCATCGTCGACCGCCAGTCCCGGGTGTTCCCGGCGCTGGTGCTCGAGCAGATGATCTACATGCCGTCCGTGGACGAGAGCAAGCTCACCGACGAAGCCTTCATGAAGCAGTGGTGCGCCGATCTGGGCGCCCGCGTGGACGCCCTCACCGACGGCAGCCAGACGTTCACCGTGAGCCCGGAGCTGGACACCGAGAGAGGCCTCTATCTGCCCCATGTGAAGGTGATCGCCCACGGGGTGCCCCGGGAGTACCGGGTGTCACTGGACTTCCTGCAATCGCCGGATTACGGGCGCATCAAGCACCTGGGCGAGACGCTCGAGGGGCTGCTGGCCAGTGACGCGGCCGTGGAGCGCGGTGAAACCCGCAAACCGATCCGCCACTTCGCCGAGGCCCTGGCCTGGCTGATGCAACAGGCCCGCCGCGGCACCAGTGTGCAGCGCTATAAGGGTCTGGGGGAGATGAACGCGGACCAGCTGTGGGAAACCACCATGGATCCCGAGTCCCGTCGGATGCTGCAGGTAACGGTGGAGGATGCGATTGCCGCGGATCAGATCTTCACCACCCTGATGGGCGACGACGTGGACCCGCGCCGCAAGTTCATTGAGTCCAATGCGCTGCAGGTGTCCAATCTGGATATCTAGAAAAAACAGAAGGGAGCAACCGGGCGGGCGCCCGGTTGCCTGGCTCTCAAACCGGCGGGGTTAAACCGCGAAATCTTCCAGCTTGGCGCCGTTTTCCAGGGCTTCGCGCAGCCACACCGGGCGCTTGCCACGGCCGGTCCAGGTTTGCGAGCTGTCGTTCGGGTTGCGGTATTTCACCTTGGCGGGCTTGCGAACGCCTGCTTTCTTCTTGCGGGCGGTGGTTTTGCGAGCCGCCTTCTTCTGCCGGCTGGCTTTTTCCTGCAGCAGGTCATCCACGGAAACGCCGAGATCCTTGGCGATCTTGGAAATTTCCGCCTGGGCGCTTTTCACCGCGTCGAGACGTTTCTTCTCGAGCTTTTTCTCAGCCTGCTTGATCAGTTTTTCCAGTTCCGCGACAGAAAGATCGTCAAGATTGATAGTCATTTTCGGTGGTCCTTAATAGATAGGGTCGGCCTTGTGCGGGAAACTGTAGTTATTATTAGAAAAAAACGCAATTACGCTTTCGGGGTTTTGGCCGGTTCACCGGGATAATGTTCAAAAATCCATTGTTCCGCCAGCCGGGTAACGGTTTTTGCGTCTTTATCTTCGGTATTAATGGGCGGGCTGATACGCAAAATAATTTCACCGGGCAAGCGCAGCCAGGAACGGGCCGGCCAGCAATCGCCGCTGTTATGACTGATCGCCACCACCGGCACCTTGTTACGGCAGGCGAGTAACGAACCGCCGTGATTAAAATGGCCCAAAGTACCGGGTTTCTGTCGGGAGCCTTCCGGATAAATCACCACCGGAATGCCGTCCTTAAGACGCTCGGCGCCCTGCTCCAAAACCGCTTTCAGTGCCGCCCTGCCCTTGCCGCGATCAATGCGAATCGGATTAAGCAGCGCCAGGCCCCAGCCGAAAAACGGCAGCCACAGCAGTTCCCGTTTCAGCACCGTGGCCTGGGGTGAGATCAATAATTGCAGATAAAAGGTTTCCCAACTGCTCTGGTGGTTGGCGATTATCACCATCGGCCCGTCCTGCAAATGCTCGCGGCCCTCCACCCGAATACGCACGCCGTTGAGACGGCCGAGCAGCCACATGGCGAAGCGGGTCCAGATATTCACAAAACGGTAACGTTGATCGCGGGGGAGAAACCAGCCAATCAGCAGGCAGTTGAGACCATGGACAATGCCCACCGCGTTGTAGATAACGAAAAACAGCACACTGCGAATGCGGATGCCCCAACTGGGCGGGCCACCGGCGGGTTCTTTCATGAAGGGTCCTTGAGAAACTGATCGACGAACCCGGCCAGGGAATCGTAAACATCCACCGGGCCCAGGGTTTCCGGCAAGCCTTTGTCGAGGGTGCGCCGGCCCTTGCCGGTCAGCACCAGCACCGGGCGGCAGCCGCGCGCGACGCCGGCTTCCAGGTCCCTCAGACTATCACCAACCATGGGGACACCGGTGACATCGCCATACTCGGCAACAATTTGGTCGATCAGTCCCGGCAACGGTTTGCGGCAGACGCAGCCGTCGTCCGGGCCGTGGGGACAGAAAAACACGCCGGAAAGCCAGGCCCCGGCGCCCTCCAGGTGGGCCGCCATGGTGCGGTGAATGGCGTCCAGGCCGGCCTGATCGAAATAGCCCCGTGCCAGCCCGGATTGGTTGGTGGCCACCACCACGCGGTACCCGGCGTGGTTAAGCCGGGCGATGGCGGCCGCGCTGCCGGGCAGCGGGCGCCACTCCTCGGGGGTTTTGATGTAGGCGTCGGAGTCTTCGTTAATCACCCCGTCGCGGTCGAGAATAACCAGTTTGGATGCGTTCATGGGCGGCAGTATATCAGGCCCGGGCACCGTATCAGGCCATGGTGTCGACGATTCCGCCTTCCACCCGCAGGGCCGCCCCGGTGGTGGCGGACGCCTGGGGCGAGGCCGCGTACACCGACATATTGGCCACCTCTTCCACTTCGGCCACCCGCTGGATGATCGAGCTGGGGCGCGCTTCCTGGATAAACTGCTTCTCCATTTCCTGCTCGGACAGGCCGCGCTGCTCCGCCATGCTCTTCAGCATCTTGCGCACGCCCTCGGAGCGGGTCGGCCCGGGCAGGATGGCGTTCACCGTGACACCGGTACCGGCCAGCACCTTGGCCAGGCCCCGGGAAATGGACTGCACGGCGGTTTTGGTCATGCCGTAGTGGACCATTTCGGTGGGAATATTCAGCGCCGATTCGCTGGACAGGAACTGAATGCGGCCCCAACCCCGGTCGCGCATGCCCCTGGCATAGTGGCGGGACAGCCGCACCGCGCTCATCACGTTGATCTGGAAGAACCGCTCCCAGTCGTCGTCGTCGATATCGAAGAAGCCCTTGGGCTCGAAGATGCCCACGTTATTGACCAGGATATCCGCGTCCGGATGGGCGTCGATCAGCGCCTGGCAGCCGTCGGCCCGGCCCAGATCGGCGGCGACGCCCTCGATGCCGCCGCTCTTGGTCTCCTGCTTGAGAGCGTCGATCGCCTGGTCCACCCGTTCCTGGGTGCGGCCGGTAATCACCACGTCCGCGCCGGCCAGGGCCAGGCCGCGGGCGATACCGAAACCAATACCGGCGGTGGAGCCGGAAACGATCGCTTTCTTGCCTGAGAGGTCAATGCGCATGGGGACTCCTTCGAGTTAAGCGGAATTACCCTATGCAGTGGCGCCGAGGTGAGAACTTCTCAAGGGCCAAGCCCCACAAATCTTGCTTCGTAGACGCCCATTGCGGTGTGCTCCCAATGGAGGTTCGATCTCGGTGCCGGTGTCCAGGACTGTGTGAGGCAGGGAGCCGAACACAAGCCTCCAGGGATGGATTCACGGCGGGTCCTGGACACCGGCACCGAGAGCGAACCGCGCTACGAAGCCGCTAAATGGGTAGAACGCTCCTATTCCTGCAGCAGACTGATGTCGGCCACGTTGAGGAACAGGTCACGCAGGAAGGTGAGCAGCGCCAGGCGGTTGTCGCGCACCGCCGGGTCCTCGGCCATCACCATCACCTGGTCGAAGAAGGCGTCCACCGGCTCGCGCAGTTCGGCGAGCAGTGCCAGCACCGCTTCGTAGTTGCCCTCTTCCAGCAACGGCTCGGAGCGGGCGTAGGCGTCCACCACCATGTCGGTGAGGGTCTGCTCCGCCTCTTCCTCCAGCAGGGCACCGTCGATCTCTTCCGGCGGCGCTCTGTCCAGTTTGGCGAGGATGTTGGACACGCGCTTGTTGGCGGCCGCCAGGGCCTGGGCTTCGTCGCGGTTCTGGAACGCCGCCACCGCCCGCACCCGGCGGTCGAAATCCAGCGGTCGGCGGCAGGCTTCGTCGAGGGCCAGCACCGACAGGATCACCGGCGTGGCGAAGCCCTGCTCCTGGTACATGGCGCGGTAGCGGCCTTTGACGAAGTCGAAGGCCTCGTCCACCCGGTCGGCGTCGATGCGCTGGCCGAGGGCCACCGCCGCCTGGTCGAGCAGGTCGCGCAGGTCCAGCGGCAGCTGGTTGTCGATGATGATGCGCAGGATGCCCAGGGTGGCGCGGCGCAGCGCGTAGGGGTCCTTGGTGCCGGAGGGCTTCTGGCCGATGCCGAAGATGCCCACCAGGGTGTCGATCTTGTCCGCCAGGGACACCGCCTGGCCGGTTTTGGTGCGCGGCAGCCCGTCGCCGGCGAAGCGCGGCAAATACTGCTCGTGCAGCGCCTGGGCCAGCTCTTCGGGCAGACCTTCATTGCGGGCCAGGTAATAGCCCATCACGCCCTGCATGGTGTCGAACTCGTACACCATCTCGCTGTTCAGATCCGCCTTGCTGAGGGCGCCGGCGCGGCGCGCCAGGTTGGCGTCGCCGCCGATGCGGTCGGCGATCTCGCCGGCCAGCCAGCCGATGCGGTCGCACTTGTCCGCCAGAGTGCCCAGCTTCTGCTGGAACACCACCTGGGCGAGGCCCTGGGCGTGCTGTTCCAGGGGCTTGCGGCAGTCGTTGTCGTAGAAGAAGGCGGCGTCGGCCAGGCGCGGGCGGATCACCTTCTCGTTGCCGGCGATCACCTTCTGCGGATCGCGGGATTCGATATTGCTGATGGTGATGAAATGCGGGGTCAGCTTGCCGTTGGCGTCGAGCACCGGGAAATACTTCTGGTGCTCTTCCATGGCGGTGATCAAGGCTTCCTGGGGCACGCGCAGGAAGTCGTCGTCGAACCGGCCGGCAAGTGCCACCGGCCACTCCACCAGAGCGGTGACCTCGTCGAGCAGATCCTCATCCAGATGGGCCTGGCCGCCGGCGTCGCGGCCGGCCTGCTCGGCCTGCTGGCGAATCATTTCCCGGCGGCGCGGGAAGTCGGCGATTACCTTGCCGTCCTGCTCCAGGCGGGTGGCGTAGTCGCCCGCTTCGCTCAACTCGATGGCGTCCGGCGCGTGGAAGCGGTGGCCCCGGGAGGTGCGCCCGGCGCGCTGATCGAGCAATTCGAAATCAATCACGTCGCTACCGTACAGCGCCACCAGCCAGTGCACCGGGCGCACGAACTGCACCTTGCGGCGCCCCCAGCGCATGCGTTTGGGAATCGGCAGCTTGTTGACCGCCTGGGCGAGAAAGTCCGGCACCAGCTCCACGGTGGGCCGGCCGGCTTCGGTGAGTTGGGCGAACAGCCGCTCGCCCTTGTCGGTGTCGCGGCGGTCCAGCTGGTCCACGCTCAGGCCCACGGAGGCGGCGAAGCCTTCGGCGGCCTTGGTGGGTTGGCCGTCGGCGTCGTAGGCGGCCTGCAGGGCCGGGCCCAGGCGTTCCACCTGGCGATCCGCCTGTTTGTCGGCCAGATCGCGCACCAGCACCGCCAGACGGCGCGGCGCGGCGAAGCTTTCCACCGCCCCGTGCGCCAGGCCGGCGTCGTCCAGCTGGCGCACCAGTTCCTCGGTGAGGGCGGCGCTCAGATCCGGCAGAGCCTTGGGGGGCAGCTCTTCGGTACCCAGTTCAATCAACAAATCCCGCTTGGCCATATCGTTCGCCATGATTACTTGCCCCCTTTCTGTTTCTTGGCGGCTTTATCGTCCTGTTGCTGCAGCTGCGCCTCCACTTCCTGGCGGATGTCGTCGGCGGCCATCGGAAAGCCCAGCGCGCGGCGGGCGTCGAAATAGGCCTGGGCCACGGCCCGGGCCAGGGTGCGCACGCGCAGAATGAAGCGCTGCCGCTCGGTGACCGAAATCGCCTTGCGCGCGTCCAGCAGATTGAAAGTGTGGGAGGCCTTGAGCACGTACTCGTAGGCGGGCAGCGGCAGCCCGGCCTCGATCAGCTTGCCGGATTCCGCCTCGAACAGGTCGAACTGATTGAACAGCGCTTCCACGTTGGCGTGTTCGAAGTTGAAGGTGGACATCTCCACCTCGTTCTGCAGGAAGACGTCGCCGTAGGTGACCTTGCCGAAGGGGCCGTCGGACCACACCAGGTCGTACACCGAGTCCACGTTCTGCAGGTACATGGCGAGCCGTTCCAGGCCGTAGGTGATCTCGCCGGTGACCGGGTAGCAGTCGATGCCGCCGACCTGCTGGAAGTAGGTGAACTGGGTCACCTCCATGCCGTCCAGCCAGATTTCCCAGCCCAGGCCCCAGGCGCCCAGGGTGGGCGATTCCCAGTTGTCTTCCACGAAGCGGATGTCATGGGTGAGCGGATCAAAGCCGAGACGGCGCAGGGAATCCAGATACAGCTCCTGGATGTTGTCCGGCGACGGCTTGAGCACCACCTGGAACTGGTAGTAATGCTGCAGCCGGTTGGGGTTCTCGCCGTAGCGGCCGTCGGTGGGCCGCCGGGACGGCTGCACGTAGGCGCTGTTCCAGTTTTCCGGGCCGATCGCGCGCAGGAAGGTGCTGGGGTGGAAGGTGCCGGCCCCCACTTCCATATCCAGGGGCTGGACGATCACGCAGCCCTGCTCCGCCCAGTACTGTTGCAGGGCCAGAATCAGGCCCTGGAAGGTGCTTGTATCCGCTTGCGGTTGATCCGCCATGGTGGTTCCCGTTCTTCCAAGCTCTGTGAAAATAAAGGGGCAAGTATAGCGTCCCCCAGGGGCCGGTGATACCGTGCTACCCACCGATACGCCTGGAAACACGGGGGTTTGACCATGGATCGCTGTCCCTGGTGCGGCACGGATCCGCTGTACGTCGCCTACCACGACCAAGAGTGGGGCGTGCCCGAGCACGACGACCGCCGTCTGTTTGAGTTCCTGATTCTCGAGGGCGCCCAGGCGGGTCTGAGCTGGATCACCGTGTTGCGAAAGCGGGAAAACTACCGCAAGGCGATGGACGGCTTCGACCCGGAGAAAATCGCCCGCTACGACGACGCCAAAATCGCCGCCCTGCTCCAGGACACCGGCCTGATCCGCAACCGCCTGAAAATGGGCGCCGCGGTGGGCAACGCCCGCGCCTATCTCGACCTGCGCGACGCCGGCACCAGCCTGGACAGTTTCGTCTGGGATTTCGTCGACGGCGAGCCGCGCATCAACCGCTTCCGCTCCCTCTCCGAGGTGCCGGCGGTGACCCCCGAAGCCGAGGCGCTCAGCAAGGCGCTCAAGAAACAGGGCTTCCGTTTCGTCGGCCCGACCATCATGTACGCCTTCATGCAGGCCGCCGGCCTGGTCAACGATCATCTGGTCAGCTGCCCCCGGCACCGCCAGCTGGCTTGACCCCGGTCACAGCCTCAACCCACTTTTACAAACGGCGCCCGAAGCTGGTACGGCACTTGCTTTGTCATAGAGGGCAGCGGAGGAACGGAGGCCCCATGAAACCACTATTGATTCTGCAAACCGGTAGCACCTACCCCGCCCTGCAACGGCATTACGGCGATTTCCCCGACTGGATCCGGCAGGGTCTCGGTGACCAGGCACCGGTGACCGTGGTGGACGCCCGTGACGGCCAGCCCCTGCCGGGCGCGGCGGGCTTCAGCGGCGTGGTGATCACCGGTTCCCATCACATGGTCACGGACGAAGCCGGCTGGATGCGACACCTGATGCACTGGCTGGAAGCCACCCTGCAACTGGCCGAGGCACCGCCGCTGCTGGGCATCTGCTTCGGGCACCAGCTTCTCGCCCACACCCTGGGCGGCGAAGTGGGTGATCACCCCCAGGGCATGGAAGTGGGGACCGTGGCGTTGCGCACCACCAGCGCGGCCCGCGGCGACCCCTTGCTGGCGGCGTTCTGCGATCAGCCCTGGGCGCAGATGATGCACCGCCAATCGGTGCTCACCGCGCCCGCCGGCGTCGAGGTGCTGGCCAGCAACGGGCACGGAAGCTGCCAGGCGTTCCGCTACGGTCACGGCGCCTGGGGCTGCCAGTTCCATCCGGAATTCAGCGCCGATGTGACGCGGGCCTATCTGCAGGCGATGCGCGGGCAGCAGCTCAGCGACCAACAGGTGGACGACCTGCTGCCCAGCGTCCGCGAGTGCCCCCAGGCCGGTGCGGTGCTGGCGCATTTCGCCAACCAGGCGGTGCCGGCGGCGGCGTAGCGGTTCAGAGGCGCCTTAGTCCTGGCCGCCGAACACCGCGCCGATCAGCGCGCTGCCCCGGCTCACCGGATCCTGCCGGATCAGGGCTTCCTGGGTGCCGATCTCCGTGTACAGCCGCTCCAGGCTGGTGTCGATCACGTAGTTTTCCAGATTCAGGTCCGGTTTGTCGGCCATCGGCAGGCGGTTGTAGGCGTTCAGCAACGTCCGGTACTGGTCGTAGAAGCCGGTTTCCCGAAGGCTGCTTTCGATGATCGGCCGGTACCGCTCGGTGAGGCTGGCTTCGGTGCGGCCGCGAAAGTAATCGGTGGCGGCGGTGTCGCCGCCGCGCACGATGCCCAGGGCGTCGGTCACCGTCATCTCCTGGATCGCGTCCTTGAACACCGGCGCGGCTTCCGCGGCGGCGTTCTCGGCGCCCCGGTTCATGGCGTCGCGGACCTGGTCCACGTAGCGCCCCAGGCCGATACGCTCGAGATTGCCGGCCACCGATTCCACCGTGGCGGGGAGCGGCAGGTCGAAGGCGCCGCTGCTGGAGAGTTTGCTGGTGGCCCGGTCCGAGCTGATCGACAGCGTCTCCTTGATGGCCCCGGCCAGGCGGCTGTCGGTGTCGTAGCCGGCGGCCTTGGCGACCTGATTGCCCTGCTCGATCCACGGCGCCAGGGCGTCCATGTTCTGGCAGGCGCTCAGGGTGAACAACGCCGCGCTGGCCAGTAGAACCCGTTTCATAGCTTTCCTTCCCTTTCGATGAATTGGTGTAGCATGCCCGCTGGACCGCGCCGCTAGAAGAACGAGCCCGTAATGAGCGATTTTTACCGTGAGCAGCACAAACTGCGGCTCGCTTACATGCCCTGGCTGTACCCGCGTCTCAAGCCCCGCCACCGCGATTGGGCCGTGCCCTGGCAGGCCGAGCTGCAGCGGCAATGGTCCATTCTGGAGACCGTGCACTTCGGCGTGCACTGTTTTGTGGCGCCCCAGGCACGGCTGTTCGCGGAACCCGGCCGGGATATCCACGTCGGCGACGGCAGCCACATCGCCGCGGACTGTGTACTGCACGGCCCGCTGCGCCTGGGCGCGTCGGTCAGCCTCAACCATCACGTGACCCTGGAGGGGGGCGCCGCCGGGATTGAGATCGGTGACCATACCCGCGTCGCCGCCTACTGTACCTTATACGCCTTCGACCACGGTATGGACGCGGCCGCGCTGGTGCGTGAACAGCCGGTGCGCTCCCGGGGGATCCGCATCGGCCGCGATGTGTGGCTGGGCGCCCGGGTGGGCGTGGTCGACGGCGTCACCATCGGCGACCACGCGGTGGTGGGCATGGGGTCGGTGGTCACCCGCGATGTGCCCGCCTGGACCATCGTCGCCGGCAATCCCGCCCGTGTGATCGGCCACCGGCCGGGGGCACCCATAAACCGGGGCGGTGCCCCGCGACACGGAGAGACGCCATGAGTACCAGTGTTTTCTCACTGCTGGTAAAACGCCGCTTCGGGCCTTTTTTCTTTACCCAGTTTCTGGGTGCCTTCAACGACAACGTGTTCCGCCAGGCGCTGATTCTGCTGATCGCCTCCGGGGTGGTCGCCGGCACCGAGGTGAACACCCTGAACAACGTGGCCCTGGCGTTGTTCATCCTGCCGTTCTTCCTGTTCTCGGCGCTGGCCGGGCAGCTCGCCGACAAGTACGACCGGGCCATGCTGGTGCGGCGCATCAAGCTGGTGGAAATCTTCATCATGACGTTCGCGGCGGTGGGCTTTTTCTTCAACGCCGTCTATTTCCTTCTGGCGGTGCTGTTCTGCATGGGTCTGCAGTCCACCTTTTTCGGCCCCATTAAGTACTCGATCATTCCCCAGCATTTGCCGTCCCGGGAACTGGTGTCCGGCAACGCCCTGGTGGAAATGGGCACCTTTCTGGCGATTCTGCTCGGCTCGATTTCCGGGGTGCTGCTGAAAATGGACGCCGCCGACCCGCTGATCGTGTCCGCGGTGGTGGTGGGCCTGGCGGCGCTGGGGTATCTGGCCGCCCGTGGCATTCCCAAGGCGCCGGCCGCCGACCCGGGAATGAAGATCAACTGGAATCTGTGGCGGGAAACCTGGCATATCGTCGGCTACGCACGGGAGGTGAAATCGGTGTGGATGTGCGTGCTGGGCATTTGCTGGTTCTGGTTTCTCGGCGCCGCCTACACCACCCAGCTCAAGGTCTACGTGGACGACTATCTGCTCGGCACCGACGGCCTCTATGCCTTGCTGCTGGGCACCTTTTCCGTGGGCATCGGGCTGGGCTCCTACCTGTGCGAGAAAATGTCCGGCCACCGCGTGGAGCTGGGCCTGGTGCCGCTGGGTTCAATCGGGTTGAGCGCCTTCGGCATCGACCTGTTCTTCTCCTACGCCGGCCTGCCCAAGGATGTGTCGGTGGACATCGCCGCCTTCCTGCAACAGCCGGCCGGCTGGCGGGTGATGGTGGATCTGCTTGGCATCGGGGTGTTCGGCGGCTTCTATATCGTGCCGCTGTTCGCGCTGATCCAGCAGCGTTCCAACCCCAGCCATCTGGCGCGCATCATCGCCGCCAACAATATTCTCAATTCCCTGTTCATGGTGGGTTCGGCGGTGGCGGGTATCGTGCTGGTCGGTATGCTCGATCTCACCGTACCGGAGTTCTTCCTGGTGCTGTCGCTGGCCAATGTGCTGGTGGCCGCCTACATCTACACCCGGGTGCCGGAGTTCCTGATCCGCCTGCTGGTGTGGATGCTCACCAATGTGCTGTACCGCATCAAGGAACAGGGCATGGAGAACATTCCGGACGAAGGCCCCTGCCTGCTGGTGTGCAACCACGTCAGCTATGTGGATGCGTTGCTGCTGGGCGGCGCCGTGCGCCGGCCGGTGCGGTTCGTGATGGCCAAGCCGATCTACGATTTGCCGTTGATGAACTATATCTTCCGGACCGGAAAGGCGATTCCGATCGATTCCAAGGAGCGTAATCCGGAGATTTACCAGCAGGCGTTCGAGCGCATCAACGAGGAACTGGCGGACGGCCAGGTGGTGTGCATCTTCCCGGAAGGCAAGCTGACCCGGGACGGTGAGCTGGCGGAATTCAAAACCGGGATGGAAAAAATTGTAAATGAAAATCGGGTTCCGGTAATTCCCATGGCACTCTCCGGTCTATGGGGTAGCTTCTTCAGCCACAAGGGCGGCCCGGCGTTGACCCGGCTGCCGAAGCGTTTCTGGTCCCGCGTGAAACTCAATGTGGGCGAAGCGGTAACCGCCGACCAGGTGGCGTCGCAGGACATGCGGCGCCGGGTGCTCGGGTTACGGGAACGACCGTGATCCGCCCGGATCTCAGGATCCAAGAACCGATACGATTAAAGAGGATAACCATGCGACGTATTCTGATAGCTCTGAGTCTGCTTTTCACCTTCACGGCCAGCCACGCGAGCAATGTGGAAATTCAGCATGTGTTCGGTTGGATCGAAAACGCCACGCTGGAACCCTGGGGCGTGAAAGTGAAAAGCAAACTCGACACCGGTGCCCTCACTTCTTCCCTGCACGCCCGCAACATTGAACGTTTTGAAAAAGACGGCGAGGAGTGGGTGCGCTTTGAAGTGAACGTGGAAGACCAGGACGAAGACGAAAAAGTGTCGCGCAAGTTCGAGCGCCCGCTCTATCGCGACGTGATCATTCGTGGTGCCGGTGGTGAAGAGCGCCGTCCGGTGGTGCTGATGGAAATCTGCTTCGGCGATACCGTGCACGAAGAGCAGTTCAGCCTGGAAAACCGCAGCGACATGATCTATCCGGTGCTGATCGGCCGCCGCACCATCCAGCATCTGGGCGTGGTGGACGTGACCAACACCTTCATGCACGAACCGCAGTGCGATGAAGACAGCCCGGTGGAAAAATTCGACAAGGACAACACCGACGAAGACGTGGGTGTGTGAAGTTTTGAGATCGTCTGTGCTCACTGGTAGCTCGCCTGTAGGATAGCTTCAAACCGCCTTTTGACAGGGGGTTTTCTGGTAAATTTGTCTGTGTAGCATCTGAAGGAGTCTGATGAAATCTGCTGTAATCCAGTTCAAGAGTATAGGTTTTGGTATAGCTTTTGGTGTAGGGTTGTGGGCGCCTTAACAAAAAAGGCTGTTGATGATGAAAAGCTATACTTATGGCCAGAGCTTCATCAATGCCATCGATGGCTATCGTTCCAATCAGTTAATGGATCAAAGCATGCAGAATAACAAACACGGCAACAAGCCACTATCGGCGAGAGCCATCGAGACGATGCGGCCTGGCGATAAAGTCAAAGTGGACACTGGAGAGAATGCCGGTCTGCGTGTGACTTGCGGGGCTAGCGGTGGCAGGTCGTTCATCTATCGCTATCGGAGCCCCGAAACGGGCAAGCTAACTCAAGTCAAGATAGGGAATTACCCCTCGATGAGTCTGGCTGAGGCTCGCCTAAAGCTTGCTCGGATGAAGGCTTTACGACGAGATGGCGTATGCATTCGTGCCGAAATTCAGCGGGAGAAAGTACGTCAAAGTGCAAAAATTGAACAGGAAAAGGAAGCGGCAGAGGTGGCCGCGTTTACTGTTCGTGACTTGGTTGATCTGTACTTAACTGAAGTGATTGAGGATCGACTGGTTGTAAATCGTCGAACTGGGGCTCAGAAACGAGTTCCTGGTGCACGGAAACCTAAGGGGCAGGCCGAGACTAGGCGCACCCTGTACGGTGATGCTGTACGCACTCTGGGGGATCGATCTGCTGCAGAAGTTCGGCGTAAACATGTGGTAGAGATGGTGAAGGACATTCTTGACCGGGGAGCAAACGTTCAGGCTGGGAATGTGCTGCGTGAGCTCAGTGCCGCCTACGACTATGCGATTGGCCTTGGCAAGTTTGATGATGATTTTGCGAACCCGGCTTTGTTGGCAAAGTCGAGCCTGAAGCAGGCTAGAGTCCGACTTACGTCTGTTCGGGGCAAACGCGTATTGTCCGATGCGGAGTTGAAGGAAGTGTTAGCGTGGTTGCCAGGCTCTGGTTTCTCGGTAACACAAAAGAACGTCATTCGTTTGACTCTGTGGACAGGAGCTCGCACGGGTGAGGTTTGTAAGGCGCGTTGGTCTGATGTAGATCTCGATCGAGCAGTTTGGCATATGCGAGACTCCAAGAACGGAGCCGAGCGGTATGTGCAGTTGCCGAGCCAAGCTGTGGCTTTTCTCCGTCAGCTTCGTTTAACCACCAATACCTATCTGTTTCCTTCGAGTCGGACGGGATTGCCGATCCAGCAGAAATCGCTTACCGAAACAAAATGGTATTTGAGAAATTCTGCCAAGGCTCGAAGTGGCACCTACTTTAAGCCAGGCCAAGCTTGGCTGGATAGCATTCCTGACTGGTCTCCACATGATCTGCGTCGTACGGTTCGCACGGGGTTGTCTCGTTTAGGCTGTCGCAATGAAGTGGCTGAGGCAGTGATAGGGCATTCAAGAAAGGGTATTGAAGGGACTTATGATCTGCACGATTATGAACCCGAATGTCGCGAGTGGCTGCAAAAGTGGGCTGATCATCTGGAAACTCTTGACGGCGTGTGTTAGTTGGCATAACCCATCTTAATTTCACAAATTGCAGCAACCGGACAGAGAGAAATCTATTTCTCTCTGTCTCTCTTAGGCTCGCCAGTCCCTGACCTTGCTGGCCTACGGCCTCCACCGGACGCCTCGATCGGTCCGCTGCTAAACAAAAGCGAACATTCGATTTTATCTTAATAATTCGATAGAAACGCGTAAACCGCTACAGGACTTAGTCGAAAAGCTGATTTTACCTTCATAGCGAGTCACTATATCTCGAACGATAGCAAGGCCGAGACCGTGCCCAGGTGTTTGCTCATCTAGCCGCAGACCCCTTTGGCCCAAACTGGCTAAATCCTTGTGATTAACCCCTGGGCCATCATCAGCAACAACTATTCGCTTGAAGCCGCTGCCTTGTTCCACAGAGAGCTCTACGCATCTCGAAGACCATTTGCCAGCATTGTCGAGTAAGTTGCCCAATACTTCATTTAGATCATGTTCTTCTATCGGCCATCGGCTGTCTTCAGGCAGAGAACTCGATAGTTCAAACGACTTTTCCGGATATAAACGACCGAGCATCCACAAAAGATCCCGTGCCTGTTTTATGGGGTAGGCGCTTTTTCCAATCTGGGGCCCTGCAAAACGGCTTCGACGCATTTCAGCTTCTAATTGCCTGTCGATATCGCTTAGTCGCTCCACCATCTGGCGCCTTAGATTGGTGTCGAGAGGACGTGTGTCGTCTTCCAGTATCTGCCGGACGGCTGCGATGGGGGTTTTGACGCTATGAGACAGGTTTGCGAGAGCGTCCCTGGAGCGCTCCAGTCGCTGATCTAAGGAGTCCAGCAACTGATTTAGTTGAAGAACCAGCGGGTGGAACTCCTCTGGCGACTGAACGTTGATTCGGGAGATCTCTCCGTCCTGGAGTCTTTTTAATGCGGCTTTGAGTGTGACAACCGGTCGCATGGACATCGTGATTCCGAACCAGAGCACGGCGACCAAGAGCATAATCAACAGAACTGATACTACGGCGGTCCAGGCATGAAGTGCAGCTTGGCTGCGTTTCAGCGCACCCAGATCTTCAGAAACGATTACGACGATGGGTGTTTCACCGACCTGAAAAGACTTTCGGTAGGCGAGGATGTCTAAGGGAGTATCAGTGGTTTCGGCATCTTCTACGCGAACGGTTCCGTCTTCTTCGTTTTCAATCAGAGGCGTTAACAAGGGCTCCCAAGTATCGGGTGAAATGATGGTCTGTTCGGGTGTATGTATGGCAAAGGCATGATGAAAAACATCCTGGAAATAATCGCCCGTCTGGAGAGTGTCAACTTCACCATTCGCGTCGCGAATCTGGTGCTCAAGGAAAACGACTTCATCTTTCAGTCGGCTTTCAACGAATTCCCGAGACATTCGGTCGAGCAGCAAGCCATGGACCAACCACGCCACCCCCATTAGACCAATTCCGGCGGGCAGTAACAGCGCAAGCAAGGTTCCTTTTACGGACGCAGGCTTTTTAAGGAATCGCATTAAAAATGTACCCCTGGCCGCGTCGTGTTGAGATGGTTTCGCTGCCCACTAGCTTCCTTAACCTCCGAATATACGCCTCAATGACGTTTTCGCTCGGGCTATCATTCAAGTTGTAAAGCTGTTCCATTAGTTGTTCTTTGGAAAAGACGTGGCCAGGGCGGCTCATCAAACAACGTAGCAGCCGGAATTCGGTGCCGGTAAGTGTATGTTCCACGCCGTCGTCCATCTTGAGACTCTGGCGGTTTTCGTCCAGTTCAAAGCGGCCGGCTTTAACCTGAGCATGGACCCTTCCTTCACTTCGACGCACGAGTGCGTTGAGGCGTGCGATTAGCTCTTCTGTCTGAAAAGGTTTTGCCAGGTAATCGTCTGCCCCGGCTTTTAAGCCGTTAACCTTATCCTGCCAATCGCCTCTCGCGGTCAGAATCAAGACCGGACAGCTGACGTGATTCGTTCGCCACTTTCTCAATACGTCCAGCCCGTTGCCATCAGGTAGACCCAGGTCCAGAACAACAGCACGGTAATCCTCTTGCTCACCCAGAACGACGGCTTCTCGGGCACTGGGAGTTGTATCAACGCTGAAACCTGCTTTTCCCAACTGCCTGACCAGACCCTCAGCAAGCAAGCGGTCATCTTCGACGAGCAGTAAACGCATGAGTTTTTCCTTCTATGTATGGTCCGCGGTCGAAAGTGTGACTGATTAACCTGAATTCAGCCTGAACGGAAAATAGTTCGAGTTTTTCAGAAAGAATTCAGGTTAGTGAGAGAAGGTAACAACCGATTCTGGACATTGCTCAAGATTGGGGCTCAATCCTGCAGTGTTTTTCGAGCAATATTTTACAGAGGATAAAAAGATGAATGCATCAAAACTATTCGTAGCGGGTATGGCGCTTTCAATGTCGGCAACAGCGTTTGCGGCTGGCGCCCATGATGGTGGCCACGGGCACGGCGCTACAAGCGGTGAACCTGGCAAAGCGTCGGAGGCCAGCCGAACCGTAACTGTCGAGATGTACGACAACTACTACGAACCCGAAGAAATCAGTGTAAAGCCGGGTGAAACCGTTCGCTTCGTGGTGGAGAACAAGGGAAACCTCGTCCATGAGTTCAATGTTGGCACTCCCGACATGCACGAAGCTCATCGAGAGGAAATGATGATGATGGTTGAGCATGGCGTCATCCAGGGCGGCAAGCTGAACCACGACATGATGAATATGGATATGGGGAATGGCCATTCCATGAAGCATGACGACCCGAACAGCGTGTTGCTGGAACCGGGCCAAAGTAAAGAAGTGGTTTGGAAGTTCTCTGATAAAGGCAATATCGAATTTGCCTGCAACGTGCCGGGCCACTATCAGGCCGGGATGTACGGTGAGGTCAATTTCGAGTAACTCGCTTAACTGAGGTCCGCGAGCGCGGGGCTGAGACACGTTTCTCGGCCCGGCTTCAATGACGTGTAGTTTGGAGCAACACAGATGAAACCACGCTTTTTGACAGGGCTTTTGAGCCTGCTGATGCCAGCCATGGTTCTGGCCGGCGAATACGACCTTACGGTCGACCGGGTAAAAATTGATACCGGCGATTTTGTGAAGGAAGGCATCGGATACAACGGCGCATCCCCGGGACCGGTGATGCGCTTCAAGGAAGGCGAAAACGTCAAGATCAACGTGACCAATAACCTGGATGAGATGACGTCCATTCACTGGCATGGGTTGATCCTTCCTTTTGATCAGGACGGTGTACCCGGCATAAGTTTCCCAGGCATCAAGCCGGGTGAAACCTTTACTTATGAATTTCCTATCCAGCAGGCAGGCACTTACTGGTTCCACAGCCACTCTGGTTTTCAGGAGCCGGATGGCGCCTATGGTGCCATTGTGATCGAACCGGAAAAACGTGAGCCGTTTCGTTATGACCGCGAGTACGTGGTGCAGTTGACTGACAAGCACCCCCATTCCGGTGACCGCATCATGCGCAACCTGAAAATGATACCGGATTACTACAACCGTGAGCAGCAAACCGTGGGGGAGTTTTTTTCGGACGCGTCCAAAAACGGTCTGATGAACACCATTCGGGACCGCATGGCCTGGGGTGACATGCGGATGATGAAAGCGGACGTTGAGGACTTGCAGGGCTTTACGGGCCTGATCAACGGCAAAGGTCCCGAGCAGAACTGGACTGGCCTTTTTGAGCCCGGAGAACGCATCCGGCTGCGGTTCATCAACTCCTCGGCCATGACCTACTTCGACATACGGATTACCGGTCTGGACATGACGGTTGTACAGGCCGATGGCAACAACGTTCAGCCCGTTAACGTGGACGAGTTCCGGATCGGTGTGGCGGAAACCTATGATGTGATCGTCCACCCGAAAGATGAGCAGGCCTACACCATTTTCGCTGAATCCATGGGGCGTTCCGGCTATGCCAGGGCAACGTTGGCCCCCGAAGAAGGTATGGAAGCGGCTGTTCCGCAACTGCGTGATCCGGCGCGCCTGACTATGGCAGACATGAGCGGTATGCCCGGCATGGACCATGGCAACATGGCCGGTATGGATCATGGCGACATGGATATGAATAGCTCAGAAGGGATGTCCGGAATGGATCATTCCAACATGGAAGGCATGGATCATGGTTCCATGGCGATGGGAAAAGGCGGCCAAAACGACCCCTTTTACGCCAAGGGAAGTGGCCTTGTACCCACGGCAGCCAATGGCGGCAAGTTCCTGTCCTATGCTGACCTGAAGGCCCAAGATCCACTGTATGAAGACCGCGAACCGACCCGGGAAATTGAGCTTCGTTTGACCGGCAATATGGAGCGTTATACCTGGAGCATTAATGGCGTCAAGTACGAAGACGCAGACCCAATTCGTCTCAAATACGGTGAGCGAGTTCGCTTCAAATTCGTGAACGAGACCATGATGACTCACCCTATGCACCTGCACGGTATGTGGTCCATTCTCGATGTTGGTGCAGACCAATGGAACCCGATCAAGCACACGGTCAGTGTGCAGCCAGGCACCACGGTTTACATGGAAACCGAGGTCGACGAGCCCGGTCAGTGGGCGTTCCACTGTCACCTGTCCTATCACGCGGCCGCTGGTATGTTCCGCAAGGTCATTGTTGAAGGTGGGCCAGAGTCGACGCAGGCCAAAACAGACGTGATTGCCAAAGATGGAGGTGAGGTATGAGCTGTATTCGATCAATTGTCGCAGTCAGCTTCCTTGCCTCTATTGGTGTCTCAACGGCGGTGACAGCTCAGGAAATGATCTCCGACACGACCGCTCGAAAACAGCCGCTCACAACCTGGGGCGTTCAATTCGAGGAATTTGAGTACCGCTACAGCGACGATGACGAGGAGCTGGGCGTCTGGAATGCGGATGCCTTCTATGGCACCGACGACTTTAAAGTCCGGCTGCTCACAACCGGGGAGTACGAGATAGAGGAGCAGGCCTACGAAACGCTGGAAAACCAGCTGGTCGGCCAGATCCCTATCTCCAAGTTCTTCGACGCCAAAGCGGGCGTGCGTTTCGATACGCCCGAGGGGCCGGACCGTACGTATGCGGTTCTCGGTGTGGCCGGGCTGGCGCCCCAATGGTTTGAGATCGATGCAAATCTGTATGTCAGCAAGGATGGCGATACGTCAGCTGAACTCGACGCTGAGTACGAATTGCTGTTCACTAACTACTGGATTCTGGCGGCAACGCTGGATGCCTCAGTAGCGTTCAGTGAGGATGAAGAGATCGGCGTCGGCAAGGGATTGGTTTCCACCGAAACCGGCCTCCGGCTCAGCTACGACCTGATCGACCGTGCGTTCTCACCCTACGTGGGTGTGGTGCACGAGCGTAAGTATGGCGATAGCGCCGACCTGGCCGAGGCGGACGGCGGTGGCACAGAAGACTGGTTTGCCGTGATCGGCGCTCGAATCGCATTCTGATGCTGATAGGCCATGGGGAAACCCACGGCCCTTTTTCGTCTATGATTTGATGTAACTCAAATCCACCGAAAGTCTGTGTCCATTGTCAGCCGCAGTTCAGATTGAAGTGTTTTGATACAGGGAGAAGTCATCAGGAAGAGAGGTGTCACCCCATGACCAAAGCACACAAAGCAACCAATCAGGAGCAGTTTTTGTTGCGCCGAAAAATGGCCGTCGAGGGGCTTGGAGAGGATCAGTGGGATGGGCTCATCCACGATCTTAATCGCCACCCCTGCGTTGATTTCGCCGAGCGTAAGCCAAATGGCACATTGCAGGTGACGTACGACGGAACCCACTGGTCCGTCGATGAATTACTGGAACTGATCAAGGCTTACGGTGGCCAATTGAAAACCGGATGGTGGACCCGGCGCAAATTGGCTTGGTACCGGGTTACCGACGACAACGTCCGGGCAAATGCCAAGCATGAGCCGTTCTGCTGTTCCAAGATTCCACCCATGAAAAAATAACAGGAGGTTGAATGAACAGGGAGGAAGATCGAACTACCCGCTACCAGGAGGGCAGTCTCACTTTACCAGGGACAGTCATGCTGGGTACCGGCGTCATGATTGGCGCCGGTATTTTTGCACTTACCGGGCAGATGGCCCAGATGACCGGTGTCCTTTTCCCGCTGGCCTTTCTCGCGGCGGCGGTGATTGTCAGCTTCAGCGCCTATTCCTACATCAAGATCTCCAATGCCTACCCGTCCGCCGGCGGTATCGGCATGTACCTGCACAAGGCTTACGGAAACCGGCTGCCAACGGCTTTCAACGCCCTGTTGATGTACTTTTCCATGGTGATCGCCCAGAGCTTCCTGGCCCGCACCTTTGGCTCTTACACCATGCAACTATTCGGAGGGGACGAAAGCGGCCGTATGGTGCCCATTCTGGGGGTGGCATTAATCCTCGTGGCTTTCGTGATCAACCTGCTCGGCAATCGGATGATTCAGGGGGTGGCTTCCTTTATCGGGATCCTGAAAATCGGCGGCATACTGATTTTCGGTCTGGTCGGGATCTGGATTGCCGACTCAGTCTCGGTTGATTTTTCGGAGCCCGGTGAAGCCGGAGCGCTGGGCAACTTCCTGGGCGCAACCGCACTGGGGATTCTGGCGTTCAAAGGCTTTACGACCATCACCAACAGTGGTTCGGAAGTAATAGACCCAAAGCGAAACGTCGGGCGCGCCATCGTGATTTCCATTGCCGCCTGCGTGGTGATCTACACGCTGGTGGGCTTCGCGGTCGCCAGCAACCTGTCACTGGCTGAAATTATCGAAACGCAGGATTACTCCCTCGCTGCTGCTGCGCGTCCCGCTCTCGGCGATTACGGTGTCTGGTTTACTGTCGCTATTGCCATGATGGCCACGGCGGGCGGTATTCTCGCCAGCGTCTTCGCGGTATCCCGCATGCTGGCGATGCTGACGGAGATGAAGCTCGTACCACATCGGCATTTTGGCATGCCCGGCAGCATCCAGAAACACACACTGGTGTATACCGTTGTCCTGGGGCTGATCCTCACCGCCTTCTTTGATCTGTCACGAATTGCCGCGCTGGGTATCGTGTTTTACCTGATTATGGACATTGCCATTCACTGGGGTGTACTGCGCTATCTTCGCAAAGACATCAAGGCCAACACCTGGGTGCCAACTACAGCCATCTTGTTGGATCTTTTGGCTCTGGGCGGCTTTGTCTGGGTAAAACTGAATACGGACCCGTTCGTCATCGGCGTGGCAGTGGTCACCATGATTGTGCTTGCAGTCTCCGAGCAGATTTTCCTGAAAAGATCGCCGGAATCCGCGCAAGCGAAACAGGAAGAGAGTCACGCGCATCGTCACCATTAACCAGAATCAGGAAGAGAGGCTATTGCCATGATGGGAGATAACATGTTCGGGAACACCATGTGGGCAGGCCACTGGCTGTGGATGCTGGTGATTGCCATTGTGGTCGTCACTCCGGCCTGGCGTATTTGCCAGCGCACGGGGTATCCGGGGTGGATGGGTGTACTGATACTGATCCCTATCGTCAATCTGGTTCTGCTGTATTTCATTGCATTTGCAGACTGGCCCGCCGATAAAACAGGAGATCAGAATGGCTGAGCACCATCACGCCCATGACCACGATCACCACGCCGATAAAGAACCTGGCGGGCACACCGCCAAGGATCCGGTTTGCGGCATGGCAGTCGATCCGCATACCGCGGAACACCGCAGCCAGCATGGCGGTAAAACCTGGTACTTCTGCTCGTCGCGTTGCCAGTCCAAATTCGACGAGGACCCTGAGCAGTACCTCGATTGGGAAAAGAAACAGCAAGAGCCGGTAGCGCCGGGCACTATGTATACCTGTCCCATGCACCCCGAGATTCGGCAGCAAGGGCCAGGGGACTGCCCAATCTGCGGCATGGCCCTAGAGCCCGAGCAGGTAAGCCTGGACGACGGGCCTTCGGAAGAACTCAAAGACATGACCCGCCGATTCTGGATCGGCCTGGTGCTGGCCCTGCCTGTACTGGTACTGGAGATGGGTGGGCACCTCACCGGACTCGATCACATTATAGCCCCGCAGATGTCCAACTGGATTCAACTGGTGCTGGCAACGCCTGTGGTGCTCTGGTGCGGTTGGCCCTTCTTCGTCCGGGGTTGGAAATCCGTGGTTAGCCGTAACTTGAACATGTTTACGCTCATTGCCATTGGTACCGGCGTCGCGCTGATCTACAGCCTGGTGGCGACCCTGGCGCCGCAGATCTTCCCAGGCGCCTTCCGGCAGGAAGACGGGTCGGTCGCCGTCTACTTCGAGGCGGCTGCTGTCATCGTGGTGCTGGTGCTGCTGGGGCAGGTGCTGGAATTGCGCGCCAGAGAGAAAACCTCTGGTGCCATCAAGGCCCTGCTGGATCTGGCACCGGCGACGGCCAGAAAACTGGACGACGATGGCAGCGAATCCGATGTGTCGCTTGATCAGGTCAAGGTCGGTGACCGCTTGCGGGTACGTCCGGGAGACAAGGTGCCGTTGGACGGCGAGGTGCTTGAAGGCAGCTCCAACGTGGATGAATCCATGGTGACCGGTGAGCCTTTGGCAGTCAGCAAAAAATCCGGCGACCAGGTGATCGGCGGCAGTATCAACCAGCAGGGCAGCTTTATCATGCGGGCCGACAAGGTTGGCCGTGACACCATGCTGTCCCAGATTGTGCAGATGGTGGCGAGCGCCCAGCGCAGCCGCGCGCCCATTCAGGGCCTGGCCGACAAGGTGGCGGGTTATTTTGTGCCTGCGGTGATCGTGATCGCCATTATCGCCTTTATAGCCTGGTCATTCTTCGGGCCCACGCCGCCTATGGCGTTCGGGCTGATTGCAGCGGTCAGTGTTCTGATCATTGCCTGCCCTTGCGCACTTGGCTTGGCGACGCCCATGTCCATCATGGTGGGTGTCGGACGCGGTGCTCAAAGTGGCGTTCTGATTCGCGATGCGGAAGCCTTGGAGCGTATGGAGAAGGTGGACACCGTGGTGGTGGATAAAACCGGCACGCTGACAGAGGGCAAGCCGCAAGTCACCCGGCTTGTCGCGGCCAACGGGTTCGATGACAGTAGTCTCATGCGTTATGCAGGCGGCCTGGAGAAAGGCAGTGAGCACCCACTGGCTCACGCCATACTCGATAAAGCCAAGGGCATGGACCTGAAGCTTCCGGATGCGGAAGACTTTGACTCTCCGAATGGTAAAGGGGTTACCGGTCGAATAGACGGCAAGCGGGTGCTACTTGGTAACCGCCTTCTCATGGAGTCGGAAAATGTCGACACCACGCGATTTGACGGCGACGCCGACCAGCTCCGAAAAGATGGTGCTACCGTGATTTTTGCTGCTGTCGACGGAAACGTCGCAGGGTTGCTGGCGATTGCCGATCCGGTCAAGGAAACCACCGAAGCCGCTATTTCCGCGCTGCAAAAAGACGGCATCCGGGTGGTCATGCTGACCGGCGATAACCGCACTTCAGCTGAAGCAGTTGCCCGAAAACTGCATATCGACGAAGTGGAAGCGGAAGTCCTGCCGGAAGATAAGGGCAAGATCGTCCAGCGCCTGAAAGACGAAGGCCGTGTTGTCGTGATGGCGGGTGACGGCGTAAACGATGCGCCTGCACTGGCAACGGCGGATGTCGGTGTGGCCATGGGCACCGGGACCGATGTCGCCATCGAAAGCGCCGGCATTACGCTGCTACGCGGCGACCTGATGGGCATTGTCGAGGCGCGCCGTTTGTCTCTGGCGACCATGCGCAATATCCGTCAGAACCTGTTTTTCGCCTTCGTTTACAACTCCGCCGGTGTTCCGATAGCGGCAGGGGTTTTGTACCCGTTTTTCGGGATACTGCTGTCGCCCATTTTTGCAGCGGCCGCCATGTCGCTGTCCTCGGTCAGCGTGATCGTGAATGCGCTGCGTTTGAGGGTGGTGAAACTCGGGTCAAAGCAATGAACTTCTGAATCATTGGAGGTAGCTATGTCATACACGATCGATCGAGTTATCAAAGATGTCGATTTCGAGGACGTGGACAGAAGAGCGCGTCAGGCCCTCACTGATCACGGGTTCGGTGTGCTGACAGAAATTGATGTCAAAGCCACCATGAAGAAAAAGCTGGACAAGGATATGTTGGCCTATCGGATTCTCGGGGCCTGCAATCCTGGCATGGCCTGGGAAGCCATCGGTGTGGAGCCTCGCGTGGGTGCCATGCTGCCTTGCAACGTTATTCTTCGTGAGGTTTCGGAGGGCATTGAGGTAAGTGCAGTGGATCCATTGGCTTCCATGAGCGCCATCGATAATGACGAGCTCAAGCAGGTTGCCGGGAAGGTCAGGGATATGCTCTCTGAGGTTGTGGAATCGATCTGAAGCCGGTAGAGGCGTCGATTTGCTGCAGTGCCTGCGGTTTGCAATGGATTAGCGAATTAGCCAGGCGAGCGCATAGCCCAACTGAACACTGGAAATGCAAATAGGACTCCTCATTTGACGACGGGATACCTATTTGATGTCAGTCATATTATGGAGAAGAAAAAAGGAAAAAAGGAAAAAAGATATGGATATAAAGACTTTTGGACAACTGATCGACTGGACGCGCGATCTGCACTCACATCTGGCGAGCTGTCTGTCCCATTGCGCAACAAAGCACGAGGAAGAACGGGCCCGTGCGCTTTTGGATTATCTGGCAGCTCATGAATCGGAAATAGAGCGGATCGTGAACGAGTTTGAGCACCAAGGGGATAAGAAGGCACTGGAAACTCGGGTGTACGACTACCTGTCCCATAATCCGATCAAAACTCATCGAACCTGCGACGAGCCTTACGCGAAGCTTGATTTTGATGGTATCTGCCGGGAAGTGTTCGACTTTCATGATCAGATTATTGATCTCTACAAAACGCTGATTGGAAAAGCCGAAATTCCAGAAGCAAAAGAGCTGTTCGAATCTCTTTTGGCGATGGAGGAAAATGAGTCGATGAGACTGGCTCGTCAGGTTGGCCGAATGCAGGATCTATGAGATCCGAGCACTTTTGCTGACGGCTTAATCCCTTTGAATGTTTCCAATTGAGGCTCACCTTCACACCTCAAAGACGGGCGCAAAGCCACCTCCCGGCGTTCGAAAGTTGGTGGCCTGGCCCTGGTACACACGGGCAGCGGCAAGCAGATGTTGCCCGGCATAGGTGTACAAACGGATATCGACCTTTCTGGTGGTGACCGTGCCATCCACTCTCAGGGTGCGTTCTCCGGCGGGAACGAAGTTCTGCGCGATGTAATCACCCTTCAGGATCTCTTCGAAAACGCGGCGGGTTAGTTTTTCGCCCCGATAGACGCCCTTGCTGCCATGGCCCGCTACCGGTTTGAAAAACAGTTTACGCCGGTTGCTCCACAACTCCGCCTCATCACTTGCTGAAACCAGCCGGGTCTTCGGTACAGCTCTATCCAGAAATCCTGCCTCGGTTTCACTCAGGCCCCAGTCGCGCAGGGTTTGGGCATCAGATAGCAGGATCAGGTTCCGTTTGTCGGCCATCAGCGCATGGGCGCGTGGATTGGGCGTGACGACCGCCGCGCCGTCGAGGTAGGCGCGCCTCAGCGCCCCAAGAGCCGGGGCCTCCAAGGCAAAATCCACCAGGCGGTTGTACACCATGTCAATAGGCTTGCCGTGGGCGCTCAGGGCACCATCAACATACTCAAGCTCCGATGGGTCGAGGATCAAGGTCTCTATGCCTCTGGCCTGGAATAACTGCTGGGCCAGTTGGAATTCCGGGAACATAAACTGGGATTCTGGGGCATCGTCCACAATGGCCAGCCAACCGGGCGTCGAGTCGCCACCTTGCCGTTCCCACTCCTGCTGGAACATGGCAAACACCGCGTCCTCGAACCCATCCAATGCACGGTTGGTGCCAGCGGTCTGCTGGGACGGGTCACAGCATCGGTGTTGAGCCCGGGCCAATACCGTGTTCAGAAATGCGCCGCCGGCGTTGGTGTTGATTTCGATCAGCTGAGGCCCGTTCTCGCCCAGGTGAAAGTCGTAGCCCATGAACGCCCCGATGGGGCCTGGATCAAAACCGGCGATGTCCGGCGCCCAGGACAGAGCTTTTTCCTTATAGGGCGGAAGCTCGGCTGCGGATTCGATCGCCTGAACAATCCGCTCCATCGTCGCGATGTCAGCCTGGGGAACAAAAACCGGCGTGTTTGAAAAGAGATGATGGATCTCGGGAGTGGCCGGCGCCTCGTTCCCAGTGTCTGAAAACTGCTTCTGGAGGCTGTCAGTGAGCGCTTTTCGGTCAAGGGTGATGCAGTAACACTGCCGGTTGAGCTGGTCGGCGTGGGTTTTGGTTGTTCGCTGGTTTTCCTGGGGCACGTCTTGCATTGGTCGTCCATGGTCATTGTGAATCGTTCCACCTTGATTCTGGTCAAACGAATGCATGTTTCGCAACTGTTTTCAGGCCTGTTTCAGCTTGGTGTGATGGACTGCCAAGTAATGACCATGCCTGTTCGGGATCTTGCTTACCGGGCGAGGAGATCTTACTGAAACCCTCTGACCAAAAAGGGCACGCTATGAACCATTCGTTGCGCAAGCAGTGTATTGCTGGTATTACGGCCAGTGTCGCTATGAGTTTTTCGCTGATGGTGGCCGCAGACACGAACCGGGCATTTGTTCCCATGGGCACAGCGGATGCCGTCGGCGTTATTGATCTGGAAAACCGCAAGGTGACGTCGTCCATTGGCGGCACCCTGAATACCCACGGTTCGGCACTGACCCCGGATGGCCGGTATCTGGTGGTGGGTAGTTTGTCGGCGCATGATCGTCAGAAGCCGGTTAGTCGCCCCGAAGGCATTTCAGAAGATGAACACGCCGCTCATCATGGGGGCGGGAAGTCTACTGAATTGGAAGCAGGGAGTACGGGGCTGCTCTATTTGGTGAACACGGCCACAAAGACGATTGACCGCAAACTGGAAGTGCCGGGGCCTGTGCACCATGTGCTGGTGACTTCCAACGGTCGCTATGCCGTTTCCACGCATCCTGCCAGTGGCAGTATCAGCGTTGTGGATCTGGATTCCGGTCAGTTGGTCAAAACTGTGGCGACGGGGCCGGCCCCCAACTATCTGGTGCAAACCGACGACGGCCAATCCCTTCTGGTCATCGGCGCCTGAGTAAACCAGGCGCCTCACGGGTCGGCGTCAGGCCACGCGGGTGAACACCTGCAGGATATTGCCCAGCCGGGCAGTGAGCTTGTCGCCGGACGTCAGCGGGCCGACCCCGGCCGGCGTGCCGGTAAAGATCAGGTCGCCGGGCTCCAGCGTGAACACCTGATTGATCTGTGCGATCAGTTCAAAGGTCGGGAACAGCATCTGCCCGGTATGGCCGTGTTGGCGGCTTTCGCCGTTCACTTCCAGAGACACCTCCAGATTCTGCCGCACCGAAATCCCACGGGCGTCGATAAACCCGGACACCGGTGCGCCGCCGTCGAAACCCTTTGCCCGTTCCCAGGGATGGCCTTTTTCCTTTAGCCGGCTCTGCAGGTCACGCAGGGTCAGATCCAGGCCGACCCCGTAGGCGGCGATGGCGAAGCGAATGGTTTCCAGGTCGGTCTCGCCGCTCAGGCGCTCACCGATCATCACCACCATTTCCACCTCGTGGTGCACCGGGCCCTGTCCCTGGGGCAGCACCAGCGGTTCGTGCAGGCTGCACAGGGCGGTGGCCGGTTTCATGAACAGCAGAGGTTCCTCGGGCACGTCATTGCCCAGCTCGCGGGCGTGCTCGGCGTAGTTTCTTCCCACGCAGACGCACTTGCCCAGCGGCATTTCCATGGGCGAGCCGTCGATCCAGCGATGAACGTAGGCGGATTCCGGTCGCGCTTTCAGCGTGTGGGCATCAAACATCGAACAATTTTCCGGGGTTCATCACATTGTTGGGATCGAAAACCGCTTTCACCGCTTTCATATAAGCGATTTCCTCTTCACTGCGGGAATACGACAGATAAGGCTTCTTGGTCATGCCCACGCCGTGCTCGGCGGAAATCGAGCCGTCGTACTTCTGCACGATCTCGAACACCCATTTGGACACATCGCCGCATTGGCGGAAAAAATCTTCCTTGGGCAGGTCCGCCGGCTTGAGAATATTCAGGTGCATGTTGCCGTCACCGATATGCCCGAACCAGACGATCTCGAAATCCGGGTAGGCGTCCTGCACCACCTTGTCCACGTCCTCGACGAAATCCGGCACCTTGGAGACGGTCACGGAAATATCGTTTTTATAGGGTGTGTGCGGCGCGATCGATTCGGAAATACGTTCGCGCAGCTGCCACAGCTGTTCCAGCTGGCCCAGCGACTGGCTCATCACACCGTCCAGCACCCAGCCCTGCTCCACGCAGTGCTCGAAAATCTCCATGGCCCGTTCGCCGGTGTGTTCGGAAAGCTGCTCGAATTCCAGCAGGCAGTAGAACGGGCACTCGCTGTCGAAGGGTTTGGCCACCCCGTGCTCGAGCACATGGGCCATGGCCTTGTCGGAAAAGAACTCAAACGCGGTCAGATCAATGTCCTTCTGAAACGCGTGCAGCACTTTCATGACTTCGCGGAAACCGGGCGCGCCCAGCACCAGGGCCGTGAGGTCCTTGGGCCGGCGGGCCAGCTTCACGGTGGCCTCCACCACGAAGCCCAGGGTGCCTTCGGAGCCGATGAACAGGTGGCGGAAGTCGTAGCCGGTGGCGTTCTTGATCAGGCCCTTGTTGAGGTCCAGCAGTTCACCCCGGCCGGTGACCACCTTGAGGCCGGTGATCCAGTCCCGGGTCATGCCGTAGCGGATCACCTTGATGCCACCGGCGTTGGTGTTGATGTTGCCGCCGATCTGGCTGGAGCCGGCGGAGGCGAAGTCCACCGGGTAGAACAGCTCCTTGCTGTCGGCGAATTCCTGCAGCTGCTGGGTGACCACCCCCGGCTGCACCGTGACCGACCGGTCGTACTCGTTGAAGTCGAGTACCCGGTTCATCCGGTCGAACGCCACCACCAGCTCGCCGTTGGCGGCCACCGCCCCGGCGGACAGGCCGGTGCGGCCCCCGGAGGGCACCAGGTGCAGGCCGTGTTCATTGGCGATCTCCACGATCTGCTGCACTTCTTCGGTGGTTTCCGGCAGCACCACGGCGCTGGGCGCCGGCGCCCAGACCTTGGTCCAGTCCACCCCGTAGCGCTGGGCGCTGTCCGGATCGGTGAGGCAGCGCTTGCCAAGAAGCGCGCTGAGCTGGTCCAGGGCGGCGTGGGCGAGGGAGGTCATCGGCAACTCCAAAGGTCTTCAAGTCAACTTGAGCATTCAACATGTGCACGGGGGCTCCGGAATGGGTCTCATCCGGGGCGGGCTATGATACCATACGCGCCCATTTAACCCGCTACAGAGACCACCCATGGCCAACACTTCTCTTGAGAAGGACAAGATCCGCATCCTCCTGCTCGAGGGCGTCCACCAGAACTCGGTGGATAATCTGAAGGCGCACGGCTACAGCAACGTGGAGCTTCTGCCCACCGCGCTCACCGGCGACGACCTCAAGGACGCCATCAAGGACGCCCATTTTGTCGGCATCCGCTCGCGCACCCAGCTCACCGAGGAGGTCTTCCAGGCCGCCGAAAAGTTGATCGGCGTGGGCTGTTTCTGTATCGGCACCAACCAGGTGGATTTGAAGGCCGCCCTCAAGCGCGGCATTCCGGTGTTCAACGCGCCCTACTCCAACACCCGCTCGGTGGCGGAGTTGGTGATCGCTCACACCGTCAACCTGATGCGCGGCATTCCCGAAAAGAACGCGGTGGCCCACCGCGGCGGCTGGCTGAAATCCGCCAAGGACAGCTACGAGATCCGCGGCAAGAAGCTGGGCATCGTCGGCTACGGCAACATCGGCGCCCAGGTGTCGGTGCTGGCGGAATCCATGGGCATGAAGGTGTACTTCTACGACGTGGTCTCCAAGCTGCCGATGGGCAACGCGGAACAGGTGGGCAGCCTCAATGACCTGCTCGGCCTGGCCGACGTGGTCAGCCTGCACGTGCCGGACACCGCCGCCACCCGCTGGATGATCCGCGAAGAGCAGATTCGCGCCATGAAGCCCAAGAGCTATCTGATCAACTACGCCCGGGGCAAGGTGGTGGACATCGAGGCGCTGGCCGCCGCGCTGCGCGACAAGCACCTGCTCGGCGCCGCCATCGACGTGTTCCCGGAAGAGCCCAAGGGCAACGACGACGAGTTCATCAGCCCGCTGCGCGAATTCGACAACGTGATCCTGACCCCGCACATCGGTGGTTCCACCCATGAGGCCCAGGAAAACATCGGCACCGAAGTGTCCGAGAAGCTGATCCGCTACTCCGACAACGGCTCCACCCTGAGCGCGGTGAACTTCCCGGAGGTGGCCCTGCCGTCGCACCCGGACATGCACCGTCTGCTGCATATCCACCGCAACATTCCCGGCATCCTCACCCAGATCAACACCGTGTTCTCCGAGAACGACATCAACATCTGCGGTCAGTACCTGCAGACCAATGAAGAGATCGGCTACGTGGTGATCGACGTGAACAAGGGCTACAGCCAACTGGCGCTGGAAAAGCTGCGCACCATCGACGGCACCATCCGCACCCGCGTGTTGTTCTAGCGCCTCGACAATAAGCCGGAGCCGGGCTACCTTGCCCGCTCCGGTTTTTTTATGGCGCCGCGGTCTATGAGAATAAGCCCGCCAGGATACGTGCTGGTCAGAAACGGCGTCGCGCTGTTGCTGGCCATGGTGCTATTGAGCGGCTGCGCCACCCGCTCCCTGTTCCAGCCCTACCCGTCCCAGGCGCGCGCCTGGACCGCCGACATGGCGGCGGACGGGCCCGCCCCGTTGCTGAGAAAAGGCGTCGACAGCCGTGACGGCGTGCTCTATCTGCAGGAACTGGGCCGGGTGCACCAGCTGAGCGGCGCCATCGAAGACAGCGAGAGCGCCTTTCGCCGCGCCTTCGGTCACTACGACGAAACGGACGCCGCCGCCCGGCTGCGCGCCTCCAGCCTGGTGAGCAATACCGGCGCCCTGCTGGTCAACGACAACGCCCGCCCCTATGTGGCGCCGGACTACGAGCGCATTTTCGCGCACGCCTACCAAGCCCTGAATTACTGGCGTGAGAACGACGTCACCGCCACCGCCGTGGAACTGCGCGCCGCCGCCAACGAACAACGGGTGGCCGCCAACCGGCGCGATGACGAGATCGCCGCCGCCCAGGAGGCGGCGCGGGAAGAGGGTGTGCAACCGGCCGATTTCGACAGCCACTTCGCCGGCCTGGACGCCGCCGCCGGCGAGGTCAAGGCGAGCTTCCAGAACGCCTGGACCTTCAATCTCTCGGCCCTGTTCTGGGAGGCCCACGGCGAATACAACGACGCCCTGGTGGACTACAAGAAAGCGCTGGAGATCCACCCGGATTCCGCCATGCTGCAGGAGGATGTGGCGCGCCTGTCCCGCGCCCAGGACGGCCGGGTGGAACGCGACAAGGGGCTGGTGGCGGTGGTCTATGAGCAGGGTCTGGTGCCCGCCCGCCGCGAGCTGAGCCTGCCGATCCCCACACCGCACGGCCTCTTCGCGGTGGCCTTCCCGACCTACAGCGCCGCGGACAAGCCGCGCCCGGCGCCGCTCACCGTGGCCGTCGACGACACCACGGCGCGCACCGAAGTGCTCACCGACGTGGGTGGGCTGGCCGCGCGCCATTTGCGCGAACAACTGCCCGGCATGCTGGTGCGGCAGACGCTGCGTGCCACCACCAAGTACAATCTGCAGAAGAAAGCCAACGACGATTTCGGTCCGGTGGGCGCCATCCTCACGCAGATCTTCAATGTGGTCAGCGAACAGGCCGACCTGCGCAGCTGGTTGAGCCTGCCCGCCTACGCCCAGGCCACCCGCCTGATGTTGCCGCCCGGCGAGCACCGCCTTCAGTTGAGCACACCCGGTGGCGGTGCTAGTTTGACGGTTCCCGTGGTGGAACAGGGCGTGACCGTGATTCACGTGGTGGCCACCCCCGGCCGCCTTATAACCCGCGTGTTACCCGTTCAGGAGGGCCCGTTATGAAAGCTCCGTTTACCGCTCTGGCCGCCGTCGTGCTGGCGGTGGTCCTGGCGGGCTGTTCCGCCAGTAATATGGCCCGCCCCGGCGACGACGGCGAACCGCGCCTGTACTCCAACAACAGCACCCTGGCCAACCGCCTTTCGGTGGAAGCGCTGCAGGACAAAAAAGTCGGCGACCTGCTGTACGTGCAGGCGACGTTGGAAAACGGCTGGAAATTTGAACTGGATTTCCAATACAAGATCAAATGGTTCGATCGGGACGGGTTCGAAGTGGCTCCGGAATCCCAGCCCTGGCGGCAACTGGTGATGGCCGGCCGCAGCCAGAACAATGTCCAGGCGGTGGCCCCCAACCCCAGCGCCGTCCGTTATGAAATCTGGGTGCGCGAATAACGCCCCGGACGCCATTCAGGTTCCTTAAGGAGAAACACATGGTTCGCGTATTTTCACTGCTCGCCCTGGCTATGGCGCTGGTGCTTTCCGGCTGTGCGTCCCGGGTGGATTACGGCGACGCCCAGGCCCGTGAAACGGTGACCGCCGATTTCGGCTCCACCGATCTGCAGATGATCGCCACCAAGATGGTGGACGACATGATGGTGTTCCCGCCGATCGTGGAAATGACCCGCGACCGCCGCCCGGTACTGTTCGTTGATCGCATCAAGAACAAGACCAGCGAGCACATCGACACCGAGTCCGTCACCGACACCATCCAGTCCAAGCTGATCAACTCCGGCAAGTTCCGCTTCGTGGATATGTCCGTGGTCGACCGGGTACGCGAACAACTGGAGTACCAGCAGGATTCCGGCATGGTGGACCAGGCCAGCGCCGCCCAGATGGGCCGCCAGATCGGCGCCGAGTTCATGCTCTACGGCAACCTGTCCTCGATCGTGAAGCGCGACGACAGCACCAAGGATGTCTACTACAAGTTCACCCTGAAACTGCTGAACATCCAGAGCGGCATTATTGAGTGGTCCGGCGAGAAGGAAATCCGCAAGACCCGCAAACGCAGCCTGTTCGGCTTCTGAACACCCTGGCACCAGGGAGAGGAACCATGTTCAAGCGTTTTTGTTTGCTCGTGCTGATGGCGGCGCTGGCCGCCGGCACCGCCTCGGCGGCGCAGACCCGCGAGGTCAGCGCCCGCGGCTACGGCGACAACCCGGAACAGGCGGTCACCAATGCGCTGGTGGCGGCGGTGCGCCAGGCCGGCGGCGTGACGCTGTCGGTGAACCCGGATTTCCGCCGCCAGGTCAGCGAATGGGTGATCCAGCGCCAGGGTGACGTCACCACCTGGACCGGCAGCCGCACCTCGGTGGCGGAGCCGCGCCTGCCGACGCTGGGCAGCCTGGACAGCTACGAGGTGACCGTCGTCACCCAGGAAGACAACGCCCTGTGGCGCGCGGACGTGAAAGCGGTGCTGCTGCTCCAGCAGGTGCCGGGCCCGGACCGCTCCTATCTGCCGGCCATCGTGGTGGCGCCGTTCACCAGCGACGCCGATGAATACACCCTGGGTGAAACCACCCTGTCGGCGGCGGAGGTGCGCCGCCAGTTGCACGCCAACCTGATCGACGCCTTCGCCCAGTCCGGCCGTTTCCGCGTGCTCGACCGCGCCAACCTGGGTCTGCGCGAGGCCGAGCAGGCGCTGCTGCGCGACGGCGCCGGCGAGCCCCGGGAACTGCTGCGTCTGGGCAAGACCAAAGGCGCCGACCTGCTGCTGGTGGGTCACATCGAGGCGTTCGACATCGGCGACGACGAGCGCACCTTCTACGGCGCCCGCTTCCAGGGGTACGAACCCTATGTGCGCCTGCGCTACCGGCTGATCGACGCCGCCGGCGGCGAAGTGCTGGAGGCCGGCCTTTACGACTGGCAGCAGTCGGAAGCCAGCGTGCGGCAGCTGGCCCGTCAGCAGAAGCTCGACCACCGCAACCATCCGGAGCGGCTCGCCGACCTGGTGTACCCGCGCATTGCCCGGGCCCTGGCGGCGGCGGCCTCCGACACCCTTTATCCGGTGCAGGTGCTCAAGAGCGACGGCGACCGGGTCTACCTGAGCCACGGCCAGGGCCGACTGGAAGCGGACACCATCCTCAATGTGTACCGGCCGGTGGAGTCCCTGGAAGACCCGCAGACCGGGCTCACCATTCGTATGGAAAGCGACGCCCTGGCCAGCCTGGAGGTAATCGAAGTACGCCCGGATTACGCGGTGGCCCGGATCACCCAGGGCGGCGGCGAACCGCGCCCCGGTGACCGCGTGCGCCCGCCGGGCAACCGTCAGGGCGACACCGGTGACGTGGAGCAGCCCGCCGGGCAACCGGAGAGCCCCGGCTCTTCTCCCATGCCGCTGAACTGGGATTAAGACCGCGGGCGGCACCCGCCGCCCCGCCGTGGGGGATCGACAATGGGTGGTTACTTCAATCAGGCGCTGGTGTTGCTGGCGGCGGCGGTGTTGCTGCTGCCGCTGTTTCAGCGTCTCGGGCTGGGCAGCATTCTCGGTTATCTGGCCGCCGGCATCGTCATCGGGCCGCTGGGCCTGGGGCTGATCCCCGGCGCCGAGGCGGTGCTGCATTTCGCCGAGCTGGGCGTGGTGTTGATGCTGTTCCTGGTCGGCCTGGAACTGGCCCCGGAGCAGCTCTGGGCGCAGCGCCGGCGGCTGCTCGGGCTGGGCGCCAGCCAGATGCTGTTCAGCGCCGCCCTGCTCACCGGTTTCTTCTTCGCCCTGGGCCAGCCCGGCCCGGCCGCCCTGGCCATCGGCGCCACCCTGGCGCTGTCGTCCACCGCCTTCGCGGTGCAGATGCTGGTGGAAACCAACCAGCTGGGTACGCCCCAGGGCCGTAACGCCTTCTCGATTCTGCTGTTCCAGGACCTGGCGGTGATTCCGCTGCTGCTACTGCTGCCGGTGCTGGCCGGCGGTGACGCCGGCGCCGCCCAGCCCAACCTGCTGGTGGGCGTGCTGGTGCTGGCCCTGATGTGGCTGGCCGGGCGCTACCTGCTCAACCCCTGGTTGGGCTGGCTGGCGCGGCTGCACAACCGGGAGCTGATGACCGCCACCGCCCTGCTGCTGGTCCTCGGCGCCGCCGAGCTGATGGAAACCCTGCATCTGTCCATGGGTCTGGGCGCCTTCGTGGCCGGCATGCTGCTCGCCAACTCCCCCTACCGGGAGCAGCTGGACACCGATATTCAGCCGTTCAAGGGCATGCTGCTGGGGCTGTTCTTCATCGCCATCGGCATGACCATGGACCTGCGCCTGCTGGCGGCGTCGCCGTGGTCGATCCTGGCCATGGGCGCGGCCCTGCTGGGGATCAAAACCCTGGTGCTGTTCGGCATTGCCCGGGCGTTGAAGGTGGGCGGCCGCGACGCCCTGCGGTTCGGGCTGCTGCTCAGCCAGGGCGGCGAATTCGCCTTCGTGCTGTTCACCCAGGCCGGGGCCCTCAACCTGCTGCCGACGGAAATGATCGCCAAGCTCAACCTGGTGGTGGCCCTCTCCATGGCCGCCACGCCGCTGCTGCTGAAACTGGTCCAGCGGCTCTGGCCGGCGCCCAAGACCGGCCATCGCAGCACCGAGGACGAGCCCGCGCCGCACGGTCAGCCGGCGGTGATCGTGGCCGGCTTCGGCCGCTTCGGGCAGATCATCGGCCGTATTCTGGTCAGCCGCCGCATTCCGTTCACCGCGCTGGACTCCAACCCGGACCACATCGACACCGTGCGCCGGTTCGGCAACGAGGTCTACTTCGGCGACGTCACCCGGCTCGACCTGCTGCACACCGCCGGGCTGCAGCACGCCCGCATCATGGTGCTGGCGATCGACGACGTTCAGGCCTCGCTGCGCGCCGTGCGCCTGATCCGCGAGCACTTCCCGCACATCACCCTGATCGTGCGCGCCCGCGACCGCTACCACGCCTATTCACTGATGGCGGAAGGCGTCGAGCACGTTATCCGTGAAACGCTGGACTCCAGCCTGCGCGCCGCCCAGACCACCCTGGCCCAGCTGGGCATGCCGGAAACCACCGCCATCGACCTGGTGCGCACCTTCCGGGACGTGGACGAACGCCTGCTGCGCGAGCAGTTCGCCCACCGCGACAAGCTCGACAAACTGATCGAGCTCTCCGCCCGCGGCCGCGAGGAACTGGAATCCCTCCTCGAAGCCGGCAGTGACGACGGCCGCCGCGACGGGGGCCCTTAAAGCCGCAGGTCGTTGAGGCCCTTGCGGATGGCGCGGTCCAGCACCGGCTTGATCACGGCGGCGATCAGCGGCAGCTTGCCCTTGAAGACAATGGTGTAGTGCAGGCGGGAACCGCCGGCGGTCTCGGAAAACACCATCACCCCGTGGTGATCGCGCAGCGGGCTGCCCTTGGTGATGCGGTAGGCGATGCGGCGGTCGCGCTCGAACTCGGTGACGGTTTCTTCGAAGGCCGGCGTCAGCGGCAGCGACAGCCGGCGCACCGACCCCACGCCGTTGGGCTCCACGTCCCCTTCCTTGACGCGCCGCACCTTGGCCGGTGCAAACAGGGCGGACAGGTTCTCGTGCTCACTGAGGTGGTTGAACAGGTCGCTGACCGGGAACGGAAATTCCTTGTCGATTTCGATGCGTTGCTGGCCCATGGGCGCTCCGTGTCTGAAAAAAGAACGATTCTGAGCGGCCCCCGGCGTCTTGCCCAGGTTCCAAAAGGCCAGACGCCGGTGATTGTGTTGTTTTATGGTTAGCCGTGCTGGACCACGTCCACGGCGATGCCGGCCGGGTCGAGGATGACGAAGTGCCGGTCGCCCCAGGCTTCATCGCGGATCGCCACCTCGATCGGCACCCCCAACGCCTGCAGCCGCCGGTATTCGGCGTCCGCGTCGTCCACGTCGATGGTGACCCACAGGCCCTGTCCGTCGCGCAACGGGCGTTGAAACGCCGCCGCCTGGGCCTCCTGTTGCGGGGCCAGGAAACCCAGTTCGCCGCCGCCCAGCTCCAGCAGAACGAACCAGTCGCTGTCGAACAGCACCCGGCACTGAAACAGGCGCACGTAGAAATCCCGGCACGCCTGCAAGTGCTCGGTGACCACACCGGACCAGAGTTTCATCGCGTTGCTCCTTTGGCTTGAGAAGAAGCCCCACTCTAGGTCGGCGCGCGGGCCTGCTCTTGAATAAAGGCGACATCGTGCATCGGCAGTCGGGGCGCCCCGGGGGTGACACCCAGGTAGCGTTTCAGCTCCCGGGTCATATGGCTCTGATCGGTGTAGCCGGCGGCCAGGGCGATGTCGGCCAGCGGCGCGGCGGGTGACGGTCGGCTCAGCAACGCCAGGGCCTGTTGGCTGCGGCGGATGCCCATGAACACCTTGGGCGGCACGCCGACCCACTCCAGGAAGTCGCGCTCCAGTTGCCGGCGGCTCAGGTTCAGGCGCGCCGCCAGGGCGCTCACGCTGACGCCCGCGGCGGAACGGGAAAGCAGCGCCAGGGCGCCGTCCAGGCGCCTTGGTTGGGGCGGCTGCCCGGCGAGCCACCGGGAAAGCAGCCGGTCCACGGCAAAGGCGGGGTCGGGGCGGGCGATCAATTCGGCGAGGCGCTCCGCCGACAAGTCGGCGGGCCGGGCCAGAGGCTGGGCGGTGTCGGTGAGCAAACGCCCGGGCAGGGGCAGGAAATGGCGGCTCTGGCCGGGCTGGAAGCGGATACCGAAATAGACACAGCCGGGCTCCACCGGCACGTCCGATGGCCGGGTGCTGGTGCCGAACGCCTGCCAGGCGCCATCGCCGTCGCGCAGGCGCAGCACCAGGTCCACGCAGCCGTCCGGCAGCACCCGGTGGCGGTCGCCGCCGCCGTCGCGGCTCAGCCAGTAATGGCTGACCAGCCCGCGCAGGGCCGGCGCCGGCGGGTAGCAGTGCAGAGTCTGGGCCGCGAAGGTGGTGTCCATGGGCATAGTGGAGCACACCCCGCGGCGGCCGTCACCGGGGTCAGTCCGCGTCGGCGCCGACCCGCGCCGCGCCGATGCCGCGCGGGTCGCTGGCGGCGGTCACGCTGTTGTCCTCGTGCCGCCAGAGAATCGCCTGCATGTTGCCGTACTCGCGGTCCACGGAGACCACGTCGTGGCCGCGCAGGCGCAGGCTTTTCGCCGCTTCGGTGTCGAGGAAGGCGGGTTCCGCCTGAACCTGATCGGGCAGGAACTGGTGGTGAAAGCGTACCCGGCTCACCCAGTCGTCCACCGGGGCGTCATTGGCCGCCTCGAGCACACCCAGCATCACCATGGTGATGATACGGCTGCCGCCCGGCGTGCCGAGAATCGCCACCCGGTCGTCGAACTCCACGAAGGTGGGCGTCATCGAGGACAACGGCCGCTTGCCAGGCGCCACCGCGTTGGCCTTGCTGCCCACCAGGCCATAGGCGTTGGGGCTGCCCGGCTTGGCGGAGAAATCGTCCATCTCGTTATTGAGGATCACGCCGGTGCCGGCGGGCATGAAGCCGCTGCCGAACGGCAGGTTGATACTGAGCGTGGCGGCCACCCGGTTGCCGGCCCCGTCGAGCACCGAAAAGTGGGTGGTATGGAAGCCTTCGCCGGTGGCCACGGGTTCGCCCAGCTCGCTGCTGGGGGTGGCCTTATCCAGCTTTATGGAGGCGGCCCGCTGCTCGGCGTAGGATTTACTCAACAGGTTATCCACAGGTATGGAAACAAAATCCGGGTCGCCCATATAGCGGCCCCGGTCCTGATAGGCGCGCCGCCAGGCTTCCACGGTGAGGTGGGGAAGTAAGTCCTCACTAATCTCGCCGCCGTTGAATTCATTGAGGATGTTCAGCGCTTCCAGCATGACCAGCCCGCCGGCGGACGGCGGTGGGGCCGTGACGATGCGGGCGCCTCGGTAGTGGCCCACCACCGGCGCCCGCTCCTTGACCCGATAGTTGTTCAGGTCCTGTTTTGTCCAAATGCCGCCGGCCTCGCGCACCCCGCGTACCAGTTTTTCCGCCACCGGACCCTGGTAAAAACCGTCTCGCCCCTGCTCGGCCAGGGCCTCCAGAACCCGGGCCAGATCCGGCTGCCGGATCAGGGTGCCGTTGGCCGGTATTTCGCCGTCATCCAGGAACACCGAGGCGGCGGTGGGGTAGCGGTTGAGCACGTCCTTGCGGTAGCCGGCCAGCGCCCGGTAGTGGTCTTCCACCTCGAAACCCTGGCGCGCCAGCTTAATGGCCGGCGCCAGCGTGGTTTTCAGGGGCAGCTCGCCGTAGTGTTCGGCGAGGTAGGCGAAGGCCGCCGCCTGGCCGGGAATGCCCGCCGCCAGGGCGCCGTTGACGGCGCGGTCGCGCACCACCTGGCCGTCCTGGTCCTGGTACATGTCCTCGGTGGCCGCCGCCGGCGCCGTCTCGCGGGCGTCCAGCATGGTCTGCAGGTCGTCCTTTTCGCGGTGCAGCAGCCAGAAACCGCCGCCGCCCATGCCGGCGGAATAGGGCTCCACCACCGACAGCGCCGCCGCCACGGCCACCGCCGCGTCGTAGGCGTTACCGCCCTGCTCGAGCATCTGGAAGCCGGCGTCGGTGGCCAGCGGGTGGGCACTGGCGATCGCCGCCTTGCCCGGTCCGGCGGCCTGGGCGGTGACGGCGAACAGCAACAAAAGCGAGAAAAACCAGCGCATGGCGGCCTCCTTCTGGCGAACGGGGTATCAGGGGCGAGAAACGGTCAGCCGCCCCGCTGCTGCTTCTTCAGGTCCAGCGCTTCCACCACATGGGGCGGCACGAAATTGCGCACATCGCCGTCGAGCAGCGCGATCTCGCGGACCAGGGAGCTGGAGATAAAGGACAAATGCTCGGCCGGCGTCAGGAACACGGTTTCCAGTTCCGGGGCCAGCTGGCGGTTCATGTTGGCGAGCTGGAATTCGTATTCGAAGTCGCTCACCGCGCGCAGGCCGCGCAGCAGGATATTGGCTTCCTGGTCCCGGCAGAAATGGGCCAGCAGCTTGGAAAAGCCGGTCACCTTGACGTTGTCCAGATGGCCGATGCTGTCTTCGACCAGCTTGACCCGCTCGTTCAGGGAGAACAGCGGGCCCTTCTTCTCGCTGGCCGCGATGGCCACCACCACCTCGTCGAACATACTGGCGGCCCGTTCGATCAGGTCCTTATGGCCGTTGGTGATGGGGTCGAAGGTGCCCGGATAAACAACACGGTTGGTCATGCTCGGCTCGCTTTCTCCAGAGATCGGGCGCCAAGCATAACGCAACTCGGTTTACGATTCAGGCCCGCAGCCGCTCCGCCAGAGCGGTGGCGTTGCGGGCGCTCAAGCCGTAGATGCTCAACTGCGGATTCACCCCCAGGCTGGTGGGGAACACCGAGCCGTCGAACACATACAGGTTTTCCAGATGGCGGTAGCGGCCCTGGGCGTCCACCAGGCCGCGCTCTTTGTCGCCCATGGGGCAGCCGCCCATCACATGGGCGCTGCCCAGCGGCACGTCCAGGGCCTTATAGCTGAGATCCGCCATCGCCTCGCGGGCCTGGGCCCAGCTGGTGTAGAACGGCGCGCGGATGTGGCCGGGCCGCACCGCCCGGGCGCCGGCGGCGAACTGCATTTCCACCTGGCTGTACAGGCTGCGGCGGGCGCCGTCGAGCAGATAGTCGGTGACCGGGTAATCGAGTACCGGCTCGCCGTTGTCGCGCAGTTCCACGGTGCCGCCGGGGCTCTCTTCGTGGAAGCCGTCGCGCATCAGGGCGATGGAGGCGGCGGTGTTGGGCAGCGCGGTGATGTGCTCGCGGGCCTGCTCGCCGAAGCCGCCCAGCAGCGCCCCGGTGAGGCCGGGGTGCAGCGGCATCATCTCCAGCTTGTAGCCGATCGGGCCGTCCACGCCGCCGGTGAAGGTGAACTGGTCCGAGTGCAGCGACTGGGGCGCGCCGTAGTAGGGGGCGATCTCCCGGTCGTAGCGGCCGAAGGCGAAGCTGGTGACGTGCAGGAAGGTGCGCTTGCCCACCCGGCCGTCCGGGTCCGGCACCTGCGAGCGCAACAGCAGCGCCGGGGTCTGGATGCCGCCGCCGGCGGCGATGATGGTGGGCGCTTTCAGGGTCACGGTGGCGCCGGTGGGGTTGCGGTCGTGGTTCAGGGGCGTCACCTGCACGGCGCTGACCCGGGTGCCGTCGTGCACCAGCTTGTCGGCGCGGGCGCTGTGGATCAGGGTGGCGCCGGCGTCCATGGCGGCGGGCAGCGTGGTCACCAGCATCGACTGCTTGGCGTTGGTGGGGCAGCCCATGCCGCAGTAGCCGATATTCCAGCAGCCGCGCACGTTTCTCGGAATCACCGACCAGTCCCAGCCGAGTGTTTCGCAGCCGCGTTTGATCACGTCGTTGTTGGCGTTGGCGGGCATCGCCCAGGGCTCGATGCCGAGCTGCTTTTCCATGCGCTGGAAATAGGGGTCCAGGTCCGCGCGGCTGGTGTTGTCGACGCCGAAGCGCTCACGCCAGTGGTTGAGGGTTTCCTTGGGCGTGCGGAAGCTGGAGGTCCAGTTGACCACCGTGGTGCCGCCCACGGTGCGGCCCTGCAGAATGGTGATGGCGCCGTCCTTGGTGGCGCGCATGGCGCCCTCCTGGTACAGCTGCCGGTAGGCGTCGCCTTCATTGAGATTGAAATCCCGGGAGCTGGTGAGGCGCCCGGCCTCCACCAGGATCACCTTGAGGCCGGCGGCGCTGAGTATTTCCGCGCTCACCCCGCCGCCGGCGCCGGTGCCGATGATCACCACGTCCGCTTCCAGGGTGCGGTCGTCGCTGACGGTGGCGCCGTCGATCAGGTTCCATTTTTCCCCGGCGTTGTCCCAGGGGTCGGCGATATTCTGAATCTTAAGTGTGGACAGGTCCTGCATGACCCGGCTCCTTATTGTTTTGTCAGGGGAACGGGCGCTGTCAGGCGCTGGCGGTGCCGGACCCGACCACGGGCGGGCCGGGGTAACCGGTGGTCCGGCCCGCTTCCGGGGTAACGTACCAGGCCATCACGATCGGCTGGGTCAGGCCCTTGAAGGCGAGCTTGGGGAAGCCGCCGTCGTTGTTGGCCCAGTGGGCGAGGGTGTCGCGCAGTTGCGCGTCGCCCTGCTCCTCGAAGTGCGCCCAGGTGCCGGTGATCCACCAGCGCGCCGCGCCCAGCTGCAGTAAATCCAGAAGCTGGAACAGCTGGCCGCGCTGGCCGTCGGTGCCGCCCTGCAGCAGGCGGTCGAACGCCTGCAGGGCCTGGTCCGGCCCGGCGCCGTCCACCGCTTCCAGGCCGCCGCCCAGCAGCGGCGCCATCAGCGGGCGCAGCAGGGTGACGTCTTTATCGCGGAGGTGTTTGTAGCCGCCGGCCGGGCCCGGGTCCGAGCTGCAGCCGGTAAGCAGTGTGCTGGCGCCGGCGCCGACGGCCAGTGCCGCCCCGCCCCAGACGCTGAGTTTCAGAAAGCCCCGGCGGTCGACACCGGAGCCTGGCATGTTGTCCTGGTCCATTCACGGATCCTCGGCTGGCCTGTCTTCTTGTTGTTGGCTGGCGGACCGTCCCCGCCCTGACGGGGCGCCGGTTATGTCAGCGGTTTTTACTTCAACATGAACTTGTAGATGAACTTATGCATGCCACGGCCGTAGGGCGGCAGGATGTGCTTGGTGGCGTTCATCTTGCCCTTCTTGTACACGCCCTTGGCCTTGGAGAAGGTCAGGAACCCTTCCGGGCCGTGGTAGTGACCCATGCCGGAGGGGCCCACCCCGCCGAACGGCATGTCGTCCACGCCCACCTGGGTGATGGTGTCGTTCAGGCAGACACCGCCGGAATGGGTGTGGTGCAGCACGTGCTCGCCGTTGCGGGCGTTCCAGTCGAAGTAGTAGAGCGCCAGCGGGCGCGGCCGGTCGTTGACGTAATCAATGGCGTCGTCGAGGGTCTTGTAGGGCACCACCAGCATCAGCGGGCCGAAGATTTCGTCCTCGGCGATCTTCATGTCGTCGGTGACATTGAGCACCAGGGTGTGTGGGATCTTGCGGCTGCCGTCCAGGTTCTCGTCCGCCGGGTTGATGGTGATCACCTCGGCGCCTTTTTCCCGGGCGTCGTCCAGATAGCCGTTCAGGCGGCGGTACTGGCGCTCGTTGATGATGCTGGTGAAGTCCGGGTTGTCGCGCAGCGTCGGGTAGAGCTCGGTGACCTGGGCTTTCCAGGCGTCAACGAATTCCCGCACCCGGTGTTCCGGCACCATGATGTAGTCCGGCGCCACGCAGGTCTGGCCGCTGTTCAGGCATTTGCCGAAGGCGATGCGTTCCACCGCGTCCTTCATCGGGAAATCCTCGCCGATGATGCAGGGGCTCTTGCCGCCCAGCTCCAGGGTCACCGGGGTCAGGTTCTCCGCCGCGGCGCGCATGATGTGCTTGCCCACGGTGGTGGAGCCGGTGAACAGCAGGTGGTCGAACGGCAGGCTGGAGAACGCCGCCGCCACGTCCACTTCACCGTTGACCACGGCCACGTGGTCCTCGGCGAAGGTCTTGCCGATCAGTTCCTCGAGCAGTTCGCCGGTGCGCGGCGTGGATTCGCTCATCTTGATCATCACCCGGTTGCCGGCGGCCAGCGCCGCCAGCATCGGGCCGATGGCCAGGTACAGCGGGTAGTTCCAGGGCACGATAATGCCCACCACGCCCAGCGGCTGGTATTCCACCCACACCTTGCCCGGCCACTGGGCGGCGCCGACCTTGCGCTTGGAGGGCTTCATCCATTTGCGCAGATGCTTGGCGTGGTACTTGATGCCTTCCACGCTGGTGAGCATTTCCGCCAGCTTGGTTTCGTCGGCGGAGCGGTTGCCGAAGTCGGCGTTCAGCGCCTCCACCCAGGCGTCCATGTTGTCCAGCAGCATCGGCTTGAGCTGCTGAATATGCTCATGGCGCTGCTCGGCGGTGGGGTAGGGCTGGCGGCGGTACGCCGCTTTCTGGGCGGCGAAAATGCGCTTCATGCGCTCGATCTGCGCATGCTCGGTTTGGAGTTCTTTGATCTCGGCGACCATAATGCGCCTCCCTGGGCGTTTGTTTATTAGACTGTCCTCGATTTTTAGAGTAATTACTCTAGGAGTCAACAGACTGTTTCATCGTCCCCGCAGTACGCTTTGATTTGGCCCGTTATGACCGACACGAAAACGCGCATCCTGGATACCGCCCTGAACCTGTTCAACCGCGCCGGCGAGCGCAACGTCACCACCAACCACATCGCCGAGGGTCTGGGCATCAGCCCGGGCAACCTCTACTACCACTACCGCAACAAGGCGGCGATCGTGGCGGCGCTGTTCGAACGCTACCAGGAGCAGATCCGCGATCTGCTGACGGTGCCGGAAGGGCCGCTCACCTGGCAGGACAAGATGCGCTATTTCGAGGGCATCCTGGAGTCCATGTGGCAGGCCCGCTTCCTGCACCGGGACCTGGCCCACTTTCTCCACCAGGACGCGGAGCTGCGCCGGCGCTACAAGGTGTTCGTCCAGGACAGCCTGGAGCGCGGCCTGGTGATCTACCGCAGCCTGCGCGACAGCGGTCTGATCGAGGCCAGCGACGAAGAGCTGCGCGGCCTGCTGGTCAACACCTGGGTGCTGGCGGCGTCGTGGCCCGGTTTCACCCACGGCCTGAACCCGGACGCCACCGGCGACGAGGCGCTGGACCGCACCCTGCTGCGCCAGGGCATCTACCAGATTATCTGTCTGGAGGCGCCCTACCTGCGCGGCGAGGCGCTTGATCATCTGGACGCCATGAAGCAGGAGTTCCGCACCGGCGACACCACCATGGACCTGCTGTTCGCGGCGGCGGAGGCGCCACCGGCGCGGCGCGCATGACGGCGCCGGTCACCGCTCTGGCCCGGCCCCGCTCGGCGCTGGCCTGGCTGGCGCTGGCGGCGGGGGTGCTGGCGCCGCTGCCCGGTGCCGGCGTGGTGGGCGCCGCCGCCGTGTTCGCGGCCATCGTGCTGGGCTGGCGCGACCTGCGCCGGATGGCACGGGTGATCTTTGTGCTGGTCGTCGTCGCCGCCGTGCTGGCCCTGCCGGACGGCCCGGTGGTGCTGATCGACGCCGCCGACGCCATGACCCGGCTGACCGCGCTGATTCTCACCGTGATGTTGCTGTCCTCGGTGCTGGGCCGCTTTCCGGATCTGGGCCGGATCTCCGGCAGCCTGTTCGCGGGCCGGCCTCTGGGCCGCTACTTCAGCCTTTCCCTGGGCACGGCCTTCCTGTCGGTGCCGTTGAATTTCGGCTCGGTGGGCGTGGTGGGCGCCCTGGTGGGCGGCCGCATCAGCGAGCGCGGCGATTCCGCCGTCACCCGCAACGCCGCCCGCGCCACCCTGCGCGGCTTCGGCGCCTCGCCGATCTGCTCGCCGTTGTCGATTTCGGTGGTGGTGACCCTCACCTTCCTGCCCGACCTGCCGGGCTGGCAGCTGATCGCCTGCAGCCTGCCGCTGGCGTTGCTGTACCTGCTGGGCGGCGCGCTTCTGCGCGACCCGGAGCCGGCCGCCGCCGACGGTGAGCCGGCACCGTCCACGGGATGGGCGCCCTGGCTGCGGTTCGCTGCGGTGATCGCCGCTATCTGCGCCGCCACCTTTGGGTTGAGTGGTCTCGCCGGGCTCAGCTATTCCCGGGCGGTGACCCTGAGCTGTCTGGCCACCGTGGTGCTGGGGCTGCTGGTGGAGCGCTGGCGGGGGCACCGCCCGTCGTTGCCGTCCCTGGCGCCGGTCACCAACGAGCTGGTGATCGTCGGCGGCTCCGCCTTTCTGGGGGCGCTGGTGAGCACCTTCGCGGCGCGCGGGCTGGGCGCGGATTTCGTGCTGCCGGTCTGGGGGTATCCGCTGGCCGCGCTGCTGGTGCCCTGGCTGTTTTTCGTCGCCGGGCTGGCCGGTTTCAATCCGATTGTCACCGGCGCCCTGGTGGGCGGCGTGCTGGCGCCGATCTGGCCGCAAGGCGCGGCCCTGGGCCTGGCGCTGGCGATGGTGTGCGGTTGGGGCGTGACCATCGCCGGCACGCCCTATTCCGCCAATGCCCTGCTGCTCGAGCGCCTCACCGGCTATCCGGCGCGGGTCGGCGCGCTGCGCTGGAACTGGCCGCTGTCGGCGGTGGCGCTGCTGGTGGCCGGCGGGCTGGGCGCCCTGCTGACCCTGCTGTTGGCGCCGGCGGGCTAGACCGGCAGAAAGCCGCTGGCGAACGCCGCCAGCCGCTGCTCCAGCCAGTATTCGGGGTGCCGGGGGCGGCCGCCGACAAAGCCCACATGGCCGCCGCCGGAAGAGAGTTCCAGGGTGACGCCGGGGCCCAGCTCGCCAAGGGCCGGCAGCATCGCCGGGGTCATGAAGGGGTCGTCCTCGGCCTGGATCATCAGGGTCGGGGTGCGGATCGCCCGAAGGCGCGGCCCGGCGGAGGCTTCGGCGTAGTAGTGGGCGGCACCGCGAAAACCGTAGAGCGGTGCGATCACCCGTTCGTCGAAGGTCCAGAACGACCGGATGCCGCGCAGGTTGAGCGCCGCCAGCCGCTCGGCCTGGGCCGGGTCGACCCGCTCCAGGTGCCGCCGCTGCCGTTTCAGCGTGGCCAGCAGATTGGTGATCAGGTGGCGCCGGTAGATCCGCGACAGGCCCTGGTCCATGCGGTTGGCGCACAGGTCCAGGCGCAGCGGGCTGCACACCGCCACCGCCGCGCTCAGTGAACCGTCGTCCGCCCGCGCCAGCCAGTTGAGCACGCGGCTACCGCCCAGGGACACGCCCATGGCGATCAGCGGGCCGTGCCGGTCGCGCTGGCGCAGCGCCTGGATCACCGCGTCCAGGTCCTCGATCTCGCCGGCGTGGGCGCACAGGGCGGTGTCGTTGGGCGCCGCCGCGCCGCGCGAGTTCATCGCCACCGAGGTGATGCCCAGCGCCGCCAGCCGCGCCTGGGTGCCGCGGATATAATGGGAGTCGCTGCAACCGGACAGGCCGTGCAGCAACAACACTCTCAAGGCGCCGGTTTCCGGCGCCGGCCCGGCCCAGTCCAGCAGCAGGTGGTCGCCGTCCGCCAGCGGCAGGGTTTCCCGGCGCCGGCTGAGCGGCTCGGGGCGCCGGAAGAAGGTCGACCACATTGTCTGCAGGTGCGCCGAGCGCAGCCAGGCCGGCGGCTGGAAGGCGGCCGGAATGATTTCGCCCATGGGTTGGGAGTCTCTGTCCAGTGAATCAACGGCCGCCTATGTTAGCCTTTCACGCCTGCTTCGTCCCCGCTGACCAGGACCGAAACCCATGAGCCGTCGCTTCTTTGATCCGCAACCTTTCCAGGCCGGCCACGCCGCCGAGCTGGGCCCGCAGGCCAGCCATCATATCGGCAAGGTGCTGCGCATGCGTCCCGGCGACCCTCTCACCCTGTTCAACGGCGAAGGCGGTGAATGGTCCGCCACCCTGGAAGCGGTGGACAAGAAAACCGTCACCGTGCTGCCGCACACCTTCGTGGACATCGACCGCGCCGCGCCCCGCCCGGTGACCCTGGGTGTGCCGCTGATCAAAGGCGACCGCATGGACTTCGCGATTCAGAAAGCGGTGGAAATGGGCGCGGCGGCGATCCGGGTACTGGAGAGCGAGCGCACCGAAGTGCGCCTCAAGGGCGACCGTGAAAACAAAAAGCTGGAGCACTGGCGGCAGGTGGCGATCAGCGCCTGCGAACAGTGCGGGCTGAACCGGCCGCCGGTGGTGGACGGCGTTATGCCTCTGAACACCTTCATGGAACAGGCTCGGGGCCTGAAGTTGATCGCCCATCCCGGCGAACGGGCGCTGGATGCCGGCGCGGTGCGCGACGCCACCAACATCGCCTTGCTCACCGGCCCGGAAGGCGGCTTCTCCGACGACGAACTGGCGGCCGCCCGGCAGGCCGGCTTCCACGGCTTCGCGCTCGGCGAACGGGTGCTGCGCGCCGAGACCGCGCCGGTGGCCTTGCTTGCGTCCTTGTGGACGTTGATGGCCTGATCGCCGAAGGACAACAAGACCGATACAAAATATCGCGGTGAGCGGCGGTACCCTCTTGCTCTGAACATCAGATTATCTGATCGCCATTCTTACCAGACGAATAATAATCATGAGCAAGTTTATTGTGTCACTCGCCGGCCTGGCGCTGTTACTCAGCGCCTGCGGTGGTGGTGGCTCCAACAGTGAGCCACCAGCCCCGGATGCCGCGCGGCAGCCGTCCCCCAGTGTCCCCGAACAACCGGAAGAACCGGAAGTGATTCCGGTGGATTGCCACAAGACCAGCTGGGTAGCGGGTACCACCGAACTCTGTGACGGCACGCTTATCTACCGCGACTATATTTACGATGACTACGGCGCCGATGTCGGGTTGGTGGGACTGTCGCCGTTGACGGTGGCCAATCTGATATCGCGGGGTGGAGGCCTGTTTAACCCGGTGGCCAATACGCCAGGCCTGCTTTCGCCCACGGCCGGTGACCAGCGTTATCCCAGCGGAATGGAGAACACCGCGGATCTGGTGTCGCTGGCGTTGTCCCTCGACGGCGATGAGCTGGCGGTACGCTTCGAGCTGAATACGCTCTACGGCGATGACGACAGCATCGCCGCCATCGCCATCGATACCGACAATAACCGCGGCACCGGTGGGGGCGTCTGGCCCGGCCTGGGCATTCACAGCGACGGCTGGGACGTCATCCACACCTTTAGGGAAGGCGACCCGATCAATAACGTGATCGAAGGGCGGATCCCCGCCCCGGAAAGCGACGAATGGCGTGTGCAGGCCGTGGTGGCCCAGAGCGATGGCACGGTCATGAACGTCGCGTTCCGGGGTCCCAGGGAGCTGGCCCGCGCCGCCTCCGTGCCGGAACAGATACTCCCCGACGCCGGCAATTTCTGGGAGGACCGCCAGGCCCGCGCCCTGGGTGACGGCGACATCTCCCTGTTTGGAAAAGTGGTGGCGCGCAGTGACATGGAAAGGCGGGTGACCCGCCCGGCGGAGCCGGTCACCGGGTTCCAGCAGCGTGTCTACACGTCCGATTACACCCTGCCGCCCGGCGAAGGGGTGTCCCTGCGCGGCGTGCCCGGTCGCCAGGGCGACACCGGCCTGCCCTGCGATCAGTACTTCCACTATTTAGGGAAATACCAGCCCTACGGCGTCTATGTGCCGGAGGCGCCCGGGCCCCATGAGCTGCAGCTGGTGCTGCATGGCTGCGAAGCCAACCATGCCAGCCAGATCAACCAGCCGAATTTCCAGGCCGCCTTCGGCGACGCCCATAACCGGATACTCGCCGCGCCCCTGGGCCGGGGCCCTCGCGGCTTCTATACCGGCCTGTCGGAACGGGACGTCCTGGACGTGCGAGCGGACGTACAGGCGCATTATGAAATCGACGAGCGCCGGGTGCAGGTGAGCGGTTACTCCATGGGGGGCTACGGCACTCTGCGCCTGGCGTCGTTGTATCCCCAGGATTATGCGGCGGGCGTGAACTGGGTTGGGTTCACCGGCAGCCTGCTGAACCTGCCGCTTGAGAGAACCCTGTTGGGTTCCCTGGCGGACCTCACCGGCATTGAGCTGCTTGATGTTCCGTTGAGTGCCTTCCAGGAGCTTCAGCAACAGTTCAGCATCGGCGCCGAAGACAATGTTCTGGATTACCTCGGCAATCTTGAACACATACCCATGGCCAATGCCTACAGCGCGGCCGATGAACTGGTACATATCACCACGGCCCTGGCGCTTCAGGAAAAATTCGTCGCCGGGGACTCGGACTATGTCTTCTATCTGCATCTCCCGGCGGAGCATCTGACCTACATTCTTTTGGATGAATGGCAAAAAATGGCGGACTACAGCGCCGACCGCGCCGCCGTCAGCCAGCCCGCCACCGTGGAGTACTATTACGACCCGGCGCAGGCTTATCCGGAATACGGCATCGACCATAACCGGGCCTACTGGGTGAGTAATATCACCAACCGCTCGACCAGCCCCAGCCGCATCTCCCTGTACAGCGACGGCTGCGGTACACCGCGCACCGACGCCGATTTCGATACAGGCCTGGGTGCTTACCCGGTGCCCTGGGCCAGCACGCAGCGGACGCTCACCCGGGACGCGGACTTACCGGGCGGCAATACGTTGTCCGGGTCTCTGGAAAACATCCATCACCTGACGGTGGATGTGTCCGACAGCTGCTTGCCCGGCGCCATTGATCTGGATATCAACAGCGACGGCAACGCTACCCTGGAATTCAGCGACGGCAGATCGGTGGATCTGGTTCAGGGCAGAAACCGGATGTTTCTGAACCCGCGATAATCGGCGCACACGGTCGCCATGCGAATGCCCTGGCCGGAGCCTCGGAACAGGGCATCAGGTGCACCAAAATACATCTAAATTTACCTGTTTAATTACCTGGAAAAAGACACGCCGTCTTGCAAGTCCACGTCGTCTAAGCCTTTCCAAACTCTGGCATGTTTCTTGATGCAATTGCTTCGGGCGTTTCCGATCCTCTGCCCGGACGCCCGCTTTTTGTTGTGTTTTACGGCCTCCTTCTATGGGGTGCCTTGTCTTGATTCTGCCTGAGGAATGTTCATGTTTGATCCCAAATTACTGGTGGGCTCCGCGGTGCTCGCAGCGCTGCTTAGCGGTTGCGGCGGCTCATCCTCTTCGTCCGACGATGCGGGCACACCGCCGTCCGGTGGCGACGATGGCGTCGCGTTTTCGTTTGTTGAATCGACCGTCGCCGATCTGCATACCTCTCTGGAAACCGGTGGCGTTACCTGTGAGGAAGTGGTTCAGGGTTACATTGACCGTATCGAAGCCTATGACGACACCGGCTCCACCACCGAACTGAACAGCGTGGTGGCGATCAACCCGGAGGCGATCATCGACGCCCGGGAAAAGGATCTCAACTTCGCGGTCACCGGCATTGATGGCCCGCTCTACTGCGTGCCGATTCTGCCCAAGGACAACTTCAATACGGAGCAGATGCCCACCTCCGGTGGTGCGCTGGCGTTCCAGTACAATCAGCCCACCCGGGACGCCTACACGGTGCGCCGGATGCGCGAGGCCGGCGCCATTGTGCTGGGCAAGGCGAACATGGATGAATTCGCGTTCGGTTTCCGTGGCGAAAGCTCGGTGCGCGGCCTGGTCAAAAACCCCTACGATCTGACCAAGGGCTCCGGCGGCTCGTCCACCGGCACCGGCACCGCCATCGCCGCCAGCCTGGCCCTGCTGGGTACCGGCAGCGACACCGGCGGCTCCGTGCGCGTGCCCTCCAGCCTGAACGGTCTGGTCGGCATTCGTCCCAGCCTGCGCCTGGTAAGCCTGGACGGCATCATGCCGCTGGCCACCTGGCAGGACACCGGCGGGCCCATGTGCCGTACCGTGGAAGACTGTGCGTTGTTGATGGACGCCATGGTCGGCTTCGACACCTCACCGGACAGCAACCAGCGGGTCAGCTTTGAAATCGACGCCCGCCTGATCAACAACGAAGAGGAATACCAGCAGGTTACCGGCGTACCGGAAACCTACACGGAATTCCTCGACGCCGACGGTCTGCAGGGCGCGCGCATCGGCGTGGTCCGTGATCTGTTCGGCACCAACGACAGCGTGCTGGCGGTGATGGATCAGGCGATCGCCAACATGGAAGCCGCCGGCGCCGTGGTGGAAGACGTAACCATCGACGACCTCGGCACCATCCTCGGCGATTACCAGTCCATGTCCAGCTACGAGTTCCGCCACGACCTGGAGGAATACCTCAACAGCTGGCCGAACACCATGGACGGCCACATCCTCGATTATGACGAGCTGGTCGCCAGCGGCGGTTACCTCGACAGCTATAAATCCGGCCTTGAGTTCCGGGGCGGTATCGACCTGAACAACCTGACCGACGAGCAACGGGTGGTGTACGAAAAGAACACCATTGAACGGCCGGTGTTCGTGCGCGAACGTTTGATGCGGGCGCTGGATAATCTCGACGTGGACGGCAACCCGCTGGGCGAGGCCTACGATGTGCTGCTCTACCCGGCCATCACCGGTCTGGCCGGCGATCTGGGCAACAGTCCCTCCGCCGGCAGCAACAACCGTCTGAGCCCGTTCTCGCTGTTCCCGGCGCTGGTGATGCCGGCCGGCATGGCGGAAGATCTGGAGCCGGCCATGCCGGTGGGCATGGAGATGCTGGGCCGCGAGTTTGATGAGGAGACCCTGATCAAGCTGGCGTACGCCTATCAGGAGCAGTTCCAGCCGCGGGTGGCGCCGACGTTCACACCGGAGCTGTAACCCAAGAATTGTGCGAGCTTGCCTTGCAAGCGAAAGGGTGGCTTTAGCCACCCGGCAGGATTCCAGAGAGCTTGTTGGTGCCGTTAGAAAGAGCTCTGGCATCCTGCCGGTAGCTCCGCTACCTTTCGCGGGCTGGGCCCGCTCGCACAAGGCCCGTTCCCGCCAGCCTCTTCACTCTTTCTGCTGCTTTTCCATCATGTCGGCCTGGATAATCTCGATCCAGTAGCCGTCCGGGTCTTTGATGAAGGCGAGGCCTTTCATCTTGCCGTCATCCGGTTTTTTCACGAACGGGACGCCAAGTTTTTCGAACCGTTCCGAGGCGGCGTACACGTCGGGGACGGTGACGCCGATGTGGCCGAAGCCCTGGGGTTCGTCGTTGCCATTGTGGTACTGGAAATCCGGGTCGCTCTCGCTGCCCCAGTTGTGGGTCAGTTCCAGCATGGCTTCGCGGCCGAAGGTGTAGGTGAGCCGCTTGGCGTCATCCTCGGGTACCCGGGCGGCTTCTTCGTCGCCCAGATAGGCGAGGAAAAAGAGGCTGAATTTCATTTCCGGGAAGTCCAGTTTGCGCACCAGGCGCATGCCCAGCACCCGGGTGTAGAAGTCCAGGCTGACTTTCGGATCCTTGATTCGCAGCATGGTCTGGTTGAACAGATAACGCTGGGTTTCCGCGTCGGGTTGCTGACAAAGACCTTCGGCGTTTTCAAAATGACGTGGCATGGAACATTACCTTTCTATCAGGGCGCAGTGGCGTCGATCTTTTTGAGAATTTTCTGCAGGCCGGCGACGGTGCCGCCCACGTCGCTGAGGTTGGAAGGCAGCAACAGGGTGGTGGATTCCTTGGCCAGTTTTTCGAACGCGGCCACATACTGCTCGGCGATGCGCAGGCTCACCGCTTCGTCGCCGCCGTCTTCCTTGACCGCCAGGGCCACTTCACGCAGACCGGTGGCGGTGGCCTGGGCCAGCAGCTCGATCTGACGGGCACGGCCTTCCGCTTCGTTGATCTGCTTGAGCTTCTCACCTTCGGAAATGTTGATCATTTCCTGCTTCTCACCCTCGGAGCGGTTGATGGCCGCCTGGCGGTCACCTTCGGACCGGTTGATCGCGGCTTGCCGGTCGCCCTCGGATTCCGCCACCACCGCACGGCGCTCCCGCTCGGCGCGCACCTGTTTCTCCATGGCGTCCTTGATCGAGGCCGGCAGGTTGATGTCGGCCACCTCGTAACGCAACACTTTGACGCCCCAGGGCTGGGCGGCCTCGTCCACGGCCTTGACCACTTCCATGTTGATCTCGCCGCGTTCCTCGAAGGTCTTGTCCAGGTCGATCTTGCCGATCACCGAACGCAGAGTGGTCTGCGCCAGTTGCTGCGACGCCATCACGTAGTCGTCGACGCCGTAGCTGGCCGCCTTGGCGTCCACCACCTGCAGATACATCACGCCGTCCACGGACACTTCGATATTGTCCTTGGTGATACAGCTCTGGCGCGGCACGTCGCGGACGATTTCCTTGAGCGAGTGACGGTAGGCGACGCGGTCGATAAAGGGCATCAGGATGTGCAGGCCGGCCTCCAGGGAGGTGCGGTACTTGCCGAGCCGTTCCACCACGTAAATTTGCCGTTGCGGCACGATGCGTACCGTCATGAACAGCAGCGTGATCACCGCCAGCGCGAGCAGGGCGGGAATAATGAGTCCCATCATTGTTCAGAGTCCTTTTCTTGGTCCGTGGAAGAAGTATCGGACCAGGCCTGAACCGTGAGCCAGAGTCCTTCGTGTTTGCTGATGCGTACCATCTGGCCGGCTTTCAAAGGCTGGTCCGATTGCGCCTGCCAGCGGGCGCCCCGGTAGCGCACCGAGCCGACACCGTCGACGAAGTCCGCCTCGACGGTGGCACGCCCGCCCACCAGGCCGGCGCTGTCGTCGCTGGTGCGGCCCTGGGTCTCCTTGCCGAACAGCCAGTCGCGCAGGAAGCGCCGGGCGCCGGCCAGCAGCGCCAGGCTGAGCACCGCGAACAGGGTGATTTCCCAGGTGAGGTCGTTAATCAGGCCGAAGTAGGCCAGGCCGCCGACGATCACCGCCGCCAGCCCGAGGAAAATCAGGACCAGACCGGAGACCACGAACTCGCCGATGATCAGGATCAGCCCGAAAATAATCCAATAGCTGTATTCCGGCATGCTTCATCGCCCCGCAGTGTTTGATTGGCCGCCAACAGTAGCACCTTTAGACGTCAGTGGGCGTGTCCGCCCGGCCCGTGCACGTGGCCGTGGGCTTTTTCGTCCGCGTCTGCGTCACGGACATCGATCACTTCCAGTTCGAAACGCAGGGGACGCCCGGCGAACGGGTGGTTGGCGTCCACGTCCACGGTTTTCAGGCCCACCTTGAGCACCGTCACCATGCGCGGGCCCTGCTCGGTCTGCACCCGCACGATCTTGCCGGGTTTCAGTTTGCCGGCGTGCTTGAGGTACTTGGCGGACAGGCGCTGGCGCAGCGACTCGTCGCGGCGGCCGTAGGCCTGCTCCGGTTCCAGGGAGACGGTGAGGCGGTCGCCGCTGTCCTTGCCTTCCAGAGCCTGCTCCAGGCCGGCGAGGATGTTGCCGGCGCCGTGCAGGTAGACCATCGGCGCGTCGGCGCCGCTTTTTTCCAGGGTCAGGTCGTTGTCGGCGTCGATCAGGGTGTAGTGCAGGGTGACGACCTTGTCTTTTTCAATCGGCATGCGGGGAATGTCTCCGTCTCAGGGGTTGGGTGTGGCGTCCGGCGCCAGGCCCAGGGCGGCACGGTCCTCGCCCCGGGCGGCGCGGCGCAGCAGCGGGTAGGACTGGCGGTACCACATCCGCCGGCCGCCGGGGCGCCATTTAAAGCGTTTATAGGTCCACTGGTACTGGCACAGGTTGCTTTGAATGCACGTCTCCAGGGCCTGGTTCATGGCGCAGAGCAGGGTGTGCGTGTCGGCGGCGGTTTCGATTTCCGGGGCCGGTTTGAAGTGCATTTCCACATCCTTGATGCCGCCCTCGCCCCGGTAACAGGACACCACGAACACCCGTGGCCGGAAGCGCTGCACCAGCTTGCCGACCAGCGCCGGGGTCGGCACCGGATGGCCGAAGAACGGCGCGTAGGGGTTACTGCGGTTGCCCGGGTTGTGATCGGCGAGCAGCGCCAGGGTGCCGCCGGCACGCAGCGTCGCCAGGCCGTGCTTGATACCCTGGTTGTTGGTCGGAACAAGGCGGCAGCCGCTGCGCTCGCGGGCTTGCTTCACCAGTTCGTCCACCAGCGTTGCCGGGTGCGGCTGATACATGATGTTGGTGCCCTGGCGTCCCAGATAGGGGTTCATGGTTTCCCAGCTGCCCAGATGCAGCGACAGCAGCAACACCGGCCGGTCGCTGGCGCAGGCGTCCAGATATTCCTGTTCACCATGAATGTGGCTGATTCGCGCCATGGTTTCGTCGATCGGCCGGCTCCATACATGGGCGAATTCGCAGAAGGAGCGGCCCAGCTCGCGCAGGCTCTGCCGGCCGATGACCCGCGCCTGGTCGAAGCTGATGCCCGGCTGGGTGGCCAGCAGGTTGATCAGCACCACCCGGTAGGCGCTGGCATAGCGCAGCGGTACCCGGGTGATCAGATCACCGAGTATCGCCCCCAGGCCGGCGGCCAGCGGCAGCGGCAGCCAGGCGATCAAGCGGATCAGCCACCATAGGCGTCGTCCACGCTGGGTCTTCATGGTCGCGGCTCCTCCCAATGCACGCTCAGAGACTTTCCAGAGTCAGGGTATCGCCATGCCCCGGTACGCGGAAAGCGTCCGCCGCCACGCCGTGGCGCGCCAGGGCGGCGGCCAGCGCCTTGGGCGGCTCGTCCAGGGGCTCGTCGGTGAGCACGAAGGTGCCCCAGTGCATGGCCAGGGACTGGCGGGCGCGCAGGTCCAGATGGATGCGCACCGCCTCGTCCGGATTGATGTGCACCGGCGCCATGAACCAGCGTGGCGCATAGGCGCCGATCGGCAGCAGGGCCGCGTCCACCGGCCCCAGCACGTCGCCGATTTCCTCGAACACCGGTGCGTAGCCGGTATCGCCGGCGAACATCAGGCTGAAGTCGGGCCAGTTGAGCCGCCAGCCGCACCACAGGGTACGGTTGCGGTCACGGGCGCCGCGGCCGCTGAAATGCTGGGACGGAACACAGAAGGCGTCGACCTCCCCTTCCCGGTGGTGCTGCCACCAGCTCAATTCCACCACCCGGCCGATGCCGCGCCGGCGCAGCCAGGCGCCCACGCCGGTGGGCGCGAACCACAGCACCTGGTCGCCGAAACGGCGGTTGAGCGCGTCCACGGCGGCGCGGTCCAGATGATCATAGTGATTGTGGGACACCAGCACGGCGTGGATCGGCGGTAGCTCGTCAATCTCCAGCGCCGGGGCGACGGCGCGTTTGGGGCCGGCGAACGACAGCGGTGAGCAGCGTTCCGCGAACACCGGGTCGGTGAGCAGGTTCCAGCCCTGGTATTGAATCAGATAGGTGGCGTGGCCGATCCAGGTAAAGCGCGGTTGCGGCGCCGGCGCCGCCAGCTCCGCCGGGTCCGGCCGGCGCAGTGGAAACGGCAGGCGGCGCGGAAAGCGGCCGCCGGTTTGGCGCTGCCAGCGCAGGAACTCGCGCAGGCCGTGGTGCGGGGTGGGATAGCGGTTGATAAAGCGCCGCCCGTCGTGGGGCCGCTCCGCCGCCAGCTGTTCCAGGCGTGCCCAGTCGGTCATCGCGACAGCCCGGCGACGGCGCCTTCCACCGCGTCCAGATCCGGGATCACCGCCAGGTCGCCGCCCACCTGAACGTACATGGCTTCCGCCGGGCCGGTGTCGCCGGGCTCTTCCACCGGGTCGCCCTTGTCCACGCGCAGCAGGCGGGGAATCCCCTGCACCACCACGGCGTAAAAGCGGGACACGCCGGAAACGGTGTTGATCACCGCGATGCGCGCGTCCGGGCCGATGGCCACCTGGCCGGACTCGTTCAGCTTTTCATAGGAGATCAGCGGCAGGTCCTGCTCGCGCCAGTTAATCCAGCCGAGCAGCCACTCCGGGCCGTGACCGGGCCGGTCCGGCTGGCGCAGCGGAATCACCTCCGCCACCACGATGTTGGGAATCAGCCAGGGCCGGCCGTTCATCGGGATCAGCAGGCTGGGCAGGGATTCGGGAATTTGCGCCTCGGACATGCGACTTCCTCAACTTATTCTTGGTTCACCGGAAACACGGGCCGTTTCGGCCACTTCCCGGCGCACTCGGTCGACCAGTTGCCGCGCCAGTTGTTCCGGTGTGCCACTGTACCCGACGCAGCCGGTTTCGCGTACCGAATCCGGCTGGCTGCTGACCGCGCAGCTGTCCGCCGACTGCGCCCAGATGGCGGCGCCCTGGGCGGCCAGCCGGGGCGCGGCGATGGCGCCGTCGTTGCCCATGCCGGAGAACAGAATGGCGCCGTCGCAGTGGCCGAAGCCCTGCGCCAGGCTGCTCATCACCTGGTCGATGCAGGGCGCGTAGGGGCCTTCCCAGGGTTCGCCGGTGAGCCGCGCCACGCCTCCGGTGTCGAACACCAGGCTTTGCGTGACCGGCGCCACCAGCACCCGGCCGTGGCCGAGCCGGTCACCGTCGCCGGCCACCTGGCAGTGGAACGGGCTGTCCCGGCGCAGCACCTGGCACAGGGTGTCCAGGAAGCCGCCGTCGATGTGCTGGGCGAGCACGAACGCCACCGGCAGGTGTTCCGGCAGACAGTCGAGAAACTGTTTCACCGCCGCCGGGCCGCCCAGGCTGGCGCCCAGCACCCACACCCTTTGCGCCGTGGTGTCGCCGGCCAGGGCGCGGAATTCGCGCGGTTCGGGAATCGGCGCCGCCAGCGGGGTTTGCGGCACTGCGGCCAGGTTTTCCTCCAGCCCCGGTGCGCCGATATAGCCCACCAGCTTGGTCATCAGGCGCCGTTCCCAGCGCGGGTAATGGTCGGCGGTGCGGGCCGGCGCCTGGCCGTCGCAGAACAGCAGCGGCGCGGCGGCGTTTTCCAGCAGGCCGTCGAGAAAGCGCTGCCAGCGGTCCTCCCGGGACAGGTCCACCACCCACAGGTCCAGGGCGTCGGCGGCCAGCCAGCGGTCTTCCAGATGTTCCGGGTCGGTGTTGACCACCACCCGGTAGCCCTGGCCCTTGATGGCGCCCGCCAGCAGATGCCCCTGCAGGGTATCGTCGGCGATCACGCCGACCCGGCCCGGGGCGGCCATCAGTGGCTGGTCTCCCGGGTCTCGCCGAGCAGTTCACGCAGGGTGACCAGCAGCTCGCTCTCCTGGAACGGTTTGCCCAGATAGCAGTTCACGCCGATGTCGAAGGCCCGCTCCCGGTGTTTCTCGCCGGTGCGCGAGGTGATCATGATGATCGGCACGTCCTTGAGGCGTTCGTCGTGGCGCACGTGGGTGGCCACTTCGAAGCCGTCCATGCGCGGCATCTCGATGTCCAGCAGCATGGCGGCGGGGGTGTGCTCTTCCAGGGTGGCGATGGCGTCGATACCGTCCTTGGCGGTGATCACCTCGAAGCCGCTGCGTTCCAGCAGGCGGCCGGTCACCTTGCGCACCGTCACCGAGTCGTCCACCACCATCACCAGCGGTGCCACGCGGCGCTCGTGCTCGTAATCCGGCGTTTCCGGCTCGGCGGGCAGCGCTTCCTGAGCCTGCGGCAGGGCCGCCTGCTGGGCCTGGGCGGCGCGGATCAGCGAGTGGATATCGAGAATGATCACCACCGCGCCGTCGCCGAGGATGGTGGCGCCGCTGATGCCGGCCACGCTGGCCAGCTGCGGGCCCACGGATTTCACCACCACTTCCCGCGAGCCGATCAGGTTATCCACCACCAGCGCCACGCTGTGGTCGGCGCTGCGGATCAGCAGCACCGGCATCGGCTGGCTCTGGTTGTCCAGGTGCGGCTGGGCCACGTCGTGCACGAAGCGGCCCAGATAGTGCAGATCGTATTCCTGGCCGGCGTACCGGTAGGCCGGCAGGCCGCCTTCCCGGCGGGCCTGGAAGTAGTCGTTCAGCTCGTAGGGGCTGACCCGCACGATACCCTCGATCTGGTTCAGCGGAATGGCGTAGGCGTCCTCGCCCACGCGCACCATCAGCGCCCGGTTCATGGCCAGGGTGAACGGCAGACGCACCACGAAGCGCGTGCCCTGCCCGGGCCGCGAGTCGATGGTCACCGAGCCGCCCAGCTGTTTGATCTCGCTGGCCACCACGTCCATGCCCACGCCCCGGCCGGACAGCTGGGTCACCTGGCTGGCGGTGGAGAAGCCGGCGTGGAAAATGAACTGCTGCACTTCGTGGTCGGGCAGCGGGGTGTTCTCCGCCATCAGGCCCCGTTCGATGGCCTTGCGGCGCACCGCGTTGGTGTCGATGCCCTTGCCGTCGTCGGCCAGGGTGATCACCACTTCGCCGCCCTCCCGGGACAGCTCCAGGCTGACGTGGCCGCTCTCCTCCTTGCCGGCGCCACGGCGCTGCTCCGGGTCCTCGATGCCGTGGTCCACGGCGTTGCGCAGCATGTGCTCCAGCGGCGCCACCACGCGCTCCATCAGGGTGCGGTCCAGCTCGCCTTCCGGGTTGATCACGTCGAAGGCGACACGCTTGCCCACTTCGCCGGACACCTGCCGCACGATGCGCCGCAGGCGCGGCACCAGGCGGGAGAACGGCACCATGCGCGTGCGCATGAGCTTTTCCTGCAGGTCGGTGTTAATGCGCTGTTGCTGCAGCAGCAGGGTTTCCGTGTCGCGGGTGCGATCCAGCAGGGTGTTCTTCAGGTCCAGCAGGTCCGAGGCGGACTCGGAAAGCTGTTTGGTGATCTGGTGCAGCTCCGAATACTGGTCCATTTCCAGCGGGTCGAAACGGCCGTCGATTTCGCCGCTGTCCACGCCCTTCTGGTAGGTGGACATGATCTGCGCTTCGGTCTCGGCGTCGAGCCGGCGCAGCTGCTCGTAGAGGCGCACCACGGTGGCGCCCATCTCACCGATGTTGAAGCCGAACTCGCTGATGCTTTGTTCCACCCGGCCGCGGTTGATGGAGGTCTCGCCGGCCAGGTTGACCAGCGCTTCCAGCACGTCGGCGCCGACCCGCACCATTTCCTGGGGCTGTGACTGGGGGCGCCGCTCCTCGCGTTTAACGCCGGGTTGCGCGCTGGCTTCCGGGCGGGTCTCGCGGGTCGCCGGCGGCTGCGCCGGCAGCGGCTGGGCGGCCGCCGCGCGGCGCAGTTCCACCAGGCGCTCGTTGAGGGCGTCGAATTCCGCCGTCATCGCCTGGAAATCGTTTTCGTCGGGGTCGCGCCGCTGGCTTTCCAGGTTGTGCATCAGGGTTTCGAACCGGTGGCTCATTTCCCCCAGCTCATTAAGACCGGACAGCCGCGCCCCGCCCTTCAGGGTGTGCAGGGCCCGTTTCAGGTCGTCACTGAAATCCCGGCTTTCCGGGTGATCGCGCCAGGACACCAGGCAGCCGTCGATGATTTCGCAGAGCTCCTCGGCCTCTTCCAGGAAGACGTCGAGAATCTCCAGGTCCACTTCATCGGGCAGCGGCGTGTCGGGCTCGGCGTCGGCCCCGGCCGGTTGGGACGGCGCCGGTTCGGCGGACGCGGCGGGCAGCGTGAAGGCGCCCGGGTCGCGCAGGTAATCGTGCAGCGCGGTGATCAGGTCGTCGCCGCCGGTCAGCGGTTGCCCGGCGCCGAGCTGGTCGACCATTTCCGCCAGCCGGTCGTGGCAGCGGTGCAGCAGGTCGAACAGCACCGGCTGCACCGGCAGGCGGTCCAGGGCCAGGGCTTCGTAGAGGGTTTCCAGTTCATGGCCCAGGTCGCCGAGGGGCTGCACCTCGGCCATGCGGGCGCCGCCTTTGAGGGTATGCAGATCGCGCTGCAGGGACTGGATTTCCAGGCTGTTGCCGGTGTCGGTGATCCAGGTGTCCAGGCTGCGGCCGGCGGACTCGAGAATGTCGTGGGCTTCTTCCAGGAAGATCGCCACCAGTTCCGGGTCCCCCTGGGTGCCGTCGGCGGGCGCCGGGGCGTCGGGGGCGGCGGCCGGGTCCGGGGCCTGGCGCAACATCGCCTGGCGCAGCGCCTCGATCACCGCCGGGGCGGGCTCCGGCTTACCGCCGCTGCGCAGCGTGTCGATCATGTCCGCCAGCCGGTCGTGGCCCCGGTGCAGCACGTCGAACAGCGAGGGCGCGGGCGCCGGCTGGTTGGGGGCGCCGGCCATTTCGTAAAGGTTTTCCAGCTCGTGGGCGAGATCGCCGACGGCGGTGACGCCGGCCATGCGGGCGCCGCCCTTGAGGGTGTGCAGGTCCCGTTGCAGGGCCGCCAGGCTGTCGGCTTCGCCGTGCTCCCAGGCGGTCAGGTGTTCGCTGGACGAGAGCAGCAGGTCTTCCGCTTCTTCCAGGAACAGCAGCACCAGCTCCGGGTCCAGGGGCGCGTCGTCGCCGCCGCCGGCGCGGTCCGCGGGGGCCGGCACGCCGCCGCCGGGGCCGTCCGGGCCGGGGGTTTCGGCCAGGTCGCGCAGGCTGTCCACCAGGCCCAGTTCCGGGCGCACGGTCTGCCCGGCGGCCAGACAGTCCATCATGTTCATCAGGGCCTCGTGGCCCTCGCGCGCCAGTTCCAGCAAGGCTTCGCTGAACGGCAGGCGGCTCTGGTTGACGCCGGAATAGACGCTGGCCAGCGCCTTGGCCAGGCCGTGGATTTCATCCAGGTTGGCGGTGCGGGCGCTGTTGGCGAGCAGCTCCAGTTCGTCGCGCAGGCGCGCCAGCTCCTCGGTGTGGCCCGGCTCTTCGGCCCACTGTTCCAGCAGGTTGTCGGTGTCGATGATCAGGTCCATGCCTTCGGACAGGAACACCGAAAGAATATGCGGGTCGGCGCCGTCGCGGTGCTCGTTGAGCGCTTCGCGGGCCTGCACCAGGCGTTCGATCAGGGTGGCGGCGTCGCCGGGCAATTCCGTCAGGTCGCCGTCGTGCAACTGCGCCAGGCCGGCGTCCAGCAGCCGGTGGGTCTGGTCGATCATCGCCACGGTGTCGGCGTCGGCACGGCGCCCGCCGTTGACCAGCTCCTTGACCAGCTTCTCCGCCGGTTCCGCCAGCTCCGCCATGGCGTTGATCTCGGCCATGCGGGCGCTGCCCTTCAGGGTGTGCAGGGCGCGGTGCACCTGGTCGTCCAGGGGGTGCTCGGCGAAGTCCGGGTCGATCTGGTCCAGCCACTCGCGCACCAGTCCGAGGTTGCGCGCCGCCTCGCTGCGGAAGATATCCAGCAGCACCGGGTCGACCGCGTCGCCGGCGGCTTCGGTCTCCTCGGGGATCTGGAAATCCAGGGCATCCAGGTCCGCCAGCGGGTCGTCGTCCAGGGGCGGCGTCGCGTCGGGGGCTTGCTCGGGCTCCGGCCCGGTGTCGGTTTGCGGCTCCCGGGGCGCGTCCGGGCGGTCAATGCTCGGCACCGCGTCCAGGTGCTGGCCGTCGGCGAGCGCAAACGCGGCTTCCTGAAGCGGCGTCACGTCGTAGGGCATCGGCCGGCGGTGGGCGAAGGCGTCCACCAGATCCGGGATCAGGCCGTGCACGGTGCGCACCAGCTCGATCAGGGTGGCGTCGGGCTCGATGGCGCCGTCGATCACCCGGTTCATCATGTTCTCGATCGACCAGGCCAGCTCCCCGACGGTGGTGGCGCCCACCATGCGGCCGGAGCCTTTGAGGGTGTGGAAGGCGCGGCGGAATTCCACCAGCGCGGTTTCGTCGCCGGTGTTGGCCGCCCAGCGCGGGAAATACTGATCCAGGGCCTCGAGCACTTCTTCGGCTTCCTCGACGAAGATTTCGATGATTTCGTCGTCGATCAGCTCTTCGTCGTGCTCCTCGATGCCGCCCTGGTCGGTGGGCTCCGGCGTCGCCGCTTCGTCGGACGACGCTTCGAGCGCGTCATCGTCCTGGGGGGCCTCTTCGGAGAGCAGCACCGGTGGTTCATCCAGCGGCTCATTCAGCGGTTCACCTAGCGGTTCATTCAGCGAATCGGACAGCGCGTCTTCGACGTCATCCGGCTCTTCGGTTTCCGCCTCGTCGACGGGCTCCGGCAACGGGTAGCCCAGGTCGCTGACGCTGGCCCGCGCCAGGCCGAGGATGTCATCGCGGGTTTCCGGGTCGTCGCTGAGACGCTCCAGGTAGTACTCCACCGAGGTGATGGCGTCGGCCAGGGTGTCCATGCTGCGCCAGTCCGGCTTGGACTGCTCCGCCATCAGCTGCTCTTGGATAAAGCGCACGCACTGGCGAAGAATGTCCGCCGGGCGGTCGAGCTGAACCACCTCCAGCCCGCCGCGCACCGCGTTGAGACGGTCGGGCACCGTTTTCAGGTGCTGGTGGTCCCAGTGCGAGGCGATGAATTCGATGATGCCGTCCTTGGCCTCTTCCAGGCCGGCGCGGCATTCGCGCAGCACCGCGTCCAGGGCCTGGCCCACATGGCGGGGCAGGTCGGCGCCGGTGGCCGGGGCCGGCCGGCGGTTGTCGCCGCCGATGCCGGCCAGGGTCGCTTCCACGTAGAGCAGCGCGCCGGCCACGTCCATCAGGGTGTCGCGGTGCGCGGGCCGGCGGCCGTCGACGATCGCCTCCATCACCTTGAGCTGCTCTTCCACCAGGGTGCGCGGCTGGCCGAGGCCGAGCATGGCCACGGTGTCGGACACCTGTTTCAGGCGGATCGCCTCCGGCGCCAGCGTGGCCGGGTCGGAATCGCCCTGGTGGACGAATTGCTCCAGGGCGTCCTTGATCTTGGTGAGCTCCTCGGACAGCGCCGTGACCACCGAGCTCATGGCCATGGAGTCCGGGCCGGTGAGGCGCTCGCGTTCGGCGTTGACCAGGTCTTCCGACGGCAGCGCGTCGTCGAGCCGGAAGCCGGCGCGCACTTCACGGATGCGCGGGCTGTCGTGGTCGGCCTTGGCGACGTAATACAGCAGGTTCTTGAGCAGTTCCGTGGGCGCCGGGCGTTCCAGGCTGTCGACGCCGTCGGCGGCCAGCTCGCGCAGGGTGCGGTCGATCTGGCCGAGCATCTGTTTCACCGAGGTGCCCAGCGCGATGGCGTCCTCCTGCAGGCCCTCCACCAGGGCGTCGGCGATCCGCCACAGCGGCCCGCGGGCGGCCTCCCCGGTGACCTGCTCAAGCTTGGCGAACACCTTGCGCATATAGGCCAGGTTGCGGTCCATGTCCTCGTTGCGCATCACCCCCACCAGGGCGAGCTGGAACATCTGCCGTATCTTGCGGGCCAATTGCGCGAAGCGCGGGTCGTTGAGCACCGCGTCGGAGAGGCGGCCGTCGCCCTGGGCGTGCTGCAGGTCCGGTTTGAACAGCGCGGTCTCGGACAGCAGCGCTTCGCCGCGGGCGGCGCGCAGGTCGTTGAGCAGCGGCAGCAGCACCAGCGGCAGGTCGCGCCGGCTGCTGGCCACCCGGTCCAGGTAGGGCGGCAGCTGCAGGATCGCCCGCATCAGGGTTTCCTGGCTGTCGGCCACGTTGCCGACGCGCTGGTCCACCAGTGCCCGGGCCAGCTTTTCCATTTCCTCGGCGAGCAGGGCGGCGCCGTAGAATTCCACCATCTGCAGGGTGCCGCACACCTGGTGCAGGTGGGTCTGGCAAAAGCGCATGCGCGTGGAATCGTTGGGATTGTCCACGAACGCTTCCAGGGCCTGCTGGGCTTGATTCAGTGTCTCCTGAATTTCCCCCCGGACCCAGTCCAGCGCCAGATAGTCGTGACGGTCGCTCATGCCCTTTCCCCCATGGAACTCAGGCCTCTCATTGCCGGCGCCGGAACGCCAGAGTGTCGGCGAAGTGCACCCTTTCCAGGCGCGGGTCGTGCCAATCGGTGATTTCGCCGGGGCCCAGCACCAGCAATCCGCCGGGCGCCAGGCGCCCGGCCAACTGGTTAACGATCTGTCGCTTCCGCCAGCGGCGGAAGTAAATCAGCATGTTCTGGCAAAAGATCAGGTCCATGTCGTCCATCGGTGCCTGATCCAGATTCAGCACGTTCAAATGGGCGAAGCAGACCCGCTCGCGCAGACCGTCCGCCACCTGCATGGTGTGCGTGTCCGCGTCCTTGAAATAGCGTTCGCGCAGCGCCGGGTCGATCTGCTCCACACGGCGCCGGGGAAACAGCCCGCGGCGCGCCTTGGCCAGCGTCGGCAGGCTGATGTCGGTGCCGGTGATGCCGTAGAACAGCGCTTTGCCGTGGGCACGGAAGCGCTCGCTGATCAGCATCGCCAGGGAGTAGGCTTCCTCGCCGGTGGAGCAGCCCACGCTCCAGGCGTTGAGGGTGGCGCCGGTGCCCCGCTCGGCGGCGAACTGGCCGAGGTAGTCCTCCACCAGCGCGAAGGAGCCGGGGTGACGGAAGAAGCTGGTTTCCTGCACCGTCAGCCGGTCCACCAGGGTGGACCACTCCATGGCGCGGGACTCGGTGGCCCCGGTGACCAGCTGCTGGTAGTAGGTGTCGTAGTCGTCCAGCCCCAGCTCGCGCATGCGGATATTGAGGCTGCTTTCCAGGAATTGCTTGCGCTCCGGCGCCAGCGTCATCCCGGTGCGCTCCTCCAGCAGGGCCTGCCAGAGCTGGAACTGCTCGGCATCCATGGCGGGGGCGCTCTTGATCGACCAGCGATCTGTCACTGCAAAACCCATGGTTCCGTCTCCGGAACCGGCTTACGCCGGTTCAGGAATGCTCCGGCAGGCGGAAGCCGGCGACTGAATTCCGCATTTCCTGCGCCATTTCCGCCAGGTCGCCAATGGAGCGGGCGGTGGCGGTGGTACCGGCGGAAGTCTGCGAAGTAATTTCCTGGATCACGTTCATGGTGTTGGAGATGTGACCCGCCGAGGCCGCCTGCTGGCGCGCCGCGTTGGAAATGTTCTGGATCAGATCCGCCAGGTTCTTGGATACGTTCTCGATCTCTTCCAGGGCCACACCGGCGTCCTGGGCCAGGCGCGCCCCCTTCACCACCTCGGCGGTGGTGGCTTCCATGGAGATCACCGCCTCGTTGGTGTCGGTCTGAATGGTTTTCACCAGGGTTTCGATTTGCTTGGTGGCGGCGGCGGAGCGTTCCGCCAGGCGTTGTACTTCGTCCGCCACCACCGCGAAGCCGCGGCCCGCTTCCCCGGCCATGGAGGCCTGGATCGCCGCGTTCAGTGCCAGAATGTTGGTCTGGTCGGCGATGTCGTTAATCAGGCTCACGATGTCGCCGATCTCCTGGGAGGATTCACCCAGGCGCTTGATCCGCTTGGAGGTTTCCTGAATCTGCTCGCGGATGGTGTCCATGCCGTGGATGGTGGCCTGCACCACCTCGGCGCCCTTGTTGGCGATCGCCACCGCTTTTTCCGCCACCGCGGCGGATTCGGCGGCGTTGGCGGATACCTGGTCAATGGACACCGCCATTTCGTTCACCGCCGCCGAGGCGCCGGCGATTTCCTGGGCCTGGTGCTCGGAGGCTTCCGCCAGATGCATCGCCGTGGACTGGGTTTCCTGGGCGGCCGAGGCCACCTGCACGGCGGAGTTGTTGATGGTCTGTACCAGGCTGCGCAGCTGGTCGATGGAGTAGTTGATGGAGTCGGCGATGGCGCCGGTGAAGTCCTCGGTCACCGTCGCTTCCACGGTCAGGTCACCGTCCGCCAGGTCGCCCAGCTCGTCCAGCAGGCGCAGAATCGCCGCCTGGTTACGCTGGTTCTCGCTTTCCAGTTCGTTCCGGCGGCGGGCCGCCTCACGGTTACGCTGCAGCATGATCAGGAAGAACAGCAACACGGCGATGGCGGCGCTCACCGCCCCCAGCCACAGCGACGGGAACAGGCCGGTGGTGGTCTGCTCGAACTGGGCGTTGAGGTTGGTGGATTCCTGCAGCAGGTCCTGGGAGTTACGGAAGATGGAGTCCGCCGCGCTGGCCACCTGGAACAGTTCCGGGGCGGTCTCGAGAATCTCGTCCACGGACTGGTTAACGAACTCGTCGAACAGCCGTGAGGTGCGGTCCAGATAGTTGAGCGCCTGCGGGTTGACGATCTGCTGCACGCCCATGGCTTCGTCGCCGGCCAGCATGCCGTTGAGCACGCGGCCGAATTCGGTGGCGTCGCGGCCGAAGTTGTCCGCCGCGATCACCGCGTTGTCGTCGCCTTCCAGCACCCGGGAGATGGAGCGCAGAATACGTTCGGTGAGCCAGATCTGGCGCTGGGCGAAGGCCACCTGCTCCGGCGGCGCGCCGGTGTCCACCAGGATGTCGACCACCGCCTGATACTCGGACTGCAGCTGCGGGATGGCCTGGGCCAGGGTGTCGGCCACCTCGTGCAGGTCGAGCACCGTGTCCTGCCCGTTGAGAATCGTGCCGGTGTCCTGGCGCACCTGATCCCACAGGGCCTGCAGCCGCTGTTTGACCTGCTCGTTGGCCACCGGCTCCTGCTTGAGGCCGTCCCAGGCCGACTGGAAGTCGCCGCGCGCGGCCTCCAGCAGCTCGAAGGCGTCGGCGTTACCGGACGCCGCCTCCAGGGCGTTTTTGGCGATCTGCTGCGAGACCACGCGCAATTCCGAGGCTTCGGTGATGTTTTCCTGCGCCCGGTTCGCGGTGGTGGCCGACAACAGGAAGTTGGCCAGCGCTAGGGCAACAAAAATGGCCAGCCCGATATAAAGCGCAATATTCAACGGGTTGCTGCCCGCGCCCCCCCGCACCTTGCTGAACACGTTTCCCGGTTTGAACTTCATAACTGGCTCCTGGCCTGGCTCTGTTCTTATCTCCCCTGCGCGGCACGCCGCTCAGCCCGTTCGGGCCGCCTGCATGAAGCGCGGGTCCTGTGCCAGCCGGGAAAGGCTGAACACGGACCAGAATTCCCCGTCCCTCTGATAACCGCCACGCAGATACGGACCCACATCCTGTTCCGCGAGCGGCGATTGCTCCTGATACGCCTCGATGGGGAAGTGCTGCATCCCCAGCACTTCGTCCACGATCACGCCGGTGTACAGATCGTCCTGATCCAGCACCAGCAGACGGCGCCGCTTCTCCTGCAATTCCGAGGTCTTGCCGAGAAAGCGGCTGAGATCCATCACCGTCATCAGGCGCCCGCGCACATTGGCGACGCCCTTCATCCAGTTCAGCACCCCCGGCACCCGGGTATAGGCCGGCACCGAGAGAATTTCCGAGACTTCATCCATGGGCGCCACGTAAAAGCGCTCGTCCAGCGTAAAGCCGACGCCGCTCCAGTATTGGACCGCGTCTTCCTGCATCGGCAGGCTGGCGGCCTGCCGACGGCAGCGGACGAAATAGTCCGCCAGCTTGATGAAGGCGGCGGATGCGGCTGCGCTCATGACACCTCTGTGTTCATTGGTCGGCCAGTTGCCGATCCACGGTTTTCAACAGTACGTCTTCATGCACCGGTTTGGTCAGATAATCCTTGGCGCCCTGGCGTTTGCCCCAGACCCGGTCGGTTTCCTGATCCTTGGTGGTCACGATAATGATCGGAATGTGGGCGGTATCGGCGCCTTTGGTGAGCTGTCGGGTGGCCTGGAAGCCGTTCAGCCCCGGCATCACCACGTCCATCAGCACCAGGTCCGGCAGCTCCGAGCGTGCCATGGCCACGCCGTCGGCGCCATTGGCGGCCTCCAGTACGTGGTGGCCGTGCTTTTCCAGAATCTCCCGCAGTTTGTAACACTCGGTGGGAGAGTCATCGACAATAAGAATGCGTGCCATCTTTTCCTCTTCAGGTTGAGCACCGCGACCGCCCGCGGGATACGCCCCGCGGCGAGCGCTAGACGTGCTGGCGAATCGCCCCCAACAGCTCGTCTTTGGAGAACGGCTTGGTCAGGTACTCGTCAGAGCCCACGATTCGACCCTTGGCCTTGTCAAACAGACCGTCCTTGGAAGAGAGCATAATGACGGGGGTCGCCTTGAATGCGCTGTTGTTCTTGATCAGCGCGCAGGTCTGGTAGCCATCCAGTCGCGGCATCATGATGTCCACGAAGATAATACTGGGTTTGCTGTCGGCGATCTTGGCCAGGGCATCGAAGCCGTCGGTGGCGGTGATCACTTCACAACCCGCTTTTTTCAACAAGGTCTCGGCGGTGCGACGAATGGTCTTGGAGTCGTCGATCACCATCACCTTGAGGTCTTGGAAATTGTCAGTCATGGAGAACTGCCTTTAAACCGTGAACCGTTACAGGCCGCAACGTCTTTTAATTATGAGCCTTTGTTGTCATGCGATAGGCAGGGCCCGCGATCCTTCGTGTTCCCCCCACTACATGCCACCGCCCCTTTTCTAAGGGGTTCTTCCGAGGACCTTATGGGTGAAACAGCCCAAGCCGAGGTTTTAACACAGATTCTACATTCAATCTATAAGGCCCTGTGAGACCTGAGAAAAGCGTCCCGTAGCGGGGCGGGCGACGCACTGCTAACATTGCCGGGCAACCCCCTTCCCCGGTCGTCCTGGAGCAACCATGAGCCTCAACATCGGCGTGGTGATGGATCCCATCGCCCAGATCAAGCCCTGGAAAGACACCACCCTGGCGATGCTGCTGGAAGCGCAGCGACGCGGCTGGAACCTGCACTACATGGAGCCCGCCGACCTCTACGTCCGCGACGGCCGGGTGTTCGCCGTGACCTCCGACCTGACGGTGCGCGACGACAACCAGGACTGGTTCACCCTGGGCGAGCCGGCCCCCCGGGACCTGACCGGCATGGACATGATCCTGATGCGTCAGGATCCGCCCTTCGACGCCGCCTACCTGTACGCCACCTACCTGCTCGAGAAAGTCGAGCGCGAAGGCGTGCTGGTGGCCAACCGCCCGGCCAGTGTCCGCGACAGCAACGAAAAGCTGTTCGCCACGGACTTCCCCCAGTGCTGCGTGCCCACCCTGGTGTCCGGCCGCGCCGCCCTGCTGCGGGAGTTTGTAAAGGAGCAGGGTGACACCGTGATGAAACCGCTCGACGCCATGGGCGGCACCAATGTGTTCCGCATCGAGCCGGGCAGCTCCAACCTGAGCGTGATCATCGACGTGCTCACCGAGGACGGCAAAACGCCGATCATGGCCCAGCGCTTCGTGCCCGAGATCAAGCAGGGCGACAAGCGCATCCTGATGATCAACGGCGAGCCGGTGCCCTACGCCCTGGCGCGCATTCCCAAGGAGGGCGAATTCCGCGGCAACCTGGCCGCCGGCGGCACCGGCGAAGGGCGCGAGCTCACCGACCGCGACCGCTGGATTTGTGAACAGGTGGGCCCCACCCTCAAGCGCAAGGGCCTATACTTCGTGGGCCTGGACGTGATCGGTGATTATCTCACCGAGATCAACGTCACCAGCCCCACCTGCGTGCGCGAGCTGGATCAGATCTTCGGCATCAACATCGCCGGACAGTTGTTCGACGCCCTGCTGGAACTAAAATAACGACACCATGGCAGCACCTCAGGTAACCGCCGGCGACCGGCTTGGCTTCACATTGTTTCTCGCCCTGGCGGTGCACGGCGTGCTGCTGTTCGGCGTCGGCTTCGCGCCGGAAGAGCCCCGCGCGGCGCCCAACAGCCTGGATGTGACCCTGGCCACGCACCGCGCCGACGACGCCCCCGAGGAGGCGGATTTCATCGCCCAGGCGAACCAGGTGGGCTCCGGCACCGAAGAGGACAAAAGCGAGCTGACCACCACCGAGGAAGCCCCCTTCAGCGACCCGGACAGCCGCCAGGTGCAGCTCCAGGAGCCCACCGCGCGCCAGCCGACGCCGGTCACCCGCCAGAAGATCATCGTCACCCGGGCGCGCAGCGAGCGCGACATCGCCAGCGAACAGCAGGACCGCAACCAGGACGACCCGCGCCGCAAGGCGGACCAGGACAACGTGGACGAGCTCAGCCGTGAGATCGCCAGCCTGCAGGCGCGCCTGGACAAGCAGAAGCAGGCCTACGCCAAACGCCCCCGGGTTCGCCGGCTCACCTCGGTGTCCGCCAAGGCCCACTACGAGGCCGCCTACATCGAGGCGTTCCGCCGCAAGGTGGAAGCTACCGGCACCCGCCATTTCCCGCGCCGGGCGCTGGACAGCAACACCTTCGGCGGTGTGCGGCTGATGGTGGCGCTGCGCCGCGACGGCGGCATCGAGGAGGTCGAGGTGCTGCAATCCTCCGGCCATGACTTCCTCGACCAGGCGGCGGTGCAGAGCGTGCGCCTGGCGGCCCCGTTCGAGCCCTTCACGCAGGACATGCGCGAGCGCATGGACGTGCTGGAAATCATCCGCACCTGGAAATTCGACGCCAACCGGCGGGTTTCCTCCAAGTAAGCGCCCCTAAAACCACTTCCTGGCCGCCTGTCCCTTGCCCTCGCCGGGCCGCCCCCGGATACTGGGGCCATGGACAACGCCAGCCTCAAACATCAGCTTTTGATCGCCATGCCACAGATGGACGATCCCAACTTCGAGCACACCGTCACCTATGTGGTGGAGCACGGCGACGACGGCGCCATGGGCCTGACGCTCAACCGCCCGGTGTCGCTCAGCCTGCTCGATATCCTGGTGGACATGGACATCGAAGTGGAGGTGCCGCCCTCCGAGCAGCACCAGGTGGTGGCCGGCGGCCCGATCCAGCAGGACGCCGGCTTCGTGCTGCACCGCGCCACCGCCCGCCACTGGGACAGCACCGTGACGCTGGCGGACGGCCTGTGCCTGACCACCTCCCGGGACATCATGGAAGCGATCGCCATCGGCGAGGGCCCGGAGGCCACGCTGGTGTGCCTGGGCTACGCCGGCTGGGACGACGGCCAGCTGGAACAGGAGCTGGCGGACAACGTCTGGCTGAGCGTGGCCAGCACCCCCGAACTGGTGCTCGACACCCCCTTCGATCAGCGCTGGCACGCCGCCGCCGCCCGCCTGGGCGTGGATATGAGCCTGATCGCCACCCAGGTCGGCCACGGCTGATGGCGAGGCCCGATTGACCCTGATCGCGTTCGACCACGGTACCCATAAGATCGGCGTCGCCAGCGGCAACGCCATCACCGGCACCGCCACCCCTCTGCCGGCGTTACCCTGCCGTGACGGTCAGCCGGACTGGGACCAGATGACGGCCCTGTTGGAAGAGTGGCGCCCGGAGACGCTGGTGGTGGGGCTGCCGCTGAACATGGACGGCAGTGAAAGCGAATCCAGCCAGCGGGCGCGCAAATTCGCCCGCCGGCTGCACGGCCGCTTCGGCATCCGGGTATGGATGATCGACGAACGGCTTTCCACCCGGGAAGCCCGGGAGCGCACCGGCACCCGCCGCGCCGATCCCAAAGTGGATTCCATGGCGGCGGCGGTGATCGCCGAGGGCTACCTGGGCGGCGCCACGCCGGTGGCGCCTTAGCTGGTGATCCCCGCGGTTATTGGCGCACGCCTTCCACGGAAATAATGATCTCCACGGTTTCGGACGCCGGGCCCAGGTCCTTGGTGATGCCGAAGTCCGCCAGCTTCAGCGTGGTGCTGGCTTCCAGACCCATGCGGTAACCGCCCCAGGGATCGTCGCCGTAGCCGATCATCTTCGCGTCCAGGGTCACCGGCTTGGTGACGCCGTGCAGGGTGAAGTCACCGGTGATTTTGGCGGTGCGTTCGCCGGTTTGTTCGATGCGGGTGCTCTCGAAGGTGGCGGTGGGGTATTCGCTCACATCCAGAAAGTCGTCGCTGCGCAGGTGCTTGTCGCGCTCGGCGTGGTTGCTGTCGATGCTGGCGGTTTTAATCTCAGCGCGCACCTTGCTGTTCTCCGGGTTCTCCTCGTCCACCGTGAAGCTGCCGGTGAATTCGTTGAAGTTGCCGTACAGCCAGCTGTAGCCCAGGTGGGAGATCTTGAACAGGATGAACTGGTGCTGCCCCTCGGTATCGAACTGGTAGGTGCCGCCGGGCTTGTCGGCGAAGGCCGGGGTGCTCAGCAGCACCGCCAGCAGCGGGATCAGGATTCGGTGTTTCAGCATGGTGTTCTCCTTTCCGGTCTTGGTCGCAGGGTTACGGGCGCAACATCCGTTTGAGTGTCGCATCCCGGTCGATAAAGTGATGTTTCAGCGCCGCCAGGCCGTGCAGCCCGGCCAGCACCACCAGCGCCCAGGTGCTCCAGTAGTGCACCAGGCCGGCGCTGTCTTCCAGGCCGTTTTGACGCCCGGTCAGCGACGGCACCTGGAACAGCCCGAACACGTCGATGCCGCTGCCGTCGGCGGTGCTGATCAGATAGCCGCTGACCATCGCCACCAACAGCAACCCCAGCAGTCCCCAGTGCGCCAGCCGTGCGCCGATTCGCTCCCAGCGGTGGTGGCCGGCGAGCGGCGCCGGCGGCGGTGACAGGACGCGCCAGACCAGGCGGATCAGCACCACCGCCAGCAGCGTCAGGCCGACACCTCGGTGCAGGTCCGGCGCGCTCTGGTACCAGGGGTCGTAATAGCTGAGTTCCACCATATACAGCCCCAGCCCGAACAGCGCGAACACCGCCAGCGCCACCAGCCAGTGCAGGCCGATCGCGACCCAGCCGTAGCGAGCCTTGTCATTGCGTAGTTTCATAACCGAAGAGTGGCCCAGTGAACGTGAACGGGCCAGCGTGTCGATTAGTGCTGTTAGATCGAAAAAACTGTAGTGTTGCCCACTCCGGGGCGCCTGATATTCTGTCGCTCTGAACCGCCGGGGAGAACCGCGTTGCGCTGGAACCAAGCACAAATAGACAGCCTGCTGGACGGCATGGCCGAGGCGCTGACCCTGGACAGCGGCGAGCCCCCGCCGTCACTGGTGGGCATTCAGTCCGGCGGCGCCTGGGTGGCGGAAGCCCTTAATCAGCGGCTGTCCACGCCACTGCCGTTGGGGCGTCTGGACGTGAGCTTCTACCGGGACGACTTCGACACCCGCGGCCTGAAGCGTTCGGTGAAGCCTTCCGACCTGCCGTTCGACGTGGACGGCGCCAATCTGGTCCTGGTCGATGACGTGCTGATGACCGGCCGCACCATCCGCGCTGCCATGAATGAACTGTTCGATTTCGGCCGCCCGGCGTCCATCCGTCTGGCGGTGCTGTTCGATATCGGCCACCGGCAATTGCCGATCCGCGCCGATATTTGCGGGGAAACTTTGGCATTGCCGCCCCATCAGCGGGTAGAATTGGCCGGGCCCGCGCCTTTGACTGCGGAGATCAGAGACATAAGGCCCGAAGAATGACGCTTGCGCCGCCGCCCTCCTCCCGCGTGCAGCTCACCGAAGACGGAAAGCTGCGACACTTTCTTTCCGTTGAACACCTGCCCCGTTCCCTGCTTGAAGACATTCTTGATACCGCCGCCAGCTTCGTCGACGTGGGCGGACGCGCGATCAAGAAAGTGCCGCTGCTGCGCGGCAAGACGGTGGTCAACCTGTTCTTCGAATCCAGCACCCGCACCCGCAGCACCTTCGAGCTGGCCGCCAAGCGGCTCAGCGCCGACGTGCTCAACCTGGACATCGCCAAGTCGGCCACCAGCAAGGGCGAAACCCTGCTCGACACCCTGCGCAACCTGGAGGCGATGGCCGCCGACATGTTCGTGGTGCGCCATCAGGATTCCGGCGCGCCCTTCTTCATCGCTAACGAGGTGACGCCGAGAGTGGCGGTGATCAACGCCGGTGACGGCCGCCACGCCCACCCCACCCAGGCGATGCTGGATATGTACACCATCCGCCATTACAAGGGCGGCTTCGCCGGCCTGCGGGTGGCGATCGTCGGCGACATCCTGCATTCGCGGGTGGCGCGCTCGCAGATCCACGCGCTGAATATTCTGGGTGCCGAGGAAGTGCGGCTGATCGGCCCGCGCACCCTGCTGCCCACCGACGTGGAGCAGCTCGGCGTCACCGTGTTCACCGACATGGCCCAGGGCCTCAAGGACGTGGACGTGGTGATCATGCTGCGCCTGCAGAAGGAGCGCATGGATTCCGCGCTGCTGCCCAGCGAGGGCGAATTCTTCCGCCTCTACGGCCTCAACAACGAGAAGCTGCGCCACGCCCGCCCGGACGCCATCGTCATGCACCCGGGGCCGATCAACCGGGGCGTGGAGATCGCCTCGGAAGTGGCCGACGGCCCGCGCTCGGTGATTCTCAACCAGGTGACGTTCGGCATCGCGGTGCGCATGGCGGTGATGTCGATGACCATCAGCGGCCAGGAAAGCAACCCGGACCACGGAGGCGACCATGGCCGCTAGAGCCCATCTGCTGATCCGCAAGGGCCGGGTGATCGACCCGCTCTCCGGCCGTGACGAAGTGGCCGACTTGCTGGTGGAAGACGGCCGGCTGGTGCGCATCGGCGCCAGCCTGGACGCCCCCGGCGCCGAGCTTATCGACGCCGAGGGCCACTGGGTGATCCCCGGCCTGGTGGACGCCTGCGTGCACCTGTCCCTGCCCGGCAGCGGCCGCGCCGGCGACATCGCCTCGGAAACCCGCGCCGCCGCCGGCGGCGGCATCACCCACATGGCGGCGCAGCCGGACTGCGGTCCGGTGGACTCCACCGCGGTGGTGCGGCTGATCCGCGAGCAGGCCGGCCAGGCCGGCTTCGCCCGGGTGCTGCCGGTGGCCGCGCTCACCCAGGGGCTGGAAGGCAATCAGCTGGCGGAGATGGCGACGCTGGCCCGGGCCGGCTGCATCGCCGTGGGCCAGGCCGGCGCCCGCGTGGTCGACGCCCTGGTGCTCAAGCGCGGCCTGGAGTACGCCGCCACCTTTGATCTGCCGGTGATGTTCCGTCCCCAGGACGCGGCCCTGGCCGGCGGCGGTTGCGCCCATGACGGACCGGTGGCCACCCGCCTGGGTCTGCCCGGCATCCCCGCCGTGGCGGAGTCGGTGGACCTGGCCCGCGACCTGCTGTTGGTGGAAGCCACCGGCGTGCGCGCCCACTTCCAGCAGATCTCCAGCCGTGAATCCCTGTGGCTGCTGCGCGAAGCCAAGGCCCGGGGCCTGCCGGTCACCGCCGATGTGAGCATTCACCATCTGCTGCTGGACGAGTCCGCCATCGAAGGCTTCAACAGCCACTGCCACGTGATTCCGCCGCTGCGCGGCGCCGCCGACCGGGAAGCGCTGCTGGCGGCGGTGGCGGACGGCACCATCGACGCCATCTGCTCCCAGCACCAGCCGGTGGGGTCGTCGAGCAAGGCGGCGCCGTTCCCGGCCTCCAAACCGGGCATCTCCGGCCTGGACAGCCTGCTGCCGCTGATCCTCAAGCTGGTGGCGGAAGGCGCCTTGCCACTGCACCGGGCGCTGGACGCGGTTACCGCCGCGCCGGCCCGCTGCCTGGGTATTCAGGCGGGGCAGCTGGAAGCCGGCCGCCCGGCCAGCCTGTGCGTGCTGGCCGCCGATGAAAGCCGCGGCCTGGCCAGCCACTGGCTGTCGGCGGGCCGTAACTCGCCCTGGCGCAACGCCACCCTGCCCGGGGTGGTCAAGCTCACCGTCTGCCAGGGCAAGGTCAGCTGGCTCAGCGACTGACGCCGGCGTCCGCTTCCATCTGGAACAGATGGGTCGCCAGCAACGACTGGCCCATCAAACCCGGGGCGAACTGCAGTTGCCCCCGGGTATCGGTGAAGATCGTCGCCGGCGTGCCGCGAATGCCCAGCCGCTGCATCAGCCGCCGGTTCTCCCCCAGCGCCCGGCTGATGTCCTTCGGTATATTGCGCAACGGTGCCAGGCCGCCGGCGTCGAACTCTTTTTGCCCTTTCTCCAGGGCCGCCAGCGGGTCGTCGGCGGCGAGCACCGCGGCGCCCTTGGCGTGGCTCTGCGGTTTGAGAATGCCGACAATGATATGGCGCACCTGGGTGACGTTGTCCGGGTCGTCGATAAAGGGCCGCATCGCCTCCCACTGGCGCGCGCAGTACGGGCATTCCATGTCGGTGAACATGTAGGCGACCCGCTCCGGATTTTCCGGCCCTTCCGCCACCCAGTGGCTGTCCGCCAGCAGCGACCGTACCTGCCGGGCCTGCTCCTCGCTGATCTGGGCGCTGGCCGGCGGGCTGAACAGCGCCGCCGTCAGCGCCATCAGCAGCGGCGCCACCAGCGCCAGGGTCTGTCGGACGGTCGGTCGAGTGTGCATGGGCTACTCCTGAAGGTGCGGGTTAATAAAATGATGAAGGCTGGCCCGGGAAAGCGGCCCCACATGGCTGTTGACCAGGGTGCCGTCGCGGCCGATCAGCACCGTGGTGGGCAGACCGCTGCCGCCCAGTGCCCGGGCCAGGTCGCTGTGCGGGTCCGACACCACGTTGTCCAGGCGCAAACCCTCTTCCAGCAAATAGCCGCGGATAATCTCCGCCGACTCGCCCTGGTTGGCGTACACGAAACGCACCCCCGGATAGTCGCTCTGGCCCTGTTCCAGCACCGGCATCTCGCGCCGGCAGGGCGGGCACCAGCTGGCCCACAGATTGACCAGGGTGAGGCGGTCTTCGGACAACGCGGAAAGCGCCACGGGGGTGCCGTCCAGCCGGTGCAGGGTCACCTCCGGCGCCGGCTGGTCGGTGCTGCTCACGGCCAGGGTCACGCTGGCGGTGAGCACCGCCGCCACCGCGCCGGTGAGCAGGGCGCGCCAGCTCTCGGACAGCGGCGCGTCCTGTTCCCGGCCGGCCCGGCCGCGCAGCGCCCAGGCCAGGGCCAGGCCGGCGCCGGCCACCGCACCGGGCCACCAGAGGCCGCCGTCGCGCAGGTCGATCATTTCCAGCGGCCCGGCGAAGCGGTCGTGGTAGCGCGCCACGAACGCCACCCGCGCGCCGATCAGCGCCAGCAGCCCGATGCGCCACAGCAGCGGCTCGGCGTCCCCGTGGCCACGGCGGCGGCGGTACCAGGCCACCAGCCAGGCGGCGATCAGGCCCACCAGCCAGGGCAGCAGGGCGAGCGGTAGCGCGAAGGGTCCGAGTTGCAAAGCGTTCATGGGGCCTCTTGGGTGTCCTGGTTGCCGGGCCCAGCATTCCCGACCATGATTAACGCCGGGTTAATCCGGCGCCCGCATTCTGGTTTCCTATGCATCTACTACTGATCGAAGACGACGCCCTGCTCGGCGACGGCGTGCAGGCCGGTCTTCAGGCCCACGGCTTTTCCGTGGCCTGGGTGACCCGCGCCGCCGATGCCGACGCCGCCCTGGACAGTACCGCCTTTGACCTGGTGGTGCTCGATCTGGGTCTGCCCGACCAGGACGGGCTGTCGCTGCTGGCGCGCTGGCGCCGCCTGGGGCGGGACGAGCCGGTGCTGGTGCTGACCGCGCGGGACGGTGTCGAGCACCGGGTGACGGGATTGAACGCCGGCGCCGATGACTACCTGGTGAAACCCTTTGACCTGGACGAACTGGTGGCCCGCCTGCACGCCTTGATGCGCCGCGCCGCCGGCCGCGCCGCGCCGGTGATCGAGTACGGCGGCCTGCGGTTCGAACCGGCCGCCCAGCGGCTCTGGCTGCACGGCGAGGCGGTCACCCTGCCGCGCCGCGAGCGGGCCCTGCTGCAGGCGCTGCTGCAAAGCCGTGGCCAGGTGCTGACCCCGGTTCAGCTCGCCGACCGGGTCTACGGCTGGACCGACGGCGTGGAGAGCAACGCCCTGGCGGTGCACATCCACAACCTGCGCCGCAAACTCGGCGACGCCCTGATCGAAACCGTGCGTGGCGAGGGCTACCGGCTGGGGACCCCGCCGTGATCGGGCCCGCCAGTTTGCGCGGCCGGTTGCTGCTGTGCATGGGGCTGGGGCTGTCGGTGCTGTGGCTGGTGCTGGCGGTGTGGCTGCACGGCGAGGTCCGTGACCGGGTCGCGCGGGTGCTGGACCAGCGCCTGGCGGCGTCCGCGCGCATGGTGGTGTCGCTGCTGGAAAGCGACGCCGCCGGCGACCTGAAACTGCAGGAGTCCGGCGCCCTGCCCCTGGGTGGCATCGCCTGTGAAATCAGCAGCCTGCGCGGCGAGGTGTTGGCCCGTTCCGGCGGCGCCCCCAACGCCGGACTGGCGCTGCCCGAGGACGGCTTCGGCGAGCAACAGGTCGAGGGCGAAACCTGGCGGGTGTTCACCGTCAGCGACGGCGAGTTGCGCGTTACCTCGGCGGAACGCATGGCCGGGCGCACCGCCTTTATGCGCCAGGTGGCGCTGGTGCTGCTGGTGACCCTGGGCCTGGGCCTGCTGGCCAGCCTGGCGTTGGTGTGGTGGGCGGTGGGGCGCGCCCTGGCGCCGCTGGCCGTGCTGCGTGCCGACCTGTCCCGGCGCCGGGTCACCGACGAAGCGCCCCTGAGTGTGCCGGAAGGCGGGGTGGAGCTGGCGCCCATGGTCGACACCCTCAACCACTGGCTCGGCAACGCCCGCGATGCCCTGCTGCGCGAACGGCGCCTCACCGACGACCTGGCCCATGAACTGCGCACGCCGCTGGCGGCGATCCGCACCCAGCTTCAGGTCGCCGATATGACCGACGGCGAGCGCGCCGCCCACGCCCGGGCGCAGGCCCGGCAAGCGGTGCTGCGGCTGGCCAACAACCTGGACCAGCTGCTGGCCCTGGCCCGCGAAGAGGGCGCGGAAAGCCGGCGCCGGGAGCCGCCCGAAGCGCTCGGCGATCTGCTCGCCACGGTGCTGGAAGAACTGCGGCCCGCCAGCCTGGAAAAGCGCCTCACCGTTCACCTGGACGCGGACGATGACCGGGCGTTGCGGCGGGCCGCTCCGGCCGGCCCGGGCCTGATGCGGATCGCGCTGCGCAACGTGCTGGAGAACGCGGTCCGGCACAGCCCGGCCGGCGGTGAGATAGGGGTGCGGGTAGAGAGCGGACAGGACGGCGACGACGTCGCCGTGACCGTCGAGGATCAGGGCCCCGGGCTGGCCCCGGATCAGCGCGCCCGCGCCCTGGACCGGGGCTGGCGCGGCGGTGGCGAGGGCCAGGGGCTGGGCCTGGCCATCGTCGCCTCGGTGATGGCGCGCACCGGCGGTGCCATTGCGCTGGACGCTGCCGACAGCGGCGGCCTGCGCGTGACCCTGCGGTGGCTTAGTTCGCCGCGCCCGGCGGGAAGCGATTGAACATCTCCGCCACCATCACGTCGATGCGCTCCTTGCGGCGTTCGCTGCTCATCGATTCGTAGAGCGTGTCGCGGCTGGTGGCTTCCCAGACCACTTCGCTGCTGCTGCGTTCGACCAGGGCGATTTGCAGCTTGTGCTCCTCGTAGGTCTCGCCTTCCACCGGGGTGGTGGCGCCGATGCCGTAGCCCCGGTTGAACCAGCCGAAGCCGAATTGCAGGGTGCTGCCCTGGAATTTCTCCACCGGCACAAAGGCGTAGCGCACCGCCAGGTCCGCCTGATCCAGGTCGGTACGGGTCAGCGGTCCGTCCGCCAGTTCGCGGTGTACGGCTTCCTGCACCCGCTGGCCGTTCAGGCTGAGCGCCTCCTGGTCGGCGTCCGGCGCCTCAATGGCGTAACTGCGGTACTGACTGAAGTCGGTGCCGGCGCGATGGTCGATCACCACCGGCGACACGCACCCGCCCAGCAACAGGGCGAGCGCGGCGATCAAGGGCAGGCTGTGTAAGGCTCGCATTGGACAACTCCCTGGGAATCATTCTCAAACAGTATAGAGCGCTTCCGCGAGGGTGACGTCAACGGGAACCGGCCGGAATCTGCACCCAGACCGCATGGGCGCGGGCCAGACAGCGACCGGCGGCGTCGTGCACCGCGGTGCCGGCGAAGTGTTTGCGCCCGTCGCGGCCCAGCGGCCAGCCACTCACCACATAGGTCTCGCCCACGTTCGGCAGCGCGTCCACCTGCACCGTGAAACTGCCCAGCACCACCCAGGTGTCCGGGTCTTTCTCCAGGGTGAATGAGCCCGGGCAGTCCAGCGCCGCGTACACCTGCGGCAGCGTCACCCGGCCCCGATCGTCGCCGTGGCTGGCCGCCGGTGTCCACGGGCAGGCCACCGCGCGGCGGTCGTCCAGCCAGCCGGGGAACAGCCGCAGGCCGTCGTCCCGGTCCGGGCCGCACACGTAGCAGCCCGGGAAAGGATGGTCGACGAAACCGCTGAAGCGGGTTTCCGCTTCCCGCGCTTCGTCCACGGTGGCCGGCGCCGGCACCGTCATTTCCGGCAGGCTGGCCTGGCGGGCCCGGGCCACCGGCTGGTCGTCGTGCAGGGCGAACCACTGCGCGTTGTCCAGCCGCAGCGGCAGGTCGGTATCCAGCGGCGGCGGCGCCATCAGGCGGGTTTCCACGCACGCCGTGCCGGCGTGCTCGGCCATGCGGCCGCAAATATAGCCGCCGTTGGCGGAGCCCGGCGGGCCGTTATAGCGGTTCTCAATGCGAATTGCGGTGGTGTTCGGTGTCATGGTGTTCTCTTTCCTACCAGTTAAACGGGTTCGGCTTCCGCCCTCAGGCATTCACCGAGAAAGCGGGCGGCCCGGCCGGCGTACTGGCCGTCGGCGTAGACCAGATAGAGGTCGTGGAAGCGCTCCACGCCCTCTTTAAGCGGCAGCGGCAGCAGGCGGCCTTCGGCCAGATCGGCGGCGATTTCGGTCTCCGGCACCCAGGCGAAGCCCAGGCCGCGCAGCAACGCCTGGCGGCGCGCGCTGCCGTGGGAAAAGGTCCAGCGCTGCTCGGCGCCCAGCCAGCCCGAGTCCACCCGGCGCTTGCCGGAATCGCGGATCACCAGCTGGCGGTGCGGGCGCAGGTGGTCCAGCTCCAGCGGCCCCTGATGGTGCAACGCGTGCTCCGGCGCCGCCACCGCCACGAAGCGGATCCGCGACAGATGATCCCCCATGAAGCCGGGCGGCACCCGGCCGGTGATCACCACGTCCGCCTCATGGCGCAGCAGCGCTTCTTCGGAGCCGGACAGCACGGTTTCCTGGAACTCCACCCGGGTCAGCGGGCTTTCGCTGGCCAGCCGCACCAGGGCGCAGAGTACCTGATCCTGGGGGAACAGGCCGTCGGCGGTGAGCCGCACCAGCGGCTCCCAGCCGTGGCCGAAGCGGATCGCGGTGTTCTCGATGCGGCCCGCCTCGTCCACCAGCACCTTGGCCTGGCGGTACAACAGGCTGCCGGTCTCGGTGAGTTTGGCGCGGCGGCCCTCCAGGGCGAAGGCGCGCACGCCCAGCTCGGTCTCGATTTTCTGCACCGCGTAGCTGATCGCGGACTGGCTTTTATCCAGCGCCTCGGCGGCGGCGGCGTAGCCGCCCTCGTCCACCACGGCGATCAGTGCCTGCCATTGGTCCAGGGTGATTTTCGTCGACATATCGAATCAATTGACCATATTTCACAAATATGTGCTGTTTTATATCGCCTTTTCAGAATCAATAATAGAGGTCAGCTTCAAGCAATGATTCCAAGGAGGTCCCATGGGACTGCTGGTAGAAGGACAGTGGCAAGACAAGTGGTACGACACCAAGAGCACCGGTGGCCATTTCAAGCGCTCGGAAAGCCAGTTTCGTAACTGGGTGACCGCGGACGGCGAAGCCGGCCCCACCGGCGAGGGCGGTTTCCCGGCGGAGAGCGGCCGTTACCACCTGTATGTGTCCTACGCCTGCCCCTGGGCCCACCGGGCGCTGGTGATGCGCGCCTGGAAAGGCCTTGAGAAGCACATTGACGTGTCCGTGGTGCACCCGCTGATGCTGGAGCACGGCTGGGAATTGCGCGAGGACTTTCCCGGGGCCACCGGCGACCCGCTGTACGGCCTGGACAAGCTGTATCAGCTGTATTTGAAGGCCGACGGTAAGTACACCGGGCGCGTCACCGTGCCGGTGCTGTGGGACAAGCAGCGCGAGACCATTGTCAGCAACGAGTCCGCCGACATTATCCGCATGTTCAACAGTGCCTTTGACGGGGTCGGTGCGCGGCCGGGGGATTACTACCCGAGTGATTTGCGCGAACAGATCGAGGCGGTTAACAGCCCGGTCTACGAGAAGGTGAACAACGGCGTTTACAAGGCCGGCTTCGCCACCGGCCAGCAGGCCTACGACGAGGCGGTGCAGGCGCTGTTCGGAACGCTGGATGAGTTGGAAGAGCGGCTCGGTAAAAGCCGCTATCTGGTGGGCAACACGCTCACCGAGGCGGATCTGCGCCTGTGGACCACGTTGGTGCGGTTCGATCCGGTTTACGTTACGCACTTCAAGTGCGACCGCCGCCGGATCGCCGACTACCCCAACCTGAGCGGTCTGCTGCGCGAGCTCTACCAGCTGCCCGGCGTGGCCGGCAGCGTGGATATGGATCATATCCGCAACCATTATTTCCGCAGCCACCCGACGGTGAACCCCCACGGGATCATCTCGATCGGCCCGGAGCAGGATCTTTCCGCCGCCCACGACCGCGACCGGCTGGGCGAACGGGAGATCCGGGGCGTCTGAGGGCGCCCCGGAGGACAGCCAACAGGAGGCAACCATGAAAGAGCGTCGCATACTCAATACGTTCCGTGCCCTGGATACATCCGATGGCGCCGGCGTGCGCCTGAAGCGCGCGCTGGGCCACAACCCGGCGGTGCGGCTGGATCCGTTCCTGATGCTGGACGCGTTCTCCTCCGACAATCCGGACGACTACGTGGCCGGCTTCCCGGCCCACCCGCACCGTGGCTTCGAGACCGTCACCTACCTGGTGGAAGGACACATGAAGCACCGTGATCACCTGGGTAACGAAGGCGATCTCAAGCAGGGCGGCGTGCAGTGGATGACCGCCGGGCGCGGCATCATCCACGAGGAAATGCCCCAGCAGCAGGACGGTTTGCTGCGCGGCTTCCAGCTCTGGATCAACCTGCCGGCGGCGGAGAAGATGAAGCCGGCCGGTTATCGGGACATCACCGACACCGAGATGCCGCGTCTGGATCTGCCCGGCGGCGGGCAGGTCAAGGCGGTGGCCGGCGAGGTGACGCTCAACGGTGAAACGATCACCGCGCCGGTGGTCGGCGGCAGCACCGATCCGCTCTACCTGGACGTGAAGTTGCGCGGCGGCGAAAGCCTGACCGTGCCGGTGAAAAGCGGCTACAACGCGCTGCTGTATCTGTTCGAAGGGAGCCTGACGGTGAACGGCGAGACGCTGCGCCTGGAGCACACCGGCACGCTGAGCGACGGCGATCGTGTGACGCTCGCCGCCGGTAAGGACGGTGCCCGGCTGTTGTTGCTGGCGGGCAAGCCGATCGGCGAGCCGGTGGCCCAGTACGGTCCTTTCGTGATGAATACTCAGGAAGAGATCGAGCAGGCGCTGCGGGACTACCGGGCCGGCACTTTGGCTGAGCCGGCCTGAGGGGTGGGGCAGACCTCTGGAATCCTGCCGGGCGAGCCAGCTCGCCCTTTCGCGAGCAGGCTCGCTCCCACAAGGACGGCTTTCGGAGCAGGCCCGCTCGCAACCTCCTTCAGCCGAGTTTGGCGTCCAGGGTGATCTCAGCGTTGAGCACCTTGGACACCGGACACCCTTCCTTGGCGCCGTTGGCGATTTTCTGAAACTCGGCGTCGTCGATGCCGGGAATCTTCGCGTTCATATCCAGATGAATCTTGGTGATGCTGAAGCCGTCGCCGTCTTTATCCAGGGTCACTTTCGCCTTGGTCTCGATGCTGTCGGCGGTGTAGCCGGCGTTACCCAGCTCCAGCGAAAACGCCATCGAGAAACAACCGGCGTGGGCGGCGCCGATCAGCTCTTCCGGGTTGGTGCCGGGCTCGTCCTCGAAGCGGGTGTTGAAACCGTAGGGCTGTTCCTTGAGGGCACCGCTTTGCGTGGAAATGGTGCCTTTGCCCTTCTTGATGTCGCCTTCCCAGTGGGCGGATGCGAACTTGTTCATGACGTTGCCTCCCGATACGAATGTCCGGGCAAGAGTGGGAGCCCGTCCGTGAAGGATAGGTGCACTCTTGCCCGGCCGACCGTAAAAGAAGGATAAACGCCGGCTAGTCGTGGTCGCCTTCGATGGTCAGGCCGCGGGTGGCGTGATCCAGACTGGTGGCGTCGGTTTCGTTGCCGAGCTTGATCATCAGGCGCAGGTCGTTGGGCGAGTCGGCGTGGGCGATGGCGTCCTCGTAGGTGATCTCGCCGGCGTCGTAGAGATCGTAGAGTGCCTGGTCGAAGGTCTGCATGCCCTGTTCCCGGGACTTGCTCATCAACGCTTTCAGCAGGTGAATCTCGCCCTTGCGGATATGATCGGACACCAGCGGCGTGTTGAGCAGCACTTCGATGGCGGCGCGCCGGCCCTTGCCGTCCGGGGTGGGGATCAGCTGCTGGGCGACGATGCCGCGCAGGTTCAGCGACAGGTCCATGTAAAGCTGGTTATGGCGATCCGCCGGGAAGAAGTGAATGATGCGGTCCAGCGCCTGGTTGGCGTTGTTGGCGTGCAGGGTGGCCAGGCAGAGGTGGCCGGTCTCGGCGAACGCGATGGCGTGGTCCATCACCTCGCGGCTGCGCACCTCGCCGATCAGAATCACGTCCGGCGCCTGGCGCAGGGTGTTCTTCAGCGCCACCTCGAAGGATTCCGTGTCGATGCCCACTTCCCGTTGCGTGACGATGCAGCCCTGGTGCTGGTGGATGAATTCGATCGGGTCCTCGATGGAGATGATGTGCCCTTTGGAGTTCTTGTTGCGGTGGCCGATCATCGACGCCAGCGAGGTGGATTTACCGGTGCCGGTGGCGCCGACGAAAATTACCAGGCCGCGCTTGGTCATCGCCAGGTCCTTGATCACCGGCGGCAGGCGCAGCTCGTCCACGTTGGGAATCTTGGTCTCGATGCGGCGCAGCACCATGCCCACCAGGTTGCGCTGGTAAAAGGCGCTGGCCCGGAACCGGCCGATGCCGCGGGCGGAAATCGCGAAGTTGCACTCGTGGTGTTCGAGGAATTCCTTGCGCTGCTTTTCGTTCATGGTGCTGAGCACGATGTCCCGGGTCATGTCCGGGGTCAGGGCGTTGCGCGTCACCGGCAGCACCTTGCCGTGAATTTTCATGCTCGGCGGCACGCCGGCGGTGATGAACAGGTCCGAGCCGCCTTTCTGCACCATTAATTTAAGAAGATCTTCAAATTCCATGCGCTTGCCCCAATCAGATGGCGTCCGGGTTCTTGGCTTTTTCCTGGGCCGCCTGACGGGCCACCAGGCCTTTCTTCACCAGGCCCTGCAGGCACTGGTCCAGGGTCTGCATGCCCAGGGCGCCGCCGGTCTGGATGGCGGAGTACATCTGCGCCACCTTGTCCTCGCGGATCAGGTTCCGGATCGCGGCGGTGCCGATCATGATCTCGTGGGCGGCAATCCGCCCGCCGCCGTTCTTCTTCATCAGGGTCTGCGAGATCACCGCCTGCAGGGATTCCGACAACATTGAGCGGACCATGGATTTCTCCTCCGCCGGGAACACGTCCACCACCCGGTCGATGGTCTTGGCCGCCGAGGTGGTGTGCAGGGTGCCGAACACCAGGTGGCCGGTCTCGGCGGCGGTGAGCGCCAGCCGGATGGTTTCCAGGTCGCGCAATTCGCCCACCAGAATAATGTCCGGGTCTTCCCGCAGGGCGGAGCGCAGCGCCTCGGCGAAGCCCAGGGTGTCGCGGTGCACTTCCCGCTGGTTGACCAGGCACTTCTTGGATTCGTGCACGAATTCGATCGGGTCCTCGATGGTGAGGATGTGCTCGTAGCGGCTCTCGTTGATGTAGTCCATCATCGCCGCCAGGGTGGTGGATTTACCCGAGCCGGTGGGCCCGGTCACCAGCACGATGCCGCGCGGGAAATCGGATATCTTCTGGAACACCTTGCCCATGCCCAGGTCCTCCATGGTCAGCACCTTGGAGGGAATGGTCCGGAACACGGCGCCGGCGCCGCGGTTCTGGTTGAAGGCGTTGACCCGGAAACGGGCCACGCCGGGCACGTCGAACGAAAAGTCGGTTTCCAGGAATTCCTCGTAATCCTTGCGCTGCTTGTCGTTCATGATGTCATAAACGAGCGCGTGCACTTCCTTGTGCTCCATGGCCGGCAGATTGATACGGCGCACGTCGCCGTCCACCCGGATCATCGGGGGCAGGCCGGCGGAAAGGTGCAAATCCGAGGCGCCGTTTTTGGCGCTGAAGGCAAGCAGTTCGGTGATATCCATGGGTTTATGTATTCTTCTCAGTAAAATTTCGCAGGACGGTATAGGTCCTTAAACTAACCGCTCGCCGTGAGCCATTCAATCATGCCCGAAACCGATACCCCGCTAACCTCGATTCGCGCACGGATCGACGCCGCCTGCGCCGGCGCCGGCCGGGCCCCGCAAAGCGTCACCCTGCTGGCGGTCAGCAAGACCCGCGGCGCCGACGAGATCGCCGCGCTCGCCGACCAGGGCCAGCGCCATTTCGGCGAAAACTACCTCCAGGAAGCCCTCGACAAGATGCCCGCCCTGGCGGACCGGGGCCTGGCGTGGCATTTCATCGGCCCGATCCAGTCCAACAAGACCCGCGACATCGCCGCCCATTTCGACTGGGTGCACACCGTGGACCGCGCCAAGGTGGCGCGCCGGCTCAACGAGCAGCGCCCGGACCACCTGCCGCCGCTCAACGTCTGCATCCAGGTCAATGTGGACGACGAAGCCAGCAAAAGCGGGGTCGCCCTGGATCAGGTGGAAGCGCTGGCCGCCGGGTTCGCCGACTGGCCGCGCCTGCGCCTGCGCGGGCTGATGGCGATTCCCCGCGCCGACAGCGACGACCACAACCGCGCCGCTTTCCACGCCCTCGCCATGACACTGTCACAATTGCGCAATACAATGCCGGCCCTCGACACCCTCTCCATGGGTATGAGCGCGGACTACACGGTGGCCATCGAAGAAGGCGCCACCCTGGTGCGGCTGGGCACCGCCCTGTTCGGCCCGCGTCCGCCCAAGGACACTCGCTGAAAGGACGACGCAGCTTATGGCACAACAACTGATCGGCTTCATCGGCGCCGGTAACATGGCGAACAGTCTGGCGGGCGGCATGATCGCCAAGGGGATCCGCCCGGCCCGCATCTGGATGAGCGACCCCTCCCAGGACCGCCTCGACGAAGTGGCCCAGTTGCACCGCGTTCATGTCAGCCGCGACAACCTGGACGTGGCGCGCCGCGTGGACGTGCTGGTGCTGGCGGTGAAGCCCCAGGTGATGGGCGACGCCTGCGCCGCCCTGCGCGAGATCATCGAAGAGCGCCAGCCGCTGATCATCTCGATCGCCGCCGGCGTCACCGTGGACAACCTGCGTAACTGGCTCGGCGAGGCGCCCATCGTGCGCTGCATGCCGAACACCCCGTCGCTGGTGCAGGCCGGCGCCACCGGCCTGTACGCCGCGCCGGACGTGAGCGCCGAGCAGAAAGAGATGGCCGGCCAGATTCTCAGCGCCGTGGGCCTGACCTTCTGGTTCGAGACCGAAGGCGAGCTGGACGCGGTCACCGCGGTGTCCGGCTCCGGCCCGGCCTACTTCTTCCTGCTCATGGAGGCGCTGATCGACGCCGCCCGGGCCCAGGGGCTGTCCGCCACCACCGCCCGGCAGCTGGTGCTGCAGACCGCCTGGGGCGCCTCCCAGCTGGCGATCACCAGCGAGGACGGCCCCGACGTGCTGCGCCAGCGGGTCACCAGCCCCGGCGGCACCACCGCCGCCGCCCTGCAGGTGTTCGAAGAGGCGGGCCTGCGCGAGCAGGTGCAGGCCGCCGTGGCCGCCGCCCGCGAGCGCTCCGAGCAGCTTTCCGGCTGATGCCCGGGGGTCGGGCGGGCGCCGCCCGGCCAAAAATTTGAAACCGGCCGCCTTTACCCCAATACTCTGTCGCCACACGAACAGTCTGGAGTCGTCATGAATCCTCAGGGCGCCGCGGTCTTCCTGATTGATTTCGCATTCAGCGTATACATCTTCATCGTTCTGACCCGTTTCGTGCTGCAACTGGCGCGCGCGGACTTCTACAACCCCATTTCGCAATTCGTATTGCGCGCCACCAACCCGTTGCTGGCACCGCTGCGCCGCATCATTCCCGGCTACCGGGGCCTGGATATCGCCTCGCTGGTGCTGATCCTGATTCTGATCGTGGCCAAGGCGCTGATGCTGCTGACCATCCAGACCGGCGGCCTGCCGGCGGGTATCGGGCCGCAACTGCTCGTCTACACGCTCAGGGAACTGGCCTCGCTGATACTGGATTACGTGTTCTGGGCGGTGCTGGTCCGGGTGATCCTGAGCTGGGTGGCGCCGGACCCCTCCAACCCGGTGGTGCGGGTGGTGATCCAGATCACCGAGCCGCTGATGGCGCCGGTGCGCCGCCTGCTGCCGGACATGGGCGGGCTCGACCTGAGCCCGCTGATCGTGCTGCTCGGCGTGCAGCTGCTGAAGATTCTGTTCCAGCTGCACTGACCGGACTCGCCGGCGCCCTCCCCGGGCGCCGGTTCAGCCGGCGATCATGGCGCTGGCGCCACCGTCCACCACCAGGAACTGGCCGGTGATGTGCTTGCCGGCGTCGGACGCGAACAGCAGCACCGTGCCTTTCAGATCCTCCTCGTCGCCGACCCGGTTGAGCGGCACCCGCGCGGCCAGCGCCTCGACGCCGTGCCGATCGGTGAGATAGCGCGACATCTTGCTGGGAAACACCCCCGGGCCGATGGCGTTGACGGTGATGTTGTAGGCGCCCCATTCCGCCGCCAGCGCCCGGGTGAAGGTCACCACCGCGCCCTTGCTGGTGTTGTAGCCCACCGCCTGCATGAAGTCCCGGTTGCCGCCCAGGGCCGCGTTGGACGCGACGTTGACCACGCGGCCGCCGCCGTTGGGGATCATGCTGCGCCGGCCGATTTCCCGGGTCAGCAGGAACAGGTTGCGCACGTTCAGCGTCATTACCTTGTCCCAGCCTTCCAGCGGGTAATCCTCGGCGGGCGCGCCCCAGGAGGCGCCGGCGTTGTTGACCAGAATGTCCACCCGGCCCAGCACCTCCAACGCCCGGTCCGCCAGGCCCATCACCGCGTCCTCGTCGGCCAGGTCCACCGCCAGCGGGGTCACGTCGATACCGGCGGCGCGCAGTTGTTCGGCGGCTTCTTCGAGCTCGTTCGCCTTGCGTGAGCTGATCACCAGCCGCGCCCCGGCTTCGCCCAGGGCCTGGGCCATCTGCAGCCCCAGCCCCCGGGACCCGCCGGTAACCAGGGCGGTACGGCCGCTCAGATCCATCAGTTGCTGCACGCTACGGGTTTGCGGTTCGCTCATTGTCGGGCTCCTCGTTGTGTGGTTTGCGACCATCATTCGGGGCCGGGCCGGTACCCGCAACCACCGTTTGCGACGAAAAGCCGGCGGCTTCGGACACCGGGGTTGCGCGGCGCCGGGCTTTGCCCTTTGATGCGCGTTTGATCCGTGAAACGCAGTCGTGGAGCCCTCGAGTGAAAACACAGCCCTGGCAGTTGGAGACCGGCGCCTACCCGTTCTCGATCCGATTCAACCCGCATTACAGCCACCTGGACACCGAACGGCACGTTAACAACGTGGCGGTGCAGAGCTTTCACACCGAAGCGCGCACCCGCTTCCACATGGCGGTGCTCGGCGACCGGGCCTGGTATTCCGACGACGTGCTGCTGCGCCCGCGCCGCACCGTGACCCACTTTCTGCGCGAGACCCACTACCCCCACGAAGTCACCGCCGCCGTGCGCCTGGTGGCGGTGGAGGACGACAGCTACCGCCTGGTGCAGGCCCTGTTCCAGAATGGCGAATGCGTGGGCGTGCAGGAGTGCCTGATGGGCGCCTGGGGGGAAGCCGGCTGGGCGGCATCCCGCTGGGTGGCGCTGCCGGACGCGGCGCGCCGGGCCCTGGCCGCCGAACAGGTGGACGGTCAGCCGCTGCTGCCCTGGCCGGAGCTGCCGGAAGAGACCGAAACCTTCGAGCCGGGGCCGCGCCAGGTGGCCCTGACCGCCCGCTACGCGGACCTGGACCCGGACCGCCGGCTCTCCGAGCTGGCCCAGGCGCGTTACCTGGAGCAGGCCCGGGCCGGCTCGGTGACCATGCTGCGGCAGCCGAACCTGGGGCTGCTGGTGGCGCGCATCGACATCCGCTACCAGCGCTGGGACACCGGCATGGGCGAGGTGGCGTTAAGCTCCGAGCTGGCCGGCATCGGCAACAGCTCCTTCGTGCTGCGCGGGCGCGCCGCCGTGGACGGCCGCCCGGTGGCCATGGCGGAAAGCGTGATGGTGCTGATCGACCGCGACACCCACAGACCCACCCCGGTGCCCGACGCGCTGCGCGCCGAGATGGCGGTGCTGCAGCCGCCTACAGCGTGATCTGTTTGCCGCGCGCTTCCTGACTCTCGATCCAGGTGAGAATGCGCCCGCCCAGCGGCCGCTCGGTGGCCTCGGCGGCCAGCGCCACCGCCTCACGCAGCGCCTGGATCTCGATGCCGGTGTCCAGGCCGCAGCTTTCCAGCAGGTAGACCAGATCCTCGGTGGCCACATTGCCGGTGGCGCCCGGCGCGAACGGGCAGCCGCCCAGGCCGCCCAGCGACGCATCGAAGCGGCGCACGCCCAGATCCAGGGCGGCCCAGGCCATGGCCGCCGCCAGGCCACGGGTGTCGTGCAGGTGCACGTAGAACCGCTCCGCCCCGAAGTCGCGAATCAGCGGCGCCATGATGTCCTTCATCTGCCGCGGGTTGCCGGCGCCGATGGTGTCGGCGATGGCCACCTCGTCGCTGCCGGCTTCGAACATGCGTTCGGTGAGACGCTGTGGCAGCGTCACCGGCACCGGCCCGTCGTAGGGGCAGGCGAAGGCGCCGGAGATATAGGTGCGGGTGGCCACGCCGTCGGCGCGGGCGGCTTTGATGATCGCCTCGCAACTGGCCGCCGCCTGCTCCAGGCTCATGTTCAGGTTGCGCTGGTTGAAGGTGTCGGTGGTGGAGAGCACCAGCGCCACGGTGGGGTAGCCGGCGTCGCGGGCCAACTGGTAGCCCTTCAGGTTGGGCACCAGGGCGGTGTAGTGCAGGCCCTCGTCCCGGGGCAGCAGCGGCGTCAGCGCCGCCGCGTCGGCCATCTGCGGAATCGCCTTGGGGCTGACGAAGCTGACCGGCTCCAGGTAGCGCACACCGGCGCCCACCAGTGCCCGTGCGATGGCCGCCTTGGCCTCGGTGCCCACCGTCACCGGTTGATTCTGCAGGCCGTCGCGCAGCCCCACTTCATTAACGATCGCCCTGTCTTTCATGCCTTGCCCGTCGTGAAGAGTGAAGGAACGGAAGTGTGCCACGGCGGCGGGTCCGCTGCATCCGGGGCGCGCCGCCGCCGGGAAGTCAATGGCCGGGCTGGTCCGACAATCGGGCAGGGTGCGTTGTGTCCAGGATGGCCGCTGGTTAGTGTCAGAGCGTTTTCCATACCGGCACGACCCCGGGGACCAGGGAGCACGACGATGATTTGGATTCTTTCGCTGATTCTGGTGGTGGTGATACTGATCCCCACCTACGTAACGCTGGCGTTCTATCTGGTCTGGCATTACGACCGGCGTAACTTCCAGGCGCCCCCGGCGGAGGGCGAGCGCGACCCGTTGCGCGGTAGCGCGGTGGCCCGGGCGATTCTGGTGGAAGCGGCCAGCCTCACCTTCCTCAGCGGCACCTATCCATTGCGTCTGCTCCACGACGCCTCGCCCAAGCGGGCGCGCGCCTGCGATCACCGCCCGGTGATCCTGGTGCACGGCTACGGCGGCAACAGCGCCAACTTTTTGTGGATGCAGTGGCGGCTGCGGCGCCAGGGCTTCCGCAACGTCTACGCGGTGAGCTACACGCCGCCGCACATCAACGCCCGCAAGCTCGCCGCCCAGGTCGCCCGCCACGTGGAAAACGTGCTGGCGCGCACCGGCGCCGAACAGGTGGACCTGGTGTGCCACTCCATGGGCGGGCCGCTGACCCGCTATGCCCTGAAGAACCTGGGCCTGGCCGGCAAGGTGAACAAGGTGATCACTCTGGGCAGCCCCCACTACGGCACGCGCATTTCCTCGCTGTTCCCGGCCCGGGGCGCGGCCGCGCAGATGCGTTACCGCAGCCCCTTCCTCGAGGAACTGGCGGAAGGCGGCCAGTGCCCGGGCGAGGCACGCTTCTATTGCCTCTACTCAGAGCTGGACAACTTCGTGATGCCCGCCTCCACCGCCACCCTGGCGGACGCGGAGGAGAACCTGCACCTGCCCTACCTGGGCCATTGCGCTTTGCTCTACAGCCCGCGGGTGGCGCGGGCCGTGTGCGAGCGCCTGAAGGCGGATTGAGGGGCATCACCGGGCGGAGAATGTGAAATCGAGCACGGCGCGTTGACTTTTACTGGCCAATAATTGGTACGATAGTACAATATAGTACAGACGTACCATTCAGGCTCAGTAAAACAATAACGCGCCGGTCGCCCCAGCGGCCCGGCCCATGGAGAAGGACGCCCATGCGCTCGATTCGATTCGCCCCGCTTTTCCCGCTGATGATGCTCTGCCTGGCCGGGCTGACCGCCTGCGGCGGTGCCGAAGAAGGGCCCACCAACCACCTCGGCGCGGCCCCGGCGGAAGTCTTTTACAGCTACCCCTATGACGGCCAGCGCCGGGTGTCCCCGGCCAGCCCGGTGGTGCTGCGGTTTTCTCATCCGCTTACCGGCGGCGCCGATGGCGTGCGGCTCAGCGACGCCGACGGCAACAGCGTGGCCCTGGCCGCCCCGGAGCCGGTGGACGGCGGGCTGGGCCTGCTGGTGCGCCCGGCGCAGGGCGACCTGCGCCCGGGCACCCGCTACCGGCTGACGCTGGACGGCCTGGAGACCGAGGCCGGCCCGCTGGCCTTCCCCGACGGCGCGCTCACCTTCGAAACCCGCCTGGCCTCGGGCGGCGCCAATGGGCAGCGGGGCTTTGATACCGTGCTGCGGCTGCGCGAGGTGCTGCCGGACGGCGACGACCTGCCGTTCATGGACTTCTCCACCCTGCGTTTGCGCTTTAACCAGATGCTGGACACGGACACCCTGAGCTACGGGGAATCCATCTCGCTGACCCGGGACGGCGAGCTGGTGCCGGCGATCATGCTCGCCAAAGGCGACGCCGTTACCCTGGATCCGCGACAGGATCTCCAGCCCGGGGAGCGCTACACCCTCACCCTGGGGCCGTCGATCCGCAGCTTCCAGGGCGCCGCCCTGGCCGGCGGCGGGCTGCAGCGCAGCTGGGTGGCGCGGGATTCCCGGCCGCGCACGGTGATGGTCCAGGAGACGCCGCCGGCGTCCGGCCGTGGCGAGGACCCCTGCGCCGACCCGGATGGCCGCCGCTCCAGGCTCACCGGCCAGGCGATGAACTGCGTGCCCATCGAGGCGGTGCTGCTGGGCGACGGCGACGCCACCCAACAGAGCGGCAACGTGTTCACCGAACTGGCGTTCCTGCCGCACTACCCGGACGTGTCGCCGCTGCGCATTCCGCGCGGCAGCCTGCTCACCGGCAGCAACGTTAAAGTGAAGGTGGCCGGCGCGGTGCCGGCGGGCATCGAAACCGGCGACATCGCCGTGACTTTCCTGTCCGACGCCAGCGGCTACCTGCTGCCCAACCCGTTCAGCCGGCGCCCGGAGGCGCCCCGCCAGGTGCGTCTGTTCATGGACGTGGCGATGACGGCGGAAAACCCGGAGGCCAACGGCGCGCTCAGCCAGACCCTGCTGCAGGTGGAGCTGGTGGGCGTCGCCAAGGTGGAGGGCCCGCGCCTGGTGATCGACGCCCTGGGCGTGGTGGAGCCGGAAGTGCTCGGCCAGGAAACCGCCTTCGGTCTGCTCAGCCTGCACACCGAATCCTACCCGGACCAGAATAACGCCCCGGCGCCGATACCGGACACCCGCGCGCCCTTCCTGCAGTCCACCATGCCGATGGCGGAGGACGGCCTGGCCGCCACGGTGCAGCCCGGCGACGCCCTGGTGATGAACTTCAGCGAGCCGCTGGACCCGGAGAGCCTGGAGCAGGCGCTGTCGCTCACCCGCGAGGGCGCCGACGAGCCGTTCGACTGGTCCCTGGACGGCGCCTCGGTGGTGGTGCGCCCGCACCGGCCGCTGCAACCCGGCGACCGCTACACCCTGGCGGTGAGCGACCGCGCCACCGACCTGGCCGAGCCCGCCAACCCGGTGCAGCCGGCCAGCCGCACCTTCCGGCTGCCGGCGCTGGTCGGCGACCCGGTGGCGCCGGTGCTGATCACCACCTACCCCGGCTTCCCCTGCGCCGTGGACAAGGCCAGCTGGCATATCGCCGAAGGCGACCATGGCCGCTGCCGAGGCGGGCGCGACGACGACGACCATCTGCCGGTGCCCACGTTGCCCGCCGACCGGCCGATCCGGGTCACGGTGTCCCAGGACATCGACCCCGCCTCGGTGCGGCTCGGCGACACCTGCGGCAGCGGCAGCTTCCGCGTCGAGCGGATGGCCGTGGACGGCGACGGCAACCCGGTGGCCAGCCCGGACGGCGACAAGCGCAAATACCAGTGCGACGCGGCCGTGCCCGGCCGTCTGAAGGTCGAGGCTCGCACCCTGACCTTCATCCCCGACCAGCCCTGGGAGGACGGCGCCGCTTACCGCTATACCCTGCAATCGGTGAACCGCGCTTCCGGCCAGCAACCGGACGACTGCGTCTCCGGCGAAGCGATCTGCTCGCGGGCCGGCAAGCGCCTGCAGACCGCCCTGCTGGAAGGCCCGGAACCGGACTGGGGCGGCCCGGACCTGGAGATCCATTTCCGCGGCGCGCCGGTCACCGACAGCGTGTTCCAGGCGCTCAACAACCTGCCCACCGCGGACGTCAACGCCAACGGCTTCTTCGACGACGGCGAACCCGGCTACGGCGACGGCGAGCCGGCGGTCAACACCACCCGCCTGGAAGTGCTCGGCGGCAGCACCCTGACCCAGAACCCGCGCCTCGCCTGCGACACGCCGGAGCGCTGCGACATCCAGGTGGTGGGCGCGCTCAACTCCGAAGTGATCGGCCCCGGCGAATACGACGACCCGCGCACCGAGCAGCAGGAACGCCTGCCGGCGGTGCGCGTGGGGCTCTACCCCACGCAGATCCTCGCCTCTTCGGTAACGGTGAAAGCGGACGTGCTGATCGAAGGCGGCATCCCCATCGAAAGCCCCACCGGCACCCAGGTGATGCGCATGCGCCACCCCGAGGACGGCGGCCTGATTCCCGGCTGGATCGTGGCCACCGACCAGGGCCCGGAATTCCGCGCCGACGTGGACCTCTACCTGGATGCGCCCTACCTGGAGGCGCCGCTGGGCGGCCAGCACAACCAGCACAGCTACCCGCTGACCATGGAACTCACCGGCCCGGTGACCTTCCTGCCCAACGGGCGCATGGTGATCAACCAGGTGAACGGCAACGTGATTCCGATCTCCGTGGAGCTCACCGAGCTGCTCGGCTTCTTGGGCGCCAGCATCCATCTACAGATCCCCGCCGGCGCGGTGAAACTTCAGTACCTGGGGGTGCCGCTCAAACGCTGAGCGGCATTATTGACCCTGCTCAATATTGCCCCCGGCGCCCTTCAGTAGCATGGTAGAAGGACAACAAGCAGAAGGAGTCCACCATGAGTGAATATGGCGCCACCGTTGCCTGGCATTTGCCGCCGCAGGCCAGCTTCGACTACGAAACCTTCGACCGTTCCCATGAATGGACCTTCGCCGGCGGCGAGGTGGTGCAGGCTTCCGGCTCGCCGGAGTACTTCGGCACCGCCTCGCGGGTGAACCCGGACGAAGCGGTGATCGCCGCCACCGCCAGCTGCCACATGCTCACCTTCCTGTCGATCGCCGCCAAGCAGCGCCTGCGCGTGCTCAGCTACGTGGACCGGCCCCACGGCGTGGTGGAGAAGAACGCCGAAGGCCGCTTCGCGATCACCCGCATCACCCTGCGCCCCAAGGTGGTGTTCGAGGAAGACATTGATCCCGCCGCGCTGGCCAAGCTCCACGACAGCGCCCACCGCAACTGCTTCGTCGCCAACTCCCTGCGCTCGGAAGTCACCGTCGAGCCGGAATCCTGAGTTGCGGCCCGGCAACGCCGTGACCGGCCGGCCACGGCCGGACGGCGACCCCCGGGGCGGGAGCGGTTAAAATACCCTTTTGTGTCCAGCCAAAAGGGTCAGTCATGCTCGATCAGAACGAAATCGATCTGTTCCGCGATAACGTCCGCAAATTCCTCGAGAAGGAAGTGGCGCCCCACTACGACCAGTGGGAAAAGGACGAAAAACTCCCCCGCGACCTCTGGAACCGCATGGGCGAAAACGGCCTGCTGTGCGTCGACGTCCCGGAACAGTACGGCGGTTTCGGCGCGGACTTCCGTCTCTCCGCGATCATGGTGGAAGAAGCCTCGCGCATGGGCTTCGGCGCCCTGGCCTCCAACCTGTCCGTGCACTCGGACATCGTCGCGCCCTACATCCTCCACCTGGGCACGGAAGAGCAGAAGCAAACCTGGCTGCCGAAGATGGTCAGCGGTGAAGCCGTGGGCGCCATCGGCATGACCGAGCCCGGCGCCGGCTCCGACCTGCAGGGCATGAAAACCCGCGCCGAAAAAGACGGCGACGGCTACGTGATCAACGGCCAGAAAACCTTCATCACCAACGGCCAGCACTGCGACGTCATCGTGCTCGCCACCAAAACCGACCCCAACGCCGGCGCCAAGGGCATGACCCTGTTCACCGTCGACACCAGCCTGCCCGGCTTCGCCCGCGGCCGGAACCTGGAAAAGATGGGCCACCACGCCGCCGACACCTCCGAGCTGTTCTTCGAGAACGTCAAAGTCGGCGCCGACCAGATCCTCGGCGGGGAAGGGCGCGGCTTCGCCAACCTGATGAACGAACTGCCCCGCGAACGCCTGATCCTGGCGCTTGGCGCCGTCGCCGCCTGCGAAGGCATGATCGACCGCACCATCGCCTACACCCAGGAACGCCAGGCCTTCGGCCAGTCGATCAGCAAATTCCAGAACACCCGCTTCGTGCTCGCCGACCTGCACGCCCAGGTACAGGTCAACAAAGCGTTCTGCGAACAATCCATCGAGCAATACGACCGCGGCGAACTCAGCACCACCAACGCCTCCATCGCCAAGCTCACTACCACCGAGCTGCAAGGCAAGGTGGCCGACCAGTGCCTGCAGCTCTTCGGCGGCTACGGCTACATGCAGGAATACCCGATCTCCCGCGACTTCGTCGACGCGCGCATCCAGCGCATCTACGGCGGTACCAGTGAGATCATGAAGGAGATTATCGCCCGCGATATTCTCGGTCGGTAACAAGTCGGAGCTTGCCCACCGCAAGCCTCAGCCTCTCTCGCATAAAGAACGCGGCTTCGGCCGCGTTTTTTGTGTTTATGCGCCAGTGATTGGCTCGGTTTGTCACACCCGAGAATTTCTGCTTCTATTTCAGGCAATTGAAAGCGGGTTTACAAGATATGACGCGCGCGTGTTTATCCAATGAACGAGCGCGCGGCCTAATACCTGTTAGCACTCTCAAGGAGTACTGAGTGATCTCAAAGAAAGAGCTAAAAGAACTAGTAATTGCTCTTGGTAAAAAATATTTGTTCCCAGACTTTACCAACAAGCTCACGTGGTTTGTTGTTACAGTTGGCGGAACGATTATTTTGACCCCAACTGCTTTTAAGCAGATATTTTATAACTGGCTGGTTGCAACCTTTAACTTGAATTCTGGGGTGCAATTCACGTTTGCAGAGCTAGAATCGAGTACAGCTGACTATACTTTGGGCTTTTCTCTCATCGCATTAGCATTAATCCATAACGTCGCAAACAGGTACTTTATTTATAAAACCGGTGACATCGCAGCAACCGAAGCAAAGGAGCTGGAGGCAGTAGATCGTGCACTGTTTGAAAGATTTCTAGCAGAGTTTCCCTCTAACTCAAGATCGGTGGTTCTTTTAAAAGAGCATGACTTCGGTAACTCCTACCATGACAACAATACCGACGAAATTGATCGTTTCGTAGACACATGGAATACCGCAGAAACAGAGTTTTTGGATCAGGAACTTGAGGCAGCTCGCAAAAATCTATATCAGAAAATGCATGAATTTATATATAGGCTAGCCCAAAGCTCTGGTTATATTCACACAGGCCCTATGCTGTCAGCTGTTCCCGATGCCTACCGTGGAGCTTGGGATTGGCCTGAACATGTCGATTTGCGAATTAAAGAACTTAATGAGAAAAGCACCGAGTGCTATAAACTTCATCAGCAGTTCGTCATGCTTGGGCGGCGTAAGCTAAAGTGCTAACAAGGCGCTGCTGTCGGACAAATTTTCCGCTGCGCCTCAAATTTGCCGCAGAGCGCGGCGTTAGCTTCTTGGTGAGTCACGCATTATGAGCACGATTGAATTCAAAATATCTGTACCGTCAGATGAAGGCTTTCTCGGTCGGGAATGCAACTCTCCGGATTGTTTGAAATATTTCAGGGTCCATACGGATTCGATACGAGATACAATGAACTGCCCCTACTGTGGGCAGCTTTTCTCGAATGATGAGCTTTATACTCAAGATCAAGTGGATTTTCTGCATGAAGCCGGAAAAGAAAAGGCCATTCAGTACGCCCACGATGAAATAAACAAAATGTTCAGCGGGCTGGCTAGAAAGTTTAAGGGAAACAAGCATGTTTCGTTCTCGCATAGACTATCTCGGTCCACCTCTAAAGCTGTAAAGCCGAACTATCAGGAGCATGCGGTAGATACTGAGCTAAGATGCCCAGATTGTGATTTTGTCTTTCAAGTTTTTGGGATCTTTGGCTACTGTCCCGGATGTCGATCAGAAAACATGCAAATCTACGATGCAAATATCGGGATCATAAAGCAGGAGATTTCTGATGCGACGGATAAAGTAAGAGTCCTCAGGCATGCTTACTCTGATTTAGTGTCGACCTTTGAGCATTTTTGTATATCTAAAGCGGCTCCAATCACAGAGCCAAAGCCTTCGTTTCAAGACTTGTTTGAGGCAAGGCGATTTTTCAAAAAGCATCTTGGCGTAGACATACTAGAGGATCTCAGTGCATCCGATAGTCTCTGTGCTAGGCGAATATTTCAAAAGCGTCATGCTTATCAGCACTCTGCCGGAAAGATAAACGAGAGATACATCAAGAAAATTCCCGAGGACAAGTCATTGTTGGGTAATAAAGCAGAGCTTTCGGAATCTGAGTTTCTTGAAGGTGCTAGGGTAATTAGGGACATTACATCGAAAATTACTGGTGGCCGAGTGCAGTGAAGCAAGATCAAGCTAACTAGAGGCTGCAGCGGTCCGCTTTTCCGGCGCAATGCGCCTCCAAATCGGCCGCTGAGCCCAGGCGTTAGCTTTCAGGAGTAGAGCTTGGAAACTGAAGAATTCATTCTTGAAGTTACAAAGGTCATGATTCCTGTGTTAACAGGATTCCTGTTACTTGCGGTCAAGGCGATTTCGCCCTACTGGAAAATCAAGCGCTCACCCCAACGAGAAGACTTTTTGTGGGTTGGAGTCATTTCTCTCGTCGCGTTTCTTTCTTTTGGGTGCTGGGCTGGTGCGCTTGCAGGGGCCATGATCCACACCACAAACGGGGTGGGCTCAATTATCCCATGGTTCGATGTTTCAAGTGATGAAGCTCTGAAGCAAGCTAGAGAATTCGTGTCGTGGGCGTATTCGTTTTTTGTGTTTAGCGTTTTTATCACCGGTGCTTATTACTTTAGGCTCGTTTTATCTGGTGGCTACCGAGCGCCCGACGAATAAAAGCTAACCAAGCGGTCAACCGGACGCCAAACACGTATCGCTTTTGAATCCCTGCGCTAGCGCTCCGGCGCCGGTTACCTCAACATTAGGTTTATATGTTAGATACGGTGTTTATTTTAATCTGGCTAGCTATTTGCGGGTATTGGGTTTACGTGCATGTCAGGTTTTATCAAGCGCTAAAGCTTTATGAGCCAAAGCTTTACAAAGAGAATTCGGGTTGGTCGCTTTTGAAATACGCCTCAGGTTTCGCCTATGTGGATTTTGCATTGTCCGGTGGCCATAAACAGTCCGGTAATGCACACGTAGTTAATTCGGGGAAGAGGCTAGTGCAGGCCTACGAGGCCAGGTTTCGAATTATAGGATACGGGCTTCTGCTCTCGTGTATTTGGTTTTTGATCTCCACAACACTATAGAGCGTCGAGTGAGCACGCTTAACAAAGCCATTAAATTCGCTCCCTTCGGTCGCCGGACCTCGTTTCACTCGGCCGTTTATGGCGAGCGTTAAGAGGAAAGGGAAGTGAAAATTATTCCACTGGCTGACAAGAAAGAATTCATCGCGGAGTTGGCTGAGCTTCACCATGCGGAGTGGAAGCATCTGAACCCCTCACTGACTCTGGAGGGCCGTGCCGAAGCGATCACCGAGGCCGCGGGACGAGAGGGTATTCCTTCGATATTTATCGCAGTATCCGGGGATCAGCTTGTTGGCTCGGCTGCTCTAGTGCGCAACGACATGGACACCAAACCGGATTTAACGCCGTGGCTGGCCGCCGTTTATGTGAAGGTAGGCTTTCGGCGCCAAGGTGTAGCAACCGACCTGATCGCTCGATGCGAAATCGAGGCGGCTCGCTCGAATGTTAGTGCCTGGTACCTCTACACGGAGTTCGCCTCGGGGCTGTATGAGAAACTCGGCTGGCGTCATCTGGAGCGATGTGACTATAAGGGCGTGACGGTTGATGTCATGCGTAAGCAAATTACGTCTTAACAAACACAGGCACAGCGACGGCCCTTTTGTTGTGGCGGCGGCTCCACTACAAGACCAGATGCTGAGAGCGTTGGGCACACGCCATGGAGCGCCAAAGTGAGTGAACCCTATTCAATCCGTTTTGAGTCAACACTGCGGGCATCACCCGAGCGCGTCTGGGAATGGATCACTTCGGTCGAGGGCATTTCGGCGGAGATGCGGCCGTTCTTTCGTATGACGATACCGAAACATATGCAGTCGCTGGCGGATGTCCGAGTAGAGCCGGGCACCCGGATGTTCCGCAGCTACGTCTTTCTGTTCGGTTTTCTGCCCATCGATTACTCGGACATGACGTTGGTGAAACTCACTCCCGGTGTTGGCTTCGTTGAGCAGTCCCCAATGGGTTCTATGAAGCTGTGGCGCCACGAGCGGTATATTGCGCCCTGTGACTCTGAGCCCGATTCGGTCCTGCTGGTGGATCAGCTCACGTTTCAACCGCGTATGGCGCGTGGGCTCGTGGGGTGGTTTATTCGTCGTGTCTTCACTCACCGGCATAAGGTACTCAGAGAAAATCTGAATGGCAGCTAACACGGCAATCCAGCGAGCGTATCCGCTTCGCGATCATGCCGTTGAGTTTGCAACGGAAATCCTATGGAGACGTATCAAGGTTCCTGCCATTGCGGGCGGATTCGTGTTGAGGTCGATGCGGACATCGATCACGTCCGCGCCTGTGATTGTTCCGTGTGCATCCGTCGAGGTGCGCTGAACCATCGGGTTGTCAGGGACAGACTTCGCTTGTTGGTGCCGTGGACGCATCTCACTCTGTATCAATGGGGTTCGAAGACGGCGAAGGATTACTTCTGCCCGGTATGCGGGATCTTGCCGTTCAGGCGTCCGAGCGACCCCACGTCGCAGGAGTTACGCGAAGGGGTCGAACCGTTTGACGGATGGGCCGTCAACGTGAGGTGTCTGGAAGGATTGAACCTTGACACTATTCCCGTGAGGAAAATCCACGGGAGTAGAATCGAACATGACGCCTGAGCGCGTACAGTTCGTACGCACCTAATCCGTGGCGGCCGCCGGCGCCATGATGGTCCCCTGCGCCACCGCGCACAGGGTTTCCGAGCCGTCCTCGGCCACCGAGAACAGGTCGCAGCGGCACACCGCCGCCTGGCGGCCTGAGCTTTCCACACGGGCGCGGGCGACCAGGATGTCGCCCTTGGCCGCCTTCGTGTAGTTGATTTTGAACTCCAGCGTCAGGCCGTCGCCGTACAAGGAGCCGCCGGCGAAAGTCAGGGCGTTATCGGCGAGATAGCTGAGTATGCCGCCGTGGGGGCGCCCGTGTTGCTGTAGGAACTCTGGGCGCAGGGCCAGGGAAAGCTGGGCCTCCCCTTTCACGAAACGATCCAGGCGCGCGCCCAGGAAGCGGCTGAACGGCTGCGCCGCGAGGACGCGCTCGCCGAGGGTCTGCATGTCTTGCGGTGTCATGGCGACTCCTCCAGAATGGCAATTAGAATATAATTCTAGAATAAGGTTCTAGTATGATCGAAGCAAGTCCAGCGCGGCCCGGCGCCGGCGCCCGGGAGCGTGTACTGGCGGCGGCGCTGGCCTGCGCCACCGAGAGCGGGATGGATGCGGTCACCATCGATGCGATCCGTGCCCGCAGTGGTGTCAGCGTGGGCAGCCTTTATCACCACTTCGGCGACAAGCAGGGCGTGTTCGCCGCCCTGTTCGTGGCCGGCGTCGAGCATTTCGGCGAGATCGCGATGGCGGCCATGGCCAAGGGGGATTCCGCCGAGGCGGGCTTGCGTGCTCTGGTGGAGGATTATCTGAACTGGGTCGTGGCGCATCCGGACTGGGCGCGTTTCCTGCTCGCTGCTCGCCCGCGCCTGGAGAGCGCCGCCGGACCATTACTGCGCGACGCCAACGGCCGCTACTTCACGGCTCTGCGGGACTGGCTGAAACGCTGGCCGGAGACCCGTCATCTGGCGGGACGTCCCGCTCTGGTGCTGGCCCTGGTGTTCGGCCCGGTGGATTATCTGGTCCGGCCCTGGCTGGATGGGCTGATGCCGGCCAGTCCGCTGGAGCATGGGGACGCACTGGCGGATGGCGCGGTGCGGGCGTTACTGGGCGGGTAAGAGTGGGTCAGGCCGCATCCCGCTTAGCAATAGCCCGCAGCACCAGCCGGCACTGGTTGTCGCCGTACTCGCGGATGTCGGCGGCGGCTTGCTCGGCGTTGCGGGCGAGCACGTTTTCCAGCAGCCGCTGGAAGATCTTCAGTGACATGTCGAATTCGGTGGTGTCTTCCTGCAGGGCGATGAACGAGAAGCGCTTGAGCAGGGGCACCAGGTCTTCGATGTCGTCGGCCAGGTAGCGGTTGCGGGCGAAGCGGGCGGTGGCCATCTCCACGAAGCGGAAGGCCACCTGGTGGGCGCCGGGCATGTCGGCGTTGCGGTAGTGGCGCTCCAGCTCGGGCAGCATCATGGCCAGATCCTCGATCTCGCCGGGTTTCCAGTCCCGGGCGGCCTGGGCGGCCAGGTGGGAGAGCAGCAGAAACAGGAAGTTATACAGGTCGCGGACCTCGCTTTCCGTGACCTCGCACACCCGCGCACCCCGGCGCGGTTGAAGCCGGATCAGGTGACGCTTTTCCAGCAGTCTGAAGGCCTCTCGAAGTGAGTTAGTGCTCACATCCAGCTCTTTGGCGAGCTCCGCTTCCGGCAGCTTTTCGCCGGGCGCGAGGTCGCCGCGCACGATGCGCTCGCTCAGGTGTTCGGCGATCTGTTCACTGAGACTCACTGCTTTCAGCGACATGGGGCTCCTCCGGGTTCTGGCGGCTATTATCCGCGCACTTTCCTTCTGTGTCACGAATTGAGTTGTTTGACAATTCAAGAATTGCTGTTAATGTTGCCATCGAAGAATGACAAAGTAATGGCTGAGTCGGCCGGATCCGTCCGCTCGACCGCCTGCTGGCTAAAGACAGAGCCTGGCGAGGACCACGGCCAGGGAGGAGACGAACCATGTTCGCGAAAATGCATTCCGATACGATGCTGAAGCTTAAGAAGTGGGGTTATCTGGCCTTCTGGGCGGCGGTGCTGCCGTTGCTGCCCATGAGCGCCTTCATCGGCCGCGAGTCCGGCACCCAGGACTATTGGGCCTGGTTCCTGTATTTCGTGGTGTTCGGCATCATTCCGGTGCTCGATTACATCATCGGCAAGGACCCGTCCAACCCGGACGAGCACCAGCAGGTGCCTTCCATGAGCCAGGAGCGCATCTACACCAGCGCGCTGTTCCTGATGGGCTTTATCTGGCTGGGCGTGCTGTTCTTCGCCGGCTGGGTGTTCGTGAACAACGACTACTCCCTGCTCGGCCAGCTGGGCTGGATTGTCTCCATCGGCACCGTGGGCGGCATCATCGCCATCAACCTGGGCCATGAGTTCGTGCACAAGGATCCCAAGCTGGAGAACTGGATGGGCGGCCTGCTGCTCTCCTCGGTGACCTACGCCGGCTTTAAGGTGGAGCACGTCCGTGGCCACCACGTGCATGTGTCCACGCCAGAAGACGCGTCCTCGTCCCAGTACAACCAGGGCCTGTACGAGTTCCTGCCGCGCGCCTTCAAGCACAACTTCCTGAACGCCTGGAAGCTGGAGAAGCAGTATCTGGAGCGCAAGGGTAAGAAGAACTTCAGCCGCCACAACGAGCTGATCTGGTGGTATTCGATCTCCGCGCTGTTCGCGGTGGCGTTCGGTCTCGCGTTCGGCTGGATGGGCGTGCTGTTCTTCCTGGCGCAGAGCTTCGTGGCCGCCTTTACCCTGGAAGTGATCAACTACATTGAGCATTACGGCCTGCACCGCCGGGTCACCGACAAGGGCCGCTACGAGCGGGTGACCCCGGCGCACAGCTGGAACTCCAACTACCTGCTCACCAACCTGGCGCTGTTCCAGCTGCAGCGGCACAGCGACCACCACGCCTACGCCAAGCGCCGCTACCAGGTGCTGCGCCACTACGAAGAGAGCCCGCAGCTGCCGGGCGGGTACGCCGCCATGTACGTGCTGGCGCTGGTGCCGCCGCTGTGGAAGAAAGTGATGAACCCCCGTGTGGAAGCCTACTACGAGGGGGAGATGGACCAGCTGTTCCGTGGCGAACGGCGGGTCAACAACATCGCCTGATTTCTGCTCGGGATGAGCGAATCGACCCCTTTTGCCCCGCCACCCCGCGGGGCTTTTTTTGGGGATGCCTTTTACGCGTTCAGTGGCCGGTGAAGTCCGGCGCGCGCTTGTCGATAAAGGCCTGCACCGCTTCCTGATGGTCCGAGGTGGAGTGCGCCAGCGCCTGCATGGCGGCGGACATTTCCAGCAGGGCGTCCAGGCGCAGGGAGCGGCCGGCCCACAGCAGGCGTTTGGTCATGCGCACCGCCTGGGTGGGGTTCACGGCGATGCGTTGCGCCAGGGCGCGGGCTTCGTCGAGAAGCTGGTCGTCGGGCACCACCCGGGACACCAGGCCGCAGGCCAGCGCTTCGTCCGCTTTAACGCGGTCGCCGGTGAGCGCCATCTCCGCCGCCTTGGAAAAGCCCACCACCCGCTGCAGCAGCCAGGCGCCGCCGTCGCCGGGAATGATGCCCAGCTTCACGAAGCTCTCCGCGAACCAGGCGCTTTCGCCGGCGATGCGCAGGTCGCACATGCAGGCCAGGTCGCAGCCGGCGCCCACCGCCGGGCCGTTCACCGCCGCGATCACCGGCACTTCCAGCTTCTCGAACGCCAGCGGAATGCGCTGGATGCCCTGTTTGTAGTTGAGCCGGGTCTTGGCCGGGCGGGCGTCGTTGAGGCCGCCGGCGGCGCCCATCTTCTTGACGTTGCCGCCGCTGGAGAAGGCGCTGCCGGCGCCGGTGAGGATCGCCACGCGGGCGTCCGGGTCGGTTTCCAGCCGCTCCAGCGCCGTCAACAGTGCCTCGATCATGTCGTCGTCGGAGATCGGGTTGCGGGTCTCAGGGCTGTTGAGAGTGAGGGTGACGATGCCGTCTTGGTTTTGATAGCGGACCAGTTCGCTCATGGGAACTCCATGCTAGTGTTGGATAGGTAAATAATAACGACCCATCGGGAGAGCCTAATTCAATGACCAGGGAAACGTCTTCATCCTCCACCGGCCGGGTGATCCTGCCCGCCCCGGATCTCGACTGGCTGGCCCTGCATCAGGAGCCGATTCTGGAACCGGAGCGGGCCATCATCGACCCGCACCATCATCTTTGGGACGCGCCCCGCCCGCGCTATCTGCGCGATGACATCGAACAGGATCTGGCCGCCGGCCACGACGTGCGCGCCACGGTGTTTGTGGAGTGTTCCGAAGGGTACTACAGCGACGGCGAGGAGGCGCTGCGCCCGGTGGGCGAAACCGTGTTCGCCGAGGGCGTGGCCGCCGCCACCGGCGGGCGGGTGTGCACCGGCATCGTCGGCTACACGGATCTGCGCCAGGGCGCGGCGGTGAAAGGCGTGCTGGAGGCCCACCTGGAAGCCGGCAAGGGCCGCTTCCGGGGCATCCGCCAGTCCAGCGTCTGGGACCCGGACCCCAACATCCGCACCACCCGGCGGGTGCTGCCGGCGGGCCTGCTGCTGAACCAGGAGCTGCGACGCGGTTTCGCCGAGCTGGCGCCGCTGGGGCTGAGCTTTGATTGCTGGAACTACTTCCACCAGATCGACGACCTGACTGACCTGGCGCGGGCCTTTCCAGAAACCAATATCGTGCTCGACCATGTCGGCGGCGTGCTGGGCGTGGGCGATTACGCCGGCCGGGGCGAGCAGGTGTTCAGTGCGTGGCGCCGCGCCATCGAGGCGCTGGCCGCCTGCCCCAATGTGTCGGTGAAGCTGGGCGGGCTGGGCATGCACAGCTGCGGCTTCGAACTGGATCAGCGGCCCCGGCCGCCCTCTTCCCGGGAACTGGCGGACCTGTGGCGGCCCTGGTTTGAGGTGTGCGTGGACGCCTTCGGCGTCGAGCGCGCCATGTTCGAGAGCAATTTCCCGGTGGACCAGCTGTCCTGTTCCTACGCGGTGCTTTGGAATGCCTTTAAGCGGCTGGCCGGGGAATGTTCAGAGTCCGAGAAGCAGGCGTTGTTTTACGACACCGCCAAGCGCGTCTACCGGCTCGACGTACCCTGAGTTACTGGCGCCAGAACAGCGGTGTGAACAGCACCAGGAAGGTGAAAATCTCCAGACGGCCGAGCAGCATCAGCAGGGTCATCATCCACTTGGCGGAGTCGGTGATGTTGGCGAAGCCGCCGCCCACCTGGCCGATGCCCACGCCCAGGTTGTTGATCGACGCGGCCACCGCGCTCACCGCGGTGGTCAGGTCCATGCCGGTCGTGGTGAACAGCAGGGTGAAGATCACCGACAGGGTAATATACACGCCGACAAACCCCCACACCGCCTGCAGCACCCGATCGTTGACCACATGCTTGCCAAAACGCAGCGCGAACACGCCGTTGGGGTAAATCAACCGGCGCAGTTCGCGGATGCTGTGGCGGAATACCAGCGCGGCGCGGACCACTTTCATGCCCGCCGCCGTGGAGCCGGCGCAGCCCCCGATAAAGCTGGTGAATACCAGCAAGAGCGGAATAAAACCCGGCCAGGCCGCGGCGTTGGTGCTGGTCAAGCCGGTGCCGGTGCCGAACGACGCCACCTGGAACGCCGCGTGGCGGGTGGCTTCCCCGGGGGCTTCATGAACGCCGAAAACCAGCAGGCCGCCGCCCACCATCAGCATGTAGAGGAGCATCAGGCCGAGAAAGAAACGGCATTCCGGGTCGCGCATGTAGGCGAGCAGGCTCTTGCCGCGCCACACCGCGAAATGCAGCGCGAAACTAATACCGCCGATCAGCATGAACACGGTGGCGATAATGTCGATGGGCGTGCTGTTCCAGTACGCCATGGACGCATCGTGGGTGGAGAAGCCGCCGGTGGAAACAGTGCTGAAACTGTGGCAAATGGCATCGAACACAGTCATGCCGGCCAGCCAGTAGGCCAGCGCGCAGGCGATGGTGATGGCCAGGTAGACGTACCACAGCGCCTTGGCGGTTTCGGCGATGCGCGGCGTCAGCTTGGACTCCTTCATCGGGCCGGGGATTTCCGCCTTGTACAGCTGCATGCCACCAATGCCCAGCATCGGCAGGATCGCCACCGCCAGCACGATAACGCCCATGCCGCCCAGCCACTGCAGCTGCTGGCGGTAAAACAGCATGGACTTGGGCAGATCGTCCAGGCCGGACAGCACCGTGGCGCCGGTAGTGGTCAGGCCGGACACGGATTCGAACACCGCGTCGGTGAAGCCCACCGGCACCGCCTCGGAGATCAGCATCGGCAGCGCGCCGATCACCCCCAGCACCGACCAGAACAGGGTCACCACCAGGAAGCCGTCGCGCACCTGCAGCTCCGCGCGCTGGCGGAAGAACGGCAGCCACAGCGCCAGCCCCAGCAGCATGGAGATGGTGAACGACACCAGGAAGGGCCCTTCACTGCCGTCCCGGTACAGATAGGCCACCGCCACCGGCGGCATCATGGTGAAGCTGAAGACCACCAGCAGCAGGCCCAGAATCTTCGAGATCAGCGCGAAGTGCATGGGCAGGGTCCCCTAGAAGAACGTGAAACCAACTTGGAACAGTTTTTCCACGTCCCGAATGCGGCGTTTGTCGATCAGGAACAGAATCACGTGGTCGTCCGGCTCGATGACGATATCGTCATGGGCGATCAGCACCTTCTCGCCGCGCACCACGGCGCCGATGGTGGTGCCCTCCGGCAGATCGATGTCCTCAATGGCGCGGCCCACCACCTTGGAGGACTTGGCGTCGCCGTGGGCGATCGCCTCGATGGCCTCGGCGGCGCCCCGGCGCAGGGAGTAGACGTTGACCACGTCGCCGCGCCGCACATGGGTGAGCAGGCTGCCGATGGTGGACTGCTGTGGCGAGATGGCGATGTCGATGTCGTGGCCCTGCACCAGATCCACATAGGCCGGGTTGGCGATCAGCGTCATCACCTTGCGTGCGCCGAGGCGCTTGGCCAGCAGCGAGGCCATGATGTTGGCTTCGTCGTCGTTGGTCAGGGCGCAGAACACGTCGGTGTTCTCGATGTTGGCCTTGAGCAGTTCGTCGCGGTCGGTGGCCAGGCCCTGCAGCACCACGGTGTGGCCCAGCCGCTCGCCAAGCCATTCGGCCCGCTGCGGGGAGCGCTCGATGATTTTCACGTTGTAGCGGTGCTGGATGCTCTTCGCCAGCCGGTAGCCGATGTTGCCGCCGCCGGCGATCAGCACCCGCTTGTAGTTGTGCTCGAGGCGGCGCAGCTCGCTCATCACCGCGCGGATGTCGTTCTTGGCGGCGATGAAGAACACTTCGTCATCGGCTTCGATGACGGTGTTGCCCTCGGGAATGATCGGCCGGTTGCGCCGGAAGATCGCCGCCACCCGGGTGTCCACGTTGGGCATGTGCTTGCGCAGCTCGCGCAGTTCGTTGCCCACCAGCGGGCCGCCGTAATAGGCGCGCACCGCCACCAGCTGCACGCGGCCGGTGGCGAAGTTGACCACCTGCAGGGCGCCGGGGTGCTCGATCAGCCGCTTGATGTAGTCGGTGACCACCTGCTCCGGGCTGATGATCACGTCGATGGGAATGGCGTTTTCGTTGAACAGCTTGTCCGCGCGGCTGGTGTAGTGGGCGGTGCGGATACGGGCGATCTTGGTGGGGGTGCGAAACAGCGTGTAGGCCACCTGGCAGGCGACCATGTTGACCTCGTCGGAGTTGGTGACGGCGATCAGCATGTCGGCGTCTTCGGCGCCGGCTTCCTTGAGCACCCAGGGATAGCAGCCCATGCCGAGCACGGTGCCAATGTCCAGACGGTCCCCCAGTTCCCGCAAGCGTTCGCCGTCGATGTCGATGACGGTGATGTCGTTGCGTTCCCCCGCCAGGTTCTCCGCCAGGGTGCCGCCCACCTGGCCGGCACCGAGAATGATGATCTTCATGATCGCTGGTCGGTCACCTTGTTGTCGTCGGCCGCCCCGCGTTTATGCAGGCAGGCCAGATAAAAGCCGTCGGGCCCGTTATCCCGTGTCAGCAGTTGCCATCCCGCCGCCACCGGGGCGGCGTCGGCCGGCCGCTCGGTGCGGTCCTCGGCGTCGTCGGTGCGCGCCAGGAAGTCCGCGATCTGGCGGTCGTTCTCATCGCGCAGCACCGAGCAGGTGGCGTACACCAGCCGGCCGCCGGGGCGCAGAAGCGGCCATAGTGCATCCAGCATGCGCGCTTGTAAATCCACCAAGGGTGGCAGGTCGGTGCGCCGGCGGTGCCATTTCACGTCCGGCTGGCGGCGCAAAATACCGCTGGCGGAACAGGGCGCGTCGAGCAGGATGGCGTCGAAGGGTTCGCCGTCCCACCAGGCGGCCGGCTCGGCGGCGTCGCCCTGTACCAGCTCCGCTTCCGCGCCGATGCGTCGCAGGGCGTTGCGCACCCGGTCCAGGCGGCGCGCGGACAGGTCCAGGGCGGTAACCCGGGCACCGGGGAAGGCTTCCAGAATCTGGCCGGTCTTGCCGCCGGGGGCGGCGCAGGCGTCCAGCACCCGGCCGCCGTCCGGCGCCGCCAGCTGTTCCACCGGCAGCTGGGCGGCCTCGTCCTGCACCGAGAAGCCGCCGCTGTCGAAACCGGGCAGCTGCGACACCGGGCGCGGCGGCGACAGGTAAAGGCTCCACGGCGACAGATCGCCGGGGCGGGCGCCGTCGCCGAGCGCGGCCAGAGCCTGTTCGCGACTCTGCTGGCGACGGTTTACGCGCAGGGTGAACGGCGGCGGCGCCAGGGCCGCCCGGGCCAGGTCGTCGGCCTGTTCCGGCCAGTCCTGCTGGAACGACCGCCACAGCCAGCCGGGCAGTGAATAGCGCACCGCCGGATCGTAGTCGGCGAACACCCGCGCCGGGTCCAGGCCGTCGGCCTTGCGCAGCAGGGCGTTGATCAGGCCGCTGGCCCAGCCCGCTTTCAACTGGCGGCAGAGCTCCGGGTAGGCGTTCACCACCGCGTGGGCCGGGCGCTCCGTGAACCACAGTTCATAGAGACCGCACAGCACCGCCAGGCGCACCGCCTGGGCCTTGGGTTTGAGGGGCTTGTCGAGCTGGCCGTTGAGCCACTGGTTGAGCGGCCGCAGGTGGCGGCAGACGCCGAAGCAGAGGTCGCGCATCAGGCCGCCGGCGGCGCCGTCGGGCACGCCCCGGGCAAGCACTTCGCGGAGGCTGGCGCCGTCCCCCTCGCCGGGCAGTACCCGCTCCAGGGCGCGCACCGCCGCCAGCCGGGGATCCGGCGCCTTACTCAAGGGTGGCCCCCGGCTGGAACAGCTCCGGGTGGCCGCGTCGTACCTCGGCCACGGTCATGGGGCGTTTGCCGGGCAGCTGTACCCGACTCAAGAGAACGGCGCCGTCGCCGCAGGCCACAGTCAGGCCGTCGTCGCTGACGGTGACGATGCGGCCGGGTTCCGGTTCGCCGGTGTCGGGCACTTCCTCGGCGTCCCAGATCCGCAGGGGCTGGCCGTCGAAGTCCACCCAGGCCACCGGCCAGGGATTGAAGGCGCGCACCCGGTTGACCAGGGCGGCGCCGGGCAGGCGGAAGTCCAGCCGGGCGCCGGCCTTGGTCAGTTTGGCGGCGTAGGTGACGCCGTCCTCCGGCTGCGGCCGGGCCTTTTCCAGGTAGCCGGGCAGATCCTCGAGCACGGTGCTCAGGAGGCGGGCGCCCTGCTCGGCCAGGCGGTCGTGCAGCTCGCCACCGGTCTCGCGGGCGCCGATGGTCAGCGACTCGCTGAGCAGCATCGGGCCGGTGTCCAGGCCGGCGTCCATCTGCATGATGGTGGTGCCGGTTTCCCGGTCGCCGGCCTGAATCGCCCACTGGATCGGGGCGGCGCCGCGCCAGCGCGGCAGCAGCGAGCCGTGCACGTTGACGCAGCCGAGCCGGGGCAGGGCCAGCACCGCGCGGGGGATGATCAGGCCGTAGGCCACCACGATCAGCGCGTCCAGCGCCAGATCGCGCAGCTGGTTCTGAATCTCGTCGGTTTTGAGGGTGTCCGGCTGCAGCACCGGCAGGTCGTGTGCCAGGGCCAGTTTTTTCACCGGCCCGGGCTGCACTTTCTTACCGCGGCCGGCGCCGCGATCCGGCTGGGTGAGCACCGCGGCAACGGTGTGCGGGCCGTCGAGCAGCGCTTGCAGGCTGACGGCGGCGAAATCCGGGGTGCCGGCGAAGGCAAGGCGAAGCGGTTTCAAATCAGTTCTCAGGCCTGTTGGCGGTGTACTTTCTGAAGCTTCTTCTTGATCCGATCACGCTTCAGGCGGGACACATAGTCGACAAAGAGCTTGCCGTTGAGGTGGTCGATCTCATGCTGAATGCAGGTGGCCAGCAGCCCGTCGGTCTCGATCTCGAACGGCTCGCCGTTGCGGTCCAGGGCGTTGATGCGCACCCGCGAGGGGCGCTCCACCTTCTCGTAGAAGCCGGGCACCGACAGACAGCCCTCTTCATAGGGGGCCAGATCCTCGGTGAGGGGCGTGATCTCCGGGTTGATGAACACCTGCGGCTGGTCACGGGTCTCCGACACGTCGATCACCAGAACCCGCTTGTGCACGTTCACCTGGGACGCCGCCAGCCCGATTCCCGACGCCTCGTACATGGTTTCAATCATGTCGTCGATCAGTTTGCGAAGCGCGTCATCCACCGTCTCGACCGGTTTTGCTACCGTGCGAAGGCGTGGGTCTGGGAATTCGAGTATCTCAAGCTTGGCCATGGGGCTCCTGAGTTTTCAAACACTTGGGAAGGTGCTTTAAAGTCGGTTGCTAAATATATGATAGCGTTGCTAATATCCAAAAACGACTGTGCTCGATCCGGGGGTGTGTTCGCCGTTCCGCGGACACCAATAATGATAAAAGGAATCCGCTGATGATGAAATCGCTGCAGCGAATCCTGTACGTGGGGTTGCTGGTGGTGACGTCCGCCGTCATGGCCGACACCATCGCGCTACGAGACGACCATCCTAATGTGTATTACGTCAAAAAGGGCGACACCCTTTGGGACATCAGCGGTCGTTTTCTCGAGAACCCCTGGCAGTGGCCGGAACTCTGGCACGACAACCCGGATATCGACAACCCGCATTTGATCTATCCCGGCGATGAAATCCGCCTATTCTGGCAGGATGGCGAGCCGCGCCTGGCGGTTAACCGGGATAACGTGAAGCGCACCAAACTCTCCGACGGCACCGTCAAGCTGACCCCCCGCGTCCGCGAAGTGGACCGCGACAGCGCCATCCCCGCGATTCCCATGAGCGCCATCCAGAGCTACCTGAAGGACGCCCTGGTGATGGACCGCGACGAGATTCTCGCCGCCCCCTACCTGATCGGCGGACAGGACCGCCGGGTGGTGTTCGGCATGGGCGACACCGTCTACGCCCGGGATCCGGAAGACCGCTTCGCCGACCTGCAGCGCCGCTACGGCATCTACCGGGTGGGCGAGGAATACGTGGACCCGCAGACCCAGGAAGTGCTCGGCTACGAAGCCCGCCGCATCGGCCTGGCCAGCGTCCGCGATCAGGAAGAGGACATGACCACCCTGGAAGTGATCCGCTCCTCCGAGGACGTGCGCGTGGACGACCGCCTGTTCCAGCAGCCGGACCGGGAAGTGCGCGCGGTGCTTTACCCCCATGCCCCCGACGAGAAAATCACCGGCAACATCATTCGTTTCTTCGACCGCATCAACAGCGTGGCGCGCAATGACGTGGTGGTGATCAACAAGGGCGAGCGCGAGGGCATGGAACCCGGCCATGTGCTGGAAATCTTCCAGCAGGGCGAGCTGGTGCGCGACCGCCAGCAGGATGAAATGGTGCGTCTGCCGCGCACCAAGGCCGGCACCCTGGTGCTGTTCCGGGTCCATGAAAAGGTCAGCTACGGCCTGATCATGGAGTCCACCCGGCCGATCTACATGCAGGACATCGTGGAGAGCCCGGAAGGCAGCTACTGATTCGATTCTGAAAACCGTCTAGCACGGCGCACAGGGAGGTGCGCGATGGATGCCCAACTCAAACGGCTGGTGCTGTGCGCCGCCTTTTCACCCTACTCGGCCCTCCTCGGCCGGATATTGCGTGAACACGCCCCCGACGATACCCCGCTGGACCGCTTCCGGTCCTGGCTGCCCAATAAAAACCGCTTGCCGGATCGGCGGCTGCGGCACCCGGAGGACCTGCACGGCCCTCTGACGGCCCTGTCGGGGCTCGGCTGGCGCTGGCTGGCCCTGGGCGACGACGACTACCCGCCGCTGCTGGCGGACCTGCCGGACGCGCCGGGGGTGCTGGCGGTCCGCGGTGACCCGGCGGTGCTGGCCGGCCCGCAGCTGGCCATGGTGGGCGCCCGCGCCGCCTCCGCCGACGGCACCGACAACGCCTTCCGCTTTGCCCGCTCGCTGGCCGCCGCCGGCTTCGCCATCACCAGCGGCCTGGCGCTGGGCGTGGACGCCGCCGCCCACCGGGGCGCCCTGGCCGCCGGCGGCACCACCGTGGCGGTGCTCGGCAACGGCCCGGACCGGATCTACCCGCCCCACCACCGCAAGCTGGCGCAGCAGATCATCGAGGGTGGCGGTGTTCTGGTCACCGAGTTCGCCCCCGGCAGCCAGCCGCGCAGGGAGTACTTTCCGGCGCGCAACCGGGTTATCAGCGGCCTCAGCTTCGGCACCATCGTGGTGGAAGCGGCGCTGCGCAGCGGCTCGCTGATCACCGCCCGCACCGCCGCCGAGCAGGGCCGCGAGGTGTTCGCCATTCCCGGCTCGCTGCACAACCCGCTCAGCAAGGGCTGCCACCGGCTGCTGCGCGACGGCGCCAACTGGCTGGAGAGCGTCGATGATGTGCTGCACGCCTTCGGCGATTTCCGCCGCACCCTGGAGGACAGCCCGGCGCTGTCGGCGGCCCGCCGCCCGGACGACACCCAGGGTCTGCTGGCGCACTTCACCACCGGCATCAACGGCCTGGACGATCTCGCCAGCCGCAGCGGCCTGCCGATGACCGAACTGGCGGAACAGCTCGCCGACCTGGAGCTGGAAGGCAGGATCAAGCGGGTGCCCGGCGGCTACAGCCGCCATCGCGGGCTTGCCTGACCGTCCGGGCTTGGGTACCTTCGCGGCCAGTAACCACACGAGGAACGGTGATGACCCCGCAAACAACGGCGTCCGGCCAGCATCTGCTCAGTGCCGCGCACATTATTCGCGCCGGCGGAGTGATCGCCTACCCCACCGAGACCGTCTACGGCCTGGGCTGCGACCCCTTTGATAAGGACGCGGTGCGGCGGCTGCTGGCGATCAAACAGCGGCCGGTGGAGAAAGGCCTGATTCTGGTCGCCTCGGACCTGGACCAGCTCGACGGCCTGGTGCACCTGGACGACGCCCAGCGGGAACGGCTGCGCCAGGCCTGGCCGGCGCCGGTGACCTACCTGCTGGATGCCACCGAGCGGGTGCCGGCGTGGATTCGCGGCGTCCACCCCAAGGTGGCGGTGCGGGTCAGCGCCCACCCGCTGGCGCGGGCCCTGGCGGCGGCGGTGGGCACGCCGATCGTGTCCACCAGCGCCAACCGGGCCGGGCGGCCGCCCGGGCGCAACCGGTTCCAGGTCGGCAAGGCGCTGGGTGGCGATCTGGATTTTATCGTCACCGGCGATTGCGACCCGCGCGGCAAGCCGTCCACCATCATTGATCTGCAAAGCGGCCGTACCCTGCGAGACTGACATGAATGACGTATCCCCCCAGGCGGTGAAGGACTATCTGCTCGATCTGCAGGACCGCATCTGCGCGGAACTGGAGAGCGAGGACGGCCAGGGCCGCTTCGAGGAAGACGCCTGGGACCGGGCGGAAGGCGGCGGTGGCCGCAGCCGCGTGCTCACCGAGGGTGCGGTGATCGAGAAAGGCGGGGTCAATTTCTCCCATGTGTTCGGCGAACGGATGCCGCCCTCCGCCACCGCCCACCGGCCGGACCTGGCCGGGCGTTCGTTCCAGGCCATGGGCGTGTCGCTGGTGATTCACCCGCACAACCCCTATGTGCCCACCAGCCACGCCAATGTGCGCTTCTTCGTCGCGGAAAAAGAAGGCGAAGCGCCGGTGTGGTGGTTCGGCGGCGGCTTCGACCTGACCCCCTTTTACGGCTTCGAGGAAGACGCGGTGGCCTGGCACCGGGCCGCCCGGGACGCCTGCGCGCCCTTCGGCGACGACCTCTACGCGGAGTTCAAGCGCTGGTGCGACGACTACTTCTATATCAAGCACCGCGACGAGCCGCGCGGCGTGGGCGGGCTGTTCTTCGATGACTTCAACCGCCTCGACTTCGAGCACAGCTTCGCGCTGATGCGCAGCATCGGCGACGGCTTTATCGGCGCCTACCGGCCGATCATGGCGCGCCGCAAGGCGCTGCCCTATGGCCAGCGCGAGCGCGACTTCCAGCTCTATCGCCGCGGCCGCTACGTGGAATTCAACCTGGTCTACGACCGGGGCACCCTGTTCGGCCTGCAGTCCGGCGGCCGCACCGAGTCGATCCTGATGTCGCTGCCGCCGCTGGTGCGCTGGGACTACGACTGGCGGCCGGAACCCGGTTCGCCGGAAGCCGAGCTGCATGAGAAATTCCTGATCCACCGGGAGTGGCTATGAGCGACCGTTACGCGGTATTCGGCAATCCGGTGAGCCACAGCCGTTCGCCGGACATCCACCACGCCTTCGCCGCCCAGCGCGGCGAGGACCTGGTCTATGAGCGCATCGAAGCGCCGGTGGACGGCTTCCCGGCGGCGGTGGCGGCGTTCTTCGACGCCGGCGGACGCGGCGCCAACGTCACCGTGCCGTTCAAGGAGCAGGCCTTCGACCTGTGCGAGCGGCTCACCGAGCGGGCCCGCCAGGCCGGCGCCGTGAACACCCTGTGGCGGGTCGACGGCGCCCTGCACGGCGACAACACCGACGGCGCCGGCCTGGTGGCCGACCTGCGCGGCAACCAGGGCTGGGCCCTGGCGGGCCGCCGGGTGCTGGTGCTCGGCGCCGGCGGCGCGGTGCGCGGCGTGCTCGGCCCGCTGCTGGCCCAGGGCCCGGCGGAGGTGGTGATCGCCAACCGCACCCTGGGCCGCGCGGAAGCGCTGGTGGAGCGCTTCGCCGGCCAGGGCGTGCCGATGCACGCCGCCGCCCTGGACCAGCTGCAACAACCGTTCGACGTGCTGATCAATGCGATCTCCGCCGGGCTACACGGCGACATGCCGGCGCTTGATCCGGCCCTGGTGGCGCCGGGGTCGGTGGCCTACGACATGGTGTACGGCGCCCAGCCCACCCCGTTCATGCGCTGGGCGCAACGCCATGAGGCGGCGGCGGTGTGCGACGGTCTGGGCATGCTGGTGGAGCAGGCGGCGGAAGCCTTCCAGGTGTGGCGCGGCTGGCGCCCGGATACCGCGCCGGTGCTGGCCGGGCTGCGCGGCGCCTGAGTGACCCCTCGCGCCATTTTACAAACTTTGTCGCGTTGCGGCTGGCGGTGCTGGCCGAAACCCGCTGAAATATTCGCCAATTGCCGCCCCTGCCTGGGCTGGCCTTTTTGTCTTTTATGCGCTGAGGAAAACTCATGTTTTTGCCACGCTTGGTGGTATTGCTTGCCGCGAGTCTTGTCTGTGGTCTGGTTCAGGCCAACACCTTCGGTTTTTCCTGGGATAACGACGCTTTCCTGGGCCAGGACAAAAACTACACCAACGGCGCCCGTTTCAGCTGGGTCGGTGACGGTCAGTCGGATTGCCAGGCCAACGGCGGCCTGACCTGTGGCGTGGCCCGGGCGCTGGACCCGCTGCCGGGGGTGTCGGCCTCCGATGAGCGGCACGCGCTCACCGTCAGCCTGCAGCAGATCATGATCACGCCGTCCGACATCAAACGGACGACGCCGGATTACAACGACCTGCCCTATGTGGGTTATTCCAACCTGGAACTGGGTCTGTTCAGCTGGGACAAGAAGAACCTGTTCGGCTATGGCGTGCGCGCCGGCATCGTCGGGCCGGATTCCGGTGCCGAGCAGTCGCAGAAGTTCGTGCATAAGGTGGTCGGCGCCAACGAGCCCCAGGGCTGGGACGACCAGCTCGGTCACGACGCCATCGGCGGCGTTTATTTCCTGCACGCCCACCGTCTGTTCCGCACCACCAACGACGCCGGCTACCAGACCGAACTGGGCGCCGCCTGGGGCATCGACGCCAACAACTTCGACGGCGGCGCCCAGGTCGGCGGCTTTATCCGCTTCGGCCGCAACCTGCCCGGCAACTTCATTCCCGACTACGCCGGCCTCGGCACCGCCGGCTCGCTGGTGGGCCTGTTTGATAACCCGGGGTTCGGCTGGGAAGTGTTCTTCGGTTTGAGCGGTCAGTACGTGGGCTATTCCTACCTGGAAGAGAACGCCGGCCGCTATAACATCGAGGCCCGCGATGCCGTCGGCGCGGTGATCACCGGCTTCGGGGTGCGCTCCGGCGAGTTCAGCTTCACCATGACGGTGCAGACCTCCACCTCGCCGGTGCGGGATAACAACGACCCGCTGAGCTTCGGCAACATGTCCTTTATGTGGGCCATCTAAGCCTCGTCCAGGTACTGGTCCTTCAGCTTCACATAGTTGCCGGCCACATAGGGCAGGAACTCGATTTCCTTGGCGGTGAGCTCGCGCACGGCCCGTGCCGGCCGGCCCCGGTACAGCCAGCCGGAGGCCAGCCGTTTGCCGGGGCTGACCAGGCTGCCGGCGGCCAGCATCACGTCACTTTCCACCACCGCGCCGTCCATGATCATGGTCTGCATGCCGATCATCACCCGGTCGCCGATGGTGCAGCCGTGCAGCATCGCCTGATGGCCCACGGTGACGTCGTCGCCCAGGGTCAGCGGGAAGCCGCCGGGGTTGAAGGCGGAGTCGTGGGTGATGTGCAGCACGGCGTTATCCTGCACACTGGTACGGGCGCCGATAACGATGTGGTGCATGTCGCCGCGCACCACGGCGCCGGGCCACACGGAGCTGTCGTTGCCGAGGGTTACCTCGCCGATCACGGTGGAGGCCGGGTCGACGAAAACCCGTTCACCCTGGCTTGGCACCTTGTTCTGGAAGCTTCGAATCCCCATCTCACACCCATTCATCAAGACGAATCAGACCCGTTATAACGAGAGGCACCATGAGTCACAACCCGCTGATTGATTACCCGGACCTGCCGCCCTTCTCCGAAATCCGCCCGGAGCATGTGAAACCGGCGGTGGAACAGTTGGTGGAAGCGGGCCGCGAGCGCATCCGCAAGGTGCTGGCCGACGGTGACTTCAGCTACCGGGCTCTGGAATTGACCCTGGCCGAGGAAGACGAGCGCCTGGAAAAGGCGTTCGGCCCGGTGGGGCATCTGAATGCCGTGGCCCAGGACGAAGCACTGCGCGAAGCGTACAACGCCTGCCTGCCGCTGATCAGCGAGTACAGCACCGAAGTGGGCCAGAACAGCGAGCTGTTCGCCGCCTACCAGGCGCTGCGCGACAGCGACGAATTCAACACCCTGACACCGGCCCAGCAGAAAGACATCGACAACACGCTGCGCGACTTCCGCCTCTCCGGCGTGGCCCTGCCCGAAGCGCAGAAGGCGCAATACATGGAGAACGCCAAGCGGCTGTCGGAGCTGACCACCCGCTTCGAGAACAACCTGCTGGACGCCACCCAGGCCTGGAAGAAGCACGTTACCGATGAAGCGGAACTGGCCGGGCTGCCGGACACCGCCCTGGCCGGCACCGCCGACCGGGCCCGCGCCGAGGGGCTTGAGCAGGGCTGGCTGCTGACCCTCGACTTCCCGGTGTTCTTCGCGGTGATGAGCCACGCCGAGAACCGCGCCCTGCGTGAAGAGATGTACCGGGCCTTCACCACCCGCGCCTCCGACCAGGGCCCGCAGGCCGGTGAATACGACAACGGCGCGGTGATGGACGAGATCCTCAAGCTGCGCCACGAGCAGGCCAACCTGCTCGGTTTCGCCAACTACGCGGATAAATCCCTGGCCACGAAGATGGCCCGCGACGTGGATGAAGTGATCGGCTTCCTCGACGACCTGGCCCGCCGCGCCAAACCCCAGGCGGAACGGGAAGTGGCGGCCTTGAAGGCGTTCGCCGCCGAGCAGGGCGCCGACGACCTGCAGCCCTGGGATCTGGGCTACTGGAGCGAGCGTCTGCGCGAGGCCCGCTACGACCTTTCCGACGAAGCGCTGCGCCCCTGGTTCCCGGCGGAGAAAGTGATCGACGGCATGTTCCAGGTGGTCGGCAAGCTGTTCGGCATCCGCTTCCGCCAGCGTGACGACGTGGACACCTGGCACCCGGACGTGCGCTTCTTTGAACTGGTGGACGACGACGGCAGCGTGCGCGCCGCTTTCTACCTCGATATGTACGCACGCAACGGCAAGCGCGGCGGGGCCTGGATGGACGACGCCCGGGTGCGCCGCCGCCGTCTGGACGGCGAACTGCAGACCCCGGTCGCCTACCTGACCTGCAACTTCGCGCCGCCGGCCGGCGGCAAGCCCGGCCTGCTCACCCACGACGAAGTGGTCACGCTGTTCCACGAGTTCGGCCATGGGCTGCACCACATGCTCACCGAGCAGGAAGTGGCCGGCATCTCCGGTATTAACGGCGTGGCCTGGGACGCGGTGGAACTGCCCAGCCAGTTCCTGGAAAACTGGTGCTGGACCGAAGAGGGCCTGGCACTGATTTCCGGCCACTACGAAACCGGCGAACCGCTGCCCCGGGAAACCCTGGACAAGATGCTCGCCGCCAAGAACTTCCAGAGCGCCATGGGCATGATGCGCCAACTGGAATTCTCGCTGTTCGACATGCGCCTGCACGCGGAGTACCGCGAAGGCCTGAATATCCAGCAGGTGCTGGATGAAGTGCGCGAGCAGGTGTCGGTGATCAAGCCGCCGGCCTTCAACCGCTTCCAGAACGGTTTCGGGCACATCTTCGCCGGCGGCTACGCGGCCGGTTACTACAGCTATAAGTGGGCGGAAGTGCTCTCCTGTGACGCCTATGCCCGCTTCGAGGAGGAAGGCCCGTTCAACGAAGCCACCGGTCGCGATTTCCGCGACAAGATCCTCGCCCGTGGCGGCAGCCGCGAACCGATGGAACTGTTCGTGGATTTCCGCGGCCGCGAACCCAGTGTCGAGCCGTTGCTTCGCCACAGCGGCATCGAAGGTTAGCGATTATGGTTAAACGTCAGTTCATCGCCGGGGCGACCTGCCCCGGCTGCGGCGCCATGGACCGTATCCAGCGCTGCAGTGACGACGACAGTACCTGGATGGAGTGTGTCGCCTGCGGGCTGGTCCGCGACCTGGACCAGCCACCCGCGGCGGCGGACGCCACCGACGCCAATGAGCAGACAGTGACGCTAAAGCCCCGGCGTTAGGTATCAGTAACGCCAGCCCGGTGAGCTCAAGTAGGCGTAGACGAACACCGCGGCGGCGACCAGGAACACCACCATCATCACGGTGGCGATGATGCCGAAAATCATGCCCGCGATGGCGGTGCCCCGCCCGCCGGAGTCACGCTCGCCCCGGTCCATGGCTTTCAGCTCCAGCACCCCCAGTATCCAGGCGACCACGCCCAGCGGCGAGAACAGCAGCATGCTGATCAGGCCCAGTGTCAGCACCAGGGTGCCGCGATGCGGCTGCACCGCTTCCCCGGTCCGTGTCGCTTCGGCGGCCGGCACCGCCGGCCGGTAGGGTTCGCGCTCAACGAAAGCGGCGGCCAGCAGCAGCCCCAGGGTGGCCGCCCCGAACACGAAATAACCCGCCGACACAATCATCGAATAGGCTTCCCAGGACAGTAGCCCGTTGCCGCTGAGCGGCACCAGAAAATGATTGGTCACCACCTGGAACACGGCCTGAAGCAGTAACACCACGCTGGCGAGTATCACCAGCAGGGACGCTTTGCGCGCCCGGCTTCTGAAGACGATGCCCAGCACCAGGCCGACAATGGCCGGTATAACAACGGGCAGAAGGTTGATGATGGTGCTCAGATATTGCGGCATGCGGCCCCCTGATAATCAAAGGCGGCCACGTTAGCGTTGTCGGCGGTGATTGTCCCGGCCGGCGGTCACAGTTCTGCGGCGGCCGATTCCCACCCGATGCAAAAGAAGGTAAAGCGGTGTGATTGGGGGTCGGCAAGTCCGCCCCGCAGGGCGCACTATGATTTTCCCACCGTGATTCTCATGGTGAGCGAAACCGATGAGAAAGGAGTTCTCTCATGTCCGACGATAAGGTAACCAAAGTACTTAACGCCTTGATTGAAACCTGCCGGGACGGCGAAGAAGGTTTTCGCACTTGCGCCGAACAAATGGAAAAACCCGAACTGCAACAGATTTGCAGAGACCGCGCCCAGAGCTGCGCCACGGCGGCCCAGGAGCTGCAAGAACTGGTGCGCGCCCAGGGCGGCGATCCGGAAGACAGCACCAGCGTGGCCGGCACGCTGCACCGCCGCTGGGTGGATCTGAAAGCGAAGCTGATGGACCGCACCGACGAAACCGTGCTCAACGAATGCGAACGCGGTGAGGATGTGGCCAAGCACAACTACCAGAAGGCGCTCGATGAAGAGCTGCCGGAGACGGTGCGTGCCGTGGTGGAAAAGCAGTACCAGGGTGTGAAGGACAACCACGACAAGATAAAAGCACTGCGTGACGCTGAACGCGCCAAGGCGTGAGCCCGTTTTGCTGATAACCCGAGGCAATAAAAAACCCGGCCTTCGCCGGGTTTTTTATTGTCGGGCCGCTCTCAAGGCCGGCGCGCCGCGTCCGGTTATTTCTCGACGAAGGCGCGCTCGATCACGTACTCGTGCATGTGACCGCCACGGGATTCGCGGAAGCCCCAGTCATCCAGAATGTTGGTGAAGTCCTTCAGCATGGCGGGGCTGCCGCACAGCATGAAACGGTCTTCTTCCAGATTGGGCTTGGGCAGCTCCAGATCGTCGAACAGCTTGCCGCTGGTCATCAGATCGGTGAGCCGGCCCTTGTTGCGGTACGGCTCGCGGGTCACCGTCGGATAATAGAGCAACTGGTTGCGGATAATATCGCCGAAGAATTCGTTGTCCGGCAGCTCGTTCTCGATCACGTCGCGGTAAGCCAGCTCCGAGGTGTAGCGCACCCCGTGAGTGAGGATCACCTGGTCGAACTGCTCGTAGATCTCCGGATCCTTGATGATGCTCAGGAACGGCGCCAGGCCGGTGCCGGTGGACAGCAGCCACAGGCGTTTGCCGGGCAGCAGATGGTCCGCCACCAGGGTGCCGGTGGGCTTGCGGCTCACATAGATCTTGTCGCCGGGCTGAATTTTCTGCAGCCGCGAGGTGAGCGGGCCGTCCGGCACCTTGATGCTGAAGAACTCCAGCTCTTCCTCATAGTTGGCGCTGGCGATGGAATAAGCGCGCAGCAGCGGACGGCCGCCATCCTGCTCCAGGCCGATCATGGTGAAATGACCGTTCTTGAAGCGGAAGCCGGGATCGCGACTGGTGGTGAAACTGAACAGGGTTTCATTCCAGTGGCGAACGCTGGTGACGGTTTCAGTATTCAAATTTGACATATGCTAATACGCTTTTATTCCGAAATATCCAGTTGGTGAGAATATAATCACCCGGGAGATATCGGTAAAATGGGTTATTCCGATATTTGATATCGATTATACCGATGAGGCCGCTATGCGCTACACCCTCCGCCAGCTCGAGGTGTTCCTCGCCACCGCTCACTTCGAAAACGTCAGCCGCGCCGCGGATCACCTCAGCATGTCCCAGTCCGCCGCCTCCGGGGCGCTCAAGGAGCTTGAGTCGCAGTTCGAGATCAAGCTGTTCGAGCGCGCCGGCAAGCGCCTGCGCCTCAACGAGCTGGGCCGCCAGCTGTGGCCCCGGGCCGAGGCCCTGCTGGGCCAGGCCCGTGATCTGGAGGCCGGGCTGCTGGCCCATCAGGAGCTGGGGCAACTTAATGTGGGGGCGACCCTGACCATCGGCAACTACCTGGCGGTGAGTATTATGGCCCGTTATATGGCCGAACAGCCCGGCGCCCGGGTGCAACTGGAGGTGGCCAACACCCGCGCCATCGTCGACCGGGTGCTGGGGTTTGATCTGGATCTGGGGCTGATCGAGGGGGAAATGAACCACCGCGACCTGGAGCTGCTGCCCTGGCGCGAGGACGAGCTGGTGGTGTTCTGCGCCCCGGACCACCCCCTGGCCGGCAAGCCGCGCCTGGACGACCATGATTTGAAAGCCGCCACCTGGATCGTCCGCGAGTCCGGCTCCGGCACGCGGCAGACCTTCGAGCGCGGCATGCATGGCATCCTGCCGGATCTCAACCTGCTGCTGGAGCTGGAGCACACCGAGGCGATCAAGCGGGCGGTGGAAACCGGCCTGGGCATCAGCTGCCTGTCGCGGGTGTCACTGCGCGAGGCCTTCCGGCGCGGGTCGCTGGTGCCCCTGGCGGTGCCGCACCGGGATTTCAGCCGCGAGTTCTATTTCGTGCTGCACCGGCAAAAGTACCGCAGCCCGGGGGTGGAGCGCTGGCTGCAACTGTGCCGGGAATCCCGCGATCAGGGCTGAGGGCTACTGGCCGCCGTCCGGCCGGTATTCTTCGCGGATCACCCCTTCCAGGTCTTTCCACGGCAGCGTCAGGGTGGGCTGGCCCATCACATAGGGGGCGATGGAATAGACGTCGTAATGCAGCACCAGGCCCTTGCGGGTGAGCCGGAAGTCGCTGCTCTCCTGGAACGGCCAGGCCTGGCGGAAGTCCTCGTCGGAATCCACTTCCTTTTCCAGCCAGCGTTCGTGGGCGCGGCGCGCGGCCGCTTCGAAGGCGTCTTCCTGGCCCGGATTAATTACCTGCCCCAGGGACACCGGGCGGTGTGCGGCCAGATCCCAGTTCAGCCAGCGTGTCACCGGCAGGCCATGGGCGCCGCCGGTGAATTCGTAGCTGTCGATGGCCACCGTCAGCAGGTCCTTCCAGCGGCCCAGCTGGCGGCTTTCACCGCTGAGCTCCCAGCCCCGGGCACCGTCGCCGGGAATCCCGGCGGCGGTGGTGAGAAAGCGGTCGGCGGCCTCTTCCAGGGTTTTCGGCGGGGCCCCCTGGTCCTCGCCGTTACCGCCCAGCTGCCGGATCATGCGGCGGCGCACCGCCTGGTTCAGCTCCGGGTGGCCTTCGTAGAGCTCCAGGTCCACGGCCACTTTGGCGCAGTCGTCGCCGCTGCAGTTGTCGGCGCGGCGGCGCAGGGTTTCCTGGCGGGTTTCCAGCTTGCCCTCGGGCGCCGTCGTTGCCGGCGGCTCGCTCTGCTGCGCGGCGCCGTTATCGGCCGGAGCCGGCTGCTTCTCGCCTTCGGGTTGCTCCGGGCCGTTGTCACAGGCGCTCAGGGCCAGCAGCGCGGCCAGCGCGCCGGCTCGTAACCAGGGGGATAATACGTTGCAGCGGCGTTCCGGCATGACAGCTTCCTGAGTGAGTGGCGGGTCCGTCGTGGACAGCCACCGAGCATGCCCTGATTGCCCGTTACCGGGCAACCCGGGAAGCCGTGCCGAAACCGTTTTCAGTCCACTTTTTCGAAATAGCCGAGCAGGCGCAGGGCGGCGATCTTGTCGCCGTCGATATCCAGGTCGTCGCCGGCCAGGGCGGTCACCGCGCTGCGGTTGCCGGCGGCGATCGCCTTCCAGACCGGTTCGCGGGTGTGCAGTACCGCCACGGTGTCTTCCGCCAGGCCCGGGCGCACCTGGGCCACGCCCCGGCGGATTTCCAGGGTGAAGCGGCGGTCGCTGTCGGCGAACTGGAAGCCGAGCTTCTCGTGCACATCGAGGGTGTCTTCCGCCTTCAGGAAGGCCGGCATGGCGGCCAGGAAGTTGTCGATCGGCAGGGTGTCGAGAAAGCCTTCCGGTGGCTCGGTGCGGAAGCCGGGGTTCAGACCGTCCGCTTCTTCCCGGGCGGCGGTGAAGTAGTAGTTGCGGGCGTTGGGGTTGGCTTCCACCTCGCCCAGCCGGCGCAGGGCTTCGGCGCGCAGCTGATTGACCGCGTCATCGTCCGGGCGCAGCGCGCGCAGGTGGTCGCTGAGGCTGAGCGCCCACTGGGCGTCGCCCTGCTCCAGGGCGGCGCGGGCCTTGTCCGCCAGGGCCTGCTCGCCGCCGGCCAGCTCGGCCATGTGGCGCGCCTGCTGCTCGCCGGGCAGCGGCTGCAGGGTGCTGGGGTTACCGTCGAACCAGCCCAGGTAGCCGTCGAACACCGAGCGCACCGACCAGCTCACCTTGCCGTAGAACTCCTGCAGCCAGGGGCTTTCCGCCAGATGCGGCGGCAGCTGCACGCGCTCGACGATCTGATCGGGGGTCAGGCCCTTGTTCATGTGGCGCAGGGTCTGGTCGTGCACGTACTGGATCGCGTCGCGGTAATCGGTGAGGGTGTCGTGGATGCGCTCGCGGCCGGTAAGCGGACGGGTGTGGCTGGGCACCAGGAACTCGGCGTCCAGGGCGCGGATCTTGTCCAGGCTGGCGGCCCACTTCTGCACGTCCCGGTAATAGGTGCCGCGGATGGTGTAGAGGTTGGGGAAGGTCTGATAGATGTTGTCGCCGCTGAGCACCACTTTCTTCTCCGGCAGCCATACGAACAGCTGGTCCTCGGTCTCGCCGGGGGCGTGCACCAGTTCCAGCTTGATGCCGGCGATGGTGGTTTCCAGGCGCTCATCCACGGTGTGGTCCGGCGGCAGGGCGAACAGCGTGCTCTCTTCGCTGACGCCCAGATGGGGGCCGATGCCGTCGTTGATGCGCTCGCCCTCGGGCAGATGGTGGCCGAACATGCGCATGGAGCGCGTGGTGATGATCGGCCGGATCTGATTCACCACCCGGTTGATGTAATAGCCGGTGCTCTGGTGGGCGTACACCGGCACCTCGCCGGGGGCGGCGAAGGCCCGCGCGCCGAACACATGGTCGGCGTGGTTGTGGGTGTAGATGATCGCCGCGATCGGCTTGTCGGTGATCTCGCGGAAGGCGGCCAGCACCGCTTCCCCTTCCGCCACCGTTTCCATGGTGTCGACGATAATGATGCCGTCGTCGCCTTCCAGCATAATGGAATTGGCGAGGCCGAAGCCCACCGCCACGTGAACGCCGTCGGTGACTTCCACCACCTCTTTCTCGAACAGCTTGCTGTGTTCGCGCAGCGCGTCGGGGGCCGGGGTGGCCCGAGGTTCGGGGGCGGAGCTGTCGCCGCAGGCGGCCAGGGCGGCCGCGCCGACCGCCATAACAAAAAACAGAACCGGGTATCGCATGGAATCTTGTCCTTATTCTGAGAGTGCCAGGCAGGCTAGCGCCGCCGGGCCGGGCCACCAAGGTGGCAAGCGGCCACCGGCTGGTGGCCGCTGACCATGGCGCCGTTCACCGCCACCACCGTGGCCGCCTGGCCGCTGGCTGTGCTCGACACCCTGGCGCGCCGGGGCCTGGACGGCGACCTGGCGCTGCGTGAAGCGGGCCTGGAGCGCGCCTGGCTGACCGCCAACCCCGGTGGCCGGGTGACCGTGGCGGCGATGGGCCGGCTGTGGGCCGCCGCCGAGCGGCTCAGCGGTGACCCGGCCATCGGCTTGTACGTGGGCCTGGCGGCGCAGCCCATGCACCTGCGGATACTCGGCCTGCTGGTGCAGACCGCCCCCAGCCTGGACCACGTGATCGACTTCGCGGTGCGCTTTCAGGCGCTGGTCTCCAACAGCGTCACGGTGTCCCGGGTGCACCGGCCCGGCGCCGAGGGGCTGGCGATCCGGCCGCTGGACGGCACGCCGGTGCACCCCTGCGCCCTGGACGCCTTTATCGCCGCCCATGTCCAGCACCTGCTCCGGGTGGCGCCGGCCGGCGCGGTCACCGAAGTGGCGCTGCGCCGTTCCGAGCCGGCGGACCCGCGCCCCTGGCAGGCCAGGCTGTGCCGACAGGTGGTGTTCGGCGCCGACGCCGACGTGGTCTGGCACGACCGGGCGCGGCTGCACACGCCCCTGCCCCTGGGCGACGACGGCCTCTCCCGGCAGCACCAGCAACTGGCCGAGCAGGCGCTGGCGGAGCTCGACCGCTCGCCGCCGCTGGTCCAGACCCTGCGCGGCCTGCTGCGGGTGCGCCCCGGCGGGCCGCCCACCCTGGGCGAGCTGGCCGCGGCGGTGAACCTGAGTGAGCGCTCGCTGCGCCGCCATCTGGCCGAAGCCGGCAGCGGCTACCGCCGTCTGATCGAGGAGCACAGCGCCGAGCGGGCCGCCGCCCTGCTGCGCAGCAGCGAGCGCTCGGTGGCGGAGGTGGCCGACCAGCTGGGGTTCTCGGACGCCAGCAATTTCAGCAAGGCCTTCAAGCGCTGGTACGGCGTCAGCCCCGACCGCTTCCGGCAGCGCTGACGCCCGGTTTTCAGAGCTGACGCCCTGTTTTGCACAATTTTTCCCCGCTCTGCCTTGCCAGCGGCAATACTGCCTCCATGTACACGGGTAACTCGAAAAAATCATGGAGCGAATAACGATGCGACAGTCATTGCTTCTGGCGGCGACCCTGATGATGGTCACCACCGCCACCAGCTGGGCACAGAGCACCACCGAGGGAACGCCCAACATCAAGCAGCCGGATCAGGAAAACGTCTCCGCGCAGATGCGTGACACCTGGGAGGCCTTCAAGAACTTCTCCGTGGAGCAGAAGAACGAAGCGGTGGAGATGGCCCGCCGGGCGCTGGCCAACCTGGATGAGGAAATCGACGAAGCTCAGAAAGAGATCGATCGGGGCTGGCAGAACCTGTCCCAGGAAGCGCGCCTGGAAAAGCAGGAAACCCTCAGCGAGTTGAAGGACGAGCGCGAGGAACTGCAGGCTGAATATCAGGAACTGCAGGCCGCCAGTGACGACAACTGGGAAGAAGCCAAGCGCCGCTTCGGTAGCGCCTGGCAGTCCACCAAGCAGGCCTGGCGCGACCTGACCGCGCCCAATCCCGACACCGAATAGTCTGACAATGCCCTGTGGGAGCGGGCCCGGCCCGCGAAAGGGTGGCATTAGCCACCCGGCGGGATACCAGAGCCCTCTCTAACGGCGGTACAAACAAGCTCTCTGGCATCCTGCCGGCAAGCTCCGCTTGCCTTTCGCGGGCAGGGCCCGCTCCCACCAAGTTTGCTGCCACCAAGACCGGTCGTGCCCCTCAAACGTCGGCGAAATGCTCGCCGCCGCGCAACCAGCGGCGCAGCAGCCGCTCCACCCGGTCGGGGTATTGAGCCAGCAAGGCGGAGGCCACCTCGCGGGCGGGCGCCATCAGCGCCTCGTCGCGTACCAGGTCGGCGATGCGGAACGCCAGGTCGCCGGTCTGGCGGGTGCCGAGCCACTCGCCGGGGCCGCGTAATTTCAGGTCTTCCTCGGCGATCACGAAGCCGTCGCTGGTGTCGCGCATCACCGCCAGGCGCTTCTTGGCGGTGAACGACAGCGGCGTCTGGTAGAGCAGCAGGCAGTAGCTCTGCTCGCCGCCCCGTCCCACGCGCCCGCGCAGCTGGTGCAGCTGCGCCAGCCCCAGCCGTTCCGCGTTTTCCATTACCATCAGGGTGGCGTTGGGCACGTCCACGCCCACCTCAATCACGGTGGTCGCCACCAGCAGCTGCGCTTCGCCGCTGGAAAAACGGGCCATCCGCTCGGCTTTTTCCTTGGCCTTCATGCGCCCGTGCACCAGTTCCACGGTGAGTTCGGGCAGCGCCTCCTGCAGGGTTTCGAAGGTGGCTTCAGCGGCCTGGGCCTGCAGTTCGTCGGATTCCTCGATCAGGGTGCACACCCAATAGGCCTGGGTGCCCTCCTGGCAGGCGGCGCGGATGCGCGCCACCACGTCGTCGCGGCGCGAGGTGGGCAGCGCCAGGGTCTGGATCGGCTTGCGGCCGGGCGGCATTTCGTCGATCACCGAGGTGTCCAGGTCACCGTACACGCTCATCGCCAGGGTGCGCGGAATCGGCGTGGCGGTGAGGGTGAGCTGGTGCGGCACCTGATTGCCGAAGCGGCCTTTTTCGCGCAGCGCCAGCCGCTGCTGCACGCCGAAACGGTGCTGCTCGTCGATGATGATCAGCCCCAGGCGCTGGAACACCACCGCGTCCTGGAACAGGGCGTGGGTCCCCACCACCAGGGCGCCGCGGCCTTCGGCCAGGGCCGCCAGGGTCTCCCGGCGCGCCTTGGCGCCGACGCTGCCGGCCAGCCAGTGCACATCGATGCCCAGCGGCGCCAGCCAGTGGCGGAAATTGGCCAGGTGCTGCTCGGCGAGCAGTTCCGTGGGCGCCATCAACGCCACCTGGTAGCCGGATTCGATCGCCACCAGGGCGGCGGCGGCGGCCACCAGGGTTTTGCCGGAGCCCACGTCCCCCTGGATCAGGCGCAGCATCGGGTGCTGGCGGGCCAGGTCGGCGCGGATCTCCCCGATCACTCTCTGCTGGGCGCCGGTGAGCTGGAACGGCAGCGCCTGGAGCAGCTTGTCGGTGAGGGCCTCGCCGCTCAGCACCGGCGCCGACAGCGCCTTCTGGCCGGCCCGTTTGGCCAGCATGCCCAACTGATGGGCGACCATCTCTTCCATCACCAGGCGCTTCACCGCCGGGTGATTGCCGTCCAGCAGCAGGTCCACCGGGTCGTCCGGTTGCGGGTGATGCAGCTTGGTGAGGGCCTGGGCCAGGCCGGGCAGGCCGCTCTGATCCAGCAGTTGCCGGGGGATCAGCTCTTCCGGCGCATGGGTCTGTAGCCACTGCAGGCCCTGGGCGGCGAGATTGCGCAGCAGCTTCTGGCTGACCCCTTCGGTGGTCGGGTAGACCGGCGTCAGGGCTTTTTCCAGCGGTGGGATATCCGGGCCGGACTGGTATTCCGGATGGTAGAACTCCAGGCCGGCGGCGCCGGGGCGGGGCTCGCCGTAGACGCGGATGCGGCGGCCTTTTTCCAGCGCGTTCTTCTGCGCCGCGCTGAAGTGATAAAAGCGCAGCGCCACCAGGCCGGTGCCGTCGGCCACCTTGCACAGCAGCGAGCGGCGTTTGCCGAACACCACGTCGGCGGCCATCACCTCGCCTTCGATCACCACGCCTTGTTCCGGGCGCAGGCTGCCGATGGGGGTGATGCGGGTGCGGTCTTCGTAGCGGAACGGCAGATGGAAGAGCACATCTTCCAGGGTCGCCAGCCCGAGCCGGGCCAGCCGTTCCGCCGCCCGGGGGCCGACACCCTTAAGACGGGTAATGTCGATTGTCTCCAGGGCGGCGGGCGGGCTCATATCAGGCGGCGAGGCCCTCGCGGGGCACCGCGTGGCGCAGCACTTCGATGGCCTTGGGGCGCGGGAAGCTGTCGCGCCACACCAGGGCGATGGTGCGTGACGGCACCGGCGCCGCGAACGGGCGCACCGCGAAGGTGCTCTTGTCGTAGCCGTGCTGGTAGAGCGCGGAGTTGGGCAACACGGTGATGCCGAGACCGGAGGCGACCATGTGGCGCAGGGTTTCCAGCGAGCCGCCTTCGATCTGCACCAGGTTGCGCTGGCGCTCGGAATCGATCGCCGGGCACAGTTCCAGCACCTGGTCGCGGAAGCAGTGGCCTTCGCCGAGCAGCAGCAGGGTCTCGTCGAGCATCTGTTCCGGCTGGATCTGCTTCTGCTTGGTCCAGGGGTGGTCGCCGGGCAGCAGCACCGAGAAGGACTCCTCGTACATCTGCGCGCGCACCAGGCCGCCGCCGGAGAACGGCAGCGCCACGATGATGGCGTCCAGCTCGCCACGGTCGAGCTTGCCACGCAGCACATGGGTGTAGTTTTCTTCGATGAACAGCGGCATGTCCGGCGCTTCCGCCCGCACCCGCGGTATCATGGTGGGGAACAGGTACGGCGCCACGGTGAAGATGGCGCCCACCCGCAGCGGCGAGCCCAGCTGATCGCGCTGGCTCATGGCCATCTGCTCGAGCAGATCGGCCTGCTCCAGCACCCGCTGGGCCTGGGCGATGATCGGCTCTGCCTGGGGGGTGACCACCACCTCCCGGGGGCGCCGTTCGAACAATGGCATGCCGAGCTGCTCTTCCAGCTTTTTGATCGCCGCGCTCAGCGTCGGCTGGCTGACGTTGCAGACCTGGGCGGCGTGGCCGAAATGACGTTCCCGGGCCAGTGCGACCAGATAGCGTAGTTCTGTTAGTGTCATAAGCGTAAAAACTTTTTTCGATGATAGGCCATTGTGCCGGACTCAAAGACTATGAGCCATATTCTAATTGCCGGTCTCGGCGACCTGGGCCGCGGCCTGGCGGAAAACCTGCTGGCCGCCGGCCACCGCGTGAGCGGCATACGCCGGGGCAGCGACGCCCCCAGCGGCGTGGACCTGTACAGCCAGGATTTGCTCGACGGCGCCCGCCTGCTGCCGCCGGACCGGGTCGACATGCTGGTGATCATCATGACCCCCAGTGAGTACTCCGAGGAAGGGTACCTGAAAGCCTATGTGCGCGCGCCGCTCAATCTGCTCGACGCGCTGGCCGAACAGCAGCCCCTGCCGCCGATTCTGTTCGTCTCCAGCAGCGCCGTGTTCGGTGACCTGGAAGGCGACGTGGACGAGACCACACCGCCGGCGCCGACCCGCTATAACGGCAAGGTGGTGCTGGCCGCCGAGCAGGAGATCAGCACCCGTGGCCTGACCACGGCGGTGCGGTTCAGCGGCATTTACGGCCCCGGTCGCAACCGCCTGCTCACCAAGGTGGCGCGGATGGCGGGCGGCGACGAGCCGCTGCCGGAAGCGAAGTGGAGCAACCGCATCCACCGCGATGACTGCGTCGGCCTGCTGGGCAATCTGGTGGGCCGCTGGCTGTCCGGCGAGACGGTGCCGCCGCTGGTGGTGGGCACCGACAACAGCCCGGCCAGCAACCTGGACGTGTACCAGTGGCTGGCGCGGCAGCAGGGCCTGTCGCTGCCGGTGCCGGAGGCCAAGCCAAGCGGCAAGCGCGTCCACAGCCGCTTCATCGCCGACGGCGGCTACACCCTCCGCTACCCCGATTTCCGCGCCGGCTACGCCACGCTCTTGTAGGAGCGGGCCCAGCCCGCGAAAGGGAGCGAAGCTCCCGGCAGGATCCCAGAGAGGCTGTTTATTCCGCCGTTTGAAAAGTCTCTGGGATCCCGCCGGGTGGCTAAAAGCCACCCTTTCGCGGGCCGGGCCCGCTCCCACAAGGCGAATGGCCAAGCACAAAAAAGCCGGGCGAGGGCCCGGCCTGTGTCGAGGAGGTGTCGGCGTGGTCAGGCCACGCGCTGGTACTGGGTGCTGCAGGAGGACACCGCGGACTGGATGCGCTCGTCGTCCTTGCCTTTGCTGGCGATGTCGGACAGCGAGATCACGCCCACCAGGCTTTTGCTGTCCCGGTCGTCGAGCACGATCAAACGCTGCACCTGCTGCTCCTGCATGTTGGCGGCCACGTCGGCGGCGTCGTCGTCCTGGAAGCAGTACAGCACCAGACCGGTCATGCAATCCTTCACCGGCGTGTCCGGGCCTTTGCTTTCCGACAGGGCGCGGATCACCAGGTCCCGGTCGGTGGTGATGCCCACCAGGCGGTCGTGCTCCGCGATCGGCAGCACGCCCACATGGAGGTCGCGCATCATTTTGGCGGCGTCTTCCACGCTGGCATCGGTATTCAGGGTGCGGGGGGATTCGCTCATTACGTCCTGTACATTCATAGCCATAACTCCTTCTATTGCGACTGCTTTGCTGCAAATGCCTTTCGGCCGGCGCCGCGAATCCTTGCCGGCGCCGGAATTCAGCATCACAAACGGTGCCGCCGGTGGGCAAATCCCTATGAGAACGATTGCTGATAATCACCCCTTGTTCATGCCGGGGGCTTATAAGGGGACGGATTCACCGGCACTGGGCCTCGCCGCCCGGCTGCGGTATTGTTGGCGCCTTCGCCCGGCTTCCGGCGGCTCCAGGCCGTTGGTCCCCTTGTGCCGGGCGGTGGAATCGGTAGAGTGTGCGCCCTTGAAAGTGGCCTCCGCACGGGAGTGAAGCAATGACGGTATCGGTAGCGGTTGTAATGGGGTCCCAGTCCGACTGGGAGACCATGAAAGAGGCTTGCGACGCCCTCACCCAGTTCGGCGTGAGCTGGAAGGCGGAGGTGGTGTCCGCCCACCGTACCCCGCAACGCATGTACGACTTCGCCAAGAGCGCGGCGGATCAGGGTTACAAGGTGATCATCGCCGGCGCCGGCGGCGCCGCCCACCTGCCCGGCATGATCGCCGCCATGACGCCGCTGCCGGTGCTGGGCGTGCCGGTGCAGAGCCGCTCGTTGTCCGGCCTGGACAGCCTGCTGTCGATCGTGCAGATGCCCAAGGGCGTGGCCGTGGGCACCCTGGCCATCGGTTCCGCCGGCGCCTACAACGCCGGCCTGCTGGCGGCGCAGATGCTGGGCAGTGACGACCCGGCCCTGCAGAAACGGATCGCCGACTGGAAAGCGGCCCGCGCCGATCAGGTGCTGGCGGACGCGGAACTGGGTCAGGGGTAAGCGCGGCATGAATCGTGTACTGGTACTCGGCGGTGGCCAGCTCGGCCTGATGATGGCGGAGGCCGCCGCCCGCCTGGGCCTGGTGGTGGACCGTTACGACCCGGAGCGCGCCCTGCTGCTGCCCGGCACCTCCGATCTGGCGGTGCCGATCACCTGGGAAGAGTGCCTGGAGCGCTACCCGGTGGTCACCGTGGAGCGCGAGGCGTTCCCCGACAGCGGCCTGTCCGCGCGGCTGGCGGCCAGTGACCGCTGCGTGGCGCGCGGCGCCCTGGCGGTGATCCCGGACCGCTACACGCAGAAATCGATGCTCGATGAATTGGGCATCGCCACCGCCCCCTGGCGCAACCTGGACCGGGTCGAGGATCTGGCGGACGCCGCCGCCGAGTTCGGCGGGGTGGTGGTGAAGGCGCGCAGCGGCGGCTACGACGGCCGCGGCACCTGGATCGTCGGCGACGGCGGCGACCTGTCCGCGGTGCCGGCGGAGGAGCTGGCCGGGCGCGCCATCGTCGAGAAGAAGATTCCGTTCCGTCGCGAGCTGTCCATCGTCGGCGCCCGCAACCCGGCCGGCGAGACCCTGTTCTACCCGCTCACCCGCAACTGGCACGTGGACGGCATCCTGCGCCTGAGCCTGGCGCCGGCCAACGCCAGCGCCGCGCTGCAGCCGGAGGCGGAGAACATCCTGCGGCGGATCATGGAAAAGCTGGATTACGCCGGCGTCATGGCGGTGGAGTTCTTCGAGGAAGACGGCCGCCTGCTGGTCAACGAGATCGCGCCCCGGGTGCACAACTCCGGCCACTGGACCCACGAGGGCGCCGACTGGTCGCAGTTCGATCTGCACGTGCACGCCCTGGCCGGCGTACCGCTGCACTCGCTCAACGTGCACGGCCCCAGCGCCATGGTGAACCTGATCGGCACGCCCTTTGACCAGGCCTGGCTGCAGCACCCGGGCGTGGTGCACTGGTACGGCAAGAGCGTGCGTCCGGGCCGCAAGGTGGGCCACGCCAACCTGGTGGCGCCAACCCTGGAAGGCCTGCGCAACGGCCTGAACGCCTGGGCCGACGTGCTGCCGGAAGGCTTTGAGGCGATCCTCGACTCGGAGCTGGCGCTGGACTGAAGGTCCTCACCCACCCTGGCCGTAAAGAAAACGCCCCGCGAATGCGGGGCGTTGTCGTTCAGGGGTTGGAACGAGCGTTTACGGAGGGGTGCAGGCCGGTAGACCTGGCCGATCCACCGTGGAATACGCGCAGCCGAAGTTGCTTGCGGCCACAGCCTCTTCGTCGAGGAAGTCGTCGCCGCCGGGCATCGGTCCGCCCTGTTCCCAGGCCACCATGTCCTCAAAGGCGTTGATCTGCTCATCCAGGGTGAAGTCGCAATGGGAGGGTGAGCGGATCGCCCGCTGCACCAGCCAGCCGCCATTGCCGTTGGCCTCGGCCCGTTTACGATAGATTTTGCCGTGCTCGAAGGGCACATACAGGTCGCCCAGACCCTGTAGGCTCACGACCGGAATGTTGAATTCCCCGTTGATCACCGGAATCCAGCGCAAGCCGTCGGAGCGACGGGCATTGGCGGATGGGTTGTCCTCCACGCGCAGGATGGTGTCGTTGAACGCCTGTTCCTCGGCAGTGAGCGTGGGAGCATTATCGAACTGATACTCGACGCCAGCGTTGCCGGTCAGCTCTTCCGCGAGGATGCCGTTAACAGTGCCATCCCTGCCGCCCGTGCCCATTACGGTCCCCCACAGGGCGGTGCGGAAACCGATATCGGCGATCGGACGTTCGCCGCCGGTGAGGTGCCGGAACAGCGCCTGCATCTTCTCGCCTTCTTCACTAAGGACGCCTAACGAGACGCCCGCTGGCGGGGTGTCCCACACCACGTCGTTGATGGCGTCGATGTCGAAGTTAGTGGCGGGGATAGCTTCCAGGGGCGGCGCGCTCGGGTCCACCGTGTGTGCGAAGTGCTGCGCTGCCATGGTCGCCTGGGTGAGATATTGGAACTCGTAGGTGTCACCCACTACGCCACAGATCGGCACGGCGCCGTGGTACTGCACCGGGTTGTTGGCGGTGGCCAGGGTTTCGTCCTCGATGGCGGCGGCGGTGACATGGCCGCCCATGGAGTGGCCGATAATGTAGAGGCGGTCCGGGTCGGCGAGGCCGGTGATGTCGGTGAACGCCAGCGCCAGTTCGTTGGTGTCCTCGACGCCGGTGCGCACGTCGTAGAAGTTGGTGGAGTAGCTGGAGGCGGCCCAGGCGTAGCCGTTATCCAGCAGCCACTGGCGAATGCTGGGGTTGCCGACGGTGAGTTCGGAACCCTCGCCCCGGTAGCCGTGGGCGTACATCACCAGGCGGCCGTTCCAGGCGGCCGGAACCTCAATGCGGTAGCTGGCGCCGTTGGGGCGGATGCCGGACCACTGTTCGGCGTCATCGTGGCCGGTGACGCCGCCTTCCGCGTCGAAGGCGGCGGCCTGGGTTTCGCTGGCTGTGAAAGTGCGGGTGTCCTGGACGCGCGCCGGTTGTGACGGCTCGCCGACGCCGGAGCTGCTGCTGTCGCCGCCGCAGCCGGCCAGCAACCCGGCGCTCAGCAGGCCGGCCAGAAGCCCGATCCTGGGTATTGTGAAATGGGTGCTCATTGCTGCTCTCCCTGTTTTATTGGAATTGTGGGTCTTTTCTTCTTTGTGTTTCGCTATGCGAAATAGCTTTCTAAAAGAAAGCAGCGGTTAATATCCGCCCGATGAATAAAAGCTGTCAATAACCTGAGAGGCCGAACGGGGAATTTGAGAGGTGGTCGTGAAGGCGCCTTGTGGGCGCTTGCCGGGTGGCTGAAAGCCACCCTTTCGCGGGCTGGGCCCGATCAGGCCCAGCCCGAACCGTCAGGGTTAGAAGTCGACGCGCTGGAGCACCAGGTCGGTGACCTGGACGGTGCCGGCGGGGGTCTGGTCGAAGGCCAGCTCGATGGCGTTGAGGTTGGTGAAATCCACACCTTCGAACGCGGTCAGCGGAATGTCCACGGCGTTGAGCGTGGTCTTCTGCGAACCGTGGTTGGTCTCGTCGTAGAATTCCCGGCCCGGCGGGTAGAACAGGCTTTCGGTGTAGTCGCTGGCCAGGGCGGACACGCGGTTGCCGTCCATGTCCTCGAGGATCACCTGGAAGTCCTGGCCGGCGGTGTTGTCGGCGTCGCCGTGGGACACGCCCACGCGCACCGACAGCACCTGGTAGTCGACAGCGTTCACGCCCAGCAATTCGGAGCGGTAGGTGGCCGCGGTGTCCCAGGCCATGAAAAGCTGCTCGGCGATATTGAAGGTGGGGGTGGCCACGTCGCAGCCCTCGCCGGGCCGGCCGTTGGTCTGGCAGATGCCGAACGAGGAGAAGCCGTCGAAGCGCACCGCGCCGCCCAGGTTGTTGGTGGTCAGGCTGGCCGGGTCCAGGGTGTCGTCGATCACCAGGCGGTCCGCCGCCGGGGCGTGGATGCTCAGCAGATAGCGGTCGTCGCAGGGGCCGGTGCCGTCCGGGCAGGTGTTGCCGGGCACGGAGGTCTGGCCGTTCCAGTAGGCGCCGAACTCTTCTTCGCCGCCGATGAAGTAGCGGAAGAACGAGGCGATGAAGAACAGCCCCTGGGCCTGCTGCACTTCCGGCGTGTCGCGGCCGTTGCCGGCGGCGTTCTCGCCGCACCAGGGGTCGTCGCCGTCGCTGTCGAGGATGGTCCAGTCGTCGGGCCGGGTGTCGGTGGTCCAGACCGTGTTGTAGTAGTTGTGGTTGGCGCCCATGGGAATCAGCTGGAACTTGGGATAGGGGTCGTTATCCACGGCGTAGCGGCTGGTGTCGTAGGCGAAGTTGCCCATCAGATCTTCCACATCGCCGTCGCAGTAGCCGGCCAGGGCCAGGAAGGTGACGTTGCTGACGGTCTGGGTGTTGTAGTCGGTGGGTGCCAGCGAGAACACCGCGGTGATGTTGTGCGGCTCGGGCTGGTTGCGGTTGTAGATCACGGTCTGGTTCACGCCTTCACCGCCGCGGGAGTGGCCCATGATGCCGATTTCGCTCATGTTCAGTTTGCCGGTCAGCATGTCCAGGCCGTTGCCGCCGGACGCGTTGATGGCGCGGAACTCATCCAGGTGACGGACCACCAGCATGGAGCGGGCGAGCGCCCCCGTGTCGCCGTTGCTGGGGCCGCTGTCGTTATCGTTGATGTCGTTGGCGTCCACGGAAATCACCGCATAGCCGTGGCTGGCCAGATTGCGGGAGATGTATTCGTAACCCCGGTAGCTGGGGATCGGGTTGGCGCAATCGTCGTCGTCGATACCCCAGCCGTCGTAGCAGGTGCCGTGACGGCCGTGCAGGAAAAGCACCACCGGGAAGGGGCCGGTCTGACCCTCGGGGTACTGGATGTAGCCGTGTACGTCGGTGTCGTAGCTGTCCCCGTTTTTGTTGTCCATGACGGTCATGCGGCCGAAGTGGTACTCCTCTTCGGCGACGGTGAACGGACCGGCGGTGGCGGGGTCGGCGGCCACGCCGGTGCTCACGGCGTCCGGGGTGGTTTTGGCGTCGGGTGTGTCTTCCACGTAGGAGGATGAAGAGTCGCCTCCGCAGCCGGCAAGGAACAGAACGGCCGACAGGAAGACCAGACCCAGCCCGTTTCCGGGCAGAGAACGAATGGTGCTCCTCATAATGTTTTCCCCTTGAAGGTAAGGCGGCAAGTGTCCAATCAGGACGGGCGTACTCAGGCAAGTTGAGTGCCACCGACTTCGAAGGGCGCTATTTGAGTTTACTAAGTTGATGTAAAAGTATTTGTTTTTATAGAAGTATTTTTGATTGTAAAAAAAGCTGGGAAGGTGAAGGGCGGGTGATGAAAGCGTCCGTTCCGGGACGATTCGCGCCGTTCCAGGCACAAAAAAAGGGCGCCGGTCGGGCGCCCTTTGGCGTCGTTTTGGTGCGCGGCGCCGCTCAGGCGATGTCCATCACCGCGTCCATTTCCACCTCGGCCCCCTTGGGCAGGGCGGCCACGCCGATGGCGGCGCGGGCCGGGTAGGGCTCCTGGAAGTACTCCTTCATGATCTCGTTGACCAGATTGAAATGGCTCAGGTCGGTGAGAAAGATGTTCAGTTTGACGATGTCGTGCAGGGCGCCCCCGGCCGCGTCACAGACCGCGCTGAGGTTATCGAAGACACGCCGTACCTGGGCGTCCATGCCGCCCCCGACCAGTTCCATGGAGGTCGGGTCCAGCGGGATCTGGCCGGACAGGTAGACGGTGGAGCCGGCCTTGATGGCCTGGGAGTAAGGACCAATGGCGGCGGGCGCCCGGTCGGTTTTGATCACGGAACGATTGGACATGGTGCTGTTTCCTTCAGGCACTGATGCGGTGAATCCTCACAACATTGTCCACGGTGCGCAAGCGCTTGATGATGCGCGCCAGGTGGACCCGGTGTTTCACGGTGAGGGTGACGTTGATGATCGACAGGGTAGGGTCTTTGCCGGCCATGTCGATGGTGTCGATGTTGGAGCCCAGCTCCGAGACCACGTTCGCCAGTGTGGCCAGCACGCCGCGTTTGTTGACCAGCTCGATGCGCAGCGCGGCGGTGAATTCCTGCTCCACGTCCTTATCCCAGTTCAGCGGGATGCATTTTTCCGGCGCGTCACGCATTTCCGCGAGCAGGTTCTTGCAGGTGTCGCGGTGCACCACGATACCCTTGCCGGCGCTCAGGTGGCCGATCACGGTGTCGCCGGGCAGCGGGTAGCAGCATTTGGCGTAGGTCACCATCAGCCCTTCGCTGCCGCGAATCGCCAGGGGCAGGCGGTCGTCCTCCGGCTCGCGGTTCTCGCCGCGGGCACCGGCCAGCTTGCGCGCCACCAGCGGCGCCAGCCGGTTGCCCATGCCGATGTCCTCGAGCAGCTCTTCCATGGTGCCGTAATGGTTGTAGCTCAGTTCCTGCTGCAGGGTTTTTTCCGACAGTAACGACAGGTCGAGCTGATAGGCGACCAACGCTTTTTCCAGCAGCCGCTGGCCCAGTTCGGCGGCGTCCTCGCGACGCTGCTGCTTGAGGAAGTGGCGAATATTGGAGCGCGCCTTGCCGGTCACCACGAAATTCAGCCAGCCCGGGTTGGGGGTGGCGTTGGGCGCGGTGATGATCTTTACCGTCTGCCCGGATTCCAGCGGCGTGGACAGCGCCGCCAGCTTGCCGTCGATGCGCGCCGCCACGCAGCGGGTGCCCACCTTGGTGTGCACCGCGTAGGCGAAGTCCACCGGGGTGGCGCCGGCGGGCAGCTCCTTGATGTCGCCCTTGGGCGTGAACACGTAGGCCTCGTCCGGGAACAGGTCCACCTTCACGTTCTCGATGAACTCCATGGAGTTACCGGCCTTCTGCTGGATTTCCAGCAGCCGCTTCATCCAGGACTGGGCCCGTGTGTGGGTGGGCGAGCCGGGTTCGTCATGGGACTTGTACAGCCAGTGGGCGGCGATGCCGTTGTTGGCCATCGCTTCCATTTCCTCGGTGCGGATCTGAATCTCCAGCGGAATGCCGGAGTGCGCTTTCAGCGTGGTGTGCAGCGATTGATAGCCGTTGGCCTTGGGAATCGCCACGTAATCCTTGAAGCGGCCGGGGATCGGAATGAAGTGATTGTGCACCGCGCCCAGCACCCGGTAGCAGGTGTCCACCCGGTCGACGATGATGCGGAAGCCGAACACGTCCATGATGTCCGCGAACGGCTTATGCTGCTCCTTCATCTTCTGGTAGATGCTGTACAGATGCTTTTCCCGGCCCAGCACCCGCGCCTGAATGCCTTCTTCCTCGAGGCTGCGCTCCAGGCTGGTCTTGATCGAGGAGAGAATTTCGCGGCGGTTGCCACGCGCCGATTGCACCGCCTTGCCGATCAGCCGCGCGCGCATCGGGTGGATGTTGTGGAAGGCCAGGTCCTCGTACTCCACGCGCATGTTGTACATGCCCAGCCGGAACGCGATCGGGGCGTAGATTTCCAGGGTTTCCGTGGCGATGCGCTTGCGCTTCTCGGCACGCATCACGTGCAGGGTGCGCATGTTGTGCAGGCGGTCGGCCAGCTTCACCAGGATCACGCGGATGTCGCGGGTCATGGCCAGCATCATCTTGCGCAGATTCTCGGCCTGCTGCTCCGCTTTCGATTCGAACTTGATCTGGGCGATCTTGGAGACCCCGTCCACCAGCTCGGCGACTTCCGCGCTGAACTCCTCGGCGAGCTGCTCCTTGGAGACGCCGGTGTCCTCGATCACGTCGTGCAGCATGGCCGCCATCAGCGAGGCGTAGTCCATGTGCATATCCACCAGGATGTTCGCCACCGCCAGCGGATGCGTGATATAGGGGTCCCCGCTTCGCCGGTACTGGCCCTCGTGGGCTTTCTCGGCAAAATAGTAGGCGCGAACCACCTGCGAGATTTGCTCTTCCGTCAGGTAGCTGCGTAACCGCTTTTTCAGGTTGTTGATCGAGGGCAAGATTCCTCGCCACGCCGCCAGGGCGAATCGAAGTGAACGATATTTCCTAGCTTAGGTTTGACGTGGTGATTTGTCTACGTTATCGCCGTGAGCGCTTGAAAAGGCAGGGGTTTTCGGTCTGAAAGGCGGGCGCTATGAAGGCTTGTCAGGGAAGTGTTGCGCAGCGAGGGGCGCGCATCGCGGCCCCTCACGTCACTTTGGCGTTTACTCGCCGAACGACTGGGTCAGCATCGCCAGGTCGTCAACGTCCGCGCCCTGATCGGCGATCGGGTTTTCAACCGATTCGGAGGTCACTTCGCCCGCGGCGATCTCGCGCAACGCCACCACGGTGGGCTTGTCGTTTTCCCAGGCCACACGGGGTTCCTTGCCACCGGTCTGCAGCTGGCGGGCGCGCCGGCTGGATACCAGAACCAGCTCAAAGCGGTTATCCAGGTTTTCCAGGCAGTCTTCTACGGTTACACGGGCCATGTCGATCTCCTATTGCGGGGGGCGCGGGTCGCTGCTCGCGAGCGTCCGGCGCGGCCCGCGATTCTACTGGGTTTCAGTACCGGACAACAAGTCGGCGAGCGTGGCCGCCTGGCGCACCGCCTGGCGGTCGGTGGTCAGCCGGCGGGCTTCGACGATGGCGGCCAGCTCGTGCAGGGCCCGTTCGAAGTTGTCGTTGACCACCAGATAGTCGAATTCGCCGTAGTGGCTCATCTCTTCCCGGGCGCCGGCGAGGCGCTTCTCGATCACGTGGTCGTCGTCCGAGGCGCGGGTGCGCAGGCGCTGGGCCAGGGTCTTCAGGCACGGCGGCAGGATGAAGATGCTGGCCGCCTCCGGCAGCAGGTGGCGGATCTGGGCGGCGCCCTGCCAGTCGATCTCGAGAATCACGTCCTCGCCGCCGCGCAGCGTCTCCGCCACCCAGTCGGCGCTGGTGCCGTACAGGTTGCCGAACACCTCGGCGTGCTCCAGGAACCGGCCCTCTTCCACCATGCGCACGAAGGTCCCGCGGCTGGTGAAGTGGTAATTGACGCCTTCCACTTCGCCCTCCCGGCGCGGCCGGGTGGTGTGCGATACGGAGATACGCAGGCGGGGCAGCTTTTCCACCAGCGCCGCCACCAGGGAAGTTTTACCGGCGCCGGAGGGGGCCGACACAATATAGAGAGTGCCTTTGTCGGTCATACGCATGCGGTTCCTGTCTGCCGGGGTCTCACTGCCCGCGAAAACGGGCATTATAGGGGGAAGTCCGCGGTCCGTCATGGCCAAGCCCGAAGGAGACATCATGCAGCACAGCCCGATCACCGCCACGGTGGATTTCCACCGCGACGGTGTGCAACACGGTTTTCTCAAGCTGCCGCACTCCCACGACGACTCCGCCTGGGGCAGCCTGATGATTCCGATCACGGTGGCGCGCAACGGCGACGGCCCCACCGCCCTGCTCACCGGCGGCAACCACGGCGACGAGTACGAAGGCATTACCGCCCTGCTCAAGCTGGCCGGCCGCCTGCGCGCCGAGGACATCCGCGGGCGGGTGATCATCGTGCCGATGATGAACCACCCGGCGGTGCTCAACGGCACCCGCACCTCGCCGCTCGACAAGGGCAACCTCAACCGTGCCTTTCCCGGCAGCGCCACCGGCACGCTCACCCAGCGCATCGCGGACTATTTCACCCGCTACCTGGTGCCGATGTGCGACCTGGCGGTGGACATCCATTCCGGCGGCCGCACCCTGGACCTGCTGCCGTTCGCCGCCACCCACCGGCTGGTGGACGCCGACCTGGCGCGCCGCTGCCTGGAGGGCGCCCGCGCCTTCGGCGCCCCCAACACCCTGCTGATGGCGGAGCTGGAAGGCGATGCGCTCTACGACACCGTGGTGGAGGCCCAGGGCAAGGTGTTCATCAGCACCGAGCTGGGCGGTGGCGGCACCACCACGCCGGAGACCGTGGCGCTGGCGGAGCAGGGCGTGGACAACGTGCTGCGCTGGGCCGGTATTCTGCCCGGAGGAGTCGCGCCGACAACCACTCGCCTGCTGGAAATACCCGACAGCGCTCACTATCTGCAGAGCGAACACGCCGGGTTGTTGGAGTTCGCGGTCAACCTGGGGGAGTCGGTGGAAGCCGGGGCGGTGATCGCGCGGGTCTATTCCATGGAGCGTACCGGCGCCGAACCGGCGGAATACCGCGCCCCGGTGGACGGCCTGCTGATCGGCCGCCGCCACCCCGCCAAGGTGGCCATGGGCGACACCTTCGCGGTGCTGGCGGTGCCGTTGTAATCAGGCACTGGCGGGGAGCAGCAGGCCCCGCAGTTCCGTGTCGTTGGTGATCAGTTCCGCCAGGGTGTAGCCGTCCAGCACCTGCAGAAACGCCTCCTGCGCCCGGCCCAGCACTTTTTTCAGGGTGCAGGCCGGGTCGATCGGGCAGGACGAATTCTCCCCGAAGCATTCCAGCAGCTTCAGATTCTCGGTCTGCCTGACCACCTCGCCCACCGAGATCCGTTCCGGGTCGCCGGCCAGCACCAGGCCGCCGCCGCGCCCGCGCAGGCTCTTCACATAGCCCAGCCGCGTCAGTGTCTGCGCCACCTTGGCGATGTGGTTCGCCGAGATGCCGTAGCTCAGCGCGATTTCCTGCACCGTGGCCGGGGCCTTGTCGCGGGACAGCCCCAGATAGATCAGCAGGCGCAGGGAGTAATCGGTGTGGGTCGTCAGTTGCATAAAGTCGTTGACCGCTTTTAAAGAGGTATATAGTATTCCTGTTTAAAAGAGGTATGTAAAACGCCTCTTTTAAGTCCGGAGCAACAGGAGACCTGGAATCATGCTGACCGCCGATCAACTCGCCGTTATCAAAGCCACCGTGCCGGTGCTGCAGGAACACGGGGAAACACTCACCCGCCATTTCTACCAGCGCATGTTCGAGCACAATCCGGAAGTGCGCCCCTACTTCAATCCGGCGCATCAGCGGTCCGGGTCTCAGCAGCGTGCGCTGGCCGGCGCCATCTGCGCCTACGCCCAGCACGTGGACAACCCGGCGGCGCTCACCGACGCGGTGGAGCTGATCGCGCAGAAGCATGTGTCGTTGGGGATCCGGCCGGAGCACTACCCGATCGTCGGCGAGAACCTGCTCGCTTCCATCAAGGAAGTGCTCGGCGACGCCGCCACCGATGACATCATCGACGCCTGGGCGGCCGCCTACGGCGCTCTGGCGGATATCTTCATCGGCCGGGAGGCGGACATTTACCAAGAGCAGGAGCAGCGGTTCGGCTGGCAGGGCTTCAAGCCGTTCGTGGTGGCGCGCCGCGAACCGGAGAGTGACAACATCACGTCCTTCTACCTGCGGCCCGCCGACGGCGCCGCGCTGCATCCGCACAAACCCGGCCAGTACATCACCCTGCGCGTGGACGTGCCCGGCGCCGGCCCGGTGATGCGCAACTACAGCCTGTCCAACGCGCCCGGCGACGAGTACTACCGGATCAGCGTCAAGCGGGAAGCGGCGCCGGTGGACGGTGCCCCGGACGGGGTCTGCTCCAACCACCTGCACGCCAACCTGAAAGAGGGTGACCGCGTGGAGCTGGCGCCGCCGGCCGGGGAATTCGTGCTCGATACCCGGGAGCAGGAGGCGCCCATGGTGCTGATCGCCGGCGGTGTCGGCATCACGCCGCTGCTCTCCATGCTGCACCACGGCCTGGCGGAATCGCCGGCGGATCGTTCAATCACGCTGATCCAGGGCGCGCTGAACAGCCGGGTGCATCCGTTCCGCGAGGAAGTGCAGGCGCTGGCCGCCGCGCACCCCAGCCTGCAAGTGCATGTACGCTACAGCGACCCGCTCGCCGGCGACGAACCGGGCCGGGGTTACCACAGTAACGGCCTGATCGATGAGGCGCTGCTCGACGCGCTCACCGTGGACGGCGCCCACTACTATCTGTGCGGGCCGGAACCCATGCTGCGCCACGTCCACGCGCTGCTAAGCCGGCGCGGCGTGCCGATGGAGAGGGTGCACTATGAGTTCTTCGGGCCGGCGGCGGCGCTGGCGGCCTGACCGCAGAACAGGTCATGCAGCACCTCGATAATGCGGGTCGCCCGGGTGCCCTGCAGGGAATAGTAGATCGTCTGGGCGTCGCGGCGGGTCTGCACCAGATCGTCGCGGCGCAGTACCGCCAGGTGCTGAGAGATCACCGACTGGCTGCCCGCCACCCGGGCGTTGATCTCGCCCACCGTCATTTCGCCCTCCACCAGCATGCAGAGAATCAGCAGCCGCTTCTCGTGGGACAACGACTTGAGCAGGCGGGCGGCGTCGGCGGCGTGCTCGGCCATCGCTTCGTCGGGCTTTTCGGGGCTGTTCTTACGGCGTGTGTCGGTCATGGCATCGCTTCAATGATTTGACCTCAATATAGCATTAGAAACATGTAATGTAAATTTCTCTATATTAGATTTGACTAATAAAAGGGCGCGGACTATAAAGACGGAAATGGATGTCACCCAGGAGGTTTTCATGGCAGCCGCGCAACGCCCCCAGGTTCGCTCCTTTCTTCACGAGCCCACCTCCACCTTTTCCTACGTGGTCTGGGACCCGGACACCCGCCGCGCCGCGGTGATCGATTCGGTGCTCGACTACGAAGCCGAGTCCGGACGGCTCGGCACCGATACCGCCGGCGCACTGATCGGTTTCATCCGCGATCAGGGGCTGGCGGTGGAGTGGGTGCTGGAAACCCATGCCCACGCCGACCATCTGGCCGGCGGCGCCCATGTGCACCGGCAACTGGGCGGCACCACCGGCATCGGGGCCGGCATCCGCCAGGTGCAGAAGCACTTCAAGGAGGTCTACGGTTTCGAACGCGGCTTCCAGGCGGACGGCACGCCCTTCGAGCACCTGTTCGAGGATTTCGAACGCTTCCGGGTGGGCAATATCGAGGCCCGCGCCATCCCCACGCCCGGGCACACCTCGGACCATCTGACGTACCAGATCGGCGACGCTATCTTTGTTGGCGACACCCTGTTCATGCCCGACGGCGGCACCGCCCGCTGCGACTTTCCCGGCGGCAGCGCCCACACCCTGTATCAGTCGATCCAGCGGCTGTTCGAGCTGCCCGACGACACCCGCCTGTTCGTGCTGCACGACTACCGGCCCGGTGGCCGCGACTACCGCAACGAAACCACCGTGGGTGACCAGAAGCGGGACAATATTCATGTGGGCGGCGGCCGCTCCGAGGACGACTTCGTCAAGCTGCGTACCGAGCGCGATGCCACCCTCGGCCTGCCCGATCTGATTATCCCCTCGGTGCAGATCAACGTCCGCGCCGGCCACACCCCGCCCGCCGACGACAACGGCCGGCGCTACATCAAGGTGCCCCTGAACCACCCGGAAGGGTTCTCCCAGACCGCGCACGACGAGGAGCTGCCGGTATGACCATCGTGAACTTCACCCCCTGGGCCGGCCTGATCGGCGGTCTACTGATCGGCGCCAGCGCCTCGCTGCTGCTGTGCCTCAACGGTCGCATCGCCGGCATCAGCGGCATCGTCGCCGGCGCTACTATGGAGCCCGGCGGCGACAGAGCCTGGCGCTGGCTGTTTCTGGCCGGCCTGCTCGGCGGCGCCGCCCTGGCGTTCTGGCTGGTGCCCGGCAGCCTGGCCTTCCAGTCGGACATGCCCTGGCCGGTATTTCTGGTGGCCGGCCTGATCGTCGGTTTCGGCACCCGGCTGGGCAGCGGCTGCACCAGCGGCCACGGCGTCTGCGGCCTGGCCCGGCTGTCACCGCGCTCGCTGGCCTCGGTGGCCACCTTCATGGCCACCGGCATCCTCACCGTGTTCGTGATCCGACACCTTCTGGGAGTGGGCGCATGAAGAAGAATATCGCCGCGCTGATTGCCGGCCTGCTGTTCGGTCTCGGCCTGGCCATTTCGCAAATGACCAACCCGGCCAAGGTGCTCAACTTTCTGGACATCACCGGTACCTGGGACCCCACCCTGGCGTTCGTTATGGGCGGCGCCGTGCTGGTCACCCTCATCAGCTTCCGCTTTATCCTCAAACAGGAGCGGCCGCTGTTCGAGGGCCAGTTCCACCTGCCCACCCGCAGCGATATCGACGGCCGCCTGCTCGGCGGCGCGGCCCTGTTCGGCATCGGCTGGGGCCTGGCCGGCTACTGCCCCGGCCCGGGCGTCGCCGCGCTGGTGATGGGTCTGTGGGAGCCGGTATTGTTCGTGGTGGGTTTGCTGGTGGGGATGTGGGGGTTCCGGCGACTGCCGGCGTAGGTCCGCCGGCGATCACTCGATATTCTGGATCTGCTCGCGCATCTGCTCGATCAGCACTTTCAGCTCCACGGCGGCGGCGGTGGTTTCGGCGTCCACGGACTTTGACGCCAGGGTGTTCGCTTCGCGGTTGAGTTCCTGCATCAGAAAGTCCAGACGGCGGCCCACCTGGCCGCCTTTTTCCACCACCCGGCGCACTTCGGCCACGTGGGTTTCCAGGCGGTCCAGTTCTTCGTCCACGTCCATTTTCTGGGCGGCCAGCACCAGTTCCTGCTCCAGGCGCTCCGGGTCGGGGTTCTCCACCGCTTCCTGGACGCGCTGGCGCAGGCGGTCGCGCAGGGCCTCGCGGATCGCGGGCAGTGCCTGGCGGATGCGAACGACCTGCTCGTCGACGCCATCCAGGCGTTCGCGCACCATGCGCGCCAGCTGTTCGCCTTCGCGGTCGCGGGTGGCGATCAGGGCGTCCAGGGCTTCGTCCAGGGCGGCCAGGGCTTCCGCGTGCAGGGTGTCGGCGTCCACTTCACGGGTGGAGAGCACGCCGGGGAAGCGCAGAATTTCCAGCGGGTTCACCTGACCGGCGTGGCGCACCAGATCGTCGACGCGGCGGGCCGCTTCGGCGAGGTGCTTGACCAGGTTCTCGTTGAGCTCCAGTTCCGCTTCGCCTTCTTCGGTCTGGTAGCGCAGGGTGACGTCCACCTTGCCGCGGCCCAGGCGCTGGCGGCAGCGTTCGCGCACGTCGTTTTCCAGGGCGCGCAGGCCTTCGGGCAGGCGCGGGCCCACTTCCAGATAGCGGTGGTTCACCGAGCGGATTTCCCAGGCCAGGCTGGCGCCGGTGAGGTGGCGGTCGGCTCGGGCGAAGGCGGTCATGCTGCGAATCATGGGCGTCCCTGGGTGGTTGGTCAGTGCGACGAAGTGGGGGCTTAGTGTAGCGGGTCAAGCGATTGGAAGCATTCACGGGCGACCCGCCTCGCGTTGATGGGCGGGGGTTCGCTACAATGAGTGTCCTTTCGACCCCGAATCAAGGAGTTTTCATGCGCCCTTCCGGCCGCCAGCTCGACCAGATGCGCGACGTATCCTTCGTACGCGATTTCACCATGCACGCAGAAGGCAGCGTGCTGGTGTCCTTCGGCAACACCAAGGTGTTGTGCACCGCGTCCGTGGAGGATGGCGTGCCGCGTTTCCTCAAGGGCAAGGGCCAGGGCTGGATCACCGCCGAGTACGGCATGTTGCCCCGTTCCACCCATACCCGCTCCGGCCGCGAGGCGGCGCGGGGCAAGCAGGGTGGCCGCACCCTGGAAATTCAGCGGCTGATCGGGCGCTCCCTGCGCGCCGCCGTGGACCTGAAGAAGCTGGGCGAGCACACCATCTATCTGGACTGTGACGTGATCCAGGCGGACGGTGGCACCCGCACCGCGTCGATCTCCGGTGCCTGCGTGGCCCTGGTGGACGCCTTCACCACGCTGCTGGAGCGCAAGCGCATCAAGGAAGACCCCCTCAACGGTCTGATTGCCTCGGTGTCGGTGGGGATTTATAAGGGAGAACCGGTGCTGGATCTGGATTATCCCGAAGATTCCAACGCCGACACGGACATGAACGTGGTGATGACCCAGCATGGTGGCTTCGTGGAGATTCAGGGCACCGCCGAGGGCGACGAGCCGTTCACCCGTCAGCAGTCCGATCAGTTGCTGGGCCTGGCCGAGAAAGGCATTGGTGAAATCGTCCGCAAGCAGCAGGAGGTGCTGGGTTGGTAAGCCCGGTGGGGACAGAATGAAAAACTACAAGAAGCACTTTTTGCGCTTCGCCGAGGAGCGCCAGGCGCTGAAGTTCGGGGAGTTCACCCTGAAATCCGGTCGCATCAGCCCGTACTTCTTTAACGCCGGCACCTTTTACACCGGTGAAGCCCTGGCCCGGCTGGGCCGTTATTACGCCGACGCCATCGTCGAGTCGGGCATTGAGTTCGACATGCTGTTCGGTCCGGCCTACAAGGGCATCCCACTGGTGGCGGCGGTCTCCGTGGCGCTCGCCGAGCACCACGGCCGGGACCTGCCCTGGGCGTTCAACCGCAAGGAAGCCAAGGACCACGGCGAAGGCGGCTGGCTGGTGGGCGCGCCGCTGGAGGGCCGCGCCCTGGTGATCGACGACGTGATCACCGCCGGCACCGCGATCCGCGAGGTGGCGGAGCTGTTCGAGCGCACCGAGGCGAGCATTGCCGGGGTGTTCGTGGCGGTGGACCGGCAGGAGCGCGGTCGAGGTGAGTTGTCGGCGATCCAGGAGGTGCAGGAAAGCCTGGGCGTGCCGGTGCGCAGCATCGTTTCCATGTCGGACATCATCGTCTGGCTGGAAGAGCAGGAAGGGCGCGATGCGGATCGCGTGGCGCTCAAGCAGTACCGCAAGCGCTACGGCGTGGAGGGGTAAGCGTGAGGTGGCTGCCGTGGGGGCTGGTGTTAGCGTCGTTGGCGCTGTTGCCGGTGCTGACGCCGGCGGCCCCCAAGCAGAATGAGCCCGCCGGTGAGGTGATGTACCGCTACACCAAGCCGGACGGCACCCTGGCGGTGAGCGCCACGCTCAACGAGCAGGCCATCCATGCCGGCTACCAGGTGCTGGACCATAACGGTCGCGTTTTGCGCCGCGAGCCGCCGGCGCCGCCGGAAGAACAGGCGCGCCGTCGCCAGGCCCTGGAGGCCAGACAACAGGCGCAACGGCAAGCGGAGCGGGACAAGGAGCTGGAACGGCTTTACGCCGGACCGGAAGACGCGGTGCGAGCCCGCGACCGTCAACTTGAGGCGCTTGAGTTGCGCATCAGCTATGCCACCAACACCCTGGCGCAGTTGGAAGAGAAGCGCGACGAGGAGGTCAGTCTGGCCGCCCGCGCCGAGCGCGCCGGCCGGCCGGTGCCGGAGGGCACCCGCCAGGCCATCGACGAGTACCAGCGCCGCATGGCCCATGTGCGCCAGGAAATCGCCGGCTATGAGAAGGACAAGCGGGCGGTGCGCGAGCAGTACGCGCCGATTATTGAGCGGTTGGAGGAGCTGGAGGGCTCTTAATCGCGGAACACCGTGGGGGCGAGCAGCGTCCATTGCTCGGGCCAGTCCTGGCCGGGGCGGATTTTGAAACCGGAACGGACGAACTGGGCGATGCGCCCTTCCACCACCGCCAGCAGCAGGTTGGCGGTAATGGTGGGCGTGGCGGCGGTGCGTCGGCCCTCCTTGAACTCGGCGTCGCGGACCACCTGCTTGAGCTGGCTTTCCACCCGGTCGTAGAACTGCTGGATGCGCCGGTGCAGGCGCTCGTTCTCGCCGGTGAGGGCGTCGCCGGTGAGCAACCGGGTGATGCCCGGGTTGCGTTCGGTGAACGCCAGGATCAGCGTGAGGATCTGCTCCACCTGGGTGAGCGCGTCCCCTTCGCCGGTGATCCGGTTAATGCGTGAGAAGATCGCCTCTTCGATGAAGTCGATGAGCCCCTCGAACATCTTTGCCTTGCTCGGAAAATGCCGATACAGCGCGGCTTCGGACACCCCCACTTCCCGGGCCAGGCCGGCGGTGGTGATCCGCCCGCCGGGTTCCGCTTCCAGCATGTGCGCCAGGGCCTGCAGGATTTGCTCCTTTCTGGACGGAGTCTGTTCTGTCATTCGTCGTTCCCGTTTTAGGCGTTTTTAATTGTTGCTGATCAATGCTTGCTGATCAGAGTACCGACCCCCTTGTCGGTAAGAATCTCCAGCAGCACCGCGTGGGCCACCCGGCCATCGATGATGTGCGAGGTGTGCACGCCGTTCTCCACCGCTTCCAGGGCGCAGCGGATCTTCGGCAGCATGCCGCCGTGGATGGTGCCGTCCTTGATCAGCGCGTTGACCCGGTCCGCGGTGAGGCCGGTGAGCACGCGGCCTTCCTTGTCCTTGAGGCCGGCCACGTTAGTGAGCAGAATCAGCTTCTCCGCGCGCAGCACCTCCGCCACCTTGCCGGCCACCAGGTCGGCGTTGATGTTGTAGCTGGTGCCGTCCTGGTCGACGCCGATCGGCGCGATCACCGGAATGAAGTCGCTGCCGCCGAGCAGGTCGAGCACCTTGGTGTCGATACCCTGCACCTCGCCCACATGGCCGATGTCGATGATTTCCGAAGCCTGCAGCTCCGGGTCGTCGGCGTCCAGGTTCTTGAGCAGCATCTTGCGCGCCTTGATCAGGCGGCCGTCCTTGCCGGTCAGGCCCACCGCCTGGCCGCCGTTGTGCTGGATCAGGTTGACGATGTCCTTGTTGACCAGGCCGCCGAGCACCATCTGCACCACGTCCATGGTCTCCCGGTCGGTGACGCGCATGCCCTGGACGAACTTGCTCTCCTTGCCGAGCCGGTTGAGCAGATCGCCGATTTGCGGGCCGCCGCCGTGGACGATCACCGGATTGATGCCGACCTGCTTCATCATCACCACGTCGCGGGCGAAGCTGTTCTTCAGCTCGTCGTTTTCCATGGCGTTGCCGCCGTATTTGATCACCACGGTGGTGCCGGCGAAGCGCTGAATATACGGCAGCGCTTCAATCAGAACGCGGGCGGTTTCCTGGGCGCTCTTGGTGTCCATGTCTGCTTTCTCCAACCGGTCAAAAAGTATCCGTGTAAGGGGCGAACGCCTCGGCGCTGTTGCCCGCCTGCAGGGAGAGTACCTCCAAAAGGCGGGCGGCGGCGTAGAGGGCATCGCCGAATCCGTACCAGCGGTCGGCGAAGAATATATGCCCGTTCGCCTCTCCCGCCAGGGGCACGGCCAATTCTTTCATGCGCGCCCGGATCCGGGCGGGGCCGCCCTCTTCCATCACCGGCCGGCCGCCGTGCTGGCGGATCAGGCCGGCCAGGGCCTGGTTATCCGTCATGTTGAACAGCACATCGGCGCCCGGATTGCGCTCCAGCAGATCCCGGGCCAGCAGCATCAGCAGTCGGTCGGCGGCGATCAGGCGGCCGTCGCTGGCGACCAGGGAGAGGCCGCCGCCGGCTTGGAACGCCAGACCCAGGTGCAGATTTTGCTCGCCCACCGCGCGGGCCAGGGCGTCCACGTCGGTGCCCTCCACGGTGACCACCTTGCAGCCCAGCTCGCCGAACAGGCGGGGCGCCAGGCCGGCGGTTGCGTCGGCGCCCTGCACCGCCACCGACATCGGGCGCGCGAGAATAATGTCGTCCGCCACGGCGTTTAGATAGCGATCGTTGATGTCGCGCTGTTCCCGTTCACCGCTGCCCTCATCCAGATTCCGTGCCAGCAGCCGTTCGCGCAGGCTGAGCAGCCGGTCGCCGTGGAGCAGCTCGCCATTGATGACCACGTCCAGGGCCCGCTGGTCGCCGTCGCCGGTAAGGCAGACGCCGCTCTGGCTCTCCAGTACCTCGGTGGCGTAGTGGAGCACCGCCGGCGGGGCCTCGCCCAGATCCACCACCTGGCGGCCGCTGGCCACCAGGCCGTTGATCAGCGCCGCCTTGGCATCGGCCTCGCCCGTGCAGACCACGAACAGGGTGTGCTGGCCGGCGGCGCCCGCTTCGCTGCCGATCGCCCGGCCGAGCTGCTCCAGGGCGGTGCCGTCCAGGGGCCCGTCACCGGTGGCGCGAATGCCGTCGGCGCCGAACAGAACTTGCGACGGTGCGGGGCCCGGTTCCGGTTCGGTCGGTGTTTCAGGTTCCGGCTCCGGTTCCGGGGCCGGTGGCAGCGACGACGCCGCCGGCGCCGCGGGACGCGCGGGCGCGCTGTCCGGGCGGCGAGCGGCGGTGGCCGCCGGCGCGGGCTGGCGCCGGGCGAGGCGGGCGAATACCGCGTAGATCACCAGCAGTATCAGTGCCGCGCTGATTCCGGCGGGCAGCAGCAGGCTTTGCCAGGACGGCGGTGTGGGGGGCACCGCCAGGGTCAGGCTGAAGGGGCCGCCCCGGGCGCTGGCGGTGGCGCTGGCGCTCCCGGCCTGGCCGCGGCGGATCAGCGTCAGGTCGCCCTGGCTCAGCGTCAGGGCGCTGCCTTGGGGCAGGCGTTGATCGAGGCTGCGCAGCCAGGGCCTCAGGTCGTGTTCCAGGATTACCGCGCCGCCGGGTGTGGTGCGCGCCATCAGCAGCGCCGGCTGTTCACCGCCGGTGCTGGAGACCACCACTTCCCCCCGTTCGCGCAGGTTATGCAGCAGTTCGCGCAGCGTGAACGATAGCTGTTCCTCACCGGGGTGGCCGTCGGGTACGCGCAGCAGGCGGGTGTCGTCCTGCCAGGCGGTGGGGGTCAGGGGCTGGTCGGCGGTCGGTGCCGGGGAAGCCGGGCGTCCGAGGAGCTGCTCCAGCTGGGTGCGGTGGCGGTTCACCCGCTGGCCGAGTTCCCCGGCCAGGGTGTTGGCCAGGCGCCGGGCCTGATCCGCGGCGGCGGTTTGTGCCTGGTCGTGCTGATGCCGGTGCCAAAGCCCGGAGCCGGCGCCGACCAGCACCAGGCCCAGCAGCGCGAGCAGCAGTGCTGGCCTGGTCAGAACCTTGCGTTCGTTCCCCATCCGTTCCCCCTCGCCGTCCCGTCGCCGTTCTGTGGTCGCGGCGTTGCGGTGACGCCCGTGGCGCTTACTGGCGGCCGCTGTGGCCGAAGCCGCCCTCGCCGCGGGCACTGTCGTCGAACTCATCCACCTGCGTCAGCGCCACCTGCATCACCGGCACGATCACCAGCTGCGCGATGCGCTCGCCGGGCTCGATGGTGAAAGCGCTGTTGCCCCGGTTCCAGCAGGACACCATCAACTGGCCCTGGTAGTCCGAGTCGATCAGCCCCACCAGATTGCCCAACACGATACCGTGCTTATGGCCCAGCCCGGAACGCGGCAGGATCATGCCCGCATAGCCGGCGTTGCCGATGTGGATGGCCAGCCCGGTGGGCAGCAGCTCGGTGTCGCCGGGGCTCAGGGTCAGGGGGGCCTCCACCATGGCGCGCAGGTCGAGGCCGGCGGAGCCGTCGGTGGCGTAGGCGGGCAGTGGAAACTGGTCGCCCAGGCGGGCATCAAGAAGCCGGTATTGCAGTTGCATCGATGGTCTCAGCGGTCAGTGGTTTTCAGCTCTGGCGGATCGCGATCAGCTCGATCAGTTGTTTGGCGATCTGCGCCTTGGAGGCGAGCGGCAGCACCTTGTGCCCGCCCGGCCAGATCACCGTGAGGGCGTTATTGTCGCTGTTGAAGCCCACATTGGTGCCGGACACGTCGTTGGTGGCGATCATATCCAGTTTTTTGCTCTTCAGCTTGCCCTGGGCGTATTCAATCACGTCCTGGGTTTCCGCCGCGAAGCCCACGGTGAAGGGCCGTTTGGCGTGGCTGGCCACGGCGGCGATGATGTCCGGGTTCTTCACCAGGGTGAGGTGGATCTCCTCGGTGGATTTCTTGATCTTGTGGTCGGCGGTGACGGTGGGCCGGTAATCCGCCACGGCGGCGGTGGCGATAAAGATGTCGCAGCCCTCTTCCACCGCCTTGAGGCTGGCTTCGTGCATGTCTTCGGCCCGGACCACGTCGATGCGTTTGACCCGGTTGGGGGTGTCCAGGGCCACCGGGCCGGCGATCAGGGTGACCCGTGCCCCCGCTTCGGCGGCGGCCTGGGCCAGCGCGAAGCCCATTTTCCCGGAGCTCTTGTTGGTCAGGTAGCGCACCGGGTCGATCGGCTCGCGGGTGGGGCCGGCGGTGATCACCAGATGCTTGCCGGTGAGCAGATCGTAGTCGAAGACTTCCGCGGCCTGCTGAATGATCTCCACCGGGTCCTGCATGCGCCCCGGGCCCACTTCGCCGCAGGCCTGGCTGCCGGCACCCGGGCCGAAGATATGAATGCCCTTCTCCTGCAGGATGAGCTGGTTCTTCTGGGTCGCCTGATCCGCCCACATTTGCTGGTTCATGGCCGGCGCGACGGCCACGGGCGCGCCGGTGGCCAGGCACAGGGTGGCGAGCAGGTCGTTGCCGTGGCCATAGGCCAGGCGGGCGAGGAAATCCGCGGAGGCCGGGGCGATCAGCACCAGGTCCGCCCAGCGGGCCAGTTCGATGTGGCCCATGGCGGCTTCGGCGCGAGGGTCCAGCAGGTCGGTGTGCACCGGATGCCCGGACAGCGCCTGCATGGTGAGCGGCGTGATGAATTCGCAGGCGCCCTGGGTCATCACTACGCGTACTTCGGCGCCGGCGTCCTGCAGCCGGCGGACCAGATCCGCGCTCTTGTAGGCGGCAATGCCCCCGGTGACACCGAGGAGGATCCGTTTATTGACCAGTCGCTGCATGCTGTCATTCCGTACAGTATTTTGGGCTGTGGCTGACACAAACCATGGTAGATGTCGTCTGCCCTCGCCCTGGGGGGTTGTGCAGACTAGGGGCGTCATAGGGTAGCACCAAGGTATGAGCAAACACAGGGAGGTGAGTATGGCGATCAGTGACTGGCCGAAACAGGAACGGCCCAGGGAAAAGCTGCTGGGGCGGGGCGCGGGCGCGCTCAGCGACGCGGAACTGCTGGCGATCTTTCTGCGCACCGGCAGCCGGGGCAGAACCGCCGTCGACGTGGGCCGCGACATTCTCGACCGCAGCGGCGGTCTGCGCGGGCTGCTGGACCTGACGCCCAAGCGCATGGCCCGCCTGCCGGGTATGGCGGATTCCCGCTGTGCCCAGGTTCTGGCGGCCCTGGAGATGGGGCGGCGCTACCTGGCCACGGAGCTGGAGCGGGGGTTCAGCCTGGACAATCCGGAACCGGCGGCGCGATTGTTGACCGCCGAACTGCGCGGTGAGCCCTGCGAGGTGTTCGCGGTGCTGTTTCTGGACAACAAGCACCGGGTGATCGGCTTCGAGAAGATGTTCTACGGTACCGTGGACGGCGCCGCCGTCTATCCCCGGGAGGTGGTTCGGCGGGCGCTGGAGTACAACGCCGCCAGCGTGATCGTGGCCCACAATCACCCTTCCGGGGTGGCCGAACCGAGCCAGGCGGACCGTGACGTCACCGAGCGGCTGCGCCGGGCGCTGGATCTGATCGACGTGCGCATCCTCGATCATCTGGTGATCGGCGACGGGCACTGGGAGTCGTTCAGTCGCCGCGGCTGGGTGTGATATTTGCTGGCAAACACCGGAATGGCTTGATCCCCGCCCCGGGTTTTGGTATAAAACGCGCCTTTTCCGGGGCTGCCCCGCCCCAATTGTGTTGCATCACGGGAGCAAGATCATGTCCAAAGTTTGCCAGGTAACCGGGAAGCGGCCGGTAACGGGCCACCACGTGTCCCACTCGAACATCAAGACCAAGCGTCGCTTCGAGCCGAATCTCCACTACCATCGCTTTTGGGTGGAGAGCGAAAAGCGCTTCGTGCGCCTGCGTGTATCCTCCAAAGGGATGCGTATCATTGACAAGAAGGGTATCGACTCCGTGTTGGCCGATATCCGCGCCCGCGGCGCGCGCGCCTGAGCCCAAGGAGCTGAATCATGGCATCTGGTCCGATTCGTGAAAAAATTCGTCTGGTCTCCTCAGCGGGTACCGGGCACTTTTACACCACCGCCAAGAACAAGCGTCTGCATCCTGAAAAGATGGAGACCAAGAAGTTTGATCCCGTGGTCCGCAAGCACGTGATCTACAAGGAAGCCAAGATTAAGTAAGCGTCCTGCCTGGCAAGGGACAACAAAACCCGGTGTGGCTGATGGCCACACCGGGTTTTTTTATGCCCGTGCGGTCGCCCTGGCCCCGGGCATGCTTCATTGTTCCATCACGTCAATAACAATAAATTTCATAACAGTACAAAGTTGGTCTTTTTGTACGAGTAGCAAACCGAGCATACTGGCATAACGATGTTACGCCGCCGCAAAGGTGGAAACGTAACGACAAACGCGGTAACAAAAGAATAAGAACAACCGGTCATCGCTTTCATAACACCGGATATCCATCGACGTTTTGCGTAACTTGTTGATTTTAAAGGGTTTGGGCGAAGGATATGCAAATGTGGGTACTTGTGAAGTGGTTCACATAATACCTACTATCGGAAAGGAATCGTCACTGATCGCACCTTGGGTGTAAGGGAGAGTTTGACATGAAATCACTGACCATCTTTACCACTGCCTCACAACGACTGGCCGCCCGGCTGTTCAGCCGTGGCCGTACCCAGGCCGACAAACAGCGTGGCGCCAGCGCGCTCGAGTACATCGTGCTCGCCGCCGCCATCATCTTTATCGTCGGCATTCTCGCAACGAATACTACGGTGCAGAACACGTTCCAGAGCGCGTTCGAGAATCTGTTCTCTTCAGCTCAGAATCCGTAAGCGGGAATGCTCGCATGGGCGTAATGTCGCTTTTGGCCAGGCGCGACGCGAAAGGGGCGGTGGCATTGGAATTTCTGATGCTGTTCCCCTTCGTGGTCGGGATGCTCTACGCCTCCGCCATCTACGGCATCGTGTTCTTCAGCCAGTACCGGCTGCAGAACGTGGTGGACCGGGCGGTGGCCACGGCCCTGTACGTGGACCGTTCCGCGTTCCAGGGCGAGCAAATGGAAGGCGCCGTGGTCAACCGGGCGAGCCAGGCCATGAGCGGCCTGCTGGCGACCCTGCCCGGGCCGCTCTCCAGCCTGGAGGACGGCGCGTCCTCCTGCGCCGTGGAAGCGGTGGGGGGCGTGGAGATGCTCCGTTGCGGAGTGACCTACAACTACAAGGAAAACCCCATCGTGCCGGTAATGAGCTTCGGCCTGCTGGGGACCTTTCCGCCGTTGCCGGACACGCTGGAAGCGGAGGCCCGCGCCGCCTTCTGACTAGAATGATAAGCAGTTGTCGGACAAGGATGTTTCGGAGGGGATATGGGATCAAAGATTTTATATATGCTGCCGGCCCTGGTGCTGGCCTTCCTGGCGCTGGTTCTGGCGCTGGTGGGGCTCAGCCGGGATCCGGAGCCGGTGACCGTCACAGCAACGGACACCACCGGGCAGGCGGACCGGGAACAGGCCACGCCGTCCTATGAATACTGGGTGCTGCGCCAGCCGCTGAATGCCGGCGAGGCCCTCAGTGAAGAAAACCTCGCCGTGGTGACGTCGCCCACCCAAATCAGCGACGCCTTGTCCGCGGAAGAAGACGTCTTCGGCCGTGAACTGCGCCGCTATGCCCGTCCGGGCGAACTTCTTTCAAGCCACCACCTGGAGAGCGGCGGCTCCCTGCCCGCCAACCTGCCGGAAGGCCAGCGTGCCATTGCCATTGGCGTGGACGACGTGGTCGGCGCCGGCGGGCTGCTGCAGCCCGGGGACCGGGTCGACGTGGTCACCGCCTTCCGCCGTTCCGACAAAGACGCACCGGTCGCTTTGGTGATGCTGCGTGACGTGCCGGTGCTGGCGGTCTACGGATCCCTGTCCGCCGGCGCCGACGACGCGGAAGAAACCGCCCGTCGCCGCAACAACACCGCCGTCCTGTCGGTACCCGAAGATCGTGTGTCCGCGCTGATGCTGGCGTCCTCCGAAGGCAAGGTGCGCCTTGCGGTGGTGGCCGGTGAGCGCGGCGACACGCCGGCCGGCGATACCGACGAGCCCGCCGGCGATGGCGACCAGGCCCTCGCCGCCGCCGAAGAGGCGGAACAGAAACCCTTCTACTTCGACGACTTCTTCCCCGAGCGCGAAAAACCCGCGCCGGCCGCCGCGCCGAAGCCTTCTCCGGGCCAGCGCGTGCAGGTTTTCGAGGGCGCGGAATCAAGGAGCACCTATGTGCAATAAACAACGCTTCAGCCTGGGGGCGCGGTTGCTGCTGGTGCTGACGCTGTTTGCCGGCGGCCAGGCCTCCGCCATGGATGAATCCATGCGCATGGCGCCCGGCGACCAGAAAGTACTGAACTTCTCCGCGCCGATCACCAAGGTGGCCACCTCCAACCCGGAGGTCGCCAAGCTCACCGTCAGCGGTAGCCAGGAAGTGCTGGTTACGGCTTTTAAGGAAGGCTCCTCCGAGATCACTATCTGGCAGCGGGGCGAGAGCCGGCCCATGCGCAGCAGCGTGGCGGTGGCCACCACTCTGGGCGGCAATCTGCCCTACGGCACCCAGGTGCAGACCGACATCCGTGTGCTGGAAGTGAGCCGCTCGGAACTGAACAGTCTGGGCGTTTATTACGCCAATCTGTTCGACGGCGGTGACTCCGCCGTGGGCATCGCGCCGCCGGGCACCGGTTACCGGGGCTTTTCGGGCCCGGGTGCCGCCCAGAACCCGCTCAGCTCCGACGGTTTTAACCTGTTCGGTTTCGGCAGTAACTCGCTGACCATCATTAATGCGCTGGAAGGCGGTGGTTTCGCCTACACCCTGGCGGAGCCGTCGCTCACCAGCCTGAGCGGCCAGAGTGCGTCGTTTCTTTCCGGCGGCGAATTCCCGGTCCCCACCCGGAGTAATACCGATGGCATCCAGATCGAATTCAAGGAATTCGGGGTCGGCCTGAGCCTGACGCCCACGGTGATCAGCGACGAGCAGATCATTCTCAAGGTGGCGCCGGAAGTCAGTGAACTGGATTTTTCCGCCGGCGTGGAGACCGGCGGCGTGGCCGTACCCGGGCTGCGCGTCCGGCGGGCGGAAACCACGGTGTCCCTGGCCCCCGGTGAAACCTTCATCATCAGTGGTCTGGTGAGCCGCAGCACCATTAACAACAGCGACCGCATTCCGGGCCTGGGCAATATTCCGGTGCTTGGTGCTTTCTTCCGTTCCAGCCGGATTTCCCGGGACGACAAGGAGCTGGTGATGGTGGTCACCCCCCATCTGGTGACCCCCCGCAAGGCGGGTGATCCGCCGGTGACCCTGCCCGGTGGCGCCTACCGGGAAAGCAGCACGCAATGGCTGGATATGGCCACCGAGCCGCGTGGTGGCTCGCAACCCATTCGTCATGGAGTGAGCTGGTGAGCGATAACGATATTGTCCTTTCGGTGGTCGACGACCCCGGTATCAAAGCCTGGCTGGACCGGGTTATCGAAGAGCCGTTCCGCGTGGAATTCGTCAGCCGGGCTGATCTCACCCGGGTGTTGCGCCTGCTGGAAGCGACCACCGCCCATGTGGTGCTGGTGGAGATCAATGAAGCGGACATGGATCAATCCCTGGCGATCATCACCGCGCTGACCAGTGCCCGGCCCTGGGTCACGGTGATCACGGTGTGCACGCGCTCCAACCAGGAGCTGCTGCTGCAAAGCATGCGCGCCGGCGCCCGGGACAGCTTCCTGGCCGGCAACGACGCCGGCGAAATCCGCGACCGGCTGCGCCGTCATCAGCTGGTGCGCAGCGGGCATTACGGCGACGAAAGCCGTTCCTCGGTGAACAATCTGACGCTGGTGACCGGCGCCGACCCCACCGTGGACACGCGTTTTCTGGCGCAGAATCTCGCCACCGGCATCAATCAGCGTCAGCCCAACTGGCGTTGCCTGGCCATCGACACCCAGCCCCGTGAGCGGGGGGTGTTCTATCTCGACGCCAGCAGCGAGTTCACCCTGGATAACCTGCTCGCCAACCCGGAAACCCTGGATGAGACGCTGATCGACACGGCGCTGGAAGAGTTCCGGCCCGGCCTGCGGCTGCTTTCCGGCGGCATCGGCAGCCAGACCCTGGACGGTGACCGCAGCGCGGACCTGTTCATCGCGCTGAACCGCCTGATGCAGATGTTCGATCACATCACCATCAACGTGGCCTCACTGCAGAGCGAGTACTGGGTGCGGGCCCTGGGCGTGCACACCCGCCATTTGCTGGTCGGCATCCACCCGCTGGTGGATCACGCCCACGCCGCCCGGGCCCTGGTCCACGACTGGGGTTCCCACCTTGGCCGTGAAGGCCATATCGGGCTGGTGGTGGACGGTTACGACAGTGGCGTGCCGCCGGACGCCGACGAGCTGAGCGACACCGTCGGCGCGCCGCTGGCGGGCACCCTGCCGATGGATTGGCGTCACCGCCTGCTGGCGGTGAACAGTGGTCGGCCGATTCTTGAGCAGTCGCCCCGGTGCGCCTACAGCCGCCGGCTGGGCAGCCTGCTGGAATCCCTTGATGGCCAGGACGATGAGCCGCGACGCGGTGGTTTTCTGACGCGATTGCTGGGGAGTTAAGCCGTGGCCGGTCGTTTCGATCAGGAGTACCAGCAGCTCAAGGAGCGCGCCCACCGCTGGGTGGTGGAGCGGCTGGATGAAGAGGGCATCGAAGTCGGCAAGGCGACCCGCGATGCCCTGGCCGAATTCACCCGCAATCATGTCGGGCAGTACATTTCCCATAACCGGGTGCCGCTATCCACCCAGGACCTGAATCAGCTGGTCCGCGATATTCTCGATGAAGTTACCGGCTTCGGCCCGCTGGAGCCGTTACTGGCGGACACCAGCGTCAACGATATTCTGGTGAACGGCCCGGAGCATGTTTTCGTGGAAGTGGCCGGGGTTCTGCAGCGAGCCAACACCCGGTTCATCAACGATGACCACGTCACCCGGGTGATTCGCCGCATGCTGGCGCCGTTGGGCCGGCGCCTGGACGAAGCCAGCCCGATGGTGGACGCCAGGTTGCCGGACGGTTCGCGGGTCAACGCGATCATCCCGCCGCTGGCCCTGGACGGGCCCACCATCAGTATCCGTAAGTTCACCGGTAACCACCTGTCCGCCCAGCAGCTGATCGAAAACGGCTCCATGACCGACGCCTGTCTGGACGTGTTGATCCGCGCGGTGGAGTCACGCCGCAATATCATTATCAGCGGCGGTACCGGCACCGGTAAGACCACCATGCTGAATCTGATCAGCCAGTACATTCCCCGTGCGGAGCGGATCCTCACCATCGAGGACTCCGCTGAGCTGGTGCTTAACCACCCCCATGTGGTGCGCCTGGAAACACGCCCGGCCAACACCGAAGGCAAAGGCCGTATCACCGCCCGGGAGCTGGTGGTGAACTCCTTGCGGATGCGGCCAGACCGGATTGTTCTCGGCGAGGTGCGCTCCGCGGAAATCATCGAATTGCTGCAGGCTATGAACACCGGCCACGAAGGTTCGATGAGCACCATCCACGCCAACACCACCCGGGACGCCCTGGTGCGAATCGAAACCCTGCTGGCGGTCAGCGGCTACGACGCCAGTGAGCGTGCCATCAGCCGGCTTATCGGTTCCGCGCTGGACATCATTATTCAACTGGTGCGGATGCCCGATGGCCGCCGCATGGTCAGCGAGGTCGTCGCGCTCACGCCCACCGAGACCGACGCCTATCACATGGACTACCTGTACCGGAGCCACGAGTCATGAGTGCCCTGGCCCTGCTCGCCGCCGCGCAAACGCTGGCCGTGCTCGCGCTGATCACGGTGGTACTGCAGTGGCTGTGGGCGCGGCGTCGTATCAAGCGGTCGCTGAATGACGGCATCCGCCGGCGCCTGGAAACCCGGGCGGATCTGGGCGTCGAGACCGCCGCCCGGGTCACCGTGACGCCGCTGGAAAGCGTGCTGATTCGCGCGGACATTCACCTCAGCCAGGGTCAATTAACCGTCTTCGGTCTGATCGTCGCGGTATTCCTGCTGGTGGTGCTGGTGCTCAACGGGCCGCTGGTCGCGCTGATCACGGCCGGGCTGATCGCCATCGCACTGTGGATGTACTGGCGCTTTCGCTTCCAACAGCAACGGCGGCGTATTTACGAAGAGCTGCCCGGTTTGATCGATACCACCCTGCGCTATCTGAGCGCCGGGCGCTCGCTGGACAATGCGTTGGTGGAATCCTTCAACGACGCGCCGCCGGTTTTTGATCCGCTGGCGTTCCGTTTACGTAACGCCGTGGAAGCGGGCCGCGACTACACCAGTTTGTTCGAGGACTTCGGCGGCCTCTACCGGATACCGTCGCTGGTTCTGGTCTCAATCGCGTTGCGAACGTCGTCGCGCTTCGGCTCCTCGATTCGCCCGGTGCTGACCCAGGTGGCCACCTCGCTGCGCTCGCAACAGGAACTGCGCCGCGAATTCATGGCGGCCACCGCGGAAACACGCTTCACCGCCGCCGCCTTTGCGCTGTTGCCGCTGGGGTTGGCCGCGTACATGATTCTGATTAACGAGAACTACTCCCGGGTTCTTCTGGACACCGACACTGGGCATACCATGCTCGCCATCGCCGGTGGCCTTCAGACCCTGGGCGTGATCATTATCTGGCGGATGATCCAGGGGGTCGGGCGTGAATAGTGTTTGGTTCATCTCCGCGGCCGCGATCTCTTTCCTCGCCATCTGGGTGGCCTGGGCGAAAGCGCCGCAGTGGGCCCGTCGAGCCCGGATCAATGCACGTCTGCACCGCCTCGCCGACCAGGATGAAGAGGCCTCCAGCTTCTGGTTGTCCAGGCTTGCCAGCCAGTTCACCGAATCGTCCATTGCACGGGGTGATTTCGAGGACATTCGCGAGGCCTACGCCGCCACCGGGCGCACCCGTGAGCAGGCACAGCTTCTATACCTGCTGTTCTGCTGGATTCTACCGGCGATGGCCGTGGCCATCGGCTTTGTGTTCTTCGGCCCGATCGGTGGAATGATCGTGGCGGCGCTGTCGTTTCTGGTGCCCCGGCGCGCTATCCGCTCAATGGGGGAGCGCGCTGAACAACGGCAGAATCTGGAGGCCGTGGAGTTGTGCCACCTGACACGCATGTTGATGGAGGCCGGCTTGTCCCTGGAGCGAGTGCTGCGCTTGATCGCCAATCAGGCCCGGCCGCTTCTGCCGATGCTTTCCGCCCGCCTCGACCGCTTCAACCGGCTGATGGAATCGGGTGCTGAACGCTCCCAGGCGTTGGATGAACTCGGCGAAAACCGTCGCATTCCCGTATTGCGTAACTATGTGGTGCTAATGAAGCAAAGCAGCCAGCTTGGCGCCGGTGTTTCCCTCAGCCTCGATCAAATCATCGAAGAAGCACAGAACGTGGAACGTAACCGCGTACGCGAGGAAACCAACCGTATCGGCGCCAAGATGACGGTGATCATGATGGCGTTCATGCTGCCCGCATTGTTCATTTTGATCGGCGGCCCGGCGGTGATCTCTATTGCCGAGGCACTTTCTCGTTAGCGGTATTCTTTAACAACAAGCGCGGGTGCGCGCTCGAACGAACAACGAAGACCAGGAGCAACGGATGCAAAAAATAGCGATGGGGATCATGGCCAGCGTGCTGATGGCCGGTTGCGCTTCGCAGCCGCCCAGCGAAAAAGCCGGCGACCCGTATGATCTGGACCGGTTGAATTGCTCCGCCCGCATCCAGCCGGAACAACAGGTGCAGCTCGACATGGTCGACAACCTGATGAACCGGGAGCGCAACCACGCCGCGTTGGCGCAGCTGGAAGCCAAGCCCATGGAAACCGTCGACCACTGGGTGCGTTACGGTCAGCTGCAGGCGTCCACCGGCCATCTGGGAGAGGCGGAGACCATTTTCCAGGGCCTGGTGGACCGGTGCGGCACCGGCCGCAGCCACCACGGTCTGGGCATGGTCCTGCTGAAACAGGACAAAGTACTGAAAGCGCTTCATCACCTTGAGATCGCCCGCGAACGCACGCCGGCTTCGGCCCAGGTGCGCAATGACTACGGCTACGTGCTGCTTATGGTCGGTGACTATGAGGACGCCGCCTATGAACTGCGCACCGCCATGGAACTCGGCGACGGCAAGGGCCCGGTACGCCAGAACCTGGCGGTGGCGTACCTGCTCACCGACAACTGGGGCGGGTTGGAATGGATGAAGAAACAATACGACCTGAGCAGTGAAGAGCGGGCTTACGCGGAACGGCTGGCCGAGCAATTCGGGAGATAAACTATGAAACTGGTCATGGCTCTACTCACCTTGATACCGCTGGCGGCGATGGCCGACGGCAGACCGGAGTTCGGCGTGTCCGGCAAAGTGGTCGACGCCGAACAGGAGCACCAGGTCGGCGCCGCGACTCAGCGCGCCCTGGAACAGCAGCGGCGTTCGCCGCCGGCGGAAAAAAGCGAGCTTTCCGTGCCGGTCTACATCGACACGCAGCGCCGGCTGGCGGACAGCTTTAAACAACCGATTCCGGAAAGCTTCGGCGAACAGACCCGGGACGAGGAGTAAGGCTGATGTTTCGGCAGCGAGGCGCGCTCACCGTTATCACACCATTGCTGATGTTGCTGGTGATTCTGCTTGGCGTCATGGCACTCGACGGCGCCCGCCTGTTCTCGCTGCGTAAGGAAATGCAAAGCCAGGTCAACGCCGCCGCCACCGCCGCCGCTGACGCCGCGCAAGCCTGCGGTGGTGAGTTCGTGGCACTCCAGGATATAAACAACAGAGCTTTGATTGCGGCTCAGCAACAAGGCTTTTCCGGTGACGCCAGTTCGCTTGTCGTGCAGCCCGGGGTGATCGAAAGCGACGATGAAAAAGTGCTTTCTTTCGAGCCGGTGACCGATCTGCGGCGCAGTAATGGTGTCGCGGTGACCTATGAGCGGGAAGCGCCCATTTCACTCCTGCTGCCGGAAAGTACCTTCGGCACCGTGACGATGTCCGTCGGCGCCGCGGCCAGAAAAGAACTGATAGGCACGCTGAGCGCGGCTGGCAGTACCGCCGTTGTCGGCGGCACGCAACAAACCGCCAACCTGCTCAATGTTTTGCTGGGCGCGATTCTCAACGGCGGAACACCCTTCAATATTGACCCCACGCAGTTCTCCAGCCTGGCGGAAACTACTGTCAAGTTGGGCGATGTTCTCGAGGGTGTCGGTGTGGATACCGTCGAGGAATTGTTATCCACAGATGTGTTGGTGGGTAACTTGCTTGGCGCACTGGACTCGGCGGCGGATCCGCTCGCCGATGTTGGCGGTGCCATGGATCAACTGATTTCCGGTGTCGGCGTGGAAACCGTCAAACTGGCGGATGTCATCGATATCGTCGGCTCCGGAGAGATACCGGAAAACAGCCGTTTGCCGCTATACGATACGGTCATGGCACTGGCGCTTAACCTGGTCGAGGGCACCCTGATAGAGGGCGCACTGCCGGATACGCAGATCAACATCCCAGGCGTTACAGAAACCAAAATCGAATTATTCGTGGGTAAGGCTCCGAGTGTGGTGGTAGGCCCGGCGCGGATTGGTGAAGACGGCGAGTGGGAGACAAGATTCCATGCGCCTGACGTCGGTCTTACCATTTCCAGTGACCTCAATATTCTTAATTTGCTAACCGTCAGGCTACCCCTGGCCGTCCAGGCCGGCGGCGGTACGGGCGAACTGGTATGGGCCAGATGCGCCCGGGGCACGGGTTCGAATCTCGTCACCGTCGGTATCGATGTGGACAGTCAGGCGGCTCGCATTGCTACCGGCCAGATAAATGGGATGGGGGTCCTGGAACAGGAGGAGGTTGACCTTTCGGTGCTCAAGAACCTTCTTCCCGGCAGCATCACGCTCGCTAACATCACTGCGGACCTGGATTTAACGGTCGGCGGCGGGCAGGAGCGTGTGGAGCTCAGCTACACTCTGGATGAAGACAATCCGTCCTCGGTGTTTACGGAAGGCGGGCTTTCCAGCGCCGACTTCAGTAATTTGGATATCAACGTCGAATTGCTTGAGGAAGAGGACGAATGCAGCGGCTTGCTCGGCTGCCTTCTGGCCGGTATCGGGGACGTTCTCAGTGGCATCGTCGAAGGTATCACGAGCCTCCTGGGTTTGGAGCAGCTGATTCAGGAAACCGTCGAAGGCCTGGTAGAGGCGCTCGGTACAACTCTGATCGATCCACTTCTAAACGCTATCGGGATTTCGCTGGGAACTACGAAAGTGGAGATTACCGGAGCCGACCAGAATAATGTCCAGCTTCTGGAATATTGCGGCCCTGATGGCTGTTAAAGTTTATGATTGATGCCGCCTTGAGTGACTCTTCTGCGTGGTTTTTTCGCATATAGCTAAAGTGATTCGGGTAGGCGGCGGGGTTAAGCAGTCGCTTCGGACGCTATGGCGGAAGGATTCCGTAGTACTTAATCTGCTCGCGTTTTTTATCGCCGCTTCTGCTTTTTTCGCCTTTTTCGTCGGTGAATTCGGTCGCTTTTCACTATTTATCTATCCCGGCGTCGCTATATTTTCGCTCACAGTGGTGGGTGTTGGGTTTTTCATAGTCTATAGCTTGTACCTCCTTTTGATATTAAGGCCGGAGAGGCCCGTTACATTTTTTATAGCGCGTTTATCAGGAAAGCTGAAGGAAGTAGGGGTTGCTCGTGTCCTTTTAATGGTAATGCTTTTTTCATTTTTTCTTTCCTCTGTTTCTTCTTTAAAAACGCTTATACCCGTCATCAATCCGTTTTCTTGGGACTATTTCTTTTATGAGATGGATCGTTTGATTATGGGTGGCCATCAGCCTTGGCAACTGGTTCATGGCTTAATAAGCACCCTTGATCTGACGATGCCGATCAACGCTCTTTACAACGGTTGGTTTTTCTTCGTTTTTGGAGTGCTTTTGTGGCAGATCCTCGACGTGTCAAATCCTCGTCGACGCGAGGTCTACCTTATAAGTTATATTCTTTGCTGGGTCGTAAACGGCACGATTCTGGCGACGATCTTTTCCTCGGCAGGGCCGGCTTTTTTCGGACGGATCTATCCGGGGCTGGAAAACCCTTATCAACCTCTTATGTCCTACCTCGCTGTAGCCAATGAAGGCAATCCTATTTGGGCATTGGTGATCCAGGATTACCTTTGGGATGTTTATAGTACCGGGTCGTTGCAAATCGGCTCGGGCATTTCCGCGATGCCGAGCATGCATGTTTCTCTGGCTTGGCTGGGATTCCTGCACTTCTGCAGGGTACAAGCGGGTCTTGCCGTTCTGGTATTTCTATATGTTGTAGTGATCCTGGTGGGGTCGGTGCATCTGGCCTGGCATTATGCTGCGGATGGAATTCTTGCAGTAGCGACGACCACCATCATTTGGCGGATGGTTGATGCGTGGTATCAATCCGTGCGTATCCGCAGCCGATAGTAAGACCGGCGTCCCTCCCGTCGTGTACAGGCCAAAGACCCGCGGCCTTAGCGATCAGTCGCCGGTCGGAGCGAATGGCGACCACCGGCTGACGGCGCGGGAAGACGAGAACGCAAAGCGGCCCGCCCGGTGGGCAGGCCGCGAGGGAGGGTACTCCAGAGCTTATCGAGCAGCGTTGCCGGCCTGGGCCGGCTGCACCCGATACCCTTTCAGCGTCGCCACGAAATCCTGCAACGCATGGATGCCGGATTCTTCCGCGTCCCGGCACCACTGGGCCAGGGATTCCAGCATCTCGGAGGAGTTGCGGCTGGTCTGGCTCCAGATCGACTGCAGGCGCAGCCGGTACTCATAGATGGTGGCCAGGGTGTGGTTGTGTTCGGTCAGGTTCGCCAGCCGGTGCTTGTGGCGGCTTTTGAAGAACCGCTGGTCCCGGTAGAGCAGGGCGCGGGCGCGGCTGTAAAAGCCACGGGTGGCCTCGCAGGCGCGGGCTTTTTCCTGTTCGAACACCGGCTTGATCACGGCGCGGCGGTACTGGGCCATCACCTGGAAGCGGTGCTGGAAGACCGCCCGCAGGGTATCCAGATCCACGGCGGGTTTGGCGTTGTCGCGGTCCACCACCGGCTTGGGCGCCACCTTCTTCACTTTCGCCAGGCCCAGCATTTCGAACAGGCGGATCCACGCCCAGCCCATGTCGAATTCGAAGCGGCGGATCGAGAGCTTGGCGGAATTGGGGTAGGTGTGGTGATTGTTGTGCAGCTCTTCGCCGCCGATCAGCACGCCCCAGGGCAGCACGTTGCGCGAGGCGTCCGCGCATTCAAAGTTGCGGTAGCCCCAGTAATGGCCGATGCCGTTGATCACGCCGGCGGCGAACAGGGGAATCCAGATCATCTGCACCGCCCAGATGGTGATGCCGATGGCGCCGAACAGGGCCAGATCAATGGCGCCCATCAGCGCGATGCCCATAAAGGTGAAGCGACTGTAGACATTGCGCTCGACCCAGTCGTCCGGGCAGCCGGCGCCGTACTTGTCCAGGGTTTCCTGGTTCACGGCTTCCGCCTGATAGAGCTCGGCGCCTTCGCTGAGCACTTTGCGAATGCCCAGCACCTGGGGGCTGTGCGGGTCTTCTTCCGTGTCACAGCGGGCGTGGTGCTTGCGGTGGATGGCGGTCCAGGCGCGGGTGTTCTGGCCGGTGGTCAGCCACAGCCAGAAGCGGAAGAAATGTTTGAGAGCCGGATGCAGCTCCAGGGCCCGGTGGGCGGAATAGCGGTGCAGGTACACGGTCACGCTGACAATGGTCACGTGGGTCATGGCCAGGGTGATGAGCACCAGTGCCCAGGGGCCGGCGGAAAGCAGGCCACCGGAGAAGAAATTCAGTACGTCGTTCATGGCGGAAACACGGTTGTGGAACCGTTCCGGTTCCAGGTTTTCGGGGTCGGCGGTGTCGGCCGCCGGTCACCGGGTACAGCGTAGTGACTATCGGGTCATGAGCAGGTGACCCTCGGAGTGTACCTGAGCCTGCCATCCGGGGGCCAGATAAACCGTCCCCACGGCTTCGAACACCAGCGCCGGCCCGCGCAGTACCTGGCCCGCGGCCAGGTTGTCACGGCGGTAGATCGGCACCGGCCCGTCCACGCCCGGCAGCCGGGCCTCCCAGGCCGGGGCGCCGTCGCCGCCGGCCAGCGGCGCGGGCGCCGGGGGCCGCGCCGGCGCCTGGCAGCGCACCCGCACGTTCACTCTCTGCACCGGCAGCGCCAGCCGGTGGCCGTAGCGGTGCTCGTGGAGGCGATGGAATGCGGTCTCCGCCGCCTCCGGGTCGCCGTCCCAGGGCAAGCCGAGGGTCGACGATTGCCCTTGATAGCACAGGTCCAGTGTCACTTCGGTGACCACGTCGCTGTCGGGCACCCCTTCCGAGGCCAGTTCCCGCCGGCCGCGCCGGTCCAGGTCCGCCGCCAGGGCGTTCACCCGGGCGGCGTCGGCGCCGCCGGGCAGCGCCTGGATCAATTCCCGCTTGCGCGGTGCGTACACCAGCCCCTCGGCGGACAGCACGCCGGCGCGGATCGGCATCACCGCCCGCCGCATGCCCAGGTTCTCCGCCAGGGCGCACACATGCAGGCCGCCGGCGCCTCCGAAGCTGACCAGCTGGAAATCCGCCGGGTCGAAGCCCTTCTGAATGGAGATCACCCGCAGCGCCTGGCTCATGTGTTCATTGGCCAGCTCGATAATGCCCCGGGCCGCGCTCACCGTGTCCAGGCCCAGTGATCGCGCCACCCGCGCCACCGCCGCTTCGGCGGCGCCTCGGTCCAGGGCCAGGCTGCCGCCCAGGGCGAACTCCGGCTGCAGGCGGCCGAGCACCAGGTTGGCGTCGGTGACCGTGGGCTCCTGGCCCCCCTTGCCGTAGCAGGCCGGGCCCGGGTCGGCGCCGGCGGATTGCGGGCCCACATGCAGCAGGCCGGCGTCGTCGACCCGCGCCAGGGAACCGCCGCCGGCGCCGATGGTGTGCATGTCCACCATCGGCACCGCCACCGGGTAGGGGCCGATATGGCCGCTCTGGGTGAGGCGGATATCGCCGTCCAGCAGCGCCACGTCGGTGGAGGTGCCGCCCATGTCGAAGGTCATCAGGTGGTCTTCGCCCAGGGCGCCGCCCAGGCGGTGGGCGGCGCTGAGGCCCCCGGCGGGGCCGGACAGCAACAGGTTCACGGCGCGCCCGGCCGCCTGGTCGGCGGCCACGGTGCCGCCGTTGGACTGCATGATGGTCAGCGGCGAGGGCGCGGTGTGCGCCTTCAGGCGGCTGATGTAATGGTGAATGCGCGGCGCCAGCCAGGCGTTCAGCCAGGTGGCCATGCCGCGCTCGTACTCGCCCCGGGTGGGCAGTACCCGGCTGGACAGGCTCACCGCCAGGCCGGCGTTCTCCAGGGCGCGGCCCAGGCGCTCCTCGTGGTTCGGGTCCAGGTAGGCGAACAGCAGGTTCACCGCCACGGATTCCGGGTCGTGGGCGCGCACCTGGGCCACCAGGTCCTCGATGTCGGCGTCGTCCAGGTTGGTCACCGCCGTGCCGTCGGCGCCCAGGCGGGCGCTCAGGCTCTCCACCGGGGTGTCGGCCAGCGCCGTGGGCGCCGCGGAGGGCGTCAGGTTATACAGCTCCGGCCGGTTCTGGCGGCCGATCAGCAGCACGTCCTCCAGGCCCCGGTTGGTGACCAGCACGGTGCGCGCGCCCTTGCTCTCCAGAGCCGCGTTGGTGGCCACCGTGGTGCCATGGACGATCACCAGCTCACCGGCGCGCAGGCGATCCTCCAGGCCCATCTCGCGGATGCCCTGGACGATCGCCTCCTCCGGGGCCGCCGGCGTCGACAGCACTTTGTGGATACGCGGGGTAGCCTCGCCGAGCAGGACGAAATCGGTGAAGGTGCCGCCGGTGTCGACACCGAGCCAGTACGACATGTTGTCTCCCAGGATAGGATGTCTCCGTTGCCTGTGCCCGTTACAATCCAGGGCGTCATCTTAGCCTCCCTCACCCAGGATAGCCCATGCCCGAATTGCCCGAAGTGGAGACCACCCGGCGCGGCATCGAGCCCCATGTGGCCGGCCGCACCCTCACCGCCGTCACCGTGCGCGAGCCGCGCCTGCGCTGGCCGGTGGACGCCCGGGTCGCCGAGCTGCGCGACAAGCGCATCGTCGGCCTGCGGCGGCGCGCCAAGTACCTGCTGATGGACCTCGGCGATCTGAACCTGGGGATTCACCTGGGCATGTCCGGCACCCTGCGCGTGGTCCCCGCAGAGACGCCGCTGCGCAAGCACGACCACATCGATCTGCACCTGGACAGCGGCCGGCTGCTGCGTTTCAACGACCCGCGCCGCTTCGGCGCCCTGCTGTACCTGACGGACGGCCTGACCCACCCGTTGCTGGCCAACCTGGGCCCCGAGCCCCTGGACCAGGATTTTTCCGGCGGCTGGCTGTACCGCCGCAGTCGCGGTCGGCGGGTGTCGGTGAAGAGCTTCATCATGGATAACGCCACCGTGGTGGGCGTGGGCAACATCTACGCCCAGGAAAGCCTGTTCCTGGCCGGCATCCACCCCAGCCGCCCCGCCGGCCGCATCAGCGAGGCGCGCTACCAGCGTCTGGCGCTGGCGATACGCTCGGTGCTGGCCAAGGCCATCGAGGCCGGCGGCACCACCCTGCGCGATTTCACCAGCGCCGACGGCCAGCCCGGCTACTTCGCCCAGCAGCTGCTGGTCTACGGCCGCGCCGGCGAGCCCTGCCCGCAATGCGCCGAGCCGCTGCGCGGCGGTCGCCACGGCCAGCGCAGCACCGTCTATTGCCCGCGCTGCCAGCGCTGAGCGGGCACCGTTCGTCCGATCGCGCTTGCCGGGGCTCATATTGCCGGTGTAATAACAAAGATGTAGATTGTGATCTGATTGTGGGAAGAACAAATACTTAGGAACGACAATGGGTGCGACAAAAAACAAGAGGGAATCACGATGAAGCGAGCCCTGCGCGTGGTTGCGGCCACTGCCCTCGCCTCGACGCTATCGTTCGCCAGTGCCGCCCAGGCCCGGGACATGGATCTGGAAGGCGCCCGGCCTTCCGCGTTCGCCATGTTCGGTGATGCCCTGATCGTGCGCCCGGTGATGACGGCGGCCACGGTCGGCGGCGCGGCGATCTATGTGGTGACGCTGCCGTTCAGCCTGATCGGGGGGAATGCTCAGGAGGCCGGCGAAACACTGGTCGTGGATCCCGGCGCCACCGCCTTCGTGCGCTGCCTTGGCTGCACGCCCAGCCAGCACGAGCGGAATCAGACCGATCAGGCGATCCGTCAGGCCAACCGCGACTGATCCCGACACCGCTTTCAATAAAAAGCCCGCCGTGGAATCCACGGCGGGCTTTTTTGTGGGGCCTCTGGTATCCCGCCGGCCGGCTTTGCCGGCCTTTCGCGGGCGGGGCCCGCTTGTATGGTTTCCCGGCAGGTCTTAAGAAAGAGACTTGTCGGGGTGGAGGGACCAGGTCCGCTTCTGACCGTTGCGTACAGACTGTGGGAGACATGGCCCCACCC